>Ga0210383_10000002_pt1 | contig 463654 bp, 390 predicted proteins | sample IncBWC14OmetaG_FD_160072 | JGI IMG/M metagenome (GOLD analysis project Ga0210383, IMG submission 160072) | Forest soil microbial communities from Barre Woods Harvard Forest LTER site, Petersham, Massachusetts, United States - Inc-BW-C-14-O ...
CGAAGTGAAAACGGAGCTTTTAAAAAAAACTGCCCTCCACAACAAATCAAAATGATGGTAGCCCGGCAATACGAGCAGACGAAGGGCGTCACCATCCGGGAGCTGATCAAATGGGTGTCACTGGCGCCCAGTAGCTTTTACTATAAGCCGTCGGGAAACCCCAAAGGCATTAAGCCCAGCACCCATACTCGCCATGGCCCCGACGAACTCGTCGAAAATGCCCGGGTAGTCGACCAGATCACCACCTTGTTGAATCAGGAGTTTGTTTGTTATGGCTATTTGAAGGTGGCCAGGGAGCTGCGCCGGCAGGGGTATCACATCAATCACAAGAAAGTGTACCGGCTGATGAAAGAAGGCCACTTGGTCTATCGCAGAACTATCCGGACGACCGGCAAGCGAAATTTTGTGAAGTACCGCAAGATCCTGGCCGATCGTCCCCTGCAATACCTGACCATGGATATTAAGTACGTGTATATCCATGCCGATCGAAAACAGGCTTATCTGCTCACCCTGATGGATGTCTACACCCGCAAGGTCCTGGCCTATGCCCTTCATTATAGCATGCGGCATCCCCAGGTAATCGCCCTGATCAGCCAATTGAGAAAGGACTACCAGGTAGAAGGGATCATCCTGCGAAACGACAACGGCAGCCAGTTCATCGCCCATAACCTGCGTGAAGCCCTAAAAGGAATGGGTATCGAACAGGAATTTACCCATATTGCTTCACCCCAGGAGAATGGCTTTATCGAATCCCTGCATAGCCAGATCCAACGGGAGGTGATCGACCGTTATATTTTTGATTCCATCCATGAAGCCGATTGGACGATCGCCCGGTACTATCATTTTTACAACACCCAGCGACTCCACGGAGGAATCGGCTACAAAACCCCGGATCAAATCTGGGCCCAAGAAAATATATCCATTCCCTATAAAACTACCCAACAAAAACCGTCCGAAACAGAAGAAAATCTATCAACAACATGTCTCTATTCTGATAGCCAATTTGTCCAGTTTATAGGGGTCTAAATCACAATTACTTCTTTGAAACATGACTTAATCTTACAAGACTAGATGAATTTTGGGGTCTTGATATTTCTCTGCCTGATATAAGCTCATTCAGTTCTAAGGCTGTTTATCGGATTGGCGTCGGCCGCCTTTATTGCCTGAAAGCTTATGGTAAACAACGTGAGAAGAATGGCCAATAGGGCCGAAAACAAAAATACCTGCGGAGCTATCCTGGTATGGTAATCATATTTTTCCAACCAATGACTAAGGACATAAAACGCGACAGGGCAGGCAATGGTACAACTAATCAATACCAGGACAATGAAATCCTTTGACAATAGTATCCAAATCTGAGCAACAGAGGCACCTAATACCTTTCTTATCCCGATCTCTTTGTTACGCTGTTCTGCTACATAGGCCGCCAGACCAAACAGGCCAAGGCACGAAATAAGGATGGCCAAAACGGCGAATACAGCCGCCAGCTGCCCAACAAGGGTTTCAAGCCTGAATTTACGATCATATTCTTCATCGGCAAAATGGTAGCTGAAGGGATATGCCGGATTGTAGGCATTAAATATTTTTGCCAGCCTTTCGATGGCCGCATGCGTCGGAAGGTTTGAGGAAAGGCTGTATAGTAATACATTCCCTTCCCTGATATGATTAAAAACCGTTGGTTCGGCAGGTGCAAAAGGGGATTCGATCAATGCATCTTTGACCACTCCAATGATCCGGGCCGGGCCATTGACGCCGTTAAAGCGGATAACCTGATTAACGGGATTAGTGAGTCCCATTCGCTTGACGGCAGCTTCGTTGACAATAATGTCAGAGGAATCGCTAACATAGCTACCTGAAAAGTCATGGCCCATGACCAGGCTCATCCCGACCGTGGTAAAATAATTACCGGAGACGGATATCCCGCCGGCATTAATGGATGGATCGGATGCGCTCTTACCGGGCCAGCTTTCGATACCCTGATGATTCGCTATCTCGGACAGCGGACTTGTCGCCGAAGCGACGTTTTCGACCGAACCTGAGCGGAGCAAATCGTTTTTTAACGCACTATAATTGTTAGCCAGATCGCCACTCATGTCTGTCCAGACCAGCCGGTCTGATTTGTACCCGATGGGCCGCGCTTTAACGTATTGTATCTGCTGGTAGATAATGATCGCACCTGAGATCAAGGCCACAGAGCAGGAAAACTGTAGCACAACCAACACCTTCCTTGGCAGTGTTGCCGCGCTACCAACCTGTATTTTGCCCTTTAGGACTTTGCCGGGTTTAAAGGACGACAGGTAAAATGCCGGCCTGCCCCCGGCTAATAACCCAGTGACTAACACAACCAAGGCCATGGTAGCCCAGAATACCGGATTTTCAATCGGAAGACTGATAGAACTGCCAGTCAGCGAATTAAATGAGGGTAAGGCAAACTGCACCATTAAAAGGCTAAAGAGGAATGCGAGGAAGGTGATGATAAACGATTCGGTCAGGAATAGGAAGATCAGGTCCGCTCGACTCGACCCAATGGCTTTTCTTACGCCTACTTCCCGTGCCCGCTTTTCAGATCGGGCGGTCGAAAGATTCATAAAATTAATACATGCGATCAGCAGCACAAATACGCCGATAATGCTAAACATCCGCACGTATTCAATAAACCCCCCTACCGGTTTGCCGCCTTTAAATTCGGAGTAGAGATGCCAGTTCTTTAGTGGTTGAAGGATAATTTCGGGGTTCGCCTCCCTCATATCGGGGGCGTGATCGTACAGGATATTTTTGATCTTTGGCGCTAATTGCGCATAATTAGCATTGGGTTGCAATTCCACGAATATTTGCAATGCCTGGTTATCCCATTGGGTGCTTGCATTATTTATCCAATCAACCGTCTGGAGACTGTAGCTGAACGGAAGCAAATAATTGAACTGCAAGGACGAAATGGCGGGGATATCTTTCAGGATACCGGTTACTTTGACGTCATGAGAGTTGTCTATCCGGATGGTTTTATTCAGCGGGTCGGCTTCACCAAAAAGCGAGCGGGCGGTAGATTGGGTTAGCACAATGGAATATGGATCATTCAAAGCGGTAATGGCATTCCCTTCGACAAGGGGATATCGGAACATTTTCAAAAAATCAGATCCGATGCTGGCGCCGCTGATAAATAGTTTCTTATCGCCGACCAGGAGATCGTGTGTTCCCATCCAATCCGATACCGCCACCGCACTGATTTCCGGATAATTCTTTCTAAGCACATCCGCGACCGGAATGGCTACCGCTTTTTGTGTAATTATGTCGGTTTTATTTACATGAAGATTTACTTCAACCTGGTAAAGCCGGCTAAAATTGGGTTGGAAACGGTCATACGTATATTCATTGAATACCCACAGCCCAATTAGCAGAGCGACCGCCATGCCCGTAGCAAGACCGAGAATGTTCAGGAAGCTGTATAGCTTATTGGCCCGCATATTATTCCAGGCGACTGTCAGATAGTTCTTAAGCATAGCCATAGTATTGTTGACATTTGGACCTCCAAAAAAATGCCAGCGTATAATGCGCTGGTATTTAACATATTGTGGGACATGCCCCGCCTAGAACTGTCCGTTAACGATACATCGGGCGTTCGGTTAGAACAGCAGGCACGCCAAAAGGAGGTAATTGGACGTTGAACTCTTAATCAATCCTATTCATTGTCAGATCAAATAGTGGCCTTTACAAGTTAGTGCGGCTAAAATCTATGGGTGATTTTCAATTTCTCTTTTAATTCTTTTAACAATTCGATCTACCTCGTCTTCGGAAACCAAATCTATTTTAATATTATCTGTGGCCTTGCTTTTTATTTTTTTGGTAATGAATTTATCTAAGTCTATACCTTCACCTGGCAGAACGCTTAGAAGATATATGTGAATTGGCTCATGTGACGTGCCCAATTCATCTAATTTACCAACCCACTTGTAAACCTTATTTTTTATCGCATCTGGCCTTGTCAGGTTAAAGGAGACGCTTTCAAAACAGTTCCACACTCCATTTTTCCAAGCCTTTTCAAATTCAAGCTCGTCATTCTTTGTTTTAACCTTATGTGCGGAAAGATGGCCGGAAATTCCATAATCGTCGAAATGTTTTTTGTAGACCTTTGTCCACACTTCCTTGTCTCGCCTAATCTCTTCGTCCTCGGCTTCCATAAGATGTGCGCCCACAAAGCGGGAAAATAGGCTGCTTACAGTTGCATCTACGGAAATATCAAGTGTTTTTTTAACTTCCGAAAAGATTAGCGAACTATCATCTTTCGGTAATACAGCGTTTGTTATTTCTTCTATAGATTCTATTGAAGTGAATGAGAGTTCTGACTTTAGCCTTGCAGAAAATTTGTCCATTTCATCTTGGATCGCTTTCACAGATCCTACCAGGTATCTGCTATTTATATTTGAAAAAAGGCTGGAAATGTTTCCTATTTTATTAATGAATTTAGACTTAAGAGACCTGGAAGAAGAATCAAAAGCAACAATGCCAAGATTCACAAATTCCCCAGATACTCGGTCGGGCAGAAATCGTAAGATCTGGTACTGAATGGTGGTCATGACATTAATTTTTTAAGTTCTATAATAAACGCGTCTTTATTGTCACGGATTGCGTGGAAATGCTGTTTGATTTTATCAAACTGGTCTGAAAGCCATTCGTTGGGAATGAAGTCCTTGGCTTTGGTCCAGAAATTTTCGTCTAAGTTATCAAACCTGTCGGAAATACCTGAAAATCAAATTCTTTGCCTCGGACCTTAGATAATAGGCAATGCCGATTTATCCATTCCAAGTCAGAATTCCTGATTTCCCAGGCCCTGGGATTTGGGAATATATCCATTGCAAAACTGAAAGCCAATTCGTGGTCAAGAATGACAATTTCGGTCCCGTCTGTCAGCATATTAGGCTTTAAAATTGTCCGGTCCGGGTTTTGAATAGTCACATCAAAAGCAAAGATTGTCTGGGCGTAAGGTAGTTGTTGGGAATTCAGGTCCCTGGTCGGTATTATCGTAATGTACTTTTCAAGATACTCCGATCCATAATTGTAGCCAAGGCTTTTGACGGCGTATGTATGAGCCGTGCCCGTCAAAAGATCAGTAAATTCTTTGGATATATTGATAACTACTGGATCGACCGCCCGAATTCCCATTTGGGCGGCGATAAAAGCAGCCAGTAGTTCCCGCATACAAGCCTCAGTGGACATTCGCTCGGCGCCACGCAATTTTACCACATAATCGCCTTGGCTACCCTCAGTGTCCACGCCTCTTATAAGCAATGGTTTATTTGCGCCCGTCTCTAAAGTTGCGTAAGGGCTCAATGCCTCTACAATAGGTAGCGAATAGCCTTCATCGGTGATTTTTCTCATGACAGCCTCAGAACTTTGAATTATTCAAATATAACAAAATCAAGCCTTTCAAACTTTTGGTTTATAGGCGCTTATTGGATTGGTACTCCCGGCAACGCTTTTTTGAAGGCCGTAAGATTGCTTACATATTCCCTTTTGATTTCCTTCTCGAAACTATCAAGATATTTCTCGGTCGTCAGGATATTAGTATGTCCTAGTGACTCCTGGATAAACTCCGTGCTTACACCGGACCGTTTCAGGACGGTTGAAAAGGTATGACGGGCAACATAGGTAGTTAACCGCTTTTCGATCTTCAATTTTTTCCTAATCTTGACTAACCAGTCATTAATAGAGCTAATAAATAGCTCGATAAGCTCATATTGGCGTAAGGCGGTCAGGCCGGGCTCAAGGATCGGAAAGACATAATTATTGGGGTTGGTTTCTTTATTCGCCCAACGGTCAATGATCGCCCGCATGTCATCGGTAATAAAGACCGAAATAAGCTTGGGGTCGGACCGGGTGGCTTTCTCTGTTTTGGCTCGTTCAAAGATGAAGTAGTCGCCCTCTATATTCTTATATTTCAGACATGCGATATCCTTTGGATTTATGCCATTGCCCAAATAGGAGAACAGCCAAAAATCCTTTGCCCATTGCTCCTGCTGGCAGACCGGTTGGTAGTAATATATTTTAGATAAATCGTCAAGAGTCAGCGCTTTTTTGACGTTGAGGGAAGTCGGGATCTGATATCTTCGACGACCAAAAGGATATTTGTCTCGCTTTACAAGGCCGTTCTCGGTAGCCTCGTTAAAAATCGCCCGTAGTGACCGCACGTAAATGCCGATGGTGGTTTTGGAATATTCCTGCTTTAACATCCATTTTTCATACTCATTCAAATAGTCCACGGTGACGTCTGCAAAGTCGACATTTCCCCGAAACCGCTCGAAGGAATAGTAGCTCGTCTGATAGCATACAGCTGACCCAATCCGGTCAGCTCTTAGCAGTTTATCAATATAAGACCGGAAAGTAACTAGCAGGGTTCCGGCCGGCATCGTTGGCTCCTTGAAAATTGGGAACCTGTTGGCATATTGGGCGACGTCGTAGCCATAATTGCCCTTAACTTTCGCATCCCGCACTGACTTGCGCTGGAAAAAGGAAGGATTTCCGGAAATGAATTCTTTTTCAAAATCTTCAAACCGGAACGGGGACAGCTCTTTGGCCGTGGTCTCCGCTGTTCGCTCGATTTCCCGCAATTTGTCCCGCGTGGCCTTTAGTCCCGCGCCCACGTTGGGAGCCCCCAATTTGACGTAGTCTTCTTCCTTTAGGTCGTAGATAGTAAGATAATTCCGGGTTTTCCGGTCGAACGTTACCCGCAACTTAAGCGGATACTTCTTGGTTTTGCTTTTGATCCTGCGAGTGTCCAGGATCATCGATAATGAGGCTAACATACCTGATTTTTTTCGTGTTTCACAATTCCTTCCCATCAGGATCTGCAAACAATTTGCAAACAAACAAGGGTTAAAACGACCTTTAAAACGGTCTTTTCAAAGTTAGCCAACAATCGTAAGTATCTGAAATTTAAACAGTTAAGCTAAATCTGATACACCCTGCTTCGGTCTGATTAAGGTTTCGGGCGGCTGTTAATCAGAGGGTCGTTGGTTCAAGTCCAACAGGGGGAGCAGAAAAAATAAGCACTGATATTAGGTGCTTTTTTTATTTCACCCCTACCAACTTCCACTTAATATAGCCGCATAATCCTCTCAGAATGAGGCATTTTTCCAAAACCTGGAAGATCTTCTGCGAAGCAGCGTTCCCTCAACGCATGGGAGGAACCTTTAATGTATGCAATAACATACTGGTTATAAACTACTTGTACGTCTGCTCCAAGAGGGTTGGCATGGAAGGAATATTCGGTACGCTGCTTGTCTTTTACGGTTCATTCAATAATACTCGCATCCATGAAATCGAAATTGAATATTCTACTCCTCCTAGTTCTGTTTTCCACCGGCGTTGCTGCTGCTCCCCGTACCCTTATCACGGTGATCGTGAATGGCGGCAATTGGTCGAGTACCAGTACCTGGAGTCTTGGTCGCATTCCCGCAAACAACGATTCGATCGTTATTCCAGCTGGCTACACCGTTATATTGGATAACTCCTACACTCTGAACAATGTTTATATCAATATCGCCGGTACACTAAATTTCAATCAAAACAATACGCTTGCACTGGATGTCAATTCGGTAGTGAACATTCAAAGCGGCGGTACGCTTACCGCGACCCACCCCACTCCGAACGAGTTGCTTACCATCAACGGCGTCACCAAATATGACGGTAAAACCGATGGTAGTATTCCCGGTCCTGTTCAAGCCAATGTTATGACAGGCTCATCCCCCTCCGGCTTTAGCGAGGTAATCCTGCCGGTTAACTTTGTCTCTTTTACTGCAATTCGTGGTGATGGAACCGTACAGCTTAATTGGAACACGACCGGCGAGATCAATAACAGTCATTTTGAAGTGGAGCGCAGCGCCGATGGCTCCGCCTGGCAAACGATCGGTAACGTCGCTCCAGGAACGAGTTCATTAGCGAATAGTTATACCTATACGGATGAGGCCGCACCCGTCGCTCAAACCGAGTATCGAATCCGCCAGGTCGATTTCAATGGCAATTCGTTGTACAGCTCTGTTGTTGTCGTTGGCGCTGCGGCAAATTCGACCGCGCGGGCCAAGATCTTCGCCAACGGCAAAACGGTGTCTATCTTCCCCGAGAACATCTCCGGTAGCCGGATTACCGTTCGAGTGATTACAATGGGCGGGCAAGTCCTGCAACAGGAGACCGTCGAAGCCGCTTCGGGTCGAATCGATCTTAGTGTTTCCACCGCCAGTACCGGGATATACGTCGTACAGGTAACCGATGGCAGCCAATGGGCACTTGCCAAGAAGGTTATGTTGTAATTTCGAGGCAAATCGATCTGTATCGCCACGGAACGAAATCTGTTACAAAATCGGACAGAGGGATTTTTGGAGCTTTTTTAAGAAGCTGATTTATAATGAGCTAGATGGCTGGCACCTCTTTTGTCGCTGGTTTGGAATTCCCAAACAAATCGACAACCATGTTAAAGAATCTCCTGCTTGTAGCGGTGCGCAATCTCAAAAAGGACAAATGGTATAGTCTTATCAATATCGTCGGGCTGATGATCGGTATTACGTTCAGCGTCTTTCTGATCCTTTATATCCTGGATGAATCGAGCTACGACCGGTATAACGTCAACGCCGGCAGGATCTACCGGGTGGTTTCCTTTATAAAGGAACCGGAAAGGGATATGTCACATAATGCCTCTACGCAGGTGCCCCTGATCCCCGAACTGGCGAGGGACTATCCGGAGATCGAACAGGCGGTCCGGCTCGCGGGCGGCAACGGCAGCACGCTTTTTACCAACGGGGATAAGCAATTTTATGAGGACAAGGTCTTTACCGCCGACAGTAATGTTTTTAAAGTATTTACCTGGCCTGTCATAGCGGGCGATGCCGGCACTGCGCTCGTGGAGCCGAACTCCATCGTGCTTACGCGGTCTACCGCGGAAAAGTATTTTGGTGCGACGTCCGCCGTAATCGGCAAGACCTTACGCAACGGCAATGGCGATATTTATAAAGTAACTGCGGTTGTTGTGGACGAGCCCGCCAATTCGCATCTGCGGTTTAATGTGCTGATCTCGGCGAGCTCGCTCGGCAAAAATTGGGGAGGTAACGACTGGGGCGGGTTTGGCACCTATAGTTATGTTTTGTTAAGACCGGGGACGAATGTAGCCGCATTGGAGAAAAAGATGCTGGTACTTTATGATAAGTTCATGGCGAAGGACTTTGGCCCTTATAATATCAAGATCCATTACGGACTGCAGCCGATTACCTCCATTCACTTGCATTCGGATATGGTGAATGAGCCGGAGCAGCTGGGGAGCATGTCGTATATCTATATTTTTGGGGCCATCGCGGCTTTCCTGCTGCTGATCGCGTGTATCAATTATATGAACCTGACTACGGCGCGTTCGGCAAGGCGGGCGAAAGAAATCGGGATCCGAAAGGTGACGGGTTCTACCCGGCCGTGGCTGATCGCACAATTCCTTGTTGAATCGGTTTTGATTGCGCTTATTGCGTGCGCGTTTAGTTTGGTGCTATTTAGTGCCCTCTTGCCGACATTTAATCTGATGTCCGGAAAGTCGATTGAACTTTCTACTCTTTTCCAGGCTGGTCATCTGGTCCTGTTGGTGGGGGTCGTTTTATTGGTCGGGCTGGCCGGGGGCGCCTACCCCGCTTTTTATCTTTCCAGGTTCAATCCGGTCAGCGTGCTGAAAGGGAATCTTTCGCGGGGATCCGGCAATGCCAACCTCCGACGCATCCTGGTTATCGCCCAGTTTTCCATTTCCATGTGTATGCTGATCTGCACATGGGTCGTCCATGACCAGTTGGTCTATCTGCACGAGAAGGATCTTGGCTTTAGTAAGGACCAGGTGATGACCTTGAACATAAATGGAGGCGGGAACACCGGGACCCGGGTTTCTTCTTTTGTCAACGACCTGAGGAAGGACCCGGAAATTCGCGCTGTCAGTACGGCCTGGGATGTTCCGGGAGGCAACCGGCATCCCTTCTGGCTGATGTCGATCGAAACAAAGGACGGGTTTACACAGAAGGGATTGTCGGTATATGCCATCGATGAAAACTTCGTCAATACGCTGGGCATGAAGATTGTTGCAGGTAGGAACTTTACCGGCCGTTCCGACACCGTCCGCAGTATCCTCGTCAATGAGGCTATGGCTAAAGAATATGGCTGGGACCATCCCCTTGGTAAAAAAGTAAAATGGGTTGGCGACACGTCTTCCTACTATATGGAAGTCGTCGGCGTTATAAAGGACTTTAACCAGGCTTCGCTTTATAATCCGATCGCCCCGCTTATGTTGCTTTACCGGCCGGATAACAACGGAATACAGATCAAGGTCGGCGGCAATAATATCCCGGCGGCCATTGCTTCGGTGGAGAAAACGTGGAGGACGATTTTTCCCGAGTTACCCTTTTCCTATACTTTCCTGGATCAGGATTTCGATTCGCAATATGTCGCGGATCAAAAAAGAGGTCAGCTATTTATGATCTTCTCGATCCTTACCTTATCCATAACTTGTCTGGGACTGCTTGGGCTTATTGCTTTTATTACCGGGCAAAGGCAAAAGGAGATCAGTATCCGAAAGGTGATGGGAGCCCGGGCCGGACAGATTGCGCCGCTGTTATTTGGAAATTTCGTTTTGCTTGTGTGTATTTCGTGCCTGATCGCGTTTCCGGTGGCGGCGATGTTTATGAACAAATGGTTGAAGTTGTTCTTTTATAGTCCGGGTCTGACCGTTCAGCCCTTTTTGTATTCGACGATCGCGGTCCTTGTGGTCACTACGATCACCGTGGCTTTCCACACGGTGAAGGCGGCGGTTGCGAGCCCGATCTATGGATTAAGGAGCGAGTAGGGGATCACCTACCTGCATTTGATCTGGATCGTTTTCTCCACGATATCCCCGCCCGGCGTGACCCCTACGATTGCGGCGGTCAGGGTCGCCTGACGGGAGCCGGTGAAGAAGCCAACTTTGGCGTTGCCCAGGTTGTCTGTCGGAAGGTTTGCGTTCCAGTACAACGTTGAAGCATCCGCGGTCGGGGCCGCCGGGGCCGATCCTTTCTTTTTATCATTACCCGCCGCAGAAAAAACGTCCTGCTGATTGGCATACCCCTTGGGATAGATCGTCGTGATCCCTTTGTCATTGACCGCCACGACATTCTGGCTATGGTTGACGGAATGGATGAGGACCACCCCCGGGGACCCCTGCATTCCATAGATCGCCGTCAGCGGCCCTTTCAACACTTCGATAAATTCAATATTCGACTCATCCAGCGTTTCAAGAAAACCCTTGAGATCGCCACCGGTATTGACCTGAATGCCATCCACCAGGACCAGCATGGCGCTGGTACCCGTCGAGATGCCAGATGAAGTACCGGACATCGTCTGATTGATGCCGCTTGTAAGCCCGGGGATGTTGGAAAGCGCATTGTATACCATGTCGACCCCACCCTGATGCAATTGGTCCGGTCCGATGACATCGGAGAATGGACTTGCCCGAAGCGCTTCGTCTTCGTCCGGCAGCTTCTTCTTGCCTTGAACCGTCACGGGCTTTAGCATCGTGCTGTCCTTCGCGGTTTCCTGTTCCACCGTTGCTTGTGCTCCTTTGTAGCGCCTGATCATCGCCAGCTCTTCGGTGCTGAAACCTTTTTTGAGCGCCTTTGGCGTGCTGAATTTCGGGTAATCGATCTTGTCCAGGATCAGTTTTCCTTCCGTCCCCCTGCCCTTCAGATTCGTGAGCTTCATATTGAATCGGGTGCCATCATCGTATTCGGACAAGGGGAACAGAAAGCGGCCATTCTCATCCGTGGTGTCTGCCAGGAACAACCCTTTGTCAGCAGCGACGAGATTGACGACATACCGCTGCAACGGCGCATTGTTTTTGTCGACAGCCTTGCCCCGGATGTCTAACAGGGTACTGTCGGCAAACCGGGCTGCGGCTTGACTAGCACCTCCCGTCGGGGTCTTTCCCCAGTTGGAATAGAGCAGCGGTTCGGTCAGCATCAGCACATCCAGCGCCGCGGGGGAATAGTCACGATACTGGGCATCTTCCGGCGCCGGCAACCTGTCCGTACCCTCATCGGCATTTCCTTGATCCCCGGTAAGCCGGTCATCCGTCACCGATACGGATAATAAGGTCATGACGGGATTGTCATGTGCAGCCTTTACTCCAATGCTGAGATTCACCCTGTCACCGGGCGAATAAGCTGCCTTATCGGTCGCTGCGACGATGCGGCCGCTGTCGTTGCTGCGAATATATACGCTGCGCTGGCTAAGGAGATTGCCTTGTTCATCGAATAGGATAAAACACGCCCGGCCCAAGGGAAAATTTGCCAGCGGAACATTGACCTGGTACATATCCGATCCCAGGGCGGCGAAACACAAACTGTCCCGGCTCATCCCCAGGATGCGTGTCGCCTTGTGTTTTTTATAAAGGGAGTCCCCCAACGAAACCTGCATTTTCAGCATATGTTCGTCCTGGCCAACTACTGTCAGCTGGCTGGCAAACTGATCGATTGCGGGCAGGGGATAAAGCACGTCCCGGCCACTCCAATTGATGTGTGCAGTATATTTTCGGGGATTGTAGGCGTCGAAGCTGAATTTCCCCATCCCCTGCGCGCTTGTAAAGCGGGCGACCGTATCCTGGCGGGTGTCCGTAATGAAGCCTGCGATATCTACCGGGTGACCACCTGCCGATATGCTTCGGAAGGCGACCGTCGCCGTCGTCCCCGCAATGATCGAACCGCCTTCGGGATAGAAGAGCACCTTTGGCGCTGAGGTATCCGCAGAAACAGCGCTGGCTTTGTTTGCGTAAGCTCCCAGGGCACGGGAATTCGGTTTATTCAGATTGGCCACGAAAATCGGCTTCACCAGGATGCGGCTGCTGTCTTCCTTTAATATTTTGGTCGTGTAGGCCCTCAGCCAATAGTAGCCTTCGCCCAGCGTAGCGGGGAGCAAGATCTTTCCCGCAGTCTTTCGCTCGGGAATATTGAACAGGATCTGACTGATGACGCTGTCTTTATCGTCAACGAGGTCGACGAATAAGTTTTTGCTGAGGTAGATGAAGCGGTTCGAGAGCGAGTCGAGACACCAGGCCTTTAACCAGATGCTCTCCCCCGCCGAATAGAAGGGCTTGTCGGTGAGGACGATCAGCTTCTCTTTCCGGTCGGCCCGGACATATTTTACGAATTTCCCGGCCAGTTCATCGAGGGAAGACTGACCATTGGCGGCAACGGCAAACGTAAGGCCTGCAGCCAGCAGCAGGTTTTGGCAAGACAGTGACATATAATATTGTATAGTGGTGCTTTTGTTGGATAAGCCCAATGGGCCTATTAAGGTACAACATTTCTATTGTTTCGAAGCCACGGCCGCGGAATTCGCCTTAAATACCCGGATGAAGTTCCCGCCGAGGATCTTTTCAATGTCCGCCGGCTTATAACCGCGTTTCAAGAGTTCCCTTGTGATCAGGGGATACTTCGTCACGTCATCCAGCTGCTGGGGTGGCGACTCAATCCCGTCAAAATCCGAGCCCAATCCGACGTGATCCACCCCGATCAACTGGACGATATAGTCAATATGATCCATCAGGAGCGATAACGGCGCGCGAAGTGAATCAATCTCCGCCGGATATTTCCGACTCAGGAACGCTTGAATTTCATATTGCGGCTCCCCCGCTGCATGGAGACTGTCCCGTTCCGGCTGATGCAGTAGGAGAAAACGAGCCATCCGGGGATTATAATTGCTGTCGAGGAAACCCGAATAGAAATTCACCTGAATAACCCCGCCATTGGCGCCAATAGCCCTGATCTGATCATCCTTCAGATTTCGGAACACAGGGCACAGCGCATACACACTGGAATGACTGCAGATCACGGGTTTGGTGGTCGTATGGATCGCGTCCCAGAAGGTCCTTTCGCCTACATGCGAAAGATCCACCATCATCCCCAGCTCATTCATCCGCCGGACTATGGCCTTCCCTTCCGCTGTCAGCCCGTACGGCGTCACCGTGAACGCGTGAGCCGTCTCCTCCATCGCTGAAGTGGCCCACGGCGTACTGTTGTTCCAGGTGAGCGTCATATAGCGGACGCCAAGCCGGTAAAAGCTGTCCAGGTACTCCATTCGGTCCTCCATCATATGGCCGCCCTCCACCCCCAACATAGCCGCCAGTTTATGATGCTTCACCGCCTGCTCCAATCCCGCCGGATCGGTGACGATCTGCATCTTATCCGGGTTACGCCGGGCAATGGCATACAGACTGTCGATCTCCCGAAGCGCGTACGCAAATGCGGTCCCGACACCATAGTGGTCGTCGCAGAAGATGGAAAAGACCTGCACATCCACCCCTCCTTTTTTAAACCGTGCGAGGTCGGAATGGGTCTTTCCGGTCAGATCCAGCTCAATATCCATTCCGTTCATCGTAGCTGTCGACAGGACATCATTGTGCGTGTCCGCGACGATCGCTTTGTCGTGTAAAGTTTGATAAGATTGGGCATGTGCTGTCAAGTATCCGCCGATCAGCATGGCGGCAAAAAATGATTTTTTCATGCATGGTTGTTTTATTTCTCCCGGTGTAAATCGAGGTCCTGGAAGTCATAGCTGAAATCGGTCAGCGGCGAGACCGGTTTCATGGTTATCCCGGTCGCAAGGCCCCGCTCGTCGAGCACGAAGATCACGTACGCATCGGCATCCATGCTCCGGTCATTCCATTTCACGATAAAGGAATTACCCTTATAAGGCAGCATCTCCCCGGTCAGCCGGGGTGACCGCTTGCTGTCAAACCACAACCGGCTATTCTTCATCGAGATCGTCACCTCTCCCAGCCAGGCATCCTGGTAGACACCCGTATAGAGCGACCAGTCGATCGGCTTAGCTGCCGCCGAAACCGTCTCCACTTCCTTCCAGATCGAATCCGTGAGCTTCTTCGCGTGCTCGAGCTGCATCCTACGCGCAGTCGCATATTCTGTGATCCGGTCCGTCCCCGTTATTCCCAGATAGGAGTCCTTGATCTGATTGGTGATCGACGTAAAAGCCGCCCCTTCTTCCGCATTCGTCAGCACAATAATTCCCAACCGGAGCTCAGGGATCATCGTGATCTGTGTCACCATCCCCTCCAGCCCGCCCGTATGACCGACCTGTTTGTAACCCTTCACATCGCTCAGCCCGAATCCCAGGCCGTATGCAGCAAAATGGGTATTGTACGGCCCCGGTCCGCCCACCGGCAGGATCGTCTGCGGCGCCCACCGCTCCCGAAGGACGGCTTCACTGAAAAGGCGCGTGCTATCCGGCCCGTATTTCCCATGCGACAAATGCAAAAGGACCCATTTGCTTAGATCCGAAATACAAGAATAGATACCGCCCGCCGCATCATCCACCTGACCACGGTGCCGCACGATCGCCTGAACCTTTCCATTGACACGTGAATGGCCGTCGATCACATCGCTGCTATCGCGCAGCCGGTCAAACGTCGCCGCGGAATGGCTCATCCCGACCGGCCCGAGGATCCGTTTTTGAATAAAATCCTCCCAACTCATCCCGCTTGCCCGCGCCACGACCTCCCCCGCAATAATGTACAGGTTGTTGTCATACGCATATTGCGACCGGAAACTCGTCACCGGTTTTAGAAATTGCAGATTGTGAATGATATCGGGGATGGTGAAATCGCTGCCGTCCGGGAAGAACATCAGATCGCCCGCGCCAAGCCCCAGCCCGCTCCGGTGACAGAGGAGATCGCGGATCGTGAATTCCTCCGTCACATAGGGATCGAAAAGCTTGAATTCCGGGATAAATTTCCGCACTTTGTCGTCCCAGGACAACTTGCCTTCATCCACCAGCATCCCCAGCGCCGCCGTGGTAAATGCCTTGCTGTTCGACGCAATCCCATAGAGGGTATTTTCATCGACCGGCTGGCCAGTCCGCAGCGATCGAACCCCATAACCCTTTGAATGAATGACTTTTCCGTCCTTGATCACACAAACCGCAATACCCGGCACGTCGAAGGCCCGGCGCGACCGCTCGACCAGGCTGTCGATCTGCTGCGATGTGAGACCCTGGGAAAAAACGGTGAGGTTGATAGAAAGGAAAAGGAGGAGGAGGGCGAAGGAAGGTAGGCGGGGAAGGCGAAGAAGGCGGAATTTCATGACAATCAGCTTTTGGTGAGTTGAAGATAGGGAAAGTATTAAAAAAACATTAAATCATCCGACCTTTCCCGCAATAGGAATATTTTAACACTGGGCTTAACATTGCGGGTCCTAACTTTACACTCAGAAAGCAAAGCGAAAAAAGAACATCATTATAAACTTTCTCAAGCAGTCAATTTTCTCATAAGCAGTTAGTTTTGGTTACGGCCCCTGTTTCTACAGGGGCTTATTTTTTTGGTTCGCGCGCCGGAGCTCGGCGGGAACGGGGCTTCGCTTGAGCCGCCGGGGACTTCGCTCGCTGGAGGTCGGCGGCGGAGGAAGCCCGGGAGTAGGCGGAAAATTTTGGGGAGGCCGGTTATTCTGTTCGGAGGCTTTTGGCCGGATTCATCGCCGCCGCCCTGATCGCCTGCGTACTGATGGTCGCCAGTGCGATGGCCACCGCGAGGATGCCTGCAAGGGCAAATACCCACCACTCAATATTGATACGATAGGCAAAATCCAGGAGCCACTGATGCATAATGAAATAGGCGATCGGCGAGGCTATGAGGAAAGCGATCAGTACCAGCAGGATAAAATCTCTTGACAAAAGCGCGACGATATTCCCGACAGAGGCGCCAAGCACTTTGCGGACACCGATCTCTTTGGTGCGCTGGGCGGTCGCAAAGAGGGCCAGGCCGAGGAGACCGAGACAGGCGATGAATATGGCAAAACCTGCGAAGATGCTGAATGCTTTCCCAAAGAGCTGGTCATTCGCGTACTGCTTGTTAAACTTTTCATCAAGAAAATAATAGTCGAAAAGGTTGCCGGGGAAAAAGCTGCTATAGGTGTTCTTCACGGCCGCGATTGAAGCGGGAAGATTGGCCGCGGAGACTTTGAGGGCGATGTCGCTGTTGGTGCTATAGGCGGGATAGAGCATGGTAGGCTCGACGGGATAGCGTAGTGATTTTTGATGAAAGTCATTGATCACGCCAATGATGTCCCATTTCCTATTGTGGTCCAGGATCGTTTTTCCAATTGCTTCCTGCGGCGTTGTAAAGCCCAGCAGTTTAGTGGCGCTTTCATTCAGGATAATATTGTGCAGTTTATTGAAGTCCGGGTTAAAGTCGGTAAACGTGTAGTCCCGTCCGGCCAGCAGCTTTATCTTGTAAAGGTCAAGCCAGCCAATGCTGATGCCGTTATTCCGCATGGTATAATGGATCGTGTTGTCCTGACCTTCCCGGCGGATATCGAAGTTCCGGCCCGTTTCGCCGCCGAACGTGTTCCATGACGCAGCTGCTCCGCTGACTCCGCCGATTTGTCGCAGCTCATGCATGAGATTATTTTCCCGGCTGATGAAGGTGGAATCCCAATTGGTGAGTTCCGGTGCTTTAACGACCAGTACCTGGTCCATATTCATCCCCAGTTCCTGCCGGTTCATGTACCGGATCTGCCGGTAAACAACAAATGACCCGATGATCAGGATAACGGTGATGGCGAATTGACCGATCACCAGGCCTTTTCGCAAAACGATCCCCTTTCTTGAGGCGCTGAATTTCCCTTTCAGGACAAGGATCGGCCGGAAGGAGGACAAGACAAAAGCAGGGTAAAAGGCGGAGATGAAGATCCCGGTCAGTAAGAGCAGCAGCAGCCCGATCACTACGCTATACCCGCCCATGCTTTTCATCAACAGGAAGGAGAAGGACAGGTCATGACCGACCAGGGTATTAAACGGGGACTGGAGAAGGAGCATAAGGGCAATGGCCAGGATAAGGGCGATCGCATTGATCAAAAATGATTCGGTGAGGAATTGCCGGATCAGCTGGGTTTTTGCGGCGCCTATGACCTTCCTGACACCAACCTCCCTGGCTCTTTCAACGGAACGGGCGGTGGAAAGATTGATATAATTGACCCATGCGATGACGATAATGAACAACGCAATGATCAGCAGCCCCCACACGACCGTCGCGCTTCCCGTTCTGCCGATCTCGTATTCAAAATCCGAATAGAGGTGGGCGCGGGACAAGGGCTGTAAATAAAACTTTTCATCGCTGCCCGAGATCTTATTGCCCTGAAAATGTCGTTGGCTGAACGCCGCAAACTTGGTCTGCACGGCCTTGTAATCCGTGCCGTGCTTCAGCTGGATATAGTGCCAGAAGTCGGAATCGGTGAAGTTGTAATCAGCCTCCTTGTATGCGTTTTTGCCGGAGTACATCGTTACATAGGAAGCCAGGAGATCAAAGGACAGGTGTGAATTCTCCGGGGTGTTCCGGCAAATACCCGTTACCTTATAAGGCGTGCTGTCGGTGCCCATGACAAAAGTCTTCCCGATGGCTGAAACGGCTTCGTTCCCCCGTACCCCGAAATATCGGAATGCAGCATCCTCCGAAAGGACGGCGGTATAAGGAACTGTCAGCGCAGACTTGAGGTCACCGGCCAGCAGGGGATAAGAGAACATGGTCAGAAAGGAATTATCTACCGCGAGGACCTCTTGATCGCCGTATTTTTTGGTCCCGTTTGAAATGATCTGTTTGCCAAACGGCTCGACCCGCGTATGATTGACCACTTCGGGAAAATCGTCCTGCATCGCCTTGCTGACGCCCGAATAGGTGATCGTTCCGTGCTGGATCAGCTTGCCGTTCTGATACCGGTCGTTATAGACGCGGTATAGGTCGCCCACATTTTTATTGAACTGGTCATAGCTCAGCTCGAAATTCACGAATTGGAGGATGAGCAGACAAGCGGCCATTCCGATGGCCAGACCGATGATATTGATAGCAGAAAAGACCTTATTCTTGCGGATGTTCCGCCAGGCGGTGGTGAGATAACTCTTGAGCATGTCCCGGGATTTACTCCCAGAGACGACATTCCGGGCGGAATGTTGCATCGTCGAGGTAAGAGAAGTGGACCCTGCCGGGTTCGAACCAGCGACCCGCTGATTATGAGTCAGCTGCTCTAACCAACTGAGCTAAGGGTCCAACTGCCGGAAACGTAGGAGACGTCCCAAGGTGATGGGAAGGATCCGCATTGGATTGTTCCGGCGCTGCAAAAATATAGAATTCAGGCCGATAGGCAGCATTATATCGCAAAAAAATGTCCGTTTGATTGTGCGTTAAAATTCTTCTTAACTTGCCATAGATTGATTCGGGCCCTTTATTGCTTGCCAAATGATTATCGGTCAAATTAAAGACTTACAGCACAGGATAGTCCGGATGGACGATCAACAGGCTTATAAAGAACTATATACCTTGTTGTACGCCTATCTGTTCAATTTCGCCAGGACTATTGTGCCGTCCAGGGAAACTGCGGAAGAGATCGTTTCGGATGTCTTTATCCGGCTGTGGGAGCGACGGAGTGAGCTGGAGAAAGTTGAAAACCTCAAGGTCTATCTCTACGTCGCTACCCGCAATACCGCGCTCAACTATCTGGACAAGCAAAAAAGGACGCCCACCAACTCCATCGATGACGTAGAAGCCGAATTCACCAGTATTTATTTCGATCCCGAACAACTGATGATCACTGCCGAAATGCTCGCGCTTATCCAAAAAGCGATCGATCAGCTGCCACCAAAATGCAAGATGATCTTCAAGCTCGCGAAGGAAGACGGGCTTAAATACCGGGAGGTGGCCGAAGTTTTGAATCTCTCTATAAAGACCGTAGAAAATCAGTTAGCCATTGCCCTGGAAAAAATCGGCAATACCGTCCATTTCGATGTTGGGCGGAGTATTCCTTCGACCGTAAAATAAAATGTAAGGGGCTAAAAATCAAATTCTTGCGAAAGCGCTAAAATTTTTACAATTCCATTTTGGGGGTTTTTTTACTTTTTCTTGTCCTAAGGGGGAACCACTATGCGCTCATGGGAGACAGGAGAATAAAAAATGGGACAAGAGGATAAAAAAGCTATCTGGAATCTAATAGCCAAAAAGCTCGCTGGCGAAGCTTCACCGGAAGAGGTCCGGGAGCTCGAACGGCTATTGAGGAATAACCCGGAATTACACTATCCCATGCAGACGATCAGCGATATGTGGAACAGTTCGGCAAAACCGGACAGAAATGAGGCGGAGCGGGCCTTTAGCCGTCATCTCGACCGGATGAACGAATGGCAGGTAGACTTCCCCGGACAGGCGGTCGGGCGGCGAAGTCGCCGCGGCCTCCTCCTTGTGGTATCCCTGACCATCGGGATTGGTCTGCTGACCGCTCTCATGTGGCCCTCCCGCCGTGCCCCGCAGCAAGCCGCAGCTCCCGTCGCTCACCAACCTGCCCTGGCAGGGAATGATATTTATACCGCCAATGGTTCCAGGACGCACCTGACCCTGCCCGACGGCACGCTGGTTTGGTTGAATGCCGGCAGCCGGCTTAGTTATGGGAAAAATTTCAATACAACGACCCGCGAAGTCAACCTGACCGGAGAAGCTTTTTTCGATGTGGCGCATAATACCCAAAAGGCCTTCATTATCCACACCCCGCGCATTGACGTCCAGGTACTGGGAACCCGGTTCAATGTCAAGTCCTACCCGTCGGACCGGACGACGGAAGCCACCCTGATCCGCGGCAGCATTGAAGTATTGATCAGGGACCGACCCAGCGAGAAGATCATCCTGCGTCCCGATGAGAAGTTGGTGGTGGCTAACGACACGGGCATCCTACATCGGCTTAACCCGGGAAGATATGGCGCTGCCGGCCCGGGCGACCCGCTTGTCGCCATCCGCAAACCTACCTATGAGCAAAAGACCGGGGCCATTATTGAGACCTCATGGGTGGACAACAAGCTAACCTTCCGGGAAGAGACCTTTGGCGACGTGGCCAGAAAAATGGAGCGGTGGTATGGTGTCACTATCCAATTTGGGGACCCTGCGCTCGAGCAGCTGCAATTTACCGGCTCCTTTAAGGAAGAGACGATCGAACAGGCGCTCGACGCTTTGAAATACACTGCCCGGTTCAGTTATCAGACCGAAGGGAACCTGATCATCATAAACAAATAAGAAGATGAACTTATCAAAAAGCGATAGTTAGGGAAAAACAAAGCGGGAAATGTTGGCGCATTCCCCGCAGAGGTTACAATTTGAAACTTAGCAAACTGGCGAGCCGCAAAGTTTCGCATTTATGAAAACCCATAACGATAAAAATATGAAAAATTATCTAACGATTGGAGCCCCCTATCTCCAAGCCGTTAAAAAAGCTCTTTTGATTATGAAACTAACTCTTGTGTTGCTGACGGCGGCTACGCTCCATGCATCCGCAAACGTCAGTGGGCAGGCTAAGGTTACGCTAAAATCCGAACAGGTAGAAATTGCCGGAGTTCTCGCCAGGATCGAAAAGCAAACCAACTATCGCTTTTTGTATAACAACGCCTTGAAAGGCATCCGGCAAAAGGTGGACATCGATGTTCAGGATGAGGGGATAACCGAGGTTCTGAATAAGATTTTCGCCGGGACGGATCTGACCTACAAGATGCTGGAAAACAACCTCATAGTAATCCTGTCCAGCTCCTCTTCCCAACAGGATATCCAGGTCAGGGGCAAGATTACCGATGATAAAGGTGCGCCGCTGCCTGGCGTCTCCGTTACCATTGTCGGTACCGGCGGGGGAACGGCTACGGATTCCGCCGGCAATTTTATGCTCATGGCTCCTGATAACGCCAGTCTCCGCATCAGCTATGTTGGCTATCTCACCCAAGTGCTAAAGGTCAGCGCACAGCCCCTGAATATCCAGCTAAAACCCTCTGATACTCAGCTCAACCAGGTAGTCGTCGTCGGATATGGCACGCAGAAGAAGGTAGATGTCACCGGCTCGGTTGGTCATGTGAACGGCGAAGAGCTTACCAAGCAACCGGTCCTGACCGCCACCCAGGCGATGCAGGGCAAAGTGGCGGGGGTGCAGATCGTAAGCAGCGGTCAGCCGGGCAGTTCGCCCCAGGTGATCATCCGGGGGGCAGGTTCAATTTTGGCCGGCGCCAACCCACTGTATATCGTTGACGGAATCTGGACGGATGATATCACCAATATCAATACAGCCGATATCGTCTCGGTCGACGTGCTGAAGGATGCATCGGCGGCGTCCATTTACGGCGTGAGAGGTGCCAACGGCGTAATTCTGATCACCACCCGACAGGGCACGGGCAAGATCAAATTCAACTACACCGGGAATTACGGCATACAGCAGGCCGCATACGTCGTTCCGATGGCCAGCGCGGCACAGTATATCAACTATGAAGAGAACACGACCTTTCTGCCTGTACCGAATACGGGGTACAACACCAACTGGTATAACGAGATCTTGCGAAACGCCTTTTATCAGAATCACACCGCATCTATTTCCGGCGCCAGCAGCCAGAATAAATTTGCGCTTAGCGTAGGATATCTTCAGAATAACGGCATTCTCATTTACAATAATTATACCCGGTATACCATTCGCTTAAACAACGAATATACCCCAACGTCTTTTCTCAAGGTCGGCACTACCGCATCATTCGCCAGCCAGGGCTCACAAAACGTTCCCACAAATACCATGACCGAAGACGCTTATCGCGCCTCCCCGCTAGTCCCGGCGATGGTAAACGGGAAATTTGGCAATACGTCCCAATATCAAAACGTCGGGAACCCCGTCCTGGATGCGCAGAACACGAACGATCTCAGCCACAACAACCATCTTCAGGGGAATGCATACATCGATATCAAACCCATCCGCCAACTGGCATTCCGGTCGAATTTCGGCGACGAACTGATTTTCGCCGACGACCGGGCGTATACCTATCAGCATAACAACGATACTTCCTTTTTTACAACCAACGGCGGTACGCAGGGGGCATCCCAGAGCACGCTGGCGGTATCCAACCTGAAATCCTATCACTGGGTCTGGAGCAACACAATAACTTATGACAATGAATTCGGCGCCAACAAGCTGACGGTGATGGCGGGCCAGGAAGCACAAAAGTTTTATAGTACCGGTACATCGGCATCTACCTTTGATGTACCACCTATCCCGAGCGAATGGTACCTGCAGGACGGGAACCGCAATTATCAATTTAATAACAGCTCGGTTACAGAATATACGACCGCGTCCTACTTTGGCCGAATCTTTTATAGTTATGATGGAAGGTACCTGTTTACCGGCAACTTCAGGGCAGACGGCGGCTCGGTCTTTTCCGCACAGAATCGCTGGGGCTATTTTCCCGGGGTCAGCGCCGGCTGGGTGGTTAGTAGGGAAAATTTCATGCTGAACCAGAATATATTCCAATACCTGAAGCTAAAAGCGAGCTGGGGTGAGTTGGGGAATAACAATATCCCTGCTGACGGTTCCGTACAAACGGTTTTGGCCTCCGGCATTCCCTATTTCTTTAACAGCGGCAACACGGGTGGTACCACGGGTGGTACATCTGGGTCGATCGTCCCTCAGGTCAAGAACCTGAACCTGAAATGGGAGGTCACGAAGGAGGCGGACATCGGCATGGAATACAGCGTGCTGAAGGGAAGGCTCACCGGTGAACTGGATGTCTATGATAAGAAGGTCAGCAACGCCCTGATCTATGTGCAGGTGCCGGGTACCTTTGGCAGCCAGCCCAACCCGAATAGCACAATCACACCGGGGGACGTTTTGACCAACGCAGCTACTATCGATAATAAGGGGTTTGAATTTTCCGCCCGCTGGCACGATAAGATCAGCAGCAAGCTGTCTTATTTTGTCGGTGCAACGGCCTCCCTGAACCGCAACCGGGTTGTCAACCTGAATGGCGGCCTGCCTTATTTCGACGGCAATATCAACGGCTACTTCACGACAGAGACGAAGGCGGGTTATCCGATCGGCGGCTTCTTTATGCGAAAAGTCATTGGCGTGTTTCAAAATCAGGCACAGATCGATAACTATGTCGACAAGAACGGCAATCAGCTACAGCCGGGGGTGGCGCCAGGCACGTTCATCTACCAGTTTAATCCCAATGGCACGCTGGATACGGCGTATGTGGGCGCCTATCTGCCAAAGGCATATTTTGGGCTATCCGGCGGACTCACCTACGGGAACTTCGATTTTTCGATCGATCTGTATTCCAATGTCGGGAACCAGGTGTACAACGGTAAATTACAGGCTCGTGTAGTCCAAACCGATAATATCGAACAATCCGTAGCTACGAGCTACTGGACTGCGCAGGACCATTCCAATACGCAGCCGGCGCCCAATGCAGGGAACCTGCCAGCCTCTTCTTACTTCATCGCATCGGGCACCTTTGTTCGGATCAACAATGTTTTGCTGGGTTACACCGTACCAGCCAAGTCCCTCAGCAGGCAAAAGGTATTTACCAGTTGCCGGATCTTCCTGAATGCGCAGAACCCGCTGACCTGGAAGAAGTATGGTGGGTTTTCGTCCGAATTACCCGGCTCTTCGCCCACCAATGCGGGGATCGAGCTGGGCAGTTATCCAACGACCAGGACGTTTGCGGCCGGGTTAAATCTGGGGATATAACATTAAATCTTAGGCGAAATGAAAAATAGATTGCTCATACTTTTTTGCTGCACCATCCTCATAGCGGGATGCAGTAAGAATTTTTTGAACGTGCCCATACAGGGTCAGGGGACGCCGTCAACCGACCCGCAAGTGGCCCTAACCGATGTGATCGGCGCCTACAACGCCCTGATCACTCCGGACCCTACCCAGGGAGAATTCGGGTCCTATGATATACACGGGATCTATTTTATTACGGTTACCAACATCATGTCCGATGACGCGGACAAAGGTAGCTATCCCGGCGATCAGCCGCTTGCGGGTGCTATCGATAACTTCGCCATCACGTCCGACAATACTTATGTTGCCGCGCTCTGGCGCGGATATTACGCCGGCATCTCCCGAACCAATGTAGCGATCCAGGCGCTGTCCCAGGCGGCATTACCTGCTGCCACGGTAACCGTTCAAACGGCGGAAATGCGTTTCGTCCGCGCCTATCTTTATTTTAACCTGGTACGGATGTTCGGCGGCGTACCTGAGGTATTGCAAGTGCCCACCGGGCCGCAAAACCAGGATAGCGTTTTTTATACCCGTGCAACAGACAGCGCCATATATAACCTGGTCATTCTTCCCGATTTGAGATATGCTGTAGCTAACCTGCCCCTTAAGTCGGGGCAACCCATCGGCCGGGCTACCAAGGGGGCTGCCGAGACCTTGCTGGCAAAAGTGGATATGTATCTGAAGAACTGGCAGGAGTGCGATAGCCTTACCAATGACGTGATCAATTCAGGGCAATACCAGCTGATGCCGGATTATTCCGTGTTGTGGCGACAGGCCGGCGACAATTGCCCCGAATCGATTTTTGAGGTGGAGACCGGTATCTATGGCAATGCGGACTATGGGATCCCCGGATATGTGGAATACCAGGGGGCGAGACAGGACAATGGCATGGGTACGCCGTTTACGCTTTGGAATAACCCGGGTTTTTATCAGGCTTCCGGCGATGATGGCTACGGGTTCGATGATCCCAGCACCAGCCTGCAGGCGGCCTATGAGCCGGGAGACCTCCGGCAAGCAGCCACGATCATCAACCTGCCGGCCAATACGCCCCCGGATACGCTTTTCGATGGGTTCACGATCCCTTCCATGGTCGGTCTAAGCGCCCGGTACAACTATAAGGCCTACCATAGCGAGATCCTTCCGCCGGGCACTCCGGGCGCCACCATCGGGCAGGTTGAGGTATTTGAGGGCAACCGGAGCAATTGTCAGAAGAACCTGCATATTCTTCGTTACGGTGAAGTGCTGCTAATCAAGGCCGAAGCCGACAATAACCTTTCGAATACCTCCAGCGCCATCTCGCTTCTCAACCAGGTGCGGGCTCGCGCGGGGCTTGGCCCGACTGCTGCAAGTTCTCAGACGGATGTTCAGACTGCCATCTGGAACGAAAGGCGGGTGGAGCTCGCGATGGAGCATGACCGATTCTGGGATATTGTCCGGCAGGGCCGCGCGGCACAAGTTATGCAGGCGAATGGTAAGAATTTCACCGCCGGCATCAACGAATTGTTGCCGATTCCCGCCGCGGAGATCGCGCTGAGTGGTGGCAGGCTAAAACAGAACAATGGATACTAAATAGTTATACGTTTTATGATACCCAATTTTTAAATTCTAAAATCAACAAAAAATGAAAGTGATAACAAACAAGATCGCCCTATGGGTTTTCGCGGGACTTGCCTTATGTGCTGTCTCGTCCATTCAATCCTGTAGTAAGAAGAGCTCCGGCTCCACTACACCGCCTCCTTCCGGACCCACCAGTTCGTCGGATTCAGTAGAGCCACAGGCCCTGCTACTTTATTGGAATTTTAACGGCAACCCGAATGAAACCAAAGTTGGTTTGTCCGGCACGGCTGTCGGAGGGACTTATGTTACCGGCGTAAGAGGCCAGGCATGGCAAGGGGATGGGAGCTCATACATTACCGTGCCCATCAGCGATTCGACGGCATTGGGCACCGGTCTCGCCAGCTACTCGGTATCGCTGTGGTACAGCTTGCCACAGGCAAATCGGCCGACTGCCGGTGGCCACGCTGAGGGTATTTTCTTTATGTCGGGAGACAACCCGGGTGGTGACGGAAATGAGTTGATCATGGAAGCAGATATCGCGTCGGCCAATCAGCTGGCTACCGATTCAGTACCTATCCATCATGGGTTTGATAACATCGGTGGAGTGGCCAGCAGCTGGCAGAATTTCACCCTTGCATCCTTCGATACCGCTACTACCACCTGGGTCAATATCGTAATGACCTATAACGGAGCGTCTTCCGTATATACCTATTATGAGAATGGCGTTACAGTGGGTGCTCAGTCGGCCTTTTCGAATGGCGCCTTTGTTTCTCCCAACACGTTGTATGATGGACCACTCCCGGTTGGGTCAGGATCTCCGGCTACGCAGCTTCAGGGCAACCTGACTTTTGCCCCGGACAATCCACAGACGTTCTATATCGGCTGCTGGCCTCCGGGATTGTACGGCGTTTCGGCGACCCTCGGTGCAACCGGCAACTTTAAGGGGGCACTCGATGAGATCAGGGTCTTTAAAATCGCCCTAAGTCAACAGGACGTCGCCTACCTGTACCAGGACGGCGCGGCTGGTAAATAACGGACGGAATTTATGGAATTTTGTAAGAGGCTGTCTGCAACAGACAGTCTCTTACTCTTAATCAGACACAGTGAAACCGATCGTCTTATTCGTACTCGCGGCATCTTTGCTTTGGAGCTGTAAGAAAAATAGCGCTTCGCCGCCGAAATCACCTGCTCCATCGTTTAGTTTTGTAGATGCAAAGATCAATGGCGCCAATTACAGCACCACCGGCGTCTTTAATGTGGCGGACACCGCCGTTATCCTGCTTTATTTTAACACGGCGATCCAGCAATCAACCGTATCGACAAGTGTTTATCTTACCGGAAGTAACGGTCCCGTGGCCTGCACGGTTTCTTACCCCAATGACAGCTCGATCATGCTGCAACCCCAGGCAGCTTTACCCCATCTTACGCAGTACAATATTATCATTTCGAGAGGTTTGAAATCGACGGCGGATTCCACACTGACGAACCCCTTAAGCTTTTCTTTCATCACCGCCATAGATACGACCGACAAATTCCCCAGGATCACGGACAGTGCCCTCCTGACACTCGTCGAGCAACAAACATTCAACTATTTCTGGAGCGGAGCCGATCCCACCAGCGGTATGGCCAAGGAGCGCGCATCCCAGCCCCAGGTCACGACCGGCGGCAGCGGATTTGGAATTATGTCTATGCTGGTAGGCGTTCAACGTAACTTTATTACGAGAGCTCAGGCGCTCAGCCGGGTCAAGACGATGGTCAACTTCCTGGGCAATAGCGCCACCACGTTCCACGGCGCCTTTTCCCATTGGATGAATGGTTCGACCGGCGCGACCATTCCCTTCAGCCCCGACGACGATGGCGGCGATATCGTCGAGACCTCCTACATGATCGCCGGCCTCCTCTGTGCCCGGCAGTATTTCAACAGCAGCACCGACACGGGCGAGGTCAACCTTCGCACCGCGATCAACAATATTTATTACAATGTGGACTGGAATTGGTACCGGCAATATGGACAAAACGTTCTTTACTGGAACTGGAGTCCGGACCATAATTTCGCGATCAACGTACAGGTGAATGGCTGGTGTGAAGCAATGATCGCTTATATCCTGGCCGCCTCTTCACCAAACGATACCGCAGCGATCCCCAAACTCGTCTACACCAATGGATGGGCGCTAAACGGTAACGAAAAGAACGGGAACACCTATTATGGCATCACGCTGCCGCTTGGACCTGCGTATGGCGGCCCGCTTTTTTTCGCGCATTATTCGTTTCTTGGGATCAACCCAAACGGACTGTCCGATGCCTATGCCAATTACTGGACACAGAACACCGCTCATGCGATGATCAACTACCAATACTGTGTTACCAATCCAGACCACTTTAACGGATATGACAGTGCTTGTTGGGGACTAACGGCAAGCGACGACATAAGTGGCTATTCCGTCCATGAACCCGGCAATGATGATGGGGTGATCAGTCCGACGGCGGCGATCTCTTCATTGCCCTATACTCCAACCCAGTCGATGAATGCCATCCGATTTTTCTATTACAAGCTGGGGGATAAGATCTGGGGCCAATATGGTTTTGTGGATGGATTCAGCCTTACGAATATTTGGTTTGACAGCGACTACCTGGCGATCGACCAGGGCCCGGAGATCGTGATGATCGAGAACTACCGCAGCGGGCTTTTGTGGAATTTGTTTATGAGCTGCCCGGAGGTCCAGGCCGGAATGACGAATTTGGGCTTTCAGAGTCCTAACTTATAATTTATGACCCCCATGCATAAGCGGATATTATTTGTTTTCCTGCTGACAGCGAGCTTGTCGTCACCGGGTCTTCATGCCCAACTCTCGGACAGCGCTCTGCTCGACGTCATCGAACGGCAAACCTTTCAATATTTCTGGGCCGGCGCCGAACCTAACAGCGGCATGGCTCCGGAACGGATCCATCTGGACAACGACTACCCCGCTCACGACCAGGGGATCATTGCTACCGGCGGCAGCGGCTTTGGTGTCATGGCGATCATCGCGGCCATCCGGCGGCAGTATGTCACCCGCGAACAAGGGGTTGCGCGCCTGGAGAAGATCGTAACCTTCCTTGAAAAGGCCGATCGCTTTCATGGCGCGTGGCCGCACTGGCTGAATGATACGACCGGGCATGTCAAACCGTTTGGGCGCGAAGACGACGGGGGTGATCTTGTGGAGACCAGCTACCTGCTGCAAGGCTTGTTGTGCGCCCGGCAGTACTTCGCAGGCGGGAATGCCCGGGAAAAAAGTCTCGCCGGCCGGATTGACAAGCTCTGGCATGGCGTGGATTACGACTGGTACCGCAATGGAGGACAGAACGTCTTGTATTGGCATTGGAGCCCGGATTATGCCTGGATGAAAAATTTCCCGGTCCATGGATATAATGAGTGCCTGATCCTGTACGTTATGGGCGCTTGCTCTCCGGATCATTCGATCCCCGCGGAAGTATATGCTGAGGGTTGGGCGCAGGACGGGGCGATCGACAAGATAAGCGATTACAAGGGCGATACGCTACATCTGCATATGCAGGGGAATCCGCCGCATGGCGGACCACTCTTTTGGGCCCAATATTCCTATCTCGGCCTGGACCCGCATGGATTGAAAGACCGGTATGCCGATTATTGGAGGGAGAATTGCACGCAATCGATGATCAATTATGAATGGTGTGTCGATAATCCCAAACACTTTAAAGGCTATGGCCCCGATAACTGGGGTCTGACTGCCAGTTATTCGGTGGTCGGCTATGCGGCGCATGCTCCCGATGAGAAGAACGATCGCGGTGTCATCTCACCGACGGCCGCGATCTCGTCGCTGCCGTATACGCCCCGGGAGTCGATGGCCGCAATGCGGTTCTGGTATGATAGCCTTCGCGGCAAGATCTGGGGCAAATATGGATTTTACGATGCCTTTAGTGAAACGGCGGGCTGGTATCCGCCGCAATACCTGGCGATCGACCAGGGCCCGGAAGTCGCTATGATCGAGAACTATCGCTCCGGGCTGCTCTGGCAGCTTTTTATGAGTTGTCCGGAGGTCCACGCCGGGCTGAAGAAACTGGGGTTTCAAAGCCCTTGGATAAAATAAGTAACTTTCCGCAAAGTTTGCCTATATGGACTTCCAATTGTCGCCTCAGCAAATAGCCGACTACCATCACTACGGCTACCTTATCGTAAAGGAGTTCCTTTCAGCGGAAGAGATCAATAAACTATACGCAATGGCCACCGAGGATCAGGTGCTGCTCAACCACGCCTTCGATCTGAATGACCAGACGGGGAAGAAGACAAAGCTGACGCTGTGGTATAATCCCGGGTATGATTTTTTTGGGCTCCTGACCCGAAGCAAACGGATGGTCGGATCTGCGAACGGGCTGATGGATGGAGATTCGGCTGTCTGCCATTTCCATTCCAAACTGATGCAAAAGGAACCCCGCGTGGGGGGCGCCTGGGAATGGCACCAGGACTACGGATATTGGTATAAGAATGAATTCCTCTTCCCCGAGCAGATGATCTCCATCATGATCGCTATCACCACCGCCAATAAAGCTAACGGCTGCCTGCAGGTCATCGGGGGCTCGCACAAGATGGGCCGGATCGAACACGGCTTTGCCGGCGAACAGGTCGGCGCCTCGCAGCACTATGTCGACCTCGCCCTGAAGATCATGCCCCTGGTCTACGTGGAGCTCGAGCCGGGGGATGCGCTTATTTTTCACCCCAACCTGCTTCACCGCTCCGCGGCTAATCTGTCGGATCGCGCGCGCTGGTCGCTTATTTCCGTCTACAACAGGCAGGCGAATATCGGCTACAACGAGCCGAATGGCAGTGCGACGACACCGGTCCGGGTTGTTCCGGATGAAGCCCTTCTGGAGTGGGCCGGGAGCGAGATCAGTGTAGAAGGTGCCGGGTTTTTGACGAAGGATAAGGATGAGGCGTTAAAATGACTTTTCTCCCTGCAGGATAACTTCAGTGCCGTGGCTTAATTTGGTTGTGGCCTTTTTTAAACCATTATAAAACCTTTTGTATGTCCCGCCAAAACTTGCTTGCCGGCTTGAAAAAAAGCCTTGTCGTTTCGTTTTTTCTTCTTTTGTCATTGTTTACTTCCACGAAATCTTTTTCACAAGTCAATTACACCATCAACTATTCGACCAGCGGGTTAAGTACCAGCAATTGCAATGTCTTTAATGTGAGCGGCGGGGTGAGTGTCGGCGGTTATGCGCATGATGCCGTCATTGGGGGAGCGAGTTTCGATGGGACCGGCATCAATCTTAAGACAATTTACTCGGATCAGGTTGATCCGAATGGAAATGAAACGATCGTCAATCAGGGTACGGATTATGCTATCCAGTTCCCCTTCCAGAGCGGTTATGTTTACCAAATCCAATTATTTGCGGACCAAAGCGGGAATTACGGACCATTGTATCCGAGCCTTTGGGTCAATATAGCCTCAAGCCTGCCCGCTACTTCCAATACGTGTGGCGCTGCCAACAATGCCCAAATAATCGAATCCCTCGGTTCGGGTCTTGTCAGCTCCACATCGTACACTACGTATACTTTTGGCGGTTTTACCGCACCCGCCGGTTCGAATTATTTTCTGATCGGGGCGATTCCGGATGTCTCCGGTCGGACGACCAGTTCGCAGGGTCAGATCAACATCGAGAAAATCATCATAACGGCCACTCCGGCGAGTGGGGCTTGTCCGTTTGGGGCGCCAACGGGGTTGGGTACGACAAACAACACGCAAACCTTAACCTGGAATGCGGTGCCATCGGCGCCCTCCTACAGTATCAGTATCACGGATACCCATAACGGAACAAACACGACCGTTACGGAAGAAAGTCTTACCAACAGTTATAATTATTGCGCAAAGGCGGCAGGAGATAATGTTTCGTTTACCGTCCAAGCCGTATGTACCGGTGGGTTTGGAGGCGCGGTTAGCGCACCCTATTCTTTTGTTGCAGCCAACCTGGCGCCGGCGAATCTGGCCTACAATACCACTACCAATGTGCTATCGTGGACTGCGGTACCGGGAGCGACCGGGTATACCGTTCAAATAACGGACGAAACGGCGGGTACCGGACCCGTGACGTTTGCGGTAACCGGTACTCAGTGTTCTGCAAATGCACTCAATCTGATTGCCGACCATAACTACCAGGTTTCCGTCAGCGCAACAACGACCTGTTATACCGGTTTGTACAGCAGTACCATTACGTTTACCGCGCCCTGTCTGTATAGCACGATCGGCACCACGGAACAATCCGGTAATTATAGCCCGGTATGGGTCTTTTATGAGCAAGTAAATACGGCGACAAGCTATAGTATCCGATTTACAAATGTCGGTACCGGTATTGCCACCACGCAATCCGGCCTGCCCTATTATAACAGCGGTTACCAGTTTGCCATTGGGCCGGGCACCTATCAGGTTGCCATCCAAACCGTAAATGCGCTTTGTATGAGTAGTTGGGAAACGTATGGGACGGATGTCACGGTAGTGGCGACCCCGGCGTGTACGCCGGCGCCAAGTTTTGCGGCGGTGGAAACGGCAGGCACCAATATCATCGTCTACTGGAATAATACAAGTGGAGCGACCAGCTATAATTTAAAATTCGTCAATGTGACAACCGGCGGCACCAAGACAGTCTCCAATCTGCCCTGGTCGGGCAGCGGTTATACCTATGCGGCTATTGCAGGAGATACTTACCAGGTCTTTATCGAGTCGAATTGTTCAGCGGGGAACAGCGGTTGGGTTGAATATAGCTCTAATATAACGGTAGAGGCAACCGTCCGGAGTTTGGTTGCCGGTCAAAACAATGCCTTCAACAACGGGCTCACCGACCCGAGCAAATTCAGGATATTCCCTGTTCCGGCCTCCGGCGTGGTGAACCTGGTTCACAACGCGGATGGGAATGGTAATGGTGATCTCAGTGTCATCAATACCCTCGGCTCGGTCCTGATGGTGAAACAGGTTGGTATTGCAGCGGGACAAAACAACTACTCGCTGGATGTCAGTAAATTGTCAAGTGGGGTGTATTTCATTAAGCTGTTTAACGGGAAGGCCGTCTTTTTGCAAAAACTGATCATTCAACGATAGACCTCTTTTATGGTGAAAAAAGGCCGTCTCACAAGTAATGAGGCGGCCTTTTAATTATATTTACCCTTAGAATACCTTTCAACATGAAACACCTTCTAACGTTTGCTGTATCTGCTCTTTACATTGTTTCGACGCCTGTTTCGGCCCAAACCGGAACGGGGAATAGCCCCGCCAATATGCGCGCCTTCGTCAATTCGCTCATGGCCAAAATGACGCTGGAGGAAAAACTTGGGCAGCTCAACCTCCCCGGCGCGGGCGATATCACCACGGGACAGGCCCAAAGCTCCGATATCGGGAAGAAGATACAGGAAGGGAAGGTCGGGGGCCTTTTCAATATCAAATCCGTTGCTAAAATCCGCGAAGTGCAGAAGATCGCTGTGGAGCAAAGCCGGCTGAAGATCCCCCTGATCTTCGGGATGGATGTTATCCACGGCTATGAGACCGAATTCCCCATTCCGCTTGGCCTGAGCTGTACCTGGGACATGCCCGAAATTCAAAAGAGCGCCCGGATTGCGGCGACGGAAGCCAGCGCCGACGGGATCTGCTGGGCCTTCTCACCGATGGTGGATATTTGCCGTGACCCGCGCTGGGGCCGGATCGCCGAAGGCGGTGGTGAAGACCCGTATCTTGGCTCACAGATCGCCGGGGCCATGGTCAGGGGTTACCAGGAGGATCTGAAAAGCAACTCCGACATTCTCGCGTGTGTCAAACATTATGCCCTCTATGGCGCCGCAGAAGCAGGCCGTGATTATAACACGACGGACATGAGCTATTTCCGCATGTTCAATGAATACCTTCCGCCTTATAAGGCCGCGGTGGATGCCGGTGTCGGCAGCGTCATGGCCTCTTTCAATGACGTGAACGGCATTCCCGCCACCGCAAACAAATTTCTCCAGACCGATGTGCTGCGGAAACGCTGGGGTTTTACTGGCTTCGTCGTCACCGACTATACGGGGAACAACGAAATGGTGGCCCACGGAATTGGCGATTTGCAGACGGTTTCCGCGCTGGCGCTGAAAGCCGGGATTGATATGGATATGGTCGGCGAAGGGTTCCTTACTACACTGAAGAAGTCGCTGCAGGAAGGCCGCGTCAGCATGGCCGACGTCGATCAGGCCTGCCGTCGTGTGCTGGAAGCAAAATACAAACTGGGGCTTTTCGCCGATCCCTATAAATATTGCAACGAGCAGCGGGCGGCGACGGAAGAATTCACGCCGGAGAATCGCGCGGCGGCCAGGAAGATCGCCGCCGACTGCTTCGTCCTCCTCAAGAACCAGGGGAACGTCCTGCCCCTGAAGCGCAGCGGCACTATCGCCGTCGTCGGGCCGCTTGGCAACAACCGGATCAATATGGTCGGAACCTGGGCTGTCGCCACCGACGGGTCGAAGGCCGTCTCCCTGATGGATGGATTGAAGGAGGTTGCCGGCAGCGGAGTTAACGTTGTCTACAGCCAGGGCTCCAACCTTGATTATGACAGCCTGTTCGAACAACGCGCCACCATGTTTGGGAAACCGCTCCCGCATGATCCGCGCCCCGCCGCGGATATTATACAGGATGCGCTGAACAAAGTTGCGAACGCGGACGTCATCGTGGCTGCGTTGGGTGAATCCGACGAAATGAGCGGTGAATCCAGCAGCCGCAGTAATATTGAGATCCCAGAGGCCCAGCAGGATTTGCTCAAGGCGCTGCTCAAGACCGGCAAGCCCGTCGTCCTCGTTCTGTTCACGGGCCGCCCGCTGGCCATCAAATGGGAGAATGAGCAGGTGCCCGCGATTGTAAATGTTTGGTTTGGGGGGACGGAAGCCGGGCATGCCATCGCAGACGTTCTTTTTGGGGATGTTAATCCGTCCGGCAAACTCACCACTACCTGGCCCCAAAATGTGGGTCAGGTGCCCCTGTACTACAACCACATGAGCACCGGCCGACCTCTCGAAGGGCCCTGGTTCCAGAAGTTCCGCTCCAACTACCTCGACGTTTCCAACGACCCGGTCTATTCATTTGGATATGGGCTCGGCTATTCCCACTTTGGGTACAGCAATCTGACGCTTAGCAGCTCCGCAGTCAAAGGTAACCAGCAACTGACCGCCACCGTGACCGTCACCAACGATGGCGCAGTGGAAGGCAAGGAGGTCGTTCAGCTGTATATCCGCGACGTTGTCGGCAGCGTCACGCGGCCTGTCAAGGAATTGAAAGGATTCCAGAAGATCGACCTTAAGGCCGGTGAATCCCGGCAGGTCAGCTTCACCATCACGCCGGAAGATTTGAAATTCTATGATAACGAGCTAAAATACGATTGGGAGCCGGGCGATTTCAAGATCATGATCGGCGGCAACTCCCGCGATGTACTGTCTGCAAACGTCAATTGGACAAAATAAACGGATAGGTTCATGAAGATCCAACTCCTGACTGCGATCGCGTTGTTGTGTTTCGTTGGCGCGCCTGCGCAAAAGAAAACCATCGCCCAAAAGGTCGACTCGGTGATGAAGCTTATGACGCTGGAGGAGAAGGTAGGGCAGATGAATCAGTACAATGGCGATTGGGAGGCTACGGGCCCCATCACCAAGGACGGTGACAAACAAAACCAGATCCGGAAGGGAATGCTAGGCTCCATGCTAAATGTAACGGGGGTGGAACATACGCGACAGCTCCAGGAAATGGCCATGCAGAGCCGGCTAAAGATCCCGCTTCTATTCGGTCAGGACATCATCCATGGTTACCGGACCACCTTCCCCATTCCGCTTGGCGAAGCGGCCTCCTGGGACCTGGACGCCATTCAGTGCTCCGCGCGGATCGCGGCTGTTGAGTCCGCGGCTGCGGGCGTCCACTGGACTTTTGCGCCCATGGTCGATATTGCCCGCGATCCGCGCTGGGGGCGGGTCATGGAAGGCGCCGGGGAGGACCCCTGGCTGGGTTCGCAAATTGCCCGGGCCCGGGTGCACGGATTTCAGGGAAAGCGTCTTGGCGACACCGACGCCATTATGGCCTGTGCTAAACATTTTGCTGCCTACGGCGCGGCCATCGGAGGCAGAGACTATAATTCTGTCGATATGAGCCTGCGGACGCTGTGGGAGGTGTACCTCCCGCCGTTCAAGGCGGCATTGGACGCAGGCGCCGCCACATTTATGAACTCCTTTAATGACCTGAACGGCATCCCTGCTACCGGCAATGCATACCTGCAGCGTGACATACTGAAAGGCAAATGGAAGTTCAGCGGGTTTACCGTCAGCGACTGGGGATCTGTCGGCGAGATGATCCCGCATGGCTACGCGGCGAATAATTACGAAGCTGCATTGGAAGCCGTCACAGCCGGCTGCGATATGGACATGGAAAGCCGGAGCTATATCGGCAACCTTGTGAAGCTTGTCCGCGACGGGAGAGTCAGCATAACGCCTATTGATGATGCTGTAAGGCGTATCCTGACCAAGAAGTTCGAGCTGGGGTTGTTTGATGACCCGTTTCGCTTCTGCAATGACGGGCGCGCTGCCGGGCAATGGGATAACGCCGCCAACCTCTCTGCTGAACAGGACATAGCGGCGAAGAGTATTGTACTGCTTAAGAACGAGGGCAACCTTCTTCCGTTATCGAAGAACACCCGCACGATCGCTCTTATTGGGCCCCTGATCAAATCGGTTAGAGAAAACCTTGGTTTCTGGTCCTATCAGTGGCCGGACGATACCGCACGCGTTGTAACACTCTGGGATGGGGTCGCCCGCAAAGTAAGCAGCGCGACAAAATTGCTGTACGCGAAAGGCTGCGGGATCGAGGACAGCTCCAGGGCCGGATTTGCCGAGGCCATCGCGGTGGCGAGCCAGGCAGACGTCGTCATCATGGATGTCGGCGAAGCCCCGGACATGAGCGGCGAAGCGAAGAGCCGGAGCAACCTCCACCTTCCCGGCGTCCAGGAAGACCTGATCCGGACTATTCAGGCGATGGGAAAACCCGTCGTGGTGATGATCAGTGCCGGCCGGCCGCTCATTTTCAACTGGACTGCGGACCACGTCCCCGCGATCCTCTATACGTGGTGGCTGGGTACACGGGCTGGTAATGCGATGGCCGATGTCCTTTTCGGCGACTATGACCCTTCAGGCAAACTACCCATCAGCTTTCCCCGCGCTGAAGGACAAATCCCTATTTACTACAACCACTTCTCCACTGGCCGGCCGGCGAAAAGCGATTCCGACCTGTACTATGTCTCTGCTTATACCGACCTGGTTAACAGTCCCCGCTTCCCCTTCGGCTATGGCCTCAGCTATACCAGCTTTTCCTATAGCGATATCACGCTCAGCGCGCCCTCCTTTCAGCCGGGACAGCAGCTGACCGCCACCGTTACCCTGACCAATACCGGAAAATATGCGGGCCGTGAGACCGCCCAGCTTTATATCCGCGACCTGGTCGGCTCCGTTGTGCGGCCGGTAAAGGAATTGAAAGGGTTTCAGCAGGTACTTCTCCAACCGGGGGAGACCAGGAAACTGACTTTCACTATCGGCGCCGACGATCTGCGCTTTTATAACGACCGGCTGGATCATATATACGAACCGGGAGAGTTCAGGCTTTATATAGGTAGTAGTTCCAGCGAGGTTAAAGAAGCGAAATTTATCCTGCTGGCCAAATAAGCGTTAATTTCGCCCCACTCTAACTACCTTGAAATATGAACGGGATCAAAAACATCATCTTTGACCTCGGGGGCGTCATCATTAACCTTGACAACCGCCGGACCGAAGAAGCCTTCACCGCGCTTGGCATTAAGAATTTTCGCGATTACTTCGGCCACGGCTTTGCAGCCTCCTTCTTTTCAGACTACGAGATCGGCAAGATCAGCGACCAGGAATTCATCGGGTCTATTCGGCGGCTTGGTGGCCTTTCCCAGGTTCCCGAGCAGACGATCATCGACAGTTGGAATGCCCTGCTCCTCGATTTTCCGGCTGAGAGGATCCGGCTGCTCAGGGAGCTTCGCAAAACTTACCGGCTGTTTCTGTTCAGTAATACCAACGCCCTGCACCTGACCGCCCTGCGAGAGATCTGGAGCAATAGTTTTGCAGGGGAGGGATCGCTCGATGATTATTTCGAGAAGACCTATTACTCTCATCTCATGGGAATGCGCAAGCCCGACCCCGAATCATTCGGTGTTATCCTGAAAGAAAATAAGTTGAATGGGCACGAGACACTTTTTGTGGACGATGCAATTGTCAACGTGGAGGGCGCGGAACAGGCGGGACTGAAAGGGCTTTTCTTACGCCCGGGCATAAGTTTGCTGGATTTTCAGTGGTAATGAGGTCCTATTTGACTTCCTCAAAATCGATGTAGTCTTCGGCCGGCGGCTTGGGGGTTCGCTTTTCCGTTGGTTGAGCTTGGTTTGGCGAATTCGGGCCAGGCGCGGCCGAATCCCGCATGTGCTGAAACTGCTTACGGACGTGATAAGTTGTCCGCACAATCGGCAACAGAAAATTGAAAATGAACCGGTACCCGAGGTACACTACGATCACCAGAAATAATACATCCGCCAGCAACATCTTTTAAAAATTAGTCAGTAAAGATACGACAATGCTCCAATCTAGTCGTCCTTCTCCGAAAAGATCTTGTTGCTCAGCCAGTTAAGGACGTCACCCAGCCAGCCGGCCCCCTTCTCGGCCAGTCGCCCGATGATCTTGTGCAGCCGTTCGCTCTCCAGCAGCGCATCGATCAGTCGAATTCCGGTGCGCGGAAGCAGCCCCTCGAAACTTTGCGGTATGAGCGACCGCACAAACATCTGTCCGGAATGTTCCTGGAAGTAACTCCAGCTCTCGTCGAGCTGGATCTTCAGTTTGCGGGCCTTCTCTTTTAACGCATCGATCTCATCATCCAGCTCTTGCAAACTATGTGCTGCCTTAGTTATTTTTCCCATATTGTCACTCCTTGGATTTTTTTATAATAGCTTGAATGACAGGATCAACGAAAAGTGCTCGTCTAAATACCGCGATGAGCACGAAGACCACCAGGATCAATAGTGCCACCATCCCGAATCCCTTCACGTAGCTATGAAAGATCCCTGCGAACCAGTATGCCAGCATCAGCCCGCCAAACAACAGGAAAAGAAACCCCAGCAGCAGGGACAGAAAGATCCAGGCTATCATGCCGGCCGACTTTGCTGCTACCCGCGTACTTTGAAGACGGTAGATTTCCATCCGCGTCTCCAGGTATTCTAAGACCAGGTCCTTGTTTTCGGCAATAAAACTGCCCAAATTCTGAGGTTCGCTCATCGCTCATTTTTTTTAAATGTACTATTAAAATAAATTATCCTACATTTGTCAAGGAAAAGATTCAGTAGAAGGGAACGGAAGCGTTCCCTTCTTCAATTTTAACAACCCGGCAATCGAATCAGCCGGGTAACTTTTCGGGGTGATGATCAACGAAACAGCAAAGACGATAGAGGGGATGGTTCGGGAGATACTTGCCGGGGAAACTGGTTATTTCCTGGTGGAAGTCAAAATAAAGCCCACCAATAATGTAAAAGTATATATTGATGGGGATCAGGGCATTTCGATCGAAAAATGCGTTCAGTTCAACAGGGCTTTATACAAGAAGCTCGACGAGGCCGCTTTTTTCCCGGGAGGCGACTTCTCCCTCGAAGTCTCTTCGCCTGGCCTTGATGAGCCATTGAAACTGCATCGCCAGTACCGGAAGAACATCGGTCGCCAGGTGGAGCTCGTTCTCCTGGATGGGTCAAAGACCGAAGGCCGCCTCCTTGAAGTGGGTGAAGACGGAATCATCGTCGAAGAGACCAGGGGTAAGAACAAGAAAAAAGAGATCGTAAATCACACGTTTCTATTCGAAAACATAAAAACAACTAAAATTCAGGTAGTTTTCTAAAATTCAGTGTTATGGCTAGTATCAATCTTATCGAAGCTTTCCAGGACTTCAAAGAAGCCGAGAATATCGACCGCCCGACCATGATGAAGGTAGTTGAAGATGTATTTAAAACGTTGTTGCGGAAAAAATATGGGAGCGACGAAAATTTTGACGTGATCGTAAATGCGGAGAAAGGTGACCTTGAGATCATGCGCCGCCGTACGATCGTCAATGACGGCGAAGTCAACGATCCGCTGGCGGAAATTGCATATACCGATGCGGTTAAGCTCGAACCCGACTACGAAGTCGGCGAGGAGCTTTATGAAGAAGTGGAGATCCTGGATTTCGGCCGTCGCGCCATTCTGGCTGCCAAACAAACCCTGGCCAGCCGGATCGGGGACCTGAAAAAGAACGTCCTCGTCAAGAAATATAGTGACAGGGTAGGGGAGATTGTCAGCGCGGAAGTCTATCAGGTATGGAAAAAGGAGATTCTCCTGCTCGATGAAGAAGGCAGCGAATTGATCCTGCCGAAGTCTGAGCAGATCCCCCAGGACTACTTCAAAAAAGGCGAGAATATCCGCGCCGTGGTCAAGAAGGTGGAATTGAAGAATAATTCCCCGGTGATCATCCTGTCCAGGACCAGCCCGCTGTTCCTGTCCAAACTTCTGGAGATCGAAGTCCCGGAGATCTTCGACGGCCTTATCGTGATCAAGAGGATCGTCCGCGAACCCGGCGAACGCGCCAAAGTTGCTGTGGAGTCCTATGACGACCGAATTGACCCTGTAGGCGCTTGCGTTGGGATGAAAGGCAGCCGCATCCACGGCATCGTCCGGGAGCTGAAGAACGAGAACATCGACGTGATCAACTGGACTGCGAATACCCAGCTGCTGATCCAGCGCTCCCTTACGCCTTCGAAGATTACCAATATGGAGCTGGACAGCGAAAAGCAGCACGCGAATGTCTTTTTAAAGCCGGACCAGGTTTCCCTGGCCATTGGACGTAAAGGGGTGAATATCAAACTGGCACAGGAGTTGACTGGTTATACGATCGACGTATTCCGCGACAACGAAGGCGAACCGGAAGAATTCGATATCGACCTCGAAGAATTTGCGGACGAGATCGAGACCTGGGTGATCGATGAACTCAAACGGATCGGCTGTGACACTGCCCGGAGCGTGCTGGAGCTCACTGCTGACGAGCTGGAAAGGAGGACGGACCTTGAAAGAGAAACCATCGACGAGGTACGCAGGGTATTGAAGGAAGAATTTGAAAAAGGTTAATGTGGCCGGCTAAAGAGAGAACGGCCAAATAGTTTTACTTTTGCAAGCCGGCCAGAGGCCGGCTTGACCGAACATCATTATGGCAGAAACAACGACATTACGTTTAATGGCTGCGGCCAAGGAGTTCAACGTGGGGAAAGACACCCTCGTGGACTTTTTGGTTAGCAAGGGATTCAGTAAGGATGATCTGAAGCCTACGTCGAAGCTGACGGAGGACATGTATCGCTCCTTACAACAGGAATTTCAGGGAGATAAAGTGGCAAAGATCAAGAGTGACCAGATCGATCTGCCAAAAGGAAGCCTCGAAGCCAAAAAGAAGAAAGAAGAAGAGCCTCAGCCGGTTAAGAAAGAGATTCCGGTGGTGAAGAAAGCGCCGGTGAAGGAAGAGGCGCCCGTTCCCGTAGAACCCGTAGCCCCTGTTATCGCCGCAGCGCCCCCGGCGCCGGTCGTGGACCAGGCGCCTGCAGAAACGGAGATCACCAAGATAGAAGCCCCCGAATTGGAAGGGCCCAAGGTCGTCGACAAGATCGACCTGTCCGCAATCGACTCCTCTACCCGGCCAAAGAAGGGGAAAAAGAGCAAAGAACCAGAGGCGCCCAAGGCAGAGGAACAAACCGCTGATAATCAAGTTAATACAATCGAGCCATTGGTAGCGCAGGGGCAGGGGGAGGAAATTTCGGTGCCTGTGGCCGACACCTCCGATGAGGAGACAGAAGCCAGTGAGGATGACACGCCTCCGGTTATTGAAAATATCAAGGCGGAGAAGTTGGAAGGTCCGAAGATCCTTGGGAAAATAGACCTGCCGGCGACCAGCGATACCCGGCCCAAGCAACCTTCGGAAGAAAAGCGGAAGCGGAAACGGATTCCCATTGAGAAGCGGGATCATAACGGCGGCGGTCAGCAGCAGCGCGCCCCGCATGACAACCGCCAGGCCGGACCGCAGCATGGCGGCGCACATCATGCCGGACCGCAGCATGGCGGCGTCCAGCACGGCGGTCCCGGAAACCCGCGACCGCCCGGTCAAAGCCGGATCCCCATCCAACGCAATACGGGCGGCCGGCCTGCGGGAGCAGGTGCAGGCCATGGCGGCAACCGCCGTGGCGACAATCGGCATGCCCCCCGGGAGGCCAAAGAGATCGATAAAAAGGAGATCCAGGAGAAGATCCGCCAGACCCAGGCCAAACTGGCGGGGTCAGGTGGGCGTGGTAAAAGCCTTAAGGCCAAATATCGCCGGGCCAAACGTGAAGAGATGGCCGAACAGGCTGGCAGCGAGGAAATGCTCGATAGCCGGCTCCAGGTAACCGAGTTCATCAGTGTCAGCGAACTGGCTAATCTGATGGATGTAAGCTATGCGGAGGTTATTGGCAAATGTATGAGTCTCGGAATGATGGTATCCATCAATCAGCGCCTCGAAGCCGACGTCATTGAACTGGTAGCCGGTGAGTTTGGTTTCACGGTAGAGTTCATCGGGATCGACGATGCCGCGGAAATGGAGGAGGAAGAAGATGATGACGATCCGGAGGATATGATCACCCGCTCGCCTGTTGTCACGATCATGGGGCATGTCGACCACGGTAAGACTTCTCTGCTCGACTATATCCGGAGCGCCAACGTCGTGGCCGGTGAAGCCGGCGGGATCACGCAGCATATCGGGGCCTATCAGGTGACGACGGCAGCGGGGAAAAAGATCACTTTCCTTGACACTCCGGGTCACGAAGCGTTCACGGCCATGCGTGCCCGCGGTGCGAAAGCCGCCGATGTCGCTGTAATTGTAGTTGCTGCCGACGACGCAGTGATGCCGCAGACAAAGGAAGCCATTTCGCACGCCCAGGCTGCGGGCCTGCCCATGATCTTTGCGATCAACAAGATCGACAAGGACGGCGCTAACCCCGAGAAGATCAAGGAGCAGCTGGCGAATATGAATATCCTCGTGGAAGACTGGGGTGGTAAATTCCAGTCCCAGGCGATTTCCGCTAAGAAGGGCTTAAACGTCGACCTCCTGCTGGAGAAGATCCTTCTTGAAGCCGAATTGCTCGACCTAAAAGCCAATCCTGACCGTGAAGCTTCGGGAAGCGTTATTGAAGCGTCCCTCGACAAAGGCCGCGGCTATGTAGCGACGGTACTGGTCCAGAGCGGTACGCTGGCCAACGGGGACCTGGTCGTGTCCGGTCAATATTTTGGGCGTGTAAAGGCCATGTTCAATGAGCGGAATAAACGCATCGAAGACGCTCCTCCTTCCTCCCCGGTACTCCTGCTTGGCCTTAACGGCGCTCCGCAGGCCGGTGAGAAATTCAAAGTATATGCGGATGAAAGCGAGGCGAAAGAAGTAGCGAACCGAAGAGGCCAGATCCTCCGCGAACAAGGCATCCGCACCAAGAAGCATATTACGCTCGATGAGATCGGCCGCCGGCTGGCGCTGGGCAACTTCAAAGAGCTTAACCTCATCATCAAGGGCGACGTGGATGGTTCCGTCGAAGCCCTCAGCGACTCGCTGCAGAAGCTCTCCACGGAAGAGGTCGCGGTACGGGTCGTTCATAAAGCTGTCGGCGCGATCACCGAAAGTGACGTGCTTTTGGCTACCGCTTCGGACGCCGTCATCGTCGGCTTCAACGTCCGCCCGAGTTCCCAGGCGTCCCGCCTCGCGGAGACGGAAGGTGTCGAGATCAAGACCTATTCCATTATCTACAATGCGATCAATGACGTCAAGGACGCCATGGAGGGCCTGCTCGAACCCAAGACCATAGAGAAGATCGTGGCAAACGTGGAAGTGCGAAATGTCTTCAAGTTCGACAAGGCTACCGTCGCCGGCTGTTATGTTCTCGATGGTAAGATCTATCGCAACTCGAAGATCAGGCTTATCCGCGATGGTATCGTCATCTACCCCATTGGAGAAGGGGCCACGGCCGAGCTGGCGTCATTGAAACGTTTCAAGGATGATGTCAAGGAGGTGCCGTCCGGAATGGAATGCGGACTCACAGTCCGGAACTACAATGATATCCATGTGGGAGACATCGTGGAAGCGTACGAAGAAGAAGAAGTGAAGCGCACCCTCTAATTATTTGTTAAATGGCCCTCTCAAGGGGTACAACCGACCGTTATCCGATTAATTTTGGCTTATATGAAAAAATTGATCTTCTTACCTGCCTTCATTCTGAGCGCTACCGTCGCATTTGCGCAGCAGAAAGTGGTTGCCGATCGGATCGCCGGCATTGTTGGCGACAAGATCATCCTAAAGTCGGAGCTGGATAATGAGATATCCGATCTGATCCGCCAATCCGGCGGCGCGGAGCTGAAAGGGGTTGACGAATGCACTATCCTCGATAATATGCTCATCCAGAAAGCGCTGGTCGTCCAGGCCGAGCATGACTCACTGCCGGTCAGCGATGAAGAAGTGGAAGCGGAAGTAGATCAAAAGATCCGCCATTTCGAAGAGGTTTATGGCGGGAAAGAGGCTTTCGAACAGATCGCGCAGCGTACCGTCTACCAGGCGAAACAGGACTTTATGGCGCCCATCCGCGAACAGCGCCTTGCCCAGGCTATGCGCCAGAAGGTGGTGGAAGACGTCAAGATCACCCCATCGGAGGTGAAGGAATATTTTGATAAGATCCCGGCGGACAAGCGCATTTTCTACGAGTCGCAGATCCAGCTGAGCCAGATCATCCTCTATCCGAAACCCAGTCACGATATCGAAAAGCTGGCGCAGGACGAGTTGGCGGAATACAAACAGCAAGTCGAGTCCGGGCAGAAGAAATTCGAATTCCTTGCCCAGCTCTATTCCGACGATCCCGGCACCAAAGACAAGGGCGGTGAGATGGAACTCAACCGGAACGACAGCCGCATGTGGGACCCCGTCTTTTTCGCCACTGCGTTCCGGCTTAGGGAAGGACAGATCTCCAATGTCATCAAAAGTAAATATGGCTACCACATCATCCAGATGGTCAGCCGCAATGGCGACGATATCGTCATCCGCGAAATCCTCCGCATTCCCCAGATAACCCAGCCTGAAGTCGACCTTGCCTCCGCCGAGCTCGATTCTATCCGCAATCAGCTGATCGCCGGCGTGATTCCCTTCGGCGTTGCCGTTGGCAAATACAGCGACGACGAACAGGCCAAAGCCACGGCGGGCCAGGTCATGAACAACCACAACGGCTCTACCTTCCTGACAATCTCCGATCTTGACAAGGATATGGTGTTACTGCTAAAAAATTCCAATCTCAAGCCCGGCGAGTACTCGAAGCCGACCGTCTTCACCGATGAAAGAGGCAAGAAGGGTGTACGCCTGGTCTTAATGGTGTCCAAGAGCGATCCCCACCGCGAAAACCTTCGCGACGACTACAATAATGTCTCTCAACGCGCCCTCGATGAGAAAAGAAGCGCTGCGCTCGAGAAATGGTTCCTGCAAAAGATCCCGACCATGTATGTCATGATCGCGGACGAATACCGGCATTGCAGCAGCCTTACCAAGTGGGAAGGTCCGGCGGCTACAGCGGGGAACTGAGCCACGCGCGATGCTAACCCGTGCGCACGCCAGCCCGGCCGCCTTCGCACGTTCCGCGGTCGCGTATAACCATTTTTTAGGTATTAACACTTATCAACGCCGAATTAACCGGCGATAACACAGCGCATACCTCCTTCTTTAGTAATTTGATAGCGCCCGCCCCCACACTGAAATTGCCCGTTCCCGGACATATATTTCAGGTGACGGAAAAATGTCGTACCTTAATGAGCGACACGGTGATCGAGTTGTCCTGACGCCGGGCCTATTTAAAACAATCCTATATATGAGCAAGATCAGTATCTTAATTGCTGATGACCACAAATTGATCAGGGAGACCTGGAGCTATATCCTGAACAGTGATAACCGGTTCCAGGTGGTTGCTGAGTGCGGTGACGCACAGGAGGCGGTCGAACTGGCCAGGACAAAACGCCCGCATGTCGTACTGATGGATATTAATATGGCTCCCTTTTCCGGCCTCGAAGCCACCCAGCGGATCCGAAAGATCTCTCCCGGCTCTAAAGTGATTGGCGTCTCCATGCATTCCCAGCCCGCCTATGCAAAAAAGATGCTTCAAATGGGCGCACGTGGTTACGTGACCAAGAATTCCTCCAAAGAAGAAATGATAAAGGCGATCCTCGAGGTGAACCACGGCAACAAGTATATCTGCGACGAGATCAAGAATATCATCTCCGAACAGCTGCTCGACGAAAAAGAAGATTCTCCGAATATTAATGCATTGACCGAGAGGGAGATGCAAATTATTAATTTTATTAAGGAAGGCCTTTCCTCCAAAGAGATCGCCACCAGTCTCAGCATTTCCCTCAAGACGGTCGAAGTGCACCGTCACAATATCCTCAAGAAGTTAAAGTTGAAGAACTCCGCTTCGCTTGTCAACTTCATAAACACCAATGCGACATATATTTAGGGGGGTATTTGGGGGAGCATTCGGGATTGGGGGCAGGTGTCTTTTTCCTGACGATTGATTGGCGTGGTTTTCGTAACTTTGCGGTTCGCTACCGGGCGGCGGCAAAACTATGAGTGACGCAATTAAACATGAATGTGGGTTGGCATTCATCAGATTACGAAAACCGTTCTCTTATTACCTCCAGCAATATGGTACTGTCCTCTACGGCCTTAACAAGCTGTATCTGCTGATGGAAAAACAGCACAACCGCGGCCAGGACGGCGCGGGGGTAGCGGCAGTTAAACTGAATGTCGAGCCCGGGTACCCCTTCCTGCACCGCATTCGTAGCAGCAACCATCAGCCGATCTCGGATATCTTCTCGCAGATCATGGGCGAAGTAAAGGAACTGGAGCAATACCAGTCTGATATTACGAAGCACCCCGGGCTGATGAAGGGCCATATCCCCTTTGTCGGCGAACTCCTGCTCGGTCACCTCCGCTACGGTACACAGGGAAAGAATCTTGTCCAATTCTGCCACCCGTTCATCAAACGAAATACTATCCCCGCCCGTAACCTGGCTCTTGCGGGTAATTTCAACCTGGTCAATACCGAGGAACTCTTCGACCTGATTGGAATCGATCCGGGCGATTTCCAGAAGCAGAGCGATCTGGCCGCCATGATGGAAGTGATCAACCACTTCCTTGTCCGCGCGGACGAAGCTTCACCCGGGCAGCTTGATCTTGTCGGCCTTCTCAGAAAGGCCGTCTCGCTGTTTGACGGCGGCTTTACCGTAGGTGGGCTGATCGGCAACGGCGACAGCTTTGTTTTTCGGGATGCCCATGGTATCCGCCCTGCCTATTATTACATCAACGACGACGTAGTTGTTGCCGCTTCGGAGCGCTCCGCTATTCGCACCGTATTCAATGTCGGCGAGAACGAGGTCATGGAGCTGATGCCCGGAAAAGGGCTGATCGTCCGGGCAGACGGCCACGCATCTGTAGAGACCATCCTGGAACCAAAGGAACGGCGGGCCTGCAGCTTTGAACGCATCTACTTTTCCCGCGGCAGCGACGAAAAGATCTACCGCGAACGGATCGCTCTCGGCTATAACCTGAGCGGGCAGATACTCGGCGCGATCAACCACGATCTGAAGAATACCATCTTTTCTTTTATTCCTAATACTGCCGAGGTGGCCTTCTATGGCTTGTGGAAGGGCATGGACGATTACCTGGAAAGCATCAAGATCCAGCGTATCCTGTCCTGGGGGAAGGATATCTCCGCAGAGAAGCTGGTGGAGATGCTCAGCCGGAAGATCCGCGTGGAAAAGGTCGCCATCAAGGACGTCAAAATGCGGACTTTTATAACGGAAGATGTCAGTCGCAATGAGATGGTGCAGCACGTTTATGACGTAACCTATGGGACTGTCCGGAAAGGGGTTGATACCCTTGTCGTCATCGATGATTCCATTGTTCGCGGAACGACGCTACAGGAAAGCATCATCCGGATGCTTGCCCGCCTCGAACCGAAGAAGATCATCATCGTCTCCTCCGCACCCCAGATCCGATACCCCGACTGCTACGGCATCGACATGAGCAAAATGGGCGACTTCATTGCCTTCCGCGCCGCCATCGAACTGATGAGGGAACGGGGTGGCGAGAATTGCCTTCAGGAGTATTATGAACATTGCAAGGAGTTGCAACGTACCGGGAATCTGCATACGGAAAACGTGGTTCGGCGTATTTATAGCCCGTTCGCTCCCCAGGAGATTTCCGACAAGATTGCCCAGCTCATAACCCCACCGGATATCTCCACACCCGTACAGGTCATTTATCAAACAATCGAGTCCCTGCATGAAGCGTGCCCTACAAACACCGGCGACTGGTACTTCACCGGCAACTACCCCACACCGGGTGGGAACCGGGTAGTCAACAAGGCGTTCATGAACTATATGGAAGGGAAAAATGTCCGGGGATATTGATGAAGGCGAAAATATCCGGGCCGATTATGTATTTGCGTTTATCAAGGAAAATGCTTAATATTATATAGTTAATAGGGCTTAAAAAAGCACCTAATCCCCTTAAAAGATCTGCCGGTTAACACGCTCTGATAGCATAGTATCTGAATGAACGTAGAAAAAAGGAAGCGTTATGAAGAAAGTTTCTATCATGATCGTCGATGATCATACCCTGATCAGAGAGACGTGGAGTTTTTTATTGGGAAAGAATGAGAATTTCGATGTGGTGGCTGAATGCGGAGATGGCGAACGCGCGATCGAGCTCGCACGGGATAAGAGACCCGATGTCGTCCTACTCGACATTAATATGGCGCCCATGAGCGGTTTCGACGTCCTGAAAATGATCCGCAAATATTCCCCCGGCTCAAAGATCATAGGAGTATCTATGCACTCCCAGCCCGCTTATGCAAAAAAGATGTTGCGGCTCGGCGCAAAGGGCTATGTGACCAAGAACTCACCCCGTCAGGAAATGCTGGAGGCCATCTCCGAAGTCAGCAAGAACCAGGTCTATGTTTGCCAGGAGGTAAAGAATATCCTTTCCGACCAAATGTTGAACGGCGACCAGGTCAACCCGGATATCAATAACCTTTCTGACCGTGAAATGCAGATCGTCCGGGCCTTGAAGGAAGGATTATCTTCCAAGGAGATCGCCTCCGAGCTGAATATCTCGCTGAAGACAGTCGAAGTGCACCGCCATAACATCCTGAAGAAATTAAAGCTGAAGAATACCGTATCGCTGATCAATTTCATCAACTCGCAAGCCTTCGACATCTAGGAGTCGACGTCACATGAAGACACTTCTCATAATCCGACACGCTAAAAGCAGTTGGGACAATATCAACACCCCTGATATCGAACGGCCCTTGAACGACCGGGGCAAAAAGGACGCGCCCGCGATGGCCAAACGGGTCATCAAGGCCGGGATCCACCCCGACCGTCTCCTATCCAGCCCCGCCCGCCGGGCGCGCCACACCGCCGAATTGTTCGCCCGTGAATTTCACGTAAAAGAAACGGATATTGTCATCCTCAACGAGCTGTACCACGCCCAGCCCGTCGTTTTCCAGCAGGTCATTGCAGGGCTTGACGACGCGGATCGGATCGTGGCTCTGTTCTCCCATAATCCCGGCATTACTGCTTTTGTCAATACGCTGACGTCGGCCCGGCTGGATAATATGCCCACCTGCTCCGTCTTTGCCGTCAAAAGTGAAGCGCCAACGTGGGCCGAATTCTTGTCCGGGGACCGGGAATTCCTCTTTTTCGACTACCCTAAATCGGCTACGGCTGACTGATTCAGGATTCGTTCAATTTCCACCCCCAACATGTCATTTCGCGTCGACGGGTCGCGGTCCTTCAACGCTTTCGCGCTTTCCATGGCCTCTGTGAGCACAAACCCACTTTGCCGTCTACAAATCCCCCGGCCCTTCTCCTCCAGGTAACGGCCCAGATACTCTTGTTCCGGCTGCCCTGGTGTTGGAATATAGATCGCTTTTTTGCCAAGCCGGGCGAGGTCCATCACCGTACTGTACCCCGATCGCGCCAGTACCAGGCGGCTCTGGGAAATGACCCTGGCGAGGTCCCTGGCGGGGAGATGATCGTAGATGACCGTTCCTGCCGGAGCGTGCGCGGGGGGTCCGCCGGTTGGGAGACCCCTGACTACGATGAACCGCCCGGGCACTCCGTCCAGCTGTGCCTGGATCAGGGCTTCCAAAATCGTCCGCTGCGGTTCGGGACCTGACAGCAGGACGAGCAGATCATACTGTATTTCCGTCGTGACGGGTTCCAACCTTGATAGCCATCCGATATAGCGTACGGGTGCCCGAGGCAATCTTCGGGGATGTGACAGCAACCCTGCAAGGTTATCGGCTCCTTCGATATCCGGCACCCAGCAGAGGGAAAACCGCCGGATATAGGCGTAATTCACCACGTGAAGCAGCCAGTCGGCGGCCGCGCCCAGCGAGCTCCGGATTGCCAGCTGATGGGTGATAAAGACCGAAAAAACACCCGCCCGATGGAGCCCGTAACGATTGTCCGAGATGACCATATCGAGCCCTTCCCTGCCCGCAAACTGTTGCAGCCACCCGTTTTCCCGCTTGATGCCGATCAAGATTTTTGGGAGGGTAAAGATTATTTCCAGCAGCGTAAAGGCACGATTTTTGCGATATTTTAGCCGGAATCCGGGCGACCCGACAAAGGAAAGATCAGGAAATTCTTCCTGTAGTATAACCTTTTGCGGGCCACTGGCGGCGATTATGACCGTACACCCTTGGTTGATCAACTCATTAATTATTGGAATACATCGGGTTGCGTGTCCCAGCCCCCAGTCCAGCGGCGCCACGAGAACTTTTAGCATTTTAGCACCCGGGTTGTTAATTTTTGTTTTAGGATCGACCGGCAATACTTTTTTTTGGTTAATATAGTTATTTTGTTAGGAACGCTATCATGAAAACTACAACAGCGGTATTGATTCTCTTGGTTTTATTTAGTACCATTGCGTACACCGGTTGTAGTTCGCAACACGAGATCGGTGGCAGCAGCAAGAAGTGCGGGTGCGGGATCAATAAAGGTATGTCTGGTTACTAAGGTATAGTTGGCGGTTACTAAGATATGGTTTGCGTTTAAAATCTAATAGAAATGAAAGCTTGTAACAGGGATTTGCTTGTTCTGGTGAAAGACGAACACATGAACGAAAAATCAATGGAGCAAGAATTGGAGCAATTAAATGACCTATTGTTCCGGTTCGAGACGATAGAATCGTTCTGCGTTGCCCATGAGATCTTCGATATCAACCGCCATAAGACACTCTGCAAGACGGATAATATTCAACGCATCATCCGGGAAAAGGAATTACGCGCCTTCTTTTTTATCTGCAATAAGAACTAAACGAGCTTTTCAAGGGCCGATCTTAATTTACCGAACATTTCAGGGATATCCTCCAGCCGACAGGTGCCTACGCTGAGCCTGTACCACGGCGATGTTGCCGGCGCCCCAAACGCGGAGAAAGGAACTACGGCCAGTCCTGCTTCATTTAATAAGAACGACGTTACTTCCTGCTGGGTCTTTATGGTCCGCTTTCCCACCAGGTCGACCTTTACCGTCAGGTAAATTCCTGCCTCAGGCACCAGGACATCCACTCCATACCCCTCCCCCTTCAACCCCTTGAACCCGTCGTAGATCCGGTGGAGCCGTTCTGCCAACCCTGCCTTGAACCCGGCCAGATAAGCGTCGATCGCCTCCTTTTTCAGCAGGAACGCCGCTGCCGCCTTCTGTTCTGCCATCGGCGCCCAGCTCCCGATATGGCTCATGATCGCATTCATCTTTTTCATGATGATTGCCGGTCCCATCGCCCAGCCCACCCGGACACCCGTTGCCGCAAACATCTTACTGATCGCATCGATGAAGACCGTATACTCGCGCATGGCGGGACGCAGGCTTACCGGATTATAATGAACGATATCCCCGTAGGTCAGCTGCCAGTACATCTGGTCATACAGCACGTAGAGTTTCTTCTCCTCAGCCCCGCGCCGGGCGTTCTCTTCCAGCACAAGGTCGCAAATCGCTGAGAGATCTTTACGGGAGATAGTGGTTCCGGTCGGGTTTTGAGGCGAACAAAGACAGAGTAACGCCGCTCCTTTGATATGGGGTCTGATCGATTCCGCTGTCGGCATGAAGTTGTTCTCCGCCGTTGCTTCGATTACCACATGCTCGCCTCCGTTCAGGTGCGTATAATGATTGTTATTCCAGGACGGGACCGCGTAAATCACCTTATCCCCCCGGTCAACCACGGTTCGGAACACGGAATAGATCAGTGGCCGGCCCCCGCTCGCCACCAGGATCTCCTCCGCCGAGTAGACCAGCTCCTCCCGGTCTTTGATAAAAGCGCCGATGGATTCCCGCAGGTCGAGATTGCCTTCTGCCGCGGGATAATTGGTGAAATGTTTCCGATATGCGTCAATGATCCCTTCTTCCAATTCCTTTGGGATTGGGAAGATCGCGGGGTCGAAGTCCCCAACCGTAAAGTTGTAAATTTTTTCTCCGCGGCGGATCTTCTCGCGGATCTCACCTCCAAGTTTGACGATCTCGGACCCGATCAGGGTCTCTGCAAGATGGGATAACTGCATAACTGAGAGCCAACTATCGGAATCGAACCGACGACCCTTTCATTACGAATGAAATGCTCTACCAGCTGAGCTAAGTTGGCGGGTTCCCCGCCGCGGGCTGCTCACCTGAGCGGGGTTTCGGGACGCGAAAATACATTATTTCCCGTGCTCTTCGTTGTATTTTTTCTCGGCATCCTTCGCCTTCTCGAAATCAAGGACCACGCCATTTATACAATACCTTAGCCCGGTTGGCGGGGGACCGTCATGGAAGACGTGACCGAGGTGCGATCTGCAGCGGCCGCATTCGACCTCCGTCCTTTCCATCCCATAGCTGTTGTCCGGCAGGTAGATGATACTGCTCTTGCTGATCGGCTGATAAAAGCTCGGCCAGCCGCAGCCGCTTTCGAATTTGGTGTCGCTTTGAAAAAGCGGATTGCCGCAAACCGCGCAATAGTAAGTGCCGATCTCATGATTCTCTTCCAGTGGGCTGCTGTGAGGCCGCTCCGTCCCCTTCTCTCGCGCGATCGAAAAGACATTCTTGGGGAGGATGTTCTTCCACTGTTCGTCGGTCAGGTTCACCGGGGAAGAGTCGGTGTGCGAATAGACCGGATTGTTGGTTTTGTTATTGGTATCCATACTGTTGATTTTGTGATTCGTGCACCCGATCAAGGTAAACACGAAAAATGTTAAAGAATATTTAGGCCAAATACTATATTTGTTCACTAACAAGGGTAAGTAGTACATATTATGTTTAACATCATTTTGTTTGGGCCGCCGGGTAGCGGAAAAGGTACGCAGTCTGAACGACTTATCTCCAAATACGGGTTGAAACACCTGAGTACCGGCGATCTGCTGCGCGCCGAAATCAACGGCCAGACACCGCTGGGGCTTGCTGCAGATAGCTATATGTCCAAAGGTCAACTCGTTCCGGACGAGGTCGTGATCGAAATGATCAGCTCGGCCCTGGACAATAACCCTCACGCTCACGGCTTTCTATTCGATGGTTTCCCCCGGACCACTGCCCAGGCAGAGGCGCTCGATAAACTTCTGACGCAAAAGGGTACTTCCATCTCTCTTGTCCTTGCGCTTGTCGTAAAGGAAACGGAGCTCACCAAGAGACTGCTCAACCGCGGGTTGACCTCCGGTCGGTCAGACGATCGCGACGAAAAGACCATCCGATCCCGTCACGGAGAATACGAGAAAAAGACCGCCGCTGTCGCCGAATATTACAAAAAATACGGCAAAGTCGTTTACATCAATGGGGAAGGGGATGTCGACGAGATCTTCCAATCTCTCTGCAAGGAGATCGAACTCCGGGATCGCGCGTAGGGCCTTCGCGGATTTTATTTCATTTCCCCCGGTATCACCCGGAGTGGCACCTTATGCCCGCCCCGGAGGACCTCCATCTCCACCGTCAATCCGATCACCTCTGCATTCAGCAGCTTATGCAGTTCATCCACCGAACCGACGCCCTTTCCATTGAAAGATACGATGATATCCCCGACACGGATCGCATTGTTGTGCGCCGGCTGATCGGGCACCACCTCATAGATATATACTCCCGTCGTCCGCTCAAGCCGGTTGGCCGCCACCATCCGTCCGGTCAGGTTCACAACCTGCCCTGCAATTCCGAGATATGCCCGCTTCACGCGTCCTTCCATGATCAGCTTCCCTGCCACAAATGCAGCCAGGTTCGAGCTGACTGCGAAGCAAAGACCCTGCGCCGAAGCGATCGTCGCCGTATTGACCCCGATGACCTGGCCGAGCGAATTGACCAGCGGCCCTCCGGAATTGCCCGGGTTTAACGACGCATCCGTCTGAATGACATCGTCGATCAGTCTGCCGTTGTTGGCCCGGAGCGTCCGCCCAAGCGCACTCACCACCCCGGCAGTCACCGTATGCTGTAAGCCCAGCGGATTGCCGATCGCAATCGCGATCTGCCCTGGTTGCAGGCTCTCCGAATCGGCAAAGACCAAGGCCTTCAATCCCGTTTCGTCGATCTTAAGCACGGCTATATCGGTGGAAGGGTCGGTTCCTTTCAGGTCCGCCGTTACCGTTCGGCCATCCGCCAGGGAGACTTTGATGTCCTCTGCCTGTTCGATGACATGATTATTGGTGACGACAAATCCGTCTGTCGAGATGATAAACCCGGACCCTGAGGCTGGCATTAATCGAGCCTCTCGGGTGCGCGGGTCGTTTGTCCGCTTCTGCACCTGGATATGCACGACGGCTTCCGCTACCTGACCTACCACCGATGTGATCGTCCGGGAATAACTGTCCAGGAGTTCAGCGTCCGGCCGGGGGGCATAGTCTATAAAGGTATACGCATTGTTGTCCATATCCTGTGCGGAACAAAAGGTCGACCAATCTCATTTGCCTGTCAGGTTGGCACGAATTCAGTAACTTCGCCCCTCAACGATTGTGCTCTATGCCCAAGCTAGAAAACTATATCACCGGACGTTGGATTACAGGGGACGGTGAAGGACAGCCCCTTTATAACGCCTTTAACGGTGACCTTATCGGCCACGCGAGTACCCGGGGCCTTGATTTCGCCGAAATTCTTGACTATGCCCGAAACGTCGGCAACCCGGCCCTCCGCCGCATGACGTTTCCGGAACGAGGCCGCATGCTTCGTGCGCTTGCGCTCCACCTGCGGGAGCATCTGGAGAAGTTTTATCGCCTAAGTTACCTCACCGGCGCCACGCGTGCCGACAGCTGGATCGACCTTGAAGGCGGGATCGGCAATCTTTTTTCCTATGCCTCCCTCCGCCGCAAATTTCCCGACGCACCCTTCTGTCTCGACGGGGAAGGGATGAACCTCAGTAAGGGGAACAGCTTTATGGGCCAGCATATCCTTGTCCCCAAAGAGGGCGCTGCCGTCCATATCAATGCCTTTAACTTCCCTGTATGGGGAATGCTCGAGAAGATCGCCGTCAACCTCCTGGCAGGGGTGCCGGCGGTCGTCAAACCCGCCACGGTTACTTCCTTTCTCACCGAAGCCGTGGTCCGCGAGATCGCAGCTTCCGGGATCCTTCCCCCCGGCGCCCTTCAATTGATCTGCGGGAGCGCGGGCGACCTGCTGGACCATGTCGGCGCCCAGGACGTGATCACCTTCACCGGCTCCGCCTCCACGGGCCATCAGCTGAGAGCGCATCCCCGCATTCTGCAGGAGAACGTTCCTTTTAACATGGAGGCCGATTCCCTGAACTGCCTCGTACTCGGCGAAGATGTGGAGCCCGGTATGCCCGAATGGGATCTTTTTGTGAAAGAGCTGCGCAAGGAAATGACCGTGAAAGCCGGGCAGAAGTGCACGGCAGTCCGGCGCATTTTTGTGCCCGCGGACAAAATGGATGACGCCTGGAAGGCGATCGTCAAGTCCCTTTCACAGACAACCATCGGCAACCCCGGAAACGAAAAAGTAAGAATGGGCTCCCTCGCAGGGCAATCGCAGCGCGAAGAGGTCCGCGCCCAGGTCAGACGTTTGCTTGCCTCCTCCCAGCTCATCTATGGCTCGCTGGACAGCGTGGAAGTCATCGACGCGGATGCGATGCGGGGCGCGTTTCTTTCCCCAATCTTGCTTTTGAACGAGGACCCGTTTCATAGTGAGGAACCTCACACGATCGAAGCTTTCGGTCCAGTCAGCACGCTCATGGCATATAGGAATGGGGATGAAGCGATCGAGCTAAGCAAAAAAGGCAAGGGTAGCCTTTGCAGCTCCATTGTCACCGCGGACCCGGACATTGCCCGGCGTTATGTTCTGGGCGCCGCTGCCTGGCATGGCCGCATCCTTATCCTGAATAACGAATGCGCCAGGGAAAGTACCGGTCATGGCAGCCCACTGCCGTTGCTGGTGCATGGCGGCCCCGGCCGGGCAGGCGGCGGCGAAGAAATGGGTGGGGTCAGGGGCGTCCGACACTATATGCAGCGCGTGGCAGTCCAGGGCTCTCCCTCCATGATCACCGCCCTCACCAATAACTGGCAGCCCCATTCTTTTCAGCTGACGGGTGAACCCCATCCTTTCCGGAAATACTTTGAAGAGCTTCATGTAGGGGATACCGTGATCACCCACAAACGAACGATCACCGAGGCGGATATCACCAATTTCGCGAATGTCAGCTGGGATCATTTCTACGCCCATACCGATCATACCTCCTTGAAGGACACGTTGTTTGAGAAACCGGTCGCGCATGGGTACTTTATTTTAAGTGCCGCTGCCGGCCTCTTCGTCGACCCCCGAAAAGGCCCGGTCATGCTGAATTACGGTCTCGAAGAATGCCGGTTCCTCAAACCCGTCTATGCCGGAAGCACCATCGGTGTCCGGTTAACGTGTAAGGAGAAGATCGCGCAGGAGAAAAAAGAGGCAACCGATATCCCCCGCGGCATCGTAAAGTGGTATGTGGATGTTTATGACGAAACAGGCGAGAGTGTTGCCATCGCCACCATTCTGACGATGGTACAGAGAAAGAACCAACCATAACTAAACCGATCATATGCTTCGAGAGATCAGCGAAGGGCACGTCCGAACGGAGACCCACGACGGCGTTACCAGCATCGAATTTTACCATCCCCAAAGCAATTCCCTGCCCGGCCGGCTGCTTGATGCTCTTACCCATGAGGTACATGGCGCCGGCAATGACCCGAATACGCGGGTCATTATCCTGCGTTCCGCAGGATCAAAAGCATTTTGTGCCGGCGCCTCCTTCGACGAGCTTGTGGCCATCCAGAACGCCGACCAGGGATTCCTGTTCTTTAGCGGTTTCGCGCACCTCATTAACGCCATGCGCAAATGTCCGCAATTCGTCATCGCCCGGATCCACGGCAGATGCGTTGGCGGGGGTGTCGGCATCGCGGCGGCAGCCGATTACGCCATCGCGGTCGACGGCGCGGACGTAAAGCTGAGCGAACTGGCACTCGGGATCGGCCCCTTTGTCGTTGGACCGGCCGTGGAGAGAAGGATTGGCCTGTCTGCTTTCAGCAGCCTCTCCATCGACGCCACCATGTGGCGTGACGCGGAATGGGCCAGGAAGCGCGGTCTTTATATGGAGCTGCACCAACAGCTCAGCGAAATGGACGAATCCATCGACCGGCTCTCCCGCGCGCTTGCCCACTCCAGCCCTGAGGCAATGGCTTTGCTCAAAGCTACCTTCTGGAAAGGGACCGAGCATTGGGACCAGCTGCTCGTCGAGCGGGCGGCAATCAGCGGCCGGCTCATCTTAAGCCAATTCTCCCGGAACGCGCTTCATAATTTCAGGAAAAAGTAATACTTTACCGCAATGGAAATGATGTCTGATGGGGATATGCAGCGCTGGTCACAATTCAAGGAGGGTGACCGGGATGCGTTTGCCGCGATCTACCAGCAGCATATCCTGCAGCTCATCACCTATGGACTTCGACTCTGCCCTGACCGGGATCTGCTGAAGGACCAGATCCAGGAACTTTTTGTTGAGCTTTGGCATTCCCGGAAGAACCTCGCGCCGGTCCGGTCGGTTAAATTTTATCTTTTCAAGGCGCTTCGATACAAGCTCGTCCGATTGGAGAAGAACCGTTATCTCAGCCAACGATCCGCCCGGATCGCCTTCAGTCTTGACAGTCCCCTGGAGGATCCTGTTGAGACCAGTATCATCGAGAACGAGTCCCGCGCCTCCCAGGTCGCCTCCCTGCGCCGGGCCCTGAAGTCTCTCAGCTTGCGCCAGCAGGAGGCGATCCAGCTTCGCTATTTCCAGGGATTCACCCACGACCAGATCGCCGAGCTGATGGACCTCAATTATCAGTCTGTCAGTAATCTTCTGCACCGGGCCCTTTTCCGGCTTAAAGAGGTGTTTAAGACCCCCGTTATGCAGCTCGCCGCGTTGGCCCTTTTAAAAATATTTTTTATTTCCTGAGTATAATTCGCGGAGAACATCCACTACTATTATAGCGCGAACCTAAATTTCATTCCCGTTTGGAGAATCTTGACGATCAGACCAGAAAGCTTTTACAGGACGACCACGCATATACCGATAAACCGGAGGAAGTCCGGCAATTGGCCGATGCGATCTGGTCCGATATCACGACCCGACTGGACAAGGGATCGACTGACACCGCCGAAGCTCCCGCCAGGCGACGGCGCCTGGCGGGGCCGGTAGCGGCTTCTGTAATTTGCCTCCTTTTCATCGTCGGTGCTGTCACCTGGCTACGCCGGCCCCACCCCGCCTCGCTGGCTCATGATGTACCGAAGGTCGCTAACCTCCTGGTCCGGCAGGACCTGGACCGGGTCAATCAGACCGATCGCAGTCAGACCGTCTACCTGGTCGATGGCACGAGGGTTGTTCTGCAGCCGGGATCGGGTATCCGTTATGCCGCCTTTCTTCAAAAGGATAAACGCGAAGTGTACCTGCAAGGAAACGCTTTCTTTGATGTAGCCAAAGATGCCCGCCGTCCTTTCTACGTCTATTCGGGCGACGTAGTGGTCCGCGTACTGGGCACCAGCTTTAAAGTGGTGACTGACAAGGAGAGTGGTGATATCACCGTACTCGTCACTACCGGCAAAGTGGCGGTGACCCGCAAAAATATTCCCCTGACTCACCCCCTGATCCTGACGACCAACCAGATCGCATTATATAACGGACATTCCCGTGACCTTGTCCAGCTTAATGCTGAGAAGAAGGACCTTGCTCCCGATCTTACCCCGACATCCCCGGCCATTACCTTCAACTTCGACGAAGCCCCCGTCATCGAGATTTTCCAGACCCTGGAGAATGCATATGGCATTCCCTTTCACTATGACAAAGCAACCTTTTCCAATTGCGTGCTGACCACTTCCATGGGTGATGAATCCTTGGAAGACAAGATCAGGATCATTTGTGAGGCGATCGGAGCCACTTACGAGCTCAAAGAAGACGGTGTCTTCCTGGAAGGGAAACCCTGCAAATGATTTTGGGAGGTGGGCGGGTCCACGGTCTGGCGGATGGGCGGGGTCGGTGATATAAAATTGTAAACCAAACGACTGAATATGACTACATCAAGAGAATCCCCATTATCATTATAAAAAAATGGCGGTGCTGGAACACCACCATTCTTGTAACGCTCCCCTGTCGCAGGTCATAACTAAGACCAGGGGATGATTTTGCCGCATTTTTTCAATTTGACAAAACCCACCTAAGATATGAACAAAAACGGAAAACCTAAACAAGCTGTTTTATTCATTATGAGAGTGTCTTTACTGCAATTTTTCCTGGTGCTGAGCTGTGTCAGCTATTCGTTTGCGGGTACGGCAACCGGCCAGGAAATTCTGGATAAAAAGGTATCTCTGAACCTGCCATCCAAAGAGATCAGGACGGTGCTCAAAGCGATTGCTGCCTCCACTGAGGTTGGTTTTACGTATAGTAACGAGGTGCTTCAGAACCGCCAGAAGATAACGGTCATCGCGAACGACGAACGATTGGGTGACCTGCTCCAACGAATTCTGGGGCCGTTGCATATTTCCTATGAGGTCATCGGTCACCAGATCGTCCTCAAAAAGGACCCCAACGCGTCATCCGCCACGACAGGTCATTCCGCTGCTCCGGCCTTCCGGCCCATCACCGGGACGGTCATCGGACCCGACGGAGTTCCGGTACCGGGTGTCAGCGTGACTATCGCAGGCACTACCCGTGGGGCCGCGACGGATGCTCAGGGACATTTTTCCATCGACGCTAAAGATGGCGATGTGCTTGTATTTTCATCTGTCGGCTTCGATACCTACCGGGCGACCGTCGGCGGCACTTCTTCCGATCTGCGGATCACGATGCAGAAAAGTGATCACGCCATGAACGAAGTCGTTATCACCGCGCTGGGTATCAAACGCGAAGCGAGATCGCTGGGTTACTCGGATCATCAGGTTTCCGGCGCTGATGTGGTGAAAGCCGCCGCACCCGATATCTCCACCGGGCTGATGGGCAAGGTCGCGGGCCTCAATGTCACGGAACCCAACGGCGTCGAAGGCAGTTCCAGCCGCATCGTCATCCGCGGGAATAACAGCCTCCTGGGCAATAACCAGCCCCTTGTCGTGGTAGACGGGGTCATGATCGATAACGAGCCTATCCTCCCCCAGGGGCAGAGCCTCACGCAGCAAAACCTTTTGGGCCAGAATACCGACGTCAGCCAAAACCAGTCCGTCGATTACGGGTCCTTCCTGAATACCATGAACCCCGACGATATCGAGACCTACGATATTCTTCCCGGCCCCACAGCTGCGGCGCTTTATGGCGCCCGCGGGGCGAACGGGGTCATCCTCATCACGACCAAAAAAGGCAGCAAGCAAAAGGGCCTTGGCATCGACTATAATTTTGCGACGCGGTGGAATCAACCGTATCGTTTTATCAAGACGCAGGATGAATACGGTATGGGCATGGCCGATGCCCTCTATTCGGCAAACCCCGGCTTTTATACGACCTCCGGCGGTCAGTCGCGGGAGACCAGCAGCAACGACTTCTATGGCACCCGTTCCGTTATCCCCGGCGGCGGCAACTGGTGGAACTACATTGGGTTCCCCGGCGATGGCGCCTCCTGGGGCCAGAAGATGACGGGCCAGCAGATCCTGTGGTGGGATGGTACCGTCCGCCCTTATGTCGGCAATCCTAATATCTTCAAGAGCTTTTACAAAACGGGCAATACGACGTCGCACAACGTATCGTTCTCGGGCGGCGGAGACGTAGGGACTGTCCGGGTTTCGTATACCCGAACCGACAATGATGCCATCACCTATAGCAGCAATTTTCACCAGAATGTATTCAACGTAGGCTCTTCCATCAACGTCAGCAAGCGCGTGAAGGTGGAAGCGACGGTTAGCTATCTTAACCTCGTCCGAGAGAACGTGCCGAATGTCTATGGTGAATCTTCCTCCTCCTCCGGTGTAGGGTATATCACGGACTATATGATCCCGATGGACTACAAGCCGCTGGAGAAAGGACTGGCTGTCAATAAAGACGGGTCACAGAACCAGACCGTTGTTACCCAAAGCCCGTCCCAGGATAATGGCGCGCCAGGCTATTACTGGTGGAATAACCTCGTCAATAATACGACCTTCACCCAGAATCAGCTGCTCGGCTCCATCAAGCTATCCGCCGATATTACACCCTGGCTGAATTTTACCGGGCACACCGGTCTCGATTACTATACGAACCAGTTCGTGACCAAGAACCGGCCCATCGATGCGGCCGGGCTGACGGCGTATTCCGGGGAAGTACTCTATAGCAACGACCTGTCTACGGTAGGGACGCAGAATCTGGACGCCCTGCTGATGATCCATAAGGATAAGCTGTTCCCCGACTTCAATGCCAGCCTGACCGGCGGCGCCAGCTATTATCACAACAAGCTCTATGACATTTCCGCGTCGAATCCCGGCCCCTTCAATGCGCCGTTTACCTACACCCTCTCCAACTATGCCGGATCGAATCAGGCCCTGCTAAATCCGACGGAGAATTTTCAGGAAAGCGAGATCAATTCGGTTTACGGTATCCTGAACCTTTCTTACAAGGACTACCTCTTCCTGGAAGGTACAGGCCGTAATGACTGGTCTTCTACGCTGCCTTCGGACAAATGGTCCTTTTTCTATCCTTCCGCCAACCTGAGCTTTGTCTTCACGAATGCGCTTGATCTGAACAATGTCCGGAACTGGCTTAGCTATGGCAAGATCAGGATTGCAGAGGCAGCCAGCGCCAATGGTTATATACCTTACCAGACCGAGTTCGTCTATAGCCCGGTTACCCAGGCAGGCTTTACGACGGGGCTTTCCGTTCCGACGACGCTGCCTTCGGTGGGTATCGAACCGCAGCGTGCCCGGTCCTTCGAGATTGGTACCGACCTGGGATTCCTGAATAACCGGATCAACCTGAACTTTAGTTATTACGATATTTATTCGGACCATCAGATCCTGCCGGTCAATGTGGCTACGACATCGGGTTCCGACCGCCTGACCATCAATACCGGCGCTTTGCGGAACCGGGGGGAAGAGTTCATCATAAATGCCGCCGTCATGCGCGGGAAAAGTTTCACCTGGGATATTGTTGTCAACGGGGCCCACAACAGCAATACGATCATTTCGCTCGAGCCGGGGGTAACGCAGATCCCTATCGGCAGTTGGTTCGGCGGCGACGGCATCAGTACCAATGCTCATGTCGGAGACCAGTATGGAACCATCTACGGGTTGGATTACCAGTATATCGGCAAACAGAAAGTCGTCAACCTGATCTATGCGGATGGTAACAACACCGGGAATGGTCCGGTCCTCGGCGCTCAGTACGCCACAACCCCAAGTGTCGTCAAGATCGGAAACTCCACACCCAAAGTGACGGGAGGCATCGGCAACACCTTCCGGTACAAGGCCTTTAGTCTTTACGTACTGACCGACTTCCATATCGGCGGCCAGATCTGGTCGGGCGATTATGCCACACTGATGGGCCAGGGCGAGCTGCCGGAGACCACGCACGAACGTGACGGTCACGGCCTGCCCTTTACCTTCCCCGACGGCTCGACGGGTAATGTCGGCGTCATCCTTCCCGGTGTGACACCCGATGGAAAACCCAATACCGCCGTGGTCAACTCCTGGTGGAAATATGCCGGCAACTTCCAATCCTGGGATAATATCCCGATCGTGCGTACGAACAGCATCTTTACCAATTCCTGGGGCAAGCTGCGCGAACTGGCATTCACCTATAAAGTCCCGGACAAGCTCACCAGCGCCACCGGTATCTTCCAGAACCTGTCCGTTTCGCTGATCGGCAGGGATTTGTTCTATTTATTCACCAAACTCCCGGACCGCCTCAACCCTGAAGGGCTGACCGGCACTACCAACAACCAAAGCGTCCAGTTCGGTTCATTGCCCGGGACAAGATCATTCGGGTTGACCGTTAAAGCCGGATTTTAATGCGACAGGAAGTATTCATCCATTAACAACAACTCATTTGTATGATAAATAGGAAAAAATATTTGATTTTCGCGACAATGCTGGTCGTCCTGCTGGGCGGAGTCAGCTCCTGTACAAAAAACTTCAAGGGTATCAATACTCCGCTGATCGGTTCACCCACCGCTTCCGTGGCACAGCTCTACGTCGCCTTCGTTTCCAATATGACGCAGGGCGACCAGCAGGTTGGCTATAACAGCTGGGTCTACCCGATCACGCAGCTCGCCCCGGTATACACCAAGGCCGATTACTCCTATGGCAACGACGGGGACGAATACTGGAGCAATTTCTATCACAATCTGCCGAACTATGAGTCGATGATGCAGCTGATCGCGCAACAGCCCGACACGGCCATCTATACGAATGTCAAGTGCATGATGAAAGTGCTGAAGGGATATATGGCGATCAAGCTGACCAACTTCTTCGGTGATATGCCTTATTCCGCTGCGGGGCAATCGCTCAAATACAGTCCTTCGAACGATACGGTGCTTACACCCGCATACGATAAACAGCAGGCTGTCTATTTATCTGTGCTCAATGACCTGCAATGGGCGGTCACTAATTTCAGTACCAGTTCGAATCAGTATTCGCTGGGAAATACCGATTATGTGCTACAAAACAACATTTCCCAATGGATCGAGTTTGCCAACAGCCTCCGGCTCCGGATCGCGTTGACGATGTATGCGAAGGACCCGACCGATGCGACGCCGCAGATCACCGATGCGCTCAGTAAACCGCTCCTCGATGCGGATAATACGAACGTTGGTCTGTATCCGACGTCAAACATTCCCAATATGGACCTTTCGGCCCGCATGTACTCATTCGGTACGGAATGCCGGCTCCGGATGGGGACGACGATGTGGAACCTGATGTCTTCCGATACGGCGGAGGACGGCAGCGGGATCTTCGACCCCCGTTGCAATATTTTCTTCGAGCCGAACAACAACACGCTGTGGAATCCATTCCCTCAGAACCCCACTTCTTCTACGCCGGCGGAAGAAGGATCGCCTTATGATGAAGGCATTCGTAACACCGATTGGGCCAATAAGGATGGTAATCCGCCAACGCCGAATCTCTACGCGAATCTTAATTATTATTGGGCCGTAGACTACAATATCCCGGAATTGTTCATGACGGCGGCGGAGGTCCATTTCCTGAAAGCGGAAGTCTATGCGGCGGGTCTTGCGGGCGTAGGCGTTAACATGACGACTGCTCAGACCGAATACAACAATGGCATTACGGCGTCGGTGAACTTTTGGGTGCAACAGGCCATCAATTCCCAGGTGTGGGTGGTAAACAAACCTACGGCCCTGCCCACCCAGACGGCCATCAATGCACTGTTGGCTAATTCCGTCGTGCTGTTCAATTCCAGTACGGCGTTGCAGCAGATCTACGCCCAGGAATGGATCGATCTGTTCCGGCAGCCGTGGGATGCCTGGACTTTGATGAGGAGGACCGGTGGTATGACCCCGATGGATCCCAATAACGCCGGTTTTTACACTTCTACCTATGGAAGTTATCAACGGTATCAGTATCCGTCTTCTGAACAGACATACAACTATAGCAACTGGTATGCGGAAACGCAAGGCAACGATGTAACGACGACCAAAATCTGGGTGGCGCAATAGAGCGCCGTCACACATGAGAAAACAGAAGGGCGGCCCGCAGGGCCGCCCTTTGCACTTGGAGAGAAGCATTTTTTAGAGAGAAGCATTTTTTGGAGAGAAGCATTTTTTGGAGAGAAGCATTTTTTAGAGGTCGTCGTATTGATAGATGGGGTCCAGGTGGGACCCGGCATCCATGTTGAAGACCGGTTTGATCAGGCCATCCTTCAGCCCGTAAACCCAGCCATGGAGTTGGGGACGCCCTTCCTCCTTCCAGGCCCGCTGGATGATGGATGTCTTCGCGAGATGCATCACCTGCTCTTTGACATTCAGTTCCGTCAACCGGTCCGTCCGCGCCTCCGGATCGGCGATCGCATCCAGCACCCGGCTGTGCAGCCGGTACACATCCTTGATATTCCGCAGCCACATATTCAGCACGTATTTGTAATCGTGATTCGTCATTGCCGCCTTGATCCCGCCGCAGCCATAGTGACCGCAGACGATCACATGCCGCACTTTCAGATGATTAACCGCGAAATCCAGTACGCTCAGCAGGTTGACATCCGTATGGACCACCATATTGGCGATATTCCGGTGTACAAAGATCTCACCGGGCTGCGTACCCGTGATCCGGTCCGCGGGAACCCGGCTGTCACTGCACCCGATCCAGAAGAACTCGGGCGTCTGCAAATGCGACAGCCGCTCGAAGTAACCGGGGTCCTCAGCCTTGATCCCCGCCGCCCAACCTTTATTGTCCGCTAACAGCTTTTCTATCGGTGTCATATATTCAATCCTCCGCAGACGCTGATCACCTGTCCCGTGATATACGTACTCATATCGCTGGCCAGGAATAACGTCGTTTCGGCAATTTCTTCCGCCTTGCCAAAGCGGCCGAGGGGTATGTCCTCCAGGAATTTTTTGGCGCCATCCCCATCCTTAAGGTAGTGTGTCATATCCGTCTCGATGAACCCCGGAGCGATCGCATTGCACCGGATATTCCGGCTACCCAGCTCCTTGGCGATCGACTTGGTGAACCCGATGATCCCCGCCTTGGATGCGGCATAGCTGCTCTGCCCGGCATTCCCGCCGATCCCTATAATGGAGCTCATATTGATGATCGACCCGGACTTGGCCTTCATCATCGGCCGGATGACTTGTTTGGTCACATTAAATACACTCTTCAGATTGACATTGATGACATCGTCCCATTGCTCCGGCGTAAGCCGAAGCAACAGGTTGTCTTTGGAGATCCCCGCATTGTTGACACAAATGTCTATGGTCCCGAATTCCTTCACCACATCATTCACAAAAGCCTCACTCTCCGCGAACACCCCTGCATTGCTCCGGTAAGCTTTCGCCTTGACACCCAGCCCCTTCAAGCGATCCTCCAACGCCTTCGCCTTCTCCTCGCTGCTCAGATAGGTAAACGCCACATGAGCCCCATGCCCGGCCAGTTTCAACGCAATAGCCTCTCCAATGCCACGGCTGGCGCCGGTGACGATCGCAATCTTATTTTCCAATAGTTTCATAGGCCAAATATATTCATTCATTGGGTTGTTGGTAAAAAAATATATTTATTTGCAACCTATGAACGATCCTGGCAAATCAAAAGCTATTCTGCTTGTCGCATTCGCGATAGAAACGCTTGGTTCCACCTGGTGCCTGAAGCTCCATGGCTGGACACCCCTCTTCTCCATCTTCTATCTTCTCTCGGGTCTCGTGATCGCCGGCACGATCCTTCGTCTGCCGGAGTTCCGGCTTCCCGCGCTTGTCGCAAGACCATGGCGCAGTACGGCCGTACAGCGCGGCGTCATTCTCATCGGGCTGACGGCGCTGGCCCTCTACTCCTGGTGTCTCTACTGGTTCGACGAGATACCGATCGACATTAGCAATGCCGATATGCTTCCCATTATAAAGGTCATGGCCGGGCGCTTTCTGGCGGGACAACATAGCCATGTCTATGATCCCATCCCCACGATCTGGCATGGCGTTCAGCCCATCTATCTTCCGGCGATGTGGCTTCCCTACGTTCCCGCCGTCGCCATGGGGATCGATATGCGATGGGTTGCCATTGCCGGCCTGCTCTTCGCCTGCGGCGCATTTCTCGTGCTCTACAAACCTACCGGCTCCCGCTCCGCGTTCTTGCTCGGCGTGCTGGCATTCCTGTTATTTTGGTGGGTCGTTGCCGACAATACCCCCGGCATTGTCAGCGTGTCGGAAGAGGGAGTGGTGATCGGCTATTACGCGCTGCTCGTGCTCGCGCTGGTCTCCGGCAAGCCCTGGCTGACAGGCATCGCCATTTCGTTGTGCATGCTAAGCCGCTATGCGTTGGTTGGCTGGGTTCCCGCGTATGTGATATGGTTGATCCTGGAAAGGCGGGTCAAACAGCTGTCGATCCTTTCACTGACGGGCATTTTGTCTTTTGTATTGATCTTCCTTGTCCCGGTGGGCTGGGTGACGTTTAAGCGGCTTGCCTTTTTGCCACATGACTATATCTCCTTTGCCGGCCGGGTCTGGGAGGACAGCCCCGACGTATTTTCGACCGCGCCCGGCCTGGCCTGGTTCTTCGGTCGCAACGGCACCGCGATCCTGCACGGGCTGCTGATCTTCTTCAGCTTCACCCTTCCCACGACTTTCGTCGTATATGCCGTGCGACGTGGCCGAAACAATGTTCCGCTTGCAGCGCTGAAACTAAGCCTGGTGGTATTCTACTGTTTTATTGACGTGCCCTATCTGTATCTCTTCTATACCTCTTCCTTCGTAAGTCTTCTTATTTTGGCGATGGCGCTCCGGGAATCGCCGGCGACACCGGATCCGGGAATCTCCCCGGGAGCATAGCCTGAATTTCCTCAATGTATTTCCGGTTATTCGACAGCCGAGGCACCTTATGCTGTCCGCCGAGCTTTCCTTTACTTTTCAACCACGCCGTGAAGATGCCCTTTTCCAACGAATGCAGGATCGGCAGGCTGAGTGCGATATTCTTGTGCCGTTTTGCTTCATAGTCGCTATTCGCGCTTTGCAAAGCTTTATCCAGCTCGCTTATAAAAAGTGCCATATCCGCGGGTTCCCGCTCAAACTCGACCAGCCATTCATGCGCACCATTGCCGGTATCCCCGAAGTATACCGGCGCTGCCGTGTAGTCATTCACGATAGCGCCCGTCTTTTCCGCCGCGACTGCAATCGCCTTATCCGTATTGTCCACGATCACCTCCTCCCCAAACGCATTGATAAAGTGCTTGAGCCGTCCGCTCACCCTGATGCGGAAGGGGGAGCAGGAGGTAAATTGGATGGTGTCTCCCAGCAGATAGCGCCATAGTCCACCGTTCGTATTAATCACCAGCGCATATTGTTGCCCCACCTCCACGTCACCAAGTCCGATCGTCTCGGGATTGGCTTTGCCGTATTCTTCCACCGGCATGAACTCCATAAAGATGCCGTGATCCAGGAAAAGCAGCATTCCGTCATCGTGCGGATTGCCCTGGGCCGCGAAAAGTCCTTCGCTGGCATTGTACATCTCCAGGTAGTGGATCTCTTTGCCGATCAGCTTGCGGAATTGCTCCTGGTAAGGCGTAAAGGAGACGCCCCCGTGAATATAGAGTTCGAGCGACGGCCAAACCTCCGCCAGGGTAGGCTTGCCCGTGATCTCCAGGATACGCCGGATCAGCACTAATGTCCAGGTAGGCACACCGGAGATGGACGTGACATTCTCCTGGATCGTGCCCAGCGCCAATCGCTCGATCTTGTCTTCCCACTCATCCAGCAGCGCAATGCTTAACTCGGGTGTCCGGATCCAATGACCCCAAAACGGTGAGTTCTGCAACAGCACCGCGCTCAGGTCGCCGTAGTGGACGTCCGAACTTACCTGGCTGATCGTGTGCGAGCCGCCAATGACCAATCCCTTTCCCGTCAACAGATCGGATTCGGGGTTGAAGTCATAGTACAACGTGAGCAGATCCTTTGCACCCTTATAGTGACAATCCTGCAGGCTCTCTTCGCTTACGGGGATGAACTTGCTTTTGTCGCTTGTCGTGCCGCTGCTTTTGGCAAACCAGTTGACCGGGGTATTCCAGAGGATGTTCTGTTCCCCGTTCATGATCCGCTGGATATAGGGCTTGAGGTCGTCGTATTCCTGGATCGGAACGGCGTGCTTGAAATCGCGGATAGAGAAGGTTTTGGAGAAATTGTGCTTACGCCCGAATTCGGTATATTGAGCAGAGGTGACCAAATGTTGTAAAATTTCCCGCTGGACCGCAATAGGGTTGTTTATCCACTCCTCTATACGTCCCAGACGCAATCTCGCTAGTCTTGATATGGCCGGGCTTAATAGTTTCATCAGGAATTGAAGTCTTTTTTATTGGTCTGATGCAGTCGGCTTCGCCTCGTGCCATCAGGAATTACCTCTTGTCATCACTGGCAAAATAGCTAATCGGCGGGACATGGCGAAGAAAATCGAGTTTCCGGCCGCAGTGGCCGGACCGCCAAGGCGCGGCGGGCGAAGCGCCCGTCAGCGGGGCGAGGCGAACCTACATAATCTCCTGATAAGCAGTATCTTGAACGTAAAGTAGCAATTTCTTCAGATTGGAGACATTTTCGGTGAGGTCTTCTTCGAATTGTTTACCTCTGCGGTATCTCCCTAAAGCCGAAAGAGCCATTCCGATCGCACCGGCTCCCCCGAATCCTATTCCCGACAAGTAGCGACGGAAATCGAGCTCCTTTAGCAGCGACGCCGTTTCTACGATCTTCGGCATTTTATTTTGCTCACCGTATGTTATCAGGGCGGCCTTGATCTCGGTAAAGAACTTCGTATACGTCTCGTAATCGATTTCTTCCCGGCTGGCGCCGAAGGAACTCTCGAGGGCGTTTTTGATGATCTTGTCCGTATCGTCGATCAGGTTTTCCAGCGATGCCGCGAGTTTATCGGCAGGGATGAGGCGGGCTTCGGGGACCGAATTATCCTGCCCGATCTCCTGTCGCGCTTCCTCATGCAGATAATCCTTCCGCTTCAACTCGAAATTCCGGCCCAGATACAAGCGTCTCACCTGCTCGTCCTCCGCCAGCTCTTCCGCCGTTCCGTGCTTGAAGATCTTTCCGTCGATCAGGAGATAGGCGCGATCGCAGATAGAAAGGGTCTCGTTCACATTGTGGTCGGTGATCAGGATGCCGATATTTCTGAATTTGAGCCGGGCCACGACGGACTGGATATCTTCCACCGCGATCGGGTCCACACCTGCAAACGGCTCATCCAGCAGGATGAACTTGGGGTCCACCGCCAGCGCCCTCGCGATCTCCGTCCGCCGCCGCTCGCCGCCGCTGAGCGAGTCCCCGTTGTTCTTCCGCACATGATGAAGATGGAACTCATCCAGCAATGCCTCCAGCCTATTTTTCTGCTCCGCGCGCGTCAGTTTTGTCATTTCCAGCACTGCCTTCAGGTTGTCTTCCACACTCAGCTTCCGGAATACGGATGCTTCCTGCGGCAGATAACCGATACCCATCTGCGCCCGCTTATACATGGGCTGACGCGTAATATCGACATCGTTCAAAAACACCTGGCCCTCATCCGGTTTGATCAGCCCGACCACCATGTAGAAGGTGGTTGTTTTCCCGGCCCCGTTCGGACCCAGCAGCCCAACGATCTCCCCCTGTTCCAGCTTGACGGATACATGGTTGACCACTGTTCGGTTGTGGTAGGTCTTTACCAGGTCCTGAGAATGAATAATAATGCTCAAATCTTTTCGTTAATTTTGCACGCAAATTTAGGCTCTGCCGGGCATGCGGCAAGCCTCGCCGGGTAAATATATACGTGTTTTAGGACAAACTTATGAAAGTTATAGAGCATCTGCAGCAAGCAAAGGGGACATTGGTCTCTTTCGAAATACTCCCGCCCCTGAAAGGCAAAACGATCAGTTCCATCTACGACCACCTGGACCCCCTGATGGAATTCAAGCCTGCTTTTATCAACGTGACCTATCACCGGAGTGAAACGATGTTCAAGAAGAAGGCGGACGGCACGTTCGAAAAAGTGGAGGTCCGCAAACGTCCGGGTACCGTAGGCATCTGCGCCGCTATTATGAACCATTACAAGGTAGATGCGGTGCCCCACCTGATCTGCGGCGGTTTCGCCAAACGCGAGACCGAGGACGCGCTGATCGACCTACATTTCCTAGGCGTCGACAATGTACTGGTGCTGCGCGGCGATGCGGCAAAGAACGAAAGCTCTTTCGAGCCCGAGCCTGACGGCCACCGTTACGCCATCGACCTCCTCAAACAGGTCGTTTGCCTCAATCATGGCGTCTATCTGGAGGAAGATATTAAGAATGGGGGGAAGACCAACTTCTGCATTGGTATTGCCGGCTACCCCGAAAAGCATTTCGAAGCCCCCAACCTCGATACCGACCTGATGTACCTCAAAGCAAAGGTCGACGCGGGGGCGGAGTATATTACCACCCAGATGTTCTTCGACAACCAGAAATTTTTTGACTTTGTCCGTATCTGCCGCGAACAGGGTATCAATGTCCCGATCATCCCCGGCCTTAAGCCCATCACCAATATGAAACAGCTGTCGATGCTGCCAAAGGTCTTCCATGTGGACCTGCCCACCGATCTGTCCAACGCGATCCTGAAATGCAAGACCGACGCGGAAGTGGAACGCATCGGGACCGAATGGCTGATCACCCAGAGCCGCGAGCTGAAGAAGGCCGGCGTACCTGTATTGCATTACTATACGCTAGGGAAACCGAAGGTGATCGAAGAAGTGGTCAAGGCGGTACTGTAGCTATTTTGAGAGTGCCTTCAGCACCTGTTCATCCACCTTGACGGGGTACTGTTTCCGCAGGTTTTCCACCCATTGCTCCTCTAGGAATCCCTGATAGTCATTGATGACGAACCCGCGCGCATCGTGGTAGCTGCGCGGTTCCCGGTTATTGTGGACCGCCAGTATATACGCAAAACTCACCGTATTGTCGGCTTTATTGCCCGTGAACTCCGTGAACGACTGTGCTGCCGGAGCCGATAACAACGTCCCGGGAATCTGCGCCAGTTCATAACGCCCGGAGTCCGCCTGGACGGCCGACCCAATGCTGTCGGTATAGTTCCGCCATGCTCCGACCGGGCCCGCCATCAGCCGGGCTTTCAGCGTTTCCGCGGTTCCTGGGCTGTTGCAGGTGAAAATAAGTGCGTCCGCGCTCGCATTCCACCAATATTTACCCTTATGTGCTTCGTAGTACTTCGCCAGACCCGCGCTGTCTGTGGAGGCCTTATCCCAGATCTTGCGCTGCATGATCTCGAATAGCAGATTGCCTTCCCTGAACTCGTTCAGCTGGAAGGCAAAATCCTTATTGTATTGTTCCAGGTGATTCCGATAGTAGTCCAGTGCCGTCCGCTCGATATAGCGCTGGAACAGATCTTTGTCCGACAAGCTGCTGCCCGCGCGGGTCGGCTTGGTCACCCGGACAAAATCCAGCCACTCCTTTATTGTGTAGGCCCGCTGGGAGAAGGAAAACACCATGGTGGAATTGCTGAGATTTCCATTGGAGGAATAACCGGGATTCCGGAACGCGCTGTCGGTATAGGCCCAAAGTTCAGCCTCCGGAATAGCGGCCCGCCCGAAACCGGTTTCCTGGAAGATGCGGTTATACAACGCCTGTCTGCTGATCTCGACCCTGGGGTCATTAAGGACCTGTTGGCGCAAAGCGGAGATGGCGGGGTCGTCTAATTTTTGAGGGAATGGTTTTCGGGAAAGTCGCTTAATAATGTGATAGCCGAACTCCGTGGCCAACGGCCGGCTAATAGCGCCATCACGGTCCAGCCCAAACGCAGTCGCCTCAAAGGCGGAATCATACCGGCCGATCCCGAATTCGGGCAATTCGCCGCCGTTCTGGTAGGTGAGATTATCGCTGCTATATGCCCGGGCCAGCGCCGCAAAGTCTCCTCCGATCTCCAGGACCCTGTAAAGGGAATCCGCCCTCAGCCGCACCTGTTCGCGGGCCGAAGCCGAAGCGCCCGGCGGAAAGGAAAGCAGGATCTGCGCCACCTTTATCCGGCCAATCGCTTTTCTTTCGCCTCCGTTCCTGAAGATATGATAGCCGCCTTTACTTCGGTACGGCCTGGAGAACTGACCGGGCGCCAGCGAATAAGCCAGGCTCTCCAGTTCGTAAGGCAGCGTAAAGACGGTGATATAACCGATATCTCCCTTGTTGGTCTTCGCCGCCGGGTCATCCGAGAAGGACGTGGCCAGATCACTGAATTTTTTGCCTTTTTTCAGGTCACCATAGATGGTCATGGCTTTATCGAACGTCCGGAGTGTGTCGGCAGGACCATGGGGCAGCGCGATGAAAATGTGTGCCAGGCGAATGTCCTTCTGACCCCGGACCGACACTTCCCTGACCAGGCGGTCCATGCTCTCCTGGTCCTTCATATAGCTGTCAGCTACCTGTGTCCGGAAATTGAGCAGCTCTGTCCGCTGCGCCGGCAGTGTGTCCAGCTGGGCTGCATAGGCCGCCTTTACCTTCAGTTTGTACCGGATGTATAGCTCGAGATAGTCCCTATAGGATTTTTCAGCCGGGGCGATGCCGGTGTTATTTTTAGAGAATGCCTTCAGGAATTCTTCCTTACTGATCGGAGTGCCATCCACCGTGAAAAGAGTCTGTGCAGTAAGACCGGAAGAAAAGAGCAGGATAAGCAGCGAAAGGACAAGGACCCGGCTTTCCGGAAATCGGATATCATTTGGATTTTGCATGCTGCAGTTTCAGATTTATAACTTCATCTAGTTGCTCGTAAGAAAGTTTTTTTGCGATAATGCGCTTTTCTTTATCCAGTAAGTAGAGTGTCGGGGTCTGGTACACGTCGTACAACTGGCGGAATCCGGGCTGACCCGCTTTTTCTGTCGCCTGCTCGTGCTCTTTCGTCTCATAAACGTGGGTCCAGCCGCCTAAATTGTGATCCTTAATGAATTGTATCCAGGCCTGCTGGCCACCGTCGACCAGGACCCCATAGATCTTCACGCCTTCTTTCTGCCATTTGGCTTTATACATCGAGTCCAGTCTGGGAACGACCTCCTTGCAATGACTGCATGTCGGGTCCCAGAAGCAAATGATGGTATAATCGGCATTCACCCCGTACAAAGGCCGGAGCGCGCCGCTTGTATCCACCATCTCCAGGTTGGCCGCCGGCTGGCCGATCAGGTTAGCCATTATGCTATAGGCCCTGTCATTCAGGTACTTCCGGTACTTCTCCGTAAAGAACTCGGTTTCACCCGCGTTGATATATTTGTCGAAAAGATGGACGAATACCGCGTCCTGCCCCATGTATTGAGGGTTCACATATTTCTGTACAAAGTAGACCATGAGGTATTGGAACATGGGTTTGCTGACCCTTGAATAAAGGAGCATGTGATCCACCTCTTTTTCGATGGAATCGGGGTCGGGCGAAACCAGCTCGCGGAAATACTTGTCCAGCCGGGGCTCGAAGACGGGGGTCCGGGCCAGCCGCTCATCACTGAATGAAAGTCCGTCCCAATAATGGTCCTTGAAGTATCGGAAGGCGTAGCCGCTGTCGTATTTGCCGCCCGGCTGTCTGGAAGCGGGCGGGACCTCCGGCTCCTTGAGCGCCTGAAAGAGTGTTGCCAGCAGGGTAGTCGGATATTTCCCGCTCATTTCTTCGCGGTATTTCGTGATTTCATCGTTCAGCTGCCTGATCTTTTCCCGGTTGGACCGGACGGCTGCAGAGTCACCCGCTTTCTGCGCCGTGAGCAGCGCCGCCTGACCGGCCGTTATCGCCCGCCCCTTTTCGGCTGTATATCGCGTGTAAGTCTGAAATACGGTATTGTCGGTTGAGCCCGTAAAGGCCACACTGCCAGGCAGATTGGTTGTGTCCGCCGTCACTGAAAAATGTTGCTGGGAGTCGATCAATAATTCAAATAAGATCGCCCGGTTTGGCGATACGATGAAGTAAACTCCGCCCGGCAACCGGCTCTCGCCGCTGAACAGCCCATCGCCGCCCGCGTTCAGCTGTGCTGAATCCGCCAGCGCCTTTATCTTCCCGTAATAATAACCAAGGTAGACCTTGCCGCTCGTATAGGGTTTCAGATGGAGATGGATATTGTATCCATTTTGCGATTGGGCCTCATTCATGAACAACAGGCAGAGTGCCAGGGAGAACAGGATTTTGCTCATACGCCCGTAAAATTAGACCTTTACGCCGTGCGAAAAAAAAATAAGAACCTCACTCTGGAAGGCGTCCTTGTTGAGGATTATGCTGCAGAAGGTAAATCCCTGGCCCGCGTGGATGGGAAAGTAATCTTCATCGAGAACGCAGTGCCGGGGGATATCGTCGATATCCGGCTCTCCAAGAATAAGAAGGACTGGGCGGAAGGCCAGATCACGGCTTACCGTGCGTATTCCCCCGACCGGGTGGAGCCGTTTTGCGCGCATTTTGGCGTCTGCGGCGGCTGCCGCTGGCAAATGCTGCCGTATGCCCGCCAATTGCAATACAAACAGCAACAGGTAGAGGATAACCTCAGGCGGATCGGGAAAATAGCCCTTCCGGTTATCAGCCCCATCCTCGGCGCCTCCGAGACCGTCCTTTACCGCAATAAGATGGAGTATACTTTCTCGAACCGCCGCTTCCTGTTGCCCCATGAGCTTGGCGACCCCACTGTATCCGCTGACCAGCGGGTGGCCGGTTTCCATGCCAAAGGGCTCTTTGACAAGGTGGTGGATATTGATACCTGCCATCTCCAGGCCGAGCCTACCAACCGGCTCCGCAAGACCGTCCGCGACTTTGGCCTCCGTGAAGACCTAAGCTTTTATGATATCCGGCAGCACGAGGGCTGGCTCCGCAACCTACAGCTGCGCATCTGCACCACCGGCGAGATCATGGCCAACCTTGTGATCGGCTACCCGGATGAAACCCTCACCGGGAAGCTCGCCGCGGAGCTAAAGCAACAATTTCCGGAATTGACTACTCTTTTATGCACGATCAATCCCAAGTGGAACGACAGCATTTCTGATTTGGAGCCGCGGGTTATTTACGGGAAGGGTTACGTGATCGAGCGACTGGAAGATTTTCAGTTCAAGATCGGCCCCAAGTCTTTCTTCCAGACCAATACCCGGCAGGGAGAACGACTTTACCAGGTTACCCGCGATTTCGCGGGGCTCACCGGAAAAGAAACTGTCTATGATCTATATTGCGGGACCGGCAGTATCGGGATTTTTGTCAGCCGCCAGGCCGCCCGGATCGTCGGCGTGGAGGTCATTAGCGAAGCCGCGGAAGACGCCCGTGAGAACGCTGCCCTCAACCGGATCGACCACGCCCGGTTCTTTTGCGGCGACGTCACCGCCCTGTGTCAGGATAGGTTTTTTGAAGAGAATGGGCGGCCGGATGTGATCATCACCGATCCGCCCCGGGCCGGCATGAGCGAACAGCTGGTCGCCAAGATCCTGGAAATCGGCGCGCCAACGGTGGTATATGTCAGCTGTAACCCCGCCACTCAGGCCCGCGACCTGCATTGGCTGGACGGGCGGTATGCGGTGACGAGGGTGCAGCCGGTGGATATGTTCCCGCACACCCATCACATTGAGAATATCGTGCAGCTCAGGCTGAGAGAATCGGAGACAAAATAATATAGTAATTTGCACCACTAATCAAGGAAAAACAGCGTATGACAGAATTTCGTCCGGGTGGCTTTCAACTTATTCCGCCGGTTATTAAGAATCTCGTTATCATCAATGTGTTGATCTATCTCGCGCAATCTACTCTCGGCAAGGAGTTCGATCATAGTCTGACCAATCTGTTTGGACTTCACGATGTTCGTGCACCTGTGTTTCGGTATTACCAGGTGGTAACTTACCTGTTCCTGCATGGAGGTTGGGATCATGTCCTATTTAATATGTTTGCCCTTTGGATGTTCGGTTCCATTCTGGAGAATTACTGGGGGCCGAAGCGTTTTCTCGTCTTTTATATCGTTTGCGGCATCGGGGCAGCGGTTGCACATCTGGCCGTCCTATATCCGCAAATGACGTCCTATTACATCGAATACCACAATGCTTCCTTCGCCGAGCAACAGCAATATGCGGACGATTATTACCTGGCGCTGAACGGCGCTACTATCGGCGCGTCCGGTGCGGTCTTTGGCTGTCTTGCAGCGATGGGTTATCTTTTCCCCAATAGCCTCATTTATCTTTACTTTTTCGTGCCGATCAAGGTCAAGTGGTTCGTCCTGGGCTATGCCGCTCTAGAATTGTTTGCGGGCGTCCGCAGTACGGCAGGCGACAATGTGGCTCACTGGGCGCATCTTGGCGGCGGCCTGGTCGGCTTATTGCTGGTCATCTACTGGAACCGCAGCAACCGGCGCAATTTTTATTAAACTCTTTACAATATATAATTGTTAGATAAGCGATGCGGGTAATGGAAGATAATTATCGGAAAAAGATGGCTTTGGGCCAGGACGGAAATCAGCTGGTACAGTTGATCCTGGCAAACGCCGTGCTCTTCGTTATCCTGAAATTCATCTGGGTCATCTATTTGTTGCAAAACCTCAACCCGGCGGCTTATGAGACCAATGTGCTCGGCTGGTTCGTGTTGCCCGGCTCGATCGACAAACTGTCATCCCGGCCCTGGACGGCCTTGACCTATATGTTCTCCGACCGCCACGTTTTTCGGTTCGTCGGGAATATTTTCTGGCTCTGGTGTTTCGGCTATATCCTCCAGGACCTGACCGGTAATCGGAAGCTGATACCCATTTACCTGTATGGCGGGTTGGCCGGCGCTTTCTTTTTTGTGTTGTCCTATGCTGTTTTCCCGCAGCTCCAGTCCGCCGCCCCTTTTGCCGGCCTGATCGGAGCCAATGCGGCCATCATGGCGCTTGCCGTCGCCACGACCGCCGTTGCTCCCGACTATCGCATCTTCCCGATGATCAATGGTGGTATCCCCCTGTGGATATTGACGCTGCTGTACCTGCTTATCGATTTTTCGAGCATCACCCATGGTGACACCGCTTCGTATATCGCCAACCTCGCGGGGGGCGCCGCCGGTTTTTTCTTTATCTACCAACTGCGCAGAGGCCATGACGGTAGTATCTGGATCAACCAGGTCTTCGACTGGGCAAACGACCTCTTTAACCCCAATAAGAAGAAAAAGAAGCGCTCGCCGAAAGATGAGTTCTATTACAAGGTATCCGGCACTCAACCGTTCAAGAAGATCCCCAACGTGACACAACAGCGCATCGACGAAATCCTCGACAAGATCAACCAGCAAGGCTACCGTTTTCTCACCGATGAAGAAAAAGAGATTTTGAAACGGGCGGCAGACGAAGAAGATTTGTAACTTAGGTGATGTTCCGGAATTTCACCCGTCACCTGTTCATACTCCTGAATGGCCTGGCGGTCCTGCTGTTCCTGCTGGCCTGCGCCAACTCCTTTCTTCACCCCGCGAAGTGGTGGGTTATTTCACTGCTGGGATTGGCGTTTCCTTATCTTTTTGTGCTCGTGATCGGCTTTTTTCTGGCTGCGCTCTTCCTCCGCGCCTATCGCCGCTGGGCCCTGATCTCGCTGGCGGCTTTACTGATCGGCTGGTCCAATATCCGTCATTTTCTGGCCATGCACCCCGGCAACCGCTTTCGTGAAGCCCGGCAGCCGGGCGCCGCTCTTCGCGTCCTGACCTGGAACGTACGCAGTTTTGACGACTTTGTAACAAAGAAGAGGCCGCCGGTTCGGTCCCGTCCCCAAATGCTCGAGTTTATCGGGGGCCAGCAGGCGGATGTCCTATGCCTTCAGGAATTCTATGAGCCGCTGACGCGTCATGGCGTCGAGTCCAATATTAACTATATCCAGACCCAGCTGCATTTCCCTTATTATTATTTCTCCCGCGACTATGTCCGGCCGGGTCTGTATGCCGCCGGGGTGATCATATTTTCGCGGTTCCCGATCCTGGATACCTTCCTGCACGAATATGCACGCCCTAACGGTTTCCGCACTACCGAAAGCCTGATCGCTGCGGATATCCTGGTCGGTGAGGACACTGTTCGTGTCTTTACGACCCACCTTCAATCCGTGCTGTTTGGTAGCAAAGAATACCGCGACCTGCAAATTATCCGAAATGTCGACGACAGCATCGTCGGCGCCTCCCGCTCTATTGTCCGCAAGCTCCGCGACGCCTTCCGGCACCGTACCGATCAGGCGGAGGAAGTGCGGGCGTGTCTGGATAGTTGCCCGCACCCTGCCTTTATCACGGGCGATTTTAATGATGTACCGAATTCCTATACCTATTCGACCATCCGGGGCAACTGGCAGGATGCCTGGCTTCAAAAGGGATTTGGAATCGGCCGGACCTTTAAGATCATTTCCCCGACGTTGCGGATAGACTATATTCTTGCAGCCCCCGGTCTCAACGTGGTCCAATGCCGGAAAATCCAAACTCCATGGTCGGATCACAACCCGGTGGAGGCCGATCTGGAATTGCCCCGAAAACCCTAATATTCTGTATCTTCGTTGGTCTAGGCGACCGGAGGTCGTCCCGACCGATAGGTCAGACATTAGCGCTTTGCGGGAAATGCGCTATTTTTCGGTCCAAGCGCATTTCCCGTTCAATATTATGAGCGTTCTAAAAGTCCACAATTCGTATACGAGACTGAAAGAGGTTTTCACTCCTCTAACACCCGGCCACGTGGGAATGTATGTCTGTGGACCCACCGTCAGCGGCGAGAGTCACCTCGGACATGCCCGCCCCTTTATAACGTTTTATTTTTTCTACCGCTATCTACTTCATCTCGGCTATAAGGTCCGTTATGTCCGCAATATCACGGATGCCGGGCACTTTGAAGAAGAAGGCCGGGAGGCGGAAGACAAGATCGCCAAAAAGGCCACGCTCGAGAAGCTGGAACCTATGGAACTGGTACAGAAATATACCAACCTCTTCCATTGGGCCATGCGCCAGTTCAATAACCTGGATCCCAGTATCGAACCCACGGCCACCGGTCATATCGTGGAACAGATCGGGATGATCGAAACGATCATCCGGGAAGGGTATGCTTATGTTGTGAATGGCTCAGTTTACTTCGACGTCAAAAAATACGCAGCGCATTATCCCTACGGCAAGTTGAGCGGCCGGATCCTGGATGATCTGCTCGAGACTACGCGCGATCTCGACAGTCAGGACGAGAAACACAACCGGCAGGACTTCGCGCTTTGGAAGGCCGCACCTCCCGAACATATTATGCGCTGGCAAAGCCCCTGGGGCGAAGGCTTCCCTGGCTGGCACATCGAATGTTCCGCCATGAGCACCAAATACCTTGGCGTCGAATTCGACATCCATGGCGGAGGAATGGACCTCCAGTTTCCCCATCATGAAAGCGAGATCGCGCAGAGTACCATCAGCAATAAGCACATCCCTGCCCGGTACTGGCTGCATAATAATATGATCACGATCAACGGGAAGAAAATGGGGAAGAGCTACGGCAACGTGATCCGGCTTACGGAGATGTTCTCCGGCAACAACCCGCTTCTTCAGCAGGCCTACTCGCCGATGACCATCCGCTTCTTTATTCTTCAGACCCACTACCGGAGTACGCTGGACTTTAGTAACGAGGCGCTCCAGGCGGCGGAGAAGGGTCTCAAACGGCTTTGGGAGGCTCACGAGCTGCTCAAAAAGCTCGAAAGTCCCGACAAATCTGCCGCTCCCGGCGACCCCAATCTGGACGACAAGGTGCGTCGCCAGCTCCAGAGCCTCGACGATTTCATGAACGATGATTTCAATACCGCCAAAGTGCTTGCCACCCTCTTTGACCTCGTACCCGTCATCAATTCGCTCAAGACCGGCCATATCGCACCAGGCGCGCTGAGCTCCGACACGATCAGCCTGACCCGAAAATATTTTACCGACTACCTGGAGAATATCCTCGGCCTCAAGGGTGAATTTGCAGATGAAGACCACAAGCTTACCGGTGTCGTGGAATTGCTGATCGACATCCGCCGCGATGCACGCACCCGCAAGGACTACTCGACCTCCGACAAGATCCGCAACCAGCTCCAGCAGCTTGGAATCATCCTCAAGGACGAAAAGGATGGGGGAGTGAGTTATTCTTTTTCGTAGGCTTCGCTGGCCGGAACACCGGAAATAAACTTTATGGAATATCTCACCCACCTTGCAAGGGACCGGCGGCTGAAACGCCTTATCGACCAGCACGTCGAACCGCTGACCATCAAGCGACAAAAGGATATGGTCTTCTACCTCTGCGCCTCTATTATGAGCCAGCAGCTTTCCACCAAAGTAGTGAATACGATCCGCCAGCGGTATCTTGACCTGTTCGGCGGCCGGGCTCCTACTGCTCAGCGGATCCTGGAAACTCCGCCTGCCACCCTGCGGGCTATTGGACTATCCAATTCGAAGGTGAACTATGTTTTGAATGTGGCCCGTTTCGCTGTCGAAGAAGGGCTCGACCACAGGAAACTGGAAAAGATGGACAATGAGGCTGTTATCGCCTACGTCACGCAGATAAAGGGAGTAGGGCGCTGGACCGCGGAGATGCTGTTGATGTTCGGCCTGGGCAGGGAAGACGTTTTCGCTATCGACGACTGGGGGATACAGAATGCGATGATTGCCGTTTATAAGCTGAACATGGAAGACAAAAAAGCCTTTCGAGAAAAGATGTTGAGTATCTCCGCAAAATGGAGCCCGTATCGAACATACGCATGCTTGTATCTCTGGCGGTACAAGGACAATCGTCCCGTTGCGGCCGCGAAGAAACGCCCTGTTGGGGCCGCGAAGAATCGTCCCGTTGGGGCCGCGAAGAATCGTCCCGTTGGGGCCGCGAAGAAACGCCCCGTTGCGGCATCCAAAAAATTGTAATATTGTTGTTGACCGGCAAAAAAACCGGTTTGGCCGATTTTTTGTAGACCTTCTATACAGGATTTGCGTATCCCACTGTTAAAAGGCTTTAATTCAATCGATCATCATTCAATACCTTCACCTTTTAAAATTACAAATGTGAGAAAAGTAACAATCTTCTTTCTGACCGCCACCATTATTGGCCTCTTTTCCCTGATCAGTTGCTCAAAGACAAATAACAACACCGTCACGACTCCTGACAGTGTATTCACTTCCCCCTGGATAACGCTGGCCTTCGACACCGTCCCCGCAGATGGAGACTGGGAGGAAACGATTACCGCCCCCGCCATTACCTCCGCGATCCTCGACAAGGGGGTGGTTCTGGGCTATGGCGCCTATCTCGATCTCAACAATGATACGGTCGTTTCGCAACCCATAGAGTTCGATATATTCCAGACCTTTTATGTGGGGAATATTTTTCTGCAGTCCGGGCCGGACAATTCGGGCCTCTGGTACCGTTATGTCACGATTCCCGGCCACGTCCTGACTACAAAAGGATTGACACCGATCCAGGCGAAGTCGCTGTCCTATGCCGAAATAACAAAACTCTTTCCCCCTGCCGCCAAGAGCTCCCCTTCGCCGACTATACAATAGCATTCAAAAACCCCCGGGCCATGCCCGGGGGTTCTCTTACCCGGAGGCGAATTTCCTGCACATTATTTTATTTCCTGAACGTCCACATCCTCTATCAACCGGGTATTGGTTGACACTTCCCAACGCTGGGAGGATTTATCGTCCAGGTTACGGATCACAAACACGAGTTTCAGATAGCTGTCCGGATCGGCCAACTGAAAATTTTTGTTGAATTTCTTATCCGCAAATGCTTTCTGATACAATTGGTTTCCGTCCTGATCCAGAATCTGGAGCACAAACCGGCTGCCTTCCGGATTATTGTAAACAACATTGAACACACCCCGGCCTTCTTTTGCCGGGATATACTTTACTTCTGCGTTGCCGCCGATGTGGCCGCTCAAAAGGACACTGAAAAGAAGCGCAACGATCGGTTTTGTTAGCGTAACTGCATTCATATAATCAATTTTTAAAGTTTTTTAATAGCGACTTCCTGAATAAGATGGCTGTTGATATTCACCGCAAACCGCTTCTCGACCGGGGCTTCTTGCCCGTGACGGAATGCGAAGGTGATCAGATCCTTGTCCACCTCGGGAACTTTGAATTGTCTGTAGAAGGATTTATCCCTGAAGATGTCCTGGAATAGCTGGTTGCCATCCTGGTCCGTGATCAGGATGACAAATTTTTGTCCTGCCGGATTGTTATACGACACATTGAAGACCAGCATGTCATCCTGTGCGCCCTGGTACTTGACCAACGCGGGGGAAATGGGGCCGGATGTTTCTGTTTGCGCACTCGCGGCTGTGACGGACAGCAGCAAAATGATCCCGAGAGTAAGTCTGCCAATTGCAGTGGTGAATAACGACTTCATATAATGGGTTTTTATTGACAAAATCTTTCTTCCCCTTCCGGTGGGAGGGTGAAGTGCAACAATCTTGACAACAATCGGAGACAAGAACCTTGGACAACAATCGGAGGGGAGGCCGGCAATCGGCGGACAACAATCGGAGGGGAGGCCGGCAATCGGCGGAAGACAATCGGAGAAAAGTTCGGCAATCGGCGGCAGCAATTAGAAATAGGCTGCGGGAGATATACTAAGTCAACCCAAAACTATACCAAAAATTGAAAAATTGCTATAAATCAATATAAATTTTACGTTAACTGGTCGGGAGATGACGTTTTAGCCGGCCGGGGGATGATATTTTAGCTGGTCGGGGGATGACGTTTTAGCCGGTCGCATCTTCGTTGAGAATACTCCACAACAGATCCTTCAGGTCCACGATTCCTTGCTGCGTAATGGAAGAAATGAACAGGTGTGGAATCGACTCAGGTAACTCTTTTTCGATCGCCTCTTTTAACTCGTTGTCCAGCATATCGCTTTTACTGATCGCGATTACGAAGCGCTTGTGCAGCAATTCGGGATTGTATTTTTCCAGCTCGCCCAGGAGGATGCGGAACTCGCCTGCATGATCTTTACTATCAGCGGGTATCACGAAGAGCAGCACCGGGTTGCGTTCGATGTGCCGCAGGAACCGGTGACCCAGGCCTTTTCCTTCGGCCGCACCTTCAATGATCCCGGGAAGGTCGGCCATGCAGAAGGAACGCCCGTCACGATATTCAACCATACCCAGCTGCGGCGTCAGGGTGGTAAAGGCATAATCGGCGATCTTCGGCCTGGCTGCTGTGACCACCGAGAGCAGGGTAGACTTGCCGGCATTCGGAAAACCCACCAGTCCCACATCCGCAAGGACCTTCAACTCCAGCACCTTCCAACCTTCAACCCCTGGCAATCCTGGCTGTGCATGTTCGGGAGCCTGATTGGTTGGCGTAGCGAAATTGGCATTGCCAAGACCGCCCCGACCGCCTTTCAACCAGATGATCTCCTGTCCGTCTTCCAGTATTTCCACTTCCTTTATCCCTGTATCCTCATCCCTCGCGATAGTTCCCAGCGGAACTTCGATGATAATATCCTTTCCAAATCGTCCCGTGCAATTGTTTCCGCTCCCTGATTCGCCATTCTCGGCCAGGACATTTTTATAGTAGCGCAAGTGCAGAAGTGTCCACAGATGTTTGCTGCCCCTAAGGATAATATGCCCACCCCGGCCGCCGTCTCCGCCGTCCGGCCCGGCCATCGCGTTAAACTTGGTGCGCATGAAATGCTTAACTCCCGCCCCGCCATGTCCGCTCCGGCAAAAAACCCTGATCTGATCGACAAAATTTGATTTCTCCACACATTCGGTTTGAACCGCAAATATACTTCATTAACTGTTCAGCTTTGGGAATCGTACATTCTCGTAAATCTCTCCCAGCGTTAACTCCACGCGGACTGTCCCGATACCGATCCTGTCAGTCAATTGATCGTATTTTCTCCAAACCCACCTCCCCTCCCCATCCTTACAAAATTGCTCGACCAATACCGATCTCGAATCCACAAGTATATATTCCCGGAGACTGGCCAGACCCTTATACAGTTCGAATTTCGTACCTCGATCATATGCCACGGTCGTTTTTGAAAGCACTTCGACGATGACTGACGGGTTTGTGAGATTCCAGTCGTCATTTTTCCAGGTGACAGGCTCTCCGCAAACGATAGATAGATCAGGGTAGGTCAGCAAATCTTCGGATTCTACATAGACCCTAAGATCAGTGGCAAAGACCTCGCAGCCGCTGCCCCGAAGCCTTTCCATTAACAACGCAACCATATTCATTGTAACCCGGACGTGATCCAGTTTCGGCCCGGACATCGCAAAGATCTGACCCTTATAATATTCGTGCTTCTCTTCAGATTTCTCTTCCAATTCGAGATACTCCTCAATGGTGAGCTTTTCATTTCGATATGCAAAAGCCGGTTCTTCAACCAAATTTCCCTGATCCCCGGTGGTCTCTTTCCATGGGCGGTACACGTCCTCACTGTCGTCATGGGATATCTCGCGTTCCGGCCCCGTATTGTCCATTGGTTTCCTCGCTTCACACTCCCGCCAGCTTTTCCGCATCTCCGCCGGCAGCGCCTGATACAGCGCGGTCCCTTCCGTCTTCCATTGCAGCATTTCGTCGCTGACTTCCTTCAGTATCTTCGCCGGATTACCTGCCACCACGCTGCGTCGCGGGATCTTCTCACCCGCCTTGATAAACGTCAGCGCCCCGACGATACATTCATCTCCGATCTCGACATTGTCCATGATCACGCTATTCATCCCGATGAGACAATTTCGGCCGATGACTGCGCCATGAATGATCGCCCCATGTCCGATGTGCGCGCCTTCCTTCAAGAGCACTGTTACGCCGGGGAACATGTGAATGGTACAATTTTCCTGAACATTGCATCCGTCCTCAATGACGATCCGGCCCCAGTCACCGCGGATGGCCGCACCCGGGCCGATATAGACATCCCTGCCGATCGATACATTTCCGGTTACTGCTGCCTGGGGGTGGATAAAAGCAGAAGGGTCCACCACCGGCCGGTGTCCGTTAAATTCGTAAACCATTGTTTTAGTTTTAAGAGTGAGCGACATATTCGCCCCTACTCGCCCTTGAAAGAAGCGGGTCTCTTCTCCAGGAACGCGCGCACCCCTTCGCGATAATCGTAGGTCTGCGCCGCTTTTTGTTGCAATTCATCCTCCAACATCAGCTGGGCCTCCAGGCTATTGGCGGTGGAATAGTTGAAAGCATGTTTCGTAAACGCCAGCGCCTTGGTTGGCAGCTGTGCCAATACCGCTGTCAGGGCTCGTGAAGCTCCGGCAAATTCTTCATTGTCATAAACCTTGTAGACCATCCCAATTCTCTCTGCTTCAGCGGCGCCGATCTTGTCTCCCAGCAGCGCAATCGCCATTGCCTTCTGCCAGCCGACCAGTCTCGGCAGGAAATACGTGCCACCGCTATCCGGGATCAGCCCGATCTTCGAGAACGCCTGAATGAACGAAGCCGACTGCGCGGCCACCACAATGTCACAGCAGAGCGCAATGTTCGCTCCTGCACCCGCGGCGACACCCCCTACCGCCGCCACCACGGGCTTTGGTAAATTTCGGATGCGGGTGACGATCGGATTGAATTGTTCGCGCAGGATATTCGTCAGGCCCGGCCCCTGCGGGTCGATGACTTCCGCTAGGTCCTGACCCGCGGAGAAAGCCTTACCCGCCCCCGTTATATGCACTGCCCGGACCTCATGCAGGCTCGCGCACTCGTCCAGCCTGTTCTGCAACAGCAATGCCATCTCACGTGTGAAGCTATTCAGCTTGTCCGGCCGGTTCAACGTGATAAACGCAATCTGATCCCTGATTTCAAAAAGGATGCTCGACATACCTCAAAGGTAAGATTGGAGTTTTTAATGACATTTGAAATATTCGAATGGTTCACCGCAATCTTCACATCGGTAAAGCGCCTTACACGCCGTACTGCCGAATTGGCTGATCACGGTAGTATGGTAGGAATGACAACGCGGGCATGCGATTGCTTCCTCCCGGTGGAATAGGCCGGGATGACATACCTGCTGAGCCGGAAGGGGAGGTGCGATACCATAGGCCAGGAGCTTTTCCTTTCCCCGTTCGGTCATCCAGTCGGTTGTCCAGGCGGGTGACAGGACCGTGGTGATCTTGAAATTCGAATATCCCTGATCCAGCAGCTTCATCCGGATATTCATCCGGATCATATCCATCGCCGGACAGCCGCTATATGTCGGCGTAATAACGATCTCTATTTCATCCCCCTCCGTCCGGACCTCCCTAATGATGCCCAGGTCCAGTATTGAAAGAACGGGGACTTCCGGATCATTGACCTCTTCCAGGACGGACCATATCGTATCGGTATCTACCATTCGCAGCCGGGATAAGTTCTTTGCAGGAATTGCATCTCCGCCAGCAGATATCCCAGATGCTCGGTGTGCCGCCCTTTTTTGCCGCCGGTTTGCATCCATGTATTTTCCGCGGGTAATGACAGCCGCGCTTCCCCGAGAACTTCGGCCACTTTCTCCATCCAGGACGGGCGGATAGAGCCCGGGTCGACGGCGACCCCCCCTGTAATAAGGGGTTCCTCGTACGCCGCCGGCATGAACAGCTCCCCGGTAAATTTCCAAAGCTGATCGAGCGCCTGCTCCATCCGGCCATGGCTTTCCTCTGTCCCATCCCCCAGCCGGATCACCCATTCGCTGCTCCAGCGAAGATGGTAGGTTACCTCTTTGAGGGACTTTTCGGCGATGGCCGCGAGATCAGGGTCCTGGTTAAGGCGCAACTTGCCGTAGAAATAATATTGCCAGGCGCTAAACAGAAATTGACGCAGTATCGTCTTTCCCCAGTCGCCGTTATCTTGTTCCACCAGCAGACAATTCCGAAAATCCCATGCGTCGCGGCCGTAGGCAAGCGTATCCTCAGTGACTTCGCCGGTGGGAATGGTGCCGCCAATGGAGGCGGGGATGGGTTGGCCCGCGACCAACCGTGCGGCGTATTGATAGAGAAACCGGGCTTGCCCGATCAGGTCGAGCGCGATATTCGATAAGGCGATATCCTGCTCAAGGATGGGGCCGTGGCCTGTCCACTCGCTGTTGCGATGGCCCAGGATCAGCGCATTGTCGGCCAGATGGAGCGCATATTCGATATCTGCCGGATAACCCATCTTACATATGCTTTAATTCGTCGGGGAGATCGTAGAAGGTCGGATGACGATAGACCTTATCATTCGCAGGATCATACAAAGAGGACGCTTCATCGGGGTTGGACGCGTGGATATATTTGCTCTCCACCACCCAGATACTCACCCCTTCCATCCTGCGCGTATAGACATCACGGGCATTTTCAATCGCCATGGCTGCGTCGGCTGCGTGCAGACTCCCTGCATGTTTATGATCCAATCCTTGCTTGCTGCGGATAAAGACCTCCCATAAGGGCCATTGTTGTTCACGCATAACGCCTCCTTTTCTTTTCAACATGCGCAAGCGCCGCCTCCCTGACCCAGGCCCCGTCCTCATGGGCCTGCATCCGTGCCGCCAGCCTTTCCCTATTACAGGGTCCATTGCCATTGATGACCTGGTAGAACTCCGACCAGTCGATCGGCCCGAAGTCATAGTGCTGCCGCTCCTCATTCCACCTCAAGTCGTTATCCGGCAGCCTCATTCCCAACAACTTCACCTGCTCCGCGCATATATCGACGAAACGTTGTCTCAGCTCATCATTCGAGAACCGCTTGATCTTCCATTGCATGCTCTGCGCCGAATTCGGCGACGCTTCGTCATTCGGCCCGAACATCATCACTGAGGGCCACCACCAGCGGTCGATCGCATCCTGACACATCCGCCGCTGCGCCTCGTCCCCTTTGCTCAGCACCAATAGGATCTCAAAACCCTGCCGCTGGTGGAAACTCTCTTCTTTACAGATCCGGACCATCGCACGCGAGTAGGGGCCATAAGAGGCCCGGCAGAGCGGAACCTGGTTCATGATCGCGGCGCCGTCGACCAGCCAGCCGATCGCACCCATATCGGCCCACGTGATCGTCGGATAGTTGAAGATGGACGAATATTTTGCTTTCCCGGAATGCAGCTGCCCGATCATCTCATCCCGGGTGATACCCAGCGTTTCGGCAGCTGAATACAGGTAGAGCCCGTGCCCTGCCTCATCCTGCACTTTGGCGATCAGGGTCGCCTTCCGCCGTAGGGTGGGTGCGCGCGTGATCCAGTTCGCCTCCGGGAGCATTCCCACGATCTCACTGTGCGCATGCTGGGAGATCTGCCGGATCAGGGTCTTCCTGTAGGCATCGGGCATCCAGTCCTTCGGTTCGATCCGGATATCCTGATCGACCTTTTCCTGAAATTGTCTCTCGGGCTCGACCAGCTGCATAGTTCATTGATTTATACGCAAAGATACTTTTTTTTACCCGGCTAACAATTGTTAGTACATTTATGCGGTCAACTGCGCTTGCGAACAGTCATATGGATAATGACCGTCCTCTAACTGCTTACTCAAAAGAACTGCTGGACCAGATCGCGGCGGGGGACGAAGCTGCGTTCAGACAGGTATATTGTATTTTCTATAAACGCCTTTTTCAGTTTGCACTGGCCATTGTCAAGACCCGCGAGACGGCCGAAGAAATTGTAGAAGACGTATTTGTCCGCATCTGGCAGCAGAAGGCCACCATGCCTTCCATTCACAATCTGCGGGTCTATTTGTATACCGCAACCAAAAATGCGTCGCTTAATTACTTATCTAAAAAGGCAAGAGAGAGCATTACCGAACCTTTCGATCATATCCATATCGAATTGAACGGATCGGGTATCTCCCCCGAGGAGATCCTGATCACTGCGGAAATGTACCGGAAACTGCAAGAGGCGGTCGAAGCGCTTCCGCCCCGCTGTAAAATGATCTTCAAGCTGGTTCGGGAAGACGGCCTCCGATATAAAGAGATCGCCGGCATTCTGAATATATCCGTCAATACCATCGATGTGCATATGGCGATCGCGGTAAAAAGGATTGCCACGGCGCTCGGCGCGGAATTTGGTTATCCCGTGCAGAAAAAGAAATTTTCTTAGGCCACCATTAGTAGATCGCTCCGTTTTTATTGTCCTATTCAGGTAAGCGCTGCTATATGATACCAAACAACCGCTTGTGGTTACTCATGTCCCGTCATTTGTCCGGTGAAGCATCCCCTGCGGAAATCCAGGAATTGCAGGACCTCCTGGAACAATCCCCCGATCAGTCGCAAATGCTGGACATCCTCCAGTCTTACTTTTCAGCCGGCGGTTCCCAGTCCGGAGTGGATTCCTCGGACCCGGATTTCGAACAGAGATTCCACCGCATTATTCAGCGCCCCTCACAACCCTCCCGAATCTGGTTGGGCACAAGAATCCGGCTGCGCTCAATAATCTATTCCGCCGCTGCGCTTTGCGGCATTATTGTTTTGGGCTGGGGCATTTTTCATCAACATCAGGCCGGACCTTTGCCGCAGCCGGGCAACCGGCCCAAGGGTGGAGAGGTGACCGCCAGGTCGGGCGTCAGAACCAAGCTGCTTTTGCCGGACGGTTCACAGGTATGGCTGAACTCCAACAGCAAATTGAAATATACTGCCGATTTTAATGTTCATTCGCGAGAAGTTGACCTGGAAGGGGAGGCTTATTTCGATGTCGCAAAAGACATGGAGCGTCCATTCATCGTACATACCTCCGCCGTTGACATCAGAGTACTGGGTACGGCCTTCACGATCAAATCTTACCCCCAGGACGAAACGATCGAAGCAACACTCCTGAAAGGCGCTATCGAAATATCCGGACGGGATAATCCGGATGCTCCCCGGGTCATCCTGAAGCCGGATGAGAAACTGGTTCTGACCAAGCACTGGCTGAGCTCGTCATTGGCAGCTACCACCAAATCCGCGGGTAACGCACCCACTCCACGGGCCCGGCCTGCTATTTCGGTCAACCCCGTCTCTGCAAATATCCCGGATAGCAATAAGGTAGAGACGGCATGGCTATACAACCGGCTTGTATTCGACGGAGATACCTTCAAGGAACTTGCGGAAAAAATGGAACGCTGGTATAATGTGAAGATCATTTTCAGGGATGACCGCCTATACAAATACCGGTTCGGCGGCGCGTTCGCCAATGAATCCGTGCAAGGCGCGCTGAATGCCCTTCAGCTTACTGCTCCATTCAATTATAAAATCAATGGCGATGTTATCGAACTGTTTTATAAGAAATAAGGACGACACCGGTTAAGGCCCATTCGTCCAGATAAAAAAACGGGAAATGTTGACGCATTCCCCGTTCAGGTAAATCGGAAAACCTGTTACCAACTTGGAGGGCGGTAGGGTTTCCCATATTATTAATCCTTAATCATAAATGTATGAAAAATTCACAACCCCCTGTCTTTTCCGATCGCTGTCCATTTGTGGAACACGAGGTAGGGAGGGGGCGGTTTCCGTTGCTCTTTAAATTGTTTGTCATTATGAAGCTTTCCATCCTGTTAATTCTGCTTGGCGTCCTGCAGGCGAAAGCGGATGTTCATGCACAGGGGTCCATTACCCTGAATATGCAAGGAGCAGAAATTGCCAAAGTGCTGAATAAGATCGAGAAAAGCGGAGATTTCCGGTTCCTCTACAATTACGATCTTCCTTCTCTCAGGAAAAAAGTGGATATCCAGATCAACCAGTCCTCCCTTGGGGACGCGCTGACTAAGCTCTTTGCCAACACGGACCTGACCTATAAGATCCTGGACAACAACCTGGTCGTCGTCATGTCGGCGACGCTGGAAAGACAGGATATCCGCATAACGGGGAAGGTTACCGGAGCAAATGGAGAACCGCTTTCGGGAGTAAGTATCCTGGTTAAGGGAACTGCCACCGGCACGAATACGGATAATAACGGTTCATTTTCCCTGACGGTTCCCCAGAATGCCGTGTTGGTGGTCTCCTATATCGGCTATGACAGCAAGGAAGTCACGCTAACCGGCGAACCGGTAGTGAACGTCCAACTTCAGCCTTCGACCCGACAGCTGGATCAGGTAGTGGTCATTGGATACGGTTCGCAGCGACAAAAAGACATTACCTCCGCCGTCTCGGTCGTCAATACGAAAGACATTTCAAGCCGGCCGATCGTCAGCCCGGTGGAAGCAATTGTGGGAAAGGCGCCGGGTGTCCAGGTCTCGATCCCCAACGGCGCAACGCCGGGTGCTGACTTATCGGTGAAGATCAGGGGTATCGGCTCCCCGAACGGCGGCGAGCCTTTATATGTTGTGGATGGCGTTCTGACCAATGACATCCGGAGCATCGATGCCAATACCATCGAGACGATCAGCGTCCTCAAAGATGCTTCCGCCGCAGGTATTTACGGCGCCGCGGGATCGACCAACGGGGTTGTAATGATCACGACCAAACAAGGGACAAAAGGCAAACCTCGGGTCGATATCAGTCTGTATACCGGTCAGCAGCAGGTAACGAAAAAAATTCCGGTACTGAACAACACCCAATGGCTTGACCTGGAATCGGAAATCTTCGGGACGACGCCAACGGGCTTCCAATCGACGATGCCATCCTATTACAATCTGACTACAACCAACAACAACTGGCAGGACATGATCTATCACAATGCCGCGCAGACGGGCGTGAATGTCGGTATATCAGGTGGTTCGGACAAAGGGACCTACTATCTGGACATGGGTTACCTGAACCAGGATGGGATAATTGTCGGGTCCAATTTTTCACGGTATTCTGTAAAATTGAGTATTGATCAGGCCGCTACCTCCTGGCTCAGGGTCGGCGCCAATCTGAGCTATAACCGGACAAATCAACGGACAGTGCCAGTCAATACCTCTACCCAATTTGGCGGGGCTGTTGTCGCCGCGATCGTGACTCCCGAATATATCCCGGTCTTTATGCCCGCCGGTTCCCCGAATCCGGGCGTCTATGGGTACAGTACTTTTTATTCCGGGGACAACCCGATGTCCGATATCTACAACAACACCAACAAAACTGTCGGCAATAACCTATTGGGGAATGCATACGCCGAGATCAGTCTTCCTTTTGACCTCAAACTCCGTTCGCAGCTAAATACGGTCATCGAAAATTCAAAATATGATTATTTTTTGGATCCCTATAAAAGCTTATACGGACTTACGCTGAACGGGCAGGCAAATGACAGCTATTCGGAGACTTATCGCTGGGCCTGGGATAATACCCTGACCTATGCCAGACATTTTGGCCTTCATTCGGTGAATGTGGTCATCGGGACCTCGGCCCTCGAAGAATCCATTGCGCTCTCGGCCGAGTCCGGCGAGGGATTTGCGACCAGCTCGATCCAGACCCTCAACGGCGCCAGCAGCCACTACTCGGTAAGCACTCAAAATTTTGCATGGGCCACCAACTCTTATTTCGGGCGGGTCAACTATTCCTACAACGATAAATATTTGTTGACGGGGACATTCAGAGAGGACGGGACCTCAAGAGTGGGCATCAATAACAAATGGGGATCTTTTCCGGCCGTGTCTGCGGGGTGGAGAGTTTCTAACGAGGACTTCATGAATAAAGTTAATTGGGTCTCCGACCTTAAGGTCCGGGCAGGCTGGGGCGAAACAGGCAACCTTCCCCCCTATACGGTCCTGTATCCCTCTTACACCCTATTAAGCCCCGGCGCCCCCTATGCCTATAGCAGCAGTCCTTCGGCTTCTCCCGGGGTTACCACGACCTCCCAGATCGGAAACCCGAACTTAAAATGGGAATCCGGAGCACAAACAAACATCGGATTTGACGCAACCTTTCTCGATCGTCGCCTGACCTTCTCTGCGGACTATTATCATAAAAAGGTAAAGAACATGATCTTTTCCCAGATGGGTAGCCTCGTGTTCGGCGGGCCAATCACCCAGATCAACGTCCCCGGATATGACATCAACAAGGGCCTCGAATTCAATGTTGACGCTTCCATCGTCAAGAAAAAGGATTTCTCCTGGGATGTCAATTTTAATATCTCATTTAATAAGAACCTGATCACCAACCTCGACACGACGGTTACCACTTCCTATCAGACAGGCGCGATAACCGTTGGTGGAAGCCATGCTCCGATCTATACGGAAATTATCAAGAATGGATATTCGCTGGGAACTTTCTGGGGATACAAGGCTGATGGGGTCGATCCGAAATCCGGAAATGAGATTTTTGAGAGCGCGCTTTCCGACCTGGGGTCTGCGCTGCCCAAATATACGTTTGGCTTCACCAATACCTTCACCTACAAAGATTTCTCCCTATCCGTATTGATCGATGGAGTCCAGGGGAATAAAGTTTATGACGAGACAAGGATGGAGATCGAAGCACTGACCGGCTATACCAATGAGAGCGCTAGAGTATTGGGCCGCTGGGAAACGTCGGGTCAGGTAACCGGCGTTCCGACCGCGATCAACAATGGGACCTCCAATGCCGCTAATGCCGCACTGCTCCAGAACCAGGTGTCTTCGCTGTATGTGGAGAACGGCTCCTTTATCCGGTTTCGAAGCGCCACGCTTTCCTACCAGCTCAATCAGAAAATGCTGAAGCGAGCCGGTATTGCGGGCCTTCGGCTTTATGTTACCGGGCAAAACCTGGGCATCATCACCAAGTACAAAGGGTATTACCCCGATCTGGATAGTTTTGGGCAGGGCACCAATAACCAGGCGGTAAATGCCGGTCAGGGACCATCCTTATATTCCATCGGCGTAGACGCCGGCGCCTATCCCGCGGCAAGAACCATTACTATCGGTGCAAATATTCAATTATGAGAACTATAAACCTTTTTTATATGCCTAAAAATATGTCATCAAGATATCTTGCGCTCGCGGCTGTCTTATTGATCTCCCTGGCCGGGTGCACCAAAAGTTTCCTGGACAAAACGCCGGAGTCCAGTCTGACTACCGGTAATTTTCCCCTCTCGGCAACCGATGCAGAAAGCGAATTGACCGGGGCCTATGACTGGATGGTATACTACACGAATTTTTACCAGTATGATAATTTCATGAACACTGACGGCAAATCGGACAATTGCTATGTCAATAGTGATAACGTTACCGCTGAGCAACCGTTGGAATATTTTTCCACGGTGACCTCATCCAACACCAATGTGCAGCGGGACTGGCAGGAGCTGTACAATGATATCAGGGCCGCAAATGCCGTACTGGATGACGTTCCGGCTATCAGCGATCCGGCGTTGACGGCCACCCGGAAGGCTCAGATCCTTGGAGAAGCGCGGTTCCTCCGTGCGTATCATTACTATTGGCTGGTCACGGAGTGGGGCGAATGTCCCATCATCCTTTCGGTATCCAACGGGGGAAATCTGTATCCCGCGCGCAATAAGGTCGCCGATGTATATGCGCAAATGATCACCGACCTGAAATATGCGGACAGCGTTTTGGGTGCAACCCCTTACAACGGGCAAATCGGCAGAGCGACCAAGGGGACTGCCGAAGCCATGCTGGCAAAGACTTATGCCCAGATGGGCGACTATGCCGATTGCCTTACTTATTGCAACGAAGTGATCAGCAGCGGCACTTACTCACTGGTGCCAAATTTTGCCAACCTTTGGGGCGCGGCCAACAAGAATAATTCAGAGTCGATCTTTGAATTGCAGGCCAACGGGACGGCATATGGTTTCTTTGGGTTCGAGATATTTGACTACGTGGCTTCCGATGGATACCCCAAGCGCGATATCGGCTCCGCCAACCTGATCAACGCGTTCAAGGCGGCGGGGGACTCGGGCGTCCGTTACCAGGCCACTTTCAATTGGCAGATACCCGGAGCGGCATTTACCATGCCTCCCAACGCCTGGGATCCCAACTTCCCGATCCCGTTTATGAATAAATACCCGGACGCCGACGGATACAATTCCAATGATGATATCGTGCTGATCCGCCTGGCGGACATCGTTTTATTGGCAGCAGAAGCCAACAACCAGTTGGGCAATACGGCGGCCGCCGCCACGGAACTGAACCAGATCAGGACCCGCGCGGGACTTGCGAATACAACCGCTTCGACCCAGAGCGACCTGGCCATGGCCATCCTGAATGAACGGCAGATGGAACTGGTCTTTGAATGCACCCGCTGGAACGATCTTCAACGGGCTGACGCCAACGGTACCCTCAATATCGTCACCCTCATGGCGGGTCAGACCGACTCGCACGGCAACAACCTGAATTATGATATGGCGGCTGACAAACATCAATATATCTTTCCCATCCCTCTTGAAGATCTCCAGCTCAATAAGAACCTGAAACAGAATGCCGGCTACTAGCCGGTTTCCAGCGCGGTATTTCCAACTGCGTGCGCGACTGACAGCCCCGCTCCGGCGGGGTTTTTTTTATCGGGTTCCGGCGTCGGTAAAAATGCAGTGAAATCGGTATCTTTACCGTTACAACTTGACTCCAATGAAAAAGATGCTCATTTTACTCCTCCTCGTTCCCTTCGTGCTGCATGCGCAGGTAGATACGGGCGTCCATTTCGAGCGCGGGATCAGCTGGGCGGCTGTCAAGGCAAAGGCCCGGGCCGAGAACAAGTATATCTTTATGGATTGTTTTACGACGTGGTGCGGCCCTTGCCGCTATATGTCGACGACGATCTTCCCGCAAAAGGAGTCGGGTGATTACATGAATGATAAGTTTGTCAGCGTGGCAGTTCAGCTTGACACGACCGCGAAGGATGCTGATGATGTCAAGGCATGGTATGCCGACGGGCATGATATCGCGGAGAAGTATGCGGTGCGTGCTTATCCGACCTACCTGATCTTCGCACCGGATGGGCATGTCGTCCATCGGATGGTGGGATCCCGGCTGGACGCAAAATCCTTTGTCACCGATGTTTCTGCATCCTTTGACAGTACGCGGCAATATTATGCGCTGCTGGAAAAGTACAAGCAAGGCCGCCGGGATAGCGCCTTCCTCCATAAGGTTGCCATGGCCTGCTTAAATGCCTACGACCTCACGAATGTCGGACTGGTCGCGCAAGACTGGCTGGCTACGCAGACGGACCTCCTGACGCGCGACGCCCTTTATTTGGAGGACCTCTTTACAAAGAAAAGTACGGACAAGTATTTTTCGACCTTTACGGATCATGCGGCCGAGGTGGACAAGGTCGTGGGCCCGAACTTCGCCGAATCAAAAGTGCGCAGTGTTTACATGAGCGAATTCGCACCGCCGAAAACTGGCGATTATCCGGCCCCCGATTGGAAAGCGGTCCGTCGCACCATTGCCTTGAAGCTTCCCGCTGAGGCCGACGAATTAACGGGGCGGATCAAAGTCAACTATTACCTAACCCGGAAGGACTTCCCCAACTTCGAAAAGGAAATCGTCGCCTATATGAAGTCGTACAACGACAAGATGACCGACGGCGATCTCAACAATGTGGCCTGGGCGGTTTTCCAGAATTGCGCCGATATGAGTTGTGTATCTAACATCCTTGATTGGAGCAAGCGCTTGAAGGACAATGGTGAGGCCGGCTACGTCGATACGTACGCCAATATACTGTATAAGCTTGGTAAAAAGGATGATGCCATTGCGCTGGAAACAAAGGCACTCGGCCTGGCGGGCGATTCGGATAAGGCGGGTCTTCAGGAGACGCTGGAGAAAATGAAGAAAGGGGAAAAGACCTGGTAGGCCGGCTATTTTGAATCGAAATCGATCACGACCTTCTCCGATTGGGGATGGGACTGGCAGGTGAGAATATAACCGGCTTCCAGTTCATCTGCCTCCAGGGCATAATTGTTGTCCATTTCGACTTTTCCCTCCAGCAACTTCGCACGGCAGGTGGAGCATACCCCGCCTTTGCAGACAAAGGAAAGAACGACCCCGTCAGACAATGCGGCTTCGAGGACCGGAGGCCCGTCAAAGGGAAGATCAAAAGAATGGCTCATGCCATCCAACCGAATTGTGACCTGGCTTATCCGACCCTGCCGAATCGCGGCCTTCACGTCCGGTATCGCTGGCCGTTGGATCGATGTGGCGCTGTCCAGCGTATGGAATAGCTCGAAATGGATCTTCTTTCTTTCCATCCCCTGACTGTCCAGCCAGTCTTTGACGGAAAAGATCATTTGCTCCGGGCCGCATAGAAAGACTTCGTCCACGGACCCGAGATCGATCAGCCGGCCGCAGAGTTCGGCGCATTTTGCAACATCGATCCGGCCCTGATAAAGCGGAATATCCATCTCCTCCCGGCTGAGAATATGATATAACGAGAAGCGGGCGATATAGCGATTCTTCAATGCCTCCAGCTCTTCCCGGAAAACGATGGACAACCGGTTCCGGTTCCCATAGACCAATGTGAAATGGCTCTCCGGTTCCACGGCCAGCGTGGTCTTGATCAGCGACAGGACCGGCGTGATCCCGCTTCCGGCCGCGAACGCCAGGTAATGCTTCCGGTTCCCCGGTCGAAGCTCTGTATTGAACCTGCCGCTCGGCGGTAGGACGTCTATCTGATGACCCGGCGCCAGCTGCTCATTCGCCCACGTTGAAAAAACTCCGCCCGGCACTTTCTTAATGGCGATCCGAAGCTCGGATTCCAGGGGGCTGCTGCAGATCGAATAGGACCGGCGGACCTCTTCACCGCCCATTCTCGTCCGAAGGGTAATATTCTGACCCTGGACAAAACGGAATTCTTCCCGGTAGGCAGCCGGGATCGTAAACGCCACGGAAACGCATTCGGACGTCTCACGCCGGATATCTTCGATGGTCAATGTTCGGAAATGAGATGCCATAAATTCATCCTTGGCGGGGGGTGGTCCGCGCCTTACTTTTTCAACCCTTCGATGAGGAATTTGACCATATTCGTTTCCAGCGCCTCCGCGCTCGTACTCTTCCTCGACCGCTGCCAGGAGTCTATGCCGCTGATCGCTGAAAGGATAACCAGCACGGCAGTATACGGCTCGATCGGCTTCATCTCTCCCCTGCTGATCCCCTCCTCTATAAGATCCCCCAGCCTTTTGCGGTAGCTCCGACGCTGGTTGAGGAAATTCGAAAGATAGGGCTCCGACAAATGCCGCCATTCATGGTCGGCGATATAGACGAACTCATACTGGTCCAGCATCATCCGGATATGCACCCGGATAATGGATTCCATTTTCTTCAGCGTGGACTGATGGCTTGCTTCGACCGCTTCCAGATTTGTCATGAACTCATTGGCGACCCTGAAACAGATGGCTTGCAGGATCTCCGATTTGGACCGGATATGGTTGTACAGGCTGGCTGCTTCCACCCCCACATGCTCTGCGAGGTCCCGCATGCTGGCGGCTCCAAAACCTTTTTCCCGGAAGAGCTTCGACGCCTTCTCGATGATCACCTCTTTCTTGGTGCTATTTTTCTTGCTTTGGATTTTGGCCATAAAACCCTACTAACGAGTGTTAGTGCGCAAGATACACATATTTTGTGTAGGTTGCAGCCCAAAAACCATCAGCATGTCATTAATTGTTGTCGGGACCATGGCCTATGACGCCATCGAGACGCCGTTCGAAAAGATAGATTGGATCGTAGGGGGCGCGGCGACCTATGCTGCCTATGCAGCGAGCAATTTTGTCGAGCCCATCAACCAGGTCTCTATCGTTGGCTATGATTTCGAGCAAAAGGAAATGGATGAGCTGGAAAAACGCGGCGTCAACCTGGAAGGCGTCGAAGTGGTAAAAGATAAAAAATCCTTTTTTTGGTCAGGCCGATATCACCTCGATATGAATACCCGTGACACCCTGGTCACCGATCTAAATGTACTTCTGGACTTCAATCCTGTTGTCCCCGAAAGCTATCAGGGCAGCGAATTCCTTCTGCTTGGCAACGTCGATCCCGGCTTGCAGACCAGTGTCGTCCGGCAGTTGCGGCAACGCCCAAAGCTGATCGCCATGGACACCATGAACTTTTGGATGGATAACGCCCTCGACAGCCTGAAGAACCTGCTTACCATGGTTGACGTCCTGATGGTCAACGACAGCGAAGCCCGTCAGCTTAGCGGGCAGTTCTCCCTTGTAAAGGCTGCGCGGGCCATCCTCAACATGGGCCCCCGCTACCTGATCATCAAGAAGGGAGAGCACGGTGCGCTACTTTTTCATGAGGACAAGGTTTTTGTCGCGCCCGCCCTGCCGCTGGAGGACGTTTTTGATCCCACGGGCGCGGGAGATACGTTTGCAGGCGGATTCATGGGCTATATCGCGAAGACGAAAGACATTTCCTTCGAAAATATGAAGACCGCCATCATCGTCGGTTCGGCCATGGCCTCTTTTTGTGTGGAGAAGTTTGGGCCCACCCGGCTCAAGGAGATCACCCGGGCAGATATAGATACCCGGATCCGGCAGTTTGTCGACCTGGTGAATTTTGATATTAAATTGGTCTAATATTTTGCGAATCGAGCTTTCGTGATTATTTTTGGGCCCGAATGAATAATAAGAAAAATACAAAGCAGATCAAGATGCCCCCTGTTCAGGGAAGGTTTTGATTGTTTTGTAGCACAAGATAATAAGAGCCTTCCCGCAGGGAAGGCTCTTTCCATTTAAAACAGACATAGAATGAAAGTTGCAGTCGTCGGCGCCACCGGTCTGGTAGGCACCAAAATGTTAGAGATACTTGCAGAAAGGAATTTTCCGGTCACTGAATTGATCCCGGTCGCCTCCGAAAAATCGATCGGAAAAGAAGTAGAATTCAAAGGAAAGAAATATAAAGTAGTGAGCGCGACCGACGCCATAGCGGCGCGGCCGGCGGTAGCCCTGTTTTCTGCCGGCGGCGGCACCAGCCTCGAATGGGCCCCGAAGTTCGCCGCCGCAGGGATCACCGTCATTGACAATTCTTCTGCCTGGCGGATGGACCCCACCAAGAAGCTGGTCGTTCCCGAGCTGAATGCCGATGTCCTGACCAGGGAAGACAAAATCATCGCCAACCCCAATTGCTCCACGATCCAGATGGTCGTTGCGCTCAACCCGCTGCACAAACGCTACCATGTAAAGCGGATCGTCGTGTCCACCTACCAGAGCGTCACCGGCACTGGTGTCAAGGCCGTGACGCAACTCCACAACGAACGGAAAGGCATTCAGGGTGAAATGGCCTATAAATACCCGATCGATCTCAACGCCATTCCGCAGATCGACGTCTTCCTGGAGAACGGCTATACGAAGGAAGAGATGAAAATGGTGAACGAAACAAGGAAGATCATGCGCGACGATACCATCCGGGTAACGGCAACCACTGTCCGGATCCCGGTGATGGGCGGCCATAGCGAAGCCGTCAACGTCGAATTCGAAAAGGATTTCGATCTGGATGAGGTCCGCTCGCTACTGAGCCATGCACCCGGGGTCATCGTCGTCGACGACCCCGCGGCCCAGCAATATCCCATGCCCCGGAATTCGCACGAGAAGGATGAGGTATTCGTAGGAAGATTGCGCCGGGACGAGTCCCAGCCCAATACCCTGAACATGTGGGTTGTAAGTGACAACTTGCGGAAAGGCGCGGCAACGAACGCCGTCCAGATCGCGGAGTATCTGCTGGGGAAAGGACTTCTTTAACTATTCGAGCGCCCGATTGAGGAAATTGACAAATGCTTTCATTGAAGCGAAGGTATTCAGCACTTCTTTCAGGATGGAAGGGGATGTCATTTCGGCGTCCGTAAGCGAACGCGTTACGACGAAGCTCTTGAGTTTCAGGAATTCGATTGCCGGGTTTTCCGCATCATAACCCTTGGGCGGCCTCGAAAGGATCTCTTCTTTATCCAGCCCCTCAGGGAAGTATTTTTTAAACTTGCGATCACCCAGGATCTTCGTCCACTCGCCAAAGTTATAGTCGATCTCCTGACGGACCTTGCTCAGTTCCGCCGGCATCGGCATCCACAGGCCACCGCCTGCCATGCTTCTCCCGGGCTGTGCATGGAAATAATAACCGGCGGTCGGCACTTTCTTGCCGCCTTTATTCAAAAAGGCGCCCATATGGGTCTTATAAGGGGTCTTGTCGCTGGAGAAGCGAATATCGCGATAGATCCGGTAGGTGGTGTCCTTGACATGCAGTGGCGCGATATTGGCGTCCACCTTTCCCAGGCCCTGAATCAGCTGCTCAACGAAATGCTCAGCATCGTCTTTGGCGTCCAGATAACCGGATTTATTCTTCTCGAACCAGGTCTTGTTGTTATTCTTTTTGAGGTCTTTGAGAAATTTGAAAGTAGAAGTTTTCACCGAATCCTCCCCCAGTTTTCACCGCTCTTGATGCGGTACATGGTCATTTCGCTGACATGATACTTTTCGGCCAATTTCTTGATGGTTAGTTGGCGGTTCTTACTGGATAAGGTCTTCTTGATGGTCTTTACCTGGCCCGCGGTAAGCTTCAATCCAACGGTACGGTTTGCCTGAACTTTTTTGTACGCGATCTTTGCAGGGCTCTTTTGCTGGTGATCGATCATCTCCTCGAGCGTTGCCCATTTCAGATTTTTCGCAGAGTTCTCCAGCTTGTTGTGATTCAGGTGGATCACATACTTGTGCTTTTGCGACGCCTTGCTTAGGAAAAGCCTGGCGATCTCCCGATGGATGTAGAGCGTTCCATTGTTACCTGGCCGGTGAAGATTCAGGGTCTTGTACCCGGTAGTCAGGCTGCCGTTCAGCAATTTGCCGTCGGCTAGCACTTCTTCCGAGTAGCTGGCAACGCGACCCAGAGAAGAAAGTGCGTATTTTTTTCGGAGTTGTTTCCAGCCGGGAAACTGCAATGGTTTCCACACTTCGCCGGTAAATTTTCTGATCATTCCTGGCAATTTTCTTAAAGTTACGAAAAAGAATTTCGAATTACCAGTAACGTAAGAAAATATTCTTATATGTTTATATGCCTACCGTGCATCGATCAACTTGATAAACTCGTCTTCCGTGAGTATCTGGATCGAAGCGATCTTTTTAGCTTTCTCCAGCTTGCTTCCGGCATCTTCGCCGACTACCAGATAGTTGAGCTTACTGCTAACTCCGCTCAGCAGCTTGCCGCCATTCCTTTCCACCGCTTCCTCTGCGTCCTGACGTTTAAGCCGGTTAAGGGTCCCAGTGAACAGAAACGTTTGGCCATCCAGGTTGCCTCCTGCAGTCGCTTTCGACTTTTGGCTTTCCAGGGTCAACCCCAGGCTCTCCAGCTCCTTTATTAAATGTAAATTATCAACGTTATGGAAGAACTGGTAGACGCTGCCGGCTACTGTGGGGCCGATGTCTTCCAAATTCTGAAGGTCTTCCGGCGAATAACCTGCCAGGTCGTTCAGGTGTGTTATCGCTGCAGCGAGTACCTTGGCGGTCGTCTCCCCAACATAACGGATACCGAGCCCATAGATGAGCCGGTGCAGGGGCTGTTGCCGCGACGCCTCAATTGCCGCCTGAAGATTGCTGACGCTCTTTTCCCCGAATCCTTCCAACTGCCGGATCTTATCAAACGGCAGGCGATAGATACCGGGGATATCTTTAACAAACCCAAGCTCATAGAATTTGCGGACGTTTGCTTCACCCAGACTGCGGATATCCATGGCATCTTTACTGGACCAGTGAATGATCCGTTCCACCACCTGTGCCGGGCAGTTGATATTGACGCAGCGCCATACTGCTTCTCCTTCGGGCTTGACCAGCTTGTCCCCGCAAACCGGGCAGTGTGTCGGAAATACAATATCTTCTTCCTTACCCGTCCTCAATTCGGCGAGTGGCTTGACGATATAGGGGATCACATCTCCTGCCCGCTCGACAAGCACTTTGTCTCCGATCCGAAGGTCTTTTTCTCTGACCACATCCTCATTGAACAAGGAAATCGAACTGACGGTGACCCCGCTGAGGGGGACAGGATCGATCTTGGCTACCGGGGTGATACTCCCGGTACGGCCCACCTGGAATTCTACCTTCCGCAAGGTGCTTGTTGCCTGCCGCGCTTTGAATTTAAACGCAATGGCCCAGCGGGGATGATGCGTGGTCATCCCCATCCTTTCCTGGAGCGCGATCGAGTCCACCTTGATCACCATCCCGTCGATCTCATACGGGAGATCGTCGCGCTTTTGCTCGAAGGCATGGCAATAGTCAATCACCGCCTGAATTCCCTTTACGATCTTTAGCTCCTTTTGCGGACTGCGAAAGCCCAGGTCCCACAGCATTTTTAAACTGCCGGAATGGGTATTAAGCGCCGGATGGTCCGTCGCGGGCGTGTAGTAGGCGACATGATATAAAAAGGCTTCGAGGTTTCGGCGACTTACCTCCTTCGGGTCCTTTATCCGCAGGGATCCTGCCGCCGCATTACGCGGATTGGCCAGCGGCGGAAGCTGCTGTTCAGCCAGCTGCTCATTGTATTTGGCGAAGTTTTTTTTATTTATGAGTACCTCCCCCCGGATCTCGATCAATTGAATGCCGTACCGGGAAAATGCGGCGGCCAGTGGAACGGAACGGATCTGCCGGATATTGGTCGTTATCTCATCGCCGGCAATGCCATCCCCTCTGGTCACTCCTCTGGATAATTTATCGTTCTCATAGGTCAGCGAAATACTCGCGCCATCGAATTTCGGTTCGATGCAGTAATCCAATACTTCAAGGCCGGTTAATTCGCGTGCTTTACGGTCCCAATCCAACAGGTCGTCCTCGTTATAGGAATTCTCAAGTGACAGCATCGGCACGAGGTGCTCCACGGTGGGGAAATCTTTGGTCAGCTGATTGGCCACCCGCTGGGTAGGGGAGTCCGCGCTAACCAGTTCGGGGTACTCGCGCTCCAGTTTTTCCAACTCCTTATATAATTGGTCATATTCGAAATCCGCGATCAGCGGGTCATTGAGGATCGCATACCGGTATTCATGAAAACGCAGTACATCCCTTAACTCTTCCAGCCGGTCTTTGTCCAGGCCTTTCGATCTGATCCGGGAAAGCAGGTCGCCGGTCAACTGTTGCAGTCGCTGTATTTGATCGGAAGAGTACATAGGTCAATTATTATTGGTGCTATACCATAAATGTCGGCAATTTCGAGGCGAAATTGCAAATTGGACTTTGTCCAATTTTTGTTAAGCGAATCGGATTCGAATTAAGTAATTTAGCAGTTCCATGAACACTGAAATTCTATCGAATAAGAGTGCGGCGTCCAAAGACGCCGCCGGCGGCCAGAAGGATATCAAGACCATCCTCAAAGAGCTGGAAAGCGAAGGCATTATCGGGATATCGGTGGACTGTGTCATTTTTGGTTTCGATGACAACGAATTGAAAGTCCTCCTCATCAAGTCGGACTTCCAGCAATACGAGAACAAATGGAGCCTTCTGGGTGACCTGGTCAACAACCACGAGGACCTCGACCAGGCTGCCTATCGCATCCTCCGCGAACGGACAGGAATGGACGACGTCTACCTAGAACAGGTAAAAGCTTTTGGTGAAACCGGCCGTCACCCGGCTGCGCGGGTCGTCACCATGGCGTATTGTTCCCTGATCAATATCGAGCACCATCAGCTGAAGATCCTCGCCAACGAGCTCCATTGGCATCGCGTAACTACCCTTTCCGAAATGGCCTTCGACCACCGGAAGATCCTCGATGTCTGCTACGTCTGGCTCCAGAAGCGGATTCAGGAACACCCGCTCGGCTTCAGCCTTCTGCCAAAGAAGTTTTCGCTCCGCGAGCTACAGAACCTTTACGAGGCCATCCTCGACGTCAAGCTTGACCGGCGCAACTTCCGCAAAAAGTTTTTTTCCATGGACCTGCTCGAAGACACGGGGGAGCTCGAGACTGACGTCCCCCACCGGCCGGGTAAGCTTTACCGGTTCAACTACGAGAAATACCAGAAAAAGGAGCGGAAGAAATGGTTCGGGATCGATTTCTGAGGTTTTGGGGGTTTTCCGGCAACGTTTGCACAGTTTAGCCAACCGATTGCATTCCTTAACCGTATATTTGTAGAGGCTCCTGGTAGCTGGCTGGTCCGTCATCCCAACTGCGACCTATCCTGTATCCGCGCCGCTTAATAGCCATTATGCCGTATTTGGGTGCGCCCGAATCGTTAGCCATGATCCTGCCGCGGTCCTTAACAAAAAAAATTTCTATGAAATCTGCAATGACTATTGCGGGTAATGAAAATTGTTCCTAACATTGTGTATTCTTTACACAGACTAATGTGTAAAAGTTACACATTACGCACTAAAACTAGATTTGCCTATATGAGAAAGAAGCGATTGCTTGTGCAAATGGCAATATGTTGCCTGCTGCTGCTCCACGGGATCATTGCTGCCGCTCAAACCAGAATGGTCTCAGGAAAAATCACCGACGCCACCGGCGCTCCTATTCCGGGCGCATCCGTTGTCGCGCTAGGCTCGACCGGAGGGACCACTACAGGTAATGATGGCGTTTTTCATCTCTCAGTCCCCCTTTCTGCCAAAACCCTTGTCGTCTCCTTTGTCGGGTACACGTCGCTGCGAGTACCCATAACCGGCCCGGAGCTTCGTGTCACGCTGACGCTCGCTAATTCGACCCAGAACGAAGTGGTCGTCATCGGGTACGGCACTCAGCTGAAGAAAGACCTGACCGGTTCGGTTGCCTCTGTCAATTCGAAGGATTTCCAGCAGGGGGCCATCACGAGCTTCGATCAGTTGATCACCGGTAAGGTGGCGGGCGTCGCCATTACTTCCAACGGCGGTCAGCCCGGAAGCTCCAGCACGATCCGCATCCGCGGACTTTCTTCGATCAACGGCAACAATGACCCGTTGTACGTACTCGACGGGCTGGAGTTGCCGGCCTCGACAAATAACGGGATCAGTACAACGGCCGGGATCAACAGCCCGCTGGATTTTCTGAACCCGGATGATATCGCGAACATCACCGTGCTGAAGGACGCTTCCTCAGCTGCTATTTATGGTTCGCGGGCTTCCGCGGGTGTGATCATGATCACCACCAAAAAGGGCGGCAGTGGAGGTCCGATCTTCAACTTCAATACGTCCGTCACAGCGGGCACGATTGCGAAATACCTGCCGGTGCTGAGCGCGGGCCAGTTCCGCTCCTTTGTCAACGGGCAGGTCGCCATCAATCCGGCGGACTCGACGTTTGCCGATATGATGGGGGGCGCCAGCACCAACTGGCAAAAGCAGATCTACCAGACGGCGATCGCGAACAACGATAACATCGCCGTGTCAGGTACCGCAGGTATCTTGCCTTACCGTGTTTCGCTTGGGTATCATGACGAGCAGGGTATCCTGAAGACGGATAACCTCCAACGGGAAACCATCGGGATCCACCTAACCCCGCGGTTCTTAAACGACCAGCTGAAGATCGACCTGAATTTGAACGGCACGTGGACCAACTCACGTTTCGCCAATTCCAGCGCAGTCGGTTCGGCGCCGGTCTTTGATCCTACCCAATCGCCGTATCAGAAGGGCAGCGCCTGGGGTGGCTATTTTGAATGGACCAACCGGTCAACCGGCGCATTGAACGCGTTAGCCACCAAGAACCCGCTTGCGCTCCTCGAACAGGACAACAATTCCAGCAATGCGGGCGTCAGCATGGGTAACGTGCATATCGACTACCTGATCCCGCATGTAAGCGGTCTCCATGCCATTGCCGATCTGGGTTATTATGCCACCACCGGCTATGGCACGAACATCGTGCCCGCGGATGCGGCTCAGCAGGCCAGCAATTCGCCGGGACCCGGGCTCAACAGCAAATACAAGACCAACACCACTTATGTTCAAGCCCTTTACCAGCTGAATTATATAAAGGATATCCCATCCATCAAGAGCAATATTAACCTGACGGGTGTTTACACCTATGCCAATACGGCAACAACGCAATACAATTATCTCTCCTATACTGCAGCCCACGATACCCTGAGTGGCTCGGTGCCCGTTTATCCCACGAACCCGTATGACTATTCGATGATCTCCTATATCGGCCGCTTGATCTATACTTTCGATCAGAAATATATCCTGACCGCTTCCATCCGGGATGATGGTTCATCCAAGTTCAGCCCTTCCAATCGCTGGGGGATCTTCCCCGCAGTAGCCGCGGCCTGGCGGGTCAAACAGGAACAGTTCCTGAGCAGCGTCAATTGGCTGAGCGACCTCAAAGTACGGGCCAGCTATGGCAAGACCGGGAATCAGGACGGGATTAACAATTACGAATGGATCCCCGTCTATTCATTGAGCGTTAATTCTTCGCAGTACAAATTCGGCAATAATTTTTATAATACGTACGCACCAAGCGCCCTTAATGCTTCCATCAGGTGGGAGCAGACCACTTCCACCGATGTGGGTCTGGATTTCGGCCTGTTCAACAACCGGATCGTCGGCGCCTTCGACTATTACAACAAGTCGATCTCGCAGCTGTTCTCCCCGTTACCGGTTGCAGCGGGTACCAATTTTACCAATAACCTAACGGCGAATGTAGGGACGATGACCGACCATGGGGTTGAATTGGCACTGAGCATTCAGATGATCAAAACCAGAGATTTTGCCTGGGAACTGAATTATAACATCGCCTACAACAAGAATACGATCACCAAGTTGACGGTTGGGAACCCCGGCAGTAATTTTTATGGCGTTCAGACGGGCGCTATTTCCGGCGGTACGGGCAATATGATCCAGATCCAATCCGTCGGTTACGACCCCTTTTCCTTTTTCGTGCTTCAGCAGGTGTATGCGAAAAACGGTCAGCCGCTGGAAGGCATCTATGTGGACCGCAACCGGGACGGGGTGATCACTCCGCCACCGTCCGGGGATGCCTATCATGACCACTCCCCGTTTGCGCCGGTCATTATGGGCATGACCAATAAGTTTGACTATAAACATTGGACCCTGACTGTCGTAGCGAGGGCTGATATCGGCAATTATGCGTATAACAACGTATCCGCAGACATTGGCGTAACCGAGTATATGCTGAACCCGCTCAACTATCTGACGAATGCGTCGACGGATATCTATAAGAGCCATTTTTACGCGCCGCAATACTATTCGGACTATTACGTCCAGAATGCCTCCTTTTTCCGGGTGGATAATATCGGGATCAGCTACAATTTTGGCCAAATATCACGTTCTGCAGCGCTTCGGGTGAACGCCAATTGTCAGAATGTCTTTGTAGTAAGCAAGTATACCGGCCAGGATCCGGAAATTCCAACGGGTGGAACGACCCCCGGTATCGACAACAATATTTATCCCCGGCCGAGGAATTTTACGGTCGGAGCCAGCCTTAACTTCTAAAATATACGTATATACTTATAAATGCTTGAACATATGAAACGCAATATTTTACCGATAACAATCGCGACGATGCTCTCCGCAGGAATGATGGTCTCCTGCGCGAAGAAGCTGGATCGCCAACCACCCAATTCGATCACCGCGGCGCAGGTCTTCGCTACGGATTCGAGCGCCAAACAGGCTTTGGCGCAGGTATATGCCGCCTATGCGCTCACCGGCAGCAACGGCTCCGGCAGCACCAACCTGGTTGGCATCGACGCCGGGACTTCCGATTTTGTGCGGTTGCTGTGGGACGCCTCGGAATTGAGTACCGACGAAGCCGTATGCGCCTGGAACGACCCCGGTGTTCCGGATTTCCACAACATGTCCTGGAATTCGAGTAACGCGATCCTGCTCGGGCTGTATTTCCGGATCATGTATCAGGTCACTGTAGCCAATGCCTTCATCCAGGAGGCCAATGCGGCTAAAGGGAGTTTCACAGGTGGTGCGCTCACCGACCTGAACCATTACATTGCGGAATCCAGATTCCTAAGGGCCTTCGACTATTGGGAAATGCTTGATCTGTTTGGCAAGGCGCCGTTCGTGACCGAGAAAAGCCCGATCGGTGTAGGTACCTATCTCCCGCCGCAAAGCTCAGGCGCGACCCTTTTCTCCTATATCGAATCCGAGCTGTTGAGTCTTGACAGCGGCAACGCCATGGTCGCGGCACGGCAGAACGAATTCGCCCGGGCTGACCAGGCGGCGGTCTGGGCCCTGCTGGCCAGGTTGTATCTGAATGCCCAGGTCTATACGGGAACAGCCCGCTACACCGACGCCATCACCTATTCCAGCAAGGTCATCAACAACGGCGGTTATGCCCTGCTGCCAAAATTCCAGGATAACTTTCTCGCCGACAACAGTGCGCCTACCAATACCGAACAGATCCTGTCGATTGCTTACGACGGTGTCAATATCCAAAATTACGGCGGAACGACTTTTATCATCAACGCCGAAGTAGGCGGTTCGATGAACCCGGCTGCCTATGGGGTCCCCACCGGCGGTTGGGGCGGTAACCGGACAACGGCGAATATCCCCAGTCTTTTTCCAGACCTGACCGGGACTACGGACAAGCGGTCTCTGTTCTATACATCCGGGCAATCCGAATCGATCTCCAGCATCAGCACTTTTACGGATGGCTATCCTTCCGTGAAATTCCAGAACGTTACCTCTACCGGCCAGCTTCCTGCTGGTGCGGCGACCTTCTGCAGCACGAGCTTCCCGCTCTTCCGGCTTGCCGAACAGTTGCTGATCTATTCGGAAGCCGTACTGCAAGGCGGCACAGGCGGGTCCCAGGCTCAAGCGCTCACTTACTACAATATGCTGAGAGACCGGGCATCCGGGAATAATGCCAGCTATGAGGCAACCAGTATTGCGCTGCAAGACATCCTGAATGAGCGGGGAAGGGAATTGAGCTGGGAATGTTTTCGGCGCACGGACCTGATCCGCTTCGGACAATTCACGTCCTCCAATTATGTCTGGCCGTGGAAGGGGGGGATCGCATCCGGTACGGGGGTTGACGCGCATTTCAACCTTTTCCCGCTTCCGGCTTCCGACCTCAATGCCAATTCCAATCTTAGCCAAAACCCCGGATACGGAGATTAATAACGCTTAAAAGTGCAAGCAAATATGAAAAGATATATCGATAAACTTGTTCTTCTCGCCGCATCAGGGTTTGTTCTCCTGGCGTCTTGCAACAAGAATAACGCCCCCATAACTTTCGAAGGCGGTACGGCGCCCATGCTGACGTCAACCGCCACCGATTCGATCTCGCTTCCGGTTACGGACACCACAGCAACCGCTGTCACTTTCTCCTGGACCAACCCGGATTACCAGTTCAGTGACGGGATCAGCTCGCTTAATGTTTCGTATTACCTGGAGATCGACACGGTTGGCGGCAATTTTTCCAGCCCGGCGCTTGCCCAGATCGGCATCGCTTCCCAGTTGAGCGCCACCTTTAGCGTTGCTCAATTCAATACGATACTGTCCGATCAGATGAACCTCCAGACTGATGCCCCCCATAGTATCCAGGTCAGGATCGAGTCTTTCCTCGCGCCGACGACTTCCGGCACGGCTCTGGGCGGGATCATGTATTCCAATGCGATCAATTATGCCGTGAACCCCTACACGCCGCCGCCCGCTGTCAGCCCGCTCCCGGGCGCTCTTTGGATCACCGGGAGTGCCACAAACGACGGATGGATGGTTGCAGGTTCCGCTGCTTCAATTGCCGGCCAGCAATTTACCGAAGTAAGCCCCACCATTTGGACGATCACGTTGCCCCTGATCGGAGGCCAGCAGTTCCTGATTGTTCCGGCGAATAACTGGAACAACAAGTATGCGACGACGAATGGCAGTTCGCCGACGACGGGAGGTACTTTCCAGTATAATGCGAGTAACAACTTCAACGGACCGACCGCGAGCGGCACATATACGGTAACATTCAATTTCCAGACAGGTTATTATACCATCACACCTCAATAATCGCAGCCATGAAAAAAAATATATACCGTCTTTCCCTGGTCGTCTGCGTGGCAGCCGCGAGCCTGGTAGCCTGCGAGAAGAAGATGACCAACCAATACTTCGGAAACGGGTCGACTCCGACGATGAAGGTGTCGGCGACTACGATTGCGCCAACGCCCGCCGATTCCATGAATAAGGTGCTGGCCATCAGCTGGACCAATCCGCACTATTCGACCGATTCGGCCTCCGAGCTCTATACCATTCAGATCGATTCGTCCGGCCGGAATTTTGCCAAGGCCTACAGCATCCAGGTTACCGGCGCTTTGTCGGATTCCCTTACTGCCAAACAGATCAATACGATCGCCCTGGGCTTCGGGTTCAAGTACAACGCCGCCTACAACATGGATGTCCGCGTCATCAGTTCCTACCCCAATTACAATGAGGAGCTGACCTCCAATACGATCACGATCAGCTACACGACGTATGTCATTCCGCCCAAGGTGGTGCCGCCTTCCGGTGGCGGTGGGTTGTATTTGGTCGGGAGCGCCACCAATGGTGGCTGGACCAACCCGGTGCCGGTGCCAACTCAGGCTTTTGAAGAGATCGACTCTGTTGATTACGCGGGTGTATTTAAGTTGTCAGCCGGCGGCCAGTTCCTGGTGCTTCCGGTGAACGGTAGCTGGTCGAATAAATTTGCCACGGCCGATAACACCGAGTCGGGTAGCAGCGGAACCTTTGCCTACAATGCCAGCAATAATTTTACCGGTCCGGCGAATGCAGGCTGGTACACCATCTGGTTGAATTTCCAGACCGGAAACTTTACCATTACGCCTGCTGCCGATTCCATACCGGATAGCTTGTTCCTTGTTGGCAGCGCCACAGTCGGTGGTTGGAACAACCCGGTCCCAGATCCTGGCCAGGCCTTTACGCAGATTAATTCTTCGCAGTTCAGCATTTCGGCGCCGCTGTCGGCTAGCGGGCAATTCCTGTTCCTGCCGGTTAATGGCAGCTGGTCGAATAAATATGCGACTGCCGATAACAGCGAGACGGGGTCCGGCGGAACTTTCGGGTATGACGCCAGCAATAATTTCACCGGCCCTGCCAATGGGGGAACGTATACGATATTGGTGGATTTTGTGACCGGCAAATTCACCACATCACAATAACGGAATTGACCCTATGAGAAGATGGTGTATACTGACGGGGCTCCTGGGTTTCTTGCATGTCGCAAGGGCCCAGGAGCTTATCTCCAATCCGGCTTTTCCCCAGGATACCACCAGTACCGTAACCATCACGGTAAACTGTAACCTCGGCAACCAGGGATTGCTGAGCGCAGGCGGCGCCGGAGTGTACGCTTATATGGGTCTGATCACGAGTGCCAGTACGAGTTCGGGGGACTGGCGATATGTCCCTGCGGCCTGTGTGTGGGGGACGCCGAATGCTGCTGTTGCAGCGACATACCTTGGGAACAATCAATACTCGTTCACGATCCACAACATCCGGTCTTATTTCGGAGTCCCTGCCGGGGAGGTCATCTACAAGGTGGCGATCCTGTTTTGGGGCAATAGTGGAAACATTGCCCAACGTAACGCTGATGGCAGCGATATGTTCGTCCCGGTATACGGGACTTCGCTGGCCGGGATCTTCACGCTTCCCCCTTTTCAACCAACCTATACCCCGATTCCGCAGCCGCTCAACGAGACCATCGGCAATACGCTGCCGGTGAAGTTTGTCACCAACATGGCGGCGTCCATAAGCCTCTACGTGAACGGCGTTTCAGTCGCCAGCGCGTCAGCGGCGGATTCGCTGCAATTTACCGTGCCCGTTACGACGGCCGGGAACCAGCAGATCATCGCTACGGCGACCGCGGGTGCCGCGAGCGTCGCAGATACGTTTAATTTCTTTGTGGGCGGGGCTACGAATATTGCCCCGCTGCCCGCGGGCGCCCAGGAAGGGATCAACTACCTGCCCGGGGATACGTCCGTTCTGCTGGTCCTGAATGCCCCGTTGAAGCACAAGATCGTTGTGGTCGGCGATTTTAACAACTGGACGCAGCAATCGACCTACCAGATGAACGAGACGCCGGATAGTAATTTCTTCTGGCTGCAGATCAATGGTCTGACGTCGGGTACAGAGTACGCCTATCAGTATGTCATCGATGACAGTCTCCAGCTCGCGGACTACAACACGGAGAAAGTGCTGGATAAGAGCGTTGATCCCGGCATTCCGGCTCCTACTTATCCGAATCTCAAGAGCTTTCCCTCTGCCGCCGCAGGTACCCTCGCCAGCATCATCCAGACCGGACAGATACCCTACGCGTGGCAGGTGACCAATTTCCAGCGGCCGGCCAAAACCAATCTGCGGATCTATGAGCTATGGATCGCCGATTTTATTGCCGCGGGTAACTGGCAGACCCTTACAGATACCCTCCACTATCTGAAAAGTCTTGGCATAAACGCAGTGGAGATCGAACCTTTCTGCAACTTTGAAGGGGCTAACAGTTGGGGATACAATCCCAATTTCTATTTTGCGCCCGATAAGGTGTATGGTCCGGCCCTTGCGATCAAACAATTCATAGACGCCGCGCATGGTCTTGGCATGGCGGTGATCATGGACCTTGTGATGAACCATTCATTTGGCAGCTCACCCATGGTACAGATGTACTGGAATGGTACCCTCGGTATTCCGGCCGCCAACAGCCCCTGGTTCAACCAATATCCGACACACGCGGACAATGTAGGCTACCAGTTCAATCATGAAAGCCCTGAGACGATCGACTTCACGCGACGGGTCGTCAACTATTGGCTGACCAACTATCATCTGGACGGCTTCCGCTGGGACCTCGCCAAAGGATTTACCCAGACCAATACCTGTGACGCGTTTGGAAATAGCTGCAATGTCGGCACGTGGGGCAATTACGACGCCGGCAGGGTAGCCACGTGGGATACCATCTACAATCAGATGCAGGCCGCTTCTCCCGGCAGCTATTGCATTCTCGAAATGTTCGCCGACAATAGTGAACAGCAGGTTGAAGCCAATTACGGGATGATGCTCTGGGGTGAAGATCTGAGCGGAAATTACAATCAGGCGACGATGGGTTATAATACTGTGTCGGCTTCTGGTGCCAACTGGGATCTGACCGGCAGTATCTATACGGCCCTCGGGGGCTGGAACAACCCCGGCCTTGTTGTTTACCAGGAAAGTCATGACGATGAGCGACTGATGTACAATAACGAAAAGAATGGGAACAGCAGCAGCTTCTCGAATGTCCGGGACACCGCGACGGGTTTGAAACGGAACATGATGTCTACGGCTTTCTGGGCGCTTGCTCCCGGCCCGAAAATGTTGACGGAATTTGGCGAACTCGGGTTCGATTACTCCATCAATTGGTGCTCGAATGGAACCGTGGATTCCTCCGGAGGTTGCCGTTTAACTCCCAAACCTATCCGCTGGGACTACCTCCAGGATACTTCGCGGAAGAAATTGCATGATGTCTATGCATCCTTGCTGACGCTCCGGGCGAACTACCCGGCTCTCGCGACCGGCACTACGAACTACTCTCTCCGTGGAAGCCTGAAATATCTTGGTGTACAGACGGACTCGCTAAGCGTCATGGTCGTCGGAAATTTCGATGTGCTGGCTGGCGCCGGTACTATCCCCTTCCCTTCGGCGGGAACCTGGTACGATTATCTGTCACCCGGCGACAGTGTTCAGGCTACGGGTAGCGGGGCGAACCTGACGTTCACACCCGGCGAATATCATGTCTTCACCAACCGGAATCTTAACGGTTCCGGTTCAACCGATACCACTACGACGGTCACTCCGCCACCTCCGCCGCCGTCTTCAACGTTAAGCCTGTCGATCTATCCGAATCCGGTTATCAGCAGCGCCGCTACGATCACCTATAATCTCCCTGCCGCCGCTAATGTCAGCCTCGTGGTCTACTCGATCAGCGGGCAACGAATGGGGATCATTGATTTTGGGAGTCGCGGGGCGGGTCAGTATACGCTTTTGGCCAGCCAGCTGCCTGTGGACCCGATCGGCATGCCGAATGGGTATTACATTTTGGAGATGATCACGAGCAACGGAACGACGCACGTTCCATTTTTGGTGGTCCACTAGACCTCTTTCTGATGATCGATGATAAATTGGATGATTTCCTCCAAAGGGACATCGATGCGGCTGAGTGCGTCGTTGATATCATCCCGGTCAACTTGCGCGGCGAATGAGGGGGTTTTCAGCTTTTTCATGACACTTTTGACATCCATGCCCTCATAGCGGGTCGGTCGGATCAGGGCAGCTGCGTGGATAAAACCGGACAATTCGTCGAAGACATAGATCATTTTGTCCATTCGGCTCTCCGGCTCGACGCCGAAGTGTTTTGGCCCGTGCGACGCTATACAATGAATGACCTCCGGGTCGATGTTCAGTGATTCCAGGTGTTCGATAATGACCCGGCAATGCGATTCCGGGTGTTTCTCCCAGTCGGCGTCATGCAGCAGCCCGGCAAGTTCCCACTTCAGCGCTGTCTTCTCATCGGCTCCTTCCCGCTCCAGCGCCCAGGCTTTCATGACCGCCGCGACCTGCTTCATGTGGAGCCGCAGCCGCTCGTTCGGCACCCATTCCGTGAGCAGCGCGTGGGCTTGTTCGAGGGATGGCAGATTACCTTTGTTGGCCGGGTTGCCGAATGTGTTGCGTCCAAGGGCGAGGATCGGGGTGGAGGTGGACATGAAGTTTGTTTTTTGGCAATTTAACGAAGGATTTGATTGCTCGCAGTAACTTTTTTGCAAGCGCTTAGTCGAATTAGTCAATGCAATGAGTACTCTTTTGTTAACGCCTCTATCGGGATGCGAAGCAGCTTGCTAAACTTACGAATCATTGTTAATGAAAGCGCCTGCTTGTAATTCAATACCTTGCTTACCGTTCCCTTATCTCCGTATTCCTTTGCGAGGTCCGACGCGTTATACCCAAAATCTTCCATGCGAATTTTGATCATTTCGATCGGATCCACATTAGGAAGGCTCCATTTCTTTTCTTCATATTCGGAAACAAGGTGAACCAACAACAACATTTCTCTATATTCCGGAGTACCCTTCGGTGCCTCCCTAGTTTCTTCAAACCGAGCAACGGCTTCTTTATATTCTTTTTCGTTCTCAATAAGTAGCCATTGCTTTGGCCTCTTATTTTGCTGTATGGAAGTCATTTCTTGATCTCTTTTTCTAAATGGTTGACGGGTCGATTCGGTCGTACTCTGCATGCGGCCCGATAAATCTGATTTCTGCGAATTTTTCTTCATAATGAATATGTGCGATCAATCGATAACTATTGTGCACGATCTCAAACCTCGCCCGGTTATTTTTGATCATTTTGGCCCTTGGAAAATCTCTTAGAACGTCTTGTCTACTGCTCCATTGGGCTTTTTGTACAACAGCTTTCCGTGTGACCAAACTTTTCCTTGCCTCGGCATGTTTCTTCCCAAACTCGTTCAAACGGTCCAAATAAATGATAACCATAGGCAAGCTTTAAGCCTGGCAAGTTGCCTTTTATGTGATTGAACCGTCAGACAAAACTACCTTAAAGTTGGCAGATTACCAACCGCATTCTTTTCATTATTAACCGCATGAGGGCTGCATTCCATAACCCAATTCTACCTCCCTTGTCCATCGTTTAAAAATGAAGTCAAAATCTTTATTGTAAATCAATTACTTATAAGGCTATCTTAAAAAATAGCCTCTTTTTTCTTGGGACCGAACCTCAAAAAGGTCTACTTTTGCGGTCCATAATTTTCACGGCCATTGGGATAGCGATGGCTTCACGTAAAATGAAAAGAAAATGAGCAAATTGCATTTCACCACCCAACACGCGAACGAGGCTACCGTAAAGCGCGACTGGTATGTCGTGGACGGTACTAATCAAACCGTCGGTCGCATGTGTTCCAAAATTGCCGCCGTCCTTCGTGGCAAGAACAAGGCCTACTATACCCCACACGTGGATTGCGGCGACTTTATCGTTGTGATCAACGCGGATAAGGTCGTATTTACCGGCAACAAATTGGAAGACAAGATCTACATTAATTTCTCCGGCTACCCTGGCGGGAAGAAGGAAGAGATCGCCAAGAATCTTCTTCGCCGTCGTCCGGACGCCGTCATCGAGAGGGCCGTTAAAGGGATGCTACCAAAGAATCGTCTTGGGCGTAAGATGTTCAAGAAACTCTTTGTCTACGCCGGCGACCAGCACCCGCACGTAGCACAGCAACCCAAAGCTTTAACTTTCTAATCTTAACCAATAAATGGAAAAGCAAAAGAACGCCGTTGGTCGCCGCAAGGAAGCCGTAACCCGGGTCTTCCTTAGTAAAGGTGATGGTAAGATCATCATCAACGATAAGGATTACAAACAATATTTCACGTTGGTTTATCTCCAGAATCAGGTCGAATTGCCGCTCAAGACAGTCGAGCTTTCCGACAAGTATGATGTGAAGATCAACGCCACCGGTGGCGGGATCAAGGGCCAGGCTGAAGCCGCCAAGCTTGGTATCGCCCGCGCCCTGCTCGAAGTCAACGCCGAATTCCGGCCCGCCCTCAAAGCTGCCGGCCTGCTGCGCCGTGACCCGAGAGCCGTTGAGCGGAAAAAACCCGGCCGCAAGAAGGCCAGAAGGAGCTACCAGTTCAGCAAACGTTAACAACCTTGCAGGCAGAAGGCCGGCAGCCGCCGGACTCTGCCGCATCAACTTATCAAATACAGAAAATGGAAAACAACACTTCATTACAACAACAACTCCTCGAAGCCGGTGTACATTTCGGTCATCTGCGTAAGAAGTGGAACCCCAAAATGCTGCCTTATATCTTTGCCGAGAAGAAAGGTATCCATATCATCGATCTGAATAAGACGACTGAGGCCCTGCAGGAAGCGGCCTCCGCGCTCAAACAGATCGCCAAGAGCGGCAAGAAGGTCATGTTCGTCGGCACCAAGAAGCAGGCGAAGGAGATCGTTACTGAATGTGCCGTCAAGGTCAATATGCCTTTCGTAACCGAGCGCTGGCTGGGTGGAATGCTGACCAACTTCAATACCGTCCGCAAAAGCGTCAAGCAGATGCAGAGCATCGAAAAAATGCTCAACGACGGTACCTTCGACAGCATCACCAAGAAGGAGCGCCTCACCCTCTCCCGGGAAAAGGATAAGAAGGAAAAGGTACTCGGCGGTATCGCGCAGCTTGGTCGGGTTCCCGCCGCCCTGTTCATCGTCGATATCGGCCATGAACATATCGCGCTGGCGGAAGCCAAACGGCTTGGGATCACCACTTTTGGGATGGTCGACACCAATTGCGACCCCAATAAGGTGGATTTCGCCATCCCCGCCAACGATGACGCCACGAAGTCCATCGCGATCATCGTGAATTATGTCACTGCTGCCATCGCCGAAGGCCTGGCCGAGAGACAAGCGGCAAAAGAAGAAGACGTAGAAGATACGGCAGCGGACGAGAACGAGAAGAAGGCTGCGCGTCTCCAGGCGGAGGCCGAGAGTGAAGCGGCGCGTAGCCGTGGCGACAAGGTACGAGGCGCCAGCCAGCCAAAACGTCGGATCCCGAATTCGGGGCCGCGTCGCACGGGGGCGAGATAAATGTTAAAACCTTAAAATTAGTATATGTCAACTGCAACAATCACCGCAGCAGATATCAATAAACTGCGTCAGACAACCGGCGCAGGGATGATGGACTGCCGAAAGGCATTGGTAGAAAGCGATGGCGATTTCGAAAAGGCCATCGACTACCTGCGTAAGAAAGGACAGAAAGTAGCGGCGCTTCGCAGCGACCGCGAAGCCAAAGAGGGGGTGATTATCGCTACGACCACACCCGACCATAAGACGGGCTTTATTGTCACCGTGGCTTGTGAGACGGATTTCGTGGCAAAGAACGCCGATTTCGTCGCGTTTGCACAAAGTATCGCGAACGTCGCATTAAAGAACAATGTAAAGACCCTCGAAGAACTGCTCGCAGCGCAGCTCGACGGCGTCACCGTTGCCGATAAGATCAACGACCAGGTCGCCCGGATCGGTGAAAAGATCCAGCTGGCCCGCTTCGAAAGGATCGACGCAGAGGCCGTAGCCGCCTACATTCACGGGGCTTACCGGATGGGCGTGCTCGTCGGACTGTCGAAGAATACCCCTGCGGTGCTTGAAGCCGGCAAGGACATTGCCATGCAGATCGCAGCTATGAATCCGGTAGCTGTCGACCCTGACTCCGTCCCTGCGGATGTCGTCAGCCGGGAAAAGGCGATCGTCACCGAACAGATCAAGAACGATCCCAAGATGGCCGGCAAGCCCGACGAGATGATCGACAAGATCGCCGTCGGAAAGCTGAACGCCTTCTTTAAGGAGAATACGCTCACGGCTCAGGCTTACGTAAAGGATGCCGCCAAAACGGTCGGCGAATACCTCAAGGGGGTTGATGCCTCAGCGAAAGTCACCCAGTTCAAAAGAGTTCAATTAGGATAAGATAAGCCGGGTTCGCCCGGCTTTTTTTTGAATTGTCGGAGGTCGGCTTGAATGATATTATTTACCTTCGCTCCGAATATGGTCCCAAAATATAAACGCGTCCTGCTCAAACTATCCGGCGAAGCGCTCATGGGAGACAAGAGTTTTGGTTTTGACAACGAAGTCATCGCCCAATACGCAAAAGATATTAAAAGCATCGTCGAGCTCGGCGTCCAGGTCGCTATCGTCATTGGCGGCGGCAATATCTACCGGGGGATGAATGAGGCCGAAACTGGCATCGAGCGGGCACACGGCGACTATATGGGCATGCTCGCCACCGTTATCAACGGGATGGCCTTGCAGGCAGGACTGGAGAAGATCGGCGTCTACACGCGCCTTCAGAGCGCAATTAAAATGGAGCAGATCGCCGAACCGTATATTCGGCGCCGGGCCATCCGCCACGTCGAGAAGGGCAGAGTGGTCATTTTTGGCGCCGGGACGGGGAATCCCTACTTCACTACCGACACTGCGGGGTCCCTCCGTGCGATCGAGATCAATGCCGAGGTCATCCTCAAAGGCACCCGGGTCGACGGCATCTATACCGCCGACCCCGAGAAGGTGCCGGACGCAAAAAAATACGATACCATTACCTTCCAGGAGTGTATTTCGCAAAACTTGCGGGTCATGGACATGACCGCATTCACCCTTTGCATGGAAAATCAGCTTCCCATCATCGTCTTCGATATGAACAAACCGGGAAATCTCTTGCGGGTGGTTCGGGGTGAAAAAGTAGGCACTTTGGTAAAAGATTGATTATAAACTATTTGCGTATTAACATCGGATTAGCACGTTGATCGGATTTGCAATTATGCGATCCGTATAGTAATTTGTGCAATCGCAACACGCCGCCTATTAACCATAGGTCTTTTAGCCTTCCCTCCGTCAATATTCCCTTGAAAATCCTTTGTTGTTTATCGATGCATTCCCTTAAGACAAGATTGCAATCAATAAAGTATTTTAGTTTTGGAAAATTTTTTTGTTCCGAACCATTATGAACAGCTTAAACAATGAGGTAATGATGATACTGGGACTTCAGCTGACCGTTGGTCTGCCGGAGATCATCATCTGCGAGCTAGGCGCCCTGATCCTTGGGTTCACGATTCATTTCTTCTGGAATTCGAAGAAGGACCTCGACCTCAAACAACCCGAACCAAACACCGGTATCAGCGACAACGACAACTGGAAGCTGAAATATTATAACGACATGGACATGCAGGAACGTTCGCAGCAGCAGTTGCGCGAGCGTCTCAGCCAGGTTCAGGACAACGAACGGGGCCTGACCCTGGAGCTCGAAGAGAACCGCTCCGAGACCGATGAGCTGCGTGAAGAGTTGGAGATCGTCCATACTCGCCTTAGCGACGCGGAGGCACAGCTTAAACCACCACCTGTCGATGCCAACGCTCAACCTGATCTAACCAATAATTATATTATACAGCTTCGCCTCGCGCAGGAAAAACTGGCGGAGCACAATAACAATATTATCCGTTTGCTGGAACAGACCCGACTGGTTGAAGAGTCGGAGAAAAAGACTCAGGACCTCCTGCACCAGAACGAAGACCTTCATGAGCAACTCCGCAATGCCGGCCAGCAGGTCATGGAAAAGGAGGCAGAGATAAGCCACCTCCGGCATCAGCAAAAGCTGGCGGAAGAGATGGGAACCCGCCTTGATAAGGTTTATGAAGAATACAGCACTCTTCAGGAGAAGCTGCTAAAGCTTCAGAACTATCTTACGCAGCCTCATAACCGGGGAACTGACTATGAAGAGCTGAAGGATGCCTATTTCAAACTGGGGAAGGAACACGATGAGATGAAGCTGAAATATCTTTCCCTCCGGGAAGAGAACCAGCGTCTGAACCGGATCATCGCAGATACGGAGGAAAAACTTAAGGAGGCGAATTTTCAGCGGCAGCAATATCAGAAAAGATCGGCGTTCCTTGAAGAGCTCAACCATGATCTCCAGGAGATCTCGGAGCACAATAAGAAGATTGAAAGCCAGCTTCGCCGCGTCAGCGATATGGAATCCCTTCTGACCAAGATCACCCAATCGGGTCTTCGCGACGTGTTATGAGCGGGCCGTACATGTTTTATGTCAACCAACATCGCCGATATCCGCAAAGAATATAAACACTCCACCTTGTCGGAGAAAGATGTTCATCCCGATCCATTCAAACAGTTCGATAAATGGTGGCAGGAAGCCATTCACTCCAACCTCCAAGAAGTTAACGCCATGACCCTCGCCACCGCTACTGCGGACGGAATGCCGGACGGCAGAATTGTTTTACTAAAAGGATTCGACGAGAACGGGTTTACCTTCTTTACCAATTATAACAGCGCCAAAGGCCACCAGCTTCTGGAGAATCCCAGGGCCTGCCTCGTATTCTTCTGGGCGGAATTGGAGCGTCAGGTACGCGTCAGCGGCCTGGTCCGACTTACCGCTGCCGCCGTCAGCGATGCGTATTTCAATAGCCGCCCTGAAGGAAGCCGCATTGGCGCATGGGCTTCGCCCCAAAGTCAGGTCATCGAAAGCCGTGAATGGCTGGAAAAAAATGAAGAAAAACTAAAGACCGACCTGAAAGAAGATACCCTGCACCGTCCGCCGCATTGGGGGGGTTACGTTGTGAAGCCCACCCGGATGGAATTCTGGCAGGGAAGGCCCAGCCGCTTGCACGATCGCATACTGTACACCCTTGGGGTCAACGGACCTTGGAAGATCGAACGACTGGCGCCCTGAACTATTTACTTCTTGGCGGCAACCGATGCCGACGAGGAGGCTTTTACCGCTGATTTCTTCCCCGGCTTTGCAGGACGACTCTTGCCAAATGACCCCTTGAATATCTTTCCTTTTTTGGTTTTTTTATCTCCTCTTCCCATAAAATTTTATTTATGCGCGTTTTGCGCAGTTCCCCAAAGTTACAAAAAGCCCCGATACCTGCATTCGCATGCCCGGCAACGGAGCTTCGCTATACGGAGCGGCTCAGACCTATAATTTCGCAGACAGTTCCTTACCTGCTTTGAACTTGGCTACTTTCTTGGCTTTGATCTTGATAACAGCTCCGGTCTGAGGATTGCGGCCGTTGCGGGCAGCCCTCTTGGATACTGAGAAAGTACCAAAACCTACCAGGGTTACTTTACCGCCGCCTTTCAGCGTCTTCGTAACTGCCTCGACAAAAGAATCCAGAGAGGCATTTGCCTGGGTTTTTGTAATGCCAGCATCATCGGCAACCTTTGCGATTAATTCAGCTTTGTTCATAGTGTAATTTTTTGTTTAATTAGCTCGACAAATATACCCGCTTTTTGAATCCGACAAAATTTTTTTAACTTTTTCGTGACAACTCCAATGCCGCTCTAAACCGCTCCGGGCAAGGATTAGCGGAAAATCGCCTTGATCATTTTCCCCACGACTATTCGAATTGGTTCGATGAAATGCAGTACGGACGAGGGTTTTCATGACTGCGGGCTGAAATCCTTGCCAGCCAAGGCTTTCGTTATCCACAATTAGTGCACAGACACTGTCTCCATTAAAGTTCGGAAGGCAATAAATCCATCACCCCATTTGTCCCATCCTTCCTGTTTCAGGCCGGGTTCAAATTGAGAAATGAACTGATCAAATCGCTGCCGGGAACTGGTGTAGAACTGGATAACGAAAGTCGGGCCTTCCTTTTCATCCTGCTCCAGCAGCCGGTACAACCGATAGTCGTCGAAAAGCCCGGTAGCAAGCGTTGCCGGCACCTGCTCTTCTAACTGCCAGCTCAGCCATCCTTCCAGGATCTCCCAACGGACTTTACAAGTGATATTATAGACGATCATTCCTTTTCTCTTTTGTCGACAGCTCTTGCCAGCTTTACACTGACATACGTCAGCAGCAGCAGGATGACTGTCAGGATGCTCCAAAGCAATAATCCGGGTTTCCGGGCTGCAGAAATTGGATTTTGGATATGCACAGTGGGAGCGGAGGCCTTTGCAACTGTGTCCCTTCGGGCCCGGTAAAGCGTGTCAATTTGAATCGGCTGAAGCCCGATATCAAGCGGATGCCGGGTGAGACTATCCGTAAAATAATGGAGGTCGTAGTTCGGCGGACCGGATTCGCCCTGACTGGTCTGCAATTGAAAACCAACACGCGAATAGTATTCAAGGTAGGTAAGGATGTATATCCCTGATTGTGCCGAGCTCACCCGGGTAATATTTAAGGGTGGATTGTCGCCGTTGTCAATGTCGACAATGAGGTTGCGCGCCTTGACGGATGGTAGCCGGAATGCCGTATCATGGGGATCGATGCTGATGCTGGTCACCGGTACCAGATCGGAAGAATCCCTGTAAGCCATGATATGCACCTCCCGCTTATACAATATCGGATCGGATATCATCAATGACAACCTATCGATCCGATAAGAGTCGTCATACTGCAGCCGGTAATAGGAATGCTTGTTGCCGCTGTCTGTTCGCCGGATCGAGGGATCGGGAAGCGCCAGATACCCGGCATTCAGCCGGTCGTGCGCATTTATTCGCAGCACGTAAGGCACCGTCGCACCATCGGGTTTATAGATCCGGAGATCGGAAAGATCAGCCCGGCATTTGGCCACAAGTTGAGGAGGGAGCACGATCCGGTAAAAACCGGACCTGGTGATCGGGTCGACCATGGCCCGGGCTCTTATGTCAGGCTCCGGCTGCGCCGTCACGACGATTGACAGAAATAGCAGACCGGCAGTCAACTCAGCTGATCGACCCACTATGGAACCGAGCCATCTCCTATTCCGGAATTTTCGCCTCATTATCGATAATGATTTTTTTCAGCCGTTGATACATGAAGGACACGACCAGCAACAGTACGCCCAGGCAGAAGAAAGCCGCGATCTTGCCCGCGATCGGGATATCCCGGATGTCGAATAGAAATAGCTTTAGGAGCGTAATCGTGAACAGCACGAGTGAAAAGATCCTGAGCGGCCTGAACTTGTGGGCCATCCCCAGCCACATGCAAACGAACGAACAAAGCCCCCAGAGGATCGGCAGGCCGGTTTTATTGTATACCCGCTGCAGTTCATTCAACGGATGTTCCCTGGAATAGAACAACACATTAACCAGCATTTGCCCCTCCGCGCTCAGGAAAACAACGGCAACGATCGCCACAGCCCATGCAAAGACCGCTGGTTCCACCTTCCAATTCCCGGCCCGGTATAGTCCCGTCAATCGATACAGGATGAATGACACGACTGCCGCGCCGATCCAATGCGCGACGAAATGGGTCAGGTAGTGTCGACCCTCCAGCATATCCTGCTGAAGTCCGAATACCTCCGGCAACGCGAACAGATAGACCAGGAGCCCCAGTCCCAACAGTACCATATTGGTCACCCGGAAGTCGATCGGGCCAAGCCGGCCGTTAACCGCGGTGAAAAACAGGATAAAGAGCCATGTATAGAGCAGCAGATAGAAGCTCGCAATGTCGAGATGCGGATACCGGTAGTTGAACTGATAGCCGGTCTCCAGCGCACCGGAAAGAAACAGGAGTGCCGTTGCCAACAGCAGCATGGTCAGCGCCCTGCCCGGATCCTGCTTTAACCGGAACTGCACAAAGCAGGCTGCAGCACAGAGCAGCCCCGTCATACATCCTTTATTGAAGAGGATCGTCATCCCTGGAGAACCTAACAAATAAATATTGACCCAATCCCAGGCCAGGCTGACCAGCATCGCTGCAAGCACCAACCAGGAAGCCAGTCCGATCAGCTGCATTTTCGATTTCAGGAACAACCAGTAGAGCAACACGGCCTCCGTGGCCCAAAACATTGTAATATAATGCCCATGCAGCTGCAATGGCGCCGTCAGCGATACGAAGGAAAGGGTTATCCCGATCAGCAGGAAAAGGATGTTTTTGTCCACCGATTGTCTGCGGAACAGCAGCCAGGAAAGGACGATGTGGATGACCCCCATTATCGCGCAATACAGGCCCCTGTAGTTCTCCAGGTCCAGCCGCCAAAGGAAGTACAGCGACACGCCGAAGTACAGACAGGTATTGAGCAGCAGGATCAGGAAATCGGTCGCAATAAACTTCTTTCGTTCCCGGATGGTCCGGGCGACGGTTGCGATAAAAAACAGCCCGTAAAACGCCGTTGCGAATTCTGCTCCGCCAAAATATACCGAACGGGTGGTATCGTCCGGAAGTTCGATCAGCCAGGAACCGAAAAGCAGGACAGTAAATCCGAAGGCCAGCCCGTTCAGCAGTCGCCACGCTTTATAATAAGCGATGACCAATAGCCCCGTGTTCAGGATAAGCAGGTAGGTGAAGAGCACCTGATAGTCGCCATTGCCATTGCTGACAAGGAAGGGAGTAACGAATCCTCCGACCAGTGCGATGATGGCCAGTTCTTCCCGGTTATACAGCAGCGAGAGGAGGACTGAAAAGGCGGTGATCACCAGCATGATGACAAAGGCCGTTGTCTGCACCAGAAGATGATATTGGTGATAGGCCAGGGCAATGGTAAAATAGAGAACGGCGAGGCCGCCTCCGACCAGGACGGAGCTGAATGCTTTATATTGATTGCGCAGCCGGTGTGCCAGTCCGATGAGGATCCCGCCGCAAAGAAGTCCGATGCCGACCCGGCCTACGGGACCGATCCAGTCGTTGTCGATCGCGTATTTGACAAAGAAGCCGATGGCCAGGACGAGGATAGCGATCCCGATCTTGCTGATCAGGTTCTCGCCGATGAATTTTTCCCAATCCGTCGGCGGTGCGGGCGGGCGCGGTGGGGCGGGGGATCGCGGTTGGGTGGGGGACCGTGTTGGTTCGGGGGATCGCAGTGGGATGGGGGATCGTGTTGGTTCGGGGGATCGCGGTGGGGTGGGTTGTGGCGTGGGGGGGGGTACGGGTCGAAAGGGTTCCATCTCTTTAGGCGCCGCCGCCGGAGGCGGCGGCGCAACCGGTGGAGGAGGGGTAAGACGATGGGTTACCTCTTCCCGAAGCCGGGTCATTTCCTGCTCCAACCGGTCCATCTTATCAAAAAGATGATACCGCAAAAACAAAATCAGTAAAATGACAATACAGACGAGAAAGAAAATGACGAACTCCATAGGCAGCCTATTTAAATTAACCCCAGTTTCCCGTTGGGTGGCGGGTGGGTACTCAGCTCGAGGTATACGGGGCAATGATCGCTCTGCCTGACGTCGGGATAGATCGCTGCTTTGACTATATTACCTTTCAGCGGATCTGTAACGCTGATATAATCGATCCGCCAACCTTTATTCTCCTGGCGCACCGAGGGGAAGCGCTGAGACCACCAGGTATAATGGTGAGGATCGGGATTCAGCTGCCGGAAGCCATCCACCCAACCGCTGCTCATCAACTTATCCATCCAGGCCCGCTCCTCCGGCAAAAAGCCGGAGTTGTTCTTATTGCCCTTCGGATCATGAATGTCGATCACCTGGTGGGCTATATTAAAATCCCCACATACGATCAGCCGCGGGATCTTCTTTTTTAGTCCTTCAAGATACTCAAAAAATTCGTCCAGCCATTGATATTTATACTTTTGACGCTCCTCACCCGAAGTGCCCGACGGGAAATACGCATTGATCAATCGGATGTTCCCGAAGTCCAATTGAATGACGCGACCTTCATCGTCACTGACTGCGTGACCGGTCCCATATTCCACATGGTCCGGTTTGATCCGGGTAAAGACCGCCACCCCGCTGTATCCCTTTTTCCGCGCAGAGAACCAATAGTCGTGATATCCAAGCTCCGTGAAAAGAGTATGCGCCACATTCTCCCGGTGTGCCTTGGTTTCCTGGATACAAACAATGTCCGCGGGATCGGTCGCGAGCCATTCGACCAACCCCTTGCCTATCGCGGCACGGATGCCGTTAACGTTATAGCTGACAATACGAAGTCCGGACATTCCCGTAATCATTTATATTCGTAGCAAATATAACATCAAGATACTATGGATAGGCTAGACCGGATCATCCCCGCTCATGACACCCAATTCCTGGAAGGACCCAAGAGCCGCTTCTACGAGCTGTCTTCCGCCTGGCGGATATTCTGGGAATTCATCAGGGGGTTTCGCACCCTTCACTTCGTCGGACCCTGTATTACCGTTTTCGGCTCCGCGCGCTTCAAGGAAGATCATCCGGACTATCAATCGGCGCGCGAAATGGGAAGACAGATCGCCGCTATGGGCTTTACCACCATGACCGGAGGCGGACCCGGAACGATGGAAGCGGCCAACCGTGGCGCTTTCGAACAGGGCGGCATGTCCGTAGGCTGCAATATCAAATTGCCGTTCGAGCAGAAGCCCAACCCTTACGTACAGACCTCCATCACATTCGAACATTTCTTCGTCCGCAAAGTCATGTTGGTCAAATATTCTTATGCCTTTGTGATCATGCCGGGCGGATTCGGCACGATGGACGAGTTCTTCGAGACTCTCACGCTCGTCCAGACCAAGATCATCGTTCGCTTCCCGCTTGTCCTTTTCGGAAAAGAATACTATCAGCCCTTATTAGCCTATATGCAGGAGATGGCGGAAAAGGGTACGATCTCTCCCGAGGACTTGTCGCTCGTGCTACTGACGGACCGCGTCGCCGAGGCGGCGCAGCATATTGAAACTTTTATCGGGAAAAACTATCGGCGCCGGACACCCCGCCGGAAATGGTGGCTTTTCGAGTAGGAATTATCAACCCGAGCGACAGGATCATCTCCTCTGTCCCAAACGCCTGGTGTGCAGCGCCCATATAGACATTCAGGTTGTGATATCGCGCATAGTCGATCTTGTCGGAGAACTCCAGGTAGACATAGCGAAAGAACGTTGCGCGAAGCGACCCCTCCGCTCCCGTATTCCAGCCGCCAAACTGAAAGCCCTGATCGTTTGTCTGGCCGAAAAGTTGGTTTTGCGTGTGCGGAACAAGCGGCCCCACGCCGAACTTGCCGAGGAAGTCAAGCTTGATCTTCGCATCGTTTCGCGCCAGGAGATGCCATTTTTTGGTCACGTTAAACAGCAGGAAGTTGGCGCCGTTGTTCAGGTAGTAGTAGAAGCCGTTTTGAGGCCAAAAAGCAACCGTCGTGTCGACTTGCCGGTGATTGAGGGTTCCTTTGACGACCACGTTCTGATTGGCGAAAATATATTTCGTGTGATCGAAATTGATCTCGAAACCCCATCCCTTCTCTTCATTCAGCAGAAAGCCCAGCCGGTAATTATACTGGGGGATCGAAAGCGCTTTACTAAACAATCCATCATTCCAACCCGGATGATCATGCGCCTTGACGCTGACGAAATTGTAATCATTTCCCAGCGCCGATTGCGAAACATGGATCGTACTGTGCGTATAGAATTCACCGTTGTATCCCCAGGACGCATACACTTCCTTGATAAAATGATTTTTCCTTTTAGGTGGGATTTGCTGTTGGGCCGTCGACGCCAACGAGACAAAGGAAGTTACCGCCAACATATAGCCAAATAATCTCATACCGATCGATACGTTTAAATATTCCATAACTGGCCGGAGGCCAGTTAGCACTGAAAGTGCTGACATTAATGATATAACGACAAAAAATTATATTTCTTCAAAATTTTTTGTCGACATTCTATTGGGCGCAAAATTAGAGAATTATTGGTATCTTAAGCGATGTTAACATCTAAATTGCATGGAACCCAACACTCCTACACCTAACGAAGAGCCAATCCTTCAGGCATCGGACTTTTCCATGGAAGGTTATGACAAGCCGGTCAGGCGAGCCAGGATCACCTTATTCATTATTGCCGGATTGATCCTGATTACCCTGTACCAGGTTCTCCCCTTTAATGACGATCCCGTGAGAATGATCACGGCAGGCATTATTGTATTTGAAGCCGGCATCTATGTCGCGCTGGCATTGTGGACCAGGAAGAAACCATATACCGCGCTGATCGTGTCGCTTTGCCTCTTCGGCGGAACGATCCTGCTAAATGCGGTCATTCAACCGGCATCGCTGTTTTACGGTATCCTTATCAAGATCGCGATCATTGTGGCCCTCATAGCGGGATTGAGCAACGCCCGGGACTGCCAACGAATGATGGCTGCTGCCAAACAGCTCTAAAGCCGTATCTTCGCCGCTCAATCCAATGAAGCCCATGCCCCCGGAGGACACTTCCGCAGCCGAATCCGCCGACCTGCTACGCAAGCAGATCGCGACAGCCCGCATTCTCCTGCTCATCGTCGCCGTTGCTACGTTGATCTCCGCTCTGCTGCTGCTGCCCGGTCTGCCCGGAGCGAGCGTAATGGAGAATATCCTTCTTACCGGGATGATATCAATTATCTATTTCCTTCTTGCCATATACACCAAGAAGAGACCGTACATGGCAATTGTCGCGGGACTGCTCCTGCTCTTGCTGGCAATAATCTTCGACATTTTCTGGAATCCATTCGGCCCGCTCAGCCGATGGCAATCGAAGCTTCTGAGCCTCTTCCTCCTTGTTCTCGGTATCGGCGACAGCAAAGATGGGCAGCGCAAGATGAAGGCGGGTGTCTAAGCATCATATTCCAGCACCGGCCGCAGCCACCGTTCCACCTCTTCCAGCGGCATGCCTTTTCGCGCTGCGTAATCAACCACCTGATCCCTCTCGATCTTCCCGACGCCAAAGTATTTGCTTTGAGGATTCGCGAAATACCAGCCGCTGACGGTTGAAGCGGGATACATCGCCAGCGATTCGGTCAGAACGACCCCCGTATGCCGGTGCGCATCCAGCAACGCAAACAGCTTCCGCTTTTCTGTGTGGTCGGGACAAGCCGGATAACCGGGCGCGGGCCGGATGCCCAGATATTCTTCGTGGATCAGCTGCTCATTGCTCAGGTGCTCGTCACCAACATAGCCCCACCAATCCTTCCGGACCCGCTCGTGCAGCAGTTCGGTGAATGCCTCCGCCAGCCTGTCCGCCAGTGCCTGCAACATGATCTTGTTATAATCGTCATGAGCGGCCTGGAATCGCTCGATGTGCGGCTCGATACCTGCGATCGTCGTCACGAAAGCCCCGATATGATCGGCGAGTCCCGTTTCAGCCGGCGCGATAAAGTCACTCAGCGAAATATTCGGCTGATCCGCCGCCTTCTTGATCTGCTGCCGGAGAAATTCCAGATGCACATCGCCATCTGCCCCTTTCACGACTACCGTATCCTTCCCGTTGGACTGTGCGGGCCAGAAGCCAATGACCGCCCGCGCCTCCAGCCATTTTTCCTTTACGATCTGGTCCAGCAATTCCCGGGCGTCGTTATACAGCTTCGTCGCTTCGACACCCACGACCTGGTCCTGCAGGATCTGCGGGAATTTCCCATGCAGCTCCCAGGCAATAAAGAAGGGTCCCCAGTCAATATATGGCACGATCCCGGCGAGGTCATAGCCCGCGAAAACTCGCGTGCCCGTAAATCGCGGCGCTACCGGGCGGAAGGCCGCCCAATCGATCTTTACTTTATTTTGCTGCGCCAAGCCGAAGGAGAGGTATTGCTTAACGGACTTTTTATTGGCAAAATCTTCCTTTAGTTTCTGGTATTCCTTGCTGATCCCGCTGAGGAATCCGGGCTTCTGGTCGGCACTGAGCAGGGACCCCACCACGGTGACGCTCCTTGATGCATCCAGCACATGTACCACGCCCTTCTGGAATTCCGGGGCGATCTTCACGGCGGTATGCATCCTTGAAGTAGTGGCCCCACCGATCAGCAGCGGCACCTCAAAGCCCTGCCGCTTCATTTCCCTTGCCACATGCACCATCTCATCCAGCGAAGGGGTGATCAAACCGCTCAACCCGATCACATCCACCTTTTCCCTCCTGGCGGTATCCAGGATCTTATCCGCCGACACCATGACCCCGAGATCGATGATGTCATACCCGTTACAACCCAGGACTACCCCGACGATATTTTTGCCGATGTCGTGCACATCACCTTTCACGGTGGCGAGGAGGATTTTTGCTGCGCCGGCTTCTGTTGCGATTCCCTGGCGTTTGCGCTCTTCCTTTTCCAGTTCGATATATGGTGTCAGGACCGCCACGGATTTTTTCATTACCCGGGCGCTTTTCACCACCTGCGGCAGGAACATTTTCCCGCTGCCGAACAGATCGCCGACGACATCCATCCCGGCCATGAGCGGCCCTTCGATGACGTCCAGCGGTTTTGGATATTTCAACCGTGCTTCTTCCGTGTCCGAATCGATAAAGTCGGTGATGCCGTTTATCAGCGCATGCTTCAACCGCTCCTCCACTGTTGCGTGCCGCCAGGCCTCATTCTTTACCTCTCCCTTTTCCTTTGCCTTTACCGTCTCCGCAAATGCCAGCAGCTTGTCCGTGGCTTCCGGATCCCGGTTCAGGATCACGTCCTCACAGAGATGGCGAAGTTTTGGTTCGATCTCGTCGTAAACGACCAGCTGTCCGGCATTCACGATCCCCATATCCATTCCGGCCTTGATCGCATAGTAGAGAAACACGCTGTGCATGGCCTCCCGCACCGGCTCATTTCCCCGGAACGAAAAAGAAATATTGCTCACGCCGCCGCTGATCCTTGTCAGCGGCATCTTTTGTTTGACCTCTTTGGTTGCCTCTATAAAGTCGACGGCGTAGTTGTTATGCTCCTCAATACCGGTGGCGATCGCGAAGATGTTCAGATCGAAGATGATATCCTGCGGATCGTACCCTACCTGCTCTGTCAGGATCTTGTAGGCCCGCTCGCTGATATCGACCTTCCGCCGGCGGGTATCGGCCTGCCCTGCCTCATCAAAGGCCATGACGATGACCGCTGCGCCGTAACTCCTGCAGATGATCGCCTGTTCGATAAACTTCGCCTCCCCTTCCTTCATGGAAATGGAATTGACGATGCATTTTCCCTGGACGCATTTCAGACCCGCCTCGATGATCGAGAACTTCGATGAGTCGATCATGATCGGGATCTTCGCGATATCCGGTTCTGCCTGCAGGAGGTTAAGGAAGGTCTGCATGGCCTTTTCGCCATCCAGCAGGGCGTCATCCATGTTCACGTCGAGGACCTGTGCGCCGCTCTCGACCTGCTGGCGGGCCACGCTCAGGGCCTCTTCGTATTTAGAGTCCCGGATGAGCCGGGCAAATTTCTTGGAGCCCGTCACGTTGGTGCGCTCGCCGATGTTCACAAAATTGGTCATCGGCCTTATGACAAGCGGCTCTAATCCGGATAGACGTAGAAAGGGTTTGATAACAACTTCACTCATCTTATTTACAGGCGGGGGTTGGTGGTTTAATTTATGGACGGGCATTTTGTAGTTCAGACTAATTCCTTTTCGATGATCGGTAACGGCCTTGGTTTGATCTTCGCTACTTCCTGTGCAATATGCCGGATATGATCCGGGGTCGTACCGCAGCAGCCGCCGACGATATTGACAAATCCATTCTCCGCCCATTCTTCAATAAAATGCGCGGTTTGTTCCGGGAGCTCATCATATTCGCCCATGGCATTGGGAAGACCGGCATTCGGATAGGCTGAAGTGTAGCAGGCCGCAATCTGGCTCAGCTCCTCAATGTGCGGCCGCATTTCAGCGGCCCCCAATGCGCAGTTGAGCCCAATGCTCAATGGCCGGGCGTGCATTACTGAAACATAGAAAGCTTCCAGGGTCTGACCGCTAAGCGTCCGACCGCTGGCATCCGTTATCGTCCCGCTGATCATGATGGGGAGTTCGGGTTGATGGGAATCGCGGAAGTATTTTTTTATGGCAAAGACCGCGGCTTTCGCGTTCAGGGTGTCGAAGATCGTTTCCACCAGCAGCAGATCGACTCCGCCTTCCACCAGTCCCTTTACCTGCTCGTAATAGGCGGAAGAGACTTCATCGAAAGACACCGAACGGAAACCGGGATTGTTGACGTCGGGAGAAAGCGAAAGGGTCTTGTTCATCGGACCGATGGCGCCGGCTACGAAACGCGGCTTGGCGGGGTTGCGTGCGGTGTAGTCGTCAGCGGCCTTTCTGGCCAGCTTAGCCGCTGCCACATTGATCTCGAAGGCGACGTCCTCCATATGATAATCGGCCATGCTGATCCGCTGGGCATTGAACGTGTTGGTCTCGATGATATCCGCACCCGCTTCCAGGTATTCGCGGTGGATCCCTTCGATTATCTCCGGATGGGTGAGTACCAGCAGGTCGTTATTTCCCTTCAGGTCCGAAGCCCAGTTGGCAAATCGCGCGCCGCGATAGTCCGTCTCCTCCAGCTTATGCCGCTGGATCATTGTGCCCATGGCGCCGTCAATGACCAGGATGCGATCTTTTAGCGCTTTCCGAATAGTTGTACTGATGTCCATAGATACCTCCTTTCTTTTGGTTTACATCCGGGAGGTCAAACGCTTTTTCCGCCAAAAAATTTTCTGAACTGTTGATAACGAGGGAAATAACAAGACAGGAAGGAAGGAGTTATTTCGGACGTTTATTAGTTCAGTGATTTCCACTTCGAAGCGCTGGCTCCGGCCAATCAAGCTGAACAATAAACAAATCCGCCTGAATGGGTCACAAAGATACAACAAAATTATACAATATTCATTTCTCGAGGGGGGCCAAGGCCGGATCCGTCTTTGCACCAATCCCCGGGCTGTCGCTCCGCGGGCAGTCCAATTTTAGACCTGTCTGTCCGCGGGTAGTCCGATTTCCAAGAAATTCTAACTATGGCGAATTCGCCGCAGTTAAAATTTTTCGTCCGTGGACGACCTGTGTCCTTCGGATCCGTTTGGGGAGGCGTCGGTCGATCCGGCTTGGTCAGCACGGCTCGGTCGGCACGGCTTGGTCAGCACGGCTCGGTCGGCACGGCTCGGTCGGCCCGGCGCACGGCGCAGCGTGGGCGGAGTTCGCCCGGTTAACCGCCAGTTCGATAACTCTCGACCGGCAGGCGGTTGGTGATCGACCGCGCCAGTGTCATCTCATCGGCGTACTCCAATTCCCCGCCAAACGCGATCCCCCGCGCAATCGTAGTGATTCTCAATGGGATATCCTGCAATTTCTTCTGGATATAGTAGATAGTCGTATCCCCCTGGATCGTTGGGTTCAACGCAAAGATGAGTTCAAGGGGCCGCTCTTTCCGGACCCGGCCCACCAACGTCTCGATATTCAGCTGGTCGGGCCCCACCCCGTCCAAAGGCGAAATGATCCCGCCCAGCACATGATAAGTACCGTTGAATTGCTGCGTACTTTCAATCGCGATCACCTCCCGAATGGTCTCCACGACACAAATCAGCTCCTGTTTCCGAAAGGAATTGGAACATATAGAGCAAATATCCCCGTCGGCGACGTTGTGACAGCGCTGACAGAACTTGATCTCCTGCTTCATCCGCACCAGCGCCTCGCTCAACCCCTGAACACTGGCCGGGTCGGCTCGCAGCAAATGCAGCACCAGCCTCAAAGCCGTCTTTTTCCCGATGCCGGGCAGCCGGGCAAATTCGATGACGGCGCTCTCCAATAAAGTGGAAGAAAATTGCATCGGGTAAAGTTACGGACTTAGGGTTATATCCCGGTCGTTGTCCCAATTCGCCTTCACGGTGAACTTCTTCATGATGGTAACCTCCTTCTCCGGCTGCCGGTGCTTCACGAAAAACTCCCCCGGATCCCACTTGCCGTTCCCATTCGTATCATACAGGATCCGCAGCTCATAATCGCCGGGTTTGAACAGGATCTTAAGCACCTCCTTTCGGTCTCCAAACGGGTAGGAAGCTTTTATCGCATCACCGGAATAGAAGAGCAGCACCGGCTTCCTGCTCAGCTCGAGATTAAACACTCTGATCCGGATCTCGCCGTAGTCGATATCTTTCTTCGTCCTGAACGCAACGGTATCATCCTTCAGCAGCATCCTGCCCGCGGAATCCGCCGCAAAGGCTTTTACCAGGATCAGGTTGAACTTCGTATCCAACGGCCACGCATACGCCAGATAGAAATTTTTGGTCGTGGTATCTCGCACCCAGCGGTACTTATTAAGAGGAATATCCTTGAAATTTTCGTCAGTGAACCGGATCAGCGTGGAATCGAACGTCTTTATCCCTGTCTTGAAGCTGATCCGGAATGTGTCGAGGATATCGAACACTCCATTCGTGGCGTTCGTCTCCATTTCCAGCCGTTTGTCCTTTTCCCTTGACCTTCTGGTGGACCTGGAAGTGTTGTCGTTCCCGCCGCCGGTCCCGCCGCTGCCGGTCCCGCTCTTCGAAGAGGACTTGACCTCCGGCAGTTCCTGATAGGCATACAAGGTCATCGGCGGGGTAAAGAGCCGGACATCCACCGGCGCATCGGCAAACGCGAACAGCTGCGACCTGGAGAGATATTTGTGTGACCCCCCTTCGTCCTTCATCGCATACACCGCATAACGCCCCGGCTCGATATGGTCGAAAACAAACCGGCCTGTAGTGTCTACCTTCGTAAGATAACGCGGCCGCTCCTTAACGACCGCCGAATCATCCAGCTTCTTTTGTAGGATGACCACCAGGCTCGAATCCGGCTTGCCGGTCTGGGCGAGCACGACATTTCCCGCAAACTGCCCCGAGTCGATATGGTCGCCTGTGGAGAAGACATAGGTGAAATTGCGCAGGATATTGCCTTCATTGACGTCTTTGATCCCTTTATAGAAATTGAGTGTATACGTGGTATTGGGCTGCAGGGTATCTTTCAGCTTGACCGTCAACGTCTGAAGATGGCCGTCCGCGATCGGTTCAATCTTCGGGACAGGGTTCACGACGAGCTCCGTCCGGATGTCCTTCGCGTCGATGTATTCATCGAATTTGAAGACGATCTTGTTGCCGGTGATGTGCTTGCTGAACTCTATGGGGGTCGCCGTCAACAATACGGGGGGGAGCGTGTCCTTTGGCCCACCGGTAGGAGGAATAATATTGGCGCAGCCCATATGCGTCGCAGCGCCGGCGAAAAGGAGCAACAGAAAAGAAAAAAGCAATAGCGCGTCGCGGAGCTTCATGCTGCAAACATACTAAATCTCCTCCTCCACCGAGTCCGTCTCATGGAGCGCAACCGCCAGATTGTTATTTTTAACAAAATTACACCAGTGACAATCCGGCTTCCCGCAACCGGTATAAAATTCGCGGTTCTGGATCTTCTCCCATACCGAAACAATCTGCTGCGTAACCGTCGTGATATCCTCCGGAGTGATCGTGATCCTAACTTTTCGGTACTCCTTCTTCCGGTCCGGCTCGACGAAATCGAACTCGGTGGCAACTACTTTCCAGTCTTTTTGCTCATATCCATCCACCAGGATCTTATAGAAGACGGCCTGTCGCCAGTAATCACCTCCATCGGGGTCCCGCTCACCGGGCGGCGCCAGTTTTTCGCGCGCTTTGTCCACATCCCCCGTTTTGTAGTCCACCACCGTAACCTCCTTGCCCTGGAATTCCAGCTTGTCCAGCTTTCCTTTCAAGGGCACACCCCGGACGACAACATTCCGGATATTCCGTTCGACCGCCACGATGCGGTTCCAATGCCGCAGGTATTTGTCATAATAATTGGCCAGTACCTCCAGCCCGTACTCCATTCGTCGGGCAAAGGCCTCTCGGGTAAAAATCTCCCGGTGCCTGCCCATATACCATCTGAAATCGTTCAATAGCTCTTCCTTCTCCGGGAAGGCCTCCGCGGCGCGTTCCTTCATCTTCTCAAAAAGCCGCTGCAGCGCAAAGTGGACCGCACTCCCGAATTCGGTAGCCTCATTTTTTGGCGAAGGGATGCGGATAAGATTGCGGTAATAGAACTCCAGCGGGCATTTGAGATAATTGTTCAGCGCCGTCACATTCATTACGAACGTCGAAAGCATCCGGCCGACGAAATCCTCTTCCGCTGCCTGGATCTCGGGGGCGATGATCTCGCTGAACGGCAACGCGTCGAAGGCGGCCAGTTCCTCCTCCGGGATCAGGACCTTTTCTATCGGCAGCGAATGCTGATCGAGGATCTCAGCGACGAAAACGGATGGCTCGAGCTCCTTTCCGTCATCCCTGAACCGAGACCAGGAAATAAAAAGGTGGCGCTCCACCCGCGTCAGCGCGACATAGAAAAGTCGTCGGAGTTCTTCTTCTTCATTTGCGGTTGAAGTCGCACGGGCGAACAGTGTATCCGGATACTTATATCCCCCGCCAGGCCGACGCTTCTTCTCCCAGATCGCCGAATTGCAGCCCGCAAAAAAGACATATTCGAATTCCAGCCCCTTCGAGCCGTGCGCCGTCAGCAGGTTGACCGCTTTTTCGCTGCCGGAGATCCGGATCAGCGGAAGTGTCAGGCCATTGTCCTTCATCAGGTCGATCATCTGAATAAGTCGTTCAAGGTCGAGGTCGGGGTTCCGTCGCGATTCTTCCCGGATGAATTCGAAGAGGCCGGTCAATACCTGCATCTGCCCGATCTTATCCGAACCGCCCAGTATCTGACCGAGGATACCTGTCTCCCGGATGCAATTCTCGAACAGACCCTGAAGCGTTACATTCGTGACGTCGCCGATCAGTTTCTCCAGCACCCGGCTGGCCCTTTTCATATTTTCGGGCAGGCCGGTGTCGAAAAGGTCCTTTGCCGGCCGGTTCGCTTTTTCATAAAGGAGCCGGCGAAGGGAAGTCCGCTGGTCGCTGAATTGCCTGTCCGCCACCTCCACGGATAAACGCGCAATCTCGATCGGCTGGATACCCCAGCAATCGAAATGGAGGATCTCGAACAACATCTCATCGCCGCCATAGGGAGCGTCGTGCTCGGCTCCGAAGTAACGGAGGAGGAGGAGAATCTTAAGGGCCAGGGGTATCCCGAGCAGGTCCACGCTTCGTTTACTGTAGACAGGTATACGTTTGAGCGCGAGGAATCGCGCCAGCTCCTCCCCATATTTATTCTCCTTATAGATGATGCCGATCCGTCCCGGTGACACCCCTTCAGCCAGCAGCCGCTCTACCTGCAGCGAAATATGCGTCATTTCCTGCCGCGGGCTGAGGTATTCCAGAAGGCGCGGCGGGTCGGAAAACCCGCTTACCAGGGGATGGCTCGAAACGAGATTTTTGGAGAGCCCGGGCATTTGGCCTACCAGGCGTTCCTGGTTGCGCTCAATCAGGGTCCGCGAGATATCCAGGATCGGTTGAGTAGACCGGTAATTGTTGGTCAGAACGACGGTTAGCAGGTCGTTTTTGTAGCCGGTGGCGAACTCCAGCATATTTTCGACGTTGGCGCCCTGGAAGCGGTAGATGCTTTGATCGTCATCTCCCACCACGAACACATTCGGCTGATCCCAGTAACCGATCAGCAGGTTGACGAGCCTGTTCTGGGAACCGCTGGTATCCTGGTATTCGTCGACGAGTATATATTGATAGCGCTCCTGGTAGGTCGCCAGTAAGTCTTTGTTTTCTTCAAAGGCCCGGATCACCCAATTGATCATATCGTCAAAATCGTACCGGTTACGCCGACGCATGAGCTCCTGGAACGGCTGGAACTCCGCGACCGCAGCCCGCAGCTTGTCCATCCGCTCCGTTTCCTCCGCGATCCGATCGGTCCGCACGTCGCCTTTCTTAAATTCCCTGGTGGCCCGTTTGGCAATGAAATCGTCTTTCTCCGGCAGTCCCTTTAAATACTCGTCGACCTTTCGGTTGATAAACTCCGGCGTCCAGCCCTCCCTTTTCATCGTGGAAAAAAGGCTCTGCATATTGTTCATCTCGTAATAAACGTCGCCTCTGTACCGTTTGAGCGGATGATTCTTTGGCCATCCGTCGATGAGGACCTTGAAGAGTTGGATGCGCTCGAGTTCGGAAATGGGGTCCAGCACGGTTTTTTCGAAAAGCGGCAGGTTTTCCTGGATAATATCGTTGCAAAAGGAATGGAAGGTGTGAATATGGACCTTATAGGCATCTGGCCCGATAAGGGACAGGAGGCGGCGGCGCATGGCAATTGCACCCGCATCGGTGTAGGTCAGGCAAAGGATGTTGCCGGGCGCCGTATCGGTCTCTAAAAGGATCTTGCCGATCCGCGCCGCGAGGATCTGTGTTTTGCCTGTTCCGGGACCGGCGATGACCATCACCGGCCCTTCAATGCTATCCACCGCCAGCTTTTGTTGATCGTTGAGCTTCCGGTATTCCTCCCGGAAGCGGTCTCTGAGCGTTTCCCGATTGATCGACATCTTTCAAAGGTACGTAGGTGACCCGGTCGGAAAAAATGGTAACCCGGGGGTCGGGAAAAGCCGCAAACACCGTTCGGAGTGGGATAAAAGGTGTCCGGATTAACATTAAAAATGCGAAAAGGAATTGGAAAATGTCTTAATATGGGAATAAATTAGCCGATTCCGCGTTATGAATCGTATCCAATGATCTCGTATATATATGAAAAACCATCACTCTTTTAAAGTCTTTATCGTTGAGGATGACGTGTGGTATGGTTCCATGCTGCAGCATTATCTGTCCTTGAACCCCGAATATGAAGTCAAACGGTTCGAGTCTCCTCGCGACTTTTTTGCTCAACTGCATGAGAATCCAGATGTTGTAACATTGGACTACTCCCTCCCCGATTGTGATGGCGCCGAAGTACTAAAAAAGATCAAGGAACACAACCCCGATATCCGGGTAATCGTAATCTCCGGCCAGGAGGATGTGGCTACCGCGATCAATCTGTTGAAGAACGGTGCGTTCGATTATATTGTCAAGGACGATGACACCAAAGACCGTCTTTGGAACAGTATCCTCCATCTACGGGAAATTAGCAATCTGAAACAGGAGGTCGAAACGCTGAAGACCCAGGTGGGGCGGAAATACGATTTTTCCCAGATGATCCTTGGGAAATCCGAACAGATCGAAAAGGTATTTTCCCTTATCGAAAAAGCCGCAAAAACAAATATTACCTGTTCCGTCACCGGCGAGACCGGTTCCGGGAAGGAAATGATCGCAAAGGCGATCCACTATAATTCAGATCGGCACAAGATGCCTTTTGTCGCCGTAAACGTTGCGGCTATTCCTAAAGACCTCATCGAAAGCGAGCTCTTTGGCCATGAGAAAGGCGCCTTTACGGGCGCCGTGACCCGCCGGATCGGCAAATTCGAAGAAGCGGACAAGGGCACCCTTTTCCTCGACGAGATCGGCGAACTGGACATCAACCTCCAGGCAAAACTCTTAAGGGTCCTTCAGGAAAGAGAAATCACCCGTATCGGACACAATGTCGTAACCAAGATCGATGTACGCATTATCGTCGCTACGCACAAAAACCTTCTTGAAGAAGTAAAGAACAAGAACTTCCGGGAGGACCTGTATTACCGGCTTATCGGTCTGCCGATCTCCCTGCCGCCGCTCCGCGAACGCGGCAACGATATCCTTATATTGTCCAAGCATTTCATCGACGCCTTTTGTAAAGAAAACAAGATCGAGAGAAAAACCTTGTCGGCCGAGGCTCAGCAAAAATTATTACAATATCCTTTTCCGGGCAACGTCCGGGAGCTGAAGTCGGTGGTCGAACTGGCCGTGGTCATGGCGGATGATGAAGTGATCCAGGCGGAGCATATCACGCTCAATACGTCCGCCAGCATCGCCGACCTGCTGAATAAGGAAATGACCCTGAAGGAGTTTGAGATACAAATCTTGCAGCATTACCTGGACAAGTATGAGAAAGATGTCCTGCTTGTTGCGAAGAAACTGGATGTCGGTAAATCCACGCTTTACCGGATGATCCAGAACGGAGAACTCAAAATGAAATGACCTGAACCCATTCACCAATTACGATAGGCCATGCCGTTAGAAAGCAGTTTTTTTGAGGAAATTCTCGACAAGGTCCCTGCGGAGATCCTTGTTGCGGATGCGGAATACCGCTTCCTCTATGCGAACCCGCTGGCCGTGCCGGACCCGGCAGTTCGTGAGTGGATGATCGGGAAAACCAACGAAGAATATTGCACCTACACCAGCCGGCCGATAGCCATGTCAAGGGCTCGCCGGATGGTATTCGAAAAAGCCCGCCGCACGCGCAAGGCGGTGGAATGGTCAGAATCCGCGCAGGACAGCGAAGGCATCGTCCAACACTTCCTGCATCGCATCAATCCCGTCTTCAATACGGAAGGCAAATTCGTCCAGGTGATCATATACGTCGTCCGGATCACGGAGACGAAAGAATTTGAGGAAAAGGTGAGGGTGCACGAGAAGCGCTACCGGGACCTGTTCAATCACAGCCAGGCACTCATCTGTACCCACGACATGGACGGAAAGCTGCTGACCGTCAACCCTGCCACTTGCAAGATCATGGGCTATGAAGAGCAGGAAATGCTTGGTCGCAACCTGGCGGAGTTTATTCCCGAAAAACACCGGTTCAGGTTCGAAGAAGAATACATCAAACCCATCCGATCCAGCAATGGCGCGATAAGCGGCGAATTTTGCGTCATTAGCAAGGCAGGGGAGGAGATCTACCTTCTCTACAAGAACTACCGCCGGGAGGAACCCGGGGCAGAGCCGTACGTGATCGGCTTTTCGCAGGATATCACCGATCGGATAAAGATGGAAAAAGAGCTGCGGTTCACCAAACAGCTCACCGACGAAATAGCGCGGGCCAAGGAGTCGTTCCTCGCCCACATGAGCCATGAGATCCGCACGCCCATGAATGGCATCCTGGGCATCGCCAGCCTGCTGAGCAAGACCCAACTGGAAGACCAGCAACGCAACTATCTGCAGCTCATCCAGGAGTCTGCCAACAACCTCCTGGTAATCGTCAATGATATCCTGGACCTTGAGAAGATTGTGGCAGGCAAACTGCAACTCGAAACGATCCCCTTCAAGATTGTGGACAAGATCGCGACGACGATCCAGTCCTTTATCTACCGTGCGGAGGAGAAGGAGCTTGGCCTGATCTTTCAGAATTTCATCCCCGCTGATCTGGTGGTGAAAGGAGATCCCTACCGGCTCAGCCAGGTATTGAACAATATTCTCAGCAACGCCTTGAAGTTCACCGAGACCGGCCATATCACGATAACCACCGGGATCAGGGAAAATAACGAAGAAACGGCCATTGTCGAGATCACGATCAGCGATACCGGGATCGGGATTGTCAAGGAACGCCTGAGCACGATTTTTGAGCCGTTTGAACAGGCGGATGCCACGATCTCGCGGAAATATGGGGGAACCGGTCTTGGCCTTGCGATCAGCAAGAATATGATCGAAATGCAGAATGGGGAGCTTTTCGTCGACTCTGAGGAAGGGAAGGGATCGACCTTTACCATCCGGCTCCCGTATCAGATCAGTATTGAAGAGGAAAGGGACAATGAGGTACAGGAGATCGATTACAAAAGCCTTGGCCCGCGAAAAGTTCTTGTTGCCGAAGATGTGGAGCTCAACCAGTTCCTCGCCCGGCATATCCTGGAATCCTGGGACTTTGAGGTCGTGATCGCCGGGAATGGCCTGGAAGCCATTGAGCAGCTTGGGAAAGATGCGTTTGATTGTATTTTGATGGATGTCCAGATGCCGGAAATGGATGGAATAGAAGCCACTCATCATATTCGCAGTTTGGCTGATCCGGTTAAAGCAAATATTCCTATTATTGCACTCACGGCGAATGCCCTGAAAGGCGATAGCGAAAAATACCTGGCTGCGGGAATGACGGATTACCTTGCCAAACCTTTTGATGAAGAGAGATTGTTCAGAGTAATTTCGAGGAACCTGACCAGGATCGCACCCGCTTCGACCGCCGAAGCCTTGGCGAAGGCGGCCCCCCCTACAACCACGACCTCATCCGATGACATCAGAACACACCCAAAAAACAACAATCACAACATGTCATCTGCCAATCAACGACTTTACGACTTGACGATGGTACAATCCGTATCCGGTGGTGATGAAGGCTTTATTAAAAAAATGGTCGCGCTATTTATCGAAACTGTACCTCAGAACATGCTAGACCTCAAGGCCGCGCTGCAGGCGGAGAATTGGGAACAGGTCGGAAAGACAGCCCATAAGCTAAAATCGACGATCGACTCGATGGGGATCAAATCCATCCGGCAGGAGATCCGCTCGGTCGAAGCCAATGCCAAACAAATGGAGGGTCTCGGCGACATCCCGGGACTGGTCGCTACGATCGATAATGTCATTAAAGAGTGCATCCTCCAGCTTCAGGTTGAAGTATTGAATTGATTCCCAATAAATAACAGATTATTCCCAAAACGAGAGCGAATAAGACCGATTGAATATTCTTATCAATTGATTATCAACGAAATATAGCGGTTTTTTTTCTGGCACCATTTTCCGGGTTTCTTTCTTGCACCAGACCAGACAACAAATGGAACCATCAAACCAACCCGTTATTTTCGTGGTCGAAGATAACATTATCTATCAAGGCCTTATCGCTAAGGAGCTCGAGACTCTCAGCAGCAATCTTCATTTTTATACTAACGGAGAATCCTGCATTTCGAATTTGGGCAAACGGCCGTCCGTCATCGTCCTGGACTATAACCTGGATGGGCAGCTGAATGGTCTCGATACCCTCCAACGGGTCCGGGACTTCGACCCCAATGTCTATGTTATTCTTTTTTCCAGCCAGAAAGGTTTAAATACGAAAGAGATCTTTATGCAGTATGGCAGTTTTGATTTTCTCGAAAAGAACAATCTTTCCTTGCGGACTTTGCGGCAGATGGTTGACTTGGTGACCTCCGGCAGTGGAAAGACGATTGAAAATTAACTGCGGACATTACCGCGGACTCACCCCGGAATCCTCGAAATATATTTCTCGATCTCTTTGATCTGACTGACGATCTGTGGGGTCGTCGGTTTGAGCGCCTTCGCCTTCCGAAAGAAATCCTTCGCCGCCCTGAACTCCCTTTTCGTCATCATGATGGAACACAGCTGCAGGAACGCCGCTGCCTGATTCTCCTTGTCCGGAAGCCCCTTACGGATAGCCTGCCGGATATAGCTTTCTGCCTGCCGGATATCGTTCTTTTGCATGCAGAGCATCCCCATTTGTAACAGACTTGCGCCTTCCGCCTCTTTCATCGGCATCCCAAGGTCGAGGCCCTTTTTCATGTTCTTTTCCGCGCTCGTGAAATCCTGCTTCATCATCGCGATATTCCCCTTCAGCGTATAATAAACGGAGCGGATCGGTTTATAGAGGAGACCGGGGAATCTGATCGAATTCAAAACTTTTTCGGCCGCGTCCATGTTGCCGGATTCCATATGCTCCTGGATCAGTCGCAATGGCCCAAAAAAGAAATATCCGAACAGCAGCAGCAGCGCCACGAAATACAGTGGAAAGGCCGGCCAGAACCCCGCATAGTAATTCGTCACCGCGCCGAGGATCACCAGCGCGAGCGAAATCTGCAGCCGGTATTTGATCAGTAGATTATAGAATTTCATTGGACTGCAAATATACGCGATCGGCTTCCTCCGGGGCCGGTCCGGCTAAAATTTATCATCGTTGATCTCGATCCAGTAGCCGTCGGGGTCCTGGAGGTAGATCTGTTTGACGTTGTCGGGGCGCAGTTGGGGGGTCTTCGTGTTTTGGGCCCAATTCCCGTATTTGACATTCATGGCGTCCAGGTGTTTTGTAAATTCCTCCATGGACGGGACGCTGAAGGCGAGGTGAATATTGATGTCGTGTGGAATGTCTTCTTTTGCGCCAGAGACGACGTGCAGCTGGCCGTGCTCCGAGACCTGGAACCACACATGCTTGCCGTCGTGGAACGGCTCGGATATTCGTTTGAGCTCCAGTACCTTTTCGTAGAAGGTTGCCGCCCGGTCGAGGTCGGTGACATAAATGGTCTGATGGCTGAAATGCGGGCCTTGCGCGGAGGCGCTTCCGGCGATCCCCGTGATCAATCCTACGACCAGTAGCGTCACCGTTATCATTCGATTCATAATAGTCGATTTTAGGACGGTGAAGATCAGGAATTCCCGTGAATTCGGGGCTGCTAAGAAAAAATTGTTCTATTTTTGCGGCCCATTGGTCCTGTAGTTCAATGGATAGAATAGAAGTTTCCTAAACTTTTGATACAGGTTCGATTCCTGTCAGGACTACCCAGCCGAACAACATTTTTGAAACCCACTGATAATCAGTGGGTCTTCTCATCGAAATAAACTGCGATTCTAAATAATTAGTGCTAAATTTAATTATCTACCAATCGAAAAAAGCGGTCCGTACTAAATAGAATAAAAGACCCACCGAACAGACAGCATTATATGACGTAAAATGTTTCGGTCAATGAAAAGCGCAGCTCAAAATCAGGTCGGAAGCAACAGCGCATCTACCAGTGGTTATTTTTTTAATAAGAATAACGATCGTTCTCAAAGAAAAGGCCAGCCCTTTTTCCAGCCCAAATTACAGATCAATCAGCCGGGAGACCAATATGAGCAGGAGGCTGACGCGATGGCCGACAGAGTGATGCAGATGGCCGATGGCGGCATTGGACAAGGCGCTTTTGAAGCATCAGCTCCAACGGTGCAGCGTAAATGTGCTGAATGTGAAAAGCAAGAACAGGAAATGCAGCTTCAGCGCAAGGAAAGCGATAGTTCGTCACCAGCTTATGCGCCCCCGGCTGTACATGATGTGTTGAATTCTTCTTCCGGCGGGCCGATGGACCGGAGCACCCGCTCATTTATGGAATCCCGCTTTGGCCAGGATTTCGGGGATGTAAAAATTCACGACGATCATACGGCGGCAGAAAGCGCAAGCGAAATAAATGCCAAAGCATATACCTCAGGCAATAATATCGTTTTTAATAAGAGTCAGTATTCTCCTGATTCGAATTCGGGAAAGCGATTGCTCGCGCATGAGCTGACACATGTGGTGCAGCAAAAAGGCAAATCGAATGCAGGCGCCCCGGTATCGGATATTCAAAGAAGTCCTGGCTCGCCTGCAGGAGGATGCGGGGTTTGCTATGGCACCCCAAAAAATGCAGGGATAGCCGCACATACCATCATTCAAGCCGGCTTGCGTCTGGCGCTCGGCGGTCACATTGTTAATGCCGAACGATTGGTCCCTTCTCCCGGCGACGAGAACGGTAGACTGGATATTGCCATATCGACGGGGCTGGAATCTATACTCATAGCCGAGATCAAGCCCAATAATGATCAAGGCAAAAAGGACGGCGTAAGGGATATAGCGGATTATTCGGCGCAGCTCAGGAATCTTAGCATGAAAGAGGTCGTTCCGTTGGAATGGTTGCCTAAAATACCCGTTCTTAAATTTCCAACCCTTGGAAGTGGCGATGATTGCCCCAAATTTCAGACATTAAGCCTGTCCGCGGAACCCTCTGCGCCAGGTGTCATTCTTTATGATTGTGCGCCTGATTTTAAAGAATTGATCAAGAGATGTAAGTGCTGGCCATCTAAGAAGAAGAAAAAAGAAGATAAACAAAAGGCAAAGGGCGGTGCCGCCAATTTTGGTTTGGGCTTAAGCATAAACAGTAGCAGTGTAGGGGCCGGCAATATTGGCATCGGCGTTTCCATAAATTCAAAAAGCGCGTCTGTGGGTTCGGTAGGTGTTGGTGTTGTTCGTGATTCGCAGAGCGCTGCGGCCGGCACCGCTGGCGCAGGTTCCTCCAAAGGCTCGACCGGTGCTGCCGCCGGAGTGGCGGGCGCAGGAAAATCGGAGAACAATACCGGGGTCGCGGCCGGAACAGCGGGTGCGGGAAAATCGGAAAACAACATCGGAGCTGCCGCCGGAACAGCAGGCGTGGGGAACAGTAAAAACAATACGATTGCCAGCGCCGGGGTCTCAGGAAAGGGTTCAACGGAGGATCAGACGGCAGCACAGGCAGGCAAGAGTGGTAAAGCAGGAAGTAAAGATCCCTCTGGCGGGTCGGGTGCTGACGAAAATGCCAGGCAAGCAAAAGCCGAGGCGGTCAAGATCGAAGAAGCATTAAAGACTGCCACACCGGAGCAAAGAAAATTGCTGCAAAAGATGATCCAAAAGCAGGGTGCCGATTACCCCGTTCCGAATTCGGAATGGGTAAAGGATTTCCTGCGAGCCACAAAAGATGTCAAGGATGCAGATATTGATAATATAGTCAAAGGCACGACCGGCGATGCGCAGGGAGATCTGGCGACTGCCAAAGCCCGGATAGGTGACGGCAGGGGAAAAGGTGATACGGCCGGCAATCCCCAAAAAGATGCAGGTGCGTCCGGCGGCGGCGGCTCAGTGCCGGATGCAGGCAGGATCGCCGGGTTAAATGATGGCAGTAAGAAACGGATAGCCGGTGCATCCGGGCCGGTATCGGAGGTTTTTAAGTCCTTTACCGCTGGTCAGAAAGAAGATCAAAAGCTCACGGATGATGTGGTTAACAAATTCTTTTCGATCATACCTGCCGATCTTACAAAAGACGAAGCCAGCGCGTTAATAGCCGGCATGGCTACATCGAAAGGGAAATCACCCGATGAGGTAATCGACGCGTTGAAAAAGGCCGTTGAACAAGTCAGAAAGGGGAAGAAGGCCACCGCGGGCAGCTCTGGTACGGGGGTTAATGCCGATAAAGCCGACCATGCCGATAAGGTAGGGAGCGCCATCAGTGATGGTAAGCAAGCCGACGATACAAACGACTATGCGAAGACAATGGCGGAAATCATTCACAAAAAGAATTGGTCGGGAATGCGTGGCTCTCTGGTTGTTCGCGCTGATGGTAAAGATATTTATAAATCAAGCCTGCACGAAGTATTCACGGGTGTAGATTACGAAAAAAGGACCGTCAAGTCCGGGGCCGATGCCGGAACTTATGTGGCTGCCGCTCTAATTGAAGTCGAAGTCACGTCGACGAAGCCGATGAAAGTAAAGGTTCTTCGTTCAGACCCCTATGTATACATGCTTGAAAAAGATTCTAAGGCTAAAGATATAAGAGGTAAATATTCGATCTCGGACCAAGTGGTCGAAATTGGCAGCACGTTCGGTGGCCACGACAAATGAAAATGCGATAAAGATTATTCCCGATGGTAAACTGCTTTGGAGGTACCGTGACCACCGTCGCCATCGTCTTCTATCACCCGGTCTACCGTTAGCGTCTTCCTATCGGGCGACAGCGTATAGGTTTCAGTTGCCTGGTACTTTGAATTGTGCGCATCGTCCTGGAAGAGGGACTTTTGGACAAGCGCCTGACCAGACCATTTGATCGAGATAATGCTCTTCGTAGTACCTCTTGTTTCCGTCATCGTTTTGTCAAGAGGTAGTTTGTTTACAAAGGAACGAGTATCACCCTGACCAGTACGCATTGTTGGTTCAAAACTGATTGTATCTGTTGTCTGTTCAATTTTTATTTTGACCGCTGAGACAAAGCGCCCGAAATTGCTCTCGATTGAATCGACTTTCCAAAGTCCGGAGAAATTGACTTTTTGTGATAACGCCGGACTACTAAAAACAACTAAAAGTATTCCTGTAAAAACACTGGGGTAAAGCGATTTGATCGTTGATTTGCTGTTGACCATATGTGCTGGATTGTAGTTCTTTCACTCAAAAAACGGGTCAAAGTATAAAATGTTGGCTGTCAATTCTAAGGGTTCGAGGTTGTGCACCGGATTGTTCGGTTATGATACAGGCGCTGCCCGGTTTTAAACTTACTTCTTCTCTCCTGACATAGGGTTGTCACAGGGCGCCCCCATCTTTGTCCTATAAAAATCAAAAACAGTTTTATGACAACACAGGAAGTCGCCGCCCGGTATTACGACCTGGCCTGCCAGAACAAATGGAGCGAGATCCATGAGACCCTCCATGACGAGTACATTGTACAACGCGAATCCGAAAATGGCAGACCGCCGGGGATCGAGGCCGTAACGAAGGGAAAAACGGCCGTTAAGGCAAAGAGTGAGGCCCATCGCGCTACGATCGAGGCGATCCATAGCCGGGAGACCAGCGAGCCGCTTGTGGCTGGAAATTTCTTTACCACCGTATTGAAAAGGGATGTTAGCTATAAGGGCCGGCCGCGCGTGAATTCGGAAGAGATTGCGGTCATTGAGGTGAAGGACGGAAAGATCGTTGCGGAGACCTTTTTTTATTGATCCTCATCGCCAAACCCGCTGCCAGCCAGCGGGTTTTTGTTTATATTCGTTAGGGCTTGCCGGTTACCTATTTCTTTCTAATCCGGATCATCCCATTATAGGTGGACGCATAAATATCCCCCTTGGCATTTTGCGACAGATCGAATACGTGTGGATTCGGGACCTTCGAATTCTTATCGTGATAAACTTCCCACCCATCCTTAAGGTCCCATCTGACCAGCCCCGATTCATTTGTGCCGATCCAAAGGACATGTTCGAACGGATCAAAAAGAAGGGAATTGAAATGATCGGAAGGCAAACCGGAGTTTTCATCGTTGAGATGCTGCCATTTTCCGTCGCTGGATAAAATAGCCAATCCCTCTTTCGGCCGGTCTCGTTCGTTATTCCTTTCGTAATCATATAATGAGAAGTAAAGATTGCCGGCATCATCTTCTACGGCTCTGGTGATACAGGTCGACTTCAACGGAGTCTCAGCCTGATTGAATTCCACGACATGGTTGTTGGTATCGATCATAATTGTGCCACTGAACGTTCCGATCCACAACCGCCGCAGTCTATCACGGTAGGCGAAATAGATCGCGTCGGAAGGAAGTTGCTTGATATTTTGTTGGGACAGCAACTCCCATTGTCCATTCTTAAGAACACTAAGCCCCTTGCTGGTGCAGACAAATACTTCACCAAAGGGCGAGCACGTGATATGCATTATCCCGCCGTCAACCTTGGTTTCCTCCGGAGTATATTTTGTCCATTGTTTATTGTCATATTTATAGACTCCATCCATTGTGGCGATCCATTTGTTGTTGTCCTGGTCCACGGCAACGGAAAGCGCGTCTTGAGTGGCCTTGAACGGAGAGTTGCTTTCCGACAGCCCGGAAAATTCGTGCCCGTCGAATGTTGCCATACCGTTCAGGGTTGCGCACCAGAGTACGCCGTCCTTGTCGACGGCCGAGTGCTGGCTCATGTCCTGGGGTAATCCGGAATTTTCTTTTTGCCAGACGGTAATCTCGTATTTGCTCAATGAAGGGTTACTATATTGATAGTTCTTGTTGTAGATTACCCGCTCATCGGCGTTCCTCCAATTCGCGATCATATTTTTGGAATCAACCCGTTGGATGAACCCGGTCAGTCGCCCATCTTCGAAAGAAAAGACGACATTTACTGAAGCGCGGACCGGTATGCCATTATCGATTGCCGCCGTCCAACTGCATTGGTTCAGATATTGGACGGCATCGAGGGTGAATTTGTTCTTTGACTCATCCGTATGGCTGAGGACACAGGGCCGGCCAAGAGAATCCACCAGCACCTGGAAAGCGATTTTTCCCCGCATTCCCTTGAAATTGTAATTCGAATTAAGCGTGGAAATGATCTTCTGGAAATCGGCTTCGTTGTATGTAGCTTTCGGATCGCCGCAATCCAGGCAAAACCGATCTGTATTACATCCCTGGACCTTCACTTTAAAGATATTCTGGGACGAAAGCGGCGTCGAACAGATCGAAACAAAGGTTAAAAGGAACAGTGTTCTGGTTAGCATACTGTAGTCAAAATAAGGAGAAACCGCCAAACCAGCAAACAAAAATGATTCGTAACTTGTCTATCCGGACAATACCATCCAAATATTACGCATATGCTACGCGATACCCTGGTCACCCTGTACGAGCGCGACCTCCGCAAACTCATCGAAGAGGTCAGCCTGTTTCAACACGAAGAAAATCTCTGGAGAACCGTTGGGAGCGTTAAAAACTGTTGCGGCAACCTCACCCTCCATATCATCGGCAACCTGAACCATTATGTGGGCGCGACGCTGGCTCATTCCGGATATGTTCGCGACCGGCCACAGGAATTTGCCAAAAAGGGGGTTCCGCGGGGGGAACTTGTTGCTGAGCTGGAGGCGCTTATTCCGATGATAAAAAGCACGCTAAACAACTTCACAGCAGCTCAAATGGATGCGCAATACCCGGACTTGTTCGATGATGCGTATAATTCCAATACATACGTATTGCTCCGGTTGCTTACTCATTTAGACTATCATCTCGGGCAGATAAATTATCTCCGACGGATTTTGGAGTAGGTCACGCTTCCTGGTGTGCCGCTGCCTTGTTATATTCTTCGTAAAGCTTCCGCTGCAGGTCGGACGGCACCGGCGCATATTCCAGGAACTTCATCCGGAATTTGGCGCGGCCCTGGGTTATAGACCGAAGCGAAGAGGAAAAATCGTGCATTTCCGCGAGGGGTACGCGCGCAATGACCTTCGTGAAATGACCTTCCGTGTCCATTCCTTCCAATATGGCACGGCGGATCTGCAGATCGCTAATGATGCCGCCGGTCTGATCATCGGGACATAATACCGTAACGGAATAAATGGGTTCGAGCACCTGTGGGTCCGCCTGCCGGAACGCTTGTTTGAAGGCCATCATCCCCGCTATTTTAAAGGAGATATCGTTGGAATCGACGGGATGCATCTTGCCGTCATACACGATCACCCGGACATCCCGGACATGCGAGCCCGTCAGGGGACCCTCGTGCATTTTTTCCATCACGCCTTTCAGGATCGAGGGCAGGAAGCGTTGATCGATCGCGCCGCCGACGATGCAATTCAGGAAGACAAGCTTTCCGCCCCAGTCCAGCTGAAATTCATCCCGGCCCCGGACCGAGAGACCTTTGGGATCCGGCATGCCTTCAAACCAGGGCTCTACCTGCATATATACCTCGCCGAATTGCCCGGCTCCCCCGGATTGCTTTTTGTGACGATAGTTCGATTGTACCGGTTTGCGGATGGTCTCGCGATAGGGGATGCGTGGCCGGCTGAAGCTTGGACGCAGGTTTTTTGAAAAATGCTCCAGCTTCCATTTGATCACCGACAGATGCAGTTCACCCTGGCAATGGATGATCATCTGCTTCAGCTCCTGCGACATCTCCAGGATGATCGTGGGGTCTTCCTCCCGGACCTGACGGACGGCCGCTGCCAGCTTCTCCTCATCACCTTTTAGCTCGGATTCGATCGCTACGCTCATCAGCGGGGAAGGAAATTCGATCGGCGGCAGCTCCAGGTTCACTCCGCGGGCATGCAGGGTATTGTTGACATGCGTATCCTTCAGTTTGATGGTAGCCCCGATATCGCCCGCAGACAATTCATTAACGGGGATGCGTTTATTGCCTTCCACGACGAAAAGCTGGTTGAGCTTCTCCGTCACGCCATTGGTCTCGTTTACCAGTTCCATTCCCGATTTGATCGTGCCGGAATAGACCTTGAAAAAGGACATTTCGCCAATATGGCTTTCCGAAAGGACCTTATAGATGAAGATACAAGGAGGTCCGGCGGGATCGCAGGGGACGAGGTCGCCGTCAAGGGTAACCTGCGGGCCTAATTCGGCCGGTCCGGGACAGACATTGTCGATAAAACCCATGATCCGCCCGCTCCCCATATTCTTCTTGGCGGAAAGGCAGAACAGCGGGAAGAGCTCATGGTGGATCATGGCATTCTTAAGGCCCTGTCTCATCTCATCTTCATCCAGCTCGCCTTTTTCGAAATATTTCTCCATCAGCGATTCGTCGTTACCGGCGATCGCCTCAATCAGCTCCCGATGCAGCCGGTCCGCTTCCTCTCTTTCCGAAGCGGGGATGGGTAGCTTCTCCGGCCGGCCGCCTTCCGCCGGGAACCGGTATTGGATCATGTGGAGGACATCGATTATCGCATTAAAACCCGGACCCTGGTTGAGGGGATACTGCACAACGATCACATTCCTGCTAAAATGTTCCCGGGCTTGCGCCACCGTGCTGTCGAAGTCCGCCTTGTCCTGATCGAGCTTGTTGACGGCGAGCAGCATCGGCGTCCGGAAATGCTCCGTGTATTCCCAGATGATGTCCGCCCCTACTTCCACACCGAAGTTGGCGTTCAGCAGCAGTACACCGGTATCCGCAACCCGCAGGGCCGACAAGACCTCTCCCGCAAAGTCGTCATACCCGGGAGTGTCCAGGATGTTGATCTTATAGCCCCGCCATCGGGTATGCAGGAGTTTGGAAAAAATGGTATTACCTCTTTGCTGTTCCAGCTCATTGAAATCACCGACCGTATTTTGTTCTTCGATGGTGCCACGCCGCGTGATAAGACCTGCTTCATAGAGCATGCATTCTGCCAGCGTTGTTTTGCCGGAACCGGAATGACCGAGCAAAACGATATTTTTGACGTGAGAGGTGTCAAAATTTGTCATGGCAAGACGTATTTCCCTTAAGGTACGAAATTTAATGAATTTCGCATGGGTTGCCCTGGAGGTTGGGGCTATTTAATCGCGTAGCTGGATTTTGGCATATAAAAGATGGTCGTTTTCCCTCCGCCGGTGGTAAAGCTCATCTTCCCGAATGTGCCCGCCATCCCCAGGTATCTGATCTTTGACCCGGTCGGCAGGCCGTCGGTATCGAAGTAAGCCCCCAGCGGCAAATTACCGTTGGCTCTTTCCACGTCCTGGCTTGAGGCGAAACAGATGTACTTCTCCGTGGTCGCGTTGGCAAACCGATAGCCAAATACGATATAATTGATTTTTAGACCGGGGTCGATCGAAAATTCCTTGGTTTTCTTGTCGACCTTGCCAATGATCTGGGCAAAACACCCGGAAGAGACCGCCAAAAGCAGGATAGTTGCAAGCATCTTGTTCATACACAATAGTTTAGGATGGAACAATCTTTCCTGCAAGTAATATACCAATTTCACGCTGTGATCCCGAGCCACCCTTTAGAGCGGCTTTCGTCAGAGTGTTGCGATATCGATCACAAAACGATACCGCACGTCCCCCTTGAGCATCCGGGCATATGCCGTGGTAATATCTTTAATATCGATAAGTTCGATGTCCGATACGATCCGGTGTGCAGCGCAGAAATCCAGCATTTCCTGGGTTTCCTTTAGCCCGCCTACCCCCGATGAGGTCAGGCTTCTACGGCCATCCATGAGGCTGAATGTCTTGATCTCTAAAGGTTTCGGCGGGATGCCAACGGAGATGTGTACTCCGTCCAACCGCAATAACGACAGATACAGGTTGATGTCATGTTCCGCGGAGACCGTATCGAGGATGAAATCGAAGCTGTTTTTCGCTGCCTTCACCTGCGCGGGATCGGTTGTTACGAGGAAATGGTGGGCGCCCAGTTTTTTTGCATCTTTTTCTTTAGCGGGTGATGTGCTGAGGACGGTTACGTCGGCGCCAAACGCGACGCCGAACTTCACGCCCATATGGCCCAGGCCGCCCAGGCCAACGACTCCCAATTTATGGCCTTTGCCCACTTTCCAGTGTCTTAATGGCGAATAAGTAGTAATGCCGGCGCAAAGCAACGGTGCGGTGGCGGCCAGGTCGACTTTGTCGGAGATATGGAGGACGAAATCTTCCTTTACAACGATGGTTTTGGAGTAACCGCCATAGGTTGGGGTCTTGTGATCCTGCTCCCGGCCATTATAGGTTTGGGAATTTCCATTTATACAATATTGCTCCAGGTCCCGTTTGCAGTTTTCGCAGGTCTGGCAGGAGTCGACCATAACGCCTGTTCCGGCCAGATCGCCGACCTTGAATTTCTTAACCTGGCTTCCAACCTTGACGACGCGGCCTACGATCTCATGACCGGGCACCATCGGGAAGATGCCCTCGAACCAGTCGTTCTTTATTTGGTGCAGGTCGGAATGGCAGACCCCGCAAAACAGGATGTCGAACTGAACATCATGCGGGCCGACTTCGCGGCGTTCGAAGTTCCAGGGCGCGAGATCGGTAGTCGGGCTTTGAGCGGCATATCCTTTGACAGGGATCATAAAACGTTGGTGTTTTTTTGTCCGCCAAAACTGACGAAAATTTTTAAGACGGGGCTCACTAAAATTTTACTTTGTTTTGATCCCGCCCCATTTGGCTTTGAGCCAGGCCCTCACCGGTTCGTCATATAATTTGAGGCAGGCGTATGCCAGCGCAATGCTGACGATCAGCAGGACCAGACCCATGATAAGGCCGGGACCCATCTCAACATGATTTTTCACAACCCATGTCGTGTAGAGATAGATCAGCGGATAATGGGTAATATAAAGGGGATAGGAAATATCGCCCAGCAGCTTGCAGACGCGGGCCGCTCGTTTTCCGCTAATATGCCCTCCCGCTCCTATAGCGACGATCAGCGGGAAGAAGAAGATGATACTGACCGATTCATACAGCCCATTCATCCAGAGGTGCGTACTCCCGCCGATCCGCGGGATACAGAATATGATCAGGATCAGCAGGCTACAGACGCCAAAGGCGCCTTTAATATGGATCAGCTTCCCCATCCGGCACAGCAGCACCCCGGCAAAAAACGGATAGAGCAGTCGCGTGAAGCCGATATACAGTTGCGTGGCGTTCAGCGACCAGCCGCCGATCAGGTCCCCCTGCGGGCCCCACACCGTATATTGCACCAACAGACAAGCCGACAAAAAGACGAAGATCCCAAGCCCCCATTTCGAGAATCGCCGGATAACTACCGCGTACAGAATATTGGCGATGTATTCGAAGAAGAGCGACCAGGCCGGGCCATTCAGCGGATGCATTTCCTGCCATCCCCGGATATCCCAGGATATAGGTATCGGGATCAGGGTAGCGCCGATCACCATGATCAGCAGCATCTTCCATACGGGCGTTCCGCTGATGAGGGGGAAGACCCCGGAGGCCTGGAGGTAGAATAGCGCCGCCCCGATCAGCGAACCCATAACGACCATCGGCTGCAGCCGGATCAGCCGCCGCTTGTAGAAGTCCCACTGCGTCATCTCACCCCAGCGGTCATCATACGAATACGCAATCACAAAGCCTGACAGCAGAAAGAAGAAATCTACCCCCAGATACCCGTGATTGATGATCTGGATGAAGCGATTGCCGCCCGTGAAGGTTTCAAAGATGTGGAAGATAACCACTGCGACCGACGCTACACCGCGCAGTCCGTCGAGAATTTCATAGTGGCTTTTTGATGGGAGATACGTAGAGTTTTTATTCATGTGCAGATAGCTATTCGATTTCGACTACCCCGTCCGCTACGACCGGGAAAAGCGTGAAGACTTTTGCGTCGTGGCCGGGGATGATATATTTTGGTGAGGTTGCGAGTGTTTTCATGCGCTGCATCGCGCGGACATAACCGGCAGGGTCGAGGGTTCCGCCTTTGGATGCCGGTACCATGTGGTCGAGGCTGTAATAGATCCAGATGTTGTCGGAGGCGAGGACGATATTTTTCGATCTTGTTTGGACGACCGTGTATTGGGAGTTGTAGGTATGCCGCGAGCCGGTGTACACTCTTATTTTTGGGATGATCTCCTTGTCATCGCCGTCAACGAGTGTTACTCTGTGGGCCATATTCAGCTCCACCATCGTCCGAACGTCTTGCTTATCATAGACGGCGGTGCTGTCACTGGCCCAGGATGCGCCCACGAAATAATTGTAATCTTCCTTCTGGATCCAGATATGGGCGTTGGGGAAAAGTCCGACGCCATCGATATGATCCCAATGCGGATGGCTGAGAATGATGTCGGTGATGTCGCCGGCTTTAAGGCCTAGTTTTGCGAGTGCCGAATCGGGACGGATATAATTTGCGAGATCGAAATACTTTGCCTGCGGGCCGTTAAGAAAGCCGGCATCGACGAGGATATTTTTTCCATTGTCGCCTTTTATGAGCCAGATGGAGAAGACCATGTTGACGCTATCGGTGCTCGGGCCTGAGTCTGCAAAGACCGAAACGGAGGCCGGGTGCGCGCTGGCCGCGAATCGGATCGCGTAGACTTTGTAGTCCGGGGATTGGGCCTGAATGTTGAGGGGCCCCGTCAATACGAATAGTAAAAGAAATGGCAGTCTTATTTTCATATTTATTCAACAAAATGCCAGCAAACGCCAGCGATATCGATAATATTTACTTCTATTCCATAAGGTTGCTGCGTGACCTGCCCGATTCTTATCCCAAACCGTTCCGGCAGTTTCTTTTCGAGCACCATATTCCGGAATTCTTCGGCGCTGCTGACTCTCACCGATAACATGAAATTCTCCGCGAACTCTTTCCGGTCAAAATTTTGCAAAATGAAATTGCAGCTGTCGGCGCTGAAGCCTGCCATGCCGCCCGCGTCCCAGTTGAGGGTGAATCCCAGTTCCTGGAAGAGCTGCTTTGACTCTTCGTATTTGGGGCCGGATGGGACGAAGGGGGCCATGGACAAAAACTTCATCGTCAGTTCGTTTGGATAAATATAAACTTTTTTTTAAAACCGCTATTTAATCCGCACTCGCAACACCTCATCCGACGCCGTGATGTACAACACATCCTTCGTCTCATTGAACGCGCAGTTCGCGGCTGGGCGGTTGTAAATCCGGATCAAGCCGAGTAGTTTCCCCGTCGGGCTGATGATGTTGACTCCGTCCGGGCCGGCTGCGAAAAGATTTCCGAATCGGTCGATCTTGAATCCATCCGCACCTTGTTTTACTGCTGCCTTCGCTTTTAGGGGTGCACCGTCGAGGAGAAGCCCGCCGCTCCGGATGGCGCCGCTACTGTCCAGTTGAAATGCATCCCAATGCGTATGCTGATCGTCGCTGCTGCCGACATACAGGATTTTCTCATCCAGCGAAAGCGCGATCCCGTTTGGCCGCGAAATGCTGTCGATCAGCAGACTCAGCTTACCATCGGGAGCGATCTTGTACACCCCCTCGAATTTGAGTTCCCGGGTGGGATCATTCTCGTGCTTGGGTAGACCGTATATCGGATCGGTGAAGTAGATATTATCTTTACTGTCAACAACGAGGTCATTTGGGCTATTGAATTTCTTCCCCTTATAATTCGCGGCCAGGATGGTGAATGCCGGTTTGGGCGAATCGAGCGGCGCGTTCAGGCGGACTACCTGCCGGTTGCCTGACTGGCAGAGCAATAACCGACCTTCCCGGTCCAAGGTCAACCCGTTCGAACCATTCTCCCCATCCCGGAAAGCCGTGTCGGTGTAGCCGGAGGGCGTCAGATAAGGGACGGGGGTATCCGCACCATTCCACCGGTAGATGGTGTTCTCCCGCACCGCTGAGAAGAGCAGCATCTGTTTCGACGGCACCCAGATCGGGCCTTCCGACCATTTATAATGATGACCGATAACCTTGATTTCCGCGTTGCTGTCGATAATGTCGGCGGCGGAGGGGTCGTACAACTCTACTTTCCCGACGCTGTCGGGGCCGGCTGAAGATGACCCCGCTGGAGTGTGGCAGCTGCTGAAGAACAGGAAGCAGCCGGCGGCAATTGCGACAAATAAAATACGCATATTCTAATGACTAAATTTGATCTCGTAAATACCCGACCATAGTTTGCCCGTCACATAAACTTTATCGTCAAACGGATCATATGCGATCCCGTTCAGCACATCACAACCGGGATTCCGGTTCTTTTCCTGTTCGACCAGCGACGTTAGGTCAAGCTTGCCTATTATCTTCCCATCGGCGGGGTCGATCTTTACCACGTAATTCTGCGTAAAGCGATTGGCATAAATATATTTACCAATATACTCGAGTTCGTTCAAACTATCCAGCGGGACACCGTTCAGTGTCACAGCCAGGACCTTGACCGGCTTGAGACTTTCCGGGTTGAGGTAAGTCAGGTTGGAGGTGCCATCGCTCATGATCAGCGAAGTACTGTCGGTCGTCAGCGCCCAGCCTTCCTTATTGGCATAGGTGAAGCTGTCGATCCGGCGAAATGTCGCCGCATCATAAATGAACCCTGTATGATTCTTATAGGTCAGTTGGTATAGCTTCCCGTTAAAAAATACGATCCCTTCGCCAAAATATTTTCTGCGGTCCAGCTCGATCTTTTTGTCCACCTTGCCGGTACCAAGGTTGTCGACGCCGACCATCGACCTGGTCTGCGGATAATCTTCAGGAGCTCCGCTGCTCTCATAAAAATGATGATCGTAGAAGACAAAACCTTCTGTATAGGAAGTAGTATCATGCGGATAGACATGTCCGACGCCGTAATTTATTGTGGGAACCACAGCAGGAGAAGGGACTTGACCACCGGAACCCTCCCCTGACCGACCGTCGCAACCGGCCAGGCAGCATAGCGCCAAAAAGAGATATCGGGACCGCGCCACGGCTTTTATTGACAAATTAAAGTTTTTGATAGTCAATTCATTTATTTTTGCCGGGGTTTTTTCGACCGGGGACGATAAACGTGACGTGGTCATGGGGTTTTTTACCGTTCGTCCGCAATAGGCGCCGATCATCCTTCAAATTGGAAATAGCAGGTGGTTATGGGAATGTTAAAACGTGTGCCAATTTGCAGCAAAAGTTATAGTTTGCCGGTCCTAAAATAAACTCAATAGACGCGTATGAAAAAATTGATTGTCTGTGTTTTATGTTTGATGTCCACCCGTCTTTTCGCGCAGATTCGTCTGGGAATTCAGGGCTCGTTCAGCACGCTCAATATGTGGCAAACCGATCAGATCGGCGGCTTACCGACGGGAGCACAGACCCGGCAGCTCAACGGCTTTCAGGCCGGCTTGTTCGCGGAATTTGATCTTGGTTACACCGGCCTTTTTGTTCAACCCGCGCTGATGTATGCGGAAAATGGAACCAATTTTGGTAATACTCAGGGATTTATTGATAACGCTAATTATTCCATTGGTTATTCCAGTACTTATCTGCGCATCAATTCGCTCCGGCTTCCGGTAAACCTGGTATACAAATATGCCGTGAGTGATAAGTGGAAGGTATTCATCGGGATCGGCCCTTATGTTGCTTATAACCTGGGTGGGACCGAGAAGGGATATTATCAGGTGATCTATACCTCCTCTAACGAGTCGGGCGCTTTCCCCATCAACAATACTTTACAACATTCCAGCAACCCGTCCTATGCTCCGGGCGGGGTATCCAATGTCACCGCGTTTGACTTCGGCGTCGACGTGCTGCTCGGTTTTTCGTATAAGAAATTTGATTTTTCGGTAAGTTATAATCGCGGATTAACCGAGCTCTATCACACCACATATACCGACCTCGGCAACGATTTCTGGAACTTTACGGTGGGCTATACGCTCTTTGGCCATTCCCGTAAACCGAAATTATAGGGGAGCGCACCGACGTCTGCTAGAAGCTCCCGTGTAGCGACAGGTCCTGGATAACAGGAACCTCCGAAGAGGTCTTATCAAACACCGCAGGGATGATTACGCCCTGACTGAAGCCGCACCCGGAATGGGGATCCGTCAGCGCCTTCGAAATGGCCGCCGATCGCAGGTCGAACGTAAAGTAGATGACGCAGGAAGAATCACTGGCCGGATGATAGATCGCGCGGTTTTCTTCATAATGCAGCGTGTCCACCAACGACCCGGACTCATAGCCGGGATATCCTTTATTGACATAAAAGCATATCGCGATCGTGCTGCTGTCAAGCAGGCATACGCGGAGTTCGCCATAGTGACCGGTGATCTTGCTGTTCTTCACTTCCCCTTTCAGAATATAGGTGCCCGTGGGATTGACAAAGTCAGGGCTGCCACTGAACAGACCTCCGGTGAGGAATAGTAACGCCGGGAAGATTATGTTCTTCATACACAGTTGTTTTATGCGTGTTTTGAAGAAGCCTTCTCATGTCGCTATTTATACCAAATTACGAAATCTTGATGGATCGTCAGAATGGATGGGTGAGTTCCCGCCGCTGACAGGTGTCGATCATGTTCACGATCGTTCGGATGATCCTGTCTTTTTCATCAAAGGCGATCAGATGTCCCCTTCCCGGTATCATTTGGATATTCAGGGAGGGAACATTCGTTAAATGCTCCTGCGCAAACCTGGCATTGCTGGTATCCACCAGCCCGTCCTCCTGTCCCTGCAAATACATCACCGGGACATGGATCCGGCCCCACAGCGGCAGCATCTTCTTTAGCTCCTCCTTATGATAAACCTTCTCGCGGTTGGCCGTCTGCAGCATCCGGGGGACAACCCAATGGACGAGCGGGCTCTCAACCGGATAGGTGAACCAGAAATACTTTTCCCGCCCCGGGCCCAGCGGCGGCGCCATCAAAATCAACCCATCCACCAGCTCCGGATAATCCATGGTGAGCCGGGCGGCGATCGGCGATCCATAGCTCACGCCGACAACGATCACCGGTCGATGTACCCGATGCAGACTGTCGAGGATCACCTTGATGACCGCAGCCTGCGCCGAGATATCCGGCATTGGGTCTGCCAGCCCGGAGTAACCATAGCCCGGCCGGTCGACCGCATACATCGTCGCCCGCGACAACAGGACACTGTCGGCCAGATATGCCTTCCAATAGCTCATGGAACTGGGGGCGCCGTGAATAAAGAGAACGGTCGCTTCGGGATTGTCCCCAACGCTTACATACCGGACCTTTCGGCCCCGGGCTTCGTAATACTCGATATGCGGTGTGACATGCCGGGCCTTGAACCATTCGGTCAGCTCCTTATCATCCATTCTGAATTGAACGAACCTGTCCCCAACCAACAGTGCAACAATTAAAAAGATCACTACGCCCAGTACAAATCGGATAAAGATCCTGACCATTCTTGCGATCATACCTGGCCCATTTTTGGGATAATACATCGAAAATAACGAATTTCACCGGACACCTGCTGTATCGTTTCCGGACAACCAACCGTTGGATATTACATCATAATCTTCTGACCCTTAATCGCTTAAAATTCCGGAGACTTTTTTGCTTTATCTACGTCCAACAACATCATGATGCTGCGAAATTACCTGAAGCTGGCCTGGCGTAATCTCCTCAAGGATCGCCAATTCTCCCTCCTCAACCTGCTTGGCCTTTCGGTTGGCCTTGCCTGCGCCCTCCTCATCGGTCTTTGGATCGCGGACGAATACGGGATGGAGAAATACAACCCCAATGACGACCGGCTCTATCAGGTAATGACCAACAACAAGACCTCCAATGGCCTTGAGACCGGCATGTATACACCGGGCATCCTGGCAAAGGGCCTAAGGGCTGAGTTCCCCGAAGTTGAAGACGCCTCCGTGGTAATGCCGGCATCGTGGTTCAACGACCCCACGACCCCTTCCGGGTTATTAACCTATGGCGACAAAAAGCTCAACGCAACCCCGCAGCTTGTTGACAGCAATTTTTTCCATTTGTTCACCTGTCCCATCCTCGAAGGGGACTACCACCTTCTTTTTGCCGACAAGCAGGGGATATTCATTTCGTCATCGATGGCCCAGCGTCTTTTTGGCACCACGCCAAATCTTATCGGGAAAGTCATCCATTTCGACCAGAACGACTTTAGCGGCAACTATGAGATCAGGGGTATTTTCCAACCCAACCCGGCAAATGCAACCGAACAACCCGACCTGCTCTTCAACTTTGAACTCGCGCAGGAAAAGCGGCCCGGTCTTAAGGAATGGGGTAACTCTGATCCACATACGTTCGTCCTGCTTAAGCCGGGCGCCGATCTTGCCGCGTTCAACCGAAAACTTGCGCCTTACCTGGCTTCAAAACAAGGCCGCAAAGACAACTACCCCCAACTCTTTCTTAGCCGATTTTCCGACCGTTATTTATATGACCGCTTTGAGAACGGGATTCGCAGCGGAGGCCGGATCGTCTATGTCAAACTGTTTACCATCATTGCCATCTTTATCCTGATCATTGCCTGCATCAATTTCATGAACCTCTCCACCGCGCGGGCAGCTCAACGGGCCAGGGAGGTCGGCATCAAAAAGGTCGTTGGCGCCGGCAGGGGTACGCTCATCCTGCAATATCTCGGCGAGTCGGTCCTGCTCAGTATCGCCTCCGTGTTGGTCGCGGTTGTTATCGCCGGGATGTTGTTACCGGTTTTTAACGACATTACGGGTAAACAACTTACACTCCGCTTTGGTCCGACGCTTCTGCTCGAATTGGCAGGGATCGCGCTTCTTACCGGTCTCTTCGCGGGCAGCTATCCGGCCTTTTATCTTTCTGCCTTTCGGCCGGTAGCGGTGCTGAAGGGAACCATCAAGACCTCCTGGGCCGAGCTGTGGGCCCGGAAAGGCCTTGTCGTGTTTCAATTTACGCTGTCGGTCCTTTTCATTGCAGGGGTATTGATCGTCTACCGGCAGGTTTCCTATATCCAATCGCGCGACCTGGGTTATGATCGGGATCATGTCATCGACTTTAATATTCCGGGCTCTATGGACTCGGCTTATATGGTGCACGCGGCTAGTTTTGTGTCCGAATTGAACCATATTTCAGGCGTTGCGAATGCCGGCAGCCACTATCATAATCTCACCGGCGATCATGGCGCGATCGGTGGCGTAAACTGGCCGGGTAAGGACCCAGCTTTAAATATTGAATTCGCTAACATTGAGATTGGCCAGAATTTTTTGCAGACGATCGGGATAAAATTGAAAGCCGGGCGGTATTTCTCAAAGAATATGGACCACGAGATCATTATGAACGAAACGGCAATCAAGGCGATGGGGCTTAAAGACCCTCTTGGCAAGGTTGTCCGCTTCTGGGATGAAAAGCGTGCGATCATCGGGGTCGCGGCCGATTTTAATTTCGAATCCCTTTATCAACCCGTGAAGCCTGCGTTCTTCCGGTGTTATCCCGTCGCCAATTGGGTCATTGTCCGCCTGCAACCGGGGAACGAGAAGCAGACGATCGCCCGAATCGGCAAGGCCTTTACGGGCTTTATGCCCGGGATGGAGTTCGAATACAAATCCCTGGATGAAAGCTATCAACGACTTTATTCTTCCGAGATCAGGATCGGTATCCTCTCGCGCTACTTTGCCGGTCTGGCTATTCTCATTTCGTGTCTCGGGCTGTTTGGGCTTGCGGCATTCAGCGCCAGCCGCAGACAGAAAGAGCTCGGCATCCGAAAGGTCGTCGGCGCCAGCGTTACCCAACTGGTCTACCTTATGTCCAAAGAATTCCTGTGGCTGGTCGCCCTGGCGATCGTGATCGCTTTCCCCCTGGCCTGGCTGGGCATGACCTCCTGGCTGAACGAATTCCAGTACCGTACGCGGATCACGGCGGACCTGTTCCTGCTGACCGGAGGTACGGTTATTCTGATCACGTTGTTGACGATAAGCTATCAATCGATTTCGGCGGCATTGGCTAACCCCGTGAAAAGCCTGAGGTCTGAATAAATTTGCTAGTAGCGAACAATATTTTTGATGGGCACCGGCGGCGTAAACGACTGGTCCTCCTCCGGCAAACCATAGATGGCCCGCACGACCTCCATTCCCTTGACCACCTTCCCAAAGGCGGCGTACCCCTGTCCGTCCGGATTGTTTTTTCCGCCATAGTCGAATCCCGGCTGATCCCCGACACAAATGAAAAATTCCGTCGTCGCTGTTCCCGGCGCTTGTCTGGCCAGGGAGATCACGCCATCGGTGTGGAGGATATGTGTCTGCTGCGTCGTCTCATGTGGAACTCCCGGCAACGAAACCGCTTCTGCGCGATTGGTCCTCCAGATCCCACCCTGGATCAACTCCGAAGGGTCGGCACCCGTCGCCTGGTTTGCTTCGTTCAATACCCGGTAGAAATTGCATTTTTTATACAGACCTGAATCGACATAGGATAAAAAGGCAGCGACCGTCCGGGGAGCTTGCTTTGGATACAATTCCACCTCAATATCTCCCGCCTGCGTTTGGATGATGACCCGAGGGGCATCGGGGTTAAGTGTGGAATGACAGGATAATAAAAGGATCAGGGCGGTCAGGAGGAAGGTTCGCATAGTTGCTGTTAAGACCCGCAAATTAATTAATATTGTTTATGCATTTTGACTTACCATTCTTTCAACTCATCTTCTTCGCCTTTATCTCTCTTTTCCCCGCGGTGAACCCCATCGGGTCGGCCTTTATTGTCGAACCGCTGCTTGGGGATCTCAGCATGCCGGAGCGGAGGAGCGCGTCGAAGAAGATAGCACTCTACTGTTTTGTCATTTGCACGGTCACCGCGCTCGTTGGCAGCTGGGTGCTAAAGATCTTCGGGATCTCCATCCCGATCGTCCAGCTCGCCGGGGGTATCATGATCTGTCGAATGGGCTGGCAGCTACTGACGACCGACAACGAGATCAAGACCAAAAAGGAAACAGCCCACCCCGAGGTGACCGCCAATATCGACAATATCCTTTTTTATCCGGTTGCTTTTCCCATGACTACGGGCCCGGGCACGATCTCCATTATCCTGGCCCTTAGCGCCCATCCCAACGAAACTTCGCTTAGCGAGCATTTTCTCAATCTCTCGGCCCTGGCCATTGCTATTCTTGGCATTTGTCTGCTCGTGTATATATGTTATACCAACACACCCCGGATTACGCATCGCTTAGGTCCCCGCGGGGAACAGATCGTCAACCGGCTGAGCGCTTTCCTCGTGTTTTGTATCGGGATGCAGATCGCCTTCTCCGGCATCCGGGTTCTGGCAAAGCTACTATAGACACGATTTGATCTCCCTCACCGTCTCTGCGAAAGCCTTTTCCTGCCGGACCTCTTTTTGCCAGGCCAGCCCCCTTTCCATCAGGTCGATCTCCCGTACAATCGTCGACCCCTCCGACCCCGCTTTCCGGCCCAGTACCAGCACGGTGTCCGAGATCGCAACCGCGGTAGCAATATCATGCGAGACGATGATCAGCGTCTTCAGATCGTCCGAGAGTGAGACCTGTAATAACAACTCTACGACCTTATCCAGTACACAGACATCCAGTCCGGAGAAAGGCTCGTCGAGCAACAGGAAATCACTCCCCTTCAGCAGCTGCTGGATGATGGACACCCGCTGCTGCTGACCTCCTGAAAGCTGCGCCGGATAACGGCCCAGCACATCCGCAATATCGAACCGCTGGGTATATTCCCGGATCGCATGGTCCTCTTTGCCCGCCAGGGCCTTATTCCGCCGGGCCGCCAGCAGTAGCGACTGTCTGACGGTCCGCCAGCCGAACTGATAATAATTCTGGAAGATGACCCCCATATCGCCGGGCTGCACGTTTCGTTCCCGAAATACTTCGATCGATCCGTTTCCTTTTTCGACCGGTATCCGCTCCCGGATCTTAATGCTCCCGGTGTCCGGGCGTTGTAGTCCCGACAACAGCCGGAACAGTTGGGTCTTGCCGATCCCGCTTCGGCCGACCAGCGACACGACTTGCCCCTGCTGCAAGCCCGGACGGACGACATCCCGGATACTGAAACGAATATCGTGCAGGATACAAACCCGATCATAAGACAATCCCACGCTTTCCACCTGCAATAATACATCCTCCTTGCTATACGTTGCCATTGCTCGTTTTTTTTGTGTAAGGAAATAACCAATGCCGGAGAACTCCCAGCAAATAATCGAAGCACAGCCCGAGCCCGAGAATAACCGCCTGCAATGCCAGCACATGCGGCAGGTCATTGTATTTGTTGTATTTGATCATCAGCGTTCCGATCCCGCCTTCGCTCATATTCAACCCCTCCACCATCGTGATCATCATCCAGGCGATCGCGAAGTTTTGACGCACGACCTCAAATACCTGGTCGGCTTTTCCGATGATGATCACTTCGTACAGACTCTCCCATTGGTTATAGCCCAGCGTCTGACACAGCTCGAATTCCTGTGCCGGGGTAGACAGAATGACCGATAGAAAGGACGTCGTCAGAAAAGGCACGATACCAAAGAGCAGCAACCACAGCTTTAGCTGCCCTCCGTCCCTGGTCAGGAGTGTGAAGATGAAGATCAGTCCCGTCAGAGTCAGATACCGGCACTTTACAATGAACTGCGCCACAGGCCGAAAGAAAGGGATGACCGATGCATAGCTGAAGATCAGCGTGATCAGCACTGCATAGACCAAGGCCTGACCGGTGAGCATTAAGCTTGTCAGGAGGTTGTCGATGAAGAGGCGGGTTGTCAGCAGCTGGCCAAGCGCAACGAGTACTCTTGAAGGCGGGGGGATTAACCCCCCGCCCAGTACCTGCCAGCTGAGTAACGTCACGGATAATTGCGTTACGACGATTGTCAAAAAGGTCCGTTGATTTATTTTATCAAATGGTTTGAGCATAAAGAACAAGTTTTATTGGCCCAGGACAATCTCCACCCGCCGGTTCCTGCTTCTGCCGGCAATAGTGCCATTATCAGCCACCGGTTTCGACGAGCCGTACCCCTTCGTCTCGATCCGGTTAGCGGCAAGTCCCTTGTTCAGCAGATAATCCTTCACCGCGTCCGCCCGCTTCTCCGACAACGGAACGTTGACATTGTCCGAGCCGGAGTTATCGGTATGGCCATAGACCCCCAGCTTGAGCCCTTCTGCTACGACTGCCGACTCGAAGATCGAATCCAGCATCCTGTCGGACCCGGGCCGGATAGCGGCCGACCCCGTTTCGAACTCGATGTGGTAGGACCGGGAGGAGACTTCTGACGTGATTTCGCTCGCATATTGCGTTTCGATCGCCTTCCCTTCCAGAAGTTCGGGGTGATTCGCGATCACGCTCAGCAGGAAGGATTTGTCAACGGCCTTTTCATAGGGCATATAACCTGGCATGAGCGACGGATACATCCGGACCATCAGGTTGCCGAACGTATTGTATACCGCTTTGTACCGGTCGACCTTATCGGGGCCGAGACCAAACGTACCCGCCATATCCGCCAGGTTGAAAACAGCAGACCCACCGAGATGTACTGACAGACCCTGAATATCCTTTTCCTGGACGCCGTTGAAATACTTCAGCCAGTAGTCGGCATTTTGCTCCTGATAGACGGAGGCGCTTACCTGCGCGGCGAACTTGCGGGCGTCGGTAAATGACCGCACCTGGTCACCGGCCTGCGCCAGCGCGATGATCATATTCTCGATGTCCGTTCGGTGATCATAGGCCCACTTCCTGATGGCGATGGTCTGGACGGGCATCTGCGAAGCATACTGGCGCGTATTGGCGATCGTAACCAGACCGCCTTTCCTGGTGGCGACATTCACGTCACCGGGCGTCCAGGTCGCTACCGCGTCCACGCCAACCGTTGTATCCAGGCCGGTCGTCTTCCCATCGCGGATGATCTTCCTGCTTTCGGTATATCCGGTGATATACTTGTTCGGTGCGTCCAGGAAATCGCCCGCTGCGATAAGGTTGACGGCATCCGGATCGTAGGTTGTTTCGTCGGGGTTGACTTTTATCCCATTATCGCCTGCCCACTTCAGCAGGATATTGACGTCGCCATCCCTCAGCACTCCGGCCACGCATTTGCCGACCGCGTTGTGCGGATCCTGTCGCCAGGCCGGCGGCCCCATGATCTGATCCTCTCCAAACGATTTACCGTGTGCGATGGGCAGGATGATCGGCTGGTATTCCGCACCTAAGGGCTCCAGCTCTTTGGAGAGGGCCGTCATAAAGGCCGGCATCCCGTCACCCATGAAGGAGACCAGCACCGCCGGAGTGCCAGAATTCGCCTTGTACTGGCCTGCGAATTTGACGAGGTCCGCCATCTGCTTGTTGCAGTCGTCCTGGCGCAGGTAAGTGATATCCAGATGCGCCTTGTCGAACAGCGAGCCCTGTGTCGTACGGACGCCACCGTTGGCATACATCCCGGAGAACTGTGCGTTCCACGCCATCCGCTCCCAGGTGATTCTCGTTCCGCCGTTGACTGCTTCGTTGTTCGACGGCATGGGCAACAGTACGGCATGGTCATTTAAGGATGCCTCCGGCGCGTCGGGTAATACGATCTTGCCTACTTCCACGGCCTTTCCGGCTTCTTTCGGCCTGGCCTGATACCATTTTACGCTGATAATTCCGGCTGTGATGACCATTGCGATCAACAGAACTTTGCCGGCGGGTTTTACTTTGACTGACATATATATTGTTTTTAATGGTTACTCTAATAGACCTTTATACTTATCGACCGACACGTCTTTGAGGCGACCGGTATTCCCGTCGCGGACGCCCGATCCGGCGTAGTGGAAGTCCTTGCCCAGATCGAACTGGTTGATCAGCTCCAGTGCCTGCGCCGACTTCGCTTTGTCCTCCAGCACCTGGTCATCCATGAAGCGGGAGGTCACGTCGATCGCGGACTTGATATGCCCGATCTTTTCGCCGATCCTGACTTTCAGCAGGGCCAGCGCTTTTTCCGCATCGCGGTTGAGCTCGTCGTCACCCTTGAAGGCACGCATTGCGCTCGTCACGGCAGAAAGCCCCGTCGTGACCGAATAGTAGAGGTCTTTCTTGGCTTCCAGATCGAGTTTGGCGTCCTCCAGCATAACACCGCTTTCTTCATAAGCGGCGTCCGCGAAAAGGATCAGCTTGTTCAGGTCGCTGACGATTGGCGTCACGTTCTCGATGTATTCGCGACAACGCATCACGTTGTTGGTGAAAAGGTTTATTTGACGGGGGCTTCCCTTTTCATTTTGAAGGATTTTCACCTTTTGGATATTGAGCTGCATTTCCTTTTCCTTTTCCGCGAGCTTGTCCGTCAGCTCGCTTTGTTTTCCTTTTAACCGGCCTGATTGCCGGTAGAGGGTTTCCCGGTCCTTATAGCCCTGCTCGATTTTCGCCTGCAGGATGTTGAAGGGGTTTAGTTCGATTGCCAGCCCGATGGAGTAATTGGCGACGAATTCTGAAATGTATTTGAGCGCGCGCCAGAACTTCCTGTTGGTAATCGTCATCAGCAGGAACCCGCAAACCACACCCGCAATCACGAGGTTGACCAGGTTCCAGGTGACCTTGATCAGCCAGGGCAGTACATAGGTCAGGAATCCATAGCTAAGGCCTGCCAGGAGGGCCAGGGCGACGATGGCGGAGGCGATTTTTTTGGGCTCGCTCCACCAGCCCGGGGTCTTTGCGTTTTGAATCAGTTTGTTCATGATCGTTAGGTTTTGTTGTTAGTGGATATATTGATTGATCTTTTCGATGTCGCGCCGAATGTCCTCCTGACGGCGCTTGCTCTCGGTGGAATACGCGATGCTGCCGGCGCTGAGTTTGTCCTTGCTGACGCGGGTCTCCTCCTGTAAGGAGCCGATCTGCTGCTGCAGCTGGGCGATCTCCTGGGACAGGCTCCGGATGCGGGCCGCCTTTTGTTCGGCTTCTGCTTCTTTGCCGTTGACTTTTTCCTTGAAAGCGGCGTCGACGGTCGCCTGGAATTGCCCGGCGTCGGTTGAGAGTATCCGGAGGTATTCGGTTGCGGTGTCCAGCAACCGTTGCTTGTCAAGACCCTGAACCTGCAGGCCCGCAAATGCGGCGTTATACCGGGCCGCTTCGTCGGGAATGGCTTGCATGACCGCGATCATTCGTGCGAACTCATAGTAGTCCGGACCGGGGATGTTCGCGTCGCTTAACAGCTTGTCGAAATGTCCGGTGAACCGGTCGCCGGCGCGGTCTTTCGGTTGAATGGGGTCATCCGGCTGCGCGCGATTCTCCCGTGGCGCAAGCGGTTCCTCTTGTTCGTCCACCTCCAGAAATGCGGAGATGATCTTTTTTCCAATACTTATCATAGTTGTAATTTTTTGCACATAGTTTTTCCTGTTACGACCTTTGCCGGTCGTATCGACTATACATGAACGTTATAACTGTAATATAAAAGGGCCGGCCTTGGAAGAGACTTATTTACTTACTTGGAAACGTCGTTCGCCGGAACGGAGGCGGGATGCCTATGGAAGAAAGAGTGCCGATTTCATTTTGGTGGGAGCGAGGCTCCATTTGATTTGACGAAGTAAAGATAATATGACGGCGGACCCCGCGCCAGATCATCCCGCATAGACGGCTAGTTTCGTCGAATGACGGCAAAGCACCTGTGATGAGCGGCAAAATAAGCGGTTGAGTGTCATATATGAGGGCTGATCGGTAAAATTGGACTTAGCAGCGGCTGCCGGGATGGAAGAACGGCAAGCGTTTGGACCTAACCCTGTTAGTTCTGTTACGCTGTTGCAAAACGCCGTCAGTTCGGGCATTATCGTTACCTTTTGCCTCATAAAAGCGTTTTGCCATGCACGTTCGATTGATTTCGTCGCTGGTCCTCCTGTTTTCCGCGTTGGTGCACTCGCGGGCGCAGGACACGGCCCGTCAGATCCCCCTCTGGCCCGGTGGTGCGCCAGGTTTTGAGAACCGCCGGAGCGAGCCGGAAGAAGCAAAGGACTATTATGTGAAGAATATTCACAACCCCTCGATAACGATTTACCTTCCCCCAAAAGAAAAGGCAACGGGTGCTGCTGTTGTCATCTTTCCCGGCGGGGGGCACCGGCTCCTGGTCTTTAACGCCGAAGGCCGTGATCCCGCCCGCTTTCTCAATAGCATCGGCGTCGCTGCCATCATCGTAAAATACCGGCTGTTCCGGGAAGACTCGGCCCTCTATAGTTTTGAGAAAGAGACCCGGGAAGATGCTTACCGCGCCATGCGTCTCGTGCGCAGCAAGGCCGCTGAGTGGAATATCGATACCGGACGTGTGGGAACGCTGGGTTTTTCCGCCGGGGGTGAGACCGCAGCGTTAGTAGCTTATACCCCAGGCGGTGGCGATCCTACTGCTCCGGACCCCATTGACCGGTTGAACGGCCGACCCGATTTTCAGATGCTGGTTTATCCCGGTCCGCTTGGCATTCCGGCTGTCATCCCCGCAGACGCCCCGCCGGCCTTCCTGATCGTTGCGGACAACGACCAGGGCGCCTCCCCTGTCATCCTCAGCCTGCTCGACAAGTACCGTGCCGCCAAGGTGCCGGTTGAAGCGCATATCCTCTCCGGCGGTAATCACGGGTTCAACATGGGCTATCGGAGTAATCTCAAAGCGGTTCGGGATTGGCCGCATCTGATGGTTGACTGGATGGATGATATGGGTTTGCTCCAAAAAAAAGCCCCCGGTAGGAATACCAGGGGGTACTAATCAAAGTGTTTTTTAACCATTAAACCTTATCCTATGAAAAACCAAAGCTACGACCCTGCGAGGCATATGCCTGATTTCTGATCGTAGTTATTAATACTTTAGGAACTTACCTCAAGAAAACCTTAAGAAACCACTTAAAAACGGGGTTTCCATGCCCGGGTGGCCGATCGATCGATCGGGGTTTTAGCATTCAGAATTCGCGCAGATTCAACTCGGAATGCGATTTTTTAGTAACTTACCGCCCTATGGCCAAAAGAATTGATTTTGTGTATTCAGAAAAGCAAGAGCCTCATCGACTCCGCACCAAAAAAATCCTTCAGCAGCACCCCGAAGTCCGCGAGCTAATCGGAAAGAACAAATACACCTTCTTTGCCATCCTTGGTCTCGTGCTGTTTCAGGTTACCCTGGCCTGGTTACTTAGAGACAGTTCCTGGTGGCTGGTCTTTGGCGCCGCCTACCTCCTTGGTGCATTTGCCGACCACTCCCTCTTCGTCATGATCCATGAATGTGCACACCATCTCCTGTTCAAAAGCCGCGCAGCCAACCGGCTTGCCGGTATCCTGGCCAACCTCCCCCAGCTCTTCCCCAGCTCCATCTCCTTTGAGCGCTATCATATCAAACACCATTCTTTCCAGGGCATCCACGAATTGGATGCCGACCTGCCTAACCGCTGGGAAGCGCGGCTGATCAACAACTACTTTATCGGCAAATGCCTCTGGCTGATGTTCTATCCCCTTTTCCAGATCTTCCGCATTAACCGGCTTCGCGAGATCAAACCCTTTGACGGCTGGGTAGCGCTGAACTGGGCCCTTGAAGCCATCTTCGTCGCCGCGATCTGGTATTTCCTCGGCCCTAAAGCGATCGTTTATTTACTCGCCAGCTTCTTCTTCTCGGTTGGCCTTCATCCACTGGGCGCCCGCTGGATCCAGGAACATTACCTGACCGACGATGAACACCAGGAAACCCACAGCTACTATGGCTGGCTGAACATACTCGCCTTCAATGTGGGCCATCACAACGAACACCACGATTTCCCTTCCATTCCCTGGAACAAGCTGCCGCGGGTCCGCAATACCGCCCCGGAATATTACAATACGCTTTATTATCACACTTCCTGGTTCGCGCTGTTTTTCCGTTTCCTTTTTGATAAGGAGATCAGTTTGTATCACCGCATCATCCGGAAGGAACGGGGGAAAGTAGCGCTTACGGATGTATCGACCCCCGACCGGGATCTGGTAGACGCCAAAACGACGGCAATGACTCCGCAATAAAAAAACCGAACGTTATGCCCAGCACCGCCCGGCGCGCTTTTCTCTCTCTTCTCACGGTCGTGACCCTGCTTATGTCTTTTAAACCAAAGACCCAGAAGGTAATATTTTTTGGCGATTCCATCACTGAGCAGGGCGCTAAGCCCGGCGGCTTTATCCTGCGGATGAAGGATGCACTGAACAAAAAGAGCCTTGGGTCGAACTATGACCTCATCGGCGCCGGCATCGGCGGGAATAAGGTCTATGACCTCTATCTTCGGATGGACGACGACGTACTGGCCCAGAATCCCGATATCGTCTTTATCTGGGTTGGGGTCAATGACGTCTGGCACAAGGTCATGTCCGGCACGGGTACGGACGCCAACAAATTCGAGAAATTCTACACCGCCATCATCAACAAGTTCCTCGACAGAAATGTCCACCTGTTCCTCGTCACCCCCGCCGTCATCGGTGAGAAGACCGATTATACCAACCAGCAGGACGGCGATCTGAATGCATACTCCCAGATCGTTCGCAACCTGGCACAGAAGTTCCATACCGGCCTTGTGGACCTGCGCGAGATCTTCCATACTTATGAACTGAAGAGTAACCCCGGCAATAAGGAATCGGGCATCCTGACCCTTGACCGGGTTCATTTAAATGATGCCGGCAACCAGCTGGTTGCCGACACTTTTCTTGATGCGCTGTTGGCTAAATGATAATTATACCGTCAACACACTGTTCCATCCCGTCACGCCATCCGGTTCTCTAAGCCGGTTCTCAATATCCTCCATCCAAACCTTGTCATCGATGAAGAACTTGTAATAGTACTTCCCCTTCGGCAGCATAGGAATTGAGATCTTCCAACACCCATCCTCTGCCGGATGCATTTTCAGCTCGTCCGGCGACCAGTGATTGAAAGAACCTGCCAAACAAATGTGGGCTGCGGATGTGGAATTCAGATGATGAACGTAAAACTCGATCGTCTTGTTCCGCCGGTTGATATACGGCGACTCGTGCAATTTCATAGCAACCCCCTTTTTTAAGATTTTAAATTCAGCCTTCTACAGGGCGGGATTCTGTTAATAGTTGAATAGTCACATGCTCAGGGCCGCAATTAACAGGATATTTCATGTAACAAGCATCGGGCCTCTTCGGTCCCGGAGGTTTGGGGCGGGTTCACAAAATTTACATTTTTTTTCGGGATATTGCAATAAAGACAAAGAATTTTTTGCTAAATCGGTTTAAGGGGCCAGCCAGCGGCTGGGGTTTAATTCCATTTTAATCGAACATTCCATGGCCCGTCGTTTGGAATAGATAATTTTAAGTTTCATATTATGGCAGAAACCCGGATTTTATTGGTCGAGGACGAAAAGAAGATAGCCGAATCCCTTCGAAAAGGTTTGTCCGAGCACCATTATGAAGTGGACGTGGCCTTTGACGGGGTCATTGGCCGCAAACTATTTGAATCCAAGAAATACGATCTGGCTATCCTGGATATCAACCTCCCGCTGATGAACGGCTATGAGCTGGCCCGCCATATCCGCACTTCCAACGAGGAGATCCTCGTTATCATGCTCACCGCCATGAACACAACGGAGGATAAGATCGAAGGATTCGAAGCCGGCGCTGACGACTATATCGTAAAACCATTTGATTTTCAGGAGCTACTGGTCCGCATCAGGGCCCTCCTTAAAAGGCTGTATCACCAGCCTGCCGTAGGCGCCAACATCCTCAAGGTCGGCGACCTCGTCATGAACCTGGATAGTAAAGAAGTCAGCCGCGAAGGCCGGAATATCCCCCTGACCGCAAAAGAGTTCCAGCTCCTCGAGTACTTGATCCGCAACAAGAACAAGGTCGTGTCCCGGATCGATATCGCCCTCAACGTCTGGGATATAGATTTCGATACAAAGACGAATGTTATCGATGTCTACGTAAATTTCCTCCGGAAAAAGATTGAAAAGGACTTTTCTTCCAAGCTCATCTATACCCAGGTAGGGATGGGGTATGTATTGAAAGAAAACCCTTAATTTAACCACGAATTGAAGATTCGCTACAAAATAATGCTGCTGTTCACGCTGCTGGTGGGCGGGATCATCTCCCTCCTCACCGGGTGGATCTATTACTCGGCCAAGGCGGAACGCATAGCGGCATTCGAACGGCGGCTAAAAGGCAGGGCCAGCTACAATGTTCGCCTATTTTCACTGCCGGGTGACAGCGCATTTTCTTATATGCGCCGCAACGATTCACTTTCGGCGGCAAATGTCGTCGGCTCTCGCAGCATCGGTATCTATAGTGAAGAAGGCAGGCCTGTTTATCTATTCCAACAGCCAGGTACAAGGCCGATCGCGGTTTCCGACACCCTCTTGCGGGAAGTACGGGAAAAAGGCGAAAAGGCTTTTGTCATAGACAACCGCGACGCTGTCGCTATCCACGTCATTGTTCCCAAAGGAAATTTTATCGTTGTCGTCGCCGGTCAGGATGACGATGGGCTCGAAAGACTGGAAACCCTCAAGCGGATCCTGCTGACCGGTCTCGTGACCAGCATCTTCCTCACAGCACTCGTCAGCTTCCTCTTCGCCCGTCAGCTTCTCCGGCCTATCGCCTTGATAATAAGGGAAGTCAACGAGATCTCCTCCTTTGACCTTTCCCGTCGAATCCGGGCCGGCTCGGGCCAGGACGAAATGAATCAGCTCGCGGGCACCTTCAACGATCTGCTCGCCCGGCTTCAGGAGTCCTTTGCCATCCAGCGGCGTTTCATCTCAAACGCCTCCCATGAACTGTCCACCCCCCTCACTTCCGTCTCCAGCCAGGTCGAAGTCGTGCTCCAGAACGAGCGGTCTGCCGAAGAATATAAACAGGTACTCTCCTCCGTCCGCGAAGACGTCCAGCAGATGCGCCAATTGACCAAGAGCCTCCTCGAGATCGCCAAGACCGGCTCCCAGGGCGGAATCGAGCTCAATGAGGTCCGTATCGACGAAGTCCTCCTCAAGGTTGTCGGCGACGTCAAAAAGCTGAGCGTTAACTACAACGTCGGGCTCGACTTCGGTGAGTTCCCGGAAGATGAAAAGGATTTTGTCGTGTTTGGCAATATCGATCTCTTATACATTGCTGTAAAGAATATAGTCGAAAACGGCTGCAAATACTCCTCCGATTCGACCTCTCTGGTTGACCTCAGCTTCCGCCACCATAAGATCTTTATCCAGGTGGTCAACCGGGGAAATGTCATCCCCGAGGACGAGCTGCCGCAGATCTTTCAACCCTTCTATCGGGGAAGCGGTACGGGGAGTTCCCGAGGTTTTGGGCTGGGGCTTTCGCTGGCCCAGCGGATCATTGCCCTGCATAAGGGCACTATTCTCGTGCAGTCCGACCCGGCAAATGGTACTTGTTTTACGATCGAGCTGCCTGCCATCAAGATATTTAATTGACCTGAATGCCGCTACACCCGCTCTGGACACAAGTCACCGACCCCTGTCATAACCGGCTGGTCTCGCTGCTTGTCGCGCTCATCCCGATCCTGATCATCTTCTGGGGGCTCGTCATTCGCCGGCTCAAAGGATACGTCGCCAGTCTCCTTGCTATCGCCACCGCGTTGCTGATTGCCGTTTTGATTTACAAGATGCCCTTGCACCTGGCTTTGCTGTCGACAGCTAACGGAGTGCTCTTCGGCCTATTCCCAATGTGCTGGATCGTTCTTCCTGCGATCTTCCTTTATAATATTTCCGTCCAAAGCGGCCAGTTCAATATCATCCGGCAATTCCTTGCTTCCATTACTGCCGATCGAAGGATCCAGGCCCTCATCATTGCTTTCTCTTTCGGCGCATTTCTGGAAGGCACATCCGGCTTTGGCACACCCGTGGCCATTACCGCCGCGATGCTCACCGGGCTGGGCTTCAAGCCGCTCTACGCGGCGGGGATCTGCCTTATCGCCAACACCGCACCGGTTGCCTTCGGCACTATCGGCATTCCGATCGCCGTGACCTCGCAGGTGACGGGCCTCCCTGAGCAAGCCATCTCCGAACTCGTGGGCAGGACCTTGCCATTTCTGTCGGCCATCCTTCCCTTCTACCTCATCACCCTCATCGCCGGCTTTAAAAAAGCAAAAGAAGTCCTTCCTGCCACGCTCGTATCGGGCCTTTCCTTCGCCCTCATCCAGGCCCTGACTTCCAATTTACTCGGCCCTGAACTACCAGACATCCTGGCCGGCATCGGATCGATTATTTGTCTGTTGCTCCTGCTTCGTTTCTGGCGGCCACAATCAGTGTGGCGCTTTCCAGCCGAAACCGACGAACCCGCAATCACTGGATCCACTTACACTGCCCGGCAATTGTCGTGGGCACTCTCCCCCTATATAACCCTAACCGTCATCATCATTATCTGGGGCCTGCCTCCCATAAAGGATTGGCTCAATGCCAACGGCACCCTGTCGTTTGAATTTCCCTTACTTCACAACGCCATCATCGATCTGAACGGCCATCCCCTGCCACATGTCTACCGGCTGAACTACCTCTCGGCCGGCGGAACCGCCATCGCCTTTGCCTCGATCCTTTCCTTTTTCTTCTCGGGGCTCAGTGCCGCCCAAGGCTGGCAAGTCCTTCGTTCAACTTTGCATCAATTGCGCTTCCCTATCGTGAGCATCGCCGCCGTCCTGGGCTTTGCCTACCTCGCCAACGACGCAGGGATCACGCTTACCATCGCCGGGACCCTTGCCGCCAGCGGCGTCTTCTTCCCCTTCTTCGCGCCGGTCCTGGGCTGGCTTGGCGTTTTCATAACGGGATCGGATACCTCCTCCGATGCGCTTTTCGGCAAGCTGCAGGCGGCGACTGCGAAATCTATCGGCGTGGACCCCCTCGTGACCGTTTCCGCCAATGTCAGCGGAGGCGTGGTCGGTAAAATGATTTCGCCGCAATCTATCGCCATTGCCGCTGCCGCGGGCGGCCTCGTTGGCCGCGAATCCGAACTTTTCCGCTTCACGGTCAAACACAGCTTCATCCTGCTGGGGATGATCTGCGTTCTCGTGCTGGCGCAAGCTTACTGGATCAAATGGATCATTCCCGTATATTCGCTTCTTCATCAGTAGCCAAATGCATGTACTGATCGCCCCGAACGCATTCAAGAACAGCCTTACGGCCGGTGAGGCGGCGGACGCGATCAAACGCGGGCTCTCACATAGCCGGCTTTCCGCGACGTCCGAATGCTGTCCTGTCGGTGACGGTGGAGATGGTACGGGTGACCTCCTCATCCAATATTTGCAGGGTCGGCGTATTCCGGCTAAGGTCCGCGACCCACGCGGGCGCGCTATTGATAGTTATTTTGGGCTGATCGAGCAATCTAACACCGCTATCATCGAAATGGCGAGCGCTTCCGGTCTCCGTCTTATCGATCCTGCCGAACGTAACCCGCTCCATACTTCTTCTGCAGGTACCGGGGACCTTATCCGCGCCGCCCTTGACCTGGGGGCGGGGTGCATTATCCTTGGAATGGGCGGCTCCGCAACCGTCGACGGCGGCACCGGCATCCTGCAGGCGCTCGGCGTCAGATTCACTGACGTTAGTGGACGGCCGCTGGAGCACCTGCCCGTACAGCTCTCTGGGCTGGCATCGATCGACCTTTCCGACCTGGACCCCCGGTTGGAGACCACCGAACTCATAGTCCTTTGTGATGTAACTAATCCACTCACCGGCCCCCGAGGCGCAGCCGCCGTATTCGGCCCGCAAAAAGGCGCAGATCCCGCCGCCGTCCGCCTGCTTGAATCAGGACTGAAGAGATTTGCTGAAGTTGTCTTCCATCAAACCGGTAAGGACCTGGGCATGGCGCCCCGCGCCGGTGCGGCCGGCGGCGCAGCCGCCGGCCTGCATGGCCTTCTGAACGCCACTCTCGTAAGCGGGATCGATTATTTCCTGGAGATCACCGGCTTTGACGCCGCTCTCGATCGCAGTACGCACGTCATCACCGGCGAAGGCGGCATCGACGAACAGACCCTTCAGGGGAAGGCCCCCTTTGGTGTCGCCGTTCGGGCAAAAGCCAAAGGTCTTCCCGTCACCGCGATGACAGGACACCTGCCCGCGGACATGACTGCATTGAAACCATATTTTGATGAGCTGATTTTGATCAACAGGCGACGAACACCTATGGCCGAAGCTCTCGCGAACACCGCCGCCAATCTCGAAAGCGCGGCGTTGGAGTGGGGGAACCGGCTGGCATTGGAGTGGGGAATCGATGTTAATGGTCCGGCGCCGAAGGCGTAGGAACCATCTTACGCGGTTGCAGTAGTTTCGCCACCAATCCTGTCCACCCGGTTTGATGGTCCGCTCCAAGCCCCATTCCATTATCGCCGTGGAAATATTCGTGGAAATGGATATAGTCTTTGAAATGCGGATCGGTCTGCATTTTTGCCGAAGCTCCGAAGACCGGCCGCAACCCTTTTTCGTTCCGTAAAAAGATACGTGCGAGCCGCTTCGACAGCTCTACGCTGATCTCATCCAGCGTATACAGTTTCCCGGAATGTGTCGGATATTCGATCTTGAAATCATCGCCGTAGTAATGGTAGAACCTCTGCAGCGACTCGATCAACAGATAATTTGGCGCCATCCAGATCGGTCCCCGCCAATTGGAATTTCCGCCGAAGATGTCAACATCCGATTCGGCCGGAGTGTATTTGATGGTCATCAAGTGGCCATCTACCTGAAGCTCATAAGGGTGCGCTTCATGATATTTGCTTACCGTGCGAATACCGTAATCACTGAGGAATTCCGTCTCATCCAGCATCCGGTACAAAAGTCGCTTCACCCGGTGCCCCCGCAACAGCGACAGCAGGTGCTTTTCCTCCGATCCCTTCTCATGCCACCGCGAAACCAATGCCGCCAGATCCGGCCGGTTCGCCAGCAGCCAACTCAGCCGCTTGCCAAACTCCGGCAGCGACTGCAGGATCTTGTCGTCGATCACCTCCACTGCATAAAGCGGGATCAACCCCACCATGGTCCTGACCTTTAGCCGGATGCTCCTGTCCCCCTCGAGCCGGATCGTGTCGTAAAAGAACTCGTCCTCATTGTCCCACAATCCGTCGTTATCGTTGACTGCGCCCATACTGGCCATTGCCGCGGCGATGTGCAGGAAGTGTTCAAAGAACTTGTTCGCCATATCCTGGTAGACCGGATTGGTCATCGACAGCTCCAGCGCGATCCGCATCAGGTTCAGGCAATACATCGCCATCCAACTTGTCCCGTCGGCCTGCTCCAGCCGGCTGCCGTTCGGCAAATCCGTATTGCTTCGGTCGAACACTCCGATATTGTCCATCCCCAGGAACCCGCCTTCGAAGATATTGTTCCCCTCCGCGTCCTTCTTGTTGACCCACCACGTAAAGTTCAGGAGCAGCTTATGGAACACCGTTTCGAGGAACGAAATGTCCCCCTTTCCGTCATTATTTGCCTTGTCGATCTCATATACCCGGTAAGCCGCCCAGGCGTGGACCGGAGGGTTTGCATCGCTAAATGACCACTCATAGGCCGGAAGTTCACCGTTCGGATGCATAAACCAGTCATGCGTCAGCAACAGAAGCTGATGCTTGGCAAAATCGGCATCGATCATCGCAAAAACAAGACAATGGAACCCAAGGTCCCATGAAGCGTACCAGGGATACTCCCATTTGTCCGGCATCGAAATGATATTGCTGTTCTTCACGTGTGTCCAGTCGTGATTCCTTCCCTTTAGCCGCTCCGGCGGTGGCGGCGGTTGAGCCGGATCACCCTTCAACCACTGCTCTACGTTATAATAATATAGCTGTTTGCACCATAGCATGCCCGCGAATGCCTGGCGCTGAACCCGTCGCTCATCCTCATTCGTTATCTCCTGCTGCAGGTCTGCATAGAACTCATCCGTCTCCCGGATCCGGGCCGCGAAAATCTCATCGAAATCATTGAACGGCCCTTTTGGACATTCCGGACACAACCGGACCCGCACGGCGACCGAACCTCCGGCGGGGACTACCCGCTCGTAATTCAGCACGGCCTTGGTCCCCTGTTCGTAATTGATCGCATCCTGCCGACCGTGGATCAGGAATTCCTGTACCCCATCCTTGCAGAGTCCCTTGTTCTCGGAATTGTACAACCGTCGGTAGTTCGTTTCATTGTCACAGAAGAGGTGGACATCCGGCTCCTCGCCATAAAGCGTCAATTCCTCCACCGCCCGGTGCGTGACGGTAATATTTTCCTGGTTGGAGGATGTGAGCTTGGGTTTGTAATCATCATATCCCCAGGCCCAGGTATTCCGGAACCAGATCGTCGGCAAAATATGGAGCGGCGCGTCCACCTTTCCCCGGTTGTGTGCGGTGATCCGGAGCAGAATATCATTAATGTCTCCCTTGGCGTATTCGATAAACACATCGAAATATGCATCGTCATCGAAAATGCCGGTATCGAGCAGCTCGTATTCGGGTTCGTGGCGCGTCCGCCGCTTGTTTTCCTCGATCAGCTGTTCATATGGGAATTCGGACTGCGGGTACTTGTATAACATCTTCATGTAGGAGTGGGTGGGCGAGGAGTCCAGGTAATAATAAAGCTCCTTTACGTCCTCGCCATGATTGCCTTCATAGCTGGTCAGTCCGAATAGCCGGTCTTTCAGGATTGGATCTTTTTTATTCCAGAAGCCGACCGAAAGGCAGATCCGCTGGCGTTTGTCGGCGAACCCGCCAATCCCTTCCTCTCCCCAGCGCCAGGCTTTGCTGGCGGCCATATCATGCGTCGTATAGATCCAGGCCTGACCGTCGGCGCTGTAGTCTTCTCTAACTGTCCCCCATGAGCGGTCCGAAAGATAGGGGCCCCAGTCTTTCCAGTCTCTATTTTGAAGTCGTTCTTTTTCTGTCATATTTTGCTCTAACGGCCGGAGGCCGTTTTGGTTTACCCATTCGTACTGAATCCCGGATACAGGGTCATTCCGCCATCCACGAACAGGGTCGTGCCCGTTATATAATCGGAGTCGTCGCTGGCCAGCCATACTGCCGCCGCCCCGATATCTTCGACACCGCCTACCCGGTCATAGGGGATGAGTTCCAGTAATTTTTTTTCTGCCTCGGGCGTGGCCCAGGCCGCGTGATTGATCGGTGTCTTGATCGCGCCCGGCCCGATACTGTTAACCCGGATTTTCGAAGGCGCGAATTCCTGCGCGATGCTTTTCATCAGCATCATAATACCGCCCTTACTGGCAGCATAGTTGGCATGACCGGCCCAGGGTATCACTTCGTGCACGCTGCTCATACAGATGATCTTTCCAGCCGCCCGGGAACGCTCCGGCACGACGCCCCGCCGCAGGAACTCTCTGACGGCCTCCCGCGCGCAAAGGAACTGTCCCGTCAGATTGACGGCCAGCACATAGTTCCACTGCTCCAGCGTCATCTCCTGAAAGGGTGAATCCCGCTGTAGCCCCGCATTGTTAATCAGGATATCCACCGTCCCGAACCGGGCGATGACATCGGCGAACATTTTTTTGACCTCATCTTCCTTACTGACGTCAGCCTGATAAGTGATACCGTCTCCGCCTGCACTCTTGAGCTCGTTCAGAATAGCCTCCGCAGCCGCCTTCGTGGCGTCGACGGGATGGTTCACGATTACCGTGGCACCGGCCGCCGCCAGCGATATTGCCACACCCGCACCGATGCCGGAGCTGGCGCCGGTGACAATGGCGACCTGGCCTTTTAATTTTTGGTCCATGACGAACTATTCATTCGTCAATTTAGCCATTTAATCAATATAGTTGTTCCACCCGTATTTGTCGGGCTTGTGTCCATATCGGATGGCATCGAGCTCCTGCTTGAGGAACCGGGCTACCCCTCCCGTATTTGATAACGAATAATTAATCCCATCGATCCCGATCGTCTCAATGGGAGCGACTACCGCCGCCGTTCCCGCGCCAAAAACCTCCTCCACCGTTCCGCGCTCGAGACCTTCCCGAAGTTCGTCGACCGTTATGCGCCGTTCCTCTACGGTCAACCCGGCATCCAATGCCAGGGTCAGGAGACTGTCCCGCGTAATCCCGTCCAGCAGCGTGTCACCGAGTGGCGGCGTAAGCAACGCACCATTTATGACACAAAAAAGGTTCATCATGCCCATTTCCTCCAGATACCGATGCTGCAGGCCATCCGTCCAGATGACCTGGTCATATCCATCGGCCTTGGCTTGCTGGGTGGGGTAGAATGCGCCGCCATAGTTTCCGCCGCACTTGGCAAAACCGGTGCCGCCGCGGACTGCGCGGACGTATTCGCGTTCGACTTTAACTTTCAGCGGCCGGCCAAAATAGGCGCCTGCGGGAAGGCATAATATCGCGAACCGATAGCTGTCCGAGACCCTGACCGTCAGCTTCGTGCCTGTCGCAAACATCATCGGTCGAAGGTACAACGACGTTCCTTCCTTTCCCGGCACCCAGCTCCTGTCGAGGTCCACCAACTGCCGTAGTCCTTCGACAAACAGTTCGGGCGACGGTGTGGGCATGCACATCCGTTCCGTTGTACGAATCAGCCGTTCGTAATGCCTGTCGGGTCGAAAGAGATGGACGCGGCCATCTTCGGTGCGAAACGCTTTCAGGCCCTCGAAAATGGTCTGACCATAGTGAAGCGCGAGAGTCGTCGGGGACAGCAGGAATGGACCGAATGGCACGATCTCCGGGGTCTGCCAGCGGCCATCGGAATAATCACAAACCAGCATATGATCGGATGTATACGTCCCGAGCTCGATGTTGTCCCAATCGACTTCATTCACGCGGCTTTGCCCGGCCCGTTTAACCGGGATACGGAAGTCAGATGTCGCTTGCATGGCATTTTTTTTTGTACTATAAATTTCCGAAAGTAATTTGATATAGAACAGATGCAGATTTGTTATTTTTGGGTAGATCAGATTTTATGGCAGCATATGAAGAAGAACCTCTATCGAAATTCCACAGACCCGCTTTATCTCCAGATCGCCGCCGGACTGGAGCAGATGATCAGCGACGAGATCTTAAAGATCGGCGATAAGCTGCCTTCCGTCCGGGTGTTCAGCGATGAATACGGCGTCAGCATGGGCACCGCTTTCCAGGCTTACTACCATCTGGAGTCCAAAGGGTACATCGAAGCCCGTCCCAAATCGGGCTACTATGTCCGGTTCAATATGCGGCGCATGCCCGGGCTGCCGCAGGTTGTCGACCCGGAGCCTGTCGCCAGCGAAGTCAGCGTGCAGGAGATGATCGCCACCGTTTACCGCAATATCAGTTCCGATGATCTGGTGAATTTCTCTATTTCCGCGCCGCCGCTGAGCCTGCTGCCTGCGGCCAAGCTGAAGAAATCTATGTTGCACGCCATGCGCAACTCGCGTCATCAAGGCGTTCTGTATGAGGATATCCAGGGCAACCCCGAACTACGCCGCCAACTTGCCCGGCACTCCTTTAACTGGGGCGGCAAATTCACCGCCGCCGATGTCATTGTGACGGCGGGCTGCATGGAGGCGCTCGTCATGTGCCTCAAGGCCGTCACTCGCCCCGGCGATACCGTCGCCATCGAGAATCCCACTTTCTTCGGAATCTTCCAGGTGATCGAAAGTCTGGGGCTCAAAGCGCTGGAGATGCCCACTGATCCGGTCACCGGGATCGATCCGGCGCAGCTCGAAGCGGCTATCGCCAAATTTTCAGTAAAAGCCTGTGTGTTCGTACCCACTTTTAGCAATCCGCTGGGCAGCTGTATGCCGGATGCTAAAAAGGCCGAGTTGGTGGCGCTCATCACCCGGCATGAGATCCCCCTGATCGAAGACGATATTTATGGGGAGATGTATTTTGGCGCTCACCGTCCCCGAACCTGCAAGTCATTCGACAAGGAAGGCTGGGTTTTGTATTGCAACTCCATGTCCAAATCCCTCGCGCCAGGATACCGCATTGGCTGGACCATTCCCGGCCGGTTCACCCAGCAGGTGTTGCTTACCAAGCTGATGCATACCGTGACGGGTACCACCCTTACCCAGGAGGCGATCGCGCATTTCCTCGGGATCGGGCGCTATGACTATCACCTGAAGAAACTAAGGAAATCGCTGCATACCCAAAGCCTGCGCTATCTGCAGGGGATCATGACCTGGTTCCCCGCCGATACCAAGGTTTCCCGCCCACAGGGAGGCTTTGTACTGTGGATCGAGCTGCCGAGGCAGTTGAATGCGTACCGTCTTTATCAGCAAGCCTTCAGGCGGCAGGTGGCCGTTGCGCCGGGGCAGCTCTTTTCGGCTCGGAGTCAATTCGGGAACTGTATCCGTCTCAGCTATGCCCGACCCTGGGATGATGAAGTGGAAGAAGCGATCAAGACCCTGGGCACACTTGTTAAAGAAGGCGCCCGGAGGTCTCGGTAATTCTTTGTATATTTAGTTGGTAGTTCTTTTTCTTACCTAAAACGATGCCATCATGAACCTCGTACAACGTGTAGAACACTGGGGCGACACCCATCATCCTCAATGGCTCGATGCAGTCCGGATCCTCCTCGGGGTCTTTCTTTGTTATAAGGGAGTCGATTTCCTGATGAATATGGGCGCCATGCTGGGGCTCATCACCAACAAGATGTCCTTTGGTTCCTTCTCCTCTATGCTCATGAGCAACTACATCGCATTTGCCCATATCCTTGGCGGCCTCCTGCTGATCCTCGGGGCGCTGACCCGCTTCGCCTGCCTCATCCAGATCCCCATTCTGATTGGTGCAATTTTCATCAGAACCGATATGTACCGACCATTTTCAGCGGTCTTGCTGCCGATCGTCGTACTCCTGCTCCTGATCCTTTTTCTTATTGTCGGGAATGGCAAATGGCAGATGCTGAAATTCAGCGAGAGCGAAAAATAACGAGATCGCGCCTGTGCTGGCTCAATTGAGGAACGCATCCTGTTCCTCCCGACGGCACTTTTTCAATTTGCGCCATATCCGGTATACGCCGATCCCACAGAGGATCGTCGGGATCAATAAGAGGTTTGCGGCCAGATAATATCCAAACAAGAAACCAGGCTCCGCGCGTTCTTTCGGAGTGATAGTAAGATCAGACGAAGAAACAGCCTGGTAAATGTGCAATTGAATCAATGCACAAATAATACCGATGACAAAATAGATGACCTGCCGGGTCTTCATAGGTTACGAGTAAATCTTTTCAATCAAATCGTGAAACTTCTCCGTCACGACCTTACGGCGGAGACTTAACTTGGGTGTCATCTCACCCGTTTCAACCGTCCATTCCTGCGGGAGCAGCTCGAACTTCTTGATCTGCTCCGTATGCCCAAAATATTTATTATAGCTGTCTATGATCTCCCGGTAGAATGTATGCACCTTCGGCTGTTTAATGATCTCTTCGTTGGACCCATCGGGCACGCCTTGCTGCTTACTCCATTCCCGGAGATGCATAAAGTTCGGTACGATCAGGGCACCGACGAATTTTCGCTCTGGTCCGACGATCATGATCTGCTCGACATAAGGCGATTCCTTCAATTTGCTCTCGATGGCGAGGGGTGCGACGTACTTGCCACCGGATGTTTTGAAGAGTTCTTTTTTCCGATCCGTGATCTTCAGGAACTTTCCCTCCATCACGCCAATATCTCCGGTATGGAACCAGCCATCGACGATCGCTTCAGCCGTAAGCTCAGGATGCTTGTAATAACCCATCATTACATTGAGACCTTTGCAAAGGATTTCCCCATCCTCCGCAAACCGGACTTGAACGCCCGGAACTATCGGACCGACCGTGCCGAATGCCCGGTTTTCCAACTCTACGCGATTGACGCTGATGATTGCCGCAGTCTCCGTCAATCCATACCCTTCCACGATGATTATCCTGGCCGCCGTGAAAATGCGGATCAGCCGAACCTGACAGGCTGCGCCGCCGCTGACGATCGCTGCGATATTATTGCCCAGCGCCTCCCGCCATTTGCTAAAAATAAGTTTGTTGGCGAGCGATAATTGCAGGTTATACCAGGCGCCCATTGGTTTATTGATCTCATACCGCGTCGCCAGATCATGCGCCCAATAGAACAGCTTCTTTTTCACACCCGTCAATTCCGCGCCTTTATGCATGATCCGGTCGTAGACCTTCTCCAGTAGCCGTGGTACGGTGGCGAATAGCTGAGGCTTTACCTCTTTCAGGTTCTCCCCGATCGTATCCATACTCTCAGCATAATAAATCGAGGTGTTGTTGGTCAAATAAACATAAGTGGTAAGCCGCTCATAAATATGATTCAACGGCAGGAAGCTCAATACCCGGGTTACCCCCTTTGGCAGACAGGGGACGAGGTTTTTAACGGCTTCCAGGACGTTGCGGTGCGAAAGCATCACCCCCTTTGGCACTCCCGTAGTCCCCGAGGTATAGATAATCGTTGCCAGATCCGCGGTCTGGATGGTCTTCCCGATATCCGCGAGGCGCTGCTCTTCCTCCGATGTAGGCGTCACGAGCAGTTCCTTCCAGTGCCTGGCACCGACCACGTGCTCGAATGAATAAATCTCCCGCAGCGACGGAACCCGGTCCTTAACGCTCAGAACTTTATGGAACAACTCCTCATCATTGACAAACATAGTCTTTACCTGGGCATCGTTCAGGATGAACTCCAACTCACCGACGGCAAGCGTAGGATAGACCGGTGTCAGAACGGCGCCGGTCTGCTGGACTGCCGCATCGACTATGACCCACTCCGGCCGGTTCTTTGAAATGATCCCTACCTTATCCATGCCCTCTACCGACCGGGTTTCCCCGGAAATGCCCGATCGCAGCAATCCTATGCTTAATTGGTGAATCGTGTCGTTAACCTCCCGGGTTGACCAGGTCTTGTAATTCCCATTCTCTTTGCCGGCCAGCATGTCCGGTAAGGGGTTCTTCTCCAGATGTAGCGCCAGGCATTCGAACATTCGTGTGGGTTCGGTCATAATATTGTTGTTTTATTTTGGCTCCTGGTAGTATTGACCTCCCGGCATCCTGAAGACCCGCCCCTTTTGAAAATCGGTGAAACGCGTATATTCATCGCTGTGTGCTGTGGTCCACGACTGGAAAGCCGTCAGGTTCCCGGCCGCGCCGAATAACCATTGGTTGTAGGCATCGAACATCCCATCCTTCAGCAGTTGCCGCTCGTAATCGAACAAATGAAAGGGATAATTAGTGGGATAGGTTTGGAACCAGTCAATTATAAATTTTGTGCGAAGCACGGTCAATGATTCCGCCGAGATCCCCTTGGCGATCGTAAAACTTTCCTTACCGATAATATTTAGAAAAGCCAGGACGAATGGGCTTTTCGTATCCTGATTTTTTTGCATGTTCGGATCCGTGAACAATTTTTTGTAGCCTTCCAGCAGCAGATCTTTGATCTCCGCCGTCCGCTTGCTGTAACTTTCCAGATTCAGAAAGATCTCGCCATAGATCAGGCCCCACACCTTATCCTGCGTGAAGAAATAATACCTGGCTGCATTGTAATAATTTCCCGAATAGCTGGGGTCGATCTCGATACCCTTTTCCCACAATTTGATCGCGGAAAGATCCTGCTTGGCCCACAACATCTCCCCATACTCACTCAGGAGCACGCCACTTTCCGGGAAGCGTTTGATGCCGGCCTTATAAAGCTTATCGCATTCTTTCGCCTGTCCGATCGCCTTATACAGTAAGGCCAGGATCTGATAGCTGGTTACATCCGCATCGGGCCGATCAACGAGGGCTTTCCCAACGGCGATCCCCTTATCGTAGTCCTTTGCCAGATAGTAGTTGAAGGCAATATCCTTGCTCAACTCCAGGTTCTGCGGATCTTTCTTCAACCCTTCATTCAGCACGACCAGCGCGTTTGAATAGTCACCCTGCCGGGTGTAGGCCCGGGCGGCGTCCTGGACAGATTTTGTATCGGTCACCGGAGTCTGGGCCTGAGCTGTTGTCCCCAGCGTGACAACACATAGGAATAGAATGAGTTTGTACATAGTCATCTTTTAAATAAGGTGTGTCAGCAGCCCATCGCGCAATTTCGGCTCGAACCACGTGCTCTTCGGCGGCATGACCTGTCCGCTGTCTGCAATATCGAATAACTGTTGGATACTGACCGGGTAGAGGCTGAAGGCTGCTTTCATCTCTCCGCTGTCCACCCGCCTCTGTAACTCAGCTACCCCCCGGATCCCGCCGACAAACTCGATCCGTTTGTCTGTTCGCGGGTCTTTTATCGACAACAGCCGGTCGAGGACGTTCCTCTGCAGAATGGTCACGTCGAGCACCCCGATCGGGTCCGTCGTATAAGTACCCTCTTTGGCGACCAGTTTATACCAGCAACCATCCACATACATTCCGAATTCATGGAGACCATTGGGCGAAAAAGCCTTATCCACCTTACCGGCGAAGAAATCGCGTTGCAGCCCGTTCACCAGTGCCGCCACGCTATGCCCGTTCAGGTCATGGACCAGCCGGTTATAATCAAGGATATGCAGCTGTGCCGATGGGAAGAGCGTCGTGAGAAAATAGTCAGATGCGACAGAGGCCTCACTCCCCAATGCTTTCCGGACCTTCGCTGCCGAAGCGGCCCGGTGATGACCGTCAGCAATGTAGGTATAAGGGACATCACGGGCGAAAAGTCCGCTGATCGTGGCGATCGTCTTTTCATCATCCACTTTCCAGATGGTATGGCCGATACCATCCACGGCAACAAAATCGTACAACGGCGCATGCCCCCCTTTCCACTCCTCTACCAGCCGGTCAATGGCGGGAACCCCCTTATAGGCCAGGAAGACGTTCCCTGTTTGAGCCCGGATCGCTTTCATATGGTTGATCCGGTCATTCTCTTTCTCCGGCCGCGTGAGCTCGTGCTTGCGGATGACCCCCTTCTCATAATCATCCACGGAGCTTCCCGCCACCAGCCCCGTTTGGCTTTTCCCATTCATCACCAGCCGGTAGATATAATAGCAGGGCTTGTCCTCTTCGATCAGGATCCCTTTTTCAATAAACGACTGCAGATTTTCTTTCGCCTTCTCATAGACTTCCGGCGAATGGACATCGATATTGAGTGGCAGGTCGATCTCGGATTTGGTGACATGCAGGAAAGAATAGGGATTGTCCGCCGCTTCCTCTCTGGCTTCATGGCTGTTCAGTACATCATATGGCGGAGACGCCACCTGGCTCGCTAATTCAGGAACGGGCCGTAAGGCCTGGAAAGGAACAATCGTCGACATATCCTATTATGCTTTTGTGTGTGCAAAATCGTTCATTAGCTCCGTCAGCACCTCCACGCCTTGCAGCGGCATCGCATTGTAAAGCGATACCCTGAACCCCCCTACGTTTCGGTGACCCTTGACCCCTACCATCCCGTTAGCCTTACAGGCGGCAAGGAACGCCTTCTCCAGTTCCGGGTCATCCATGACGAATACGACGTTCATTTTGCTCCGGTCCTCCCTGGCCACCGTCGGCCGGAACACCGGCAGGCTGTCCAGCGTTTCATATAAAAGCGCCGCCTTCCGGTCATTGATTCGTTCGATCGCCGGGATACCACCCTGCTGCTTCAGCCAACGGAGGGTCAGCATACAGACATAGATGGCAAAGACCGGGGGAGTATTCAGGAGTGACCCGGCCGCGATATGCTCCCGGTAATCCATCATCGACGGCAGGGGACGGGTGACCTTGCCCAGGATGTCCTTGCGTACAACGACGAGGTTAACGCCTGCTGCGCCAATATTCTTTTGGGCCCCCGCGTAGATAAGCGCGAAGCGATTGAAATCCATTACGCGGCTGAGGATATCGCTGCTCATATCCGCGACCAGCGGCACGCTCGTCTCGGGGATCGCATGCATCTCTGTACCTTCGATCGTATTATTGGTCGTATAGTGGAAATAGGTTGCCGAAGCCGGGATGGTATATCCTTTGGGGATATACGTGTAATTCCGATCTTTTGAGCTTGCGACGACGTCTACGTTGCCGAACAGCCTGGCTTCTTTAATCGCCTTTTTTCCCCAAACGCCGCAATCTAAATAGGCGGCAGTAGCCCCCTCATTCAGGAGGTTCATCGGGACTTGAAAGAATTGCGTGGACGCCCCCCCGTGCAGGAAAAGTACCTCATGGTCGGCGTCCAGGCGCATCAGTTCCCGGACGGTTGCGATCGCCTCATCTACCACCTGCTGGAAGAGGGAAGTGCGATGTCCGATCTCGAGTATGGACAATCCCGTACCGTTAAAATCCAAAATGGCGCGGCTGGCTTCTTCGAACACTTCTTTTGGAAGGACACTGGGACCGGCATTGAAATTGTATACCACAAAACAAGATTAAATGAAGGGCAAATATAGTCAATTTGTCCGGCCGATCCGCTTGTGCGCCATAGCGGGGGTGGTTACTCCTCGATCTCCGTCACGCCGCCGGAGATGGCAAACTTCATCGCATCTGTGGAGCTGATATCCGTCAGGACCCTCACGCGGTCCCGTTTTACAAAGTATAGGTGGCCTGCAAATGCATAGGACTGCGGAACGTAGACCGCGACATATTCCTGGAGGTCGAACTCTTGCAGTTCTTCCTGCGTGATAAAGCCCACCTGCCAGACGTCATCAGCCATCACACTCACGAGCACTGCTTTATTGAACTTTCGCTTGTTCCCCGCAAACGCCTCAACAAAATCCTTGATCGTTGAGTAAATGAGCTTGATGCCCGGGGTCCGCTCCAGCATATGGTCTGCTATTTCGACCAGCCGGGAGACAATAAAGGACGATGAAATATAACCTACGAACAATGCGATCCCTATGAACACGACGAACCCGATACCCGGTATCCGCTGGGGTAGCCCGAATTGATTGATGCGCACCAGCCCGGGGAAAAGGTTGTGCAGGGTGTTTGGGAGGATATCGTCGATCCAGTTAAAGACCGCGACAACGGTCCAGATCGTAAGGGAAATAGGCGCCAGGATGATCACCCCCTGTAAGAATAACTTGAGCAGGTTGCGGGGGATTTTGCGGATAGAGGCCATGTGAAGCCGTTTAAGCGCCAAAATTAGTCATTACGTACCGCTCATCCCTCCACATTATCAAATTATAAAAAAAACCATGGAAACGTTGGTAACGTAAAAAGTTTCCGTAGTTTTGTCGTCCTGGCAGACTGAAGTCTGCCGAAGGACAATCAATGGAACCAAAAGAACGCATATTGATAAAGGCAGCCGATCTGTTCTGCCGCTATGGGATCCGGACGATTACCATGGATGAAATAGCGTCGCAGCTAGGCATTTCCAAAAAGACGATCTACCAGTTCTTCACCGATAAAGACGACATGGTATCTGCCGTAATCGAACAGGAAATACAGCGTAATGAGCTGGAATGCAGTTATTTCCGGGACGCGGCGGCCGATGCGGTCCACCAGATCTTCCTGGCACTGGAATCCCTGGAGGAAATGCTGAAATATACCAACCCCCTCATGCTCTATGACCTGGAGAAACATCACCCCGCTTCCTTTATGAAGCTCAGGGAATACAAATACCGCTTCCTCCACCAGATCATCACCGAGAACCTGCAATGGGGTATCGGCGCCGGGCTCTACCGTCCCGAAATCGACAAAGATATCGTCGCCAAGGCCCGGATCGAAACCGCCTTCCTGGTGTTCAACCCGGACGTATTCCCCCATAGCCGGTACCGCATATCCGAAGTCAACTTTGAGCTGGCCATGCTCTTCCTCCACGGGGTCACCACAGATAAAGGAAAACAGCTGATCGAAACATACACCGCTGAACGAAATCAAAAACTATCTCATGAACAGAAAGCTTAGGAAAGATAACGGCGCCCATGTCCCGTTTGTTGCAGGCCTGTTACTGTTGGCAATGGGTTTGCGTGCACAACAACCTCCCGCGATTCATGATTTTAGCCTCTCGCAGACGATCGACTACGCGGCAAAAAATAGCGCGAAGGTCAAGAATGCCCTCCTTGACTACCAGATCCAGGAGCAAAGCAACCGGGCCACGACCTCACAGGCATTGCCCCAGGTCAGCGGAACCGCAGGGCTGACGGATTACCTGCAGATCCCGGTCTCCGTCGCGCCCGGCAAATACTTCGGTTATCCCAACGTAAAGCTGGTGCCGATCGCTTTTGCCACTCAATACAGTGCGAATGCGGGCGTGACGCTGAAGCAGGTTTTGTTTGACGGCCAGGTATTTGTCGGCCTGAAGGCCCGGCAGACCGCTCTTGACTACTACAAGGCAAACCAGGAGTTAACCGAACAGCAGTTGCGCCAAAACATCACCAAAGTATACTACCAACTGCTCCTCAGCAAAGTTCAGGTGCAGCTGATCGATGCAAATATCTCCCGCGCAGAGGAATTGCTTCATAACTCGAGCGAGATGTACAAGAACGGTTTCGCCGAACGCCTTGACGTGGACAAAGCGACGGTGCAGCTGACCAATCTGCAATCGAACAAGATCCAGGTCCTGTACAATATCGACAATGGATATCTGGGCTTGAAAGTGCTGATGGGGATGCCGGTCCGGGATTCTCTGGCACTCACGGATTCCCTCACCTACGAAATGGTTAGACAGGGGTCGCTGACGGACAACTACAAATACAGCGACCGGAAGGAATACCAGGCACTGGAGCTGAACCGCAAGTTGAATGAATTCGATATCCAACGCTATAAAAAGCAATATATCCCTACGGTTTCATTGATGGCAAACTGGTCCGAAACGGGGTATGGCATCGATTTCAGCGACATCTACGGAGGAAAATACTGGTACCCTTCCTCTTATGTAGGACTGAACATCAACATCCCGATCTTTGACGGCTTTTATAAGGATGCCAATATCCGGGAGGCCCGCATGAAGCTGGAGCAGACGAAAAATAGTGTTGAGGCGCTGCAGATCTCGATCGATAATGATGTGAAGAATGCCCAGCTGAAATTCGGCGCTGCCCTCGCCGATCTGGACTTTCAGAAAAAAAATATGGATCTCGCGGCCGGAGTTTACGAGCAGACCCGGAAGAAATTCGAACAGGGTCTCGGGTCCAACACCGAGATCACGTCCGCACAGACGGATCTGATCCAGGCACAAAACAACTACTTCAATGCGCTCTACAACGCCATTTCTGCGAAAGTAGACTATCAATACGCCATCGGAAAACTATAAAACAAAAACTTATGTATAAGACACTAACTGTAATTATCAGCGCTTCCTTACTGCTGGCCTCCTGCGGCAGCAGCACGGTTGAGAAGGAAGGGCCCCTCGGCCTGAAAGAGAAAAAGGCCCGCCTCGACAGCCTGAAGGCCAAACAAGCCAGCCTGGGAAAAGAGATCTCCACGCTCCAGGCCGAGATCGACAAAGTGGATACGGCCAGCGCGACAAAGGAAAAAGCAAAGCTTGTCGCCCTGACGACTTTGGCAGCAACCTCCTTCACGCACTATATCGACCTTCAGGGCAACGTGGACGCCGTTAATACCTCCTGGATCTCGCCCCGGGGTACAGGTGGCGTCGTGACCCAGCTGTACGTCAAACAGGGCGATCACGTCAACCAGGGTCAGCTGCTGCTCAAACTCGACGATGCCATTCAGCGTCAGCAGCTGGCCAGCGACCAGACCCAGCTTGACTATGCCAAAGACCTTTACCAGCGCCGCAAGAACCTCTGGGATGAAAAGATCGGCACCGAAGTCGATCTCGTCAATGCGAAGAACCAGGTGGACCAGGCCGAAGCCAGAATTAAGATCGACCAGCAGCAGCTCGATTTTACCAATGTTTACGCAGACATTCCGGGTACGATCAATGTGCTCAACGTCAAAGTAGGTGAAGCGTTCAGCCAGGTAAGCCAGTCCCTCCAGATCGTCAATACCGACAACCTCAAGGTCGTCGTTCTGGTCCCGGAGATCTATCAGGAACGGGTCCGGGTGGGTACGCCGGTCAAGATCGATTTTCCCGGTCTGAATAACAAGGAGGTCATCGGTACCGTAGCCATCTCCGGAAAAGTGATCAATGCGGACAACCGCGCCTTCCAGGTCGAAATTCATATTCCAAACAGCAGCGACATCCGCGCCAACCAGGTCGCGATCGTCAAGCTCCAGGATTATAGCGCTACCAATGTCGTGACCATCCCAATCAATACACTCCAGTCGGACGAGACCGGCAAATACGTACTCGTCGGGGTCCAACAGAACGATAGGCTGGTCGCACACAAGAAGTCCATTACGATCGGTCAGGCCTATGGAGATAAAGTCCAGGTCACGAGCGGCCTTGAGTTCGGCGACAGGTTGATTACGGATGGCTTCCAGGGATTGTACGAGGGTCAGTTGATCACCATTCAATAACAAACTTATGAGCGCGTTAGAAAATTTCACCGGTAAATTCAAGCACTTCCGGCCCACTACGTGGAGTGTCACTAATAAAACAGCGATCTACCTATTGATGCTCGTTGTCAGCGGGATCGGCATTTTCCAGTTCGTCACGCTCCCCAAAGAGCAATTCCCGGATATCGTCATTCCTACCATCTATGTCTCCACGATCTATACCGGCAACTCGCCAAAAGATATGGAGAACCTCGTGACCCGGCCGATCGAGAAACAGATCAAGGCCATCACCGGCGCGAAGATCAATAAGTTCACCAGCACTTCCCAGCAGGACTATTCCGCCATCGTCGTCGAATTTGAAACAGATGTACAGACCGATGTGGCGCTGCAAAAGGTGAAGGATGCGATCGATAAGGCCAAACAGGACCTGCCCACCGATCTGACCCAGGAGCCAACCGCGCTGGAGGTCAGTTTCTCCGACCAGCCGATCATGTACGTCAATATTAGCGGCAACTACGACCAGCAGCGGCTTAAGAAGTTCGCCGACGACATGAAGGACCGGCTTGAAGACCTTCCTTCGCTGAACCGCGTGGATATCGTCGGAGCGCCCGAACGCGAATTTCAGATCGATGTTGACAATTATAAGATGCGCGCCTCCAATGTCACCTTCAGCGATATCGACCAGGCTGTGAAGGGTGAGAACCTCGACATCTCCGGCGGCCTGCTTGACGTAGGCAATATGAAGCGAAACCTGCAGCTTAAGGGCCAATTTCACACCGCACAGGATATCGCATCGATCATCGTCCGCAGCCCCCAGGGCGGCTATCCCGTGTACCTGAAGGACATCGCCACCATCAAAGACACCATCAAGGACCGGGAAAGCTATGCACGGCTGGATGGCAAGAACGTGGTCACGCTCAACATCATCAAACGGGCAGGGGAGAATCTTATTGAAACTTCCGACACTGTTCGTGGGGTCGTGGCCGAAATGCTTAAAAGCCTGCCGCCCGACCTGAAGGTGGTTGTAACCGGCGATCAGAGTACGCTCACCCGGCATTCTTTCAATGACCTCGTCAACTCCATCGTGATCGGTTTCATCCTGGTGCTGATCATTCTTATGTTTTTCATGGGCGTGGTGAATGCCTTCTTTGTGGCCTTGTCCGTTCCCTTGAGTATGTTTGTCGCTTTTTGCTTTCTCCCTGCGGCAGAATTCATGATTGGGGGCGCGGTGACGCTGAACTTTATCGTGCTCTTCGCCCTCCTTTTCGGCCTGGGGATCATCGTCGATGACGCCATCGTTGTCATTGAGAACACCCATCGCATTTTCACGCTGGCGAAAGGGAAACTTACATCAACGACTGCCGCTCAGATGGCAGCGGGCGAAGTGTTTGTTCCCGTGCTCGCCGGTACCTTGACCACTCTTGCTCCTTTCGTCCCGCTGCTTTTCTGGCCCGGTCTTATCGGAAAATTCATGGTCTACCTTCCCGCGATGCTGATCTTTACCCTGACAGCCTCACTGGTCGTGGCGTTTATCATGAACCCCGTTTTCGCGGTGGATTTCATGAACCATCCTGAAGATGGCACTCCTTCAACCCGTGCCGCCCTCTTTAAGAAACCGGGCCTCTGGATCGCCATAATTATTGGCATCCTGCTTGACCTGGCGCACCAGACATTTCTCGGTAACCTGCTGCTCTTTATCGTCATCCTGGTCATTCTGAACAAATTCATATTTGACCGGTTGATCCACGCCTTTCAGAACAGGGTGCTCCCCTGGATCATGGGGCACTATGAGGACCTCCTCCGCTGGGCGCTTAAGGGCTGGCGGCCGGCATGGTTGCTTTTCTGTACGTTCTTGTTACTACTCGGGTCTTTTGGGCTCATTTATGTTCACAATGGCGGTGTTGTATTCTTTCCTTCAGGTGACCCCAACCAGGTATACGTCTATCTCAAACTGCCTGTAGGTACCAATGTCGACTATACTGACTCCGTTACGCATTCTCTTGAAAAAAAGGTATACCACGTGCTGGGTATGGGTGACAATGGCTCCAAACCAAATCCCGTTGTTGAAAGTGTGATCTCCAATGTAGCGGTGGGCGCCGCCGATCCAACCAGTGGCGACCAAAGCACCCATCCCGAGCTGGGCCGTATCCAGGTTTCCTTTGTGGAATTCGCAAAACGGAATGGGGTTTCCACTTCCAGATATCTTGACTCGATCAGGCATGTTATGAGTGGTATCCCCGGTGCAGAAATTACGGTTGACCAGGAGAAAAATGGGCCGCCGACCGATCCGCCCGTCAATATCGAGATTGCCAGCGACAATTTCGACGACCTTATTAAGACGGCCGTATCGTTAAAAAACTATCTCGATTTGATCCAAACACCCGGTGTTGAAGAACTCAAGATGGATATCGACCTGACAAATCCCGAGATCACACTAACCGTCGACCGGCAGCGGGCCATGATCGAGGGCATCAACTCCTCACAGATCGGCCAGGAACTGCGTACTGCCCTCTTTGGCCTCGAATCCTCCAAGATCAAGGAAGGGAAGGATGAGTACAAGATCTATATCCGCAACCTGGAGACCCAGCGCAAAAGCCTGACCGACCTGCTCAACATGAATATCACTTTCCGGGATATCGCAGCCGGCGGTGCGATTCGCAATGTCCCCATAAGTTCGCTGGTCCATATCGACTATACCAGCACACTGGGCAGCGTCAAGCGGAAGAATCAGAAACGGACGATCACATTGAGGTCAAATGTCCTGACGACTCAGGGATACACGCCACCGGGCGTCAACGCACAGCTCGCCAAATCGATTGCCGATTTCACAAAGAAACCCGATGACGTGACCATCACCCAGACCGGTGAAGGCCAGCAGCAGGCCGAAACTCAGGCCTTCCTGGGTAAAGCCCTGGTCGTCGCATTGGCCATTATCCTTGTCGTGCTTGTCGTACAGTTTGGTTCGGTAGCCAAATCCGTCATCATCCTGAATGAAATCCTTTTTAGCATCATCGGCGTCCTCCTTGGCTTTTCCCTCACGGGAATGCAGATTTCGGGTATCATGACCGGCCTGGGAATCGTTGGTCTTGCGGGGATCGTTGTCAAGAATGGTATCCTGGTGATCGAATTTACCGACGAATTACGCGCCCGTGGCATGAAGACACGCGAAGCTGCGATCGAAGCCGGTAAGACCCGTATCATCCCCGTTCTCCTCACCGCCATGGCCGCCATTCTGGCGCTCATTCCACTGGCTGTCGGATTCAATATCAATTTCGTCACCCTCTTCTCGGATCTCGACCCGCATATTTATTTCGGTGGGGACAACGCGGTATTCTGGAAACCGCTTTCCTGGACCATCATCTTTGGTCTGGCTTTTGCCTTCTTTATGACCCTGTTCATGGTACCGAGCATGTACCTGATCGCTGAAAGACTGCGTCGACCGATGCGCCGCCACTGGGGCGGGAAATGGGTTTCCTTCATGGGAATTCCGCCATTCACGATCATCTTCCTCCTGATGGTGTTTATCAGCATGATCCGCCATGGCAGTGAGGTGGCTGTTAGAAGAAGGAGGGCGGCATTGCGTAAACAGCGGGTGGACGAGACATGGATCAGGAGCTGGTTTTAACGAGCATAAACAAAAAAACCTTATAACATGCGAAATAATCGCGAGATAGACTATACCATCTTCGGTGAAGAGCTCCAGTTTGTCGAGATCGAGCTCGACCCGGGTGAAACGGTCATGGGCGAACCAGGCGGCTTTATGATGATGGATGACGGCATCGAGATGGAGACCATCTTTGGCGATGGGTCCGCCGCCTCTCAGCAGGGCGGGCTTCTCGGCCGGCTGATGAACGCCGGCAAACGCGTCCTTGTGGGTGAGAACCTGTTCATGACCGCTTTTACCAATGTCGGTGTTGGCAAGCGAAGGGTCAGCTTTGCCGCACCCTATACCGGGAAGATCGTTCCCCTCGACCTGCGGGCGCTTGGCGGCACGATCATCGCCCAGAAGGATGCCTTCCTTTGCGCCGCCAAAGGTGTCAGCATCGGGATCGCGTTCCAGCGCCGCCTGGGCACCGGTATTTTCGGCGGGGAAGGGTTTATCATGGAGAAGCTCGAGGGCGACGGAATGGCGTTTGTCCACGCCGGAGGTTATATCGTCGAGAAAGAATTGCAGCCCGGAGAGATCCTGAAGGTAGACACCGGGTGCGTGGTCGCATTCCAGCCATCCGTGGATTTCGATATCGAATTCATTCGTGGTATCCGCAACTGGATGTTCGGCGGCGAAGGGCTATTCTTCGCGCTCATGAGGGGCCCCGGTAAGGTTTGGTTGCAATCCCTGCCGATCAGCCGCCTGGCGAGTCGCATTATCCAATACAGCCCGCAATTCGGGAGCCGCCGCGAAGAGGGCAGTATACTTGGTGGACTGGGCAACCTACTTGACGGAGATGGATTTTAAATAAAATAAAAAAGGCGCCCCGCGGAGCGCCTTTTCTCAAAAGATTATGCTTATCGTCTGCTGCCGAAACGGCTCAACAGCTTCAGGATATTAATATACAACCAGATCATTGTGACCAGCAAGCCAAACGCCCCATACCATTCCATGTACTTGGGTGCACCGGCTGATTCACCAATTTCAAGACGCTCAAAGTCAAGGATCAGCGTGAACGCAGCGATCCCGACTACCAACAGGTTGATCCCGATCCCGAGCGGGCTTGAATCCTGCCAGCTCATAAATGACATGTTGATGCCAAACAGGAGCAGGACCCAATAAACGATGTAAAGCAAAAAGACCCCGAATATAGCCGACAGGAGGATCGACTTGAATTTCTGTGTGGGCTTAATGATTCGGTAATTGTACAACAGGAACATCCCAAATGCAACGCCAAACGTCAGTGCGACAGCCTGGAAAACAACATTCGGATATTTCTCCCCCACCTGCGCATTTACGATTGCGGACAGTCCCCCAAGCACAAAACCTTCGAGGATCGCATAAGCCGGAGACAGATACCTCGCCAGGGCAGGCTTGAATGTGATGACCAGCGCGCTGACAAGGCCGCCGATCAACCCGACCCAGAACAAGGTCATCATCAGACTGGCCGACCCTGAATAAACTAATTTCCAGGTATACGCCGCCCCGGCGAAAACCAACAGTGAAAGGAATCCGAACTTCTTGATGGAGCCCCTGACCGTCATCAGTTCCGTCTGTGAGCCGTCAATGCTCCGGTTAAATATTTTTTCCGAAAGGGTAGGATTACCAGATTGAAAAAGTGCCATAGTTTTAGAGTTTTAAGAGACGTAAATTTACGCTTTTTTTCTCATTTTTACCGCCGCCTCCCTCTCCCGTCATTTCCGTGTCCCCCGCCATCTCTGGCTCCGCCTCCGGGCTTGCCCGCTTCATTTTTTGGGGCGCTCCCACCCCCGCCGCCGGGGGGTCCTCCCTTCACGGGTCCGCCGCTTCTCCCCTGGTTCCCATCTCTTCCTTGGTGACCGCCATCCCTGCCCTGACCGCCGTCCTTCTCCGGCCCGCCTTCCCGATGCGTTCCGTGCTTGTGGTGCCCATGCTTCTTTTTCCGGTCTGCCTTCTCCAGCGCCTTCAAGCTGATCTGCCCTACAAGATCCACAAACCCGGTATCCTCCGGCTCTTTTGGCTTGCCGGTGCTTACTTCCACCGGCTCAAGGGTTTCAGGAATCGTATTCTGCATATTCATCTGCCGGATCTTCCTCACCCGCTCGATGGTCAGCGGATACTGCTTATTACTGTCCGGCAAAACATACCACATCAGGTTTTTGAAAATATCTTTTTTGATCAGATTGGCTGTGCCTTTGGCGACCTGAAGCGTCTCTGCATTGTCAGGGAAATTCTGCAACGCATCCAGATAGGTATCCAGCTCATAGTTGAGGCAGCATTTCAGGCGGCCGCACTGCCCGCTGAGCTTGCTCTGATTGATCGACAGATTTTGATACCGCGCAGCCGTTGTATTTACCGACTTAAAATCGGTAAGCCAGGTGCTACAGCACAGCTCCCGGCCGCAACTGCCGACTCCTCCCACTTTGGCAGCTTCCTGGCGGGCGCCGATCTGCCGCATCTCCACCTTGAGCCGGAACTCGCCGGCATAAATCTTGATCAGCTCCCGGAAGTCCACGCGGTCATCGGCGATATAAAAGAAAGTGGCCTTCCTTCCATCGGCCTGGATCTCCACCTCACTCATCTTCATATCCAGCTTAAGCTGCCGCGCGATCGCCCTGGACCGGATCAGCGCATCGCGCTCACGGCCCTTGTTTTGCCGCATGATATCCAGGTCCTTATCTGTGGCCCGGCGCAGGACCTTCCGCGTGTCCGGATTTTTTTCCTCTATCCCCCGCTTCCTAAGCTGCAATCTGACAATCTCCCCCGTCAAGGTAATCTCTCCCACGTCAAAACCGCTGACGCCCTCCACCGACACCATGTCCCCCTTCTCAAAGATCAGGGTCGTAGCATTCCGGTAATAATCTTTCCGGCTTCCCTGGTTAAAGCTCACTTCCACAATCCGACATCCGCTTTCCGGGTCGTTAAAGGGCAGATTCGCAAGCCAATCATATACATTCAGCCGGTTACAACCCCCGGTGCTGCACCCGCCGTTGCTTTTGCAACCGGAAGGCTTGCCTCCTTTGGATGTGCCGCAATTAATGCATCCCATATCTAAAGTAGATTAGGTATTAAAGAATAAGAACATCTAAAAAAGAAGGGAAGCCGCACCACCATCCAAACCCTTAGCGGGTTACAAGTAACGATCCTTTTGACAAAATATATACGATTGGATGCGAGATAACTTCATTCGAACAGCCAGGTTCTTCCCACTTGTCGGTCACACTTACCCAGCCCGGACGGGTACACTTCTTTTCACTGGCCATAAAGGGCAGTGGCCAAATATACGCACTTTACAGGCATTTACTCTAGCCGAACCTTCTTTTTTCCAACTAACCCCCCGATCGAGACAAGTACCCAGCAGCCTTCCAGCACCACGAAAGGCCAGTACCGGATCAGCACCGACGCATAACAGGATAGCCCGGCACCTATGATATTCAATAATATATAAACTTTCCCCTGGGGGAGAAACCCAAAAAGATGCAAAAAGAAGGCTGCCAGAAGCAGCGTCACCCCAATCGTTCCGACTATGCTCGAATAGTTCATAACCAATCAAATAACCTCTTGATCCCGTGTCCCCTCCTTTCATCGGCTCCGGCCAGGATTTGGTCAGCGCCCTGCACGTAGGGGGTATCCCCGGTCTCCGCCAGTTCCCATCCTTCGTGCTCCACCATTCCCCGGATAATATCTCCTGTCACCTCCGGATGGAATTGGATGCCCAACACCCGATCATCCAGACTAAAAGCCTGGTTGACACAAGCCGCGCTCGAAGCCCACAGCCTGGCCCCCTCCGGCAGGTCGAACGTCTCCCCATGCCAGTGAAAAACAATTTCTTCCGTACCGTCGACCCACTTCACCGGCCACCATCCTATCTCTTTCTGTGAATTCTTATAGACGTTTGCCCCGCAGGCGGCTGCAATTAACTGGGCACCGAGGCAAATTCCCAAAACCTTCCTCCCTTCCCTGATTGCCGCCCGGATCAATTTCTTTTCGGCAACCAACCAGGGGAATTCGGCTTCGTCGTGGATACTCATCGGCCCGCCCATGATGATCAGCACGTCGAAATCCGCCTGAGATGGTAGCTGGCGGTGCGGAGACGGTAGCTGGTCATAATCATAAAGGGCAGTCGTCTGCAATGAATGCCCCTGGCGCAGGATCTCATCGGCTAAAAGCCCCGGGGTCTCAAACGACACATGCTGCAGGACGTGATATCTCATGATAGAATGGCCACCTTCTTTTCCGCCAGGATATGATATAATTTGATGGTCAACGCATGGAAAAGCATTTTGGCATGCGCATTCCGCTCGATATAATAGGCCGCATTATCCAGCTCCTGGATGATCGCTTTTTGCTGCCCGATATCCGCGATCTTATTTAACCGCGTGGCAATATCCCGCTCCCCGTCGGGGATCGGCAGATTGGCGCCGTCCAGGTACCGCAGCCGGACCGCCAGTTCCAGGACGTGATTGAAATAGCGCAGGAACTGCTTCTGCCGCTCCCGTCCTGATTTGCTTATCTCTTCGATCCACTTTACCTGTGCGACCGGACCGTTCTTCAGCACCGCATTCAACCAGTCCCGCAATACTCCCTGCCAGTCGTCCTCAGCATGCCGAACCAGCTGCATGGCTTCATGATAATTCCCCCCCGAGAGGACAGCGATCTGCGTCGCCTGCTCTGCGCTAAGCCCCGACCGCTCTATGAGCGCCCGGGCGATATCGGCTGTCTCCGGCAAAGGGATCTTGACCAGCTGAGTCCTCGAGAGGATGGTCGGCAGGATCAGCGATTCATTCTCGGCCACCAACAGGAACAGGGTGTCGGCCGGCGGCTCCTCAATTAGCTTTAAGAGCTTATTGCCCTCACTGCCCAGATATTCCGGCATCCAGACAACGAGTATCTTATACCCACTTTCGAAACTTTTCAGGCTCAGCTTGTGAATGATCTCGCTACATTCCTGGGCTGTAATATTTCCCTGCTTGTTCTCCGCGCCAATGAATTGCAGCCAGTCATAAGCATTACCATATGGATATTGATTGATAAATTCCCTCCATTCCGCGCCGTAATCCGAGCTGACCGGCTTATCCCCCGCTTTCTTCGGGATCACCGGGTAGGTAAAATGAATGTCCGGATGGATCAGCTGTTTCGCTTTCACACAGGACGCACATACCCCGCAGGCATCGGCGCCCTTGTTCTCACATACGACGAATTGCGCAAAAGCCAGCGCCATCGGCAAAGCGCCGGCGCCTTCGTGGCCCAGGAAGAGCAGGGCATGGCTGAGGCGGTTGCGCCGGACCATATCGGTTAAATTGTCCCTCATGTGGTCCTGCCCAATGACTTGTGCGAATTGCATGGTTGCAAATATAAGTTATGTACGCGGCTGGCCATAAAAAGGCCGGCCAATAATGGCCGGCCTGATCTTGCGAAGCGCTTATAATTAATTCAAATATTTCGTGATCTGATCATCCGTGGGCTTTACCTTACTCGGAAATACCGCAATCAGCTTTCCATTTTCATCGATCAGGAATTTGGTGAAATTCCATCCGATCACCGGATCGGCTACTCCCAGCTTATGCGCTTCGTCCGTCAGGTATTTAAATAGCGGCGCAATATTATCGCCGACCACATCCACCTTCTCCGCCATCGGGAAGGTAACGCCATAATTCTTCGTACAAAATTCAGTGATCTCCTGGCTTGTACCCGGTTCCTGGTGGCCAAAATTATTGGCGGGAAAGCCGATGATCACGAGCTTGCTTTGATATTGAGTGTATAATTTTTGAAGATCCGCATATTGCGGAGTGAAACCGCATTTGCTGGCAGTATTGACAATCAGGATCTTTTTACCCTTGAAACTGGAAAGATCGATCGTTTTTCCATCCAGCCCCGGCACTTTGAATTCATAAACACTGGTAGGAGCCGTGCCGGCCAGGAGAAAAATTGATAGAAGAAGTGCGCGTACCATAAGAATTTGATTTTGGATGAAAGGTAATTATATTGGCCACATTAACTACACAGAGACAACGCTAATGTTTAAAGGAGTGACGCTTTTCCGGGATGGGTGGTAAAAATGGATGTTGGGCGGTCACTGACGTTGGTAGCAACCCAGATCAGGCGAATTCGCCGGCCGCGCCTTCCCATCAAGGTCAATCATCACGCCTGCCGCGGTCCCCGCCCCGACGGCGGGAGAATTCGGCTGCAAATGAAAATCATAATAATTCGCCGACGTATTCACGCTATCGAACAAGGGGTCCTGATTCAGGATCATATTTGATGTCGTCACGGGCGACGGCGCATCCTGCACCTTCCACAAACAGTTGCTGAACCCAACCACAAAGGAATTGCTCGTCTGCTGCGACACCACCACCTCATCGGGCACATTCCCATAATTGCCCCAGAAGACACAATTAACAAAATTGGCCAGCACTGGTCCCGTGTAGAGCGAAGACCCATATAAGATCTCATCCGTAACCGCCAGCACCGGCTCCGTATGTGAAAGATAGATGTCGGAATAGGCAGCATCGGTACACTGCACAAAACTATAATATCCTCCTCCGCCCAGCAGCACATTCTGCCCGCAATTGCTGATCAGGCAATTCACCGCCTGGATGCTCCCGTTGATCCCCAGGATGCCCGCATCATAACTATTATTGACGATGCACTGCTGAAGGACAACCTTTGGCGAAACCCCCGCGGGCGCGGCCAAGACCACGACCGCTTCGTCTGCGTTTTCAACCTCCGCGTACTGCAACAGATCATTGTTGCTCGCCCCGCGGAAGTAGATACCCGGCCAGCTCCCCGGATACCCGTTATACGGAGGGTCCAGCCTGTCTCCCGTGAATAAGACCCGGTTACTATCGGTGCCGCTCACCTGAAGAGTACCATCGACCAGCAGCGGCGCGTCAGCGTGGAAATAGACCCTACAGCCGGCGGGAATGGTCAGGGTAGCTCCCGTGTCGATCTGAAGGCTCCCCTGGATAACATAGGGCAGGGGGGAATTCCAAACGGTATTGCCCGTCAGCACCTGGTTTCGAAGAAAATTCGCATTCTGTCCCCAGGCCTGCAGCTGAATATACTGCAGGTTGCCGTTGTAGGCCACCCGGATGCTGTCCTGTACAATGAAAGGAAGGTTCGCGGAATTTGGATTGATCTGCACCGCCACGAAGATATATAAGCTGTCCCCGGCATCCAGGTCGACAGCCGCCACCTCAGGCCCGGGCGATCCGTCGATGTTTATTGAAAAATACGACTGCGTCCCGCCCATCAGCCGGATATCCGTCAAATGGAGCTTTTGATCATTGGGATTGATGATCTTCACCGACTGCGTCACGGACCCTGTGGTCACAAAAACCGTGTCGAAAAACACGGTGTCAGCCGAGAATGCGATTGCCGCATCCTTGCTCGTGATAAAGGAATTTTTAGTGCAGGATGAAATGCACGACGCGGTCACAACGATGAACAGCAATTTTTTCATATTCTCAGAACAATATCCGGTACACTTCTTCGACCCGGCTCACCGGCACCACCTCAATCCCCGGCTTATTAACGGCTAACCCCTTCTGATTGTATCTGGAGACAAATATCTTTTCAAAACCCAGCTTCTCGGCCTCCGCTATCCGCTGCTCGGTCCGGTTCACTGCCCGGATCTCACCGCTCAACCCAACCTCGCCCGCAAAACAAACCCTTGAAGATATGGGAACGTCTTCGTATGAACTTAGAAGAGCACACAGCACTGCCAGATCGATTGACGGATCCTCCACCTTCAGCCCGCCGGCTATGTTGAGGAATACATCCTTAACACCAAAATGAAACCCGCCCCTTTTTTCCAGCACAGCCAGCAGCAGCTGCAACCGTCGCCCTTCAAATCCGCTTACTGTACGCTGAGGCGTGCCATAGACCGACTGCGTCACGAGCGCCTGGACCTCAATGAGCAGTGGCCTAAGCCCTTCGATCGATGCCGCTATGGCAATCCCGCTCAGCTGTTCCTCCTTCTGGGTGATCAATAGCTCGCTGGGATTGATGACTCCCCGCATCCCCTCGCTTGTCATTTCATAGATCCCCAGCTCGGAAGTGCTCCCGAACCGATTTTTCAGCGTACGCAAAATGCGATAGGCATAGTGTCTGTCTCCTTCGAACTGGAGGACCGTATCCACCATATGTTCGAGGATCTTCGGGCCTGCGATGCCGCCATCCTTGGTAATATGGCCGATCAGAAAAACCGGCGTTCCGGATTCCTTGGCGAACCGCTGGAATTCGGCGGCGCATTCGCGGATCTGCGAAACACTGCCTGCCGAAGATTCGATATAAGGAGATTGCAGCGTCTGAATAGAATCGACAATGACCAGACCCGGCTGAAGTTTTTTAATTTCCTGGAAAATGACCTGGGTGGAAGTCTCCGTCAGAAGATAGAAGTCGTCATTGCGTATGGGGGGAGATGTCTGTAAGGAGGCGGATGCGCCTGCGTTGAGCCGATCTGCCCGCATCTTGATCTGCTGCTCGCTTTCCTCGCCCGAGATATACAAGGTCCGCACTCCGTGAAGCCGCAGTCCGATCTGAAGAAAAAGCGTGCTCTTGCCGATGCCCGGCTCACCCGCCACCAAGATGATACTGCCGGTGACGATCCCTCCTCCCAATACCCTGTTCAGTTCCGCGTCACTCGTGACGATCCGTTTTTCTTCCGCGCTAATCACCTCAGTGAGCGATATCGTGCGCGTCTCTTTCTTCTCCGTGCTGAAATTCTTCCATTCCGCCTCCGCCAGTTTGTTATCTTTTGTAATAACTTCCTCAACAAAAGTGTTCCATTGGTCACAGGAAGGACATCTGCCTGACCATTTTGCACTTTCGTATCCGCAATTGCTGCAAAAGAAGGCCGTTTTAATTTTACTCATCGGGCGAAGTTAGCCTCTTTACCTTGTTCCCTATATTGGAATTCTGATCGATCAGCCGAGGAGATTCAGCAAAAGTAAAAGGGCCAGCTAAATCGCCGGCCCCTTACTTACTAACCCATTAAATTCTTGCACTAAATTACAAATTAGCGCCACATAACAAAATAAATTTTTGATGGTGTGAATAACTTTGAATCGCATAGCCGTTCGCTTTAGAAGGGCATTTTAGCCCTTGTAGGATATTGGTATTCAATAATTTACAAGGACGGGTCCGTTGCGGGCCTTTCTAAAGGCTCTTCTTTAAAGGGTTGAAAATTAGCCCTCGGTAATGCGCTGCAGGCGACCAAAAAATTTTCCCGTGCGGCATCTCCGGGGCATCCCTTCCCGACCCTAAATGACCAACTCAAAATCGGGAGAAAAGGTATTAAAATTAAATAGATATATTTAAACATTTGAATCGAACTGCCTGTAGCACAGCCGGGTGATTAAATGAAAACATCTAAATAAGTTTAATAAGCATGAAAAAGTAGGCCATGCTTGGTAGTCGCGTCCTTACTGCGGGAAGGCGCCGCCGATTATTCCCTTTTTCTATTAAATCTTGAAATATAATATTTTGACGAACACTTTTTGCTTATTAACAAATTATTATCAAAGAAATGTTCCTACAATTGAATTTTTTCTAAAAAAAATTTCCGCGGATTAATTTAGGATTAAAAATCCGTACTTTAATCATCCAAGGCTGACGCTGTCAACAAAGTACCCACCTCGTCATATCCTGGGATATCCTTGCCATTGGAAGAATTTTTGATTCACCAATAACTACTACACATGAGAAAAAATCGTCACTTCCTGACGTGCATCTTACTGCTCGTCACCATGGGGTTACACGCTCAGTTGACAACAATTACCGGGAAAGTCACTGACGCCACCGGTACCCCGATTCCCTCAGCAACAATTCGGGTAAAAGGCAGCAAAGCTGGAACGAGCTCTGACATCCAGGGCGTATTCAGCTTAAAGGCAGCCGCCAGCAGCACGATTATCGTCAGCGGTATCGGCTACGAAACCAAAGAAATCAAGATTGGAAGTACAGGGATGATCACGGTTCAGCTGGCCATCGATACGAGATCTCTGAGCGAGGTTGTCGTAACGGGGGTCGGTGTGGCCACCAGCAAGAAGAAGCTGGGGATTTCCGTTGAATCAGTGACTGCCGCCCAACTTCCCGCAGCGCCTACCGCATCGATCGACCAGGCATTGGTCGGTAAGATCCCCGGCGCCCAGATCTCTTCCGTCAGCGGCAACCCGGGCGATCCGGTAAATATCCTGCTTCGGGGTATCAACTCCATTCAGGGTGGAACCATGCCATTGATCATGCTGGATGGTATCCAGGTTCGAACTACCGACCTCAATTCGCTTGACCTGTCTACTATCGATCGGGTGGAAGTGGTCCAGGGGGCAGCTTCTGCAGCGCTCTATGGAGCACAGGGCGCCAATGGCGTTATCCAATTGTTCACCAAGAAGGGCAAGAAGGGGCAGATGGCGATTAATTTTTCTACGAGCTATTCGGCCAATCAGTATATAAACAGCGGTAATGTCAACAAGGCTAAGCTGCATCCCTATCTGACCGATGCCAACAACAATATCGTAAATGGGGGCGGAACTCCGGATACGGTTAACAGTGCAGGGGTCATTCCTTATGTCGCTTATACGTATGGCGGCGCTGCCCGGTCAGGGATCGAAAATCCGCTCAATATAAATGACAAACCCTATAATGCCAACCTGAAGTGGTATGATCATTTTAAGGAAGTCTTCCAAACCGGCAGCACGTTAAATAACAGCCTGAATTTTTCCGGTGGAACTGACCGGACCGATTTTGCTTTTGGTGTTTCCAATAACCACACGGTCTCCCCGGTCATGAAGAATGGGTACGTGGACCGGACCAACCTGACCTCCAATGTTGGGGTGAATTTATTTAAGGGACTTACGTTAAGATCAATTACCCAGGTGATCTATACGAGAAATACGTTGGTGCCCGGTCTTGGCGGACCACAATATTCGGGCTACGGCTATGGCAACCAGCCCGGCGGCGTTGGTAATATCTTTTCGTGGTTAAACACCCCGGCTTTCTATCAGCTCAATGGAAAATTAGCCGACGGCACCTATCCGGCCAAACAGGTCAGTGGCAATTATCTTGGAGCTAATGCCTTCAACCCGTTCTATGTACAGGAATATGAGCAGGGTACGGATAACCGGGTTGATATCATCCAGGATTTCGACATCGACTATAAACTCGGTCGTTTTGTAGAACTGGATGCAAAATACGGCATCAACTACCGGTCGGAAGGCGACCAGGTGACTTATTATAACCAGTCCCAGAATCTTAATTCGATCTATTTTGGCGGGGGGACATACGCTGGCAATTATGCACCCGACAATACAGGGGAAATCGATAAGTACCAGTACAATAATACCTTCCAAAATTTCCTGGGTAATGTCTACATCAGAACCGATTGGGTAAGAGATTTTCACTCCAAACTGCCCATTACGACCAGCACCCAGATCGGGTATGACTGGCGCAAGACGAGATACACCGAATATGATACCTATGGACTTGGGTTGCCATTGGCCCCGCCGATCAATGTGAGTGCTACCAGCGCTCAGGGCGTTATTGAGGACTATGTAGAGCCTTTTGTAACGTATGGTTACCTGGTTAACCAAGTAATCGACTACGGCGATTATGGCGGCATACAAGGAGGTTTCAGAAGTGACTATTCATCCGCCTTCGGCGAAGGTTCAAAAGCGTTTACCTTCCCGCATGCCAATATCTATTTTACCCCTTCCGGCTTCAAGGGTTGGGAAGACGGGATCGGCAATACGCTTTCTTTTGTCAAGCTCAGGGCAGCATACGGTCAGGCTGGTATCCAACCCGGCGCTTTTCAACGGTATCCCGTTATCAACCAGGGTGATCTTGGGCAGAACCTCGTGTATTCAATACCCGGTACGAGCAACAATCCCAACCTGGGGGTAGAAGTTTCGACGGAAAAGGAAGCAGGGATAGACCTGACGATATTGGCTGCCAAACAAGGATCCTGGCTCAAACAAGTTAATTTGTCCGGCACCTACTGGAAGCGCCAAAGCGACCATGTGATCTGGACAGTCAATACGGCCCCTTCGAATGGCCTTACCGGGGAGTTGACCAATGCGATCACCCTTCATTCCAATGGGTACCAATTCCAACTTAATCTCCCGATGGTCAAGACCAAGAACTTCAGCTGGGATTTTACCATCAATTATGGGCATCAGATCTCTGTATTGGATAAGATCCAGGGCGAGACCCAGATATTGGTCACTTCCAACGGCGGCACGGCCCAGGTACTGCAAGCGGGGTATAAGATCGGGCAGATCTTTGCTTATAAAGCGCTGACCAACCTCGGTGCAACAAACCAGGAAGGAGTGCCCTATATCGACAAGGCCAATTATGGAAATTATACGATAGTCAATGGCCGGGTAGTCGATACCGCCACCCATTACATCCAGTTTACCAACGAGACTTATCCCATCGGTGACGGTAACCCGAAGTTCAATGCATCCTTTATCAATGGATTTAATTACAAAGGCATTCTATTCCTCAATTTCCAGTTTGACTGGGTCTATGGCAGCCACCTGTATAACCAGACAAAGGAATGGATGTACAGGGATGGGATCCATGGTGATTTCTCCAAGAGCGTTACCATCGCCGGGCAGACCGCAGCATATACCTCTTACTGGTCCAGCGCCTATTATGACGACGGCAGCGGCAACGGAAATGATGCGGCAAGGGACTTTTTCTACGAGTCCTCCTCTTTCCTGAGATTGAGAAATCTTTCTCTTGGGTTTGACGCGGCAAGTCTTTTAAAGATTCCCGGAATTAAGAAAATGCAATTGGTGCTGACCGGCAGGAATCTCTGGACGCAAACAAAATACACCGGAATGGATCCTGAGATCACAGTCGGTTCGCCGAATTCGTCCTGGGATCGGACGGTCGACCAGAGCACAATTCCTAATATCAAGTCCTACCAGGTAGGGTTGAATCTTGGTTTTTGATTCTTAATTCTAAAAATTCAGACTATGTCTAAATATAAATTATTGATTTTTTCCCTGATCGTTTTAATTGGTTCAGCGGGCTGCAAAAAGCAGTTGGCTGTCGGAAACCCCAATTCGCCGACGTTAGCCGCTGACGTTACCAATGAGGCTTCTTTGGCTGCCTTTGCGCAAGGCGCCACTTATATTGATGGATTTCAGGGCAGCAATGCCTATAATTGGCTGGGTTCGGGATATTTTTCGCTGAATTACTCCTACAGCGAATTACTTGCGGATCTGGTGGGATCCACGGATGCGAATGAAAATGTGAATGTCATTAACGTCCCGTATTATGCGATCCTTGACGACGCCAGTAAATATGTTACTACTACCGGCGCGGCGAATAATGAGGCCAATGTCACGCGGTTAAGAACTGCCAATACCCGGGCTGAAACGGCCGCGGGGTATAACGCGTTCTATTACCAGTGGTGTAATATGTATATTTTGAACGGGTCAATGAATGCCTTACTTGCCGAGATCACCAATATTAAAACCCTATCGCCCGATGCCGTCAGTACGTTCGAGGCATGGGCCTATTTCTGGAAGGGCTATGCGTATTCCGTTATCGGTTCACAGTACACGGCAGGTTTGATCTCCGATGTTGCCGGCGCCACCAATAATCACTTCCTGATAAAGGACTCAATTATTGCGGCGTCAAATGCCTGGTATGGTAAGTGCTCGTCGATCTTGTCCGGTCTATCCGCTGGTTCCAGCGACTATAATACTGCTCTCGGGCTACTGATCCCAACCACCTTCCAGGGGACACCTCACGGCGGCATTCTTACTCCTACCATGTGGATCCATAATATCAACACGATGTTGGCGAGGAATATCCTGGAGAACAAACTGTCGCCATTTGTAAATCAAACCTTGGGCGGCACTATAAATAAAGCTTCCATACCGGTTATGGGCCAGAGCGATTGGCAAAATGTAATGACACTGACCACTAATGGTATCCAGGCCGGTGATTTTGTATTTACTGCCACGTCCGATCCGGTCAACAGCCTTTACGGCCAAAAGTCCGGGAATATCACGCTGATGGCGGCGGGTCCGAACCAAAACCTGGTGTTTCAACCAGGCCTGAGGCTTACCCAGAACTATAATGCCGGCGATCAGCGCCTCGCGCTTGATTATACCAATCTTCCGGCGGATACTTTTTATAATGACTATTTCTCTACCGTTTACAGTCTGATCAATACTGCCAATGGTTCTTCGGGCGCGGTATATAATTACAGCGACCAGGATGTGGGCGCGTATGAGCTTTTCTTCGCCGGCAGCTGGGAAGAGAATACGTTGATGCAGGCAGAAGCCAATATCATGCTGGGTAATACGGACGCAGGGCTTGCGTTGGTGGATGCGGAAAGGAATTACCAGGGAGCGGGTGTTGCGGCTACGGCGGGAACCGGATTAACGCAGGCCCAGGCTTACAATCAGCTGGTAAGGGAAAGAAGGGTAGCTCTTTTTGGAAGGGGTTTGTCCTTCTGGGATTCCAGGCGCTGGGGTTGGATCTACGATATTTCACAGGGGGGTGGAAGCTATGGGAATCAGATGCTTTATCAACCATCCACAGGCCATTCCGTGATGAATTATAATGTAACTATTGATTATAATTTTATGGACTATTGGGATGTTCCTGCCGATGAAATAGTACTAAATCCACCTTCAGCAGCCACAGCAGGTGTAGTCACCAATCCGAACTACTGATGGTATCGCTCTTTGAGAACATTTAAAAGATCACCCATATTTTCTATAGCCTTTCCTGACGCCGGAAGGCGGAGGAAGGTAAATTTTGTGTGACTCAATGTTGACAGTGAAAGACGGCCCCGGTTTCTACCGGGGCTTTTCCTTGCAACCCAAAAAAGAATTCCAGGATGACACGAGAAATTATATTAATCATTATCCTCGCAGGTGGTTTCCTGCTGCAGACGGCGACCTCCCAGGTTCATGGACAGGAGCCGCCCAATTTTGTCCAGGGCAATAGCGGCCGGATGTCTCTGTATGATGTAAACGGTCATCCGATCGTAAACCCGGCGGTCGAGACAGAGGGCTCGCCCCTGTTCATTCCCAAATGGAAGGTGGGATGGCTCCGCCTTGCCAATAACCAGTTCTTTGCCGGGGTTGACCTGGAGCTCGATCTGGAGCGGCAAAAGGTCTACTATAAACGGCCCGATGGGACTGAGATTCAGGTAGAGCCGGGGCAAGTGAAAGGACTGGCAATCACGGACACTCTGGCCGGCGCCATCGTGGTCTATCAATTTGTCTGTGGGTTCCAGCCGATCGATAACCAGACGGAGACCAGTTTCTACCTGATGCTGGACACTGGTCGGGTGACCTTCCTGGAAAGCATGAGAAAGAGGTTCATCCAGGAAAAGGACGAGTTCGGCGGCAATGACACAAGAGAATACCGCATCTACACCGATTTCTATGTCTTTAGCCGGGGGAAAATAACCCGGGTGAAGAAGGATGTCAAATTTTTCCAGGAGCTCACCAGCGACAAACATGACCAAATGGAAGACTATCTGAAAAAGAATAAAGTCTCCTTCAAGTCAGATGCGGACATCCGGCAGTTCATCCATTACTACAATGGGTTGCCTTAGAGTTTGATCTCGTCGTCCTGTTTGTCGAAGAAATGGAATTCCGTAAGGTGATAGTTGGTATTTGCCCGGATCCTGATCTTCTGTTTGTACTTCCAGCGCCATTGCCATTGTTTAGACCCGATCCCGAACAAGCCACCCTTCGTAAGATACGCATGCATAATAGGATGCACGGCAAGGGTCAGGTCTCTGTGCTGATGGGTGAGCAGATAGCTGAGGTTCTTTTCGATCTCGTCTTCCAGGATCAGCGCTGAAGAGATCTTTCCGGTGCCGTTACAGGTCGGGCAAACCTCCTGGGTATTGATCGTTACTTCCGGCTTCATCCGCTGACGGGTGATCTGCATCAGTCCGAATTTGGAGATGGGAAGCACGGCGTGTTTGGCCCTGTCCGTCCGCATAAAGTTCTCCATGGCCTCAATGAGCCTGCGCTTGTTGTCGGGCAGCTTCATGTCGATGAAGTCTACCACGATAATGCCGCCGAGGTCGCGGAGCCTCAGCTGCCGGGCGATTTCTTCAGCAGCTTCCATGTTGGTTTCCAGCGCATTCTGTTCCTGGTTATTGCTGACGCTCTTATAGCCGCTGTTTACGTCGATGACGTGGAGGGCTTCGGTATGTTCGATAATGAGATAAGCGCCGCTGGGCAGGTTGACTGTTTTCCCGAAAGCGGCTTTAACCTGTTTGGTCACACTGAATTGGTCGAAAATGGGCGAACCGTTGTGGTAGTAGGAAACGATGTCTATTTTGTCCGGAGCGATACGCTGGATATAGCTTTTGGTATCGTTAAAGATATTGCGGTCGTTGATGACGATCTTATTGAAATCCTCATTCAACAGGTCGCGGAGCATGCTCGTTGTCTTGGTCTGTTCGCTGAGGATCTTCGCGGGAGCGACCGCACCCTTGAGGTTGTGCTGGATCGTCTTCCAGGTGGCGACCAGTTCCGTCAGGTCCTCATGCAGCTCCGCGGTATTCTTGCCTTCCGCTGCCGTCCGGACGATGACCCCGAAGTTGCGGGACTTGATGGCTTCAACGATCTTTTGGAGCCGTTTGCGCTCGTCGGAGGAGTGGATCTTCCGGGAGACTGCTACGATATCGTTGAAAGGAGTGATGACCACGAACCGGCCCGGAAGCGAGATCTCGCAGCTCAACCTGGGCCCTTTGGCGGCGATCGGCTCCTTGAGGATCTGCACGAGGATATGCGGTTTGCCGTTCAGGACCTCATTGATCTTTCCTGTTTTGATGATTTCCGGCTCGACCTGAAAGGTCCCGAAGTCGAAACCGTCCGCACTCGTGTCATTCATCGCCATTTGGGTGAATTTGAGGAGCGAGCGCGCATAGGGGCTGAGATCGGTATAGTGAAGGAAGGCGTCCTTTTCGAAGCCCACGTCGACGAAGGCGGCATTTAATCCGGGGATCAACTTCTTCACTTTTCCAAGGTACAAGTCACCGACGGCAAAGCTGTTGTCAGCCTTTTCATGGTGGAGCTCCACCAGCTTCTTATCCTCTAATAGGGCTATTTCTACACCCTGTGGAGTTGCATTTATGATCAGTTCCTTATTCAAGCGTATTAAGCGTTTTCCAACAACATCAGCCAATTACGGGGTCAGAACGCGATGATTCGTCGGAGGAAAAACAACCTATTTGTTCCTCTTCTTATGGCGATTCTTTCTCAATCGTTTCTTACGCTTATGCGTCGCAATCTTATGACGCTTACGCTTTTTACCACAAGGCATACTCAATTCAATTTTTGGTTATAAAATAATATTGTCTCTATTGTAATGTCTTTATCTGCTTGTCGATAGCCTTAACCATCTCCGGGTTGCCGATCAGTTTCCTGGCTGCCTGATAATATTTAATCGCATCCGCCTTTTCGCCTTTTTGTTGATAAGCCTCCGCCAGCAACAGGATCGCCTCTACATTGGATCCCTCATGACGAACAACAGTCGTTAGACGCCTGATCGCATTATCATACTGTTCCGATTCGATCCCGCCCACACCCAGCATGAACTGTGCGTACATGTTGGTTGAATCCCGCCGCGCGACTTCTAAAATCTGCTGGATTCCCCGCATCACTTCCGTCGGATCCCCGGCCTGCGCCCCAAAAATATACGAGGCCCCAAGCCCGACCTTCGTCGAATCGTTCCCCGAATCTATCGATAACGCCTTTTCAAACAGCTCCTTAGCTTCCGTTGCCATCCATCCCTTCAGCTGGGCGTTCTCCTGCACCTGCAACCCATCCAAAAATTTCCGGGCTGCGAAGGTCAGACTTTTTTCACTATTTTCCAACTTCGCCGCTTCTCCGGTGTAATATGCATATAAAAGAAAGCCGTCAGTTACCGAGTCTTTCCAGAATCGGGCAAGCTGTAGGTCAGCGTTCAATTGCTGCGCTTTGACATCTCCTCTAACGACAGATTGTTGAAGCCTGTTGACGTAGGAAGATTGAGTCGGAGTCAGATGAGCCTCCAGCTCGGATCGAATATCTTGTAAACCAATGGATTTAATTCCAGGTACGCCGGATGCGCCCGGACCTTCCAGTTTGTTGCGAGGGGGAACAGTGTTTCCAAAAAAATACAGAACAAGCAATATAAGCACTCCGGTGCCGGCTACCCAAATTTGCTGTCTCTTCATGCAGGATAATTAGAGACGCAAGTTACACCTCTTCATCCGGGTTTGGCTGATCTTCCTTGACGGACTGCAATTTTTTTACTTCAGCGACGAACTCTTTGGCTGGTTTGAACGCAGGAATGAAATGTTCGGGAATGTGTACAGCCACATTCTTTTTTATATTGCGTCCGATCTTGGCGGCCCGCTTCTTAGTGATAAAGCTCCCAAACCCACGTATATAAATGTTTTCTCCCTGGGACAGGGTCTCTTTCACTTCTTTGAACATGGTTTCCAACGTCACCAGGACGTCAACTTTAGGTATTCCTGTTTTTTCTGATATTTGATTGACCAGGTCTGCCTTTCTCATGGGGATTAAGTTTTGTAAGTTTCTGATTTTAAATATATAACAAAATTATTAATTCCCAACTTTTGCTGATAAAAATCCTTTCGGGATATCAAAATAACCGATTTGATCTCAGGGGGTAACTGTTGTGTAGCACATTGATTGTTAAGTATTTATGAAAAAAAGTGACCTAAAAAAAGTCGATTTTACGATTGCCTTATTAAAATGGCATTCGACCCTGAATTTCAGGGCAATGCCGTGGAAAGGGGAAAAGGAACCCTATCGCATCTGGCTCAGTGAGGTTATCCTGCAACAGACCCGTGTCGATCAGGGATGGGCTTACTACGAGAAATTCATCAGCGCTTTTCCGACCGTTCGCGATCTGGCCGATGCCGCTGAGGAGCGAGTATTCAAACTCTGGGAAGGTCTTGGTTATTATAGCCGTTGCCGCAATCTCATTGCAACCGCCAGAACGATCTCTTTCAACTTCAACGGACAATTTCCAAGCACTTACGACGAGATCCTGGCCCTCAAAGGAATTGGGCCCTATACCGCCGCAGCCATTGCTTCCTTCGCATTTGGCCTTCCCTACGCAGTTGTAGATGGCAATGTCACGCGCGTGTTGGCCCGATACTTCGGCATTTCCACGCCGATTGACAGCAGCGCCGGAAAGAAAGAATTTGCAGCAATGGCCCGGGATCTGCTCGATCCTGGTCAGGCCGGCAGTTATAATCAGGCCATTATGGATTTCGGTGCAACGGTCTGCACGCCCCGCAACCCGCACTGTGTCACTTGTGTACAGCGGACCGGCTGTGTTGCCTGGTTTAATGGAACGATCGAACAACTTCCTGTCAAAGCAAAGACCGTTCGAAAAAAAAATCGCTGTTTTTACTACCTGGTAGCGGAGACACCTGAAGGTCAGGTTTATATTCATCGTCGGACCGGGAAGGATATCTGGCAAGGCCTGTACGAATTCATTCTTTATGAAACTGCCGATGCTGTTTGGCCGGAGAAGATCCTCCAATCAGATTTTGTTCGGCAACTGTTTGGCGGGCAGGCACTAACAGTCAGATATATCTCAAATGTCTATCGGCAGGAGCTCAGCCACCAGCGTTTGCAGGGACAATTTATAACGGTTAGGCTCAGCAGGCCCCTCACGAACCCGAATGGCTTTCAATTGGTGCCCAGGAGTGCCCTGGCTTCCTATGCTTTTCCCAAATTCATTAATGGCTGGCTTTCCGACCCAAGCCCGGCACAAACCTTGTTTTGACTTTTCCTAAAAAAATGGGTAATTTTATTATATAAACTTCGTGTATGAGAGGCGTAAACAGGGTGATGCTGATCGGCAATTTGGGTAAAGATCCGGATGTTCAATTCCTGGATGGAAATATCGCCGTCGCCAAATTCTCCCTCGCGACAACGGAGACTTTTAAGGACAGGGCGGGCAAACTGATCTCTCAAACGGAATGGCACACTGTTGTTCTCTGGCGTGGATTGGCAGAATTAGCCCAAAAATACCTTCATAAAGGGAGTCTGGTTTATATCGAAGGCAGGCTGAGGACCCGCAGCTGGGAAGATAAAGAGGGGAATAAGAAGTTTGCAACTGAAGTGGTTGGAGATAACCTGATCATGCTGGACAAGCGCACAGACGGGACCTCCTCCCATTCGCCGCTTCATCATCAGGAGGGAATTGAAGGACTTGGCAACTCCGATACTCCGCCCCCTGTTGGCGAGCCTTCCGAAGACCTGCCATTTTGATCTATTCAATGATTAATATATCGACCAGCCTGCTGGTAATCAACCCTCAGGCTACTACTATCCTGGCGATTGTCATACTTTTTCTACTGATCCTGTCCTTCGTGCTTTCCGGTTCGGAGGTTGCCTTTTTCTCCCTGACGTTCAAAGATATCAACATCCTCAAGACGAAGCAGGATGTCTCGTGGAAGCGCATTGTATCCCTGCTGGAAGAACCAAAGACCCTGCTTGCTTCCATGCTGATCGCGAACAGCATCATCAATATCGCCATTATCATTCTGGCCAACTTTCTGATCGATGAGCTGGCCCTGCTCAAACTGGATATCTGGATTTTCGAATTTGTCATCAAGGTGATTCTCATTGGTTTCGTGATGCTCCTCTTCAGCGAGATCATGCCCAAGATCTGGGCAACGCAGAACAATCTTCAATTTGCTTATTACACGTCCGGCGTCATTGAGCTTATCCATCTGCTGTTCAGAAGGGTGGGGGGGTGGGCCGTGCAACGCTCGGAAGGCTTTGAACGCGTGTTGGGCGGGAGCAAGTCGTCCCTCAGCCCCCAACAGCTGGAACGCCAGATCGACCAGGTCACCAAGAACGACGCTTCGGACGAAGAAAGGAATATACTCAAAGGATTGCTCGATTTCGGCAGCATTACCGTCAAGCAGGTTATGCGGACGCGGCTTGAAGTCTGCGGCGTCCCTTACGATCTTAATTTCTCAGGGCTTAAACACAAGGTCGATGAATTGCATTATTCCCGGCTTCCGGTGTATAAGACCAGTCTTGATGACCTTGCCGGCATGATCCACACCCGGGACCTGATCGCATGGCTTGGCCAGCCCGATGAATTTGATTGGCATACCCTGCTCCGGCCGGCCTATTTTGTCCATGAACATAAGTTGATCGAGAACCTGATGTCCGAATTTCAGTCCAAACGAATCCACTTCGCCATCGTCGTCGATGAATTCGGTGGTACCAGCGGGATTGTCACCCTCGAAGATATCCTGGAGGAGGTCATCGGGGATATCCGGGATGAATTTGACGATGAAGAGCTGGGCAGCCGCAGAGGGGAGGACGGCAGCTATCTCTTCGAAGGCCGGACCATGCTCAATGACGTTTGCAAGATCATGGACATCCCTGTCGATACCTTTGATAAAGTCAAAGGCGAGAGCGATTCCCTGGCCGGTCTGATCCTTGAGCTCTCCGGAGATATCCCCAAAAAAGGCGATGTCTTACCCTGCGGTGATTTCGAATTCACCATCCTGGATGCCGATAACAGCCGGGTTAAAAAAGTAAAGGTCACTATCAAACCCTCAAAATCTTGAATTCTTTGAATACACGTGCATTTGCTTCTACGCTATTGCTGATGTTCATCTGCCTGCAGTCATGTAACCATTCTTACACGCCGAAACGCCGGGGATATTTCCGGATCGATTTCCCCCGGCACGAATATCAGACATTCGACCGCCCGGGCTATCCCTATAGCTTTGAGTACCCGGTCTATGCGAATGTCATAAAGGATAGCAGTTTTTTCGACAAATCGCCGGAGAACCCGTATTGGATCAATGTGGAATTTCCCCGTTTTGGGGCCAGGATATATGTCAGCTATAAGCAGATCGGGCCTAATAGTTACGACAAATTGATCGATGATGCATTTAAGATGACTTACCAACATGCCTCCAAGGCCAGCTCCATCGACCAGGCTGTGATCCACACCCCGAATGGCGTCGGCGGCATCTTTTTCCACGTCGGCGGTAACGCGGCGACGGCACAGCAGTTCTTCCTGACGGACACCACCCGGCATTTTTTGCGCGGGGCTCTCTATTTCGACACCACGCCCAACGAAGATTCCCTGGCCACCGTCAACAACTTTCTACAGGAAGATCTCCGGCACCTGATCAATACCTTCAAGTGGAAATAAGTTATATTTGTCCTCATGATAGCAATTGATAATGTTCTGGTCAGTGATAAGGTTGTCGAAGAGCAGTTCGTCTGCGACCTGCTGAAGTGCAAGGGCGGCTGTTGTGAGGATGGCGACGCCGGCGCCCCACTGGAGAAGGAAGAGCTGGATCGGCTCAATGAAGTTTACGAAAAAGTAAAGCCTTATCTCACCGCGGCGGGAATCCGGGAGATCGAAAACAGTGGGCGCTACCAGTACGATCGCGAATTCGGCTGGGTCACGCCCACGATCGAGGGAAAGATGTGCGCTTACGGATACAGGGACGCCAAAGGGATCATCAAATGTGGGATCGAACAGGCTTATTATGACGGCAAGATCAGCTGGAAAAAGCCCATTAGCTGCCACCTCTATCCCATCAAGTTGGGCAAGACGAAAGTCGGTGAGGTCATGAATTACGAGCCACGTGGGTCCCTGTGCCGCCCGGGCTGTGCACTGGGGCAAAAGCTGCGGGTCCCGGCTTATGTCTTTTTGAAGGAAGCCATTGTCCGAAAATACGGGATGGAGTTCTATAACGCCTTGGAGCACATTGCAGAAAACTATGACAGAAACCGCAGCTAATTTCATTGCCCGCAGTACGATCAAAGCGGAGGACCTCGACCACCGCAAAAAGATCAATTTCAATATCGGCCGCTATAATGCGGTTGTACCGCAGGGGAAGCAGCAGTTTGCGGATTTGAATCTGGCCCGCGAACGGGCCAAGAATATAAAGTGGCGTGCGATCGAGACCCTTGACAAGCAGCTGGAGGATTTCGAATCCGTGTTTACCAAACGGGGCGGGCGGGTTATCTGGGTGGAGACGGCCGCACAGGCACTGGAGGAGATCCGGATCATCTGTAAGGAAAGAGGCTGCCGCACGATTGTCAAGAGCAAGAGCATGGTCACCGAAGAGATCAAGCTAAATCATTTCCTCGAAGCGATTGGGATCGAGAGCGTTGAGACGGATCTCGGCGAATATATCCAGCAACTGGACGGAGAGCCGCCCTATCACATCGTGACCCCCGCCATGCATAAAAGCAAGGAGGATGTTGCCAAGTTATTCTATGAGAAGTTAAACACCAAGCCGGGCCTCAGCCCCGAACAGCTGACGCTGGTTGCCCGGGAAAAGCTTCGCAAGAAGTATGTTCAGGCGGAGATCGGTATTACCGGCGCCAACTTTATTATTTCCGATATCGGCGGTATCGCGGTCACCGAGAATGAGGGTAATGCACGGCTCAGCGCCTCTTTTCCAAAAACCCATGTCGTCATCGCGGGCATCGAGAAGGTGATCCCGTCTCTTACCGACCTGGCACTCTTTTGGCCCCTTCTTGCCACTTATGGCACCGGCCAGCGGATAACCTCCTACAATACCGTCATTACCGGACCCCGGCAGCCGGGTGAGGCAGACGGCCCTGACGAAATGATCCTCATCCTGCTTGACAACGGCCGGACAAATATCCTTGCCAATGCCAAAGCGCGGGAAAGTCTCTACTGTATCCGCTGCGGGGCCTGCCTGAATGCCTGCCCGATCTATAAAAATATTGGCGGTCACAGTTACGGTACTACCTATAGCGGACCGATAGGCTCCGTGATTACTCCTCACCTCCAGGGAATACCGGAATGGAAACACCTCAGCTATGCTTCCTCTCTGTGTGGCAATTGCACGGAAGTGTGTTCAGTTAAAATCAACCTGCATGAGTTGCTTCTTGAGAATCGCTATGAGGCAGTGGAAAGCGGATATGCAACCTGGCAGGAGAAGGTGGCCTGGCGGGTTTGGAGGAAGGCAAGCCTTAGTCGCAAGCTCATGAATATGGGCAGTCCGAAGCAAAAGAACTGGCTGGTGAAAAAGGCCTTTAGCGCCTGGACGACGCATCGGTCCGTCCTGGACTTTGCGCCGAAGACCTTCAACGAGCGCTGGCGGACCGAACGGAAATGACGGGATTAAATGATGTTGCTTTTCAGTACCCATATTACTCCCCGGCTATGCTATATCATTGCCTTCATCAGCAAAGAGCTTTTTGACGACCCTGCGGCAATCCGCATCACCGACGACGCCGGATACTTTTCCGCGGCAACCGGGCCGCGGTTCAACTATTCCGAGGAAGATTTTCCCGGTTGTTTCCGGCTTCGGCCAACGGGGCTTCTTTCGGAGACCGGCATCCGTATGGTGGAGGTAGGTTGTTTAACCTGGGATAATCAAAAAGCGTTATTTCCTACTGAGGGCGATCTGCCGTTTGATATTTTTGCGGCCGCTTTTTATCTCTTATCGCGGTACGAAGAATATCTGCCTCATCCAAAAGATGAATATGGCCGGTTTGCGCATACGCATGCGGTGGCCTGGAAGGAAGGATTCCTGGATCAGCCGATGGTCAATATCTGGATACAGGAATTGCGAAATCGATTATCCCGGCGTTACCCCGAACTCGCCTTCCGATATCCGGTCTTTAAATTCATCCCCACCTATGACATCGACACCGCCTTCTCGTACCGGAATAAAGGCTGGCAACGCAATCTGGGCGGATCATTGAAAGCATTAGCTGCAGGGCAGTGGTCGAAGTTACGGGAACGGGTAGCCGTGCTTCGGGGCCGCGAACGGGACCCTTTCGATGTCTATGAATGGCTTGATTCCCTGCACCTGTACTGCCGGATGAGACCGTATTATTTTTTCCTGGCCGCTGCCCGGCAGGAGGGTGTGGATCGGAATATTCCTATCACCGCGCGGGCTTTGCAAGAGTTGATCCGTTATTACGCCGCGGCCTCAAGGATCGGGATTCATCCTTCCTGGCAAAGCGGTGACCAGGAGCGCCTGTTAAAGGAAGAGATCGAATGGATGGAGTATATCAGCGGGCAGCGCATCAGCCGCAGCAGACAGCACTATATCCGGTTTACTTTGCCCGGGACCTACAGGCGGCTTCTGCAGTATGGGATCAACCAGGATTTTTCGATGGGTTATGGCAGCATTAACGGCTTCCGTGCATCGGTTGCTTCCTCATTTTATTGGTACGACATCGAGCTGGAGAAGACGACTTCGTTACGTCTCTTTCCTTTTTGTTTTATGGATGCCAATTCTTATTACGAACAGCAATATACGCCAGGCGGGGCCATGACCGAGCTAAATATGTACTATCAGCGCATACGTAAGGTGGGTGGGCTGATGATAACGGTCTGGCACAATTCCATTCTGGGTCAGGATCCCGAGTTCAGCGGCTGGCGGGAAGTGTATGAGACGTTTTTGAAAGAAGAGATCTTTTGGGATATGTGAACTTCGCTCTTGCCACTGGCAAGAGCTCGTTCGTTAGCTTCGTCGGACCGATGGTCCTCCTCGCTAATGTTTAAAGTGTCTCATTCCCGTAATCACCATGACCAGGTTATTCTGCACCGCGTAATCGATCGAATCCTTATCGCGGATCGACCCGCCGGGTTGAATAAAGGCCGTGATCCCAGCGCTATGCGCGATCTGGACGCTGTCATTGAAGGGGAAGAACGCGTCGCTTGCCAGTACTGCGCCCTTCAGGTCAAAGTTGAACTGGCCCGCTTTTGCAATGGCCTGCCGTACCGAGTCGATCCGACTGGTCTGCCCGCATCCCTTGCCGATCAGCTGCCGGTTTTTGATCAGCGCGATGGCGTTAGACTTCAGATGCTTGCAAACAAGGTTGGCAAAGATCAGGTCTTCTTTCTCGGCACTGGTCGCCGATCGGCCGCCAACTTCTTTCCATTCTGCATAGTTGCCTATATCGGATTGCTGTTGCAAAACCCCGGTTAGGAGCGAACGGTATTGCGTCGCCGGATGGATTGCCTTTTTTTGTACAAGCAGGATGCGGTTCTTTTTGGAACGCAGGATTTCCAGCGCATCGGGATCGAAAGCCGGTGCGATCAGCACTTCGAAAAAGATCTCATTGATCGCCGATGCCGTGTCCTTGTCGACGTTAGTGTTGCAAGCCAGCACGCCGCCGAAAGCGCTTTCCGGATCGCCGGCCAGCGCGCTATCCCAGGCCTCCTTTAGGGTAGGGCGGATAGCAACCCCGCAGGGATTGGTATGTTTGATAATGGCAAAAACCGGTTGACCATGGGGGAACTCTTCGATCAGTTGAACCGCCGCGTCGACATCCACGAGATTATTATAGGATAATTCTTTACCATTTACCTGCTCGAAAATATCTTCCAGTCTGCCAAAGTAGCTGGCCGCCTGGTGGGGGTTTTCGCCATAGCGCAACGACTTCGTTTCATTGAAATAACGCGCGATCGCCACGTCATAATGTGCGGTGATCTCAAATGCGCGGGCCGCGAGCTGGCGCCGTTGCTCCAGGGTCGTTTCCCCATTTTGTTCATCCAGCAGCTTCAGGAGCCAGGCATATTCGGATTTGGCTGCGATGACAACCACGTCCTTGTGATTTTTGGCGGCCGCCCGGATCATGGAAGGTCCGCCCACATCGATCTTTTCGACGATGGCTTTATCTTCTGTCGTGCTGGCAACCGTTTCTTCAAAAGGATATAGGTCCACGATCACCAGGTCGATCTCCGGAATATGATATTGGGCCATTTCCTGAATATCGGTGGAATTGTCTCTTCTGCCGAGGATCCCGCCGAAAACCATGGGGTGAAGGGTCTTTACCCTGCCACCCAGGATGGATGGGTAGGTTGTCAGCGTCTCCACGGGAACGCAGGGGATACCCTGCTTTTCGATGAATTGCTGCGTTCCGCCGGTGGAATAAATGGTCACACCGAGCTGGTGCAGTTTTCGGGCGATATCTTCCAGGCCGTCTTTGTAAAATACCGAAATCAATGCCGATTTTATGGGCTTGTTCATGGGGCAAATGTACCGCAAGTATTTGGAAGATAGATAGAAGGGAGAGTTGGTAAATCAGTTCCGGACCCAACCCACCTGTGGCAAGTTGAATCCGGTCGTTTTGAATGGCGACAGCGGTAAGCACCAAGGCCTCGCGACGATTAATATCTATCCGGTAATATCTATCCGGCCGGAAGCCGGTATCGAAGCATCAGCATACATACCCATACACGCTTAAAATCTAACAGGATAAGGTGTTAATGGTTATGTATGCTGTTGCAGTATATTTCCAAAAAAATATCAGAGGAATTTCCTTTTTGACGCACCTAATAAAGGATATTAAATTATTAAAAACGGGTCTTGTTGGCTACCTCTTTGATTAAATGTCCTATAAAAATTCTAATTTGGGCCAAATAGCGACCCGAAAAATCAGACGTTATTTTCTTGCGCAAAACACGCAAAGTTGACCTGCGTACTTCACGTCCACTTATCCGAGGATTTCACTGTATTTTCCTTGCTAAAAAAACGTTTTTTTCGGGATATTTGCTTCGCGATTGTTTGATCTCCTTTATTTTACGGATAATATTAATTTATAATCATTTGATTATATTGCCCTTGTGCGCGGCTGCCTAATCCTCTGAAGAATACATTTACAAAAGCAAATTATTCTTCAACATTCTAAAACAAAACAGCCATGAACACAATTGAAAAAAAATCCGTAAATGCGGGGAAAAGTATCACTAAACAGGAAGTGGACACGCTAGTCCGTTCGTACAAGCAGGAAAGATGGGCGGATAATTCCGAACGTATCGGGATGGCTGACTCACTCAGCGTTTGGTTCTCGGTCGAACAGCTGGAGGAATTTATCGACACCGTAAAAGCCAATGGTGGAAATGGCGTCCGGTTTCATTGGGGCGTATTTTCCGCGGAAAATGCTCCTGATCCCAGTGTGGCAGGCCGTCAGACCCTGGTAATGATCGGTAATCGCAGCAGCGACGGTACCCACAATACCAGCAAGGAATTGTATTCCTTCAATAACGGGCAACCCGAGATCATCGCTTCGCTTGGGACCCCTCCCTGTCCCCCATACTGCGGCAGTGGTAGTTTTAGCAAAGCAGGCGACTGGAGGATCATGGGATCGGCTGCGCTGATCGATCGCGGTGAAAAAGGGATGTCTGTCATTTAACCATAACCATTAAGGCTCGCAAGGGCCTCCTTTCAGCCGTCCTGTTGCGTTTGCAGCGGGACGGCTCTTTTATGGGAAAAGGAAAATAACCATTATCTTGCTAATAATGGAGGCAGTTCTATTTTATCTTGTACCGGTTTTCTGTGGCATCGCTTTTCTGGCCAGTCTTGTTATTTATCTCCGACCCCCTGTTGAATTGCATTTTCGGGTATTCTCTTTTTACTTACTGTATGACACTATCAGTCAAGCATACGGAGAGTATCAGGCGCTGCACAAGAATAATACCATTTTATATAGCAACCTGACTGCTATCGTTTCCTTTTGTTTCTATATTTATCTCATACGAGTGATCATCCGCAGCCCGAAAGCAAAGCGCATCCTGCTTTATTGCCTGGTGGCCTTTCCTTTGATCTCAGCCATTTTCCTTTTGCAAAATTCGGGCTTCCAAACAATAACCTATTCTCTGGGTTGTCTGCTTATCGTGGGCGCCTGCATTTATTATTTCTGGGAGCTTTTCCAGAGCAAAAATTATATCAACCTCGCCCGGGAACCGGCCTTCTGGATCTGTTCCGGTCTCCTGTTCAATTATACCTGCCTCTTCCCGGAATATGGGCTCGTCAACTTCATCAGTACTGATCGGGCCGTCATTCGAGTTTTATTGGTAGTCCTCGACTTCGTTGGTATCTTACTATATTTGTCGTTCACTATTGCCTTCTTATGCCGGCTCAAACCCAGGAATTCTACGTAGTTATCCTAATCGCGTCAGCGCTGGCACTTCTATTAGTGGGTTTTATCGTCACTTCACTGTTCCTCTACCAGCGTCGCCAACACCGTCAGGAACAGCAATTGGCGAAGATGAAAGACGAATACCAGCAGGAATTGCTCCGGTCCCAACTCGAAATCCAGGAGACTACCTTTAAGACGATCTCCATGGAGCTCCATGATAATATCGGTCAGGTCCTGTCTGTGGTCAAACTTTCCCTCTCCGTTCTTCCCCTCAGCAAGGAACACCCCGCCTACGAAAGCGTCCAGAACAGCCGTCAAATGCTGAACAAGGTCATCGGCGACATGGGCAACCTGACCAAGAGCCTGCATACGGACCGGATCACCCAGATCGGCCTTGTGGAAGCCATGCGCTTCGACCTCGAAGGCATTCGGCGGACGGGGCTGCTGGAAGTGGACTTTACGGTGGACGGCGCGGAGTATCGCCTTGAAGATCAACGATCTATATTTCTTTATCGGATGTTCCAGGAAATGCTCAACAATATTTTGAAGCATTCGAAGGCTACCAAGGTAAATATTGCGGTTAATTACTCAATTGATAATAAATTTGTTCTGCAGGTTGAGGACAACGGCGTCGGTTTCGATATGGAAAGGAAGCGGCAGACGTCCTCCTCCAGCGGTATTGGCCTGAAAAGTATGACTAACCGTGCCTCCCTCATTGGCGCCCAGATCAGTGTTCAAAGCCAGCCGGGTAAGGGTACTTCCATCCAGGTTGAGGTGCCTCATGAATCGATATAAGACAATTCGTTATGGCTGTAGCAACCAAGAAAATACAGGTAGGCATTGTAGATGATCACAGTCTATTGAGAAAGGCTCTGGCCAAACTGATCGGCTCGTTTGAGAACTATGCCGTTCTTTTTGAAGGCGACAATGGAAAGGATATAAAGACCAAGATCACGCAGCATGTCATCCCCGATATCATCCTCCTGGATGTAAATATGCCCGATATGGACGGTTACGAGACCGTCCGTTGGCTGCACAAGAACTACCCCCAGGTCAAAGTCCTTGCACTTTCGATGTTCAGCGACGAGAATACCATTATCCGGATGCTGCGGCTTGGTGCGAAAGGCTATATCCTGAAAAACATCGAACCCGAGGAGCTAAAACTAGCTCTGGATTCGATCATGAAAAAGGATTTCTATCTCTCCGAATACATCTCCGGCAAGATCATCAGCGGCCTCCATAAAGACCTGGGCAACCCTGAAGACCCCATCGTCCTCAACGACAAGGAAAAGGAGTTCCTCCGGCTAATCTGCTCCGAACTATCGTATAAGGACATCGCTGACAAAATGTTCATCAGCCCCCGCACTGTCGACAACTACCGCAATACGTTGTTTGAAAAGCTCAAAGTACGCACCCGTGTCGGCCTGGTCATGTTCGCGATCAAGAACGGTCTTGTCGAGATCTAGTCAGGGTTAGCAGCAATACCGGTAAAAAGATCAGGTTTGTCATCGTGGCGATCACCAGCGTGATCGACGTCAGCCATCCCAGCGCGAGGATGCCGCCGAAGTCGCTGAAGCAAAAGATCACGAATCCTGCGATCAGCACCATCGAGGTATAGATTATACTGATCCCGGTTTTACCGATTGTATCGATCACTGCCTGGGTGGTTCCGGTCCGTTCCTGTTTATAATTGACGAGAAAACGGATCGTGATGTCTATCGCGATGCCGAGCGCGATACTGAATACGATGACGGTGGACGGTTTTAACCGCACTCCGGCCCAACCCATGATGCCCGCGGTAACGATGAGCGGAATAACGTTTGGTATCAGCGAACACAAGAGTATGCGCACCGACCGGAACAGGAGAAGCATACAGGCCGCTATCAACAGGAAGGACCATTGAATGCTATCCCGAAGGCCCTTTATCACAAAGGCGCTGCCCTCCAGGTAAGTCACACTGGTTCCGGTGAATTCCACCTTATATTTCGATGAATCGAAGAGTGACCGGGCTTTGTTTTCCAGTTCGGCCAGCACGACCGGCAACTGTTTGCTCCCGATATCTGCCATGGTGATGCTGATCCTTAGGCGCTGCTGATTGGTATCGACAAAACTGTTCTTCAATTGCGAAAGTAGATTTTGTTTGGACCCCGCCGCCGCTTTTCCGGCGCTGTCGCTACCCAGATACTGGGACAGGAAGGCAAAATCTGTTGAATTTGGAACCTCATAGGCGCTGCTGTCCCCTCCGTAATAAGCCTGCCGGACAAATTTCAATCCCTCTTCCAGGGACAAGGGCCGGGCCATCTCCGGTCGGGCCGCGATGTATTGCGAGAACCGGTCCATACTGTCCAGCAGCCGCACCGTCCCTGCCCGCAGCCCCTTTCGCCGCTTCGTATCAATTACGATCTCCAGCGGCATTACCCCTTTGAAATTCTTTTCGAAGAACTTCAGGTCCGTGTACAGCGGATCGTTCTTTGGGAGATCGTCCAGAATAAATCCTTCCGACTGCAGCCGGAACATCCCGGCCACCGACACAATCAGGACGACGGCGGTCAGGATATAGATGGGACGGCGGTGGTGCACGGTCCACTCTTCCAGTCTTTTCAGGATCGCGGCGAGCCAACGGTTCTCCAGGTAGCGCATCTGCCTGGGCTCCGGCGCCGGAAGGTAGCTGAGTACCGAAGGGATCAGGATGATGGAGATAAAAAAGAGCAACATGATATTGATCCCGGCCACAACGCCAAATTCGTTGAGGATGGCGCTTCGGGTCAGCGCAAACACGCCGAAGCCGATTGCCGCGGTGAGGTTACAGAACAACGTGACGACCCCCATTCTGCCGATCATGCCAATCAACGCCTCCTGTTTGTTACCTGTGTCCCGGTAGGCCGTGTGGTATTTGTTCATGAAATAGATACAGTTCGGGATACCGATCACTACCACCAGGGTTGGCGTGAGCGCGTTCAGCAGGGTGATCTTGTAGCCGAACAGATCCATTGTACCCAGGGCAAAAATCACCCCGATCACTACCACGGCAAGGGACATCAATACCGTACTGATACTCCGGAAGAAGAGGAAAAGAATAATGGACAGGATAAGAACCGATCCAAGGAGGAACCAGGTCGTCTCGCGCGCAACTCTTACCGCCATTCGGGTACGGATAAGGGGGAGTCCGCTGTAGTGCACGGGCATGTTAAGGGCCACTCCGAAGCTGTCGATCTCCCTCGTGATGGCGCCTACCGTTTCGATTCGCCTTTTGGAGTTCATCACTTCCTTATTGACCTTGACCATCGTTAACCAGGTATTCGTTTCCGGGTTATACAAAAGCCCGCGATAGAACGGCAGTCCCAGCAATACCGCCTTGGCGCTGTCTATCCGCGCTTGCGTATAGGGGGGCGAGAAGATAGGGAGGGCCTTGAATTTCTGCGTAGCGCTGTCCCGGATGAGATTAACCGCGTTCGAGAACCCGAGCACGTCGTCAACGCCCGGCACCTTTTTCAATTGCTCCGTCAATGCAACATAGTCCGCGAAGACATTCGCGTTGAAAAGCTTGTCCGATTGCACGGCTACGAACAGCATGTTGCCATCGTCGCCAAACCTTTTTCTGAATTCCTGGTATTCCTTGTACTTGGGATTATCCGTAGGGATCGTCCGGGTAAAATCATAGCTTAGCTGAACTTTGGAAGCATGAAAGGCCATGAAAGAGGTGACGGATAGTAATAGAAGAAGCCAGATTAACCTGTATCGGAGGACCAGCCGCGCGATGGATTCCCACATGTAACAAAAATATTTTTACAAATAAACGGCAATTTGACGAATGCAGCTCCACAAAACCAAGGGGATCGTGTTGAGAACAGTTAAATACGGGGAGACCAGCCTGATCGCTACCCTCTATACGGAATTGTTCGGCATCCAGTCTTATCTCGTCAACGGGGTCAGGACCTCATCCAAGCGCGGCCCTGGTAAGGCTGTTTATTTCCAGCCCGCTGCAATCCTGGATATGTTGGTATACCATAACGATTTGAAAAATCTGCAGCGCATCCGGGAATTCAGCTGGGCGGTACTTTATTCCACTGTTTTCAGCGATATCCTCACCAATGCCGTGGCGCTGTATATGGTAGAGCTTTTACAGAAGACGATCAAGCAGCCGGAGCCCAACCCCGAGCTGTACTATTTTATCGAGGATTCCTTTCTCCACCTCGACGCCGCGGAAGGCAGAGTGCTTGCCAATTTTCCCCTCTTTTTTATCCTTCACCTGGCAGGTTTTTTTGGCTTGCGGATACAGGATGTATACAGCGCGAAACGCTCCATTCTCGACCTCCGGGAAGGGCAGTTTGTGTCCGAGCTTCCGCCGCATCCCCATGTCCTGGAGGGCCCGTTGAGCTACCATGCCGCCCAGCTGCTTCGCGTGCAGCAGCCCGAAGAGCTGAAGGAGCTGGCCCTCAACCAGGAGACCCGGCGCACGCTGCTACAGGCATTCCAGCTGTTTTATGCCCTGCAGATTGCCGATTTTGGTGAGATGCGGACGTTCGCGGTACTTCAGACCGTACTCTCCTAGATTAATCTTCGCGCTTACTCGGTTTGCCCAGGTCAGGGTGCGAGGATATCTCTTTTCCTGGTATTTTCTAACTATCGCGAATTCGCCGCAGTTAAAATTGCGAATATCCGGCATACTCCGACGGTTCATTTCTAGATTAATCGTCTCGCGGTTGTTTCTGCGGTCAGGCGGCCGGCGTCGGGACCTTCCAACAGCAACACGCCGGGTCTGCGGCTCGGTTTGAAGCTTCCGACGGCGTGGTCCATTTGCAGGGCAGCTGCGCCGTTGGAGGTCGCCCATTGCAGGAGGGTAGCTGTTTCGAGCCAGGGAAAGGATCGCTGCAGGGTCTTAAGCTCTTCGAGGATGCTGAGCTGGTGATTGGAGGCCAGGCTGTCTGTACCGACGACGATCTGACAACCCTTGTTCATCAGTAGTCGGACATCGGGAAGCTTGCCGCCGATGTATAGGTTGGCATTTGGGCAAAGACAGAAAATGAGATTGGCCGGTCCGGGTTGGACGAGGTCGGACGGTGCGGTTGCCACGTTATGCACCAGGATCAGGGACTGCTGAAAATAGGGTAGGATGGCTGCCAGGCTTCGTCGTCCGGTGCCCCGGAAAAAAGACACGTCAAGGCCGAGCTGCGCATAAAGGCGCAAAAGGTCTCCTTTGCCGGTCTCGAGGAACTCATTTTCCGCCTCACTTTCCTGGTTATGGATCGACAGCAGCCGGTTACCGGGAAAATCCGCGATCCTGTGCAGCAGTGCCGGCGAGACCGAATAGGGCGCGTGGGGGACGATCGAATTGATCCCGGGGAACCTGTTTTCGAATGCATTGTAGACCCCCAGACTAGCCGCAAATCGGTCCGGCGCGGTTTTATCGATAAACCCGATCGTCTCGACGAAATTGTGGTACGCCAGCCTTCCGGCCTTTTTAGCCTCCAGTGTATCGGTCGTATTGCAAATATCACCTACTGCTACTATGCCTTTACCCAGCATTTCCTCCTCACCGGCGGCAATTGCGTCGAGGACGCGCTCATGGTCTGTTGCCCTTTGCCGGATCACCATTGAGAGAAAATCTACCAGCCCCGCCCCTTCCGGGATCACTCCCTTCATATGGGATAGCTCCAGGTGACAATGACAATTGACGAATCCAGGGCTTAGAATCCCTTTGTACTGCTCAACGCCCTCCCCTGCCTCTGCCGCGGCTAAAACGTCCTGCACGGTTCCTTCCTCCGTGGTAATCAGCACGGTATTCTGTGGTGCGGCCCGGTCGCCAAGGAACAAATAATCGGCTTTGAATTTTCGGTAAGTCCTTTCCAAACGTTTAATTTTGCCGTTCCAAAGATATGTTAGATAAACTCGAAGCCATCAAAGCCCGATTTGAAGACCTGGGGATTGCCCTGAGCAACCCGGAAATTGTCAGCGATAATCGGAAATTCAGCGCCATGAGCAAGGAATACCGCAGCGTTGAGAAGATCGTCATTGCCTACAACCAATATAAAGACCTGCTGGATACGCTCGATTTCGACCGGGAAGCCCTCAATGGGGATGACCCGGAACTGAAAGAATTGGCCAAAGCCGAGATCCCCGGTCTCGAGGAACGGAAGGAACAAATGGAAGCCTATATCCGCCAGCTCCTGATCCCCAAAGACCCGCAGGACGAGAAAAATGCGATCCTTGAGATCCGCGCCGGTACCGGTGGGGACGAAGCCAGCCTTTTCGCCGGCGACCTCCTCCGGATGTATATCAAATACTGTGAGCGAAAGGGCTGGAAGACGGCTATTCTCAGCGAAAGCGAAGGGACGGTAGGCGGCTATAAGGAAGTGCAGGTCGAAGTGACTGGCGACGATGTTTACGGAACCCTCAAATTTGAGAGCGGCGTTCACCGCGTACAACGCGTCCCGGATACCGAAACCAGTGGTCGCGTCCACACCAGCGCGGCTACCGTGGCTGTTATGCCGGAAGCCGACGAAGTCGATTTCGAGCTAAAGGAAAGTGATGTCAAAATGGAGACTGCCCGAAGCGGTGGCGCCGGCGGCCAGAATGTCAATAAGGTGGAAACGAAGGTCTTTCTCACGCATGTCCCTACCGGCGTTACGGTTGTCTGCCAGACCGAACGCAGCCAGCTCGGCAACCGGGAAAAGGCAATGCAAATGCTCCGGACGAAGCTATACGAAGACCAGGTCCGCAAGCAGGAGGAGGAGATCGCGCGACATCGCAAAAGCCTCGTCAGCACCGGTGACCGGAGCGCAAAGATCAGAACATACAACTTCCCCCAGGGCCGCGTGACCGATCACCGGATCGGCCTGACCGTATACAACCTGGATGACGTCCTGAATGGTGAGATCAAGGAATTCCTGGATGCGCTGCAGTTTGCTGAAAATGCGGAAAAAATGGCCCGTCAGAATTGACGGTTGGGTGATTTTCACCCCGTTAGCTCGTTTTTTAGGGTATGGCCGGCCGGAGGCCGGGGGAATTTTTGGCACATTTTAACAGGGTCGGACTTAAACTTTCCTCCCCCCGCTTTGTCTACTATTATGTAAGTTCTTTAAATTCAGTTGCAAAAAAGTTGCTATATACCGGGAATTTGTTTAATTTAAGAGTAGTAATGCTAAATAAATGTTATTAGTCCCGTGGCAGACATCCGTAGCGGCATTTGGATCGTAATTTTGATGTGGCGATGGAATGACAGTGTAGCAGTGACATAATATTGGCACCTGTTTTGCGTTATTGGTATCAAAGAAGTCTTTTCTATTTGACTCACATAAAGCAGTCAATTTTCTCATAAGCAGTTAGTTTTGGTTACGACCCCTGTTTCTACAGGGGTTTATTTTTTGTCTTCTCTCGCGGGATTTCGGGTCAGAAAAAGATTGCTTAATCCGTATGCGAGACCCGCGCCGATCATGTCAGCAATGATATCGGCCTGATCATAATCTCTCCCCGGGATCCAATACTTCTGAATATACTCTGATCCGATCCCGTAGATATTTCCAAGGACATACCACAAAAAGAAAAGCTTTAGGAGTTTTGCTTGTTGCCTTGTCCGACCGGACTCGTACAGGTTCCAGACAAAGACAAAGCCACCAAAAAGGGTTATGTGCACAAACTTGTCGAACTGGGGGATAGCAAAATGTGTCTCGCTTGGGATCATCGAGCCAGGGAGGAAGACTCCGATACCGACGATACAAGTCCAGAGCAATGGGACATACAATAAACTAAATTGTCTCTTCAGAAAGGTTATCATACAAATGCGGCCTCCCCGCCGTCGGTGGCGAAAATAAAGAAGTCCCGGATATCGGGACCTTTTTTCTATGATAACAGGGATGATTTCTCTATTGGGTCAACTGCGTCTTGCCGATCGAGGTCAGGGAGTCGAGTGTAGGATGCGGATTGCCGCCCTTTTTTTCGATCGTGATCGCAAATGCCTGTGCCTTCTTGGTGCTGTCCATCTTTAAAATGATATTCTTATCGGTGGCATCGAATACTCCAAGGCTCTTTTGTTTATTGTCGATCAGCGCCCATAGCTGGTATTGTTTGTCAGACGGAAGCTCGGGCATATTCTTTACCACGAGATATACGCTGGAATTTGTCGAATCCCAATAGACATTTGCGACGGATTTCGGCGCAATCTTTGTCCCGACCATATTCACGATTACCGCATTACCCAGACTCTGGTGCTCGGTTTTGACCTTGTCCAAGGTCGCTTCATCTGCATTTACCTTATCCGACAACTCCTTGTTTGCACTCGCCAGATCCTTATTTTGCTGATTGGCCTGGTAATACAAAACAACCATCCCGAGGAGGAGAATAACGGCAGCGGCGGCGACAAAGCGCAACAGCCCGATGCTTCGTGGTTTTGTTGAATATTCCATGGTGATTATTGCTTTTAAGATCTTCGCTTTAACCTCCTTTGGGGGTCGCACCGCCTGCTCGGATGCGTACGCTTCGAGACTTTCCTCAAATTTTCTGCGCTCTGCCACCAATTCAGGGTGTTGAGCGCACATTTGTTCGAATTCTGCCCGCTCCGTCTCGCTGGCCAGGCCCATCACATAACTTTCAATTATGCCGCTTGCTATGTATTCCTTTAAATTCACTTTAGATATTCTCTTAATTGTAATAACGCATTTCGGATCCTGGTCTTGACCGTTCCCAAAGGGATCGTCATCATCTCAGCGATCTCTTCGTGGGTAAACCCCTTGAAATAAGCCAATTCAACCAATACCCGATGCTCCGGTTTCAGCTTTTCAAGCACTTTTTTCAACCCGATGTTGTCAATGTTCTGTTGGGTCGTCTGGTTGGACGCCCCCTTATATACGTTATCCGGCAGTTCCTGGTTTTTCTGAGCGTTCTGATAACTTTTGGACCTCAGGGTATCGATAGAAGCGTTCCGGGCAATATTTAACATCCAGGTGAAAAGCCGGCCTTTTGTCTGATCGTAGGATTCAATTTTCCGCCAAATATTGATAAAGACTTCCTGCAATACATCCCCTGCGAGTTCATTGTTATCTGTAATAATTTGGCGGATAATGCTATAGAGCGCGCCGGCGTAATTATCATATAGGAAAGCAAACGCCTGGTTATCCCTCCCTTTGAGTGCGGCCACCAGTTCCTGTTCCGTATAGGTAATCGGCATTCCCATCAGTGTACTATATTGGCATAGGCAGCCGCATCCATCAGTTTGTCCACGTCTGCGGGGTCTTTAACGGTCATCCGGATCATCCATCCTTTTCCGTAGGGATCGGTGTTGACGAGATCGGGTGCGGAGGCCAGATCGGGGTTTATCTCCAGGATAGTGCCGGCAACCGGCAAATAAAGGTCGGAGACGGTTTTTACGGCTTCAACCGTGCCGAATACTGTTTCCGCTGCGAGTGATTTCCCTACCGTTTCGACTTCTACGTAGACGATATCCCCTAGTTCTTTTTGTGCAAATTCCGTAATGCCGATAACCGCCTCATTATTGTTCTCCAGCCGGATCCATTCATGGTCTTTGGTGTAACGCAGCGTGTTAGGGAAGTTCATGATGTCTTGGTTTTTTGTGTTGCAAGATTACAAAAAGGCATCGATATACCCTAATTTGCCGGCCGGCGCCGCGGGGGCCGGGTGGGAGTTATCGGGTCCGGCGGATCAGCCTCATTTTGAGGATGCGGACCTCTTCAACCGGGCGATCCAGCGGCGGTCCCGTTGTCTTTACCGCTGCTATAGAATCTACGACATCCATTCCTCTTACAACCACCCCGAAGACCGTGTATTGCTGGTCCAGGTGGGGTGCGCCGCCGAGTTGCGTATATACGGAACGCTGGACCATGGGGATTTTCCGGCCCTTCAGGCGGAACTTCTCTACCGAGTCCAGCCCCGGGTCCGTGAACCGCTTTCCCTGCACGATGTAGAACTGACTGCCGCTGCTTGCACGCGCAGGATTGACATCGTCTCCCGTCCTTGCTGCTCCGAGGGCACCTCTCTGATGGAAAAGGGTTGGTCTGAATTCGGCGGGAATGGTATATCCCAGGCCCCCGCTGCCACCCTGGCTCAGGGGTTTGCCGGGATTTCCGTTTTTGCTGTCGGGGTCGCCGCTCTGGATCATGAAATTGCGGATCACCCGGTGAAACAGCAGGCTGTCATAATATCCTGTCTTGACAAGCCGCAGGAAATTGTCGCGGTGTTGCGGAGTGGAATCCGATAACCGGACGACGATAAGACCCTTTGTTGTTGTGATCTCGACGTCTTTTTTCAGGTCGTTTTTTCTTAGCCCGTTGGATAGACGGGGATTACACGCGGGCATCAGCAGCGTGCATGCAGCGATCAGCGCAGTCAGCCGTGTTATCATAAATTCTCGAAGTACATCAGAATATGGTCTTTCAGAAAATTTTCCTGTTCGACCATTCCCATTGGCGGCAATGCCCTCAGCTGGCGGAAATGCGGCCAGCCGTCGACGTCAACCCCTTCCAGCTCATAAAATCCGCTTTGCCGGAACAGGGCGCAAACCGCGATATGCATCAGATCCTGCTTTTCTTCTTTGGTGAATTTTTTTCGGACGTCCCCCAATTCCTGTACCCCGATCAGGAATAATATAGTTTCCATATCGGGTTTTTTCCCAAATCGTTCTACCAACCGGGCTTCCAGGTTCCACCAACGGGTCTGCAGATCATCTTGCGCTTGTTGCATGAGCGCAAAGATAAGTTAAACCGCCCTGACCACCTCCACCGCGGTCCCATAGGCCAGGACTTCGGTAACGCCGTTCATTACTTCGTTGGCATCATAGCGCATATTGAGCACGGCATTTGCGCCGCGCTCGGCCGCATGCTGCATCATATACTGAAAAGCTTCTTCCCTCGTTTTTTCGCAGAGGTCGATATAAATCGATATTTGTCCGCCGAAGAGTGTCTGCAGTCCGCCGGCGATATTGCCAAGCACGCTGCGGGAACGAACGGTGATGCCGCGGACGACACCGAGGTTGCGGACCACGCGATAGCCGTCGAGCTGAACACTGGTGGTGATCATGGTGGGGTCAATCATACAGAAGGTTTTGAATTAATTTTATTTCGAGTTGAAATTAAGATTTTAATAGTTCTTTGGACAAATCTAAGAACATAAAAATTGAAGAAGGGGATGGAGGCGGTCTCCCGCCTGAAGATTACCTTTGCAAAAACCAGTAAAAGATGCTACAATTGGCCTTGATCCGTCAACAGCCGGATTTTGTAAAGGAGAGATTGGCCGTTAGGAATTTTAAAGAACCCGAATTAATTGACGAAATTCTCAGGTTAGACGCTACAGCGCGCAACCTAAAGGGGGTTATTGAGGATGGTGCGATGCAGTTAAATAAAATTTCCGCAGAAATACCTGGTTTATATAAAAAGGGTTTGGCGCAGGAAGCAGAAAAAAAGAAAGATGAGGCGACGCTTATTAAGGCTCTGATTGCCGAACGTAAGCCCCAACTGGAAGAGGCGGAGATAAAACTGAATGCGGCGCTCCTGAGCATCCCCAATCTGCCTGCCCCATTGGTCCCCAAAGGGCGTACACCCGAAGACAATGTAACCATTCGGATGGGCGGCCGCCGAGCCGCGCTGCCCCCGGGTGCGCTACCGCACTGGGACCTGGCGAAGAAATACAACCTCATCGATTTCGAGCTTGGTAATAAGATCACCGGGAGCGGCTTTCCGGTCTATATCAACAGGGGGGCCAGGCTACAGCGGGCCATGATCCAGTATTTCCTCGACTTTAATACCGCCGCCGGCTACACGGAATTTCAGCCCCCCATCCTGGTCAATGAAGCGTCCGCCCGTGGCACCGGCCAGCTGCCGGATAAGGAAGGACAGATGTACTATGTAAACGAAGACAATTTATACCTGATCCCTACCGCGGAGGTACCGGTGACGAATATCTACCGCGATGAGATCCTCAAAGAGACCCAACTACCGATCCGAATGACTGCCTATACGCCCTGCTTCCGGCGCGAGGCCGGCAGTTATGGGAAGGATGTCCGCGGCCTTAACCGGCTTCACCAGTTCGATAAGGTCGAGATCGTGCAATTGGTCCACCCAGCCACCAGCTACGACGTGCTGGAAGAAATGGTGTCGCATGTGGAAAGCCTTCTCCAGTCACTCGACCTTCCCTATCGTATCCTCCGTTTATGCGGGGGGGATATGGGCTTTACGTCTGCGATGACCTATGATTTCGAAGTCTATAGTGCGGCGCAGGAGAAATGGCTCGAGGTCAGTTCAGTGAGCAATTTCGAAGCTTTTCAGACCAACCGCATGAAGATCCGGTTCAAGGATGGCGCGGGGAAGCCCCAGCTGGTACACTCGCTTAATGGCAGTTCGCTTGCGCTTCCGCGTATCCTCGCCTGTTTGCTGGAGAATCATCAGCAGACTGATCATATTGCGCTGCCTGATGCGCTCGTGCGGTATTTTGGCTCGGCAAGGATCGTTGCAGAGTGAGCGTGCCACTGGTCCACGCGACTTAAAATTATATTAAAGTGCAGTTGAGCGCTTGCGGCGTCGATGTATTGTCCCCATCTTTGGCGGATTACATCATGTTAACCAATCTTTGTTATGAAAAAACTTTATCTCGCGGTCAACCTTCTTTTTATTGGCTTTTTCTCCCGGGCCCAGATCAACCAGGGCACAATCTTGCTGGGTGGCGGCCTGAATTTTTCCAGTTCCAAGCAGAGTAGTTACGTCGGTGGAGTCCCCTCCGGCACGCCCCCGTTGAAGGCTACCTTAGTTGCGATCCAGCCATCGGCTATGAAAGCGATCGGCGCAAACCTCCTGTGGGGAATCAACCTGGATTTCAGTTATCAAGCCCAGCCTAACGGTTACGACTTGCACTATAATGAGTATGGTATTGGCACGTTTCTCCGGAAATACAAACCACTGGGAGGCGGCTTTTATCTTTTTGGCCAGTCGAGTCTGGAATTCACCTATGGCGACCAGAGGACAAGCTATCCTCCTGGCTATGCCGATTCCTACTCGGAAACGAAAGACGCAATTGTCTCCCTGGGATTCTCTCCTGGTGTCGCCTACGCTATCAATCCGAGATGGCAAGTGGAAGTGCTTCTGTCCGGTCTCTTTTATGCGGACTATGCGCACGACACGGAAACCGACATTGTGGTAAACTACCCAGGACCCGGGTCCACCAATCTCGAAAAGACCAATGGATTTGATTTCGGAAGCAATCTATCGAGTGGCCTTATGGAATTGACAATCGGAATACACTACGTGATAGGGGCCAAATAGGATTTCAGGAAAAACGGCCCGCCAGGGATTACCATCCCTGTTTAGCGATACCCTCCTTAATGGCGGCAAGCGCTTTCTCTTCGCCGAGGAGGGTCGTCAGCTTGTTCCCTTTTCCGTCGTGTCCCTGTGCCATATAGGCGCCCTTGGCGGTCTTCGTGATAACAGCATCCTGGATGGGCACATTCTTCTCTTTCGTCTTAACATTGTAGGCTGTGAGTGTTACACTTGACATATAGTGATTGATTTAACGCCTGCATGAGCAGGTATGGTTAGTAAGAACTTTTGTAATATTACCGAATTTGACCCATTTAGAGGGGAAAAATTTCCCCGGTGCGACCAGACAGATGCTATTCGACCAGACCGTTGCTACACATCCAGCTTCGCGTACTTCGCATGGGATTCGATAAAGTCCCGGCGCGGCGCAACTTCATCCCCCATCAGCATGCTGAAGATCCGGTCCGCCTCTGCGGCACTCTCGATCGTTACCTGCTTGAGCGTGCGAGTATCCGGATTCATCGTCGTATCCCACAGCTGGTCCGAATTCATTTCACCCAACCCTTTGTATCGCTGTACCGTTACGCTGTCATCCTTTCCACCGCCCAGTCTTTCTACCCAGGCCCGCCGCTGTTCTTCATTCCAGGCGTAGGATTGTTCCTTACCTTTCTTGACCAGGTAGAGCGGCGGCTGTGCGATATATACATAGCCCTGCTCGACCAGCTCTTTCATATAACGGTATATGAAGGTCAGGATCAGCGTCGCGATATGACTTCCATCCACATCAGCATCGGTCATAATGATCAGCTTGTGATAGCGCAGCTTGGCCAGGTTCAACCCCTTCGGATCTTCGGGGGTCCCCACTGTGACGCCCAGCGCGGTATACATGTTGCGGATCTCCTCATTCTCATAAATCTTGTGCTCCATCGCTTTCTCCACGTTGAGGATCTTACCCCGAAGCGGGAGAATCGCCTGGAAGCTGCGGTCGCGGCCCTGCTTGGCCGTACCCCCTGCAGAGTCCCCTTCGACCAGGAACAGCTCACATCGATCCGGATCACGGTCGGAACAGTCCGCCAGTTTGCCGGGCAGACCGCCACCACTTAAGACGCTCTTGCGTTGTACCAATTCCCGTGCCTTTTTTGCAGCGGCCCGGGCTTGCGCAGCCAAAATAACCTTCTGGATGATGTTCTTTGCTTCCCGTGGATTCTCTTCCAGATAACTGTCGAGCGCTCTGCTTACCGTGGATTCCACCACGCCACTCACCTCGTTGTTCCCCAGTTTTGTCTTTGTCTGACCCTCGAACTGCGGTTCCGGAACCTTTACCGAGATGATCGTGCTCAACCCTTCGCGAAAATCATCGCCTTCAATCTCGACCTTTGCCTTTTCAAAAAGCCCTTCCCGGTCGCCGTATGCCTTGAATACGCGGGTCAACGCCCGCCGGAAACCGGTGACGTGAGTTCCGCCTTCGATCGTATTGATATTGTTGACATAGGAGTAGATATGCTCGCTGTAGCCGTCGTTATAATTCAGCGCCACTTCCACCGCTACGTTCGTTGTCTCATCATGACCTTCCACAAAGATGACCTTGGGGATCAACGGCAGCCGGCTGGCATTCTTATCCAGCATCTCGACGAATTCAACGATCCCCCCCTGACTATAGAAGGTCTTGGTATATGTACTGCCATCTTCTTCCTTCTCGCGCAGATCCTTTAGCGTGATGCTTACCCCGCGGTTGAGGAAAGACAACTCCCTGAGCCGCCCTTCGAGGGTTTCTTTTTTGTATTCGAGCGTGATAAAGATCGAGGGGTCTGGCCAGAAGCGGACCGTCGTCCCGGTCTTGTCGCTGACCCCGATCTCCCGGACCGGATATTGCGGAACCCCGATCTTGTATTCCTGTTCGAAAATCTTCCCTTCCCGATAGACGGTTGCATGTAGGTCGGCGCTGAGCGCGTTCACACAACTAACCCCTACCCCGTGCAACCCTCCCGATACCTTGTACGTGTTCTTGTCGAATTTCCCCCCGGCATGCAAAATGGTCATGACCATTTCCAGCGCACTTTTCTGCTCTTTCGTGTTGATCCCTGTCGGAATGCCGCGGCCGTCATCTACGACCTCAACCGAATTGTCTTCGTAAATGGTCACTAAGATGTTCTTGCAGTAACCCGCCAGCGCTTCGTCGATCGAATTGTCCACCACCTCATAGACGAGGTGATGCAGACCCTTTTCCCCGATATCCCCGATGTACATAGCCGGTCGCTTCCGAACGGCTTCCAGGCCCTCTAAAACCTGTATACTATCTGCGCCATAGCCGTTTGTTGCCGGAACCAAAACTTCCTGGGTTGATTCACTCATTTTTTTGACTGAAATAGTGTAGTTAACATTAAATTAATGAAGTTCGCAAATATAAGAAAAATAAGGGGTTTTACCGCTTTTTGTCGGTCATTTCGGGGCATTTTTGTGTATATTTTTTGATGGTAATTTTGATGCGAAAATTGATTCGAATATTGCCCCGAATTTAGACTCGAATATTGACGGTTTTCGATGTAAATTTGCAGAATGTTCCAGGCGCCAGACATCCTTACAATGGCCTACCGGCAGCCGGTCTTACAGGAAGACCTCCGTATCATCCTGGAAAAGGATCGTCAGATCCCCGGCTCCGTTCAATACACGATCCGGCGGTATAGCAAGAATCCTCAATCTACCCTGGACGATGTGGGGATGCTGGTTTACCATGTCCGGAAGGAGGAACCGGCGCAGAATTACCTGGAATTGCGTTTCTGCATCGCGGGGAATACGACTGTGGACGTATCAGCCTTCCGCTTCCAGTCCGTGCATCTTTCGCAGTTTGTCCGGACCCGGAAGTTGGAACCTTCGGTGGGAGGGGAGATGGGGATCCGGAAGTTGGAACCATCGGTGGGAGGGGAGATGGGCGAAGAGCTGCTTAATTTCAGGCACCCGAGCTCCTTTTCCAAGACCCTTTCACTTTGCGGAAGGACCCGCCTGGTCCTGGAAGCTCTGCTCAACCATTCCTATACCGGCAGCATGGAGAACATCTTCATCAACGCGCAAAGCCAGATGCTGCTGCTGTACAGCCTCGAATGTATGGTCGGAGAAAGAGAAGTGGAAGGGTTCCAGTGTAAGTTCCTGGCAAACGAAGCAGATCGCGAAAAGATCATCCGCGCGCGCGAGATCCTCCTCAGTCAGATCGGCGAACCACTCACCATCAAAGCCTTGAGCCGGAGGGTCGCCATCAATGAATGCTATCTGAAAAAAGGCTTCAAAGAGATGTTCGGCACCACCATTTTCGATTTCTACCAGGGTCAGCGAATGGAGCACGCGCGGTACCTACTTTATGAAAAGGGGTTGAGCGTCACAGAAGTCTCTGTTATGCTGGGCTACTCTTCCATTTCGCATTTTTCGACAGCTTTTAAGAAGCACACGGGGTTGAAACCCTGCGAGCTGCTTTTCCATTAGATTTCCTTCAGGCTTTCGGCGGTTGCCGCGATCGTCTCATCCAGGTCGGGATAGCTCAGCGCATTATTTAAAAACCAGCTTTCGTAGGCCGAGGGAGGCAGATATATCCCGCGCTTCAGCATGGCATGGAAAAAGACCTTGAACTTTTCATTTGCGGCGCTTGCAGCGGTTGTAAAGTTGGTGACGTCATGGTCGCTGAAATGGACGCTGATCATAGAGCCAAGCTGATTGACGCGGTATGGCTGTCCCCACGCGGTTAATACGTTGTCCAATCCTTCTCGCAGGTAAATGGTTTTGTCTTCCAGGTCGCGGTAGGTCGAAGGGTTTTCTTTCAGCCACTTCAGCACCGTATAGCCTGCGATCATGGCGATCGGGTTTCCGCTCAGTGTTCCGGCCTGGTAAACATTTCCCAGCGGGGCGATCTGTTCCATGATCTCGCGCCGTCCACCGAATGCGCCCACCGGCATACCGCCGCCGATCACCTTCCCGTAGGTGATCAGGTCCGCCCGGATGTCCAATCGTTCCTGAGCGCCGCCGGGCGCCAGGCGGAATCCTGTCATCACTTCATCGAAGATCAGGACCATGTCTTCCCGGTCGCAGAGTGTCCGCAAGCCCTCGAGGAAACCCGGTTGAGGCAGGATACAGCCCATATTGCCGGCTACGGGCTCTACGATTATAGCGGCAATTTCGTCCCGATGGGTCGATACGAGCCGTTGGACCGCTTCGAGGTCGTTATACGGCGCGGTCAGTGTATCCTGAGTCACTCCCGGTGTCACGCCGGGCACAATCTGAATATTATTCGTCGCGACACCACTGCCGGCTTTTACCAGAAAGGGGTCAGCGTGGCCGTGATAATGTCCTTCAAATTTGATGATCTTATTCCGGCCGGTATATCCCCGGGCCAGCCGGATCGCGGTCATACAAGCTTCTGTTCCGCTGCTGACCATCCGCACCAGATCGATATTCGGCGCCATGCTCCGGATCAGCTCCGCCATCTTAACTTCCAGCTCCGTCGGGGCGCCATAGGAGGTAGAATAGCCTGCGTACTCGCGGATCGCTTCCACAACAGGCTCCCAGGCATGGCCCAGGATCATAGGCCCCCAGGATGCGATATAATCGATGTACCGGTTTCCGTCTACATCATACAGATAGGGGCCCGCCGCGCGCTGGATGAACAGCGGCGTTCCGCCTACGCTTTTGAACGCCCTGACGGGTGAATTTACCCCTCCGGGGATACTGCGCTGCGCGCGCTCGAAAAGTTCCTTGCTTCGGGAGTACATTTTAATGGTTTAATATTTTTACGGCATCCTTTGCAAAATAGGTGGCGATCAGATCGGCGCCGGCCCTTTTGATGGAGGTCAGCGTTTCGATAATGGCCTTTTCTTCGTTGACCCATCCCATTTTTGCGGCGGCCTTGATCATCGCATACTCCCCGCTGATGTTATACGCACTCACCGGGACGTCTACCGCATTCTTTACTTCCCGGATGATGTCCAGGTAGGGAAGCGCGGGCTTGACCATGACGATATCCGCCCCTTCTTCCACATCCATCAGGGATTCTTTGATCGCTTCGAGGCGGTTTGCGGGATCCATCTGGTATGATTTTTTGTCGCCAAAACCCGGCGCGGAGTCCAGTGCGTCGCGGAAGGGGCCGTAGAAACAGGAAGCATATTTGGCGCTGTACGCCATGATGCCCGTCCGGGTATATCCGTTATCCTCGAATGCGTGCCGGATCGCACCGATCCGTCCGTCCATCATATCGCTCGGGGCTACGAAATCGGCGCCGGCTTTTGCGTGGCTCAGGCTCATCCGGATCAGCGCTTCCACCGTCGGATCATTGACGATCTCCCCGTTTTCCACGATACCGTCGTGGCCATAGGAAGAATAGGGGTCAAGGGCGACATCCGTCATCACCACGATCTCCGGGACGGCGTCCTTGATGGCTCTTATGCTACGTTGCATGAGGCCGTCCGGGTTCCAGGCCTCTTTTCCCGTGTTGTCTTTCAGCTCGTCCTTGCTTTTAACGAATAGCAACACGCATTTGATCCCGAGGCTCCAAAGCTCTTTTACTTCGCTGACCGTGCCGTCTATGCTTTGGCGGAAATAACCGGGCATGGACGCGATCTCCGTCTTTACCCCGGTACCTTCGTCGATAAATAAGGGGACGATAAAGTCATTCGGGGTAAGAATGGTCTCAGCAACCATTGACCGGATAGCAGGCGACTGGCGTAAGATTCGATTGCGTCTTTGTAGATACATAAAATATCATTTTTGTTCTATCCAATTTCGTGGACGCAGACAGGCATCCAGCAGCTCCGCCTCCGGACTGCCCGGTTCCGGGCGGTAATTGTATTCCCATCTGGCCCTCGGCGGCAGGCTCATCAATATGCTTTCCGTCCGGCCGTTTGTCTTCAGACCGAACAGTGTTCCACGGTCGTGGATCAGGTTAAACTCCACGTACCGGCCGCGTCGGATCTCCTGCCATTCGATCTCGCGTTCGGTGTATGGGAGGTCTCTGCGCCGCTCCGCGATAGGCAAATATGCGGGCAGAAAGCTGTCGCCATTTGCGCGTTGAAAGGCAAACAGGCGTTCTGAATCTGTGTTGTCGACGGGCCGCAGATTATCATAGAAGACACCGCCGATCCCGCGCATTTCGTTGTCACGGTGTTTGTTTACAAAATAATCATCACACCATGTCTTGAAGCGAGGGTAGTATTCCGTTCCGAAGCCGTCCATGGCATCCCGGAAGGTCTTGTGAAAATGTTTTGCGTCTTCCTCAAAAAGATAATTAGGGGTAAGATCCGATCCACCGCCGAACCACCGGTCGGTAACGGCTCCGGCTTCATTGTATAATTCAAAATAGCGCCAGTTCGCGTGGGTTGTCGGAACGTAGGGGTTTTGTGGATGGAGTACGAGGGAAAGCCCCGCCGCGAACCATTTTTGGCCGTCGACTTTTAGCTGGGTGCGCATGATGTCCGTGACCTCTCCCCAGACGACGGAGGAATTAACACCCCCTTTTTCGACCAGGTCACCCTGTGCGATCGTCTTCGTGCGGCCACCGCCGCCGCCTTCGCGTTTCCAGTCGTCGGTTTCAAATCGGGCTTTCCCGTCGGCGGTTTCTATTGATGCGCAGATGTGGTCTTGTAATTGGTGGATGTAGGCAGTCCAGTGGTCTTTGAAGCTCATGAGTAATGTTTTACGGCTTCAACGAATGCTTTTGCGTGATCGACCGGCACGTCAGGGAGTATCCCGTGACCGAGGTTGGCGATGTGCGGATAGCCGCGGAAAGCGTCGAGCATGGCCCTGACTTCTTTCTGTATCACGGGTATCGGCGCCAGTAATTTTGCAGGGTCGAAATTACCCTGGAGCGCAATTTTGTCTCCTGCCAGCTGACGCGCCATCTCCGGCCGGATACACCAGTCGATGCCGAGACCATTGGCGCCGGTTGTGGCCATTTCCGGAAGCGCATACCAGGCTCCTTTGGCAAAAATGATCGTTGGCACGATATCCTTTAGCGCGGCGACGATCCGGCGGATATAGGGAAGGGATAGAATCCCGAAATCTTCCGGGCTCAACAGGCCGCCCCAGCTGTCGAAGATCTGCACGACGTCCGCGCCGGCGCCAGCCTGCCCCTTTAAATAGGCGATCGTCGTTTCGGTGATCATCTCCAGTAGGCGGTGGGCTGCGCGTGGCTGGGTGTAACAGAATGTTTTGGCGCCATCGAAGGTCTTGGAGCCCTGACCCTGTACCATATAGCAAAGCAAGGTCCAGGGTGCACCGGCAAATCCGATCAACGGTACCCGGCCGTTCAGATAGGATTTTGTTAGCCTGATCGCGTCGAAGACATAGGAAAGCCGTTCCTCTACGTCGGGGATCAGGATGCGTTCGAGGTCGCCTGCCGTTCGGATGGGTTCGGGAAGCAGCGGTCCCTTTGATTCGACAAGCTGAACTTCCATGCCCATCGCCTGCGGCACAACAAGGATATCGGAAAAGATGATGGCCGCATCTACGCCGATCTGATCTACCGGCTGGATGGTGATTTCCGCGGCCAGCTCAGGGGTCTGACATCGTTCGAAGAAGGAATACTGTTTTCTTAGTTTGACATAATCCGGCAGATACCGCCCGGCCTGCCGCATCATCCAGACGGGGGTACGTTCGGTCTTTTCCCCTCTCAGGGCCTTTAATAACAGATCGTTTTGAAGTGTCGTCACCAATTTATCTTTTGTTTAAAAAATGATCGGTCATTAATTCGACCAGGATCTCCTTATCCGGCTCCGGGGCGGTGATCACTCGATTTTGACATATGGCACGGATTGCGGCCGCGGTAGTTGAGCCGATGGCGAACAGCGGTATCCCCGCGGCAATGACATTGACTGAGAAGAAGCTTTCAACGGCGCTGGGACTAAAGAACGCAATCCCGTCATAGGTACGCTCCAGCCTGTGCGGAGTGAGAATCGTTCGGTACACTGTCTTGTTCGTGACGCCGGTAGCCGGTAACTCCTCTCTTCTTTGATCGCCACAGAAAAAAACGATCTTTTTCTTGTCCCCCGGCTCCCGGGCATGGATCAATTTCGCGAGTTCCCCCGCGGATCCTGCCTTTCCCACCACCGCCTGTTCTCCAAATGCCTCTATCACCGCCCGGTGTGTGGCTCCGCTGATGCAATATATCCGCACGTTCGGCAGTGGGGTGGGTAACCAGCGTTTAACGGCAATTACCGCATTTACGCTGGTGAAAACGGCAACCTCAGGGATCTGCGTTTTCGTTTCCATATATTCGATATCGATGAATGGCACTACATCCATGTTAATGCCTGCTTTCGACGCTGCTATGACCAGGTTATCCGGCAGGGCTCCCGTTGATAAAAGATATATCTGCTGCGTGGTCATGGCGCGTTCACCCGGATGCTATCGGCGATCTCCTGTCCTCCACGTTCGAGCAACTCCGCTGCGGCAGTCTTCCCGACGCCTGCAGCGATCTCCGCAGGCAGGATCTTTTCGATCGTCACCTGCCGGCGGCCGTCCGGCGACATCAGCTGCCCGCTGAAATAGACGTCCCCGTCTTCAAGTTCCGCCAGTGCGCTGATCGGGGTAGAACAGCCGCCAAGCAATTCCCGCAGGAAGTCCCTTTCGATACTTGTGCAAAGAGCGGTGTCGGGATCATTCAGGGGTTGACATACCGCAAAATGCTGTTCATCGTCTTCCCGGCACACCACGAGTATTGCCCCCTGTGCCGGGGCGGGCAGCATCCAATCGAGGATGATGCTTTTCGCGGGTCGCAGATTGATCCGCTCGAGGCCCGCCTGTGCAAAGATCGCCGCATCCCATGGCTCTTCCGCGAGCTTGCGGAGTCTCGTATTGACATTACCGCGAAGGTTATGGATCTGATGAGCAGGGTATCTGTAAAGCCATTGCGCTTTTCGGCGGATGCTGCTGGTTGCGATCTGCGCGATAGCATTTCTATCTTTTAGGAAGTCCGTGTCTGTCTTGTAAACAAGCAGGTCATGGACCGGTCCGCGTTTCAGGACGGCGGCCTGGCGGATACCGTCGGCGAGGCGGGTCGGAACGTCTTTCATGGAATGAACTGCGATATCTATTGATCCGTTGAGAAGCGCGATATCCAGGCTTCTGGTGAAGATCCCCTGGATGTTCATCTCGTAAAGCGGAGTTTTCAGATCGAGATCGCCTTCGCTTTTGATCGGAACCAATATTGCGGGAATGCCTTCTTTTTCAAGAAGCTGTTGAACCTGCGAAGCTTGCCAAACGGCGAGCTGGCTTTCCCGGGTCCCTATCCGGATTGGATCCTTCGTGGTCATTGGGCGGAAATATACTCGTTGATCGCCTCTATGAATTGACAGCCTCCCTGGTTTTGCCGGCGCATCTTGTTGGCCATGCCATTGATCACCCGCTGGATTTGTTCCTCCGTATGTATATGGTCGGAGACCGGGAATGGCTCACCTTTCAACCGGCTGTATACCGGACAGGTATGCAGCTCCTTTAGCTTCGTCTTCACTGCCTTCAGCACGGGTACGTGCCGCCGCATGTTATACCAGTCCATCCATTCTGTGATATGTTCAGCAATGATCTCCCTGGCCTTCGGGACTTCCGCTTCCCTTTTCTGCAAGGTTTCGTCCTTTATCTTAGAAAGTTCATCGACATTGACGAGTGTAATGCCTGGCAATTCCGCGGCTGATTTCTCTACATTGCAGGGGATCGACAGATCGATGATCAGCTTTTCGCCCGCTCCTTCCATCCAGGTCTTCATCAGAGTAGGCTGGTCGGCATTCGTAGCCACCAGGATGATATCCGCTGCCTGCACGCACTCCGCGATCTTGACAGCCGGCGCATGCCCGACCCCGATCTCAAGCGCAAGCTCCGCAGCCTTCGATTCGGTGCGGTTGATCAGCGTGAGGTTCCGGGTGCCCAGATAGTCGACCAGATTGCGGCACGTATTACGTCCGATCTTCCCCGTCCCAATCACCAGGATATTCTTGTTGCCGGGTTCGGAAATCCGCTCCCTGATATATTGAATGGCCGCAAACGAGACGGAGACCGTCCCGCCGCTAAGCGCTGTCTGATTCTTGATCGCTTTAGAAGCTTGTAGCACACAATTGACGAGACGGTCGAGGAACGGACCGATATATTGCCGGTCCCGCGCAAACTTGACAGCCTGCTTGATCTGGCCGACAATCTCGTAGTCGCCAAGTATTTGCGAATCCAGCCCCGCTCCGACTTCAAAAAGATGGGTTACAGCGGCTACCCCCTTCCGGATATACGCCATCTCGAGGAACGCGCCGAGCTCTCCATTGGCCTGCGTGCAAAGCAAACTTGCCAGATGCGCGGAATTGTCGGCAATTCCGTAGATCTCGGTGCGGTTGCAGGTAGAAAGGACGAATAGTTCGGTTACGTTAAAGGAAAGTGCAAGGTCCAGGATTTTTTCGTACTGTTCACTTCCTATGGCGAATTGGCCCCTGATTGCAGCGTCTGTTTTTTTGTAATTGATCCCAACAACGAAAAATCCGGAGATATCAACGGTCCTTTTAACCATAGCGTTATTTACGAACGCAAAATTACTTGCCGGGGTTCCTATTCCATGCAGAATAATGTCATTAGACTGTCATTTGTGGGTCCCGGCGTCCCGAAAGGCCGGCCAGAGGCTGGGCCGACCGTATTTTTGCGGGCAGTTATGACCTCGATCGGCAAACGCGCCATTATCTTACTGAATCTCGGCTCGCCCGACTCAACGTCTACACGGGATGTTCATAGCTATTTGATGGAATTCCTGATGGACAAACGGGTAATTGACTATCCATATCTTTTTCGCAGGCTGCTGGTGGGTGGGCTTATCGTTCCCTTCCGGGCTGCAAAATCCGCCGAAGCTTACAAGACGATCTGGACAAAAGAAGGGTCGCCGCTGATCGTGTTGACGCGCCAGCTGCAGCAAGCCCTGGGGGGGCAGATCGATGTCCCTGTCGAAATGGCGATGCGTTATGGCAATCCGACCATGGAGGCGGCCTATGAGGCGATCCTGCGCCGGATGCCGGATGTGGAAGAAGTGATTGCGATTCCGCTTTATCCGCACTATGCGATGGCTTCGTATGAGACGGCGGTGGAGTATGCGGAATCGGTTCATCGGAAGAATAAATACGGGTTTCGGCTTAGCTTTATTAAGCCGTTCTATGGTAATTCGAATTATCTCACGGCGCTGAGTGAGCAGATCCGACCCTATCTCAGCCAGGAATATGACCATATTCTTTTTTCTTACCACGGCGTTCCGGCGCGGCATATCCGCAAGACCGATCCCACCGGCTCGCATTGTTTGCAGTCGGCGGATTGTTGTGATACGGCTTCGGAGGCGCATGGGACGTGTTACCGTCATCAATGTCGTGTGACCACCAAAGAGATCGTTCGGCTTCTTGCTATCCCCGAGGGAAAATACAGTAACTCGTTTCAGTCGCGATTGGGCAAAGGCTGGCTTGAGCCGTTTACCGATGTCCGGCTGGAAGAAATGCCGAAAGAAGGAATTCGCAAGCTTCTGATCCTTTGTCCGGCCTTTGTCAGCGATTGTCTGGAGACGCTGGAGGAGATCGCGATCCGCGGCAAGGAGAGTTTTCTGGGTGCGGGCGGTGAATCTTATACGATGATCCCTTGTCTGAATACAGACCCGCTTTGGGTGGAGGCTTTGGCGGGATGGATCACAAATTATGCCGGGGGTGATCAATCGATGATATTGGAATAATATGTACAACTATATAAAAGCGCTTCATATCATCTTTATCGTGACCTGGTTCAGCGGGATGTTCTATATGGTCCGGCTATTTATCTATAATACGGAAGCCGGTGACCGGCCCGAACCGGAGCGCACGATCCTCCGCGGGCAATTCTCCGTGATGATCCGGCGTCTCTGGCTGAGCATCACCTGGCCGTCTGCCCTCCTCACGTTGATCTTTGGCCCCTGGATGCTTTTCCTCATGGGAGCTGTCCCCATATGGTTGTGGATCAAGATGGGTTTTGTGCTTGGCCTCTATTTTTATCATTTCTCGCTGCAGGTGATCTACCGGCGACAACTCAAGGGTGTCTTCCGGTATTCTTCCGGTCAATTGCGGATCTGGAATGAGGTCGCCACGATATTCCTGGTGGCGATTGTTATGCTGGCGGTGGTAAAACAGAATCTTTCGTGGGCGTGGGGCCTCCTCGGTTTGCTCCTCTTTGTGGTCCTCCTGATGAGCGCGATCAGGATCTATAAGGTAATCCGGGCAAAAAAAAATGGATAGCGCAAGGCCATCCATCCATGGGGATAAAAAGGAAGTTTTTCCGGCGATGAATTTTTCAGGTGGTTGTTCAGGAATTGAGATCTTGTAGGCCGTGTTCTTGCGAGCGGTTTTTTGCAGGTAATATCAGAGATTAAAAACGGGTTGGCTACGGATCTCCATTGAATAAGGTGACTCGGAATAGGGGGGAGTTCAGTCGGAGGGAACGATCATTTCTCTTGGGGGCTTTGCGACGCCGCCCCGGGGGCGGCCCGGAAATTTAAAAGGAAGGGGAGTAGGAATACCCCCCTTTTTAACCCCTAAACCCTAAACCGTAGAAAGCGTTTGATATCTTTATTATTGAAGGGAACTGGCCCTTTAATAGTCGTCTTATACCGTATATCGTTCCATAAATTGTGCCAAAACCAGGATATTGTGGATAAGTACGTTATATTTTGATCTCCCGGGAGCCTCCCCCGCCGCTTTTTTGCAAACTGTTAACAAACAGAAGACTAATCAGTTGAATGGTCCAATTCGTCCTGTTGAGCGGGCATCGACGGAATTTCGTAATTTTGCGGTCCCATGGCAAAGTACAAGGAATATCAACAACTTAACCTCCCGGGGATCGGCCAGGAAATCCTCGAAAGGTGGGAAAAAGAACGTGCATTCGAAAAAAGTGTGGATTTGCGGGAAGGGTATACCCCATTTGTATTTTACGAGGGGCCACCCAGCGCGAACGGGCTGCCGGGTATTCACCATGTAATCAGCCGCACCCTGAAGGACCTGGTTTGCCGCTATAAGACCATGCAGGGTTTCCAGGTTAAGCGAAAGGGTGGTTGGGACACCCACGGCCTCCCGGTCGAATTGGGCGTGGAGAAGATGCTGGGGATCACCAAAGAAGATATCGGCAAGACCATCTCCGTTGCGGAATATAATGAAACCTGCCGTCGCGAAGTCTTGAAATACAAGGACAAATGGGATGACCTCACCCGGAAGATGGGCTATTGGGTCGATCTCAAAGACCCCTATATTACTTTTCAAAATAATTATATTGAAACCCTCTGGTGGGTCCTCGCTGAATTATATAAGAGAGATCTTTTATATGAAAGTGTTAGTATCCAGCCGTATTCGCCGGCTGCGGGAACGGGGTTAAGCTCGCACGAATTGAACCAGCCGGGCTGTTATAAAGATGTAAAGGATACTACGATTGTGGCGATGTTCAGGGCAAGGCGGGATAAACGAAGCGAATTTTTGTTCAATTTGGCGGGGGGTGATGTTTATTTCATGGCTTGGACGACCACGCCCTGGACCCTACCGTCTAATCTTGGTCTGACGGTGGGTCCGAAGATCGATTATGTGCTTATTAAGACAGTCAACCCTTATACGCATGAGCCTGTCAATGTCATCCTTGCCAAGGCACTCGTCGATAAATATTTCAAACCGGAAGGCGGATGGGAAGTGCTTGGCGAGTTTAAAGGCAGCCAGCTCGAAGAGATCCGATACGAGCAGCTGTTACCTTTTGCGGCAAATGCGCCGGAGAAATCCGGTGGCGACCCGTTCCGGGTCCTGCTGGGTGACTTTGTTACCACTGAGGATGGCACCGGCATCGTCCACACAGCCCCGGCCTTTGGCGCTGACGACTTCAGGATCGGCTCTAAATACGGTATTGGCATTCTGATCATGGTCGATAAACAGGGTAAATTCATCGACGGCCTCGGCGAATTCAGCAACCGCTATGTCAAGAACTATAAAGACGATCCCAATTATTCAGATGTCAACGTCGATATTTGCGTCAAGCTGAAAAAGGAAGGTCTGGCCTTCCGAATTGAAAAATACGAACACACCTATCCGCATTGCTGGCGAACCGACAAGCCCGTTCTGTATTACCCCCTTGATGCCTGGTTCATTCGTACCACTGCGCTCAAAGACCGCATGGTGGAGCTTAACCGGACGATCAACTGGAAACCCAAGTCAACGGGGGAAGGCCGGTTTGGCAATTGGCTGGAGAATATGGTGGACTGGAATCTAAGTCGGAGCCGCTATTGGGGAACGCCGCTGCCGATATGGCGGACTGCGGACGGGGCCGAAGAGGTTTGTATCGGCTCGATCGCCGAGCTTCGCTCGGCGATCGACAAAGCCGTTGCGGCGGGATTGATGGAGTCCGGGAAAGACATGACTGCCGATCTTCACAAACCGCATGTCGATGAGATCATTCTTGTCAGTTCAACCGGTCAACCGATGAAACGTGTGCCCGACCTGATCGACGTCTGGTTCGACAGCGGCGCCATGCCGTATGCGCAGTGGCATTTTCCGTTTGAAAACAAGGAGGTGTTCGCGCAGAATTATCCGGCGGATTTTATTGCCGAGGGGGTCGACCAGACGCGAGGCTGGTTCTATACGCTTCATGCTATCGCGGCGCTATTGAAAGAGTCGGTACATGAGAAATTGAGGGAATCAGGTCTGGGGGGTGACGACCTGGAGTCAAGGTATCCGGGGCTGGCTTATAAGACGGTGGTAAGTAACGGCCTTGTGCTGGATAAAAATGGCAACAAGATGTCCAAGCGCCTTGGCAACGTCGTTGACCCTTTTGAGACCATCGCCCGTTTTGGCGCCGATGCAACCCGGTGGTATCTGATCACCAACGCTTCCCCTTGGGAAAGCATGAAGTTTGATTTGGAAGGCATCCGCGAAGTTCAACGAAAATTCTTTGGTACCCTTTATAATACGTATCAGTTTTTTGCTCTATATGCGAATGTGGATGGATTCGCCTTCACCGAAGCCTATATTTTGCCCGATGATCGCCCGGAGATTGACCGGTGGATCTTGTCTTCACTCAACACACTGGTAACCAAGGTTACGGCTAATCTTGACGACTACGAGCCCACGATTGCCGGTCGTTTGATCGAAGATTTTGTGGATGGGCAGCTGAGCAACTGGTATGTCCGGCTATGCCGGCGTCGCTTCTGGAAAGGGGAATATGAGTTTGACAAGATCTGTGCCTACCAGACCCTATACGAATGTCTTGAGACCATTTCCCGTCTGATGGCCCCCATTTCCCCGTTTTTTTCGGACTGGCTTTTCAGCAACCTGAATGCGGTGACCGGCCGGATCAAAGTCCAATCGGTCCACCATGCCGATTTCCCCAAAGCCGATCCTTCTTTCATCGATAATGCCCTGGAGGAAAGGATGCAGTTGGCTCAGGATGCCTCATCGCTCATCCTCTCTTTACGTAAGAAGGTGAATATCAAAGTCCGGCAACCCCTTTTCAAAGTCCTCATCCCGGTCCTGAATGCCGGCATGCAGGTGCAGCTGGAAAAGGTAGAAGACCTGATAAAAGCCGAAGTAAACGTCAAGCAGATCAATTATCTGTCTGGAGACGAGGGGTTTATCAAAAAGAAGATCAAGCCCAATTTCGTTGCGCTCGGGAAGCGGTTAGGAGCGAAAATGAAAGCGGTAAGCGCCGGGTTAAGTAATTTTTCGCAGGAGGACATCACGAAATTGGAAAAAGATGGCCGCATTACTTTATTTATTGATAAAGAACCCTTAATATTGGCGATTAATGACGTGGATATCACGAGCGAAGATATCCCGGGGTGGGTAGTGGCCAACAAAAATGCCCTCACGGTCGCCCTCGACGTAACCGTGACCCCCGAACTCGCCCAGGAAGGCAATGCGCGGGAGTTCGTCAATCGCATCCAAAAGATCCGGAAAGACAATGGCTACGACCTCACCGATCGAATTCTTGTTAAAGTAGCCGACGTACCCGCCCTGAAGGATTCCTTAACGGTCTTTAATGAGTATATTTGCACGGAAATTTTGGCAGATTCCGTCGAAATGGTGAAGGAACCAGCTAATGGCACTGAAATTGAAGTGAATGATATTCTTTTAAAGGTGTTCGTCACTAAAAAAGCCTAACTGTATGGCAACCAAAAAGAAAGCGGCCAAGTCCGCTGGTAAGAAAGCCGTAAACGTCAAGAAAATAGCTCCGGCAAAAAAAGCGGCTGCTAAACCTGCCCACTCGTCAGGTAGCAGCAAATCCGCCAAGAAAGCGCCGGCTGTTAAGAGTATTGCTAAACCCACGGCTAAAAAGGTTGCACCATCTTCTTCGGCTAAGCGCACCACACCGCCTCCCCCTGCCAAAAAAGGCGTCATTTCCGGTATCAAGCCTTCCGTTTCGCATTCCAAAGCATCTATCGGGTCGGGGAAGGTTCCGCCGATCGGGTCGGGGAAGGTCCAACCGATCGGGGCGGGGAAGGTTCAACCGATCGGGGCGGGGAAGGTTCAACCGATCGGGGCGGGGAAGGTTCCGCCGATCGGGTCGGGGAAGGTTCAACTGCCCCTGGTCAAGCCCCAGCCGACAATCAAATCGCAGCCGCCGGTCAAACCCCAGCCGGCCCCTGTAACTCCGCCTACGACGGCGCGAAACCCAGAACCAAAGAAGCCGACAGCCCCAGCCAAACAGGTGAAGGTGGTCATCCCGGAAATAAAGACAAAAACGGTTCGCAAATACGAACCGGAATTTACAAAATCAGTATTAGACACTCCGCAGGAGGAGCAAACTGGACCTATTATGAGATACAGCGATTCAGAACTTGGAGAATTCAGGGAATTGATCAACCGCAAATTGGACGCAGCTAAAAAGGAATTGGCTTATCTGCAAGGATTGATCACCCGCAAGGATGAGATGGGCGGGGATAACGATGATGCCCGTTACATGACGATGGAAGACGGCAGTATGAGTATGGAAAGGGAGCAATTGAGCCAGATGGCGAGCCGTCAGATCACTTTTATCGACCATCTCGAGAAAGCGCTGATGCGGATTGAGAACAAGACCTATGGCATTTGCCGGGTGACCGGCAAGCTGATCGATAAAGCGAGGCTGAGGGCCGTACCACACGCGACCCTGAGCATTGAGGCTAAACAGATGATGAATAAGTAGGCCGGGACAATTCCTCTTTTGCTTTTAGAATCCACGCCCTGTTCGACCTTCTCTCCCTTTGGCTGAGATGAGGCGCTTCCTCCGTCATTTGCCTGAAGATATGCCGGGCCTCATCTATGCGACCGGCACGTTCAAGGAACAGCCCGTATTGGTACCTAGCCTCAAAGGCCGAGAACCGGCTTTTCAGTTTTTTAAACTCCCGTTCTGCCCCTTCACCATCGCCGATATACCCCAATGCGCAGGCATATTGGATATGTGCTCTGGAGCGCTGGAACTCCGGATGATTGTATATCTTTTTGGCAAGCGGGGTCAGGTCCTGATATCGCTGCTTGATGAAATAAGCTGAGATCAGCTGCCGGAAGACATAGTCATTTTCCGTAAATGCTCCCGTCAGGCTGGAAGTGTAGAGCTCGATTGCTTCGTCAACCCGCCCGACCCCCAGATAAGCATCGGCCAGCATGACCCGGTTGTTGAAGGTATCGGCGAAGCGCAGGTTATTTTCCAGGCGGCGGATCCGCCCCGTCGGATTGAGCATGGTCCCCAGCCCCGATTGAATATCCCCCATCTTGCGGACGTTCACCATCTCCGAAAAGAAGTAGATGATACAGCCGGGCAGCGAGAGGAAGATAATGACAAAGACCCACCCTGCGTGTTTGTTGTTCCGAATGCAATGGATCACGCATATAATCTGCGAGGCAATAGATATTACTAAATAGGCGGGCATAAATCCCAATGGCTGGAACATGTTACCAATATAAGAAAAATGGGTTAAGTTGTAGTATCAAATATTAACCGCTTATGACCCGGATATTTCTCGTGGGGCTGTTATTCTTCAGTTTTCGGCTTAACGCTCAACAGGTACCCGCAACCAAGGCCAATTACCAGCTTGCCGCACGCTTCTCCTCCAAGAAGCTGGAGAAGATGATCTTTACCACCCAGGTGGATGCCCACTGGCTTAAGAAGAGCACAAGATTCTGGTTTCCTTACGAGACCACTGAAGGAAAGAAGTGGTATATCGTCGACCCGGCCAGGCGGGAGAAAAAGGAAATGTTCGATAACGATAAACTGGCGGCGGAGATCACCCGGATCGTCAAAGACCCCTTCGATTCGAAACACCTCGGGTTGGACAGCCTCAAATTCATAAAGGACGAGAACTGGATCCAGTTCGAGGTGAAAAGCACGCAGGATGCAGAAAAGAAAGACACCGTTAAGAAAAAGTCCGGCGCCTCCGAAAAGCCTGCGACACCGGAGAAGAAAGTTTATTATTTCGAGTACAACCTGGTCGACGGGACGTTGAATGAGCTGAAGGACTTTAAGAAACCCAAACACAAACCGAACTGGGCCAGCATTTCTCCCGACAGCGCTACCATCGTATTCGGCCGCCATTTCAACCTTTACTGGATGGACCGTGCCAACTATGAAAAAGCCCTGGTAAGTGAGGATGACAGCACGATCGTCGAGCATGTTCTGACGACGGACGGCATCGAAGACTATAGCTATCACGGCAATGGCGCTCTGGGCGGCGGGGGAGAGACGAATGTGGACAAGGAAAAGAACAAGAATAAACGAAAGCCTGCGCAGATCTTCTGGAGCCCCGACTCCAAACACTTCGCGCTGTCGAGATCGGATATGCGCAAAGTCAAAGACCTCTGGGTCATCAATTCCATTGCTGATCCGCGCCCCACGCTGGAAACCTATAAGTACATGATGCCCGGAGACAAAGAAGCGCCTATCGAAGAGTTGCAGGTTTTTGACATGACGACCCATGCTCACCAGGTTGTCAGCGCCGGCGCCTTCAAAGACCAGGACCTCGCCATCTGGGCCGCGCCCGTTCTGGAAAATCATCGGGATGACGACTACCGAACGGTGCTATGGTTAGGCACGGACGCCAAATTTTATTTCACGCGTACCAGCCGCGACCTCAAACGTATTGACGTCTGTGCCGTAAATGTCGGTGATACCGTTGCCACCGCTCTGATCCATGAGCGCCTGAACACCTATGTTGAAGTCCGGCGGCTGGGCCTGGTGAACGGTGGAAAGGAACTTATCGAATGGAGCGAGCAGGATGGATGGGCGCATTTTTATCTATACGACGGGGCGGGAAAGCTAAAGAACCAAATTACCAGCGGACCCTTCCATTGCGAGGACATCGTCGGCATCGACGACGAGAAGCGCATCCTCTATTTCACCGCGAATGGCCGCGAACCGGGAGAAGACCCCTACTACCTGCATCTTTATAAGGTAAACCTCGATGGCTCGGGATTGACGATGCTCGACGGCGGTAATTACGACCACCAGGTAAGTATGGCTGACAACCATCTGTATTTTGTCGACAACTATTCCCGCGTCAATACTATTCCATCGTCTGTCCTCTACAATAGCCTGGGGGTAAAGGTCATGGACCTGGAAACGGCCGACGTCAGCTCCCTGATGGCCGCCGGATATAAATTCCCCGAGCCGTTCAAGGTCAAGGCGGATGACGGGATCACCGATCTCTACGGGGTGATGTATAAACCATTCAATTTCGATTCCACAAAGAAGTATCCGATCATGGAGTACGTCTATCCGGGGCCGCAGACTGAGTCGGTCAACAAGGCCTTCGGCCGTTCCATGGACCGGATGGACCGGCTTGCCCAATTGGGAATGATTGTCATTACGGTTGGGAATCGCGGCGGCAACCCGTCCCGCAGCAAATGGTATCACAACTATGGTTATGGTAACCTGCGGGACTATGGCCTGGCTGACAAAAAAGCCGCCGCCGAACAGCTCGCCGACCGGTTCTCCTTTATTGACATCACCCGCGTGGGAATTTATGGTCATAGCGGGGGTGGATTCATGAGTACGGCGGCCATGCTGGTCTATCCCGATTTCTTTAAGGTGGCCGTGTCCGAATCGGGCAACCATGACAATTCAATTTATAACCGGTGGTGGAGTGAAAAGCACCACGGCGTAAAGGAAATGGTCAGCGAAAAGGGTGACACGAGTTTCGTTTATTCCATCGAGAAGAATCAGGACCTGGCAAAGAACCTGAAAGGCCATCTGTTATTGTGTACCGGGGATATCGATAACAACGTCCATCCCGGTAATACGATCCGGGTGTTGAATGCCCTGATCAAGGCTGACAAGCGTTTCGATTTTGTTTTGTTGCCCGGCCAGCGCCATGGGTATGGGGAGATGACCGAATATTTCTGGTGGCGCACAGCGGATTATTTCTCCCGGTGGCTGATCGGGGATGAAGCGGCAAGGTCCGTGGCGATCGAGGAGATGGACCGGGAAGTGCCGGAGACGGGTGCCAAAGCTGGTTCCAGCCGCGAACCTGCAGGCGAAGGGGATGATGACGATGAAGACGTTGATTGGTAAACTACTTCATCTTTTTCCTCAACAATTTGATATAACCGTCGATCTCGGGTTTCTTCGGTAGCGCGTTTATATACGCTGTAGTACTATTACTGCTAGTGTCAAGAAGCCGTTTTTTGCCCTTGAAGAGGGTATTGATCAACACTCCATTTTCGTAATAGTACCGGCCTTCGAAAGCGAGTTCGAGCCTGGTGTTATCCAGACCGCCGTTGACCGAATCCTGCGGATAGTATCGATCAGTCTCGTAAATGAAGATAACTTTCCCTTTGTCGAAATAGTATTCCCAGCGTTTCATGGAATAGGACAGGCCGACTTCAAGGACCATCTTGCAAAGGGTATCGCCTTTGAAATAGCCTTTCAGGTCCCCGCCGTTATCGGTGCCCTCCCCGAGGAATTCCTCTTCATCCAGCTCGATGACGCGAAGGGATCTGTCGTTGTTCGTGCGCTGAAAGTTCCGCCGGATTTCGGCGATCACCGAATCCTTATGCGTCTGGCCATAGGACGCATTAGCGAAGGTTGCAACAAGCAGAATGCCTGCGATGACTTTTTTTATCGTCATACAATGATTATTTCACCTCCTGCATTTCAACGAGCTTGCTGTAGAAACCCCGCTGCTGCATCAGCTGGTCATGCGTTCCGCGCTCCACGATCCGGCCTTTCTGTAACACGACGATCTCGTCGGCATGCCGGATCGTGCTCAGCCGGTGTGCGATCACGATACTGGTACGGTGCTCCATCATTTTGTTGATCGCGTCCTGCACGAGTCGTTCGCTTTCGGTGTCGAGGGAAGACGTGGCTTCATCGAGGATGAGGATGGGTGGATTTTTGAGGACGGCCCGCGCAATCGTCAGTCGTTGCCGCTCTCCACCGCTCAGTTTGCTGCCCCGGTCGCCGATATTGGTCTCATAGCCGTATTCCTTTTGAATGATAAAGTTGTGCGCATTGGCGATCTCGGCCGCCCGGATAATTTCGTCGTGGGTAGCATCGGGCTTGCCAAGCGCGATATTGGCGGCGATCGTGTCATTGAACAGGATCGGCTCCTGTGTGACGATGCTCATCTGATCCCGGACTGACCGCAGCGAATAATCCCGGATATTTACTCCGTCGATCAAGAGCTCGCCACCGGTGACGTCGTGGAAACGCGGCACAAGGTCGGCCATCGTGGACTTGCCTGCGCCGGAGCTACCGACCAGCGCAACCGTCTTACCCTTCTCGATCACGAGGTTGATATCTTCGAGGATCGCGGCATCTTCGTAGGCGAAACAGACATTCCTGAATTCTATCCTGTTGCTGAAGGTCTCCAGTCTTGCGGCATTCGGATCGTCCGTAATCGTGACGGGAGCTTTCAGCAGCTCCTCCACCCGCGTCATGGCGGCGGCGCCGCGCTGGATGTTGAAGATGGAGGTCGATAGATTTTTGGCGGGGTTGATCAGGAGGCCAAAAATCGCAATGTAGGCCATCATATCGCCCCCGGAAAACCCATGTCCGTTATTGCGGATCACCAGCATCCCGCCGAAATAAAGGATGATGGTCAGGATGACGGTACCGAGCGTCTCGGTCAGCGGGCTGGCGAGGTCGCGCCGGAAGTTCATTTTGTTGCGGATATGGAAAAGGCTGTCATTGATTCGCACGAATTTCAGTTTCATGATGAGCTCGGCGCCGAATCCCTTGATGATCCGGATACCCGACAGCGTTTCATCCAATACCGACAGGCTTTCGCCAAGCCGGACGGCAGCTTCCTGGGACTGTCGTTTGAGAACCCGGCTGATCCGCCCGATGAGGAAACCCGTGAGGGGCAGCAGGATGAGAAGAAACAACGAGAGGGTCGGAGAGAGATAGATCATATAGGCAAGGTAGCCGACGATCGTGAGCGGGTCCTTGATCAGCCCTTCCAGCGTGGCGACGACGGAGGATTCGATCTCGTAGATATCGTTGGTCATGCGCGAAATGAGGTCGCCTTTCTTTCTTTCCGTAAAATAGCCGATCGGCAATGCGAGGATCTTCGCGTACACGTCATTTCTCAGGAAGGTGATCGTAGCGCTTCGGATGGGAGAGGAGATATAAGAGGACCAGTAATAGAACATGTTTTTCAGGATGCTGGAAATGACAATTACGATGCAGATCACGATGAGCAGGGTGGATTTGTCGTTCGATTGGGCGATGTGCGTGAATACGTCCTTAAGGCCGCCGATGGCATTGCCCTGGAGGGTCACTGCTCCCTTAGAACCTGCTTTTCCATTATTGAACAGGATATCCAGGAACGGGCTTAGCATGCCTACGGAGATCAGCCCGAACACGAGGGACAGGACATTGAAGAACATATATAAAGCCAATTTGCCCTTATACCGGGACAAATATTGAAGGATCACCGCAAATTTCTGCAATAGATGTAGATTTGGGGGGCAAAGTTAATGCGAATATTGTTAAGTACATAGTTAAGAACCATGTAAGCACTATGGAAGAAAGTAAGCGACAGAAGCAAGTGGGCGCGCTATTGTTGGAAGAATTGAGCGATATTTTCCGGCGGCTTGGGCTAAGTATGGTCGACGGTGGCCTGGTTTCGCTGACGGCAGTTAAGCTGACGCCGGATCTGCTGGAAGCCCGGGTATATCTGAGTTTGTTCCAGGTGAAAGACCCGGTCGCAGCCATGAAGATCATTGAAGACCGGGGCTGGGAGATCAAGCGGGAATTGGCTTCGAGGGTGAAAAATCAGCTACGCCGAATACCGGTATTGCAATATATCCACGACGATACGCTGGAGCATGCTGACCGGATGGAAGCGCTTTTTCGAAAGATCAAGGAGGATAGCGGTGATCGGCAGCCGGAAGGAGGCGCCGAATGAACCTGCTCTTTGCCTGGCGGTACTTCCGCGCCAAGAAATCGACCAATGCGATCAACATCATCGCGTGGGTAAGCATGAGTGCGATCGTGGTAGGCGCTGCTTCGCTGATCCTAGTGCTGTCTGTTTTCAATGGCTTCGAAGACCTGGTGAAATCCTTATACACCAGTTTTTATCCGGACCTCAAAGTGACGCCGGCCGCGGGCAAGACTTTCACGCTGACGCCTGACCACATCCAGCAGCTCCGCGCCGTTAGCGGCGTAAAGGCGATATCGATGGTTGTGGAAGAACAGGTGGTGTTTTTAAACGATAGTAGTTTGTTTAAGTCCTCCTATCTAAAGGGGGTTGATAGTAATTTCACCAGGGTATCGGGCGTCGCCGGCAAGGTTGATCTGGGTAATTACTCCCTGGGCACTGCCGACCAGCCATTGGCAGTATTGGGTTCCGGGGTCGATAATGCGCTGGCGGTAGACCCCGATAAGAACGTTCAGCCGATCGAGGTTTATCTTTTTCGCCGGGGCAGCCCGACTGCCGACCCTCTGGCTTCGTATAGTCACGCCTGGCTGGGAACCGCGGGAGAATTCCGGATCCAGGAGGACTTTGACGATCACTATGTCTTTACTAACCTGGCGTTCGTCAAACAGATGATGGGCCTGGGGCCGGATGAGTATGGCGGTGTGGAAGTGGCTGTAAGCGATCCCGCCCGGGTAGCGGAAGTCCAGCAATCCATCCGGCAATTACTTGGTAAAAGCTATAAGGTCCAGACCCGCTATGAACAGAATCAGGACCTCTACAGCGTGATGGATACTGAGAAATGGGTAATATATATCGTTCTGACGCTGATCCTCATCGTGGCAGCCTTCAATATGGTGGGCGCCCTGACCATGCTGGTCTGGGACAAACAAAAAGACATCCACGTCCTCAAGGCACTCGGCGCCGGCAATCGCCTGGTCCGCAAGATCTTTCTTACCGAAGGCGTTCTGTTGGGATTAATGGGAGGCATGACGGGGATCGGATTGGCCGCACTGATCTGTGTTCTTCAGTTAAAGTATAAACTAATTCCGCTGGAGGGGGGTTCATTCCTGCTCGATTACTATCCTGTAAAGATGGTTCCGTCGGACTTTCTACTTGTTTTTGCGACGATCCTGATGGTTGCCATTCTGGCATCCTGGATCCCTGCCCGGAAGGCGGCGGCCACGCCGATAGAATTGAAGAGTTAGAATCCGGTCGGGGGGTGGTTGGGGCGGTCAATAATCCCCCAACGTCTCCGGCAGCTGGGCCAGGGCTTTTTTCAGCTGTTCATCGTTCGGCGCGACCCCATGCCAATGGTGGTCATTTTCCATGAAATCCACACCCTTGCCCATGATCGTATGCATCATGATGGCGATCGGTTTACCCTGACCGGTCAGGTTTCTGGCCTTATCGAGGGTGGCCAGAACGTCATCCATATCGTTGCCGTTCATTTCGAGCGTGGTCCAGCCGAAAGCGAAGAATTTTGCATGGATATCACCCAGGTCCATGACCGATTTGGTCGGGCCGTCGATCTGTTGACCATTCCAGTCGACCGTGGAGATCAGATTATCCACTTTATGGGAAGCGGCAAACATAATCGCCTCCCAGTTCTGGCCTTCATCCAGTTCTCCGTCGCCGTGCAGGGAGTACACAATATTTTTATCGTTATTGAGTTTTTTACCTATAGCAGCGCCAATGGCAACGCTCATTCCCTGCCCCAGGGAGCCGCTGGCTACCCTTACGCCGGGGAGGTGCTCATGAGTGGTCGGATGCCCCTGGAGCCGCGAATTGATCTTGCGAAAAGTGGAAAGTTCTTTGATGTCGAAATACCCGGACCTGGCAAGGGCCGAATAGAAGACGGGGGAAATATGACCGTTAGATAGGAAGAAAAGGTCTTCATTCCTTCCTTCCATGTTAAACCGGGGATCGTGTTTCAGTACCTTGAAAAAGAGAGCCGTAAAGAAATCGGCAGTTCCCAGGGAACCGCCCGGATGACCGCTTTGAGCGCCATATACCATTCTTACGATGTCTCGCCTGATTTGTGAAGCAATTGCCTTTAAGTCAGCCATATGGATAGATAGTTTTGTTCTGGGTTGCAAATCTAATGGTTTTTCGGTATTTTATTCATCCTGGGGCCTCACCAATAAACCTCCGCGATTCGGTTAGGTCTGATGTTTGCATTGTACGTTGTTTATATTTTAGTAATGAGGTAATTAATAGAATTATCAAAAAAAGAATTCTAATTTTGTCCACGCACCAAAATCGAGCTGATGTTTGATGTTCTACTGTCAATAGCTATTTCGTTTACGATCACCTTCCTGGCGATTCCGGCTGTGATCAATGTGGCGGAGATGAAAAAGCTATTCGATATGCCCGATGCCCGGAAAGTCCACAATTCTCCTATCACTCCCCTTGGTGGCCTTGGGATCTTCGCCGGTTTCATCTTCGGTTGTCTCCTGACGATACACTTTTCTGAATCAAGTGAAATCCAATATTTTATTGCTTCAGCTCTGGTTATTTTTTTCCTGGGTCTCAAGGATGACATCCTTGTGATCTCACCCATCAAGAAATTTATCGGCCAGGTACTGGCTGCCTTTATCATCATTTATTATGGCAATATCCAGATCCGGAGTATGAACGGTTTCCTTGGGATCTATCAGCTACCGGAGATGTTCAGCTTGCTGCTGACCTATTTCGCCGTGATCGTTGTCATAAATTCTTTTAATTTGATCGACGGCGTGGATGGATTGGCGGGAAGCCTCGGCCTGCTGTCTACAACGATCTTCGGCATTTATTTTCTTCGTGTCGGGATGCCTTCTTATGCCGTACTTGCCTTTTCGTTGGCCGGCAGCCTCCTGGCCTTCCTGATCTTCAATTTTCAACCGGCGAAGATCTTTATGGGCGATACCGGTTCCCTGCTGGTCGGCACGGTCAATGCCATCCTCGTCGTGAAATTTATTAACGTTGCCAATTCCTCCGGAGTAAGTTTCCCGATCAGTGCTTCCCCGGCCGTGGGTTTCACTATCCTGATGATCCCCTTGTTGGATACGCTTCGCGTCTTCGGCATTCGCATCCTTCATCGACGTCCACCATTCAGCCCCGATAGGAACCATATCCATCACCTGCTGCTCGACCGCGGATTCTCTCACCGGTCGATTACCTTAATGCTCGTAGCGATCAACCTCATCATGATCGGGGTTGTATTTCAGCTCAGGTCCCTCAATTGCACACTCCTAATCTGTTCGGTGTTCTTTGTTTTTTTTGGCATGATCGCCGGCATCTATTATCTAATGCCAGCGCCCCGGCTTTTTGTTGCCAAAACGGCTAAGGAAGAGAATGGTCAGTTGACCAAAGCATCCCAGTTGGTAGCGCTGAAGGATTCGATACTGGAACAAAAAAACTAACGCAAGACCCTCTCCGGTGGGAAATGCCGGTGTTCTGGTGTTGGATTCATTCCATATTTCCCGTAGGTTTGCACGGACAATTAAGTATTATATGTCAGACGATCTTGAGCTCATCCTGGAGGATGCCCGGGACAGCATGAAAAAAGCGCTCAACCATCTTGAAAGTGAATTAATTAAGATAAGAGCCGGCAAGGCGAGTCCACAGATGCTGGAAGGCCTTACTGTCGATTACTATGGCAGTCCGACCGTTCTCAACCAGGTGGGCAATATCTCTGTGATGGACGCCCGCACACTCACGATCCAGCCCTGGGAGAAGAATATGCTTCAGCCGATCGAACGGGCGATCATCAATGCCAATCTGGGGGTTACGCCCCAGAATGACGGCAACATCATCCGGCTCTTTATGCCACCGCTCACGGAAGAACGAAGAAAAGAGTTTGTTCGCCGGGCATCGGGCGAAGGCGAACAATCCCGGGTTGCCATCCGGAGTATCCGTCGCGAAGCGATCGAACAGATCAAGAAACTCCAGAAGGACGGCCTCAGCGAAGACGAGGCAAAAGATGCCGAGAAAGAGATCCAGGACATCACCGACAAACATATCAGTCTGGTGGACAAACACCTTGTCGCTAAGGAGAAGGAGATTATGGCCGTATAGTTTTGTCATATAAAATCCACCCCCGCGAAATCCCCTTCATCTTCAACCGATCCCGAAATCCCCGGGATTTTCGAGCATTTTCCGTAACAACTAAAATTAACCAACATGAGTATTGTCAAGGATTTTAAAGCCTTCATTATGCGGGGCAATGTCGTCGACCTCGCCGTAGCGGTAGTTGTCGGCGCCGCCTTTGCCGCCATTGTTTCTTCGCTTGTGGATAATGTCATAACTCCCCTCATGCTGACCCCGGCCCTCAAGATCGCCAATTTGCAGGATATTGACGGGTTACACTGGGGCGCAGTTAAATACGGCCTTTTTTTAGCCGCGGTCATAAAGTTCCTGATAATCGCCTTTATCCTTTTCCTGATCATCAAGGCTATTCATTCTTTTGAGAAAAAGAAGGAAGCCACTCCTCCGGAGCCGACCCTGACTGAAAAATTACTGACCGAGATCCGTGACGAGCTGAAAAACCGGAAGCCGTAGCCTGGCACATTTTTTAATTGATTTCGTAATCAAACTGACGACATTATGACGATGAACCACAAAACCATGCTTATCGCCGGCATGCTTATCCTGGGAGGTGTTTCTTTTCTGAGGGCACAGAATCCGGCTCAATCCCTCCAAAACGCTGTGAGTGGGGCAACGATCACCAAAGACCCTAAGGATACGACCAAGATGACCTGGAAGACCGGGGGGCTTTATAATCTGACCTTTAGCCAGGCGGCGCTGAGCAATTGGTCGGCAGGCGGCGATAAATCGGCTATCTCGCTCAATACCTTCCTGAACGTCTATGCTCTTTATGCGAATGGGAGAAATTCCTGGGATAATATGCTGGTCCTGGCCTATGGCGTAACAAATACGACCAGCCTGGGCACCCGAAAAACAAATGACAATATCGACCTTACGTCAAAGTATGGCTATGACCTGGGTAAAAAATGGTACCTCAGTGGTTTGCTCGATTTCAGGACCCAATTTGCGCCGGGATACAATTATCCTGATCAGAATACCAAAGTGCTGACATCGACCTTCCTGGCACCGGCTTATCTCTTGCTTGCCGCGGGGATGGATTACAAACCAAACGATCATTTTTCCCTATTCCTCTCCCCGCTGACTATTCGGGAAGTGATCGTCAGGAACGACTCCCTGGCTGCGGTGGGAGCTTTTGGGGTGGATTCCGGTAAGAATTCGCGTTTTGAGCTAGGCGCCTATGCCTCTCTCAACTTTTCTACCAATGTCAGTAAGACGACACAGTATATCGGCAGACTGGACCTTTTCTCAAACTATCTTCATAACCCGCAGGACATTGCGATCTACAATACCAACGTCTTCAATGTCAAGGTGTCGAGCCTGATCACGATGAATTTGTCCGTGACCCTGATCTATGACGACGCCATCAAATCCGTCAAAAGTGACGGCACAGCAGGGGGCGCCGCCCTCCAGGTTCAGGAGGTGTTGGGTGTCGGCCTGGCCTATAAGTTTGCCAAAAAGGCCCGGAAGCCAATCCCGCCACCGCCGCTGCCTGCGGCGCCTGCACCATCAAACGGGTAAAATTTGGGGAAAACCCGCCCGTGGTGTTGGGACCGGGGGCAACAAAAAATTGCTATTTTCGGAGCTGCTATGACTTCGTACCAGATCAAATTACCTCAATTTGAGGGCCCGTTCGATCTCCTGCTCTTCTTTATCGAAAGGGATGAATTGGATATCTACAATATTCCCATTCACCGGCTCATCCAAGATTTCCTGGCTTATGTCCACTCGCAGGAAAACCTGAACATTGAACTGTCGAGCGAATTCATCCTTTTCGTTTCTACCCTGATGCGCATCAAGGCCCGCATGTTGCTGCCGCGCAAAGAGCTTGACGAGCAGGGCAATGAGATCGACCCCCGCCAGGAATTGATCGATAAACTCCTGGAATACAGGCGATATAAGGAAGCGGCCGCCACCCTGGCCGAAATGGAAGCGATCCGGCACCTGATGGTCAGAAGGGGCAACCTTCAAAAAGAACTGACAAGCGTCGGTGAAGACGCGGGGGAAGGGACCGAGATCCAGGCCATCACTTTGTTCAAGCTGATGAAGGCCTTCGAACGGCTGATGCTCCGCGTCCAGCAGCGCCAGAACAGACCCGTGCATACGGTAGTCCGCTACAACTATACCATGGAGGACAGCCGGGAGCAAATCCTCTCCGTTGTGCGCAGGGAGCGGACGCTATCCTGGGAGAAGATCTTCGATAGTTGCGAGAGCCGGCTCCATGCTATTTTCCTTTTTCTTTCCATGCTGGAGTTGGTGCAACAAAACTATATGTCCATCCTGACCGGCGAAGGCTGCAATAATTTTATAGTGGAATTCAATCCGGACAGGCCGGAGGACCCGGCGGAAGTAGGATTTTCGGCAAATTAATATTCTATGACCAATATCTTTCACCCGGCTCCGGAAAGGGGCCATGTTGATTTCGGTTGGCTCAACAGCCACCATTCCTTTAGTTTCGGCAATTGGTACAATGGCGAAAAGGTTCATTTTGGTGCACTTCGCGTACTCAATGACGATGTCGTCAAAGGTGGAAACGGATTTGACAGCCATCCCCACGAGAACATGGAGATCATCTCCATCCCGCTTAAAGGGGCATTAGCACATAAGGACAGCACTGGCATTGAAGGCATTCTCAGTACGGGTGACGTCCAGATCATGTCGGCCGGAAGCGGTATTCGGCACTCGGAGTATAATGCTTCTCATTTTGATCCGGTTAACTTTCTGCAGATATGGATCTTCCCCAAACACCTTAACATCAAGCCCCGACACGACCAGAAAAGCTTCGATGCGGCTGGGCGCATCGGTCGCTGGCAATTCGTCGTCAGCCCCCGTCCCCAGGATGGCGGCCTGTACATCAACCAGGATGCCCGGCTGGGTCTCGCCCGGCTCGATGCGGGAGCGGCTCTTCGTTATGACAACGCGTTTACCGGAAATGGGGTATATGTCTTTGTGCTGACGGGGAATGTCGAGGTTGGCGATGCCGTCTTATCTGCCCGTGACGGACTGGGTATTAGTGGAACGGATAGTTTTATGGTGCGGGCGCTGGCCGATTCGGAGTTGCTGGCGATCGAAGTGCCGATGTTCGCCTAAAATCTCCAGCCCGCGAAGATCTGGAGAATATTATTCTTCAGGTTGACGCTGGGGGCAAAGGAAGGTGTGGTTCCGCCGCCGTACGAAAAATTATACAGATTATTCAGACTGATATTGTACCGGGCGCCTATAAGAAGCCCCGAGTACGGATGGATCTCCACACCACCGCCGTAGCCGTATTGGAATCGATTGTAAAAGCTCAGCAGCTGATTGGCGCTGGCATTTCCCGTATTCATCGTTTGACCGCTATCGGCCTTCGCTGCCAGCAGGTACCCGGTCTCGGCGCCAAACTGGATTTGCACATATTTGGTGATATTGATGCAGATGTACTGCGCCAGCATAATATAGTCAAGATCGATCGAGCCGGTTGCCTTTGCTGCGCTGTCCGAATAGTTGTATCCATGCCTGGAATAGATGAGCTCGGTCCTTGAACTCAGGATAGATTTTGATTCCGGGGCCAGGAAGATCCCTAAATGATAACCGGTCCGGCTGGCCGCGTTGATCTGTGATGCGTTGGTCACATTCGAGAAATTGAAACCGGCCTTGACGCCGATGCCGATGGAATGTTTCTGTTTATGATGGCTGCCCGAGTCCTGTGGCACGGGCCATTGCTGGCTGTAAAGGAATAGGGGAAGCAGGAGAATGGAGAGGAGACTGATGCGTTTCATAGCGCGAAACTACGGTTCGCAGGGGCATGCGTCAATAGAACGAAAGTTACTTCTTATAGGTCTTATTGATCGCCTCCGTCCTGTTCTGAACATGCAGCTTTTCATAGATGCGGTGAATATGCTGCCGGACGGTGCTGGTAGAAATATGCAGCTGATCGGAGATTTCCTTGTACAACAACCCGCGTGCCAGCAGCTGCAAAATTTCGTTCTCCCGCGGTGACAAGGCTGGGTCCCAGTGTGTTGGTTGGTCCCGCCCCTTCCCCCCCGGTTCCTGCAGCGCCCTCACCAGCTTGCGTGCGATAGCCGAGCTCATCGGCGACCCGCCCTGGTGCAGCTCCTTCAACGCTTCGATGATATGCACCAGGCCTGTATTCTTCAGCAGATAGCCCGACGCTCCCGCTTTCAGCGCCTCAAATACCTTTTCGTCGTTCTCATATACGGTGAACATCATGAATTGCGTTCGTGCTTCGCCCCCGCCCATGCTTGCCCTCCGCACAAACTCGATCCCATTCATACCCGGCAGATTGATGTCGACAATATAAATGTCCGGCTGACACCGCGGCCATGCCACCAGAGCGTCCTCTGCTGTTTTGAAGGTTTCCAGGACCTGGAATTCGGTGCTGAGCGCGAGAAAATTTCTCAGCCCATCCCTTACTTCGTCGAGGTCCTCTATGATGGCTAAACTAATGGGCATATGATTTTTCGCTAAAAGAACTAAATCTACCATTTAACGGTACCCTGTACAATAGTATAAAAGTTATATTGGAACCTTAATCATTAAAGTCGTACCGGTATCGGTTTGAATGGTCATCGTCCCACCCAACTCCGCGATCCTTCGCTCCATATTTTGCAACCCGTTTGCATATGGCCGGATGGCCGCCCGGTCAAACCCGATCCCGTCGTCCTGCACAACAATCACGAGATCCTTGCCCACCGCCATCCGAATACATACCTCCTGCGCCTGCGCGTGTTTCACGATGTTGTGCAGCGCCTCTTTTACGGCCAAATATACATTGCGCCTGAATTCGCCGCTGACGAACCGGAGCGGGAATTCTTCCGGCGCTTCAATCCTCGACCCGATCCCCGCCTGCATCAGATAGGCCGCAGCATACGAACGCGTATAGGATAACAGGTCGCTGAGAAGATCGTTCTTCTGGTTGAGCGCCCAAACAATTTCCCCCATCTTGTCGATCATTTCCTTTGAATATTCGCTGATCCCGCTGACCTCTTCGTCAATCGGCTGCTGCCGTTGCTGCTTGATCCCGATCGTGTCACTCAGGAATTTGATCCGCGACAACCCTGCGCCGAGATCATCGTGCATGTCGGTTGCGATCCGGGTCCGCTCTTTTTCGATCGCCTGCTGCCGCTCGAGGACAACCCGCTGGACCGCCAGTCGTCTCAATGTATAGCTGCGGATCCCCCAGCCGATCCCTGCAGCCAGCACGACGGCCATCAAGACATTGAACCATGTCGTCTGCCACCAGGGTGGAAGAATATGAAATGCATAGGAGGCCGTTTGGTCCGGATAGATGCCGGATAGGAACCGTGCTTTTACGTGCAGGATATAATCCCCGGGCGGAAGATTGATAAAATTGATCGAAGATTGATTGGATGGAGTGCTCCACCGCGCGTCACTGCTTCCTTCCAGCAGATAGCTAAAGCGGGTTTGGCTTTCGTCTTTGAAACTGGGTACACCTACATAAAAAGAAATAGCGTTCTGGTCATAACGAAGGGACAAGGGACGGCCCGCCACATCGGGGACGGCGTCATTACCGACGAGGACCCGGGAGAAGAGCAGCATCGGCCGATACCTGTCGGTTGATGGCTCCGAAGGGAAGATCTTCAGGTAACCGTCGCTTGCAAAGACCCAATGGATCTGCCCGGCAGATTCGACGATCTTTTCAACGGTCATTTCATGGCCCGGCGCAATATTGGTAACTGTAAAACTGTCTTGCTGAAAACGGACCTTATCCAGCCCGGAGGGGGTTCCGGCCCACACCGTATTGTCACTGTCGCAATACAGATACCGGATGAAATTTTCCGACAACCCGTTCTTTTCGGTCAATTGCGTGTATGATCGCATTTTGAGCCCGTCGAAAAACAGGCAGTAAAGCCCATGATCGCGCGTCCCCAACCACACGCGACCTTCTTTGTCGACTGCGATGCTCCTGGGACTGACGGCGGATGGGGTCGACCAGGAAGCAACCATTCGGAGGGTCAGCCTGTCACCAACAGTTACCTCCGAAAAAAGCAGGAGCCGGTTGGACCGCGGCGCCACCCATATCCGGTTGAATTTGTCGACCGCCGCCTGGTCGGCAAGAATGTCCATTTTTTGCTGTCCCACGCTTCCGTCATCGAATACCGTCAATCGCGAATTCGGAAGGACAAGGTTGCCATGCCGGTCAAGGCAGGTCCTGCCTTCGATAGCGGCCGTGTCCTGATACGCGATCGTCGCACGGAAGCGGTATCCAGGTAAAAAATGCAATTGATAAATGGTATTCTGACTAATCAACCACCCCGACTTATTGAACAGGATGTGCCCTGATGCCGGGACAGGCCCGACTGAATGAAAGACCTGCCGGGCTTCGCCTGCCAGCAATAACAGACTTCGCCTGCGCCAGTCGTAAAACCAAACCGAATCGCTGCCAGGGCGGGCGGTTATATCATTGACGAAGAAATCCGATTGGTTCTGGGGATAAAATTGAACCTCCTGGCTCTGCAGTCTTGCGATCCCATCCTGCGATTTCGTCAGCCAGATATTGCCTTCCCGGTCCTGGAGGAGGAAGTTAATCGTCCCGACCGGCGGATCGCCCGTGGCATCCATAACAGTCAAGGTCCCGTTGCGGCCGACCTTGACGATTTGGTTTGCGGTTGCCAGCCATAAATTGCCTGTACGATCTAAAAGCATAAACCCGCTTTTATACCCGGCCGCTGCGCCATACGGCGACGGGATTGGCAACAGGTTTACGGTATCCTTTCCCAATGATACCGGGTCGATTGCGCGGAGCCCATCCGCCGTACTGACGAAGATTTCTCCGGACGAAGCTCGCACCATCGCGGTGAAAAAGTCGGGTCGACCCGATGTAATAACCTGATGTGTCTTCAGGTTGTAAATTATAAGTGAACCGGAACTTGGATAGCTCTTCAGATTTGGATCTGTTAGCAAGAAAAGCCATCCCTCCGATTCGACTGCATGGGCAAGGTAAGGCCCGGCTTCAATCCCGTCGGCGGTCTTAAGCGGGATCTTCAGGAATTGCACTCCATTCCAACGGAACAGGCCGTCGTCTGCTATTGCGTAGAAGTATCCGTCGCTGCATTTGATCAACTGATTCGTAACGGGATAATAGTGATCGGCGGTTTGGATGTTCCGGATAATCCCATGCACCATGACATGCAGCGACCTGCCATTCGGAACGATCAACAGGGAGTCATCACCCACTTCTACCACGTCATTCACCAGGCTGGTCGATAACCCGTTCTCGGTCGTGTAATTGGTAAAGCGGGAACCATCATAGACACTCAACCCCCCATAAGTAGAAACGTACAACCTGCCCTTGCTGTCCTGGTACAGGAAACGGGCGCGGCTATTGGCAAGGCCATCTTTCGGAGTGTAGCGGACAAACAAATACTTCTGCCCCCGGCAAACGGAGGTCAATATAATAATTGTTGGGAGTATTAATAGGTAACGCGTACTTTGTCTTTCATGATCTCTCGCACGGCCGCGGTGATCGCCGTCGCATCATAGCCACATTCGTTCTGGAGTTCTTTCGGTGTGCCATGCTCGACGATCCGGTCGGGAATGCCCAGGATTTTTACGGACGCCTGGTATCCATTCGCCGCCTGGAATTCCAGGATGGCCGACCCGAATCCACCGACAACGGTTCCATCCTCCACTGTCACGACGCGTTGGAAGCGCGAAAAGACATCATGCAGCAATGCTTCATCCAACGGTTTCACAAATCGGAGGTCATAGTGTGCGGGATTGAGTCCTTCGGTCCTCAGCTCGCGGATTGCCGTGGTGACGAAGTTCCCCGGGTGACCCAGACTAAGGATGGCGATCTCGGTTCCATCTTTTAGCTTTCGGCCCTTGCCGATGGGGATCTCCTGAAAGGGTGTCCGCCATTCGGGCATGACACCTTCCCCGCGCGGGTAGCGGATCACGAAGGGATTTTGATTGCTTTCCAGTTGGGCTGTATAGAGCAGATTGCGTAATTCGCTTTCATTCATCGGGGAGCTGACGATCATGTTGGGGATGCAGCGCATATAAGCGATATCGTACGCGCCATGATGCGTCGGCCCGTCCTCACCCACGAGCCCCGCGCGGTCAAGGCAGAACACGACAGGCAGGTTTTGTATGGCCACATCATGAATGACCTGGTCGTATGCCCGCTGCATAAACGAAGAGTAGATATTGCAGAACACCCGCATTCCCTGCGTCGCCAACCCTGCACTCAGCGTAACCGCATGCTGTTCGCAGATCCCCACGTCAAATGCCCGGGCCGGCATGGCCTCCATCATGAACTTCAGGGAGGAGCCGCTGGGCATGGCGGGGGTGATCCCAAAGATCTTCGGGTTTTTCTCCGCCAGTTCGATCAAGGTATGTCCGAAGACGTCCTGATATTTGGGCGGCTGGGGAGTGGCGTAATGTTTTTTATAGATCTCGCCAGTGATTTTGTCGAAGAGTCCGGGGGCATGCCACTTGGTCTGGTCCTTTTCCGCCAGTTCATAACCCTTGCCTTTTGTCGTGACGATATGCAGCAGTTTGGGGCCCGGCATGCCTTTCAGGTCGTCCAGGGTGTCGACCAGCTTGGTCATATTATGGCCGTCGATCGGGCCGAAATACCGGAGGTTGAGCGTCTCGAAAAGATTGCTGCTCCGGTTGACGAACCCCTTAATGCTATGGTCGATCTTACTGGCGATATCGCGGCTGAACTGGCTGCCCGGCAATTTGCCCAGCGCCTTCCAGATATCATCCTTCAATTTGTTATAGGTCTTCGAGGTGGTGATATCGGTGAGATATTCCTTCAAAGCGCCGACATTCGGGTCGATGCTCATACAATTGTCATTCAGGATGATCAGCAGATCGGTATCGGCTACCCCGGCGTGGTTCATCCCTTCAAAGGCGAGACCGGCGGTCATAGCGCCGTCCCCGATGACGGCGACGGTCTTCCGGTCGTTTTCCCCTTTGTATCTGGCGGCCATGGCCATCCCCAGGGCAGCGCTGATGGAAGTGGAGGAATGGCCGACCCCGAATGTATCATATTCGCTTTCGGACCGTTTTGGAAAGCCGCTCAGCCCGTTGTATTTTCGATTGCTGGCGAACTGGTCGCGGCGCCCGGTCAGGATCTTATGGCCGTAGGCCTGATGTCCGACGTCCCACACCAACTGATCGTAAGGGGTATTAAAAACATAATGCAGCGCCACTGTCAGCTCCACGACGCCAAGACTGGCCGCAAAATGTCCGCCATGGACGCTCACCGAATCGATGATGTATTGGCGGAGCTCGTCGCTCAGCTGCTGCAGCTGCTCCCGGCTCAATTCCTTGAGGTCGGCAGGGGAATTGACGGTTTGGAGCAGGGGGCCCGCGGTGATTTCCATTCCTTGGTTGATTAAGTGTACAAATTTACATTTTTTTCCGCTAGATTTAGCTGGCCGGGCGGTGGGGATGAAACTTGGGGCGGTAGGGCGAATTTGGGCCACTGGGCGGCGGAAAATGGCCACTGGTACAATAGGGAGGGTGACTGGAAGGGGAAAAGCCTAGTTTTGTTGGCTAAGTATAAGAAATTGTGAGCATGCCTAAAAATGTTAGCAGATATTATTGGTTATGTCAGATCGGGGGCTGGGGTGTTCTCGGATTGAGCATCGTCGTGATCAATACAACCGTCGTGAAGCCAAAGGAGCTCACCACCAATTTCATCTACCTTTATACAGCTATTTTGGTGGTTCTTGGCTTTGTTACTACCCACCTCTTCAGAGAGGTCATTCGCAGTTCCGGCTGGCTGAAACTTCCCGTGGAGAAGGCCCTGCCGAAATTCCTGATCGGCATCTTCTTAACCTGTGTTGGGGCCAGCGTTATCCGCATCGCAATATTGGGTGTTATAAGTATGGCCCATGCAAGGGAGACACCCAAGATTTTAGCCGATCTTTTGGCTTCGATCTCGGAATATGCGATCATCGTTATTCCCTGGACCGTCATCTATTATTTCTATCACTATATTGAGAACAGCCGGAAACAACAGCTAGACACGCTGAAACTGGAGGCGCTTGTCAAGGAGCTGGAGTTGAAGACGATCAAGGCGCATATCAATCCGCATTTTATCTTCAACGCCCTCAACAGCATCCGTGCCCTTATTGATGAGAATCCCACCCGGGCGCGCAGGGCGGTCACTGAACTCAGTAATATCCTTCGCAGCAGCATGCAGGCGGAAAAGCTGGAGACCGTGACCTTCGAGAAGGAGCTGAATATCGTCAAAGATTACCTCGCGCTCGAATATATCCGGTTTGAAGAACGGCTACAGGTGGAGTATGAGATCGACGAAGACACGCTGGATCAGCCGATCCCCCCGATGATGCTGCAAACGCTGGTGGAAAATGCCATCAAACACGGTATCAGCCGCCAGGTCGACGGCGGTAAGGTCAAGATTATTTCAGACTTCCGCGACGACTACCATGAGTTGCTGATCGTCAATACCGGCGCCCTGAATGGGAGTCGCGACGTTGACGGGTTCGGTTTGGCCAGTACGAAGAACAGGCTGCAGATCCTTTTTGGGCAAAAGGCAAATTTCGACATCCGTGAAGTGGATGGGAATAGTGTGCAGGCCCGCGTGCTTATCCCCGTAGACGGAAAATAGATCTAAATATGATTCGAGCCATCATCATCGACGACGAACGCCTTGCCAGGAACGAATTGAAGAAACTATTGCTGGATTTCCCGGAGATCGAAGTGATCGCAGAAGCCGCCAATGCGGCGGAAGGGGTGGAAAAGATCGACAGTCTGAATCCCGACCTTATTTTCCTGGATATCCAGATGCCGGGCAAGACCGGCTTTGACATGCTATCGGAACTGGAAAGGGCCCCCAACGTGATCTTTACTACCGCCTACGATGAATATGCACTTAAGGCGTTCGAGGTGAATGCGCTAGATTATTTACTCAAACCGGTCGAGCCCAAACGGCTTGCGGATGCGCTTCAGAAGCTTCAGCTGGAGGAGGATAAGGAACTGATCTCGGATCACCCGATCTCCGTGAACCGCAGCATCCTCAACGAGCACGACCAGGTCTTTGTCAAGGATGGGGAGCGTTGCTGGTTCGTCAAGCTTTCCGACATTCGCTTGTTCGAAAGCGTAGGCAACTATGCCAAAGTATACTTCGGCCCAAACAAGCCACTGATCCTGAAGTCATTGAATGCGCTGGAAGAGCGTCTTGACGAAAAGGTCTTCTTTCGCGCCAACCGGAAGCATATCGTCAACCTTCGGCTGATCGAAAAGATTGAACCCTACTTTAACGGCGGGCTGCTGCTGGAAATGAAAGGCGGCGAGAAGATAGAGGTTAGCCGTCGTCAGACGGTAAAGTTCAAGGAGATGATGAGTTTGTAGACTCTTGTCGTTTTATGCGTATAATTTGGATTCATGCGTATAGTCTATCTTGTTCTTTTTCTGGGGTGCGGACGGTTGTGTGCTCAGGGTCCTGATACCCTCTTCAACGCTGCTTCGGTAGGGGCTGTCGAAAATATGCTGGCTTCGGATGCTATGCGCGGGCGGGCCACGTTCACGCCGGATATTGAGCGGGCGGCGGACTCTATTGAGTTACAGTTCAAGGCTGCGGGTCTTCAAACCTGGAATGGGTCGGCGAGTTACCGGCAGCCTTTTTCGATGGTCCGGGCAAAGTTGCTATCGATAAGCGGTTCATTGGACAACACTCCGCTCACGGCCGACAACACCATTGTCATCAGTTGCACCGAACATGTTGAGATGGGTCCGACTGGCGTAGGCATCGAAAGGATAAAGGCCGGCGACGATCTACGGTCGGCGGCTCAAAAGATCATGGCGATGAAAGAAAATCATCTCGTCTTTGTTGATACTTCATTTGCCAAAACTTTTCCCCGGCTCAACCGGATGGCCGCTCAACAATTCAGCACGCCTTATACGAATGTCTTTTTGTTGGTTCCGCATAGTGAAGCCGATTTCTCCTTTCATCTGACGGCTGACCAGGAGATTGTTAAATCAAATCTTGCCAACGTGGTCGGCATCCTCCCTGGTAAAGGTAAGCTCGCGGATGAGTACGTCATTTTCTCTGGCCACTACGACCACCTCGGCGTCCGCAAACCTGACGCCCGGGGCGATTCCATTTACAACGGCGCCAATGATGATGCAAGTGGGACCACGGCCGTGATCCTGCTGGCGCGTTATTATTCGCAATTACACAAGAACCGGCGAACTCTTGTCTTTGCAGCCTTCACGGCGGAAGAGATCGGCGAGTTCGGTTCCCAATATTTCTCCAGCCAGTTCGACCCGGATAAGGTCGTCGCCATGTTCAATATCGAAATGATCGGCTCGCCGAGTAAATGGGGCGAAAATTCGGCGTTTATAACCGGTTACGAGCGATCGGACATGGGGAAGATCATGCAAAGCAATCTATCCGGGAGCGGATTCACGTTCTACCCTGACCCCTATCCGACCCAGAATTTGTTCTATCGCTCCGACAATGCTTCCCTTGCCCGAAAAGGCGTTCCGGCCCACACCATCTCCACAACCCAGATCGATATCGACAAGACCTACCATACCCCGGAGGACGAAGTCAGCACGTTGGACCTGAAGAATATGGCGGCGATCATCCACTCGATCGCACTGAGCTCAAGGACCATCGTGGAAGGAAAGGATACGCCATCGAGGGTAGACAGTTCCCAGGTTCATTAAACTCCCGCTATATGCCATTACCCGAATATGGTCTGCTGCGCGGCAGGGTCAAAAGGGCCCTGCCCTTTGAAAAGATCGGCGATCACTACAATATTGAGGTTAGGGCCGCCCGGCGTTTGTATCGTGTCGCCGTCGACGTCTATTCTACATTCAAGGGCTCGCCGAAAGCGACAGGCGAAGACAATCCGGGGAACTGGGATGTCGACCGACTCGTACTATTTCATATCAGTTCGCCTTTCACGCATCCTGCATTGATCGACCTGATCAAGATCCCATCCGGGTTTACTCCTGCAAATCAACTTCCCGTCTCGCTGCACCTCGACTATCTGCGGACCTGGCCGGCCTTGTTTCCGATCGATGAAATGAAACTTGTACCCCCAATCACGAGCGCCGGAGATGGCAACAATCTGAACAACGATCTCAATCCCTGGATCCAAAAGGCTATCCGGGATCGCAGAGCGGAAGCATTTGCCTTTGGCTCGTTCTTCGATAACCGGAATTCCAGTCACCCGGACCATCATATCTATTTTCGTCACAACCCGCCGACGGGCATGCATGATATCCACATGAACCAGGGAGATAACGGGTCCGAAGCTGCGGGCAATGGAGTAGGGCAAGATGGGGCGCTGCTGATCCATTATTCGGATAATACCTGGGTGGGAATGTTCTTTCGGTTTGAGAATCAGCGGATCGACACTGACGGCAGGGGGAATTAGCCCGGCACAACATACCGATGGATCTCTATCTCGACACCCTGTTCGGTCAGGTCCTCTATCCATACGAACCCTAATTTGGCCAGCAATCGCCTGGACACGATATTTTCTTTTTCGAATACGCCGTATACCTCCTTCAGATCAGCTTCCCGGATCGCAAATTCCAACACCCTCCTGGTCAGTTCGGAGGCAAATCCCTGCCCCCAGTATTGCCGCATTAGCTGGCAACCGATCTGAAGCCTCCTGGTTCCGCCGATTGGATTCAGATTGACCGCCCCGACCCAGGTTCCGTCCGACTTCAGCCGTACCGCCCAATGGTAACCGGTCTTCAGCCGGATCTGCTCCAGCTTGACCCGCAGGAACTGCTGATATTCGCTATCGCTCATTACCCGAAGTTTTTTGAGATAGCAGAACGTATCCGGTTCCTGTGCCATGATGGTCATCACCGGAAGATCACTCTCCTGCAATAAGGTAAGGGTTGTACGTTCGGTTTGCATACGTCAATCCCGATAGTTCAATGCCGGTTTGCGGTCCCCGAGCAGTGCCTGATACTGGTAATCGCCTTTGTCCTTTTTGAATTCCGTCTTCGCCTGCGCCACCAGTGAAGGATTCAGGTAGCAGTCGATCGCGGTCAGCGCCATCGTTTTGGCAGCCACCATCATCCCCTTGAATCCGATCTCCATTCCGCCGCAGGCTGTAGCCTGCCAGCTGTGGGCGGGAGTGCCGGGTACCCAGGTGGCGGCGATCAACCCTACTGTGGGTACTGTATAGCTGACGTCGCCAACATCCGTGGATGCGCGGCCGGCTTCGTCGTTAACCTTAAGCGGTTGGACAACACCCGCGGTTGCAAGCTCCGGAACTTTATATGTAAAGGAGGTCTGGATCTTTTGCGCGAATTCCGTTTCGGCCGGGGTATAGCTGACCCCGCCGACGCGCTGCAGGTTGGACTGCATAGCCGCTGCCAGAGCGCTGTTGATCAACAGGTCGTGCGAACCGCTGATCACTTCATAGTCTACCGTTGTCTGCGTCCCCATCGCCGCGCCTTTTGCGGCGGCAACAACCCAATCGAAGATGCGAACGACCTCCTCCTTTTTCGGGTGACGGACATAGTAAAAGACTTCCGCACGATCGGGGACGACATTGGGTGCCTTGCCGCCATCGGTTATAACATAGTGGATCCGGGTCTCCTGCGGAACATGTTCCCGCATCATATTGACCATATAGTCCATGGATTCCACCCCGTCGAGCGCGGACCGCCCTTTGTCCGGCGCCGCGGCTGCATGCGCGGCGAGCCCGTGGAAGCGGAACTTAGCTGTCTTTATGGCGAGCGTACTGGTCAGGGTCACCGAGTTGGCATCACCGGGATGCCAGTGGATCACAATGTCGACGTCATTGAACAATCCGGCCCGCACCATATATACCTTTCCGTCGCCCCCCTCTTCGGCGGGACAACCATAGACCCGGATCGTTCCGCTCAACTTACCGGCAGCGATCAGATTTTTGATCTCGATGCCCGCCGCTACCGATGCGGTCCCGAACAGGTTGTGACCGCAGCCATGACCGGCAGACTGGCCCTCCACCGGCATTTTCTCCGGAACGGATTGCTGCGCGAGCCCCGGCAAGGCGTCGAATTCGGCGAGAATGCCGATAACCGGACTACCGGAGCCATAGCTGGCGACAAAGGCGGTCGGGATCTCCGCAACCCCGGCCTTGACGGTAAATCCATTATCGCTAAGCGTCTTCTGTAATAATGCCGAACTTTTCACCTCCTTGTATCCGACTTCGGCATACTTCCAGATCTGGAGGGCGATGGCCTTATAGTCGGCGTATTTCGATTGGATATCGTTGATGGCGGCGGCTTTCAGCGCGGTGCTGTCAGGCTGTGCGTTCAGGATCACGGGCACGGCGACAAGAATGAAAAGGATTGATCGCATCGTGTAGTAGTTTTTGGTACCCGAAAGGTAACGGAACTAGGCAAATTTCGCCAGGACTTTTTCCATTTCGGCGATGATCCGGTCGTTTGCCAGATTGCCGATGCTCCCCGCGTGCGTATGGTGGAGCTGCTGCCGGTAGTCGAATTGGAATGTCCCCTTGTCGATCGAGTTTCCGACCTGGCGGTAGGCTTCCCGGAAGGGGATGCCCTGGTTCACCAGTTGATTGACGGCCTCCACACTAAAGAGAAACTTGTATTTCTCCTCTTCCAGGACATTGTCCCTTACTTCAATATGCCCGAGCATCAATCGCGTCATCCGTAAACAAGCCAGCCCTTCCTGGATGGCAGGGAATAGGATCTCTTTAGTAAGCTGCAGGTCCCGGTGGTAGCCGGACGGCAGGTTGCCCGTGAGGAGGGTCAGCTCGTTCGGGGTCGACTGGATGCGGTTGCATTTCGCGCGGATCAGCTCGAAGACGTCGGGGTTTTTCTTGTGCGGCATGATACTGCTTCCGGTTGTCAGCTCGGGCGGGAAGGAAATGAACCCAAAATTCTGGTTGAGGTATAGGGTACAGTCCATCGCGAACTTGCTGAGGGTCGCGGCAACGGAGGCCAGGGCGGCCGCCACGATCTTTTCTGTCTTCCCCCTGCTCATTTGCGCATAGACGGAGTTGTAATTGAGGGTTCGAAAATGGAGAATTCGTGTGGTCATCTCCCGGTCGAGGGGGAAGGATGAGCCATAGCCCGCGCCGCTGCCGAGGGGATTTTTGTTGGTGACCTGGTAGGCTGCTGCAAGTATTTCGAGGTCATCGATGAGACTTTCGGCATAGGCCCCGAACCACAACCCGAATGAGGAGGGCATGGCGATCTGCAAATGCGTGTAACCCGGAAGAAGTTTGTCCTTGTATTTTTCGCTCAATCCGATTAGTTGGCGGAAGAGGGTCTTTGATTCGTCTTTAATTGCGAGTACCTGGTCACGGAGGTAGAGTTTGATATCCACGGCAACCTGGTCATTCCGGCTTCGCCCGCTATGGATCTTTTTACCCGCTTCACCGATCCGTTGGGTAAGCAGTCCCTCTACCTGCGAATGCACGTCTTCCACGTTTTCATCGATCCTGAAGCTGCCGGCCCGGATCTCGGCGAGGATCTGTTGCAGGCCTTGCCCGATGAGTTGCAGCTCGTCCTTACTCAGGAGGCCGACTGCTTCCAACATTTCGGTATGCGCCAGGCTGCCCAGCACATCGTATTCAGCCAGCAGAATGTCGAATACTTTGTCACGGCCGACGGTGAACTCCTCTATCAGGGCAGAGGTGGACGTGTTTTCCTTACTCCAGAGCTTGCTCATGTGGCAAAATTATTGGTTTTAGGAGATCGATGTAGCCCTTTATTCCTTCGGCGATCTCGTCAACGAAGATATACTCATCCGCCGTGTGGCTCCGCGCCGAGTCACCCGGTCCTGTCTTCAGGGCGGGGAAGGGCATCAGCGCTTTGTCGGAGGTGGTAGGACTGCCGTAGCATGTACGTCCCAGTTGGATGCCGGACAGTACGATGGGATGGTCTACGGGAATGGAGGAGGACCGCATGCGGAGGCTGCGGGGGGTGACTTCGCAGGCGACATTTGCACGGATCAGCTCCAGCAGGTCTTCGAAGCTGTACAGTTCGTTCACCCGTACATCGACTACGAAATGACATTGGGACGGCACTACATTATGTGCCTTGTTGTCGGTGTCGATCACCGTCACGCTCATTTTCACGGGTCCGAGTAGTTCGGATACCCGCGGTACCGGGTAGGCTCGGAACCATTCGATATCCTTCATGGCTTTATAGATTGCATTATCGCCTTCTTCCCGGGCAGCATGACCCGCCTTGCCATGTGTTGTGCAGTCCAGCACCAGTAACCCCTTCTCGGCTACGGCCAGCTGCATTTTGGTGGGTTCGCCGACAATGCCGAATTCGATCTTTCCCAGTGAAGGAAGTAGCAGCTCGATCCCGTTGTGACCGCTGATCTCTTCCTCCGCCGTCGTGGCCAGCAATAGATTGCGGGCCAGGTCGGCACGGTCATAATAGTGTTGGAAGGTGGCGATCAGTGATACCAGGCAGCCGCCGGCGTCGTTGCTTCCCAGGCCGTAGAGCTTGCCGTCTTTTTCGATTGGTTCGAATGGATCAATGGTGTATGCCTTATTTGGTTTGACGGTGTCGTGGTGCGAGTTCAGGAGAATTGTCGGTTTAGCGGCGTCGAAGTGACGGTTGGTTGCCCAGATGTTGTTGAGCAGCCGGTGGGTGGGGATGGCTTTGGAGCGCAGATGGGCTTCGATGGTATCGGCCGCCTTCGCTTCTTCTTTACTGAACGAGGGGATTGCGATGAGGGTTTTTAACAGGTTGATGGCTTCAATATGGTGGTTTCCCTTACTCATTGACGATGGTTGTCCCGGCCTTTCCCGCAAGGAGAAGCGACAGCTCTTCTGCCCGGCCGATAATGACCCTTCTCACCCCGCTGCGCAGCGCGGCAAAGGCATTGTCCAGCTTGGGGATCATCCCGGCGAAGATGAGTTGTCTGGCCTTTAAGTCTTCGTATTGGTCGGGGGTGATCCGGGGGATGAGGGAGTCTTCATTGTTGATATCGAGCAGCACGCCACTCTTTTCGAATGAATAGACCAGGCTGACATCAAATGATCGTCCGAGGCCCCGGGCCAGCTCCTGAGCAATGGTATCGGCGTTGGTGTTTAATAATGTCCCTTTTTCGTCGTGCGTGATGGGTGCAAAGACAGGCGATTTGTTCGATATTAAGAGGTTTGTTAAGAACGATGCGTCGACCGAATCCACGTCGCCTACGAAACCATAGTCGATCGTTGGATGGATCCGCTTATGGGCCCGGATAATGTTCCCGTCGGCACCGGTAAGCCCGATTGCATCGCATCCGCGCGCCTGCAGCTGTGCGACGATATTCTTGTTGATCGTTCCTGCGTAGACCATTGTGACGACCTTCAATGTATCCTCATCGGTGATCCGCCGTCCGTCGACCAGGTGCTGCCGGATACCCAATCCCTCTGCAACCTTGGTAGCCAGCTTGCCTCCTCCATGCACGAGGATCTTCAGGCCGGGGAGGGCCGCATAACTGTCCAGGAAGGCGGCGAGCTTACCCTCGTCGTCGATAATGTTGCCGCCGATCTTTATGATTGATAGCTGCATGTTCGTATTACTTGTTCCGCAGGATATCCGCAAGCACGGCCTGGGCCGCCCACACACGGTTAGCGGCTTCCCGGGTGACGATGCTCGACGGCCCGTCCAGGATCTCGTCGCTCAATTCGACATTCCGCCGCACCGGCAAACAATGCATTACTTTCGCGTTGTTCGTGGATTTGAGCTTTTCGTTGGTCAGCATCCATTCGGGGTCATTACAATAGATCTTTCCGTAGTCGGTATAGGTGCTCCAGTTCTTAACGTACACGAAGTCCGCGTCTTCCAGCGCGGCATCCTGGTCGTGGGTGATGGTGGCGCCTTTCGTAAATTGTGTATCCAGCTCATAATCTTCAGGATGCGTGATTACGAAGTCGGCTTTTCCCCATGCGTTGATCCATTGAGAGAAGCTGTTGGCGACGCATTGCGGTAAGGCCTTGACATGGGGCGCCCAGGTAAGCACGATTTTTGGTTGACGGGTCGGCCATTTTTCCTGAATCGTGATAATATCTGTCAGGCTTTGCAGCGGATGCAGCGTCGCACTCTCCAGGCTCACCACGGGTATTCCCGAATACCTGATAAATTGTTTGATATAAAGCTCACTGTAGTCATCCTCCTTGTTCTTCAGCGACGGGAAGGTCCGGATACAGAGGATATCGAAATAGTTGCCCATGATCGGCGCCGCATCCTTGACATGCTCAACCGTGTTGCCGCTCATGATCGCTTCCTCCTCAAATTCAAGGGCCCAGCCTTCCTTATCGACATTGAAGACGATCGGCTCCGCGCCGAGATTCTGCGCTGCAATCTGCGTAGAGAGACGGGTCCGCATGCTTGGGTTGAGGAATAGCATCCCGACCCGGCGGTTAGCGCCAAGACCTTTGTCCTTAAGCGGATCGGCCTTATAGGCCAATGCCTGCTTTACCAGGGCGTCGATGTCGGCGACATCATGTGCGGAGATGAAATTTTTCATGATTCTGATTTGGCGGTAATCTCTTCCTGAATGGCCTCATGGAAGGCATCGGCATCCTTCTTCCGGAGGGCCAGGGAAGGCAGCAACCGGATCGTGTTCGGCTTGGCTTCACCCGTAAATATGCGTTGACTGAATAACAAATTTTTCCGGAGATCTTTCAGATCGTCGGGCAAATCGAAACCAATCATTAGGCCCTTGCCCCGAACCCGTTTCAGTTGCGGGATCTTCCGTAACTCACTCATCAGATAGTCGCCGGTCTCCGCTGCATTTGCGATCAATTGCTCCTGTTCGATCACCTCAAGCACGGCAAGCGCCGCGGCACAGGCCAGATGATTGCCGCCAAACGTCGTCCCCAGCATCCCATGTTTAGCCTGCAGTTGCGGCGCGATGATGATCCCTGCAACCGGGAAACCGTTCCCCATCCCCTTGGCCATGGTATAAATATCGGCGTCGACTCCGGCATGATCGTGGCTAAAGAACTTCCCGCTCCGGCCATATCCACATTGGACGCTGTCGGCAATAAAGATGGAGTTGTATTCTTTGCAGAGGCGGCTGATCCCCTGGAGGAACCCGGGGGAAGCTTCATTAATGCCGCCCACTCCCTGGATACCTTCGACGATAACGGAGGAAATTTCCTTGCCGTGTTGCCCGAAGTATTCTTCCAGCGCCGCCACATCGTTGAATGGCAGGAAGATCACATTATCTGTTTGATTGACCGGCGCCACGATCGCGGGGTTATCCGTCGCGGCCACCGCCAGTGAGGTCCGGCCATGGAACGATTTGGTGAAGGCTACGACCTTCTTCCGGCTGTTGTGGAAGCTGGCCAGTTTCAGCGCATTTTCATTGGCCTCCGCTCCGGAGTTGCAAAGAAAGAGGCGATAATCGGGGCGGCCGGATATCCTGCCCAGCTTTTCGGCCAGCTCTTCCTGCATCGGGATATGAATAGAGTTCGAGTAGAACCCTACTTTATTCAGTTGATCGGTGATCCGCTTGACATAATGCGGATGGGTATGACCGATGGAGATGACGGCATGTCCGCCATACAGATCAAGATACTGTTGCCCCTCCTGGTCCCATACATAGGAGCCCTTCGCTTTTACGATAGTAATATCATTGATCGGATAAACGTCGAATAATTTCATAATAAATATGGTTAAAAAGCGCTTGGTTTAAGTTGCAGGCCGGTCGTTTCTTCCAGCCCGAACAGCAGGTTCATATTCTGGACGGCCTGACCCGACGCCCCTTTCAGGAGATTGTCGAGGACCGAGTGAACGACCAGCTGGTCCCCGGCCAGCTCGAGCTGGATAAGGCATTTATTGGTGCCCACTACCTGTTTGAGCGAGATCGGCGTCCGGCTGACATGGGTGAACGGGTGATCGCGGTAGTAGTCCGAGTAAGTATTAAAAAGTTCATCTGCGTTTATATTGCAGCGTAGTTGGCTGCTGACGAAGATGCCGCGGGTGAAATCGCCGCGCCAGGGGACGAAATGAATGGCGTGGGTGGTTTGGAGCGTTTGATTGATCTCGTGGAGATGCTGGTGGGAGAGGGTCTTATACGCCTGGATATTGTTTGCCCGCCAGGAGAAGTGGCTCGTGGCGGAAAGTCCCTGTCCGGCGCCCGTCGACCCGGTGATCCCGGTCGTGTAGACCTCTTTCAGCAATCCCTCCTTGGCTAAGGGCAATAGGCCGAGCTCGATGGCTGTGGCGAAACAACCGGGATTGGCAATGGCTTTTGCGTTGCGGATCGCTTCGCGATTCAGCTCCGGCAATCCATAGACCCAGGGATGGACACCGAGGCGGAAGTCCTGCGAAAGATCGATGATCAGCACTCCGTCGAACTGGTATCCTGCTTCATCGAGGAATTTCTTTGCTTCGCCGTGTCCCAGGCAGAGGAACAGGACATCGATATCGCTGTGCCACTCCGCGTTGAAGGCAAGCTCAGTCTCGCCGAACAGGTCTTCATGCGCCGAATACACCGGCTTTCCGGCGTTGCTCTTGGAGTGAATAAAGCGGAGTTCGACGGCAGGGTGCCGGACCAGGAGCCGGATCATTTCCCCGCCGGTATAGCCGGCGCCGCCAATAATTCCTGCTCTTATCGGGTTCATGAATTCGTCTCGTTGATCTTGTGAAAAATGCTGGTTTGATTGCCGAAGATCTTTGCAAAGCCTTTTACATCATCTCCGGTCCAGCCCTTGTTCATCTCTCCATAGCTGCCGAATTTGCTGCTCATCAAATCATGCGGGCTCTCGATCCCGGTGATCGTATAGCGGTAAGGCTGGAGCGTTACAAAGACCTTTCCGCTGACCGTAGCCTGCGTATCTTCCAGGAACTTCTCGATATTCCGCATCGTCGGGTCCAGCATCTGTCCTTCGTGAAGCCAGTTGCCATACCAGCTGCTGAGCTGGTCCTTCCAATAAAGCTGCCACTTGGTAAGCGTGTGTTTCTCCAGCAGGTGATGCGCCTTGATGATGATGATCGGGGCGGCAGCCTCAAAGCCGACCCGGCCTTTGATGCCGATAATGGTATCGCCTACGTGGATGTCTCTTCCAATACCATAGGGCTGGGCGATGCTTTGGAGATATTGGATAGCTTCCACCGGGTTGGCGAATGACTTCCCGTCCACGCTGTGTAATTCACCTTTTTCGAAGGCTAATTCAATCCGGCGTGTTCCCATTTCGGTGACCGGGGTGGGCCAGGCGTCTTCCGGAAGGTATTCTTTTGAAGTGAGGGTTTCTTTGCCGCCGACGGAAGTCCCCCACAGGCCTTTGTTGATGCTGTATTTCGCCTTTTCGGTATTCATCTCTACCCCGTTTTCTTTCAGGAAGGCTATTTCTTCTTCCCGGCTGAGCCGCAGGTCGCGGATCGGTGTGATGATCTCCACGCCGGGTAGCATGCTTTGGAACACCATATCGAACCGCACCTGGTCGTTACCGGCGCCTGTGCTGCCGTGGGCGACGGCTGTGGCGCCTGTTTTCTTTACGTGGTTGGCTACGGCGATGGCCTGGACCATCCGCTCGGCGCTCACGCTCAGGGGGTAGGTAGCGTTCTTCAGCACATTACCGAAAACGAGATATTTGATACAGCTTTCATAATATTCTTTGGTGACATCCACGCATTCAAATGATGCGACGCCAAGGCTTTTCGCGCGGCTGGCGATCTGTTGGATCTCGGCCGGGCTGAAACCGCCGGTATTGACCGTAAGCGCGTGGATCTCGAAATTCCTGATCTTTCTGAGATAGACCGCGCAATAGGTAGTATCCAATCCGCCGCTATACGCTAAAACGACTTTATTGCTCATGGCAGTCGGCTAAATTTTAGAGATGAAAGAAGGTGTGAAACACGTGATTCTTCAGGAACGGGGCCAGCAGCTTCCACTGCTTGATGCGCATGAAGCGCTCGTATAATTTGGAATGTTTCTTAAATTCCTGAGTGGTCTCTTCCGGCTCATAATGGTCCTTGGGGTCATACAGCATCGCTGTGCACATGCAATTTTTGCGCTCCTTGCTGACGAGGATATCATAGTTGACACAGCTTTTGCAGCCGGCCCAGAAGGCATCGTCCTGCGTCAGCTCGGAATAGGTTACCGGTTCGTAGCCCAGGTCCGAATTGATCTTCATGACGGCAAGGCCGGTCGTCAGCCCGAAAATCTTCGCTTCGGGGTAGGTCGTCCGGCTCAGGTCGAAGATCTTGCGTTTGATCTGTTTGGCCAGCCCGCTCTTACGGAAGGGGGGCGCGACGATTAGACCGGAATTGGCGACATATTCGCCGTGGCTCCAGGTCTCGATATAGCAGAATCCGGCCCAGATCCCGTCATCCGTAAAGGCAATGACGGCCTTGCCCTCGCGCATTTTCTGTTGGATATAGTCCGGGCTGCGTTTGGCGATACCGGTACCTCTGGCCATGGCAGAGGACTCCATTTCGTCGCAGATGATTTGGGCGAAACCCTGGTGGGATGCGTCAGCTATAAGTATTTTGAATTGATGCTGTTCCATGTTTTCAACGATGCCTTAAGGATGAATATTCCTCCATTGTTGCCATTTTGGGGTCCAATAGAGAGACGGGGAGTCTGCCGTTAAAGGGGGCGCTATAGTGAAGAGGTATCAACGTCGTACCCAAAAGGGAATGGGACGGACGGAAAAAACTGTGCACACAGGCGCAGCAAAAAACCCACGCTTGTTCAAGGCGTGCAATATCACCGCGAGGCGTGATATGGGTGAGTTTTTTTTCATTTCAATGTCAGATGAATTTTGTTATAAAATTCCGTTTTCGGCTGCCGCCGGGGGCAGCTTGTTGAAACGCAGACGCAAAGTTGCACATTTTTTTGAATCCTAGGGGATTAAAATGGAATTTTTACATAAATTTTACCTCCCGGCGATTGCGGAGGCGCGCGCCCAGCGTGGTGGGCCCGCTGCCGCCGCGGGCTGCGCGCCCCTGTTAAACCTTCCCTAAAGGCTTCCCGTGCCGGACGTCCCGGTCAAAAGTTCCCGCATTTTTGCGGGTAGCCAAGCCAAATTCCCGGAACATGCCAGCTAACTACCTGAAAATAACTGCCCGCCGCCTGCTGCGGCAAAAGACGATCTCGCTGATCAATATTTTCGGCCTATCCGTCGGTCTCGCCGCCTGTCTGCTTATCTACCTGTACGTCCGGCACGAACTCAGCTATGATACCTATCATCCCAACGCGGCTCGTGTTGCGCGGCTTACCACGGCTATCCATGGCGCGGGCTCCGATGTCGACGTCGCGCTGGCCCCTTTCCCGGCCGCAACCAACCTGCTCCGCAGCTTTCCGGAAGTGGAGGCTGTCGCCAGGGTCGACGATGAAAGCGATCTTGTCATCAGGGTTGGCACGGAGATTTTTGGCCCCAAGAATTTCATGTTTTCAGAACCCTCCATTTTCTCTGTTTTCGGCTTCCGGTTTCTTGAGGGAACCGCAGCCGGGGCCTTGTCGGCGCCGAATTCAGTGGTCCTTTCCCGGTCTGCGGAGAAGAAATATTTTGGCGGCCAGCCCGCGCTCGGAAAAATGTTGGAGTGTAATCGCAAGCCCTATCGCGTAACCGGCGTCTTCGCTGATCAGCCGACCAATACCGATCTCCGGATCGACGGCCTCCTGTCCAAAGACTTTAAGGAAGATAGCTGGCTGGCGGATGATTTTGCTTATACCTATGTCCTGTTTCGTCACAAACCCAACCTCGCGCAATTCAATCAGCGGCTTTCCCGGCTGACCGCGATTGCCCAACCCAGCCTTGATGAAAACGCGGGGAAGGATTGGCGGCTGATCTTCCATTCGGAGGCCCTGACCGACGTCCATTTCGCCAGGGGCCATCAGGGTGACAACCCCAAGGGCGACCGGCAGTTCGACCGGGTTTTCTCGGCGCTTGCCATAATCATCCTGGTTATCGCTTTGCTGAACTACATCAATCTCGCGACCGCGCGGGCTACCGAACGGGCAAAGGAAGTGGGCGTCCGGAAAGTCATCGGAGCTACTCCGCGATCACTCATGCGTCATTTTCTGGGAGAATCGGCGATCCTTGTCACCGTTGCGTGGCTCGTAGCCATCGGGCTGGTGGCGCTGGCGCTTCCCTTTTTCAACCGGCTACTCGACACGGAGCTTTCATGGTCGGGATGGACCACCGTACTCCTGCCGGTTCTCCTTTTTCCGGTGACGGTATTGTTGGCGGGCGGGTATCCGGCCCTGGTGCTTTCGCGTTTCCGGCCTGTCGGTGTGTTAAAGGGGATATTGACCACCTCTTCCAAAGGCGCCAGCCTCCGCAAAATACTGACCGGCGCCCAATTTGTAACCACCCTCGGTATGCTCACGGGGGTTGTCGTCTTCTCCCGTCAGATGCGGTTTTTAGAACATCAGAACCTCGGCCTCGATCAGCAGCAGGTAATGCATATCGGCATGCCGGGCGATTCCATCGCTGCCTCGGCGGCACCGGCATTTTATCAGGCCCTGCGCCAGGAATCTGGTATCCGGGCAGTGTCGGTAGGCAGTGGTCTGCCAGTTGATGGGGTCGCCATGAATGGCATTGAAGTCAACCAGGGAGGAAAGAAAAGACAACTGTTGTGTCACTCCTTCTTTATCGATGCTCAATTTCTTTCGCTCCTGCACATCTCTCTTGTCGAAGGGCGCAACTATTCGGACAGCCTGGCAACTGACCGCACGGAGAACTACATCGTGAACCAAGCCTTTGTTCGCTCGATGGGCTGGAGAAGCGGGCTTGGACAGCCAATCTCCAGCGATAACAGAAAGGGCAAGATCATCGGGGTTGTTAAGGACTTCTTCTGGCATTCCCTCCACAATTCCATCGACCCCGTCATGCTGATCTATAAGACGGATCCGCCCAACGCCGTATTGGTGAAAGCGGCGCCGTCGGAGCTACCCCGGCTCAAAACGATCTGGAAAACCTACTTCCCATACTCGTCTTTCGATTATTGGTTTATGGATGAAGCATTCGATGCGCAGTATAAAAGTGACCGGACTACCCAACTCCTATTTAATGCCTTCACTGGTTTGGCCATACTTATTTCCTGTCTGGGACTTTATGGGCTGGTCTCGCTGATCACGCTTCAGCGGACTAAGGAGATCGGAATTCGCAAGGTATTAGGCGCATCCTTGTATCGGCTGGTCGTGCTGTTGTCGGCGAACCAGCTCTGGCTGATTGGCTGTTCCGCGCTTATCGCTCTGCCGCTTGCGACGCTGGGCGCGCGGAAATGGCTGGCGACCTATGCTTATCACGCGAATCTTGACGTCTGGATATTCGTGCTGCCGGTACTCGTTCTGCTGTTGCTAACCCTTGCGGTGACCGGATATCGAATTCTTCGGGCGGCGCTTGCTAACCCGGCGAATAGTTTGCGCGCTGAATAGGGAGTTCGCAAAATGCGAACTTTAGGTTGATTTTGGTGAGCTCCGGTTAGGAGAAAGGAAAATTATATCATTGATAATCAATCGTATATGGGAAATATCAACCGATCGGCTCCAGCGGAACGGAGTGAACTGCCGCGGCCATCTCGCGGATCAGGCCCGGGTCCTTCTCGATCGCATTTCCGACGACGATGATGTCGGCGCCGGCCTTGCAGTTGAGGTACGCCTTCTCCGGATCACGGATGCCGCCGCCGACCACCAGGGGGACTTCGATATTCCTGGCGACGATGGCGATCATCTCCTCCCGGATGGGGTGTCGGGCTCCGCTGCCCGCGTCCATATAGATCAGCTTCATCCCGAGCATTTCCCCGGCCATTGCCGTGCAAAGCGCGATTTCATTCTTATCCGCGGGAATAGGTGTGGCATTGCTGATATAAGAGACGGTGGTCGGCGCGCCGCCGTCAATGACCATATAGCCTGTCGAGATAATCTCCAGCCCGCTCTTCCGGACGGCGGGAGCGGAGATGACGTGCTGACCGATCAGCAATTCGGGATTACGGCCAGAGATCAACGAAAGATAGAGAAGCCCGTCGGCATACCGCGATACGCCTGCCGGCGTTCCGGGAAAAAGGATGACCGGGATCGAACAATTCTGTCGGATATGCTGCACAACCTCATCCAGGTGATTGGAGATCACCAGACTGCCCCCCACCAGCAAATAGTCGACACCCGACCCGACGGCAAGCGTTGTCAGCTCATCGAGTCGAGAAGCATTCACGTTATCCGGATCGATCAGCACCACGAAAGACCGCTGGCCTTTTGCCTTCTTCGTCAACAAGGATTCATAGATGACTTTGTTCATTCGATAAACCGGACTGCATCCGGTCAGTGCAAAAATGCGAAAAGTTTTCCGCTTTGCCGGTGGAATTCGACGAAATTGCCCCTCTCTCGTAATATTACAAAATTGGGTTAACTTGTAACAGACAATGGATCCACTGCAAATTTTTAACAACAGCGAACGACAACAATTCCAGGTCGCCGCCGAAAATGACCTGGCCTCACTCGAATATCGACTAAACGATGGCAAACTTGTCCTCATGCATACGGAGGTCCCTGAAAAACTCAGCGGGCACGGTATCGGAAGCGCGCTTGCCGAGTATGCGTTCAAGTACGCCCGCGCCAATCGTCTGCCCGTAAAAGTTTATTGCCCGTTTGTTCAGGCTTGGCTTAAACGTCATCCGGAATATAACGATCTGGTCGTTAAGGCTGATTAGCAATGAATTAATTATCTTTGCACACTTTGTGAATATTTCGAAGAAGGAAATATCAAAATCAAAAAATACTTTCGTTAACCACCGACCCGCCGCAAAAGCTATTCATAATTTTCATCAATTAAAGGGACTGACTCATGGCAACAAGACCGCAATCTGGAAAGGGCTTGCAATTTACCCGTCGCTTCACCAAAGAAGATATCAATGTGTTCGATCTGTTCACGTATGATTACCGTAGCTCCGTTATCCGCAACCCCAGTGGAGAAGTTGTATTTGAAATGAATAACGTCGAAGTCCCGGCGCAGTGGAGCCAGATTGCTACCGATATTCTTGCCCAAAAATATTTCCGCAAAGCCGGTGTTCCCCAGGCGGACGGTACCTCCGGCCGCGAGACCTCCGTCAAACAGGTCGCCCACCGCATGGCAAACTGCTGGAAGGTCTGGGGCGAACGTTACGGATATTTTGCTGCGGAAAAAGACGCGCAGATCTTTTACGAAGAGCTGGTTTATAGTATCCTGGACCAGGCCTGCGTGCCCAATTCGCCGCAATGGTTCAATACGGGCCTGTATGAGAGCTACGGGATCACCGGCAAACCCCAGGGGCACTTCTTTGTGGATCCGGTGGACGACCAGTTAAAGCTGTCCACTTCGGCTTATGAGCGGCCTCAGCCCCATGCCTGTTTCATCCTCAGCGTTGAAGACGATCTTGTCAATGACGGGGGTATTATGGACCTCTGGGTCCGGGAAGCGAGGATCTTCAAATATGGCTCGGGGGTCGGAACGAATTTCAGCCATATCCGCGGCGAGGGGGAGAAGTTGAGTGGTGGCGGAACGTCCAGCGGTTTAATGAGCTTCCTGAAGATCGGGGATCGCGCCGCAGGCGCGATCAAATCAGGCGGTACAACCCGCCGGGCCGCCAAAATGGTGTGTCTTGACCTGGACCACCCCGAAGTGATGAGCTTCATCAACTGGAAGGTTGAGGAAGAGAAAAAAGTAGGCGCCCTGATCGCTGCGGGCTATGCCAGCGACTATGAAGGGGAAGCGTACAGGACTGTTTCGGGCCAAAACTCCAACAACTCCATTCGCATCCCGAATGAATTTTTTCACCGCCTTTATAACAACGAAGACTGGGAACTGATCGCCCGTCATGACGGCAGGATCATGAAACGCCTCCCCTCCCGCGAAGTCTGGAACCAGATCGCCTATGCCGCCTGGCGTTGCGCGGACCCCGGCACCCAGTACGATACAACCATCAATGAATGGCACACCTGCCCGGCGGGCGGACGAATCCGGGCTTCCAACCCCTGCAGCGAATACATGTTCCTTGACAATACCGCCTGTAACCTGGCCTCCGTCAACCTCCGGCGGTTCTATAACGAAGAGACCAACACGTTCGACGTCGAAGGATTCGAATATTCGTGCCGGTTGTGGACTGCGGTCCTTGAAGTATCCGTGCTGATGGCCCAATTCCCCTCCAAAGAGGTCGCCCAATTATCCTACGACTACCGGACCCTCGGCCTCGGCTATGCGAACCTGGGTTCCATGCTGATGGTCATGGGGATCGCCTACGATAGTGAAGAAGCCCGCGGGATTGCGGGCGCCATCACAGCGATCATGACAGGGGTTGCCTATCGGACCTCTGCGGAAATGGCGGAGGTGCTGGGCGCTTTTCCGCGTTATGAGGAGAACAAAGAGAATATGCTCCGGGTAATGCGAAACCATCGGCTGGCGGCTTACGATGCCGACGAATATGAAGGATTGGAGGTCAAGCCGCAGGGGCTCAAGGCAAAATACTGCCCTGATTATCTTTTGAAAGCAGCCACCAAGGCCTGGGATGAAGCCGTACAGCTGGGTGAGAAATTTGGTTACCGCAATGCCCAGTCTACCGTGATCGCCCCTACAGGAACGATCGGCCTGGTCATGGATTGCGACACCACCGGCGTCGAGCCCGATTTTGCACTTGTCAAGTTCAAGAAGCTGTCGGGAGGCGGTTATTTCAAGATCATCAACCAGTCCGTGCCCACCGCGCTTAAGAACCTGCGTTATACGGACAAGCAGATCGATGCTATCGTCAAATATGCCGTCGGGTCAGCTACGTTTGCGGGCGCGCCCTTTATCAACCATCAGACACTGAGCGAAAAGGGTTTTATCGCGGACGAGATCAGGAAGCTGGATGCGGCCGTAGGCTCGGCTTTCGAGATTGGTTTCGTATTCAACGTCTATACACTGGGAGAAGAATGCCTCCAACGCCTCGGGTTCAAACCCGCCCAGTATTACAATTTCGAATGGAGCCTGCTCGAAGCCCTTGGTTTCTCCGACGCGGAGATTGAAGCTGCCAACGACTTTGTCTGCGGGACGATGACGATCGAAGGGGCCCCGCACCTCAGGGAGGAACATCTTTCGGTTTTCGATTGCGCCAACAAGTGCGGGAAGAAAGGCCAGCGTTTTATTCATGCTCATGGCCACATCCGGATGATGGCCGCTGCCCAGCCGTTTATCAGCGGCGCTATCTCGAAGACGATCAACCTACCCAATGAGGCCGCAGTGGAAGAGATCGCCGATGCCTATATGCTCAGCTGGCAGCTCGGGTTGAAAGCCTGCGCATTGTATCGCGATGGGTCGAAGCTATCACAGCCGCTCAGTACAAAATCTGACAAGAAGAAGAAAGAGGAGGAAAAGGAAGCGCCGGTCTCGGCCGATACAACCCCCGAACCCGCGATCGAATCGAATATCGTCGACATGAGTAAACTGACGGTGCAGGAGTTGCTGGAGGAGGTTCAGAAGAGGGTTCAGTCTTCCCCGGATACAAAACTGAAAAGAGCGCTGGCCACCATCGTGGAGCGCCGGACGCTACCGGCCAAGCGCCGGGGCTTTACTCAAAAAGCTAAGATCAACGGGCAGGCCATCTTCCTGCGGACCGGCGAATATGCTGATGGAACGGTTGGCGAGATCTTTATAGACATGGCCAAAGAGGGAGCGACGATGCGGAGCATGCTCAACTGTTTTGCGATCTCCATTTCGATCGGGCTCCAGTACGGGGTGCCGCTTGAAGAATTCGTAGAGAAATTTGTCTTCACCAGGTTTGAGCCATCCGGCATGGTCGACCACCCGAATATCAAGAGCGCCACTTCCATTGTTGACTTTATCTTCCGGTCCCTGGCCTACGAATATCTCGGAAGGACCGACCTGGTGCATGTTCTCGACCGCCCTGAAGTGGCCAATACGGGTCAGGACGCCTGGGACCTGACGGATTCGAATGAATCAGCCGCCCGGTCCCCCGAGCTCAGCGATGTCCGCATCGTGGCCAAATCGGCTGCGACCCCGAATCCAACCCCGAATCCGACCCGTTCCACCAAGGTCAGCCAGCTGGATGCAGTCAATGCCGCCGCGCGGAGCATGCAAAGTGACGCCCCGGCCTGCAATACCTGCGGTCATATTACCATCCGGAGCGGAACCTGCTACAAATGCCTGAATTGCGGTAACAGTATGGGTTGCAGCTAGTTATGATTTTTGTCCTTACACCGGGGGTCCTTTGGGAATTGGGTTATTTTTTTGCCCGGGATATTCGTACTTTACTGACCGATTCGGACGTTATAAGACGTCGAAAGTAGATCCCATAAACCCAAATTGAAAAACATGAAACGTATCCTCGTGGCCGTCATCGTCATCATCACCAGCACCATCTTATTTTCCTGCAATCGTAGTGTAACGCCTTATCAGGCAGCGAGCTCGCATTATGGGCATTGCCGAGACATGCGGTAGATCGCTGTCTTTATAATAAAAAGGTTTAGGGCAAATTCAATTTTGGATCCACTCGCTGGGCAGCGAGTGGTTTTTCGTTACTTTTACCGCAGGCTGGTTTGAGGCTGGCTCCGGGCACACAATATGACTGTACAATTCGGTTACAACAAGAAGGAAGTAATGGACGGCCTCCGGGGCCATTTTATAGGGCGCCTCGAAATCCGGATTCTGATCATCGTCATTAATGTTTTTGCCCTTATTTCTTTTTTCCTGCTGGTTTTCAAGAAGATCCCATCCTTACCCTTCCTTATTTTTGCTTTCCTCTGGTTCACCCTCTGGCTCGCCATCCGCTGGCTCCTACCGCTTAGCATCTATAAGCGCTCGGCCACCTTTAAAGACAATTTTGTGCTCAGTTTGACCGATCAGGGCGTACTGCTCAAGACAAAAAAGGGAAACCAGTTATGGCGCTGGGAGGACTTCAGCGCGTTCAAGGAGACGATCTACTTTTTCCACGTTTATTTTAATCCCAGTTCTTTTTTTATGATCCCCAAGGACTCTTTTAAAGATATCACGGAGATCCAGGCCGCCCGTAAGCTTCTAAAAGAACGGATCAGGAAGTGATTATCGCGGTTTATATCCGGATTGTTCAAACAAAGTCTGCGCCGGAACCCGCATCAAATCTACCGGCCGGATGTCCGGATGACCCTCCACATACTTTTTTACAATCCGGTACCCTACCCAGGCACCGATATTGCCGGGTGAAGGTTTGGGCATCCCCAATGTATAAGGGCCTTCCCCGATATAGTTTTTGACGATGTCGGGATCGATCGTGTACAAAGCGTTTTGTTGCAGAAAATACCCCCAGATCTCTCCTTCATTGGCCGCACACCACTTGAGCTGAGATTGTGTATAGCCGGTAATGATACTATCGGGGGCATCCGGCATCAACTTTTCCTCCAGCCACCAATAGCGACCCTTGATGACCATTTCCTCGATCAGCGGCCGGCCGTCGCTGCTATCCGGGAAGATATCCTCCGCCAGGGCGCTTATACAGTTGGCTTCCATATACTCCGGCTCGAAACGGCGTGAAATATAGCCCGGATACATATCCTGCCCCTTGCCGGTCAGATAAAAGTAGAAATTCTTGCCGGCATAGGCCTGCAGCCCGATCGCCAGATCGTGGGTCGTCAGGGCAACACCGGGTCCGTCCAGGGGGCCGATGAAGGTCACGACCTTTTGTGGCAGTGTATACAGGGGGAAATAGTATTTGACATACCGGAATCCCTGCTGCAGTTCCTTCTCCAGCCAGTCGAACCGCTGATACTTCTTTTTTAGCGAATCACTGATCGATAAATAACTGACCAGGAATTCCCGCGTTGCTTCGAAGGCCAGGGCGCTCGTATCGGATAATGGTCCGGCGCCGAGTATATTGCCGACGAAATCGCCGGTGAAATCGGGGTAGGCCTGGTCCAGGTGGTAGAGCCCCTGGCGGATATGGTTCGAATCCAGATTGAAAAAGGCGGTGTCAAATCGCTCGATGTGGATTTCCGGGACCGTAATACCGGACAGGTCGGGATTATTGCCGTTATGACCGCAGCCGGCGAGCAAGAGGAGCAGGGGGATCAGGAGAAAGACTGAAATACGAACCATAAGGGGCAAAGATATAGATTTGTAACTTTGTGGGATGAACATCGCCTTAGCGCAACAGAACTACCACATCGGGAATTTCGAATCGAACACCCGGAAGATCCTTGAAGGGATCAGCAAGGCCAAAGCAGCCGGCGCCGACCTGGTCGTTTTTTCGGAACTCTGCGTCTGCGGGTATCCGCCGCTCGACTTCCTGGAGTTCGAAGACTTCATCGTGAAATGCTATGCGGCGGTGGACCGCATCCGTGAGGCCGCGGATACGATCGGGGTGATCGTCGGGAGCCCGGCCCGCAATCCTCAGAATAAGGGCAAGGGATTAATCAATGCCGCCTGGCTGCTCTATGAGAAGGAGATCAAGGGTGTGGCTCATAAAACCTGTCTTCCCAATTATGACGTTTTTGATGAATACCGGTACTTCGAACCGGGATACGATTGGAAAGTGATCCCGTTCAAAGGGAAACGCATCGCGCTGACCGTCTGTGAGGACATCTGGAACATAGGCGATAATCCGCAATACCGCGTCTGTCCCATGGATCAGCTGATCCTCCAGCACCCCGATCTGATGATCAATATTTCCGCCAGCCCGTTTGATTACGATCACGATGACGATCGCAAGGAAATCGTACGCCAGAATGTGTTGAAGTATGGTCTCCCCATGTACTATTGCAATGCCATAGGCGCTCAGACAGAGCTCGTTTTCGATGGCGGCAGCCTGGTCTATAACGGGCAGGGCGATCTGATAAAGGAATTAAACTCTTTTGACGAGGATTTTGCGATAGTGCCCCTGCCGGAGACCGAGTCGGAAGCTCCGGCCGACGGCCCTGTACCGCCGCTGTTCGAGGAGTTGTTGCCGGGACTTTCGGTGGCGATCGATACCCCCCCATCCGCGGCCGAACGTACGAGTTTGCATACGCAAACCCGGGAGATCTTTGACAAGGACATGCGGGTCGCCAAACAGAACGACCCCGATCGCATCCTGCAATATCTCGTGGCGGAAAAGAATATCGCGCAGATCCACCAGGCGCTGATCCTGGGTATCCGGGACTATTTCTCCAAGATGGGTTTTACCAGGGCCATCGTCGCCAGCAGCGGCGGGATCGACAGCGCCGTCACCCTTACCCTGGCCTGTGAAGCGCTTGGCAGGGACAATGTCCGTGCGATCCTCCTGCCTTCGCCCTATTCGAGCAGTCATTCGGTCAGCGATGCTGAGGAGCTTTCCCGCAATCTGGGCAATCCATATGATATCATCCCGATCCGGGAGGTGTATGAGGCGTTGTTGAATGCCGTGAAGCCGGCATTCGGCGATCTACCCTTCGGGCTGGCCGAAGAGAACCTTCAAAGCCGGACCCGAGGCAATATTGTGATGGGGCTGGCGAATAAGTTCGGGTATATTCTTCTGAATACGAGCAACAAAAGCGAGTTGGCGACCGGGTATGGTACCCTCTATGGAGATATGGCCGGCGGACTTAGCGTACTCGGCGATGTGTATAAAGGACAGGTGTATGCGCTTGCCCGTTACCTCAACCGGAGTGGCGAGATCATTCCCCGGAATATCCTCGAGAAAGCGCCTTCGGCCGAGCTTCGACCGGGCCAGAAAGATAGCGATAGCCTCCCGGATTACGATATCCTCGATAAGATCCTCTACCAATATATCGAACGGCGTCAGGGGCCGAAGGAGATAACCGCTATGGGGATCGACGAGGCCCTGGTGGCGAGAGTGCTGAAGCTGGTGAATGGCAGTGAATACAAGCGCAAGCAATTTTGCCCTATCATTCGGGTGAGTTGTAAGGCTTTTGGAGTGGGGCGACGGGTCCCGATCGTTGCGAAATACCTGGGTTAATGTTTCAGGATGATAATGTAGCGGGTATTTACGCCGCCCCATTTTTCGTCCGCATAGATCTCGAGGCGGTGCCTGTTGAGCGTCCTTACCCGGTAATACTGATCCTGAAAATAGATGATACTGTCGCCCTTTTGAAAGGACCAGATAAAGGGGAGACTGTTTTGGGTGCTTTTTTGGTTTCCCGTACCGTCTTTACAGAAGGTAATAATATTGTCTTTCTCACTGCCGGCGATACGGGGATCCAGCGCGTCGAAGATGCCGTCATCATTGGAATCGAACCCTGCCTTTTCATATTTCCAGGGGGTATTCGTCAAAAGATCGACATCTTTCTTATTGCCGTTCTTATCCGAACACCCGGTCAGGGAAAGACCGGTGGCGATCAATAGGGTGATTATGGTCCACTGCGATTGCATCCTGATCTTCTTGTCCATTGGAAGGCCTGGCCGCCTCCAGGTTTAAAACTGCCCGATCAAATAAATATTTTGTGTAATCTGAATTAATTTTTACGGCATGTTTAACATTGTGAATTCGTATTTTCGGGCCCCAGATGTAATACATATTATACAATCTATATGCTTTATACCGCTGAGGATATCAGACAATTGAACAATAAGATCCAGTATCAGGCAGTATTTATCGACCGGCTGCGCGATGAAATTGGACGGGTGATCGTAGGCCAGCACCAAATGCTTGACCGCCTGCTGATTGGATTACTATGTAATGGCCATGTCTTGCTGGAAGGCGTTCCCGGATTGGCCAAGACGCTGACAATCAAATCATTAGCTCAAGCCATCCACGGCCGCTTCAGTCGTATCCAATTCACCCCGGACCTTTTGCCGGCGGATGTCATCGGGACGATGATCTTCAACCAGCAAAAGCACGAATTCGTCGTTCGTAAAGGCCCGATCTTCGCCAACTTCGTACTGGCCGACGAGATCAACCGCGCGCCGGCAAAAGTTCAAAGCGCGTTGCTCGAAGCGATGCAGGAACGCCAGGTCACCCTCGGCGATACCAGCCATCAATTGGAAGATCCCTTCCTGGTGCTGGCCACCCAGAATCCCCTCGAGCAGGAAGGGACATATCCCTTACCTGAAGCACAGCAGGATCGTTTTATCATGAAGGTCATCGTCGACTATCCCAGCAAGCAGGAGGAGCAGCTTATTATCCGGCAAAACGTTCAGGGGACTCAAGCTCCCACTGTGACCCAGGTCGTATCCACCCAGGAAATTATCCAGGCCAAGGAATTGACGCGCCAGATCTATATGGATGAAAAGGTCGAGCACTATATCCTGGACATCGTATTTGCAACCCGGACACCGGAAAAATACAAGCTCGAAAAATTAAAACCGCTCATCGCGTATGGTGGAAGTCCCAGAGCAAGCATCAACCTCGCACTGGCGGCCAAAGCCAATGCCTTTCTGAATAAGCGGGGATATGTCATCCCTGAAGACGTACGCTCCATCTCCAAGGATATACTTCGTCATCGCATCGGACTGACTTACGAAGCGGAAGCAGAAAATGTAAATGTCGAACAGGTGATCGACGATGTGCTGAAAGCCATTCCGATCCCTTAATAAGTTATGCTTACAACAGCTGAAATATTACAGAAGGTCAGGGAGTTGGACATCAAAAGCAAACGGCTCACCCGCCACCTCTTTACGGGAGAATACCACAGCGCCTTCAAAGGCCGCGGGATGAGCTTCCGGGAGGTACGGGAGTATGCGCCCGGGGATGATATCCGCTTTATTGACTGGAATGTTTCGGCGCGGTTCAACCATCCGTTTAGCAAGCTTTTTGAGGAAGAGCGGGAATTGACCGTACTATTACTCGTGGATGTCAGTGCCAGTTCGCTGTTTGGTACCGTCCACGCCCGCAAAAAGGACCTGATCACCGAATTATGCGCTGTACTTGCCTTTTCCGCGATCAACAATCAAGATAAAGTAGGTGTTGTCTTCTTCAGTGACCGGGTCGAAGGGTATATTCCGCCAAAGAAGGGCAGGGATCATGTTCTTTTTATTGTGCGGCAGCTGTTGACGATCGAGCCGAAACGTCGCGGTACCAACCTGAGTGAAGCGATTCGATTCTTTAATCACTCGGCCCGGCAAAAATCGATCGTTTTTCTCCTAAGCGATTTTCTGGACGCGAATTTTGACGATGCATTGAAGGTCGCCGGCAAGAAGCACGATCTCATCGGCATCAAGGTATACGATCGCATGGATATGCAACTGCCCAAGATCGGGATGATTGAAGCGGAGGATTCCGAGACGGGCGGGCGTTATTGGGTGGATACGGATGATTATCTTGTGCGGGCCAGCTATCAACAATATTTTTTTGAGCAAACGGAGCAATGTAAAAGCATTTTTCAAAAAGCAGGATGCGACCTGCTCCACTTGCGAACCGATGAGGACTACGTTAAAATACTCCAACGCTTCTTTGTTGGCCGACACCGGCCGGGATGATGCATGAAAAGATTTCTCGCGCATATCATTGTCCTTTCCCTATCGCTTTGGCCGGCTGGATCCATGCTGGCACAGGTAAAGGCCACCGTCGATAAGCAGCATATTCTCATTGGCGAGCCCATCCACCTTATGCTTGAAGCCACGGTAAAGGGAAATACCGTCCTGACCTGGCCGGCACTCGATTCCTTGCCCCATTTTGATGTTATGGAGAAGGGTTCGGCGGATTCTACCGTTTCGCCTGAACAGCGATATTTCCGGCAATACCTTACGGTGACGAGCTTCGATTCGGGGACCTGGTCCATCCCAAGACTTCCTTTTAAAATAGCCAATAAGACCGTATTTACCGATTCCATTCCTATCCGGATCGGGTACACCCGGATTGATCCGTCCAAAGACTATCACGATATCAAGGATATTGTGGAAGTGCCGAACCCTTTTGCCCGCTGGTTTGGCTGGATCATAGCGGGGATGGCGCTCGTATCGGTAGGTCTGGTGGTCTGGATGGTACGCAAAAAGAAATTGTTGAAAGTGCTGGCGCCATGGAAGCAGGAGCCACGGCTGTCCCCCTTCGAGGAGGCTATCCGGCGATTGGATGAACTGGCGAAGGAACGTCAGATCGAGAATGGGGCGTTTAAGACGTTTTATAGCCGGTTGGGAGATATCCTTCGTCTTTACCTGTATCGTCGGATGGGTATCGCCAGTCTTTCGGAGACCAGTGAGGAATTGATTGTTCAGATCCGCCAGTTGTCCCTGCCCCAGCAACTGTTTGGGGATCTGGCGGAGGCGCTCCGAATGGGAGATTTTGTAAAATTCGCAAAATATCAGCCCGGGTTGGCGGATAGTGAGGTCCACTATCGCATCATCCGTGAAGCCATCGAAGAGCTGGATCGGAAGAAAGAAGTTGACGAAAGAGTGCAGGCTGCGATTGCGGGGCCGGCCTAGGGCCGGATCGAACGATAGGTCAGATATATGCTATACGATTGGTACCAACACATTCATTTCAGTCAGCCTGCCTGGTTCGGGCTGTTTGCCCTCCTGCCGCTGCTGGTTTGGTGGGAGATCAGCCGATCCGGGCGTGCCCAGGCAACGGTGATGGTATCCACCGTGCGGGCCTTTCGCGGCGCCCGCTCCTGGAAGACTACCCTGCGCCCGTTGCCCTTTATCTTTCGACTGCTGGCTTTCAGCTGCCTGATCATTACACTGGCCCGCCCGCAATCCCATAACGACGAACAAATGGTCAATGGGGAAGGGATCGACATCATGCTTTGCCTGGATATAAGCGGAAGCATGCTGGCGCAGGACTTTACACCCAACCGGATGGAAGCGGCCAAGAACGTCGCCCAGGAATTTATCGATAACCGTCCTACAGACCGAATCGGGCTGGTTATTTTCTCCGGGGAAAGCTTTACAATGTGCCCGCTTACCACAGACCGTAATGTTCTGAAGTCACAGCTGGCGCAGGTCCAAAGCGGGCTGCTGGAAGACGGCACTGCGATCGGTTCGGGATTGGCCACGGCCGTCGATCGGTTGCGGAGCTCACCTTCCAAAAGTAAGGTCATCATTTTACTCACCGATGGCGAAAACAACGGCGGGCTCATCGACCCCAATACAGCAAAAGAGATCGCCAAGGAAGTAGGAGTGAAAGTCTATACCATCGGGATGGGTACCGAAGGGTTTGCGCTGGTGCCGATGCAAACTCCGGGCGGGGTCGTTATGCAGCGGGAGAAGGTGAACATCGACGAGAAATTGTTGACCCAGATTGCCAATGAGACCGGAGGACACTACTACCGGGCTAAAGACAATGAAAGCCTGAAGAACATTTACGATGAAATCAATCAGTTGGAGAAATCCAGGATCGAAGTGACTACGCTGCGGCGATATACGGAACAATTCTATCCTTTTGCGTTGGCCGCCGCGATATTGGTTCTTCTTGAGCTACTGCTCAGGTGGTCGTTGCTGCGCAAATTCCCCTAATTTTGGCGCGCTATGACGGGGAAGGTATACAAGTCCACAGGCAGCTGGTATGTAGTGAAGACTACGGATGGTGAGTTCGTGGATGCGCGGCTCAAGGGTGTTTTCAAGCTTGACGAGATCACGTCAACCAATCCGCTTGCAGTCGGGGATGACGTGGAGTTGGAACCGGAACCTGGCGAGGGGCGTACGGCCATTATTACGGAAATACTCGACCGAAGGAACTATATCAATCGGCAGTCTCCTTCTCACCGGCATCAGCATCATATCGTTGCCGCCAATATCGATCAATCTCTCTTATTGGTCACCTTGAAAGAGCCCAGGACGTCCCAGGGGTTTATCGATCGCTGGCTCGTGACTTGTGAGGCTTATCATGTGCCCGCCATCCTGCTGTTCAACAAGGCCGATCTTTTTCGCACGAAAGAAGAAGAGAAATTCGCGGCATACCAGGACATGTATTCCGCGATCGGCTACCGTTTGTTCAGGATGAGTGTGGAGACCGGGGAAGGGCTCGAGTCGGTGAAATCGCTTTTACAGGGTAAGACCAGCCTGCTCAGCGGCCATTCCGGCGTAGGCAAGTCCTCTTTTCTGAATGCGCTGTTCCCGGCGATGAACCTAAAGACCCGCGAGGTCAGCGGGTGGAGTGGCAAAGGCATCCACACAACAACTTTTGCGGAGATGTTTGATCTGGCTGATGGCCGGATCATCGACACCCCGGGGATGCGCGAATTCGGTCTGGTCGATATTTCAAAGCAGGAGTTATCCGGCTATTTCCCTGAGATGCGGGCATTGGCGGGCCAGTGTCAGTTCAATAATTGCCTGCATACCGAAGAACCGGGTTGCGTGGTGAAGAAGGCGGTGGAGGAGGGCGGCATCCACCCCGATCGCTACATCAGCTATTGTCACATCCTCCAGACGATCGAACCAGCTTATTAACTGGCCGGAGGCCAGTTCGCACTGAAAATGCAGATATTATGATATTTTACTGATCCGGCTTCTCCGGTGCATAGGTAACGTCGGCGCCCTGTTGTTGGATCTCCTTTTTGAGGGGTTCCGGCTGCTTCTCATCCCGCTCATCGCCCAATAATAACCCCCAGGGTTTCAGCGGCTCTACGTGGTCAAAAATGATCTTAGTTATGGCAATGATCGGGATGGCGAGGAAGGTGCCTGAGATTCCCCAGACCATTCCTCCAACAATAACACCCAGTACAGTAATTAGCGCATTGATCCGGACCTTCGACCCGACGATCACCGGAAGGAGGACATTGGAGTCAACGAGGTGGATGCCCAGGATCGTGCCGATCACAAGAAGCAGCTTCGCTGTCCCGGCCGTAGCAAAGGTGACGAGGGTGCTCAGAACGAGAGCGCTGGCAATCCCGATATACGGAACCAGATTGAAAAGACCGATCAGGAGCCCCAACAGGAACCAATAATTGATGCCGAGTATCCAGAGCGCGAGACTACTGGCCGTCGCGACGATTACCATTTCCAGCAAAAGTCCGAGGATATATTGCCGGATACGGTACTGGATCTGGGCAATGATCGCATAGACGACGTTGGAGTTCTCATCCCGAAAGACGGACACCAGGAAGCGAATGATCAGCCGGCGATAATACAACAGGAAGAAACTATCGATCAAAATGAAGACCAGGAACAGGACGAAGGAAGAGAAAGAGACAAATACATCCCCCAGGACGGATCCTCCGCTCTCCAGCAGTTTGGAGGTGGCATTGTTTACATAGGTCATCTGCTGTTTGATCCGGATATGGAATTTATGCGAGATCCAGACTTGCAAGTCATTTACGGAGCTGAGCACCTGTGCCTTGAATTGCGGCCAGTCATCCGCCAGGCTGCTGACTTGCGCGCCGACGATGTATAGTAGGGCCGCGAGCACAACGACCAGGATGAGCACGGAAAGCAGGGAGGCCAGACTGCGGGGGAGCCGGACCTTGTGTTCCAGGAAATTGGCCAGTGGAAGCAGGAGGACTGCAAACAGCAACCCAAAGACCAGGGGGGCCAAAATGCTTTTGCCCAAAACGGCAATGTAGAAAAGCGCGATCAGGCTGACCAGCACCATCGCCAGCCGGGTATAAAAGGGCATGGCTTGTCTCATGCAGGCAATATAACGAAAATGTGCGGCCTGCGGCGGACCCGCGAAAAAAAAGGCCGCTCCGTTTTTTTGTTGGAGCAGCCTTATTAAGTTTTGGCAAGCGAGGGTTTTCGTGGAGGGATCCCGTCTTAGGACATATACCGCTTGGCAGTGTTGATCAGCAACTTTCCTTCAAGGAATTTTGCTACTTCCACTACGGCGTCATTGTCTTTACGGGGAGCCTCACGGAATTTCCGCGGATAGATCGAAATGCCGGTGTAGATGTTGTAATGAAGGGTCAGGATATGCCCTTTGTAAAGGAAGTCCCACATCAGGGAATCGAAGTCGTCGGTCTTTTGGGTAAATTTGATGTCGAGATCGTCAGAGAGAATATTAGCGACTTCATAAAAGCGCTTCAGGCCGCAATCATCGTCGATAACTGCCTCTGTGCAGCCGAAATCGGTGCGAAGGGTTAGAGGGCTCATGGTAGGGATTTTAATCGTTTATAATAGGGTATTGATTCGCTGCTTAATTGCCTCCTCTGAACTTTGGATCCGGCACTTTCTCGCCCGCCAATATCCGCTCCGCACCTACGTTCCTGCCATCACTGGGACAACCATACTTCGGTCCGAATACTTTATGGACAAATCCACATGAAGGAAAACCAATGGATAAAATAACCAGGAAGATCAGGAGGAAAACGCCGTTTGGTCGTCTGTAATTATGTCTTAGGGTCGGTTTCATGGATATTAGTAGAAACGACTTAAACCTACGAATATTATCCCTTATATGCAAGGGGAAAATCAGATTTTACGGCGATAAATTTGGGGTAAATGGGTAGTTTTTCTATTTGTGCGGTACCGTATTGGCCTCTTCAAACCAGCCTGCGTATACAAGGTAGTGATTGGCAATCCGCTCGATCTGGCCGGAAATGAGCTCAGGCGGGACGTCCTTGATCTTCCTGGCCGGAATGCCCCCATAGATTGTCCCGGATTCGATCTTAGTGCCCTCCAGGACCACTGCCCCGGCCGCGATGATCGAATTCCGGCCGACGGTTGCATTGTCCATCACAATAGCCCCCATCCCGACCAATACCCGGTCCTCGATGGTACAACCGTGGATGATCGCATTGTGACCGATCGAAACATCATTCCCGATCCGCACTTTCGTCTTCTGATACGTGGCATGGATCACCACGCCGTCCTGGATGTTGACCTTGTCCCCGATATGGATGCTCCCGACGTCCCCCCGTACCACTGCGTTGAACCAAATGCTGCAGTGATCGCCGATCTCCACTTCACCAACGACAGTCGCATTTGGTGCAAGGAAACAGCCATTGCCAAAGCGCGGGGACTTACCTTCGACTGGTAGAATGACTGGCATTGCTTTTTTTCAAATTTACGAACTTTGACCTACCATGAGCGGGAATTTATCTGAATCGCGGCGCCTCTTTCTTCGGCATGTTGCACAAACTTCACCCAGTCCGTTGGGGCTCGAGATTGACAAAGCGGAAGGCGTATATCTGTACGATACGACAGGTAAAGTTTACCTGGACCTGATCGGCGGCATCAGCGTTGCCAACACCGGTCATCGGCATCCTGAAGTCATTCGGGCGATCCGCGACCAGCTGGACCGCTATCTGCACGTCATGGTCTATGGCGAATTGATCCAGTCGCCGCAGGTGCAATACGCCACCTTCCTGGCGGCCAATCTGCCGTCCTCGCTTAACAGCATCTATTTCACCAATAGCGGGGCGGAGGCGACCGAAGGAGCGATGAAGCTGGCGAAACGTGTGACGGGGCGCACCGGGATCGTTGCTTTTCAGAAGTCCTATCATGGCTCTACCCAGGGCGCCCTGAGTCTCATGGGGGATGAATATTGGAGAAACGCTTTCCGGCCCCTCCTTCCGGGGGTCCTTCATGAAGAGTATAACGCTGATGTCGCGCTGAATGCGATCAATACCGAAACCGCCTGTGTCTTTGCCGAAACGGTCCAGGCCGAAAGCGGTGTTCATGCACCCGACCAGGAGTGGATGCGACAGCTTCGCGAGAGATGCCGGGAGATGGGCGCGCTGCTGGTCCTCGACGAGATCCAGGTTGGGTTCGGCAGGACGGGGACGCTATGGGGCTTTTCCAGGTTTGGGATCGTGCCCGATATTTTACTATTGGGCAAAGCTTTGGGTGGCGGCTTGCCCATGGGCGCGTTCGTCGCCGACCAATCCCTCATGACCACGCTAAGCGATCAGCCGGTATTGGGGCATATCACTACGTTTGGCGGCCACCCTGTTTGCTGTGCAGCGGGGCAGGCATCCATGCAGGTGTTGTTGCGGCAGGGCTGGATCCAGGAGGTGGGAGAGAAGGAGCAGCTGTTCCGTCGACTGCTGGTACACCCGGCTATTCGCGCGGTTCGGAGCTATGGCTTGCTGATCGCCGTGGAATTCGGTAGTTGCGACGAGAATAAGCGAATCATCGACGCGTGTATCCGGAAGGGCGTATTGACGGATTGGTTCCTGTTTGCCCCTGAATGTCTGCGGATCGCGCCGCCGCTAACGATCACTGAGCAGCAGATTACGTTTGCTTGTGAAATTATCTTATCCGCAATCAGCGAGAGTTAAGAAGTTTCCGTCGAATAAATTCAAATCAGTACCTTTATTGCAGATTCTTTCTCCTACAATCGTTCCCCTTCTGTCGTCTCTCCGCGGATATGTGTAGCGTCCGTCTGACGCTAGACTATCTAACCTTAAAACGATCTGTATGTCACAGTATTTAGAACAGAAGGATCTGTTTGATACGATCCTGCACCTGAAGGAGGACGAAAGACAGGACCCGATGCTGGCGATCGAGCGGTTCTTCGCCGATTATCGGTTACATGAATGCCGGCACCATCTCTGGACCATGGTCGAGACCTGTCTCACAACGGACAATGCCGGTTTTAGCGACGCGGAGGAGCGCGGTAATCTCCTTTTGCATTACCGGGACCTTGAGCGCATACTGGAAGCCGGCGCCCTGTTGCTGATCAAGCGCGGGCAAAAGCCGGGAGGCAACTTCGAAAAAAATTTGTAACCCGGAAATCCAAATCGGCTCAATTTTCGTATGTAGGTCCGAATGTGAAGAATAATTTTGGCTAAGAATTTGATTAGTCGGTCCCCGCCGCAAGGCGGGGATTTTTTTATGACCCCGTGGCCAGGAGAGCAGGATCTGCGGTCTTTAAGGGCCGACAAACGCCGGGCCTCCGTTGGACTGGTGCCGCCCGAAAGTTATGCGCGCTATTTCGGGATCGATTATCATCTGCCCAGCAGGTAATAGACCAGCGCCGCGATCAGGCTGCCGAGGATCGGACCGATCACCGGTACCCAGGCATAACTCCAGTCGCTGTTACGCTTACCAGGGATCGGAAGTAATGCGTGCATGATGCGCGGTCCCAGGTCCCGGGCGGGATTGATGGCGTACCCTGTTGGGCCGCCGGGCCCGAGCCCGATACCCAGAACAAGGAGTGCCACCGGAAGGCCGTCCAGGGCCCCCAGGCTGCTGCTAGGGGAGGCAATGAATAAAGCGCCCAGGACGAGCGTAAAGGTGGCGATCGTCTCCGTCACTACGTTGTCCGGATAATTTCGGATAGCAGGCGCGGTGCAGAACACGGCGAGCTTGAGATTTGCATCCTGGGTAGGCCCAAAATGTCCCCTGTAGCACACCCACGCCACCGTAGATCCGATCATCGCCCCCAGAAACTGCGCGGCCAGATAAGTGGGCACGATGCTTAACGGGATCTTATTCAGTACCGCGAAAGCGATGGTCACCGCCGGATTGAGATGGGACTTGCTGGCCGATGATGAAACGAAGACACCGATGAATACCGCCATCGCCCAGCCGAAACTGATGACGATCCAGCCGCTGTTTTGCCCTTTGGATTTAGCAAGAACGACATTACTGACGACGGTTTGGCCGAAGAAGACGAGGAGACCGGTACCGATCATTTCACCGAAGAAGGGGGTCATATTGCAGAGTTTATAGGTGTTGGAAGGTCTGGCAGATAGTTGCCCGCCAGCTCCCGGAATAAATGGATTTGTTGGGTCTGCCAGGCTTCGTCCCGGCCCAGCTCCGCTGCAAGCAGGGAGGCAGCCAGCGGCGCGCATTCCATGGCGGCCGCTGCGTCCAGCAGCAGCGACCGGGTCCGCCGGCTAAGCGCGTCTTCCACGGTCATACACAGCTCCTCCCGCGCAGCCCAGACGATCTCTGCCTGGATATAGGGGAGGCAGGGGTGCAGCGGCTTTTCCCATTCGGGATTGGAGGCGGCCAGGGTGCGGATACCCCCGATTTCGCCGTCATAAATGGGTAGGGTTGCGGTGATACAATTTCTTTCAGGAAACCCTAGCCGTTGGATCGCCTTATTCACGGTGTCCTCTGCCATTCGGCGATATGTCGTCCATTTCCCTCCCGTAATGGTGATCAACCCCGACGCGGCAACAAGGATGACGTGATCGCGGGCCAGTTCGGCGGTCTTCTTGCTGTTGCCCTTCACCAGGGGCCGCAGCCCGGCAAAGATGCTGCGGATATCCTTCCGCGTTGGGACCTTCTGCAGATAGCGCCCAATCTGGTCCAATATGAAGTCGATCTCTGCGGGGAGCGCCCGCGGCTCGATCGTCGGCTGACTGACCGGTGTATCTGTCGTACCGATAATGATCTTGTCATGCCAGGGTACGGCGAATAATACCCGCCCGTCATCCGTATGCGGAACGAGGATCGCCGACTGTCCGGGCAAAAAGCTTTTATCGAGGATAAGATGTACTCCCTGGCTTGGCGCGATCACCGGTTCGGCGTTGGGATCATCCAGCCGAAGGATGCTGTCGGTGAAGACACCGGTGGCGTTGATCACCGCTTTGGCGGCAATTTCATACGATTGCCCGCTTAGCTGGTCGGCGGCCTGCACGCCGGTGATACGGCCATTGGTTTTGATCAGTTGGGAGACGCGGCAGTAGTTTATGAGGACGGCTTCGTGAGCGGCCGCGGTCTGTGCCAGGCTTATTGCGAGCCGTGCGTCGTCGAACTGGCCGTCATGATAGAGCACCCCGCCCCGCAGGCCATCGGCATCCAGTGTCGGGGCGAGCTCAAGCACCTCTTCCCGCGACAGCCGGCGCGACTTACCCAGCCCCAGCTCGCCGGCCATCCAGTCGTAGACCTTCAGCCCGACACCATAGTAGGGGCCTTCCCACCATTTGTAATTGGGGACGATAAAGGACTGGTTCTTGACCAGATGCGGCGCATTGCGGCAAAGGATCCCGCGTTCATGCAGCGCTTCTGTCACCAGCTTGATGTTGCCTTGCTGCAGATAGCGCACGCCGCCATGGATGAGCTTGGTCGCACGCGATGAAGTTCCTTTGGCAAAATCATATTCTTCCAGCAGCAATGTGCGGAAGCCGCGCGAGGCGGCGTCAACTGCTACCCCCAATCCCGTGGCGCCGCCCCCGATTACGCAGAAGTCCCAGGGTTGAGCGCCTTTTGCGGCCAGGGCGCGGGTCATATCGTGTCGGTTCATCATTCTGTCCAGGCAATGGCCGCCTTGATGGCCCGGCGCCAGCCTCTTAGCCCGTCTGCAACCTGGTCCTTATCCATTGCGGGATCGAAGCGCCGGTCGACCGCCCACTGCTGCTGCAGTTCGTCCAGGGAATTCCAGTAGCCGGTCGCAAGCCCTGCCAGGTAAGCGGCGCCTAGCGCGGTTGTTTCGGTCACGGTGGGCCGAATGACAGGTACTTGCAGGATGTCCGACTGGAATTGCATCAAAAGATCGTTAGCGGTCGCGCCGCCATCTACCCGCAGCTCTTTAAGGACGATGCCGCTATCGGCTTCCATTGCTTTGAGGACGTCATAGGTCTGGTAGGCGATGCTCTCCAGCGCCGCCCGGGCAATATGCGCCTGGCGTGTTCCGCGGGTCATGCCGAATATCGTACCGCGCGCATATTGATTCCAGTGAGGCGCTCCCAGTCCGGCAAAGGCGGGAACGACATAGACCCCTTCAGTATCGGTCACGCTCTTTGCCAGCGCTTCAACCTCTCCGGAGGAGCGGATGAAGTGAAGTCCGTCCCGGAGCCATTGCACCACGGCGCCGGCGATGAAGATGCTTCCCTCCAGGGCATATTCGGTCCTGCCTCCGATCGTCCAGGCGATCGTGGTCAGGAGGTTGTTGCAGGACTGTACGGCTTTTTCGCCGGTATGCATCAGCAGGAAGCAACCCGTGCCGTAAGTATTTTTCACCATTCCCGGCTGGGTGCAAAGCTGGCCGAAGAGGGCCGCCTGCTGATCCCCCGCGATGCCGGCGATGGGGACGCCCACAGACCCCGGAGCCATAATGCTCGCAGTCCGGCCGTAGATCTCGCTCGAAGCCCGCACTTCCGGCAGGATCGCGGCAGGGATATCGAAAAGCTTTAGGAGTTCGGGGTCCCACCGACCGGTATGGATATTGAGCAGCAGGGTGCGGGAAGCATTCGTGCTGTCGGTGATATGCAGACTGCCACCGGTCAGCTTCCAGACCAGCCAGCTGTCCACTGTCCCGAATGCCAGTTCTCCGCGCTCCGCGCGGGCCCTTGCACCGGGCACCTGGTCAAGGATCCATTTCAGCTTTGTAGCGGAGAAATAGGCATCGATCACCAGCCCCGTGCGTTCGCTGATCAGTGGCGAGAGCCCCTGTGCCTTCAGGTCGTCGCAATACCCCGCGGTACGCCGGTCTTGCCAGACGATTGCCGGATGGACCGGGCGGCCCGTCGATCGTTCCCAAACGACTACGGTCTCGCGCTGGTTGGTGATGCCGATGGCGGCGATATCTTTTGTCGTGACGGCTGCCTTGGCCATCACCTCTGCCAATACGCCGTATTGTGAGGACCAGATCTCCTCCGGATCGTGCTCAACCCAGCCGGGTTGGGGATAGTATTGCTGGAATTCCCTTTGCGCTACCTGAACAATTTTCCCAGTATGATCGAAGAGAATGGCTCTCGAACTGGTAGTTCCCTGATCTAACGCGAGAATATAGGGAGGTCTTGGCATGCGGGCATCGTTTTAAAAGAGGTAAATTAGGGAATGTTACGGAATTATCTGAAACTAGCGTTGCGCAACCTGTGGAAGCAAAAGATTTACTCCCTGATCAATATATTTGGTCTGGCCATCGGTATTGCCATCTGCCTGCTCATTGTCCTGTTCATACAAAGCGAGCTGGGGTATGACCAGTACCACGAAAGAAAGGACCGGATCTACCGCCTGGCAGGGGACAGGATCTACCCTGCCCGTGTAGCCTCCCGCTCCCTTATCCCTCAGTCCATCGGCGGCGCCGTGCAGCGGGACCTCCCGGAAATACAGGAGAGTACCCGCATCTTCCCTTTCGGTGAGAATAATACCACTACGGTAAAGGTCGGGGCGAAGACCTTTGAAGAGAGAAAAATTGTTTTGGCCGATAGTAATTTCTTCAGGGTCTTCACGGGCCGGTTCCTGGAAGGAGATGCGCAAACCGCATTGGGGATACCGGGAACGGTTGTTCTCAGCGAAAATACAGCCATAAAATTCTTCGGCTCCGCTTCCGCGGCTATGGGGCAACCCATCCGGTTTAATGACAGCACTTACCTGGTCAATGCCGTTTGCCGGGAATGGCCGGAAAAATCACATTTCCAATTTACAATCCTGATCTCCGATGTTGGGGACCCCTTTGTCTCTCAAAAAGAGCTCGTCACCTTCGCGGCTCATACCTATCTGTTGCTGCGACCCGGAACTTCTCCGGCCGCCCTGGAAGCCAAGTTGCCCGCTGTCATAGAGAGGAATGTTGCACCAGTCATAGAACAGGAATTCGGGATGTCCTATAAGGACTTCTGCGCAGCGGGTAATGGGTATCGTTATTTTCTGCAACCCTTGGAAAAGATCCATCTTTATTCCAACCTGGAACATGAGATCCGGCCTGGCGGGAGCATGAAAGAGCTATGGTTTTTTGGCTTGATTGCCTTATTCATTTTGGGTATCGCGGGGATCAATTTTATCAACCTTTCCACCGCTCGCTCTGTGGAAAGGGCCAGGGAGGTGGGGATACGCAAGACCTTCGGATCCCTTCGCTGGCAGTTGATCGGGCAATTCCTGCTGGAATCCGCCCTGATGAGCTGTCTTAGCATGCTGCTGGCTTTAATCCTGGTCATCCTATTGCTGCCTTTCTTTAATCAGGTTGCGGGCAAGTCGCTCAGCGCCTTGTATTTTGTGAGTCCCTTGCCAGCTTTTTCCCTCCTGGTCTTCTCCCTATTGACGGGCGCGACAGCCGGTCTGTATCCGGCCTTTATTCTCTCTTCCTTCCGGCCGGCGCTGGTGCTGAAAGGGAAATTTACTTCCAACCGGCACGGGCTGATCCTCCGAAATGGATTGGTAGTCTTTCAATTCGCCCTTTCCATCATCCTGATTGTCTCAACGATCATCGTCAACCGACAGATGCAGTATATGACCGGGGACCAATTGGGATTTAAAAAAGACAATATCCTTGTCGTTCAGAATGCTTTCGAACTGCGCGATCATACGGAGGCATTCAAGGATGAGTTGTCCGGTGTAACGGGCGTTGGGAAGGTCAGCAGCTGTTTCAATCTGCCGGGAAGTGAGTTCCTGAGCACGACCTTCCAGGTCATTGGCTCCAAGGAGTCCCACACGGAGAGCGCCGATATCGTCGATGACCAATTTGCGGAGTTACTGGGACTTCAACTGAAGCAAGGGAGGTTCTTTTCGAAGGCTTATGGAACGGATTCATTTGCCGTGGTGGTCAATGAAAGCGCGGTAGAGTCGATGCAGTTGAAGGACCCGGTGGGAACGCGGATGAATATCCTGGCCGGCTGGTTGAATGCGCCCGACCCTAAATCGCTAAAGGTCTTTCATATTGTCGGAGTAGTCCGGGATTTCTATTTTCAATCCCTGCGAAAAAAGATCTCTCCCCTCGTCCTCATCAATACGGGTGGACGATTTAATTCGGGCCTGATCGGCATCCAGGTTAATGGCGCTGCCCAGGCAGGAGTGATCGATGCCACTCAAAAGCTGTGGAACCGAATGGCACCGGACCGGGGCTTTCATTATACTTTCCTGGACCAGGACCTGGCGGACCAATATCAATCGGAACAAACGGTCCGAAAAGTATTTACCGGGTTTTCCATCCTGGCTATCGGCATCGCTTGTATCGGGCTGCTGGGCCTGGCCGCTTATACCACCCGGCAGCGAACCCGGGAAATAGGGATCCGTAAAGTGCTGGGAGCCACACAATCGAGTATTTTTCTGCTGCTTTCGACAAATTTTGTCCGGTTGGTGATCGTGGCGACGCTCATCGCCTTTCCAGTGGCATGGCTGACCATGCATTCCTGGCTGCAGGAATTCGCTTACCGGACCCGGCTATCCTGGTGGATCTTCCTGGCAGGAGGGATCATCGCCCTGGGTATTGCCCTCTTTACCATCAGCTTCCAGGCCGTTCGGGCAGGACTCGCCAACCCGGTCGACGCCCTGCGGGCGGAATAGAGCGAGGATTTTTATTCACGGGGACCACCCTCTCGCAACCTTCCATTATTTGACATTTGACAGTAAACAGTCAAATAATTTTGTTTTGGAATTATTTGCAAGTCTCCGATAAATTCATGTACTTTGTATTTCAAAGTACTTTTTATGGATCATCAGTCCCCGGCAGACCAGTCCCTCGAAACCTTGCAGGACATCAAGCGGATCATGGAGCGCAGCTCGCGCTTTATCTCGCTGAGCGGATTGAGCGGCGTAAGCGCCGGCATCTGCGCATTGATCGGCGCCTGGATTGCGCATGGCTGGATCACGGAGTATTATGGGCGCGGCAACTTTATTTCGCGGATTTTCAATCAGCACGAGAAAGCGAATGAGCTGAAATGGAAACTTATCGAGCTGGCGGCGGCCGTACTGATCGCCGCCATCACCACTGCTACCTTGATGACATGGCGGAAGGCCCGAAAAAGTAAGCTGCCCATCTGGGACCACACTTCACGGCGACTGGCCATCAATATGCTGATTCCCCTGGTAACCGGTGGCTGTTTTGTGCTCGGGTTGTTGTACCGGTCGGACTGGGAATATGTCGCGCCGAGCTGCCTGGTCTTCTACGGCCTTGCGTTGGTTAACGCCAGCAAATATACGTTGACGGATATTCGCTATCTTGGATTGCTGGAAATTGCACTGGGCTGCATTTGTATGTATTACCCCCACGACGGTCTGTACTTCTGGGCGGCCGGTTTTGGCGTCCTGCACATCGTATACGGGATGATCATGTGGTGGAAATATGAGAAGTCATGAAGAATCCGATCGGGAACCTTAATAAAGTATTCGATAGTCGCATCCGGATGGGGGTGATGAGCGTCCTGCTGATGAATGCCGAGGTCAGTTTTAATGAGCTGAAACAACTGCTGGAACTGACGGACGGGAATTTAGCATCTCATCTGATGAATCTCGAAGAGAATGGTTTTGTGAAAGTCCACAAGGGGTTCATCGGCCGAAAAACGAATACGACCTATTCGATCACCAAGGCAGGGGAGAAAGCATTTAAGGATCATCTCCTGGCGCTGGAGAACATGATCCGGGGTGTGTCCGGGGGGTAGGGATATTTTTTTGGCCATGCACTTTGAAATGCAAAGCACTTTTACAAATATGAAACCGACGATCATGACACGTTTGACAGCTTTTCGCTTCTTGAGTTCCGGACTTCTCGGCATCACCTTGCTTCTTCCGGGCAGTTACTTCATGCTCACGTTGACCGGGCGGGTCTTTGGGGCAAAAGGTCCATACTATTTCATTGCGCCCTCTTTTCTGCAGTCACCCTTTAATCTGTTCGCGCTTCATAAAGCGCAGTTCATTGTGTGTACGACGTTACTGGCCACTGTCTTTAATCTGTGGACATATAACAGGCGGCGACACTGGTTAAATGCGGCAATCGCCTTCCAGGGAACCCTTTTGCTTGTGGCCCTTTTCTGTTACACGCTGATCCAACATTTCCGCTATGAAAATTAAAATGATCCTGCCGGCGCTAACCGAAGCGAAAAGCCCGTTCTGGCGGCCCATCAAGTATTCGCTGTTCCCACCATTGGGCCTTGCGACATTGGCGGCATACTGCTCGCCGGACGACGAGATCTACCTTCAGGACGAGCACGTCGAGGAACTGGATCTCGATGACAACCCGGACATTGTTGTGATCCAGGTGTATATCACCAACGCCTTTCGTGCGTATGGCCTTGCTTCGCACTACCGGAAGAACGGGGCTTATATCTGCCTCGGCGGTCTACATGTCACGTCATTGCCCGATGAGGCGGCTGTTCATGCCGACAGCATCTTTATCGGCCCGGGTGAAGACAGCTTTCCCGAATTCCTGGCCGATTTCCGCCGGAAGATGCCACGCAAGATCTATTGCAACCGGGAAAGGGATATCAGCAGTATCCCGCCAATTCGACGCGATCTGATCAAACGCAATCGTTATCTCGTGCCCAATTCCATCGTGGTCTCGCGGGGCTGCCCGCACCATTGTGATTTCTGTTATAAGGATGCCTTTTTTGAGGGCGGCAGATCATTCTATACTCAACAAGTAGATGCGGCCTTGCGTGAAATAGATCGTTTACCCGGAAGGCACCTCTATTTTCTCGATGACCATCTTCTGGGCCACCAGCGCTTTGCCGCGGGTCTTTTTGAAGGGATGAAAGGCATGGACCGTGTCTTTCAGGGGGCCTCCACCATCGATGCCATCCTGCGCGGCGACCTCATCGAACGCGCGGCCGAGGCCGGAATGCGGAGCGTTTTCGTTGGTTTTGAGACCCTCAGCCGCAACAACCTCGAACAGAGCAATAAGCGCCAAAACATCGGGAAGGACTACGAACAGGCCATCGAGCGACTGCATTCCCTCGGTATTATGATCAATGGCAGCTTTGTATTCGGTCTGGATGCGGACGGCCCGGATGTATTCCGGCGCACGGTGGACTGGGCCGTCAGGAATTCCCTGACTACCTGTACGTTCCATATCCTGACACCCTATCCGGGAACCCGGCTATTTGCCAACATGGAAGCGCAAGGCCGCATCCTCCACAGGGAGTGGGACCGGTACGACACGCGTCAGGTCGTCTACAAGACTGTCGGTCTTACCGCGGAAGAGTTAAAGCGGGGATACGACTGGGCCTACAAATCCTTTTATTCCTGGAGCAATATTCTGAAAGCCAGCTTTGGTCATGACCAGGTAAAACACTCCCTGAAGCATTTTGCCTATGCCGGCGGCTGGAAGAAATTCGAACCGTTATGGAACTTCCTGATCAAGACCGGCGGTCTAAACCAAATGCTTCCGTTGCTGGAGGCGATCCTTTCAAAAGTCAGAAAGACGCGTATTGGCGACGGTGGGCCGCTTTCGCCGTTCCCGGCCATCGCCTGAAAAAGAAAATGTAATATTTATGAATACGACTATTTGGTTTAAAAAAAGCGGTTGGGTTTATATTCCAACTCATTTCATGGGGCTTTTGGTCACCTTACTGGCTGCTGCATTCCTGGTACCGGTTTTCGTTGCAGTCGACCGCAACAGCCATTCCGTCTCCGACGAGTTGTATAATCTATTTGTTTACGTCACCTGTACGGCCTTCTGGTGGAAATGGATCGCTGAAAAGACAAGTTAACATGGAACGAACGAAATTCTCTTTTCGCAGCCGCTTTTCGAGCTTCAAATTTGCTCTTGCCGGCATACGCGAGTTACTGATCCGCGAGCACAATGCACGAATCCACCTTGCGGCCACGGCGGGTGTCATTGTCGCGAGCTTTGTATTTCGGGTATCCACCACTGAGGCCGCTATACTGGCGATCGTCACGGGTGGGGTGTGGGTAACCGAAATGCTGAACACTTGTGTCGAACGGATAATGGACTTTATCTATCCGGAAGAACATCCTCAGATCAAATCTATCAAAGACCTGGCCGCCGGCGCCGTGCTGGTGGCAGCCTTTACGGCGGTTGTTGCCGGCTTGTTAATCTTTATACCCAAACTGTTATGAATTCGATGGAAAGCGCAAGGTACCCGGTTTTTGGAAACCGCGTCGCTGCCGGCGGGACTGACCGTGTCCTGATCCTGTCGTCGTTGTTCAGCTGCCTGCTGGTGGCGGCGCGTATTTTTCATACGGGGAGTTTCGCGTTTGCGTTTATGCCCTGGAACCTCTTCCTGGCCTGGGTGCCGTACCGGATCTCGTCCGGGTTAACGCGTATGGATAGCCGAATCGCGCGGGAGGGGGGAATATCGGTGGGGGGACTGCGGGCGGTGGGATTGGGGACGGGGTTGGGGGTGGCGGGATTGGGGGCAGGACTGAGGGTGGCCGGATTGATCGTTTGGTTGCTCTTTATCCCCAATTCCTTCTATATCCTTACCGACCTTTATCATCTCGCGGATGGCCATCGCAACAGCCGGGTGCCGGAATGGTTTGACCTGATCCTGATCGTATCCTTTGCCTGGAACGGCCTCCTGCTGGGCGTGCTGTCAACGCGGCAGGTAGAGAAATTACTGGCGCCGGATGCCTCCTACCTCGGGCGTTGGGTCTTTCTTTACCCGGTGATGTGGCTGAATGCGCTGGGCGTCTATATCGGCAGGTATCTTCGCTACAATAGCTGGGATATCGTCACCAACCCCGTAGACCTGCTGGGCGATATAGTCCGAATGATCGTCCATCCGCTGCGTTATCACGACGCCTGGGGTATGATCTTTTGTTATTCTATTCTATTAACCATTATGTATAGTCTTCTAAACAAAAATCACGAACAATGGAAAATGTGATCAGTCAATTCTGGAACCGGAACCGGATCGTGCTCAAGAGCTTCTGGATCGGCTTCCTCGTCCTCCTTCTGCTTATTCCTACTTTTCTCATCAACGGTCTCGTCACCGAGCGCCAGGATCGTGAACGGCAGGCCGTTGCCGAGATCAGCTCCAGATGGGCCGGCGCGCAGACGGTGAGCGGTCCGGTGATCGGCATTCCTTACCTGGATTCGAGTGCGGGCACCACGATCGGAACTGTTACAAAACGCTGGGCCTATTTTTTGCCCGAAAAGCTACGCATCAATGCCCGGATGGTTCCGGAGACGAGATACCGCGGTATCTACCGGGTCATCGTCTATACCACCGAACTCCAGGTAAACTGTCACTTCGATGGCCTTCATTTGCAGGAGCTGGGTCTCTCGCACGATAAAGTCTTATGGAATGAAGCGGCTATTTTTTTCGATCTTGGCGATCTGCAGGGACTGCAGGAGGAAGTCTCCCTGCATTTGAGTTCGCGTGCCGGCAACGCGGATCTGGAGCTCGTTCCGGGGAAAGTTGCTACTGACCAGTTCAAAAATGCGCTGAGCGCTTCTTCGACTGTGAATGACGGGCCTATGGACTTCTCGGCGACCGTCCGGATGAAGGGTACCGGTAGTCTTTCGTTTATCCCGACCGGTCGGGAGACCAAAGTGGAAGTCTCCTCATCCTGGCCGGACCCCAGCTTTACCGGCACCAACCTGCCCGATCTGCGAACCGTAAAGGACAACGGATTTGTCGCCGATTGGCGGGTTTTGGCATTGAACCGGAGCTTCCCGCAGCAGTGGAGGGCAAATACCTTCGATCTTGCTCCTGCCGCCTTTGGTGTCAGCCTGATCATCCCGGTCGACACCTACCAGCAGACGACCCGTTGTGTGAAATATGCGATCCTGATCATTATCCTGACCTTTACTGCCTTCTTTTTGATCGAATGGGTCTATCAGCGGGCTATCCATTCGTTGCAATACCTTCTGGTGGGTTTTGCGCTCTGTTTGTTCTACACGCTACTCCTTTCCTTCTCTGAATATATCGGGTTCGCCGGCGCCTATGCGGTGGCTGCGGTAGCGACGATCGGACTGATCACCTGGTATGTCGGCTCGATGCTGCGGTCGGGTAAGATGTCGTCCTTTATCTGTTTCTTCCTTGTGGTCCAATACGGCTTTGTCTTTACCCTGATCCAACTGCAGGATTATGCGCTGCTGATGGGGAGCATCGGTCTGTTCATCACGCTGGCCACTGTGATGTATTTTTCGCGGAAGATCAAATGGAGTGCGGCATGATACAGCTTAGCCTTATCGGATTGCTGTTGCTTGCATTCATTTGCTTTGCGGGCGCCGTGTTGCTTTACTTCGATTTTTTTTCCTGGATCGTGACCGGAGAGCGGCGCTTTGCGCGGGCGAGGCGGATATCCGATAAAGTGGGGGTTATCGTCGCCATCCTTCTTCTCGCCTGCAATTGGCCGAATTCTCCGGCATGGCCAGCTTGCTCTTACCTGTTGGTCGTGGGCTTCATCGTTTCCTTTTTCTATTCCACGATCAGGAAGGAGCTTGGGCCGGCGCTTCTGGAGATTGTCGTCAATTATCTTCTGATGATCGCTATTCCGGTGAACACCATGGTTGGAATAGAGGAACACGATTGCATGAGTTGGATATTCTGTACGATCCCACTGGATATCCTGGGGATCATGGCTCTTGCCGACAATTACCGGTTGGCCCGGCGAGGTGCACGGGAATTGGGCGGCGGGGGAGACGCGATCGGGAGGAGCGGGAGACTGAATGAGGTTTAGAAATCCACACCCATCGACACGTTCAGCACCGGCTTCTGATCGAAGAAGGTATTCATTTGCCAGCCTGCGTCAAACCGCAGGAAATAACCCAGCAGCGTGCTTCGAACCCCGAATCCGTATCCGCCGGCGAACGGGCCGATACCGCCCGCCTTTAAAAGGACGTTGAGATAGGGCCAGGAGGGACTGGAGACAACTTCCTGCGGCCGCTTAATCGCATTGTATTTACCATTCCAGGCGGTCCCAAGGTCGAAGAACTGGACGACCGAGAAGTTGCGGAGGAAGGCATTGTTGATCGGCTTATTGAAGAGCGTGGTGAATATAGGCAAGCGGAGCTCGCTGTTTATCACGAGGTCGTTATTCCCGTTTGTGATATTCTGGTCGAAACCCCGCAGGTTGACCGCCAGTGACTGGAACGCATAGGTGGGATCAGCCGGCTGCGGGCCAGAATAGGCCTTCGGGAAGAGCCAGCCATCGGTGCCGCCGAGATAGTAGACGATCTTCTGATTTCCCCAGGAGAAGTCCCCGGCGGCACGGAGCGCCCAGATGAAATTGCGATAGATGGGGAGATAGTGGCGGGCATCGAACCCAAAATTATAGGTGTATTTCCCCTCCCCTGCGCCAGCCGTCGTATTCAGCTGGTTCATAAAGTCGAAATAGATCTTATACCGCAGACCGTTCCAGATATCGGTGGCTTTCAGCAGGGTATTGTCATAGACATATTCGATGTGTAAAAGGGCGTATGTCTGCTTATCCTGGGGTCCGGAAAGCAGACCGGCGGAATCCGCCTGGCCCAATGGCGGGAACCCGTTGATGTCGGGGCGGATCTGAACATCGTCATGGCGTATTCCCGGTTCCAGGCGTAGACTGGCCACTTTATTGAACGGATATTTGATCACGGCTTCCCACAAATTGGTGTACGCTTTGGCGTCGTAGGGGTACTGATTCTGGAGTACGACAGGATCGCTGTAGAGACCAACCTGCGTCTGACGGAAATAGATCAACGAGTAATCGAGCATCTTCTTCAGGTAGTCGACGCGCAGATAATATTCTCCGCTGCCGTCGAAGAAAGAACCGCTCCCGGGCTGAAAGGTTGCTTCGTTCGATGTGCTGACCGTTGAAGGGCTGCTGGTGCCGAAGAAAGGAAGCACGACGGCGCCCGTGAACCGGATATCTTCGAACAGATCGAAGATCGAGGCTTTCAGCATACCGCTGAATGCGTCCTGGCCGTTCAGTTGGATCGGCAGGGATCCCGTATAAGGCTGATACCTGGTAACGAGGACGTCGTTGTTGAACCCGGCCGTAAAGTTGTCGACCGAGAATTTCAACTTATAATCGAACAGTTTCGCCGTCTTGAGGATCGGCTGCTCACCCACGGGCCCCTGCTGGCTTAATGGCCGGACTGTCGCAAAGGGATTATTGACCGGGCGGCGGACATTTGCTTTGCTCGTATCCTTGCCGAATTCGCTGTCGAAGAAGTCGGAAGTAGGCTGACGCCGGACGGCGGAATCGGGTTTGCGCGCCGAAGGCGCGCGTTGTAGCAGATTGGCGTTGGCGACCGTAGCTTCCGAGACCGTCTTCTTGCGGTAGTCGGTCATCTTATCGACGAGATTGCGCTTGGTCAGGGCAGTCTCATCGACTTTTAGCTTGTACAGAAATTTGAGGTTGCCTTCCTGCCGCACCTCGCTGACCTGACCCTGCTCGCCTGCGCTGACCGTTTCGGTCAATCCGCTTTGATAGTTGGTGATCGGAAATACATATGACGAGTCGTTGGTGATGGCGAACATGAAGGAGGTGTCCGGCTTATCTTTTCCCGCCAACTTTAGCGCGGAGTCCAGCTGCGCCTGATCCGGATTGTGCAGCAGCTCGTCCCCGACCTTGAAAACGGTGTCGATGCCCGCGTTCCGGGTTGTGAAATAACCGGCATAACGGTTGGCGATCCCGTTCTCATCGCTAACGAAGGTAAAGTGGCGGCCGTTGTATTGTGTCGGGTACCTTGCATTGCCATAGCGCATATTGGTCAGCTGGGTGATCTGTTTCCCGGCGTCATCGGCCACGGCGTTTACCAGGAAGATATTATAGCGGTAATTGGGTAGCACGGTGTCCTTGTTGGGTGCCATGCCTGCCGGCCGATCGGAGGCGAAGATGATCCCCGTCTTTCCGGGAAAGGCGACAAAGGATGGATCCAGGTCGTCGTAAATATCGTTTGTGATCTGCGTGTACTTGAAGTCGGTCAGGCTGTATGTGTAAATATCGGACTGCCCGTTACGGACAGCACTGAGCAGCAGCGTGTTTTCATTGAGCATATATTTCATGCTCTGGACCTGCTGGAAATCGGGGAAGGTCATGTTGATCGTCTTGTAGCGCCTGGCGACGTCATAGACGAACAGGTGGATATCGCCGCGGCTCCAGTACATACAGGCCAGTCGCTCCCCTTTGGGGTCCCAGGCCAGCAGCGGATAGTGTGGTGCAAGCTGGTCTTCCAGCGAGCGTTCGCCTACCTTAAGAAGCACGCGGTCGACGGCCTGTTCGTGTAGAGTGACGGTGTACTTCCCACGGTTGAATTCTACGACAGCGTAAACCTGGCTGTGTGGAGCCGGGTTGGGCACGAAATGGAAGAAATCTTTGTGATCGTTCACGTCCTCCACTACCTGAACGGTCCCCTTGGGGAAGTTGCGGCGGCCGCGGAGCTCTGCTTCATACTTCTCTTGCTCCAGTTCCATGAAGTCCTTAAGCACCTCTTTAAACTTCTTTTTGCAGATCCGCATGGATGCGTTGTTGAGGTTGCGGTAGACGCGGGCGAGATAAAGGAAATAGGTGACGTTCTCCCGCTTATATTTTTCGGCCAGGTATTCCCAGAATGCGCGACCGGCGAGATTGGGCTGCTCGTAGGCAAACTGATAGAAGTTATTGTACCGGCCGGACAACATGGCGGACCGGAGCTTGTCGTCTTCGATCGTATTCCAGCTCTCTGCTACGTATTCGATATAGCCGTCGGTAAGCCATTGGGGAAGGTCAAGGAGAGCCTGGTTGGCGGCGAATTCGCCGAGGTCGTCCCCAAAGAGGATATTCTCCACCAGGATGCGGGCAATCCCTTCCCTGATCTGGATGCGGAGGTGGTTGTGGTCCCCGTCGAAGTATAAGACCATCTTGTTGTTGACCAGCTTGGTGATCCCGCCCGTAGTCTGCCAGTCGAGGTTGAGCCCGATATTGGATTGCTCCATATCGTTGTACGAATTATAGATGACCAGGTTCGCGCGGCGTTGGAGGCCATATTCGACAAACTTCTCGATCCCCGGCAATTCCTTCTCGGCCAGTTGGGCGATATATTTGCCCAGGTCCTGACCTCCTTCTTCGAAATATGTATTGAAATTGGTGGTTTGGTAATATTTCCACTTGAACTTTTTGAATTGCAGGCGGTTCTTTCCGAATTCAACGGTATTTACCTGAGCAAGGGTGCGGCTGGAGAAAAAGAAAAGTCCCAAAAAGATCAAAAAAAAATAACGTGACTTCAACCTAAACTGATGAAATTGCATACCTGCTTTCCTTTAAAGAGTTTTAAAGTTATAGAAAACGCCGGGAATCGCACCAAAAATCTTGAGCTATGCTGACCGTTAAATCTTTTGAATTCAACCCTGTACAAGAGAACACATACGTGCTATCCAACCAAAAGGATGCTTGCGCGATCATCGATCCGGGTTGTTATTTTGGCAACGAACGGCTCGCGCTACAAGAACATATTGAACAGCAAGGATTAAGCCCAAAAATGCTGTTGAACACGCATTGTCATCTGGATCATGTATTCGGGAACGGATTCGTCGCCACGACCTGGGACTTACCGCTTCATCTCCACGCAAATGAGAAGGAGGTTCTGGCCCTGGCGCCCGCCATGGGCTTGCAATGGGGGATGCCATTCGAGAATTATCGGGGCCCCTTGCAGTTCCTGGTGCCGGGCCAATCGATCGAATTGGGTGAAGACCGCCTGGAAATCCTTTTCTTGCCGGGTCATTCGCCGGGGAGCGTCGGGTTTTATTACCCGGAAGGGGGATTCCTGATTGGCGGCGATGTGTTGTTCAGGGGTAGCATCGGTCGGACGGATCTGCCGGGTGGGGACCATGCTTTGCTATTGCGCAGCATCCTGGAGCGGCTTTGGCCCCTGCCGGATGAAACGGTCGTTTATCCGGGGCATGGTGAGCCCACGACGATCGGGTGGGAGAGAAAACATAATCCTTTCTTAACCTAGGTTGGTTCTTGGATTGGGGTCACGCGGTTCGTGGTTCCAGATATTTCCCGATGTAGGGCAGGCGGCGGAATTCCTTTCGTTCGACGCGCAGGATGAAGAGGATGTAGGCTCCCATCAGGATTGTCGCGACGGTGAGGCGGTAGATGAGGGAATGCGAGAACGTGCAGAGGCCCAGATAGGCAAAATAGACCAACAGCACGATTACCATATAGGCCAGCAGCTTCCGCCAGGCGTAAGGAACGGGATATACTTTTTGTCCCCAGATATACGATATGACCATCATGCTCCCGTAGCAGAAGAAGGTAGCCCAGGCGGATGCCATATACCCGAAAACCGGAATAAAGATGTAGTTCACGATCAGGGTGATGGCCGCTCCGATGAGTGTGATGTAGGCGCCGGATCGGGTATGTTCGGCCGATAGCTTGTACCAGATGGAGAGGTTATAGTAGATACCCACGAAGATATTGGCGTAAAGCAGGATGGGCACGATCTTCAAGCCGACCCACATGCTGGGGTCCTGGATGAAATATTTCAGGACATCGAGATAGAGCATCACGAAAAGGAAGATTCCGCAAACCAGGATGACAAAGAATTTCATCACCCGTGCATAGGTTCGTTGCGCTGACTCCTGGATGCTTTCCCGGAAGAAGAAGGGCTCGGCTCCCATCCGGAATGCCTGCACGAAGACTGTAATCAACAGCGAAAGCCGGTAGCAAGCACTGTAGATGCCGACCTGGTAGACGGCGTAGCTGTTGGCATGGGGAAGTCGCCAGTCCAACATGATCCGGTCGAAGACTTCATTGATCATCCCACCGACGCCTGCAACGGTAAGGGGCAGCGAGTAGACCATCACCTCCCGCCAAAGGGGGCGATCGAAGGTCCAGCGGAAACCTTTCAACAGCGGGGACAGCATCGTCAACTGGTAGACGTTCTGGATGACATTAGCCAGGAGGACATAGCCCACAGGGCCAAAAGCGGGCAGGTAAATAAAAGCGATGATACTATTGGGGTGGGTCTTCAGCAGACGCGGGCAGAGCGACAGAAAAAAGAAGACGAGGCCGACATAGAGGATAATGCCCGAGATGCGGATGAAGGCAAATTTTCGTGGCCGGCCTTCGTGCCGCAGGCGGGCAAAGGGAAGGGCGGAGAGGACGTCGAGTGCGATCATCATGGCACTAAGCGTAATATAGCCCGGGTGGTTCGCTACATCCAACGCCTTTGCCATCGGCGCCCGGAAAAAAATAATGACGGCGGTGATGACGGCAGTGCTGGAAAAGAGGGAGATCAGCAGGGTCGAATAGAGGGTACGTGGCGTCTCCTTCTTCACGATAAACCGGAAATAGGCGTAGTCCAGGCCGAAAAGCGCGCCCATATTGATAAAGGAGAAAGCAGAATAGACAAGGGTCATCTTACCGAAGTCGGGTGAACCTCTGAACTCCGCGGTGAGGTAAGGAGTCAGCAGTTGAACAAAGAACTTGGCGAAAATGGAGGACGCCCCGTACCAGATCGTTTCGCTTGCTAATTTCTTGATACTACTCAAAGTATGTCGGATTCTGAGATGAGGTGATGTTTCAATGCAAAAATAACTACACCGGCCGTATTCTTGACCTCCATTTTTTCGAGGATGCGGGTACGGTAGCCCTCCACCGTGCGCTTGCTGATAAAGAGCAGGTCCCCGATCTCCTGGGCGGTATGCTGGCGGCAGATCAGGCGGACGATCTCCTTTTCCCGGTCGGTAAATATGGGCTCCTGCAACTTCCGGTGCGCGTCGAACTTGCTTTTCACGATAAGGGAAGCGAGCTGGGCAGTCGTGTGCTTGCAATAGTAGATATTACCCTCATAAACGGTCAGGATGGCTTCGAGGATCTCTTTCTTGTCGGCGTTCTTCAGCAGGTATCCTTTTGCGCCGGCCTCCAGCATATCCACGATCAGCGCCTCTTCATCGAACATGGATAGTGCGATGATCTTCAGATTGGGATGACGCTGGAGCAGGATCTTGGCGGCTGCGATCCCACTGAGGCGGGGCATTTTGATGTCGGTGAGCACGATATCCGGCTGGGTATCTGCGACCAGCCGGAGTAACTCTTCGCCGTCGGCCGCCTGACCCGTCAGAACGACAGTATCCTGTTTGGATAGCATGAGGGCTAAACCGTCCCGGAAGATCTCGTGGTCGTCGGCAATAACCAGCCGGATAGTTCTATTCATCCCAAAATATAGCTTAAACCGGAATCTTAATAAAATAATTCGTGCCGAGCCCGGGTGCGGACTCCAGGGTAAGGATGCCATTGAGGATCTCGCATCGACTTTCGAGACTGCGGAGGCCCAGGCCTTGCGAGGCAGTCATTGCTTTGTCTTTGTCGAATCCCTTGCCGTCATCCTTGGTCAGGCAGAGCAGATGGCCATTTTCTTCGCTGAAGCCAATCTGCAGGTTGCTGGCCTGCGCATGTTTGATGGTGTTATGTACGATCTCCTGGATCATCCGGAAGATGTGGATCTCCTTCTCTTTGGGGACGCTGATCTCCTTGACGATATACAGCTGGATGTTGACCGTTTGTTTGCCCTTCACCTGCTGGATGAACTCCCGGACTGCTTCGATGAGACCCTTCCGTTCGAGGGTATTGGGCAGGAGGTCATGGGAAATGCGGCGCATGCTGCCAATGATCTCGTCCAGATAACCCGCCGTCTTGTCAAGGATCTCCCGGTCGGCGGAGGTTTCGATGTCGACGCTGCTGATATTTAGCTTTACCGCGGACAGCAGGGGTCCGAGGCTGTCATGGAGGTCTCCCGCAATTCTTTTGCGTTCGTTTTCCCGGATGGTGATTTCGGCAAAGATCTTCTCACGCTGCAATCGCATATACCGGCGGTGATACCGGATGATGGATACGAAGAAATAGACAATTATAATAGTAATAATCAGCGATACCAGCAGCGTGATATAAAGGATTCTATTTTCCATGACTACCCCGATGCTTTCCCGTTTTGCCGGCCGGGGCCGGCACGACCACTTACCAGAGCGTTAACTTCTTGGGGGGAGGTATCCGCAGGAAAGCAATAGCAAAAATAATGTTTGTCAGGGCATTAATGTAACCGAAGAGCGAGATTATCCTAGTGGTAATATAGGTTTCTCCCGTAGAACTGCTTTGGTAGGCCCATTCATAGACAATATCATATATAAAATATATAATAAATCCGATGCAGATCAGGAATTCCGGGTGACCAAGCAAATTGCGATTATCATGGGTGATCATGAAATTGATCTTATTGACGCTGAACAGCACGACAAGCGCGCCGTACAATATGCGGAAATACGGCGAGAAATTGCTCATTTGTCCGATAATCAGGTTCTCCGTTATCCAAACGAGGCAAGGAAGCACCAGGACAGTATACGCCAGCAATGGGCGGGCCCGCAAAGATCCCCAGGCCCTGAACTGCCAGAAAATGAGAATCCACTCCAGGAGCGCGTAGACGTTGCTCACTTCGGCATTGCTGATCGTTTTATGGATCAGGTAGGCGCTGGCCAATTCGGTCGCCAGTCCGACCAGCAACAAAATAAAAAGGGGCTGATATCTTTTGCCTATCCTGCCAAAGCGTACCAGCCCCGCGATAATGGGTAAGACAACAAAGAGGCTATTAAGAAATATCAGGAATGTCTTCATAGACTAGTTGAGACCGCTGCTATCATTGCCGCAGGCAGTCGGACAACGCTGGCCGTTCTGAAGCGCCTGTCCGTCACCAACTGTCAGGGCTTCGACATGAACGCCTTGCTGCGGTTTGTTGTTAAAGTCCACATAGTGCCTGACAATATCGTTCCCATTTGAGTCATAGGGCACCAGGATCTCGCGAATCTTTCCATTGGGGTCGCGCCCATAGTAGATTCGGATGCCATAGACGGGTCCCGAGGAGTCGGTTTGCCTGAGCAACTCCCGAAAGACATCGGAGGGAAAGGCTTCGGCGTGGCCGAAGTCCATCGAATCCCTGAAAAAGGGTACTTTTTGCATGCTGTCGAGCGCGGCCCTAAAACTGGCTGTCATTTGATCTGCCTGCCCGATCGTAATGACGTGATTTCTGACGGTGTCAACATTGATCGCGCCGCCACCCTCACGTCCGCCCTGGTTACAGGACATTAAATGGAGGATCGATCCCGTGATCAGCAATAAGAAGAAAGCCTGGAAGAACCTTGTCGGTTTAAGGATTTTGCTCATAAGAATTGCTTTAGGTGAAAAGTCAGATGATTGGTTAGCAAAATACTATTTCCGGTCATACCGAGTAATACGTATATATTCCTAAATAAATCGGTATAAATACCTATGGTTTTTGCGTAGGAGTTCGCTTGAAAAGCTGAAAGGCAGGGCTGACCTTTGCTTACTCCCAAACCCCCCTCTCCGGGATCAAATACCATCAACCATTAAACATTTGACAGTAGATTCCGCCGAAAGGCAGGGTCTACTGTTATTCTTCTGCGTCCCGGAACCGCTTTCTTCCTTCTTTTATCCCAGCCTGTCGCCTCTTGCCCCCGATTCGCTTTTCTTTGGATGCCACGGTAGGCCGGGTGGGGATCCGTTTTTTTTCCTTTTTTAGACCCCGCCGGATCAGGTCTTCCATCTTCCGGACCACCTCCGCCTTGTTAGACAGCTGGGTCCGGTGCTCTTGCGACCTCACCCGGAGCATCCCATCCGCATCGATCCGCGCGGCCAGCTTCTTCTCCAGCAGCGCCTTTTCTGCCGCCGTGAAGAGGGCGGAATCCCGGATGGAGAAATAGCCTTCCACCATCGTCTCCACCTTATTGACGTTTTGGCCGCCCTTGCCGCCGCTGCGGGCGGTCCGGAAAATAATTTCTTTTATAATCTCCAGCTTCATATTATTTTCGGCCCGGGCGGCCCCTGGCCAAAGTGGTCCGGGAATTGCAAAGGTATCCGCGCCGGCATCGAATGTACGCATTAACCGAATGAAACGAATAACAAAGGATCTGTTCTTCCGTGTTCTCCCTCACCTCATTGCCCTCCTTGTTTTCGCAGGGATAGCCTATCTATACTGCCGACCCGCCTTTCAGGACAAGGTACTGTCCCAGGAAGACGTGATGGAATGGCAGGGGATGGCCCACAGTTCCTTCCAATACAAGGAGACACACGGTCATTTTCCGCTGTGGACCAATAGCATGTTCAGCGGTATGCCGGCTTTCCAGATTGCCATGGATTCCCAATCGGTAGGCCTTCCGGGGTACTTCTACGGCCTGCTGACCCTTTACTTCTCGAAACCGGCCAGCTTTTTCTTTATGGCCTGTGTCTGCTTTTATTTCCTCTCGATCGTTCTCCGGGTCAATCCCTATATCGGGATGATCGGGGCGCTGGCTTATGCTTATGCGACCTATAATGCAGTGATCGTCTCGGTAGGTCATGATACAAAGATGCAGTCGATCGCCATCCTGCCGGGCGTTATCGGCGCCCTGATCCTGATCTGCGAAAGGCGGTATTGGCTGGGGATGTTGCTGCTGGCATTGTTCACTGCGCTCCTGGTATCCTTCAACCACGTGCAGATCATTTACTATACCATGATCATTTCGGGGGGGCTGCTGCTGGGCTATCTGATCCCCTGGATCCGTGCCGGCGAGAAGCGTCGTGCTATCCGGGTGGTCGCTCTGACGTCAGGGGCGGCGGTCGTGGGTGTTCTCTGCAACGCCGTGGTGCTGTTCACGACCTACGATTCCTCCAGGGAAACCATCCGCGCCGGCAGCGAGCTGGCGGCAGACGCGGGGGCAGGGGGAAGGTCAGGGCAAAGCGGGTTGAGCGATTCAGCGGCATTCGAGTTCAGTATGTACCGGTCGGAGCCGCTCGTAATGCTTGTCCCCGATATCTATGGCGGCAGCACGGAACTAGAATATCCGCCACAACAGTCCAAAGCCGTCCGGGTGCTAAATTCCATGCCTCCCGACCTCTCTTCCGGGATCAGGCCGGATGGTCCCCGCTATTACTGGGGAGGGGTTGGAAAGTTCTTCGCGGGACCGCCTTATGCAGGAGCTATTATTGTGTTACTGGCGATTATTGGGTTCTTCGTATTGGATGGCCGGCACAAATGGTGGATAATGGCGGTTTGCGCGCTGACGATTGCGATGAGCTGGGGCGCTTACTTCTATGGCTTCAATTCTTTTCTGTTGCGGTGGCTCCCGCTGTACAACAAGTTCAGGGCACCCAGCATGATCCTTGTAGTTCCAACCTTCCTCTTCTGTATGCTGGCTACGCTGACCCTGGACAAGATTCTCAGGATGGAGGACCGGGCGTCACTCCGGCGCCGGTATCGGCTGGGGGTATTGGCCATGGGCGGCATCTTCCTGTTTCTGATCGGGATGTATTTCCACTGCCACTATTCCAGCCAATGGGAAGCGGATCTCGAAAAGACCGCGGCCGACCGCGGCAGTTCTGCTATCGGATATATGGAAGACTTCGTACAGGCTCTCCGTGCGGACCGCAAATCGCTTTTTGGTGAAAGCCTGATCAGGTCTCTGGGCTTTGCCATGGCTGCAGTATTGGTGGTCGGCCTTTATATCCGCGGGAAGGTTCGTCCCGCCTTTCTGATGGCGGTCATGGGCGTGCTGATCTTCGCCGATGTCATGGCGATCGATCTGAGGTACCTCAATGAGAATAATTACATGGAACGGGATGACTATCAGGAGAATTTCGAAGCCACCAGGGCAGACAGGCAGATCCAGGAAGATAAGGGTTACTTCCGTGTCCTCGATCTGCGGGACAGCCTTTCCAATTCTCTCACGTATGGTGCTATGACGGCCTATTTTCATCTGTCGATTGGCGGCTATCATGCCGCAAAGTTGAGCATTTACGAAGACCTGATCAACCGGCAGCTCTATAATTTCCCCAATTGCGGACCGGTGATCAATATGCTGAATACGAAGTATATCATCAAGCCCGGCAGGACGGCGGGTGATTCGGTGCTGGAGAACAAGGGTACGCTTGGACCCGTCTGGTTTGTCCGCGGGGTGCGGTTCGGGGCCTCATCAAACGATGTCATGAATGCGCTGACGCATTTCGATCCGAAGGACACCGCGATCGTCTTTTCGGCCGACAGTGGCCGGGTGAAATGGAGCACCACCGGCGACTCCATGGGGACGATCTCGCTGGTGAAGAACGATAATGACGAGATCACCTACCTGTCGCAGGCGCCGGGACAGCGCTTCGCTGTCTTTAGTGAGGTTTATTACAACCGGGGCTGGCGGGCGTGGATCGATGACCATGAGGCGCCGATCATCCGGACCAATTATGTATTACGGGGTTTGTCTGTTCCGGCGGGGCGACATGTGATCCGTTTCTTTTTCCGGCCGCTGTCCTACTATCTCGGCCGGCAGGTGCAATGGATGGCGAACATTGTCTTTGTGTTGCTGATCGCGGGAACGGTCATTGCCGCGGTGCAGGAGTACCGGCGGATGCCCCGGCCTTATTCCTATATTTACCCTAAAAATGCGGGTCGTTATTCAACGAGTAAGTAATGCGGGCGTGACCATCCATGGCCAGGTACGGGCGGCTATCCGCGGCGGGCTATTGGTGCTGGTCGGCATTGAAGATGCGGATACTGCTGATGATGCGGTCTGGCTGGCGGGAAAGATCGTCAATCTGCGCATCTTTAACGATGAGGATGGAGTGATGAACCGTTCCGTGAAGGAATCCGGCGGGGATATTTTGCTGATCAGCCAATTCACGTTGCACGCCGCAACGAAGAAGGGGAACCGTCCTTCCTATATCCGGGCAAGCAAGCCGGAATATGCGATCCCGCTGTACCGGCAAATGATCGATCGTCTTGGGGAGGAATTGGGGAGGCCGGTCTCAACCGGGGAATTTGGCGCGGACATGAAGGTCGAGCTGGTCAACGATGGGCCGGTCACGATCTGGATCGACAGTAAGAATCGGGAGTAACGAATTTTATTTTATCTCAAATTTGTACCCCATCCCATAAAGTGATCGGATATAATCACTGCATCCCGCCTGATGCAGTTTCCGCTTCAGGTTCTTCATATGGGAATAGATGAAGTCGAGATTGTCATAGCTCATAGCCTGTTCGCCGGAGAGATGCTCCGCGATGGCATTCTTTGAAATAACCCTGTTTTTGTTGGAGGCGAGATAGAGTAAAAGATCATACTCTTTACGTGTGAGGTCGATCGGCTCGCGTCCGACGGTGACGGTCTTTCCGATCAGATCGATCACGAGCTCATTAAGTACCAATGTTCTGTTGCCCTCGAACCGCCGCCTCCGGATAACCGCTGCAATGCGTGCATTCAGCTCGGGCAGGTGGAATGGTTTGCTGAGATAATCATCGGCGCCCATATTGAGCCCATCGATCTTGTCGTCAATGGAATTCCTGGCGGAAATAATGATCACGCCATCCGTTTTATTGTTGGCCTTCAATTCCTTGAGCACACTCAGGCCGTTGCCATCCGGCAGGGAGATATCCAGCAGGATGCAGTCGTAGTCGAACAGGTCAATCTTCTCGAGGGCGGACCGGCAGTCACTGGCCAGTTCGCAAAGGTAGTTCTCCCCCTTCAGATAGGTGGCCATACTCTGAGCCAGGTCTTGCTCATCTTCGACGATCAGAATTTTCATCGCGGTAAAACTATGGGGCTATTCTGGAGGGATTCTGTAAAGTATTACATAATATGAAGATATATTAGGTTGATGACTGTCAACTGAAGGCAAACAGGGTACTGATGACCGGGGAGGCCCGGACATTTTTGAAAGCGGAAATCCTGCTATAACAGGAAAGATCAGCCCTGCGGTTGGGACTGATCGAAGTCGAAATTAGGGTTCTGTGCCGCACGGAATGCTACCGGGTCACCATAAGGGCCGAGATAGGTTGCCGTTCCAAAGCCAAGGATCGGGTAAAAGATAAAACCCAGCAACACCAATCCCACGGTGAATCCTTCATCTTTGCCAAAGCTTTTCGAGATCATGTTGGCCAGCCAGACAGCGTATACGATGTTCACGATCGGGATGAGCATCAGGAGCACCCACCATCCGGGTTTGCCGCCGATCTTGCACATAATATACGTATTGTAGATAGGAATGATCGCTGCCCAGCCGGGTTGGGCGGCTTTTTCGAACATCTTCCAAAATCCGGCGATAATCAGAACAACGAGCGCAAGCTCAAAAATACCCAGCAATAGTAGGCCCATAATGGTTTGAGTTTAGTAATGGCTAAATATAGTTTTGTTTTTGCATAGTTGCAATAGGCAATTTTTTTCGACATTTATCGGAAAATACTGGCTTTCAAGATGAGTGAAAATTCAATCGGCCGCGCGTTGTCCATCCGCGAAGCGCAGGAGCTCGTCGACACCTGGATCCGCGCTACGGCCGCGGGCTATTTTGACGAGCTGACAAATATGGCCATTCTGACCGAAGAAGTGGGGGAAGTGGCGCGGGTCATGAGCAGGACGTATGGGCGGCAGTCCTTCAAAGATTCGGACAGAGGCAAGGATCTTGGCGATGAATTGGCCGATGTTCTCTGGGTCCTCCTCTGCCTGGCCAACCAGACCGGCATCGATCTCACGGCGGCGCTGGAACGGAATTTTGTAAAAAAGAATCTGCGGGATATTGACCGGCATATTTCCCCCCCGTAACATATCTTTGCCGCCATGGCTAATGACAACAGCAGGTTTCAGGCGATCATTTCGCATTGTAAAGAGTATGGATTTATTTTTCCTTCCAGCGAGATCTATGAGGGGCTAAGTGCGGTTTATGACTATGGCCAGTATGGCAGCGAATTGAAAAAGAATATCAAGGACCATTGGTGGAAGAGCATGACGCAATTGCAGGAAAATATCGTCGGGATCGATGCTGCAATTTTTATGCATCCCACGACCTGGAAGGCCAGCGGGCATGTGGACGGGTTCAGTGATCCGATGATCGATAACAAAGATTCCAAAAAGCGTTACCGGGTGGATCATCTTCTCGAGGCCCGTGCCGAAGAACTGGAGAAGGAAGGCAAAAAGGCGGAGGCTGACGCTTTGCTAACAGAAATGGACCGGCTGCTGGTGGCTGAAGATTTTCCTGCGTTAAAAACAATGATCGAAGATCAGAAGATCAAGTGCGGGGTCAGCGGTACATCACATTGGACCGAGATCCGGCAATTTAATCTCATGTTCTCCACGCAGTTGGGCAGTGTATCGGAAGAGGCCAGCGAGATTTATCTGCGGCCGGAGACGGCACAGGGTATTTTTGTGAATTTCCTGAATGTGCAGAAGACCGGCCGGATGAAAATCCCTTTCGGGATCGCCCAGATCGGAAAGGCTTTCCGGAATGAGATCGTTGCCAGGCAGTTCATCTTCCGGATGCGGGAGTTTGAGCAAATGGAGATGCAATTCTTTATCCGGCCCGGCACGGAGGACGAATGGTATTCCTACTGGAAGGAAGCCAGGATACAATGGCACCTGGGACTGGGTATTCCAAGGGAAAAATATCGGTTCCACGATCATTCCAAACTTGCCTTCTATGCGAAGGCGGCCTGCGATATTGAATATGAATTCCCGTTTGGTTTCAAAGAGGTGGAAGGGATCCATTCGCGAACCAACCATGACCTGAGCCGCCACCAGGAATTTAGCAAAAAGAAGATGCAGTATTTCGATCCGGAGATCAACCAGAGTTATATCCCTTTTGTCATCGAGACTTCTATCGGTCTGGACCGGACGATCCTCATGGTATTGAGCGAGGCATATGCGGAGGAGGAGGTCGGCACATCCGAGAAACCTGACAGCCGGGTGGTATTGAGGTTCCCGCCGCGCCTGGCACCCATCAAACTGGCGGTTTTACCATTGACAAAAAAGGATGGGTTGCCGGAGATCGGCCGGGAGATCATGGACATGTGCAAACCTAAATTCCGCTGCTTCTATGAAGAAAAAGATACGATCGGGAAACGTTACCGGCGCATGGACGCCATCGGTACACCCTACTGTGTGACAATAGATCATCAAACAAAAGAGGATCAGACAGTTACGATCCGATATCGGGATAGTATGGCCCAGGAAAGGATCTCTGTTGTCGAGGTTCCCGGCTATGTCGCACGGCAGATCGGAGACTAAAAAAATTTACAAAAAATAAAAACACATACTTATTGTCTGTTCCGGGTTTTGTATCATTTTATTGTTATATTTGAAAGCGGATCAAGCTTTTGAATCTTCCCGTCCACTATCCCCTGAAAGCAATTGTTGCTACCCCGTTTTAGCTTAGTGCCCGTCTTCGTTTCAAGTACCATTAAATTGTTAACAACAACCTTAAATTGTTAAACTAAATGTCAGTCACATTTGATGTTGTCATTAATCCGGTTATCCTGTTGGGGGCTGTGATTGCGGGAGGAGTGTTTGGATACCTCATTTTTAAAATCAGTTTGAACAAAAGCAAGACCAGAATTCAGCAGTTAGAGAAAGAATTGATGACGTGCAACGAAGAAACGCTGGAGGCACAGCGGGCATATGTCTTGCTTGAAAGTAAACTCAAGGATCAGCAGGAGACCATTCCGGTCATTCCGCTGAAGATAAATGGAAAGGAAAGCTCCAAGGAAAAAGCTTCCAAATAAATAGCCGGCCCGGCTCCGGGGCCCCACCCGATAAGGGCTCGATATAATTACCCGTATAATTCCTGGTGGATCGATTTTCGCTCATAGCCAAGCGTCGTGATGCGCTGTTTGGCTTCGTCGATCATATTTTTCCAGCCGCAGAGGAAGAAATAGGCAGGCTGTTTACTGCTGCACAATTCTTCATAGACTGGATGGACATATCCGGTGCGGATCAGCGGGCCGTCGGAACAGACCGTCTCCCGTGAGAAGGTAGGGATATATTGAAAACGGGGGATCCGTTCGGCAAGTTCCGTCATTTCTTTCCGGTAAAGTGCGTCTTCCAGTTTCCGACACCCAAAAATGAGGTAGATATCCTGGTGCGGCACATTGTGGTCCAGGATATAGTGGGCCATGCTCCGGAACGGCGCAATCCCCGTACCGGTGCAGATCATGAACAGGTCCCTTTCGATCGGCTCGGGCAGTGTGAAGACGCCCTGGGGGCCTCGCAACGTGAGCTGGCTTCCCACCGTAATGTGATTGAACAGATAGGTGGTCCCCGCGCCGCCTTCGAGGAATACGATAACCAGTTCGATGACATTCGTGCCATCCGGCCAGGAGGCGATAGAGTAGCTGCGAATGCGTTTGGCCGGCTTTTCGTGAATGGGGAGATCGAGCGTTACGAATTGGCCGGGCTCAAAGTCAAAGGATTCAAGTTCCGGGATTTGGATCCAGAATCTGCGGGTCATTACCGCCTCCTGTTCGATACGGATGACCGTACCTGTTCTCCATGGTTGTAGCATAATAAAAGATCGGCGCGGCGAAGCCGCGCCGATCGAAAAGATATTCTTTAATGTTTGATCAATATCTTGTTCTCATAGGTACTTCCGCCGTGGACGACCTTCAGGACGTAGATACCCGCTGCCAGGTGCACCACATCGATCTGTCCCGAGAAGTAACCGGAGAAATTCCCCAATTGCTGTTCATAGACCCGCTGCCCGATCATGTTATAGATCTCCACCGCCGTATTGTCAGCCGAGTTGAAGAGGAACTGCAGCTGGAATGAGCCGTCGCTCGGATTGGGCGAGACCGTGACCGGATTACCGGTAGTCTGATAAGGAAGGATGTTGGACATCAGCTGGCAGCCGGTGAGCGGGTCGGTAACCACGGTATAGTATGTTCCCGCCAGCTGGGCGGTATAGTTGACTCCCGTCGCGCCGCTGATCGCCGAATCGTGAAGATACCACTGGTTGCCACTGTCAGCAGTGCTGGTAAAGACAGGTCCCACCGCCGAGATCTGTGGCGCCGCTTCAGTGGTGGCGTTGACGGCCGTCCGGGGGCCGGGGCACTCATCGAGCATTAGCCCTATATCGTACATCGGGAAATAATACCCCTGATCGAATGTCGTATCCGTCGGAACGTTGGGATTGTACTTATTGGAATTGCCGGTGATCGAGAAGACGCCGGGGATGGAGATCGGGTAAGGATTGGAGACAATATTCGAGTTTAGGAACAGATTGGCCCCGTTATAACATTCCGCGATCAGGATATAGCTGCCGGGATTCGGGATGGGCAGGTTGAGATAGTAGATGCCGCCCGTGTCGGTCATTTGCCCCTGATTTACAGCGACCCGTCCTTGCTGGGGGTTTGGGCTGGATGCATATACATTGAGCATGACGCTGTCGATCGGATAGTAGGAATACCCTTGCGAATTGAAGCTAGCCAGCGAGGCCAGTGTGAAGACAACTGTTCCCGAATAGGCGGTATAAAGTCTTGCGCTCTGGATCGTCAGGGGTACACTGGTGGTGAATTCGACAAATTGGCCGCCGAACGGATAATAGAAGCCCGGGCTGGCCGACGGCGGCGCGAGGGTCAGCGCGTTTGCAGGACCGCCCTTCGAAGTGAGGCTGTTCAATGCGACATAATAGGTCTGTTTGATGTCCGTCGTGCGGGTATTGCTTCCGGCTGCGATCGGCGTCGTGCCGGTTTGGCTGTCATACCACAGCACGACATCGTCTCCGGTGGAATTTGCCTTGAGCTGGACACTGGTAGCATTGTTGCCGCAGACGGTGGCTGAACCGGTCACGCTTGCTCCGGCGGCGTTGGCGGTTATGGTGGTCACATTGCTGTCGTTTGACGGATTGAGGTCGCCGCTTAGCGACGTATAGCTGCTAAACGTATAGCTGGCGCCAGGGGTAAGCTGAAGGTTCGCGCTATAGGAGAAAACCACATCGCTATCCACTGGAATGCTATCCCGGCAGGTTGTGTTGAACGTTGCAATAACATTTCCATTCTGTGTAACGACTGTAGTTACCGGGACCGTCCACTGGGTGACTGTACCGTAGTTATGAATACGGACGGCGATCAGTGTCGAATCGTTCGGACACGTCGTCAGGCTGGGATTTTCAAGATCGGCAATCCCGACGTCGGTTGACGGATTGGTGAATGTCACCCGATAGTCCTGGGTTTCGCCGGCGCCATACGTACCGCAAGGGGAGACGGCCGAGGGGATGCTGGTTTCCTGGGCAATCACCCGCATGCGGGCAAAGCCTCCGACCACCGCAGTCGTGGGCACGGCGATGTTGCCGTTGAAGGTGCCACCCGGTCCGGCCGCACTCTGGGCCGCCAGCTCATTCGGTTCGAACGTTCCGTCATTGTTAAAGTCAATATACACGGAAATGATCCGGGTATTGTTGGTGCTGTTGCAGCTGCTGTTTGCGATGGAGATCGGAACGGTCTGACCGACGGGCAGATTGGCCGGTGTCAAGGCTGTATAGTCGGTATAGGTGCGGCAGGTATTCGGCGGCGGCGTATTCGTAAGGTTGCTCAGTGTAATGTTGTCGATGCTGGCACCGCTCGCGATGGATGCCGACGTACAAGCCGCAGTCCCGCCCGCGCCGCTGATCATCAGGGAGTAATTCTGGGATCCGCCCTTGAGAGTGTTCTTGTGCGTGATCGTGATCGTATAGCTTCTGCCGGGGATGAGGCTGTCGCTAAGCTCCACCTTCTCCTCGTTATCGCGGAAATTGTCGCTCTTGATGGCCGGGGCGCCGGGATTGAGCGGGTTGAGGGTCCACGGCATATAGATGGCGCCGGTTGTGTTATCCTTAATCCGCAGGTCCAGGTCATTGGTCAGCTTGAGCGTATTGTCCTTGAAATTACGTTCGTTCGCCGGAATATTGGCGGGCACAGCCGGCGGATCGGTCCAGCAAATGGTGGCACTGACGGGCATTTTGCCGCTGGCGGTGATGGTCCAGGTCTCGCTGTCTTTTGTCCCCTGGGTTAGGCTGCTTTCGTGGATCTGCTGAACCTGGTCGGTATTGTCGGATGTGATGACTGCCGCGGCTTTTGCGATGTCGACCAGCCCCCATCCGAACACATAATCGGGCCCCGGGCTATTACCGGCTTCATCGGATGTATGGATCAACAATCCCTTCAGCGTGGCGGAGCGCATAAAGACGGTGTGCAGTTGGGAATAGTATTGTTGGAGCAGCATAGAGGAGCCGGTAATGGCCGGTGTCGCCATGGATGTGCCGCTGTAAATGTCGTAGGCATCGTCAGCAGTAGAGATACTCGAAAGCACGTTCACGCCGTCGGCTACGAAGTCCGGTTTGATCCGACCGTCACCGGTAGGCCCGAGGCTGGAAAAGCTGGCGAGCACGACATCGGATGGTTTGGAGTAGCCGCCGGGGATGGGGAGGACCGCGCCGACAGTTGCGATATTCTTGGCATTGCCGTAAGTCGGGATGGTCATGAAACCGGCGTTGCTGCTGATACTGGAGGCCGAACCAAAAGCCGGGCGCGGCCCGGCGTTGTAGAGACCGCCCTGGGCATTATACCGGTAATAACTCGTCCCAGCGGGCGGCCCGGTGTCGCCGCGATTATTGCCGCCTGCCTTACAGATCAGGTAATAAATATTTGCATAAGCAATGGAGTCCCACTGTTGCGACTCCTGTTCATACAGCCCAAAACTGATGTCCACCGTATCTCCCGGATTCCCGAACCAATCCCATTGGTTTGGATTGGTGGCATCGGGGTTCCAGCCCGCAACTGTGGCATAGGAATGGTTGGAGAGCAGCAGACCCTGTTGAGCGGCCGCGCCCATTTTGACGACATCATTGTCGAAATTGAAGCATTGCAGGAGTTGTTCACCATAGGCCATCCCTTTGGCCGCCGGGTTCACCCCAGCGGCGATCATCGTACCCGAGACGTGCGTCGAGTGGTCGCTGAGCGTGGGAAAATTATCTACCTGGATCACGCGGCCGGTCAGCTCGACGTGCGTGGGCCGGACGAGGCCCTCATCCCAAATGGCGATCTTACCTTTGAGATTCGCGGCGGAGCCATTTAGGGTGAGACCAAGCCTGGCACCCGGATACAATTGGCTGGCGCCGATCGTGGCGGCGGAAATGATATTGTCGACAGTTGCGATATAGGAGGGTCTGCCAAAGTTGTCGATACCGTGCAGGTAGAGGTTGTGACCTTTTTTGCTGGGGATTACGAGCGGCCAGCCTTTCTCGAGTGCGGTCCGGATCAGTTGCTGCTGCTGGGGTTGGCTCTTTGTCATCGCGGCCTGGACGGCCGATTTAACAAGGTTGATATCGGTCGCGGGCACCGGATTTGCGGGATGATTCTGGGCACGGGCGGCTGGTCCGGCGAGTACGAAAAAGGCTAAGGTTATGGGTAGGATGAGTAAGGACGGGACCTTGCTTCGGTTCATAAGCGTGTTTTATATACTTTTTCTAAAATTACAGTTTTTATGGACTTTTCAGCTTTAATTATCGTCGCGGTATTGACCGTCTGTCCTCACGGAGCGCCCTCTCAAACGTCCGGGATCGAAGGCAAAGTATATCTCGTATCCGGCAACCGGATGCCTTCACCTCCCCGCCGTCCGGGCGACACGGTCCGCCCGTCCGCGGGAGGCCCGGGAGTAAGAGGTACGGTCTGTGTCTACGAACTGACGAATGATAGCCAGGTCATCCGGCAGGGGACTTCTCCATATTATCAGGCGATCCATACCCGGCTGGTCCGACAAGTCGATACAGATGACAAGGGAAACTTCATTATCCCGCTCCCTCCGGGGACTTACTCTGTTTTCACGAAGAATGGAAACTTGTTCTATGCCACCCGCAGGGATGAACAGAACAACATCGCGCCCGTAAAAGTCCTACCAGGGAAGATGACCCGGGTAGATTGCAGCGTAGAGTCCAATCAAAAGGTGGTTTACTAGGAACTTACGTGAATTTGAAGGCATCGGTTGCTTAAGGGTTTGCGGTATCGAGGCGCCGGGTGGGGATGACGGAGTTTTTCGTATATTTGCAGTCTGGATGAACAGTGAGGCGCTTCTCGGATCGTTCGTACACTCACCCCGCCTTTTTCAGTTGGCGGACAGGCTTTTATTGTCCACGCCGCAGCGGATCGCCTGTGGGAATCTTCATGGTAGTTCCCCTGCTTTCGTTCTCAGCGCCATCTTTCAGCATGATGCCACCCGGCAGCTCAATCACCTGGTCGTGTGTGAAGATGCGGAGGCCGCGGCCTATTTCCACAACACCGTTGAGTCCCTTACGAGCGCATTGGATCTATTCTATTTCCCTTCTTCCTTTAAGAATAAGAAGAACTACCGGCTTTTGAACAGTAGCCATGTCATGCTCCGGACCGAAGCGCTTACCCGTCTTACGGCGGCCAGAGGAACGGGAAAAAAGTCTATTATCACCTATCCGGAAGCCCTTTTTGAAAAAGTAGTTTTGCCCTCCACCCTGTCCGGCAATATCATCTCGATCAAGGCCGGCGATACGCTGGATCTGAACGGGCTGTTGGGTACGCTGGTCGATAAAGGTTTTGAGCGTAGTGATTTCGTCTATGAACCGGGACAGTTCGCCCTCCGTGGCGGCATCCTCGATATCTATTCCTTTGGTAATGAGAAACCCTACCGGGTCGAATTGTTCGGCAACGATGTCGACTCGATCCGCATCTTCGACCCCGAGACCCAGATGAGCGAACGCAAGCTCTTACAGGTCAATATCATTCCAAACGTCGATAACCGCCCGGACAGCGGCGAGAAGATTTCCCTGCTCCAGTTCCTGCCCGAGAATACTGTGATCTGGCTCCGGGACTGGGTCTTCACCAGGGAAAGGCTGATCATCCAGGAAGAAGAGCTGAATGGGTATCTTCGCGCCGTTGAAACCTTCAAAGTCGCCCCCGCAGGCAGCGGCCCGCGGCCGGCTCGCGGAGCCCGATTGGAGGAGGAAGAGGAAGACAAGATGGAGAAAGGGTCGATCACCCGCGATGAATTTGTGACGGCAGCCCAGGTGGAGGGCGAGCTGGCGCGTTTTCATCTCGTTGAATTCGGCCCCTCTGGAGGTTCGCGGGCAGACGGTGCAGGTCTTCCCGGGGGTGCCACCCCGTTTTTGATTGAATTCCACACCCGCCCCCAGCCCGCCTTCAACCGTCAGTTTGACCTTTTGATAAAGGATCTCAAGTCCTGGGAGAATAGGAAGTATACGCTTTGTCTCTTTGCGGAGAATCCCCGCCAGCTCGAACGGTTGCGCACTATTTTCGAGGACCTGAAGGCGGAAGTGACCTTCAATCCGATCCCGCATTCCATCCATGAAGGATTCATCGAAGAGGACCTGAAGATCGTCTGTTATACCGATCACCAGATCTTCCAGCGGTATCACAAGTACAAGGTCAAACAGGCCTATAACAAGAACAAGGCGATTACGCTCCGCACGCTGCGGGAATTGCAGCCTGGCGACTATGTCACGCATATCGATCATGGCGTCGGTGTTTACAGCGGGCTGCAAAAGATCGATGTGAACGGCAGGCTTCAGGAAGCCGTCCGGATCATCTACAAGGATAGTGATATCCTGTACGTGAACATCAACTCGCTGCACAAGATCTCGAAGTATACAGGGAAAGAAGGCTCGGTGCCAAAGGTCAACAAGCTTGGAAGCGACGCCTGGCAGAAGCTAAAGGAAAAGACCAAGACCCGGGTAAAGGAGATCGCTTTCGACCTGATCAAGCTCTATGCTCAGCGAAAGACGGAAAAAGGCTTTGCCTATGCCCCGGACAACTATATGCAAACGGAGCTGGAGGCATCCTTTATATATGAGGATACGCCGGATCAGAGCAAGGCGACCGCAGATGTCAAGAAGGATATGGAGGCGCCGGCGCCGATGGATCGCCTGGTTTGCGGGGATGTAGGTTTCGGCAAGACGGAGGTGGCGATCCGCGCGGCCTTCAAGGCATGCTGCGATAACAAGCAGGTGGCCATCCTTGTTCCGACGACCATCCTGGCCTTCCAACACTATAAGACCTTTGGCGACCGCTTGAAGGATTTCCCGGTCCGGGTGGACTTTATCAACCGGTTCAAGTCGGCGAAGGAGAAAAAGGAAACACTCAAGCTGCTGGAGGAGGGGAAGATCAATATCATTATCGGTACGCACGCGCTCCTGGGGAAGGAGGTGAAGTTTAAGGACCTGGGGCTGCTGGTGATCGATGAAGAGCAAAAGTTTGGCGTTGCGCATAAGGAAAAAATAAAAACGCTGCGGACCCATGTGGATTGCCTGACGTTAACGGCGACGCCCATTCCGCGGACCCTTCATTTCAGCTTGATGGGTGCGCGGGACCTGAGTATTATCAATACCCCGCCGCCGAACCGCCAACCCATCCAGACAGAGCTGCACGGCTATAATGAAGACTTCATCCGCGATGCGATCTACTACGAGACCGAGCGCGGCGGCCAGGTCTTCTTCATCTATAACCGGGTACAGGGGCTGGCGGAAATGGCCGCGATCATCCAGGGTCTTTGCCCCGATCTCAGCATCGGGTATGCGCACGGGCAAATGGAAGGGCATGAGCTGGAGGATCGCATTCTCAATTTCATCGATCGGAAATACGACGTTCTGGTCTGTACGAATATTGTCGAGAGCGGCGTGGATATCCCGAATGTAAATACGATCATCGTGAACAACGCCCACCACTTCGGGCTTAGTGACCTCCACCAGCTGCGCGGTCGCGTCGGCCGAAGCAATAAGAAAGCCTTTTGTTATCTGCTTACTCCCTCTCTTGCGACCCTTCCGGCGGATTCGCGGAAGCGCTTACAGACCCTGGAACAGCACAGCGACCTCGGCAGCGGATTTCAGATCGCCATGCGGGACCTCGATATCCGGGGCGCCGGCAATCTGCTCGGCGGCGAACAGAGCGGGTTTATGGTCGAGATCGGTTTCGAGATGTACCAGAAGGTGCTTGACGAGGCGATCAGGGAGTTGAAGCGGACCGAATTCCGCGAATTGTTCAAGGAGGAGATTGCTGGGCAGGATGATTACGTCCAGGATTGTACGATTGATACTGACCTGGAGATCCTGATCCCCGACGACTATGTAGAAAGCATCACGGAGCGTTTGTCGCTGTATACCCGGCTGGATAATTGTGAGACCGAACAGGAGTTGGTGGCGTTACATGCGGAAATGATCGACCGCTTCGGGCCGATCCCGCCACAGGTCGATGACCTTTTCGATACGGTGCGCATCCGAAAGCTGGCGGTCGGCCTGGGTTTTGAGAAGCTGATCCTGAAGCAGGAAGATCTGCGATGCTACTTCATTGACCGTCCGGATTCCCCCTATTTTGAATCAGAGACCTTCAAGCTGATCCTCGAATATCTTCAGAAGCATACGAACAAAGCCAAACTAAAACAGGCGGGCAAACATTTTCTGTTGGTGGTAAACGATATCCGGTCGATGGCCGACCTGCTGATGTTCATGAGGCGCATGGCCAATTTCGTATCGGCGGATGGGGTTCCTGCATAGAAATTCGGTATATTCACCCGAGCTAAACTATCTCTTATGCCTGAAGAATACCCCTTATTCACTCCCACAAGCGACGACCGGGTACTGGCCATGCTTTCTCACTTGCTGGCGATCATCGGCGGCCTTGGACTGATTGCCCCGCTTATTATTTGGCTGATCAAGAAAGACGACCCGCAGGCTTCCTTCGTAACAGAGAACGCGAAGGAATCGCTGAATTTTCAGATCACGGTGCTCATCCTTGGGATTGGGTGTTTCATATTGGCCTTCATCCTGATCGGGTTTTTGTTGTTGGGAATACTGGGAATAGCGAACCTCGTGCTGGTCATCATTGCGACCGTGCGATCAAATGAAGGCAAAATATATCGGTATCCGATCAATTTCAGGCTAATTAAATAAGGTCCTTCTCCATCACATAATGCGGGATGGTCACTTCCGTGAACTCGTCCCCCGTGGTATGATAACCCAGTTTCTGATAGAAACCGACGGCGGTCGACCGTGCGTGCATACATAGCCGCTTGTAGCCAAGATCGCGCGCGACATTCTCCGCGAAGATCATCAGGGCCCGTCCGACGCCTTTACCTTGCATATTGTTGGGGACTGCCATTTGCCGGAGCCGGATGGTGGCCGCATCCATTCGCGTCATCAGGCAACAGCCCAATATCCGGTCGTCCTCAAACGCCCCCATGAGGATGTCTTCTTTCTCCTGGTCAAGTTCTGCCTTGTCAAAGCCAAGACCGAGGGGTTTGCGCAGCATTTCATTGCGCAATTGCACCATCTGCTGGTATTCCTTTGTACCGTGATCGATCATCCTAAGCGCCATACTGTTTGGACCCCATTTGCCGGGAGGCCGAAGTTAGAGAAAAACCGCTAGAATCGGGCTGGATGGGGTAGGTGGGGGCAAACCCTTACGGGGCCGGCCGGAGGCCGGCCCGACAGACCTATCGGTCGTAACCTTCGCGTCGCCCGCCACTGGCGGACGTCACTCGGTTAGGTCAGACTTTAGCGGTTTGCGGGAAATTCGCTAGTTTCCTTTGGGAGCGAATTTCCCGCACCTTTTAAAATTAAAAATGGCTTGTTTGTTTGGTTTAGCCCAATTTTAATACATTTGCAGCCGTATAACTAATAAAAATCAAAAAAGCTATGTCGGACATCGCTACAAGAGTTAAGAAAATCATAGTGGACAAGCTCGGGGTGGAAGAAGCCGAAGTCACAAACGAAGCCTCTTTTACGAATGATCTCGGTGCAGATTCGCTGGACACCGTCGAACTGATCATGGAGTTTGAAAAGGAATTCAATATCTCCATCCCGGATGAACAGGCTGAGACCATTACCACTGTAGGTCAGGCCATTGCCTACCTGGAAGAGCACGCAAAATAGGAATGGGCAGGGATAGGTAAGCTGAGACTGCAATCGTTATTTCTGGTTCGCTGTAATAAAATTCGTTGGATCCGCCTTTTCAAGCACTGGGGCTTAGAAGGCGGATTTATTCCTTAAAACACTTGGACCGCGGCTAGCGGTTCGTCCCCTGCGAAAAGTCCTATATGCATTTGAAAAGAGTCGTCATAACGGGGATCGGCGCCCTCACTCCAATCGGCAATTCTACATCTGACTACTGGGCGGCTCTGCTGAACGGCGTACCTGGTGCAGGTCCAATCACCTTATTCGATGCCTCCAAGTTCAAGACCCGTTTTGCGTGTGAATTAAAAGGATTTGACCCTCTTCAATACCTGGACAGAAAGGAATCCCGCAAGGTAGACCGGTATACCCAGATTGCGCTCGCGGCCAGCGACGAGGCGGTTAGGGATGCGGGCATCACGGGGGACCACATGGACCCGGACAGGATCGGGGTTGTTTTTGCCAGCGGAATCGGCGGACTGATCACCTTCCAGGATGAGGTTATCAATTTCGCCAAGGGTGACGGAACGCCCCGGTTCAACCCTTTCTTCATACCCAAGATGATCCTCGATATCGCGGCAGGACATATTTCCATGCGCCACGGATACCGGGGCCCTAATTTTGCAGTGACGAGCGCCTGCGCCTCCTCCACCAACGCTATGATGGAAGCCTTCAACCTCATCCGGTTGGGAATGGCAGACGTGATCGTTACCGGCGGCTCGGAAGCGGTTGTGAGCGAGTCCGGGATCGGGGGTTTCAATGCTATGAAGGCCCTCAGCGAACGGAATGATGATCCTGCCACTGCGAGCCGGCCTTATGACAAGGACCGCGATGGTTTTGTGATGGGAGAGGCGGCGGGAGTGCTGATACTGGAGGATCTGGAACATGCCCGGGCCCGGGGGGCCAGGATCTATTGTGAGATCGCGGGTTGTGGAGCGACCGCGGATGCCTACCACCTGACCGCCCCGCATCCGGAAGGACTGGGGGCCAAGAACGTCATGAAAGCAGCGTTGCGCGACGCCCGCATGGTCCCCGGGGACATCGACTATATCAACACCCATGGCACGTCGACCCCGCTGGGGGATGGTGCGGAGGTCAAGGCGATCATCGACGTCTTTGGCGAACATGCGTTCTCGACGAACATCAGCTCCACCAAATCCATGACGGGGCACTGCCTTGGAGCAGCCGGCGTGATCGAGGCGATCGCCGGGGTCATGAGTGTCGTTCACGATGAGGTGCCGCCCACGATCAACCATTTCACCGACGATCCCGATCTGGATACAAGGTTAAACTTCACGTTCTGGAAACCGCAAAAGAGAACCGTTCGGGCGGCACTGAGCAATACTTTCGGGTTTGGCGGCCACAATGCCTGCATTATCGTAAAGAAATATGAACCGTGATTATTCAAAAAAAAATTGTAGCTTGTCGGTGTGGGAATCCTTGAACGAATTATAAAGGGCGATGCCACGGTCGCCTCTTTCAAAAGACAGCTTCGGAATGTGCTCGGTTTTGCTCCGAACAAGGCGGTTTTGTACAAGATAGCGTTAACCCACCGGTCGGTCAAGGATGGGGCGGACGAGAATAACGAACGGCTGGAATACCTGGGGGATGCCATCCTGAGCGCGATCATCGCGGACTTTCTCTTTAAGAAATATCCCTATAAGGAAGAAGGGTTTCTGACGGAAATGCGGAGTAAGATGGTTAATCGAAACCAGCTGAACGAGATTGCCATCAAGATGGGCCTGAAGAAGATCAGCAATTTCAATAAGTTTGATAGCAGCCTGAAAATGAGCCAGATCTTTGGGAATACCCTGGAGGCCATTGTGGGGGCTATTTATCTCGACAAGGGTTTTGAGAAGACCCGGCAGTGGGTGATGGAAAGGGTGATCCAGCCTTACCTCTTCATGGAAGACCTCGAAAACCTCGAAATCAATCACAAGAACAAGCTTTATGGCTGGGCCAACAAGAATGGCAAGAACCTTGAGTTCGAGACCCTGGACGAGCGGGTGGAGGGGGGACGGCGGCTCTTTACGGTCGGTGCGGTGGTAGACGGCGAACTACTGTCCCAGGGCAAGGCCTACAATAAGAAGGACGCCAGCCAGATCGCGGCCCAGTTAGCCCTGGACAAGTTGGGTCTCAGCAAGATAGATTCCGGTGAAGAGGCGGTCTGATGGATCGCTCTTAAATATTTTCCCCCATTTCTTGCAAAATCGTAGTATTCTTTCTATGTTTGTTACCCAGTTCGGCTCAGAGGCCGAAACCATTACTTCCCTCCTACCGAAAGACATCAGTTGTTCTCCCGACTGAACGTGCAGTACCCAATCATCCTAACTTTTTATTAAAACCACTTAGTCACCGCCATTGGCGATTTCCTTATCGTCAACCGGGCACGGTAACATCGCATAACTGCATCCAAATCAAATGTAAAATCGCCTTTCCGTATCCCAGAAGCAATTACATTTTATTATTAATTTAATGCGTTAGCGATCATGAAACAGCTTTACTCTGGGGCACTTGTTGTGTTAACCCTTTCCTTTTTCTCTCTCACCACCTCTGCCCAGTATTCGGGCGGCGTCTATACCGCGGTACAGGCGGGTAATTGGCACACCATTTCCGGTCCGGGCATCTGGCAGACGGTTGAACCACCTCAAAATTGCGTCAATTGCCAGATAGTCATCAATGTGCAGGGGACTGTTACGTTGAACACCAATGTCAACCTCTCCAGTACTTCCATGCTGGTCCTCGGCGGGACGGGTAATACGACCCTGCTGTCGATTGGCAATTCGAATGCGTCGGACTTCGCCGATTCTTACAGCATCATCCTGGTCAATGACGGAACCGACACCAAGCTGGTCATGGCGAACAGCAACACCATTATCAACGCCGCTGGCGCCGGGACCTACGATGGCCTCCTGACGAGCTTTACTTCCGGCGGCTCCACGACCTACTTCAAACAGGTTGGCAATAAACCCTCCGGTTTCGTCGGTAATTCAGTGGAAAGCAACGCGCCGGCCTCCTACGGAAATGTCCTGGCCGGAGCGCTTAATCTCAATGCTCAGGGTACTCTGCCGATCATCCTCGGTAGCTTTAGCGCCGTGGTCGATAATGGTTCGGTAGACCTGGCCTGGACGACGGACATGGAAGTCAACTCCGATCATTTCAGTGTTCAGTCCAGCAGCAATGCGGGCGGCAACTGGAATACGATCGGGACTGTCGCTGCCGCTGGTAACACGGCTTCCGTAACAGACTACTCTTTTGTCGACAACCGCCCTGCCCAGGGTACGAGCGAATACCGGTTGGTGCTGGTCGATCGCAACGGAAATACCGCCTATTCCCCGGTCAAGGCCGTACGGATCGGCTCGATGAGCGCGGTCAGCGTTTACCCCAACCCTGCTACGGATTATGTGAATGTCACGCTGAGTGGTGATGCTTCGGTCAGTGCAAATATCCGGCTGGTGAACCTTGCGGGCCAGGTGCTGTTGGAAAAGACCGTTACCAATGCTGGGGGAACGACGGTTCCGCTGACGGTAAGTTCCTACCCCTCCGGCAACTACCTGATCGTGATCACGGGATCTGATGGCAGCAAGCAGGTCAACAAAATCCTTATTACTAAGTAGGATTATTTAGATTTGAAAAATTTTCGAGCCGCCCCCAACGGGGGCGGCTTTCTTTTTGGGTAAAGTCCCATTGTTAGTCGTATTTTTCCCATCTCCGGCTTTATTTTTGATGAGAGTCCTGAACCTCTCCAAATCTCTTCGGACCGCACTTAACCTCTAGCCTGCACCGGGAACCTTTATTTTGCCTAACTGCTAAATAAGTAAAATAAATAATGGGTCAAATCAGTTTTACTAGGACTGCAACCCAATATCCTAATTAAGATGAAAACTAATCGTCCTCTCGTCCTGAGAAATGTGTGCGTTGCCCTGCTGGCCGGGTTGGCCCTGGGGCAGACCGCCAGAGCGCAGAGTCCGGGCAATCAAGTAACCCGGGCCTTGGATACAGCCTTGACAAGCGATGGTTTCGGTATCTTTCACGTCCAATTCCCTCAATTCAATCCGGACTCCGGCACGCTGGTATCGGTACACATTTCGGCGCTGACCAATACGATGTACGGATTCACGCTTCGGGACGCGGATTCGGTTTCCGCGACCTATGCGCTGAGCGTCGGCATTCAGGATGAGTTCAGCGGTCCGGCCTTGCCCGCAACCTATTCGAATGTGACCAACCAATCGCTGGGCAGCTTTCCGTTGACTCCCGGCGTGGGGGTTACGCAAGCGCCGGTGAGCCTGCTTCAGAACAACACCTCTACCGACACGGTGACGGCGGTGGCCACATTCCTGGGAACCGGTCAGGTCAGTCTCCGGTATCAGGCTTTTACGTTCACTAACCTGAATTCCACGAATAATGCCCCTTATTACTATAGCGCCGGGATTGCCAATACGATAACCTTTTCCGTTAAATATCTGTACAGCAAGCCAGCCGGTATCCTCCCCGTTGACCTGACGGCGTGGTCCGCAGCACCTACGGGGCCGCGGACCGTCCTGCTGAGCTGGGCCGCAGCCGACGAAACGGCGGGCCGATATGTGATCCAGCGCGGAAACGACAACACTAATTTTCAGGATATCGCCACCGTTCCTGCCAAGGCTGATGGGAGTGCCGCTCAATATCACTACCCGGATGAACTCCCCCCGAACGGCGATAATCCGGCAAACAGCAGCTGGTATTACCGGCTGGGGATCCAGGATGCTACCGGGTCGGTCACCTATTCCCCGATCCGGGAGGTAAAGCTGGATGGCTCTTCCACCGGCGTACAGGTCTATCCCAATCCGGCGGCCGATTTCATCAACTTCGTTCCGGATATGGCTGATGTAACGGACTGGCAGGTGGATATCCTGTCTGCGGCGGGCGTCCTGATCCAACGGAACGTCTTTATGCAGTCTAAGATAATGACCGTCAATTTCCAGAACCGGCTGGCTGCGGGGACCTACTTCATCCGCGCCACCGACCTGCGGGGTCAGCGGAGAATTTCAGCGACTTTCCTGGTGCCGGCATCGAGATAACCAAATTACCCGCAATAGGGTATTGCACGAGATCGGGAGGAAACATATTTTTGTAGCATGAAAAACAGATCGCCTTTTACCCTCGTCGTGCTCCTTTGTCTTTTCCTTACCCCCTCGTGCAGCAAGAAGAGCAGTCCGGCTCAGGTCTGCCAGATCATTACCGTGACGGATCAGAGCGGGTCTTCTACGACGACCTACAATATTACCTACAACAACGCGGGCCAGATCTCTACCGAACAGTATGCGATCAGCGGGACCAACTACAACCGGGTGTTCACCTATATCGGCAGTACCGAAATGATCTCGACATCGGACGGCACCAGCATCGTCACCGATTCCATTACGCTGAACAGCGATGGGTTGATTGCCACCGACTACAACACGAATGGAACGAATGTCACCGTGACAACCAATACCTATTCCGGGACCGAATTGCAGAAGCAGGTGGAGGTGTTGAACGGTGGTACGCCAAGCACTACGACCTTTACCTGGACAAACGGGGACGTGACAAGCGGTTCGACAAGCTCCGGCAATTCCACTTATACCTATAATACAAAAGCAAGTGAGAACGGAGATTACTGGTCGATCGTTCAGCTGATCAATTATGGCTCTCCCTTTGTCAAAACCGCCCATCAGCTGATCGGCTACCAGGTCGGTACTTCCGTCGAGAACGTCAACTACACTTACGACAATACCGGGAAAATCACGGAGGTGACCGGGACTACGGGGTCGAATGTCGAGAATATCTCGTATCAATATTCCTGCCATTAGGACGGTGGTATGGGGGGTATTGACCGGAGAGCGGCGAAAGTATATATTTGCCGTGTGAAGGCCATATCCCATCTTCTGATCGTTGCGATCGCATGCCTTTTTGTTTCCCCCTCATGCAGCAAGAAGAGCAGCAATCCAAACCCCTCACAAACCTGTCAGATCATCACCGTGACAGACCAGAACGGGACCACTGCGACGACCTATCATCTCACTTACAATAACGCGGGACAGATCTCGACCGAGAAGTACTCGATAGGAGGTGTTGTGTATACGCGGGTATTCACCTACACCGGGAACACGGAAATCATGACGACGTTGGGTGGTCCGGCTCCAATCACCGATTCCATCACGCTAAACAGCGACGGGCTGATCCAAAGCGATTATTATTCGGAAGCTTACAACAGAATAGTCACGACCTATACATATTCCGGAGCAGAGGTGCAAACAATGATCACGCGTGCCAACGACGGCAGCACTCCAGATACGACTACCTACACCTGGACCAACGGCGACTTAACGGGCAGCACCCTTTCCGGCAGCGGAACCACCTTTTATACCTATTATATTACGGCAAGCGAACCCGGGGACTATTGGTCGGTCATCCAGCTGATCAACAATGGCGGTTACTTTTTGAAGACTGTGCACCAGCTGGCCAGCAACCAGCTCGGTTCGACGATTGTGAGCATCAACTATACCTACGACAATACCGGCAAGGTCACCCTCGTTTCCGTCACAAACGGAGGCAATGTGGAGACGTTCTCGTTTCAATATGCCTGCCATTGACGAGGGCCGACGGGCCACCCGCGATTGTGCCCGCCGTGGTGTAACTTTGCACGGCACCTAATCAGCCGGCCTATGCTTCAGCTCCCGGTTTATCTCGACTATAATTCCACTACACCCTGCGATCCGCGGGTGGTCGAAGCGATGCTCCCTTATTTTACCGATCGGTTTGGGAATGCGGCTAGTCGTAGTCATGCCCGGGGCTGGGAGGCTGAGGAGGCCGTCGAACTGGCGCGGGAGCAGATTGCGGCGCTGGTCGGCGCGGAACCGAAGGAGATCGTTTTTACCTCTGGCGCGACGGAGGCGGATAACCTGGCGATCAAAGGAACTGCTGAGGCGTATGCGATGAAGGGGGATCATATCATTACGGTGGTAACTGAACATAAGGCCGTGCTTGATAGTTGCCGTCATGTCGAGCGGCTTGGCGGCGAGGTGACCTGGCTTGGTGTGGATGACGCGGGGTTGATCAATTTGGAGGACCTGGAGGCGGCGATCCGGCCGACGACGATCCTGATCGCCGTGATGTTTGCCAATAACGAAATTGGGGTGATCCAACCGATCCGGGAGATCAGCGCGATCGCGCGCCGGCATGGTGTGCCATTCTTTTCGGACGCCACCCAGGCGGTGGGGAAGGTCCCAGTGGATGTCAATGCCGACGGCATCGATCTGATGGCGCTGAGTGCGCATAAGCTGTATGGCCCAAAAGGGATCGGTGCTTTGTATGTCCGGCGGCGGGGGCCCCGCGTCCGGCTGTCCGCACAGATGGATGGTGGCGGCCATGAGCGGGGTATGCGCAGCGGGACCCTGAATGTACCGGGTATTGTCGGTTTCGGGAAGGCCTGTGCGCTTTGTGGCCAGGAGATGGAGATGGACCTGCAGCGGATCGAGCCATTAAGGGACCGGCTGGAGCGTGCATTACTGGCATTGGAAGGGGCGAGGGTGAATGGGAGCCTTGGGCACCGGCTGCCGCAGACGACCAATATTTCTTTCCGGGGTGTCGACGGGGATGCGCTGCTGGCAGGTTTGGGGAAGAATGTGGCGCTTTCATCGGGATCGGCCTGCACGTCTGCTTCGATGGAACCGAGTTATGTTTTGAAGGCGTTAGGATTGGATGATGAGTTGGCGCATGCGTCGCTGCGGCTGGGGCTAGGTCGGTTTACGACACCCGAAGAAGTGGATTACGCGATCGGCGAGATTGGAAGGACCGTAAGACGGTTACGGGAAAGTGCGGGTGTGCGGGATTGAGAATGGGCGGGTCTAAAAACGAAAAACCCGCCATTATAAGGCGGATCTTTGCATGCAGTTGGTTTCGGTTAAATATTTTTTGCCTAAACCTTTGGAAGCGGCCGGCGGCCGACTTAACCATTAATATCTTTTCGAAGGGAGGTTGTCCGGTTGAGTATGCGAATATAGGGATTCCCTTTATACAAAATTGTTTTCCACTCATCTATTTTAACTCTTTTTTCCACATTTTATTAAATATAATGTATGCAATCGGCGTTGTAGGGCCGTCGTTTTGAATAATATCTAAGCGGGATCCGGCGAGGTAAGCCGGTGGCGGGATGGATTATATGACCTATTTTCGCAAATTATGTGGGCCGTTTGTAAAAAAGAGCTTCGTCAATCGTTCAGCAGTCTTACCGGTTATATCGCGATCATTGCCTTCCTGTTAATGAATGGGCTTTTGCTCTTCGTGTTCCCGGACACGGATATCCTGGCAAACGGATATGCCACGCTCGAGAAATTTTTTGAGCTGGCGCCCTGGATCCTGCTCCTGCTCATCCCCGCAATTACGATGCGGAGCATGGCGGACGAGTTCCGGACGGGTACCTATGAGATCCTTCAGACCCTGCCGCTTTCCCGTTCGCGGCTGGTGGCGGGGAAATACCTGGCCTGTCTGATCGTCGTGCTGATCGCGCTCCTTCCGACGCTGGTTTACTTTCTTTGTATTCAGCAGCTTTCGGGTCAGAACGGGATCGATACCGGAGGAACCATCGGAAGTTATATCGGGTTGGCTTGCCTTTCGGCGGTCTTCACCGCCATCGGGGTCTGGTGCAGCAGCATGACGACCAATGCGGTGGTGGCCTTCATCGCAGGCGCGTTTGCGTGCTTCATCCTGTACAGCGGGTTCGGAGCGATCAGTGCTCTGCCGGCCTTTGCGGCGGGGCTGGATTATTATATCGGGATGCTGGGGATCGATTTCCATTACCGGAGCATCAGCCGGGGGGTGATTGACACGCGGGATATTGTCTTTTTTGGGTCGCTGATCGTACTTTTTCTCTTTCTCACCAATCAATTTCTGGCACGAAGGGTTGGGGGGACATCTGGCTCGCCGAGGGTTGGAGGGACCAGGAAAGGACAGTGGGGGTCCGTACTGGTTGTGCTTGTGGTCATAAATGTGGCGGCGGCGTTCTTTCACTACCGGCTCGACCTGACGGCCGAGCGCCGCTATACGCTGAGTAAGCCGACGAAAGCCATGCTTTCGAAACTGGATGACGACGTTCAGGTCGATCTTTATCTGGCCGGCGGGCTAAAGGCGGGTATCCGGCAGTTGGCCAAGAGCGCACAAGAAGAGCTTCAGGACTTCAATGAATACTGCGGCGGCCGGATTCGCCTGCATGTTTTCGATCCGCTGGCGAGGCTGGATGACTCGGCAAAGCAGGTTTTCCTGGATTCCATGCAGCGGATGGGGATCCAACCCAAGACCCAGGTGGCGCAGGCGGCAAAAGGGGAGGAACAGACGCAGCGGATCGTGATCCCCGGCGCTGTGATAAGGTACAAGAACCGCGAATATCCCATCGATCTCCTGAAAGGCGTGCAGGTACCGCTGCAGGGGCCGCAGGAACAGCTATATACGAATGCGGAGACTTTATTAGAATACAAATTCGCGAGCGCAATCGACAAGATAACGAGCAAAAGCCATCCGTTCATCGGGTATGTCGTCGGGAATGGCGAGCCGCTGGACCCACGGGTCTATGAGCTGCTGGAGGGGCTGCGAATAAATTATCATCTCGGGCCCGTCCGTTTGGACAGCGTGCCGGTGATCCCGGCTGAGTTCAATGCGATCCTTATTGTGAAGCCGACGACGAAATTTACCGACCGGGAAAAGTTGAGCCTCGATCAATATCTGCTGCACGGCGGCCAAATCATCTGGGCGGTTAGCACGCTTTACGCAGAGCAGGACAGTCTTCGGTTGCAGCAGCAGACGATCGCGTTTGACCGCGGACTGGAACTGGATGACCTTTTCTTTAAATATGGCATTCGGGTCAACCCGGATCTCGTAGAGGATATGTCGTCGGCAAGGCTATCGGTTGTCGTGGGGAACGCGGGCGGGAAGCCGCAAACGGAATCCTTGCCCTGGCCTTATTATCCCCTGCTGAGTGGCAGCCTGACGCATCCGATCAGCAAGAATCTCGACCCTGTACTTGCGGAGTATGCCAACTCGATCGATACGGTAAAGGCGGATGGCGTGACGAAGACCGTCCTTTTGCAGAGTTCGGCGAACGCGCGGCGGGTGGGAACGCCGGCGATCATCACCTTCGAGATCCTCAAGTATAGGGATGACTCGAAGTACTTTAATCAATCGAATATCCCGGTGGCTATGCTGCTGGAAGGGAATTTCCATTCACTTTTCGAAAACCGCTTACCGCAGGTGTTGGCGGACAGTCTGGCGAATGCCTATGGTCAACCTTACGTGCCCGTATCGTCAAAGCCGGGCCGGGTGATCGTTGTAGCCGATGGGGACCTCTTCATGAGTGCGATGACGGAAAACGGTCCATTGCCGCTTGGGGCCAGCCGGGATGACGGCTATCAGTTTGCCAACGCAGAATTTATCAATAACTGCGTGGAGTACCTGTTGAATCCTTCCGGCATCCTGGAGACGCGCGCCAAGGACTATACCCTGCGGCTGCTGGATCCGGCGAAGGTGGAACAGGACCGGAGCTTCTGGCAGTTCATCAATATCGGGTTGCCGCTGATCCTCGTGGCGCTCGGCGGCTATTTGTACCAGCTCCTGCGCAGAAGGAAATATGCGGTATCTTTGGTAGGATAATTACCGGCATGGACCGATTGACCGTTTCGTATGTTACTTTTGGCATTGTTCTGATCCTGGCTGTTGTTTTTGACCTCGGGTTGCTGAGTAGGAAGGGAACGACAATTTCAATTAAGAAAGCGTTGTTGCTGACGCTGTTCTGGGTGTCGCTGGGTATGCTCTTCTTTGTTTTTCTTTGGTTGGAGGAAGGCCATAAGACTGCGCTCGAATATCTGAGCGCCTATGTGATGGAATGGAGCCTGAGCGTGGACAATATCTTCGTTTTCATCCTGATCTTTACCTTTTTCGGCGTTAAGCCGGCGCATTATGCCCGGGTGCTGCTGATCGGCATCCTTGTAGCGATCTTTCTGCGGATCATTTTTATTACCGCGGGGATCGTTCTGGTGAATGAGGCGCATTGGGTGCTCTATATCGGCGGGGTGGTGCTGATCATCAGCGGGGGGCGGCTTTTTATTACCCGGCATGATACAGAGCCGGATATTGACAGGGACCCGATCTACCGGCTGCTGCGACGTTTTCTGCCGCTGACCAAGGATGACGGCGGCGGCAAGTTCGTGGTGGTCCGGGACGGGCGGAAACTCTATACGAGCCTTTTTGTGGTGGTCGTGCTACTGGCGACGACCGATATCGTTTTCGCGGTGGATTCGATCCCGGCGGTGTTCGGGATCACCCAGAAGATGGTGGTTATTTTCACTTCGAACATATTTGCAGTGCTGGGGCTGCGCTCGTTGTTCTTTCTGTTGCGTGGGGCGGTGGATCGGTTCCGGCATTTGCAACAGGGGATTGCGGTGGTGCTGATCTTTGTCGGGTTGAAGATGCTGGTGGAATACTTCCATGTCTATCTGCCGATCTATGTGTCGCTTGGGGTGATTTTGCTTTGTATCCTGATGTCGATCCTCTATTCGTTGTATACGGCGCCCAAAAAAACCTCATGAGTTATAGCATCCGACATATTGCATCGGTATTGGGTGGGGAGTTTCTGCATTTCCGCGGGGACGACCCGATCGAACATCTGCTGCTGGATAGCCGGCGGCTGATCTTCCCGGCGACGTCGCTGTTTTTCGCTTTGCGCGGGCCGCGGCGGGACGGCGGGGCGTATATGGAGGAATTGTATCGGCGGGGGGTGCGAAATTTTGTGGTCACGGATCAGGTGGAGGTGAGTGGAATGGAGGATGCTAATATTGTGAAGGTAACGGACACATTGGAAGCGCTGCAAAAGCTCGCGGCTTTCCATCGCGCGCAATTTTCGATCCCGGTGATCGCGATTACGGGGAGCAATGGGAAGACGATCGTGAAAGAATGGTTGAACGAACTCCTGGAAGCGGACTATTCGATCGTCCGCAGCCCAAAAAGTTACAATTCGCAGACCGGCGTACCCTTAAGCGTCTGGCAGATGGAGCCGACGCATGAGCTGGGGATTTTCGAGGCGGGGATCTCGAGACGCGGGGAGATGGATCGGCTGGCGGCGATATTGAGGCCGACCATCGGCATCTTTACCAATATCGGGGAGGCGCATTCCGAAGGGTTTTCGAGTTTGGCGGAGAAGGCGGCGGAGAAGCTGAAATTGTTCGATGGGGCGGAGGTGGTTGTATATTGCAATGATCAGGTTGAGACTGAAACGGCGGTATTGAAATGGCAGGAAGCGGGCAACCGCTACGGTGATTTTGTGGGTGTCAGCTGGGGACATCGGCCGGATAGTGTTGTATGGATTCAATCTGAGGAAAACCATGGAGACTCGATGCGGATGAAGTTGTCGCTGCACGGGACGTATGGGGAGGTGGTTTTGCCATTTACGGACCCATCGTCGGTCGAAAACGCCATGCATGCTATAGCATTATGTTTCTGGTTTGCGGTTTCCGGCAAGCTCGGCACGCCATTGGAAAAAGTTCTCCTGCGGACGCAGCAGCTGGCGCCGATCGCGATGCGGCTCGAGCTGAAAAGCGGGATCAATCAATGTTCCATTATTAACGACAGCTATAGCGCGGATCTCAGTTCACTCGGGATCGCGCTTGACTTTCTGTCCCAGCAGCAACAGAATGCCCGGCGCACGGTGATCCTGTCCGATATCCTGGAAAGCGGGCGGGCCGAGCCGGAATTGTATGCTGAAGTCGGGCGGGCTTTGCAACAGAAGAAGGTGGACCGGCTCATCGGGATCGGGGAGCGGATAGGTGCGAATGCAAAGGTCATCGGGGAGTGGTTCAGTGGTGAGCAGGTGTATTTGGGGTCAGTGGGGGCCTTCAAGCAGGAGGTGCACCGGCTGCATTTCCGGGATGAAACGATCCTGCTAAAAGGGGCGCGGGTCTTCGAGTTTGAAGAGATAGACAGGCTGCTCACTGAGCGGATCCACCAGACGGTATTGGAGATCGATCTGGATGCCATGGCTGGCAACCTGCGTGCCTACCGGCAGCTGCTGCGGCCCGCTACGCGTATGATGGCCATGGTCAAGGCTTTTGCTTATGGCAGCGGCAGCTATGAGATTGCCAACCTGCTGCAATTCCACGGCGTGGATTACCTGGGAGTTGCCTATGCCGACGAGGGGGTGGCTTTGCGGAGAGGGGGGATCCGCATGCCGATCATCATTATGAATACCGAGAATGCGGCGTTCGATTCGCTGCTGCAATACAATCTCGAGCCGGTGATCTATTCGTTCCCGCTGTTGCGCTCTTTGGAGAAATGGCTGAAGCGGGAGGGTGTTGCGGCTTTCCCGATCCATATCGAACTGGAGACGGGGATGAACCGGCTTGGGTTTGCGGCGCAGGAATGGGAGGAGCTGTTGCGGGTATTGCCGGCGGCTCCCCTGAAGGTGCAAAGCGTCTTCAGTCATTTCGCGGCAAGTGAGGAGGCGCAGCAGGATGCTTTTTCAAAGCGGCAGGCTGCTGCCTATCTGGAGATGGTGGCGCGGATGGAGCGCGCGCTTGGGTACTCATTTATTAAACATATTTCGAATTCGGCTGCGATCGTGCGGATGCCGGAGTGGCAATTGGATATGGTGCGGCTGGGGATCGGGCTTTATGGGGTTGATAGTAGTGGTGTGGGAGAATTGGGGTTGTGCGAGGTATCGACGTTGAAAACTACGATCGCGCAGATCAAACATTTGCATGATGGCGATACGATCGGGTATAACCGCAGGGGTATTGCGCGTTCGGGGACGGTGACCGCTACTGTCCGCATCGGCTATGCGGATGGTTATTCGCGGAATCTGGGGAATGGGGTCGGCAAAATGTGGGTGAAGGGGCGGCTTGCGCCGACGATCGGCAGCATCAGCATGGACCTGACGATGATCGATATTACGGGCATTCCTGATGTGAAGGAGGGAGACGAAATAGTTGTTTTTGGTAAGGAACTATCGGTCAGGAAATTAGCCGAGTGGGTGGGGACGATACCTTACGAAATTCTTACCGGTGTTTCTCAGCGGGTCAAGCGGGTCTATTTTGGATAAGATTGGGGGGCGGGGGAGTGGTCGGGATTGATTATATTTGAACTTTTGAATATGAAGGCGAGAACAATCATTTTATTGGTATTGGCGATCATCGTGGCGGATCAATCGTTGAAATTTTGGGTTAAGACACATATGCCGTTGAGTCGTCCTGCGGGGGGCGACTATTATCGTGAACAGGTCTCTCCATATGACAATGGGATCAAGCTGCTCGGCGACAAGGGACAAATCTACTTCGTGGAGAATGAGGGGATGGCCTGGGGATGGAAATTTGGCGGCACCTGGGGGAAGATGGCGCTTACCCTCTTCCGGCTGGTCGCGGTAGTGTTCGGTGTTTACTATATCCAGACCATTATCCGGAAAAAATATCATCCGGGGTTTATTATTTGCGCGGGGCTGATCTTTGCGGGGGCGCTGGGGAACCTGCTGGACAGTATGTTCTATGGCCTCATCTTTGAACGCAGCACGTACGATCATATCGCACGATTGTTCCCGCCGCACGGCTATGCTTCTTTTTTGCACGGACGCGTGGTCGATATGCTATACTTTCCGCTGATCCGGTCTCACTATCCATCCTGGATGCCGTTTGTCGGCGGCGATGACTTCGAATTCTTTAGTCCCGTCTTCAACCTGGCGGATGCTTCGATATCCGTCGGCGTAATTGCGATCCTGATCTTCCAAAAGAAGTTCTTTCACCGGCATTTGCATGAGGGGCATGAGCCGGGTGGCGATGCCGCAAAGGCGGATGGGATGCCAAAGGCGGATGCGGTACCGGTAGAGATCAAGTAGGGGCGCTGCGCGGGGAAAGGGGGCTATTCAATCAGAACTTTTTGGGTCAGGATGGGAACAGCGGCGCCGTTGGTCAGGCGGAGTACATAGACGCCCGGCTGACAGGTTCGGATATTGAGGGTCGTGTTATCGTCCCAGGATTCCTGCGACAACACCTGATCGCCGCTGATACTATACAATTGCAAAAGGAAAGGCTTGCGTTGTCCGGGTGCGCAGGTGACGTTCATCTGCCCGTGGGCCGGATTGGGGTAGATGAGTGCCGGCGGTTGTTGGGTCGTCGTCGGCTGGGGCGGCGCCTTGTAGACGCTGTCGAGCGCCAGCGTCGTCATGTAGGCCAACCGGAGGATAAATCCCTGAGCGGGCGAGGCAACCGAATTGCCGATCGTTCCGGTTGGCCCAAGCGTACAGCAGGAATTGTCCACGCTTACAAAGAGCGTATCCCCGGCGGGGGAGATGGTGATATTGCGTAACCGATACCCCGTGAGATAGTGAAGGGTGTCATAGGGATTGAGTGTGCTGTCCACGCTGAGGCCGTCGGACTTCAACCGAAGCCGCCAGAGGCCGTTCTTGAGGGAGGTGATCAGCAGGCTGTTGTTCCAGCCGGTGATTGGGCCGTTCCCGTAGAATGCGATGGATGACGGGGCCACGGTCGGCCAGTTCATGTTAGAGGAGGGGAAGGTCTTGGCGACAAAGTCGTTTTGGGCGCGGGTCCAATTATAATAGGAGAAGATGGGACTGACCAGCGTCGTTTTGGTTGTATCGCAGAAACCCGTTTCCGAAATGACCGCCTTTCCGGCGAGGTATAGGGAATCGCCTGCTACGGAAGTATAGTTGTCGTCGCAAAGTCCGGATACCTTGGGCCAGCCATAGTTGGAACCGGGATTAAGGATATTGACTTCATCGTCCGACTTGTCACCGTGTTCCACGCTGTACAGGATGTAGGATGATCCGCCGTCCACCGACCCGAAAGCCAGGCCTTGTGGATTGCGGTGCCCGAAAGTATAGATCGGACTCCGGGTTGAGGCCCCCGGCGAAGAAGGGAATGGGTTGTCCGTCGGGATCCATTGTTGGCCGGCAGGTTGTGTCCCATCAGGTTCGGTATTGAACCGCAGGGATTTACCTTCTATGACGGTCGTATCCTGCGCAAATTCGGCCCGGCAGATATTGGCGAGCTGGCCGGCTCCCATATCACCGATCGTATAGTACAGATGGTAATTGCCATCGCTCTCGGGGATTGGACTGATGCGCAGGCGGCCGGAGTTGTGGTCATTGCTGCCGTCCAATCCGGTGACGACGGTATCCATAGGCGTTAGTATGCCGTTGTTGTAGCTATAGCGGACGATCTGGGTATTGTAGCTGCAACGGGCGCCGCTGGTACTGCCCGCGCAGGTAGAGCAGCCGATCAGGTGGTAGACATAGGCGACATAGACCCAGGGTTTGCCGCTATAGAATTGGGGATGGATCGCCAGACCCATCAGGCCGCCCTGAGGCCATGGATTGGCGGTTGCGGCGGTGAAATCCTTATTGCTGTTCAGGTCGAGCAGGACACGGGCGCCTTTATCGGCGGTGTTGATCTTCCAGATCTTGTAGTCGTGGGAGGCGGTGACCCACAGGGAGTCGTCGGGGCCATACACCATTTCCCAGGGGGAGGTCATGCCCGTGGTTCCGGTGGCCGGGTAAAGCGTATCTATCTTAAAAGTTTGATTATAATAGGTTAAAGTGGTTTGCGCAACGACGGGAAGCGTTGCGCTTAAGCACAGGCAGGCGAATAAGCAGGCCAAACGGGCATAGGACCAGGTTTGTCGGTCTTTCATTCGGTGTGGATTATAGGAATCATTCAAAATAACGCAATCTTGTCGGGATTTGGTATAGTAGATTGTATCGTAGTTCTACGATTGCGGGGGCGAGAAATTGGGTATACCTTTATATACCCGGTAGACCACCATGCCGGAGCACCGTACAGATCCTAAAATCCGATAACCCTTGAAAAAAGGCGTATCATATGAAAACACTTCTACCCGCTAGTTTTGCCGCTATTGGCAGAATTGCGGGAACATTTATTCTGATCCTCTTCTTCCGTAACCTGGCGCTCTCGCAGGCGACGGCCATGATCAAATGGGGGAACAGCTATGTGAATCTTAGCAAGAGGACCGTTGGCGGTCCTGTGCAGCCGGGCGATACGCTGGAGATCCGCACGAACTTCTATGTGAACGGCTCCTATAACGGGACAGGTTTTATGTACGATGTCCGCTATCTGGACAATATTCCGACCAATACGACCATTCTTCCCAACGACTCTTTGCGGCTGATAACGAATGAAGGAAAGACTTTCCGGCATTATACGTATGCGACGGGCGACGACGCGGGCTCCTATGTGGCGGTGCCGGCGCTTCCCGGTGACTACCAGGTCCGGATCAACATTGGTGCAACCCCCCTGGCGCCCAGCGGAGTAGATCCGATGGGTACGGCCAGCATCGCCGGTGCCAGTACGGTGCATGGGGCTGTAACGAAACCGTTATTCAGCGCCGGTACGATTACGATGACCGCCTTTCGCGTAGTAGTGACCGGTACGTATGGGGATACGATCACGCTGGGTGATGGCGAGATCCGGTACCGCAAAACCGCGGGGGGCACCGACACGGTCCTGAACTGTACGCAATATAAAATATTGATCACGGCGCCTACGAGCCTCTGCTCGAGCACGACCAGTACGAACTTCGCGGCGGAATTTGGCGGGACCTTTGGAAATGGCATCGGCCGCAACCGGAGCACTCCGCCGACCTTCCTGATCCCTGGCTATACATATCTGCCCAATTCGGGAACGGTGCCATCGATCAACGACGGTTATTATGCCATCGTCAACAACACCAGTCCTGTCAGCAGCACCTGGCCGAACGCCAACCGGCAGCCTACCTGCGGCGGCGCTACGGGTGTACAGGCCTGTGCCAACCGGGAGTTTGGCGGCTTCTGGTATATCAGCGGTGACCATACCGGGACGACGACGGCAGCGGGCAACCCGCCGCCCGACTCCACGACCGATGCAGGTTATATGCTGGTCGTTAATGCCGACCTCGCGGCAAGTGAAGCCTATCACCAGGTAATCTCGGGTCTTTGTCCAAATACCTATTATCAATTCTCTGTCTGGGTAAAGAATATCTGTCCCAATTGCGGTATCGACTCGAACGGTGTAGCGGAATACACGCCCGGGGTACTGCCGAATCTGACACTCGTGGTGGACAGTATCGACCGCTACTCGACGGGTAGTCTGGATACCCTGGGCTGGCAGGAGCGTGGCTTTGTGTATCTGACGGGGCCGACCGAGACCTCTATTACGATCTCTGTTCGGAACAATGCTCCGGGTGGGGGTGGTAATGACTGGGCGCTGGACGACATTACCCTGGCGACCTGTCCGCCCAACCTGCTGCTGACGCCGGATAAGCCGGATACGCTGTGTTATGGCGCCGATGATACGGTCCGTTTTGCGATTTCTTCCTATGTGAATAATTACACGGAATGGCAATTAAACAAGAGTACCAATGGCGGCACCACCTGGGTGCCTGCGGGCCTGGATACCCTCAACCGGCCCGACACGGGTACGGTAGTGCCGCACTATAACGCGTTGACGGGTCTGTATACAGATTCGGTCACCCGCTATTTCCAGGTCCCGGCGTCTACATCCGTGACGATCTATCAGCTGGTGGTGGCGAGTACGGTAGGAAATCTGGCTTCCAGTGGTTGTGCGTATGCGACGACCCAACCAAAGTATGTATATGGCGTGAACTGTCTGGTCTCGCTGCCTACGACGCTGTTGTCTTTCCGGGGACAGCTGCAAAATAACGGGCTGGCGGCTCTGCAATGGACGACATCGGGAGAGGTACCGGGTCTGCAGTTCGCGGTAGAGCGGAGTGATGACGGTAAAATCTTTTCATCGATCGGTACGCTGTCGGGTACGGCTGTTCCGGGTGAAGGTGCGACGTATCAGTTCACCGACCCGACGCCGGTGGCCGCCCAAAGTTACTATCGGATCGAGATGACCAGCAATTCCTTTTCCCAATATAGTGCGCTCGTGTTGCTGAGCAATACCGGAATCAGCTTCAATGTCCGGTCGTTTCAGAATCCTTTTATTGACCAGATCAATATGGAGATGACGGCGCCATCTACCGGGACAGCCACGATCACCCTGATCGACCTGTTCGGGCGTTCGTTCCGGCGGGTGATCCAGCCGGTAAATCAAGGTTTGAATAGTTTCAGCCTTTACGGATTGGGCAGCCTGCCTGCCGCTACTTATGCGCTTCAGATCCAGTATGGTGATCACCTGGTGAGCCAGAAAGTGGTGAAGGTGGATAAGTAGGGGGGCGCGCCGCCGAAGGCGGCGCGCGTGAGACGCGAGGGCCAGTGGAGGCGCGAGGGCGAAGTCGCTTGGGCCGGCGCAGGCTCGGGCGGATTTTTGGGCAGGAACAGAAATTGCGGTACCTTTCCCAAAACCATTTTTTATGTCAACATCAACCACGACCATGTCGACGGTGGAGATTGCCAACCGTCTCGTCGAACTTTGCCGTAAGGGCGAATTCGAAACTGCTCAAAAGGAATTGTTCTCCGATGAGGCGGTCAGTATCGAGCCGTATGGTACCCCTGACTTTGAAAAAGAGACCCACGGATTGGACGGGATCCTGGAGAAAGGAAAGAAATGGAGTGAAATGGTGGAAGAAGCTCATGGGATGGACGTATCCCAACCGTTGCTCGCCGATTCCTCCTTTGCTGTCACTATGATGATGGATGTAACAATGAAAGGTGGTCAGCGGATGAAAATGACCGAGCTGTGCATCTATCATGTTAAAGACGGTAAGATCGTTTCGGAACAGTTCCTCATGTAACACTAACCCCTACTACACTATGCGCTATCAACTCTGCATGTTCAGGGCGGTGTCAAGTGGCATCGCCTTTTTTCTTTTATTTATTGCGGGTCAGGGAGTACGGGCCCAGAAGTTCGAACAGCTTGCGAAGACGCCGCCAATGGGCTGGAACAGCTGGAATAAATTTGCCTGCGACGGGATCAATGAATCTGTTATCCGCGAGGTGGCCGATGCGATGGTGGCCAGCGGGATGCGGGACGGGGGCTATCAGTATATCGTCATCGATGATTGCTGGCAAGTCAGCCGCGACAGTGCCGGGAATATCCAGGCTGACGCTGTAAAGTTCCCGCATGGGATCAAGGCGCTGGCGGATTATGTGCATTCGAAGGGGCTAAAGTTCGGGATCTATAGCTGTGCGGGGCGGAATACCTGTGCGGGGCGACCCGCGAGTGAGGGGTATGAGTTCCAGGACGCACGTCAATACGCGGCCTGGGGTGTGGATTATCTGAAAGAGGATTGGTGTAATACGGGGACCCATAACGCCCCGGCCTGTTATACGCTCATGCGCGACGCCTTGTATAAGGCGGGCAGGCCGATCGTCTTTAGTCTTTGTGAATGGGGATCCAACAAGCCCTGGACCTGGGCAAAAGATGTCGGGCATCTGTGGCGGTCCTGCGGCGATATCGGGAATACCTGGAGCTTCATGGAAGCTGGGAATGGCAACGCGTATGGCGGGAGCGTGCTCGGCAACCTCGATCTGCAGAACGGGCTGGAGAAATATGCCGGGCCAGGGCATTGGAATGACCCCGATATGCTGGAAGTGGGGAATGGGGTATTGACGCCGGAGGAGGAGCGGTCGCATTTTACCTTATGGTGTATGCTGGCCGCGCCGCTGATGGCCGGGAATGATCTCCGGCACATGGCGCCGGAGACGCAGCGTATCCTCACCAACAAGGATGTGATCGCGATCGATCAGGACCCGCTGGGGCAGCAGGGCTACCGGGCGAGCTTCAATGAGGACCTGGAGATCTTCGTTAAGCCGCTGCAGGGCGGCGATACCGCGGTCTGTCTGTTCAACCGGGGTGATCAGGAAAAGAAGCTGGATGTTGCATGGCCGGCGTTGTCGATCGGGTCCGGGCATCATATAAAAGATATTTGGAAAAATGAGCTGCAGGGGACGACGGCGACGAATTATCGGGGGACGATCGGGCGGCATGCGGTGATCTTACTGCGGTTATCCGGGGAGGGACGATAATGAAGAAGATACTGATTTTTTTTCTGGTTGTCGCAGGTTGCAGGGAGAAGCAGCCTGCCGCTGTTGTGCCGAAGGTTGTCGTTGCGGATTCGGCGACCGGCTGGGCGATGCTGCCGTTTGTGAAAGCGGATAGTGTAAATCCTGTTTTGGGTCCGGGGGCGGGTAGTTTTCTCGATCCGCTACGACGGGGGCTGGTGAAATGGGAGGAGAAGGATGTATTCAATCCGGCGATCGTTGTGCGCATGGGGCGGGTGTATATGCTGTACCGGGCGCAGGACAAGGTCGGGCTTCCGGGGGGTACATCGCGGATCGGGCTGGCTGTCTCCGACGATGGATATCATTTTACGCGGAGGTCCGCGCCGGTTCTCTATCCCGCGGCCGATGCGGAGAAGAAGCTCGAGTGGGAAGGCGGCTGTGAAGACCCGCGGGTAGTACAAGACCAGCAGGGCATATATTATATGACCTATACTGCTTTCGATGGCCGGACGGCGCGGCTGATGGTCGCTACTTCGGCGGACCTGGTGCAGTGGATCAAACATGGAGCTGCGTTCGCCGACGCGTATAACGGTAGGTATAGCCGAAGCTGGTCGAAGTCGGGGTCGATCGTCTCGCATTACCTAGGCGGCAAGGTTGTGGCGGCGAAGATCAATGGAAAATATTGGATGTACTGGGGCGACCACAATATCTGGGCGGCGACGTCGGATGATCTTATCCACTGGACCCCGGTGGAGGGGGAGGCCGCCTTCGCCAAGGCTTCGGCGGCCGAAGTTGCGCCGGCGTTGAAAATTGTCGTGGCGCCGCGATCGGGGCATTGGGACAGTCGACTTGTCGAGTCGGGGCCACCGGCGATGATCACTAAAGAGGGTATTTTGCTGATCTATAACGGGATGAACCAGCGGGCCGGCGGAGACAGTAGTCTGCCGGAAGGGATGTATGGAGGCGGTCAGGTATTACTGGATAAGAACGATCCGACAAAAGTGCTGCGGCGGCTGGATCACAACTTTATCCATCCCGACAAACCTTATGAGATCACGGGTCAGGTAGGGCAAGTCTGCTTCCTGGAGGGGTTGGCGGACTTCGGGGGGCGCTGGTTGCTGTATTATGGGACGGCGGATTCGAAGATCGCGGTGGCGGTAGGGCCGGACAAGGCGATGGCGTGGTAGGGTCTAACTGCGGCGAATTCGCCATAGTTAGAATTGGTCGGTGAAGGGATGGTACGCAGCGAATGGGTCGTACCCGGCGTGATCACGGATTGTACTGCGTCGTCGTCGGATGAAAATAACTCCACGAATGCCAGAATTCCTGATAGGATTGGATCGGTTGTAATTGCTGGCCTTTGAGTGGGCCGCTGACGCAAAGACCGCTGGCGTTCCAGACCGATCCGGTGGTGGTGTCCGTAAGGATTGCGGGATCGGAGTGACGGTTGAAGCCGAGAACATGCCCGCCGGCCATCCGGCCCAAAACGCAGAAGTTGCTATCCGCATAATAGATCAGAACGGGCAGCGAACCAATCGTATCCTCCGTGATGCGATGTGCGGCAACCCAATTCCAATCGTAGGCCTTGGCATTATTCCCGGCAAGAACGCCGACCACCCATGACTTGGGTTTCCAGGATGTGGAGTCGCGGTGTTCAAGGCCGCCGTCGATTGTGCCATTGTCATAGTTTTTTAGATTGGCATAGTGGGCAGTGTCAACCGGATCGGGTTGCATGACCCTGGTGTCCGGATGCATACGCAGCCATTCTTTCAGCGTATACTGTCCGGAAGGAAGCTCGGCGAGGCGCTCTCCTTTGAGGGGGCCGGCGATGGCTTCTCCGGTGGCCTGCCGCCACCAGCTTTTTGTTGTTTCATCTTCGAACATGGCGTTGAAATGGTCCATCCCGACCAGGCGGAATTCTTCGGGTTTCCCATTGACAAGCGGTGAATAGACGCGGCCGGTACGGCAGACGGTACAGTAGGTGACCATAACCGGGGTGTTACCGAGCGTATCTCTGACCTGGTGATGATAGCCGATGAGCTGGATGGGATAGGCTTTCGCCTGGTTATTCACGACAAGCCCGATTACGAGGTGGTTTTCGCCCGGGGAATGCTGTGTGCTGTCGGCGAAGGCTAGGGTATGTGGCTGATGGAACATTTTGTCGGCTTCGAACCGGTAGTTGAAGTAGTAGAACACCACCGCATAAACGACGGCGACGAGGAAAAGGCCGATCGCCGGCCAGTTGCTTGTGCGGCGTGGTGTAGCATAGGGGTTGCGTTTTTTTGTCGGATGGATCAACAACGCATATCCAACCAGGATGAAGCCGGCGATCCGCAGCCAAAGCCGGTTACGGTCAATAAAGTAGGCGAGGTCAATGCTGTTGGAACGTTGGCTTCCGGGGAAAGGCATTATGAAATAGACGCGGAAGATCTCGGTGGCGAAGAGAATGAGGATGCCCAGAAGGAGTAACAGGCGTTTCATCTAGCTGGAAGAGTTTCGGGTAAGGTACGACAAATTGCCGGGTTTGTCCGGGCAGCATGGATATTTTTGGGCCGGTGGCGGGGCCGGTGAGAGGGCCGGTGGAGGCGCGAGTGAGGGAACCCGGTGACGGCTAGCCGATCTTTTTGCCGTGGATCATCCCGGAGACGAGACCCTTGTGGTTGCCGAGGTCGGCGCGGACTACACCGATCAGGTGAATACCAATAAACGCGTAGATGACGTATTGGAGAAGGGAATGCAATTCTCTCGCCAACGGACGGATATCCTCCAGCTGCCGGATATTTTCAAACGCGAGGATAAGACCCGTGATGGCCATTAGTGTAAAAACTGTGTAGAAGATAAGATAAGTGGCTTTCACATTGACATAATGACGGCGTTGGATCATCTCGATCGGGATGGTCGACCGGAAACCGAGGGCTTTCCGCAGCCGGACCTGCAGTCGCTCGCCTCTTGGCTCGCTGAGGTCGATGAACCAGCGACTGATCAGGAGGATACAAAGTCCGAAGCCGATCAGGCGGTGCATGTTCCAGAGCTGGTCGTTGAACTCGTGCGCGACGGCCCTTGCCTGGTCTTCCGAAACGTTTATCCCTTTCTGTTGCAGCTGTTGTTGAACGAGGGGGATGGTATTGCGGGTCCGGAAGACAGTGGAGGCAAGCAGGACGATGGCGATGGTCGCGGTGACAAAGAGTACAAAGGTCCAATGCCAGACCCGGATCGCCCTGGAATGGGGTTCGAGAAATGAATGGGGGTTCATATGGGCTGTAGAGTTGGGTTAATAAGCGGTCCTCAGGCCGCCGTTCAGACATGAAAATAAGGAATAATATTTAAAATGGGGCCTTACTGTAAATTATACATAATCATTTGACGGATAGGGGTTCAAAACATTTGGAGATGTGGGAATTTTGTGTATCTTTGTAGTGTAATTTGAGTTTGCATCAGTAAAATTAATTATCTGCCTCGCATTTTAGTTAGTATTCGCTTTGCCTTCTCAGTTTAATTCATCTTAATTTTTAGTTTTTTTTATGAACATTTATGTTGCAAATTTGAGCTTCGCCGTTCAGGATGAAGATCTCAGGGAATTCTTTACGCCTTATGGCGAAGTAACTTCTGCCAAGGTAATTATGGACAAAGTATCTGGCCGGTCCCGTGGATTCGGCTTTGTTGAAATGTCTGATGATGAAGCTGCCCGCAAGGCGATTGCCGAGCTGGATGGCGCTACGGTAGAAGGCCGTGCTATCAAAGTGAATGAAGCCAAGCCGAAGGAAGACAAGCCTTTTGGCGGCGGTGGAAATCGCGGCGGTGGCGGCTTTGGCGGCGGCGGTGGTCGTGGCGGTTACGGCGGAGGCCGTGGCGGCGATCGCGGTGGCTACAACAACCGATATTAATCGTAGTCCTGATACGAAAGTTAAAGAGACCGGCGTGAGCCGGTCTTTTTGTTTTATATTTGAACAATACTTTCGGATCGCATGAGCATATGGGTGAGGATACTGTTGATTTCTCTCGCAATTGAAAGCCGACGGAACTGTTGTTCAAATCTGCTGACCCGAATTATAGGGAATTAACCAAAGGTGCTTTGAAAGAGTTCAAACTTATAGAACGCCGTTTATACAAATTGGATATTCCCGATGAGAATGGCTTTCCATACCTGATGAGCCGCCGGCCAGGAAGCTGGTATGGGTTTACTGATACTAAGATTTTCATGGGCAGCCGTTTGCTCCTCATATGCACTTTCCCTTCAATAATACGCTCGGGATTTAAATTGAAATTCCAGGATTTGCCCAAACCAGTCAGCCTGGTCAAATATGAAGGGCGCAGGGGACTGATGGTGGTGGACAACGTTTTTTCGGTCCATAAGCCCTTTAGCGGCAAGCTGGCCTACCAGTTATATAAAAACGACCAACTTTGCGGTGAGGTTATTGCGACATGGGGTGCAATCGGGGCGTACCCATTTGAATACCGTGTTTCGTTCCAGGAGGATTCCGAAGACCATCTGTATTCGCTGGTATGTCTCATGACTTATTTCATATCTTGAACATACAAATAGACTGAATGGCCTGCCCCAGCTTGAACAGCGAAAGATACATGGCGATCGGGATCACGCCAGCATTAATTCAGTTTCCCCACCATATTCTCCGGCCGCACCCATTCATCAAACTGTTCCGGCGTGACATATCCCAGCCTGACCGCCATCTCCTTTAAGGTCGTCCCTTCCTTGTGCGCCTTCTGCGCGATCTCGGCGGCTTTGTAGTAGCCGATCTTAGGGTTGAGCGCTGTCACCAGCATAAGCGAATTGTCAACTTGTCTTTTGATATTCGCGTCGATGGGTTCGATCCCTGTTGCGCAGCGCACGTTGAAGCTGTTGCAGCCGTCACCGATCAGGCGGGCGCTATGCAGAAAATTATAGATGATCACCGGTTTGAAGACATTCAGCTCGAAATGGCCGGTCGCCCCGCCGACATTGATCGCCACATCGTTCCCGAGCACCTGGGCCGCGATCATCGTGAGTGCTTCACACTGCGTGGGGTTCACCTTCCCGGGCATGATCGAAGATCCGGGTTCGTTGTCCGGGATATGGATCTCGCCGATGCCGCAGCGCGGGCCGGAGGATAGCATCCGGATATCATTGGCGATCTTCATCAGGCTGACGGCGACAGTCTTCAGAGCGCCGTGGGCTTCCACGATGGCGTCGTGCGCGGCAAGCGCTTCGAACTTGTTGGCTGCGGTTATAAAAGGCAGACCGGTTAGTCCGGCGATGTGTCGGGCCACATTTTCCGAGTACCCCTGCGGGGTATTGATCCCGGTCCCGACGGCGGTACCGCCGAGCGCCAGTTCGGAAAGGTGGGCGAGGGTATTGCGGATGGCCCTTAGGCCATGGTCCAACTGGCTGACATAACCGCTGAATTCCTGACCGACGGTCAGCGGCGTGGCGTCCATGAAATGCGTACGGCCGATCTTCACCACCTCCATATATTCCCGGCTCTTTTCGGCCAGCGTATGGCGAAGAGCTTCGATCCCGGGTATAGTTGTTTTCACCAGCATCTCATAAGCGGCGATATGCATGGCCGTTGGGAAGGTGTCGTTGGAAGACTGCGATTTATTGACATCGTCGTTGGGGTGCAGGACCTTCTCTTTATCGGTCAGCTTGCCGCCGGCGAGTACGTGGCCGCGGTAGGCAATGACCTCATTGACGTTCATATTGCTCTGGGTCCCGCTGCCGGTCTGCCAGACGACGAGGGGAAAATAAGCATCGAGGGAACCGGTTAGGATCTCATCGCAAACCCGGCCGATCAAGTCGGATTTTTCCCTTGTAAGGACTCCGGCCTCCACGTTGGTGAGGGCGGCGGCTTTCTTCAGGTAGGCGAAGGCGCGAATGATCTCCTTTGGCATTTTATTAATGTCCTGGGCGATGGGGAAATTCTCCACGCTGCGTTGGGTCTGGGCCCCGTAGTAGGCGTCGATGGGTACTTTGACTTCGCCCATGGTATCTTTCTCGATGCGATATTCCATTTACTTATATTTGCGGACGTAAAGATAAATCATGCGAGCTAAATTATTTTTTCTCATTTTTCTTCTCGGAGTTGGAATGAAGACGGCTCTTGGGCAAGGCGGGGTCGTTGCGAAGTCGGTGACCGGGCAAGACAAATATGTTTGGAGGACGGACAGTTCGGCGGGATACGCGTACCGGTATGTGACGAATGATCCCTTGCAGGCGCGGGTTTATACGCTGGCAAATGGGTTAACGGTGGTACTAAGCGTGAACCACAAAGAGCCGCGGGTGGCGGTGCGGATCGCGGTGCGGGCGGGCAGCAATACCGACCCGCGGGATCACACGGGACTTGCGCATTACCTGGAACACCTGCTGTTCAAGGGCACGGATCGGTATGGCACACTGGATTGGGCAAAGGAAAAACCCTATCTGGATAAGATCGACGGTTTATATGAAGAATATAATTCCACCAAAGACCCTGTTGCGCGACGCCGGATCTATCACCGGATCGACAGTGTCTCGGGGGTAGCCTCCCATTATGCGATCGCCAACGAATACGATAAACTAATGGCCGATATCGGGTCGCAGGGCTCTAACGCGCATACCTGGGTGGAGGAGACGGTCTATGAAGAGGATATCCCTTCCGGCGCCATGGATAAATTTCTGGCGGTGCAGGCCGAGCGTTTCCGCGACCCGATCTTCCGGCTTTTCCATACGGAACTGGAGGCGGTCTATGAGGAGAAGAACCGGGGGCTGGACAACGACGGGGTCAAAATGAACGAGGCGATGAACGCGGCGCTTTTTCCAACCACAAACTACGGTCAGCAAACGACGATCGGGACTGTCGCCGATCTGCGCAACCCGTCGCTGCGGGCCATCCGCGCCTATTACTATAAATATTATGTCCCGAATAATATGGCAATGATCATGGCGGGAGACTTTGACCCCGATGCAGTGATCCGCAAGATCGATTCGGCGTTTTCGTATATGCGGCCCAAATCCTTAGGGGGTTACCAGCACGACCCGGAACGCGACCTGACGTCGCCCGTAGTCGGAATGATCAATGGTCCCGGCGCGGAGAGTGTTCGGATCGGGTTCCGGACGCCCGCAGCGGATACCCGTGATGCGGTAGTGCTGGACCTCATTTCGACGATCTTCTCGAATGAAAAGGCGGGCTTGCTCGACCTCAATCTGAACAAGCAACAGAAGCTGCAAAGTGCGCAGGCGGAACTCGAGCAATACAAGGACTATGGGGTTCTGCTGTTTGCCGGCGCGCCGCGGCAGGGACAGACGCTGGAACAGGTGCGCGATCTGCTCCTTCAACAGATTCTCCTGCTTAAGAAAGGACAGTTTGACGACAGCCTGGTCCGGGCGATCGTGGCGAACGGCAAGCTGGGTCTGCTGGAAGGGCTGCAAAAGAATGACGCCCGTGTCGGGGCGCTCACCGAAGGTTTCATCCTGCACCGGGATACGCTCTGGGACCGCGACGTAGCTCAGCTCGATGAACAGGCGGGGATCGGGAAGGAGGAGATCGTCGCGGTGGCGAACAAATATCTGCGGAATAATTACGTGTTGCTGTACAAGCGAAAGGGCGTCGACAGGAATATTGTGAAGGTGGAGAAGCCGCCAATCACGCCGGTGGAGACGAATGCGGGCAAGCAGTCGGCATTCGTAAAGCAGATCGAATCCATGGCTGTCGCCCCGGTCACCCCACAGTGGCTGGATTACAACACGGGGATCACGCATACAAAGGTGGGGATAGCTAATGTATTATATGTACAGAATAAAGAAAATGACCTGTTCCACTTGTATTACCGGCTGGAAATGGGGAGCTGGAGCAACCGGCTTCTGCCGATGGCGGCTCAGTACCTGCAATACCTGGGGACGGCAACGCATCCTACGGCAGAGATCAGCAGGGCATTCTATTCGATTGCGTGCAATTTCAGCGTGAATACAACCACAGAGACGACGACGATCAGCATTACCGGGCTGCAGGAGAATCTGGGGCGGGCGGTGGCTTTATTCGAGGAGGTTATGCGCCAGTGTATCCCTGATTCGATCGCGCTGGTCGCGCTGAAGGACCGGTTGTTGAAATCGAGGGCCAACAATAAACTGAACAAGCAGGCGATCATGCAAGGACTGATCAGCTATGCCCGTTATGGGCCGAAGAACCCGTTCAATAGCGGGCTGACCAGCGAGGAGCTTCTCGCGTTGAAGCCGGAGGACCTGACCAATGTCCTGCATTCCCTGCTGGACCATCCGCATACGATCATCTACTATGGGCCGCTTCCCGTGGATTCGTTCACGCGGGTCATCGCCGCGGTCCACGCGCTGCCGGCAAGCTGGACGCCTTATCCGGAAAAAGTTCGGTTTCCCTTTGCGGAGCAGTCATCGAATAAAGTATTGTTTGCAGACTATGACATGGTGCAGGCGGAGATCTGCTGGGTCAGGAACTCGGGGGAATATGACGTGCGGAAAGAGGCGGTGGTCGATCTGTTCGATAACTATTTCGGCGGGAATATGGGATCGGTGGTTTTCCAGACGTTGCGGGAGTCGAAGGCGCTGGCGTATGCGACCTTTGCGTCGTATGAGACGCCGGCAAAAAAAGAAGATCCCTTCTATATCCTGGCGTATATCGGCTGCCAGGCGGATAAGCTGAATGAGGCGATCGAGGGGATGAATGCGCTCCTGGGCGATCTGCCGGTCTCGGCCAAGGGGTTCGGGCTGGCGAAGGCTGGGGAGAAGAAGGATATCGAGACGGCGCGGTATACCGGTGACGAGATCGTTTTCCAGTATCTGGGGGATCAGGAGAAGGGGTTGGACTATGATCAGCGGAAGGAGGAGTATTCAGAGTTGGACGGGTTGACCATGGATGATGTGAAGCGCTTTCATGAAAAGGAGATTGCGGGGAAGGCGTACACCTATTGTGTGGTGGCGTCGCAGAAGCGGATCCGGTTGGAGGATTTGAAGAAGCGCGGGGATGTGAAGGTGCTAACGCTGGAGGAGATTTTTGGGTATTGAGGTAGGGTCGCGATCGGAGCGGGCGTGTTCCCGCGAAAACGGTTTAGGGTTTAGGGGCGGGCAGCAAGCAAGGGTCGGAGCGAAGGGAAGAAGGGGTGTAGGGGTCGTGGTCAGTTGAAAGAGGTCGTTCGGCTTTGAGGAGGGCTAATTCTTTATTTTATTGAATGTATGACTGATAATGAGGAAAAGCCCTATGGCGCCGATAACGAGCCAGTCGCCGGGGATGACGATATAAATGGGTTCTGAAGTGTTTTTGTATAAGGCGAAGTCGCGGACGTTGTCGCTTTTAATTTCATAGACGCCCAGCAAAAAAATAACGAAGATGATCGAGTAGATAAGCGCCTTTTGGAGCTGCATGAAAATGGATTTTAGCAGGTGTAAAATAGGGATTTTTTTTGATCCCCGCGCGCGGGGGAGGTGCAAGCGGACGGCGATTGTCCCGAAAGCGAACATCAGGAAGGGTGTCCATGCGGGATAAAGGACTGAAAACGAACCGGCTGCAAATCTGGCATTGGGTTCGCCGCATAACCGGAAAACACAAGCCATATGTTCCGTAATTATTTGACTGCCGCGATCCGGAATCTCCGGAAAAATAAGGGGTTCAGCATCCTGAATATCGCGGGTCTGGGGGTGGGGATCGCCTGTGCCGCGTTGATCCTGCTGTGGGTGGAGGATGAGGTCACGTATGACCATTGGGTACCCGATCACGATCATATAGCCAGGGTGTTTGAAACCCAGACGCGGGCCGGCGCGAATCCGGGACCCTATTTTGCATTGCCCGGGCCAACCGGGCCGGTCATCCTGGCGGAGATCACGGGAGTGAAGAATGTAGCCCGGACGACCAATAATTCAGCGCTTACCCTGTCGTTTGGGATCGGGGATAAGGTCATTACCCGGCAAGGGAATTATGGGGACTCGTCGCTGATGTCGATGCTTGGGCTTCAATTTGTGTATGGCGAGGCGGCGCATGCCTTCGATCAGATCCATTCGGTGGTCCTGAGCCAGGAATTTGCGGAGGCGTTGTTTGGCGCCGGCGTGAATCCCGTCGGCCGGCAGGTGCAGGTCGATCATAAAGACAATTTTGTAGTGAAGGGTGTTTATAAGGATTTGCCGGAGAATTCGACGATCCGGTTCAACTGGCTTGCGCCCTACGCGAATTTCGAAGCGGCGAATTCCTGGACGAAAGAGTGGGACGCGAGTGGCATAGCGACTTATGTTCAGCTGGACCCGAAGGCCGATCCGGCCGCGGTGGACCGGCAATTGGCGCATTTCATGACAAAGAAGGCGAACGCGCCGACGGCAATACTCTGGCTCTTCCCCATGAACAGCTGGCATTTGTACTCGCATTTTACGGATGGGCGGCCGGATGGGAAGGGGGATATCCGATTCGTGCGGCTGTTCACCCTGATCGCGTTGATCATCCTGGTGATCGCCTGTATCAATTTCATGAACCTGTCGACGGCCAAGTCGACGGAGCGGGCCAAGGAGGTGGGGGTGAGGAAGGTGATGGGAGCGGGCAAGGGGAAACTGGTCCGGCAATTTATCGGCGAATCGCTTGTGCTATCTTTTATCTCGGTGGCGCTGGCGGTCGGAATCATGTCTTTGGCGCTGGCCTCATTCAACCAGCTTGTGGGTAAGCAGCTGACCCTCGGCCTGGTCAAGCCGATGCATCTTGCGGTGCTGTTGGCGATCGGGCTGGTGACCGGCGTGGTCGCGGGGAGTTATCCGGCCTTCTATCTGTCCTCATTTTCGCCGATCTCGGTATTGAATTCCATTCGGGTGCGCGCGGGGAGCCGGGCGGCATTCGTGCGGAAAGGGATGGTGGTCGGGCAGTTTGCGGTCAGTATACTGCTCATCATTTGCACGACCATTGTCTACCAGCAAGTGAATTATACGCGCACGCGGGATTGGGGTTTCAATTGGAACAACCTGGTAGTGACGGAGGTCAAGGGAGCGATCCGGCCGCATTTCGACGCGATTCGCGGCGATCTCCTTCGGACGGGAGTGGTGGACAACGCGGCGCTGAGTCAGACTTCGGTATTGAACTCCGGCTGGTGGTCGACGGATGACTATCAATGGCCGGGCAAGCCGGCGTCAGCGGACCCAACGATCGATAACGAGCAGGTGACCGCAAGTTATTTTGCGACGGAGGGCATGACGATCAAAGAGGGTCGCGGCTTCCGGGATGATACGCATGCGGAGGATAACAATATCGTGATCAACGAGAGCATGGCAAAACTGATCGGCGACTATGCAAGGCCGGGAAATGTGATTCACCAGGAGAAACGGGCGCTGACCATCATCGGGATCGTACATGATTTTGTGTATAACAATGCTTTTGCGACGACCGCAGGGCCGATGATCCTATACGGCGAGCCGGAGGGCGCCAATTATATGACCGTGCGGCTAAAACAGGGTGTTGATCCGGGCGCAGCGATGGCGAAAGTCGGCGAGGTGATGCGCAAGGATAATCCGGCGTTTCCCTTTGAATACCAGTTTATGGACGAGCAGCTGGCTCAGATGTTCAAGACCGAGACGTTGACGGGGCGGTTGGCGGGGATCTTCACGGCGCTGGCGATCTTCATCTCGTGTCTGGGACTTTGTGGCCTGGCGGCGTATAGTGCGTCGCGGCGGGCCAAAGAGATCGGCATTCGCAAGGTACTCGGGGCGTCGACGAAAGGTTTGGCGGCTCTGCTCTCGCGGGATTTTGTCAAATGGGTTTTGGTGGCTTGTGTGCTGGCGTTCCCCCTGGGCTGGTGGTTGATGAATGGATGGTTGCAGGACTACGACTACCGGACGGCGATCCATTGGTGGGTGTTTGGCGTGGCGGGTTTGGGGGCGGTCGCGATAGCGTTGTTGACGGTGTGTGTGCAGGCGATACGTGCGGCGGTGGCGAGTCCGGTACGGAGTCTGAGATCAGAATAATGGAGTTTGAACGTCGAGCCATTGCCGGAGAAGGCGACGCTGTTTGGGTGTCGCAGCTGGGTCTTCGGTAATCGTAATCACCGGTTTTGTATAACCCCTGATAATGACTTTACGGGGGATCGTTGCGGTCCCCCTTCTTACATCTACGATCGCGGTACCGCCGATATGGAGTGAGCCGAGGGCCGCCTGAAAGTCCTGCCGGGTATGTATTGGCTGGCCGTTGATTCTGGTAATGATATCGCCGGTATGGAGCCCTGCCGATGCCCAGCAGCTCCTGGGATTGGTGATGCCGATCCGGATACTGGTGTCGTCGCGCAGGATCCAGGTATATATCCGGGTGTCGGGGAGGGGCCGGCCTTGCGGGTCGGTGGCTCGCGGCTGATTGTGTTGCAGGCGGAGACCGAGGTGGCGGAGCCACGGCGCGAAATTGATCGGTTTTCCTTCATAGACATGATCTTTAAAGAAGGAATGGGCTTCGTTGCACTGGCAGACGGTCGTCACAGCCCCTTCGATGTCGCTATCCCGGATGGGGCGGTTGTCGCTAAAGCGCCGGTATAGCTCAAGAAGTACGTCATCGAGAGAATGGCGGCTGTCGGTGGCATCGCGGATCATGATGTCCAGACAGGTTCCCAACAACTCGCCCTGGAGATGCGTGCTGGCCGAGTAATCTCCCAGAGGACCAGGCTGAAGATTGGAGGCGATGCTCACCTTCGAAGGCGCAAATACCGCATTCCCGGTGTCGCGATAGTACCGGGTGATGAGCGATTCCAAGTGTGTGATGCGCGTGGAGTCGTCAACCGGCAGGCTGAGTCGGCGGCAGATGAGATCCGCATAGAACATCGTCACGCCTTCACTGAACCAAAGCCCGGGGGATTGCTGTTGTGGACCATAGTTGAGCTCGCTGTAGCCGGAAGGCCTGACGTGCATCAGGTTCCAGGTATGAAAGAATTCATGGGCGATCTCTTCGTAAATGCCCGGCTGTTCCCCTGTGAGGTCGGCTGCCGATACACCGATGGTCACGGAATTGCCATGTTCCAGTGCGCCGACGCTGCCCGCTTCCAACAAAAAGTTATAGTGTTTGTAAGGGAAGCCGCTGAAGATGGCTTCCGTCGCCCGGACGATCTTCCGGATATTCGAGACCAGCGCGCCGGTATCGAAACCCAATGCAGGGGTTGACGACAGATAATCCACTTCATGAGGGATGCTATCGACAGTTAAAGTCCACCGGTGCAGCCGCCCCACCTGGATGGGGGCGTCCAGTAGTTGCGGCGCGGAATGGGCGGCGAATTCGTTTGGATCAATGGGGGACGCAGGATCGAGCCCCGTCGCCGCCTGCCAGCCGTCGGGCAGCCGGAGAGCGAGCGTGCAGGGCGCGTGAATGTCCTCTACCAGATACATAAAAGAATGCAGGTCACCTACCAGACCGCCGGTTGGGGTAAGAAAAGGCCGATGGGAAAAATGGAGAGACGTTGGCGCGGGAAGCTTTATCCGATAGGATACGGTCACCTGGTCGCCGGGAGTAATGATCGTCCAGACGGCGCTGTCGTCGCGGAGGTAACTGGCAGGCGAATCAACCTGAAAAGCTCTGATATATTTCCAGAAACGGTCGTCATACTCGTGGTGTGTGGCCATGGCCAGTTGGAACCGGTGTGGCGGATGGTCAACCCGAATGGATACTGTATAGCCGGATAGATCGGTCGGGTCGATGCGCAATGTATAGTGGAGGCAAGTCGGCGTTGTTGTCGGCGGTTGGGCAAAAGCCTGCGACGCGAACGACCCTTGCAGGGCGATTGTCAACAAGAGGAACCCGAAGCGGCCCATGGCGCGGGAAAATTTATTTCAATGTATGTGATTTTCAGGACCTTCCCGCGAATAATATAGCATGAACGATGCCGAATTTCTGCAACTGATCCAGGATAACAAAGGTATCCTGTTCAAAATCAGTAACTCTTATTGTCGCAACCGCGACGACCGGGAGGACCTGATGCAGGAGATCATCTACCAGTTGTGGAAGTCGGCCGGGGGCTTCGATACCAACCGCAAATTTTCAACCTGGATGTACCGGATAGCATTGAATGTCGCCATTTCGTTTTATCGCCAGCAGCGGCGGTCGGGATTGCGCATAACCTTCGGCGGGGACCTGCATTTAATGGAACTGGCGGAGAGTCCGGCGGAGCCGGATATCGAAGAAAAGATCAACCTGCTCCACCAGTTCATCAGTGAGCAAAACGAACTGGACAAGGCGCTGATGATCCTCTACCTGGAGGAGCGGCCCTATCGTGAGATAGCGGAGATCCTGGGAATTTCGGAGACGAATGTGGCGACAAAGCTGAGCCGGATCAAGGGCCGCCTGAAACAACATTTTTTGAAACCTTAAAACATGAATGAACTATGGATGAATTTATTCAGCTCTGGAAAACTTATGATGCGAAGCTGGAGCATTCTCTGCAATTGAACCTGCGGCTGCTGCAGGAGGTGCAGTCGCAGAAGACAAGGTCGGTATTGCGGACGCTGACTATCGGACGGGTGATCGGAATTCTTCTCGGGGTGTTGTATGAAATTATCCTGTGTGTTGCTTTCTGGTATGTGCGGAGCCAGCCGGTGATGGCGGTATCGATCGGGGTTTTTATCCTGGTAACGGGGATCGCCATGGGGGCTTATTGGTGGGAGTTGGTCCTGATCGGGCGGATCGGGTATGCGGAAAATATTATCGATACGCAGGAGAAGCTGGCAGGCATTCAAAGCTCGATCATCCGGGCCCTGCGGATATCCTGGATACAACTGCCGTTCTGGGCTACCTTTTTTGTGAGCAACGAGCTGATACGGAAGAGCGGGCCGGTATTCTGGGCGGTGGAGATTCCGGTGGTGCTAACGTTTACGGTGCTGGCGGTCTTCTTGTTCCGCAATTTGACGCCGGAAAAGATGGAACGGAAGAAGTGGGTAAGGACGCTGGTGCAGGGGACGGGCTGGAAGTCCGTTACGCGGGCGATCGGATTTATGCAGGAGATCAGGGAGTTTAAACAGGAATAAAATATTTTCCCGGCTCGTACGTCTTCCCCTTTGATAGCCTTTGGCGCCGCCGAAGGCGGCGCGAAATAGGCAATATTCATAAACCGCTAAAAGGTAAAACATGAACTACCAGGAATGGGCCGCAAAAGGCCGACATCATGGGCACGGGGAGCGGCACCTGTATGCCCGATCGGGTCAGAGAGCCGCCGTTAACATTTACCGGACCGAGAACAGCTACGAAATGCTCGTTTTCGCGCCAGGGAGGATCCGCGAGCATTTTCATCTGGAGGTGAAAGGGAGTGAGCTGATCATTTCCTACATGCCGCCGGAGGGTTTCCCCCGACCGGATTGGGTACACCGGGAGTACAGCCGGGGCGGGTTTGTCCGGAGTTTCACGCTGGATGAGTCGGTTGATCCGGGTCAGATCCAGGCGAAGTATGTGGATGGGGTGTTGGAGGTGAGTTTGCCGGTCGTGGCCGGGAAGGAAAGGGTATCGGTTGAGATACCGGTGAGTTGATTGGTCAGGGGCCGCCGCCGCCGAAGGGCAACCGAGGAAGGAACGTGGCGAAGCAGTTCCGCCGAAGGTTGCGGGCGAAGCCCGCGAATCATTAGATCAGGCCCCGCGAAAGCGGGGCTTCCTTTTTTCAAGAAAGGCGGCGGTACCCTCCTTCATATCTTCGGTCCCAAAACATTCCCCGAACGCTTTCTGCTCGTACGCGAAACCGTTCATGGGGACGTCATCGGTCTCCGCGTCATCGCCGCCGAAGGGATCGGGGTCCCAGGTTTCCGAATGGGCGATGCCATCGCCTGCCGCGATATTGACGCATTCGATGACCCGGGCTACCGCCAGGGGTGCCTTGTCGTTGATGATGCCGAGCAACTTGCGGGTCTCGGAGAGGAGCTCATCCGGTTCGGTGACGATATAATTGACGAGGCCCATCGTGTGCGCTTCGGTCGCTTCGACCATCCGCCCGGTGAGCATTATTTCGATGGCGCGGCCTCTCCCGACCAGCTTGGTGAGACGCTGGGTGCCGCCGTAGCCGGGGATGAGACCAAGATTAACCTCCGGCTGGCCAAATTTGGCAGCAGGGACGCAAAGTCGGAAATGACAGGCCATCGCCAGTTCGCACCCACCGCCAAGCGCAAAGCCATTGACGGCTGCGGCGATCGGCTTGGGACTGGAGGCTATCCGGAAGAAGATGTCGGAGCCTTTGGCGGAGAGTGACTGTCCGGCTTCTTTGCTGAGGCCTTGAAATTCGGAGATGTCGGCGCCCGCGACGAACGCCTTAGGGCCCGCCCCTGTGAGGATGGCGCTCTTGATATCGTTGTTGGTATAGATCTCTTCGACGACCTCTCCGAGCTCGCTGATCACATCCTTGTTGAGCGCGTTGAGTTTGTCCGGCCGGTTGATGGTGATGGTAAGAATGTTGTCGGTGAGATCGGTGTGCAGTGTCTTATACATCTGGATAGTATTTTAAAGAAGACTTAATACGTGGCGGATGCGGCGGATCGTCTCCTTGCGACCCAGCAACGCGGCGATATCGAACACCTGAGGGCCGTACTTGCCGCCGACCAGCATGACGCGAAGAGAGAGGAGGACGTCGCCGGGCTTGATGGCTTTTGCGGCGGCCAGCTCCTTGAAATGTGTTTCCAGAGGGGCCGCTTCCCAGGTTGTCTCGAGGTCGAGCTGCCGGATCAGCTCGACGAAAAAGATCTGTTTGGCGTCCGTCCATTTGGGGCGAATCGCCTCCAGGTCGATCGTCGCCGGGGCCTGGAAAAAGAAACCGGCTTGTGCGACGAAGTCGGGAAGCAGGTGGCAACGTTCCTTGACGAGGTCCAGGACCTTTTCGAACTGCTCTTTATCCGGTTCCGCAAGTGCGGCCTCAGCGGCGGTTTCGGTTGCCGGGTTTTCGTGGAAATAAGTTCTGACCAGGTCGCTATAGGCGCTGGCGGGCAGCCATTTGATCCATTCGTGGTTGAACCATTTCGCTTTCTCGTAGTCGAACTTTGCCCCGCCCTTGTGGACCCGATCCATCGAGAAGGATTCGATCAGCTCTTCCATCGTAAAAAGTTCCTGACCCGTACCGTCGTTCCAGCCAAGCACAGCCAACAAATTGACAAAGGCCTGTGGAAGGAATCCGGTTTCGCGGAAGCCGGTGGCGGTCTCGCCGGTCTTCGGATCGGTCCAGTTCATGGCGAATACGGGGAAACCGAGGCGGTCGCCGTCGCGTTTGCTAAGCTTGCCGTGGCCGTCGGGTTTCAGGATCAGCGGGAGGTGCGCCCACTGCGGCATCTTGTCGAGCCCAAAAAGATACGTCCACAACAAGACGTGGACCGGAGCGCTGGGCAGCCATTCTTCGCCGCGGAAGGCGTGGCTGATATCCATCAGATGGTCGTCGACGACAACGGCTAAATGGTAGGTGGGCATGCCGTCGGCCTTCAGGAGGACCTTATCGTCCACGCCTGCGGCGGAAAGATGTAGCTCCCCGCGGATCATATCGGTGAAGCGGACCTCCTGGTTCGGCTCGATCCGGATGCGGATGACATAGGGGGTTCCCGCGGCGAGCAGGCGTTGGGTCTCATCGGCCGGGAGATGGAGGGAGTTGCGCATCTTGCGGCGGAGCTCGAAGTTATATTGCGGCGTCGGATTGTCGGGGGTTTTATATTTCTCCCGCATGGCATCAAGTTCCTCCGGGGTATCGAAGGCATAGTAAGCGTGGCCCTGGTCGACGAGCTGGCGGGCATATTTCTCGTAGATGCCAAGGGCTTTCCGCTCACTTTGGCGATAAGGGCCGTAGGCGCCGCCTTTATGAGGGCCTTCATCGGGCTCAAGACCGCACCAGCGGAGAGAATCGAAGATATATTGTTCTGCGCCGGGCACATAGCGGCTTTGATCGGTGTCTTCTATCCGGAGGATGAAGTCGCCGTCGTGACGGCGGGCATAGAGGTAATTGTAAAGGACGGTTCGGACGCCGCCCAGATGAAGACCTCCGGTGGGGCTGGGCGCAAAGCGGAGACGAACTTTTCTGGCCATAGGTTGCAAAGATAATAAACCACTGGTACCCATCGTTATCGGACCGTGAGATGCCTTTTCACCCTCTTTTGGACGCTATTTCTGCTGTCGGCTTCGGCGCAGCTCACTTATGAGACGTTATACGTCGATTATGACAGTGCCTGGAAATTTAGAAATCTGAAAATTATTCCAATTCGTAAAAAGGGCGGGGGCGGTATGCCCGGTGCAACCGGTGCGGATGTGGTCCCGCTGGCGGAGGCGCTGAACAAAGGCCTTGTGACAGTCACGGAGCGGGGGACGACCTCCTTCGAAAATGTACATTGGCTGCGGTTCAATACCCATTCGGACAAAAAGGTATATATCGGGGGCGGGGAGATCATCACGGGAGGGCGGCAGGACCGGATGATCGTCCGGGATACCATCCTGAACCCATCGGACAAAGACCAGTATGTACCGGTTATGTGTGTGGAAGAAGGGCGGTGGAGCGAAAAGGAGAAAAAATTCGGCTATGGCAATTATGCGAATAGCGGTCTCCGTAAGACGCTTGACTCGGGGCATAACCAGGTGTTGATCTGGAACGAGGTCAACCGGCAACTGGAGGCAGGGCAGTTCAAGAACTGGAACAAGAGTGATGCGTATGAGTCCCGATATCTGGATAAGAAGTATGTGCTGGCGGGGCAGGAATATTTCGATTTTTTTATGAACAAGTTCCGGCATTCGGACAGTACGATTGTCGGGTTTCTTGCGCTATCGGGGGATAAGGTAATCGGGAGTGATATTTTCGACGGGACGTATTTGTTCTACCACCAACTGGAGCCGCTTTTGTGGGGATATATTGATGAAGCAATAAATTCGGGGTCGCCGGTGACGCTGCAGGATGATGCGGTGAAGCGGTATGCGAACAAATTGCTGAAAGATGAGAAGTCGCAGGAAGTGTTCGTGCGGGACAACGGGAAGATCTTCCGGGTTGGGGGGCATGTGGTGCATGTGAATACCTTCTTTAAGGAAACGCCGTGAGGACGCGCGGGGCGCGCGGCGGAAATTGGTAACTTTCCATCATGTATTATTTTGTCAAGACACCGTGGTGGCTGCGGAGACTGTATCGCGGGCTGGTATGGCGCGTTCCGACGGCGGAAAAGGTATTGTATTTGAGCTTTGACGACGGCCCGCACCCGGAGGCGACGCCGTTTGTGCTGGATGAGTTGGGGAAGTATGGAGCGAAGGGGACCTTCTTCTGTATTGGGAAGAACGTTGAGGCTCATCCGGAGATCTATCGCCGCATCCTGTTGGAAGGGCATCGCGTTGGCAATCATACGCAGGATCATCTGAACGGTTGGAAAGTCGATGACCGGCGATATCTGGAGAATATCCGTGTGGCGGCGCGGCGGATCGACTCGGATCTGTTCCGGCCGCCGTATGGCCGGATCGGCACGTTGCAGTCTTCAGTGCTGAGGTCGGCGCCGTTTAATTACAACATTATCATGTGGGATGTCCTGAGTGCAGATTTTGATCAGGCGTTAACGGGAGAACGTTGTGCGCGGAATGTGATCCGGAATGGTCGGCCGGGGTCGATCGTGGTCTTTCATGACAGCGAAAAAGCGTTTGAAAGATTGCGGGAAGCGTTGCCGAAGGTGTTGAAGGAATTTGCTGCGAAGGGGTATCGGTTCGAGGCAATTGGTCCAAAAATTGGAAAAGATTTATGATGAAGTCGGGGACTGGAAAGGCGTAGTTGATGTACAAAAACAATTGGGCCTGGGTAGACACCCTGGCCCGTTTTTAATCCGTACCCTATGAAAACTAGATTAAAGGTAAAACTATTTTTGAAACATGCAAAGTAAAATCGGCAGGCCACCTGACGAAACTTCTGGATTTGAGGGGTTTTGGGGAGATCGGTGGGGTTTGGCGGGGCGATTCCGGAAAAAATCACCCCTTTTGGGGAGGCGGTCGGTCGGGCATATATTTGTCAAAAAAGGAGCCGGCAGGCCGGAGAACCTATGAAATTGATCGATACGCATTGTCATTTGTACAACAAAGAATTTGACCGGGACAGGGAGGAGATGATACAGCGGGCTGACTTAGAAGGGGTTGAGCGGTTCTATCTGCCGATGGTGGATAGTGGTTCGCGGGCGGCGCTGCTCGATCTGGAAGCGCGCTATCCGGGGATTTGTATCGGGATGACGGGTCTTCATCCAACTTCGGTGAAGGAGGACTATACGGCGGAGCTCCGCATTGTTGAGGAAGACCTGGCGCGTCGGTCCTGGGCGGCGGTGGGGGAGATCGGGTTGGACTTCTATTGGGACAGGACGTTCGAATGCCAGCAGTTCGAGGCGTTTCATCTACAGATCGATTGGGCGGTGCAATATCGGTTGCCGATCGTGATCCATTCGCGGGACTCGATGAAAGAAAGTATCCGGGTGGTGAGGGAACATCGGGCGCAAGGGGTGCGCGGAGTGTTTCATTGTTTTGGCGGGTCGGTGGAGGATGCGCGGGCGATCGTGGATCTGGGTTTTTATCTTGGGATCGGCGGGGTGTTGACGTATAAAAATTCTTCGCTTCCCGACGTTCTTCGTGAGATCCCGTTGGATTCGCTGGTCGTGGAGACAGATGCGCCCTATCTTTCGCCGGTGCCGTTTCGTGGCAAGCGGAATGAGCCGGCGTATTTGCGATATGTGGTTGCGCGGCTGGCCGAAGTGAAGGGTGTTTCTGTTGAAGATGTGGCGGCGGTGACGACGGCGAATGCTGAAAAATTATTCGGAGGGTAAGGGGGGATGTTGTATTTTTGCGGCCCCCGCGCCGGGCGTGTAGAGCGACTTTGGGCGGGTCAACAGGAGAGGTGTCCGAGTGGTTGAAGGAGCACGCCTGGAAAGTGTGTATACTCGAAAGGGTATCGCGGGTTCGAATCCCGCCCTCTCCGCCAGGTTCTTTTATGAAGTCACCGTTTCTTCCTTAAAGTTAATGATTTACAATAGTCATTGCAAGGAAGGAACGGGTTTCTTTTTCCTGATCATGTCGGTGGTCTGTTTTATGTTGTTCTTAAGGGACGGTAGATATATAAAGATTTACAAGGAGTTCAGCAAATCAAAAATGGGTTCGGGCCATACGGCGACGTGGATCACCGTTGCTTATGTGCTTGTAAGTATTTTGGCGTTGTTCAGTAAGGTCTGGCTGCATTGATCTATTTTTTAGAAGGCATGCTGTCCATGAGCTTTTCCAGGGAGAGGGTTTTTTCCAGTTCCGGATAATTTTTGGTAAAAAAAAGCTGGAAAAAATCTTTGGCGGTCGGATCATCGGAGAGCAAATAGATGTCGACCCATTTTTTGGTCGCTGTTTTTCCGAGTCCGAAGAGCTTTTTAACATTCTTGTAATATACGTACCCTATCAGGAAATTTATTTTTCCGGGGCTGCTATAAGCGGAAATCCAAAGCGAGCGGTCGTCGTCCTGATTGGTTACCGAAATTGTCGGAGAGCATCCCTGCCTGATCTCGTCGGATTTCTTTAGCTGATCAGGCCAATTAAAATCATCCAATATACTGAAAAATGAATCCTGGTTGACTATTCCGGCATCGTCGACCTGCTCGAAGTCATATCCGGCCAGTTGGATGGTACAATGGAACAAAATGGATTTTATGTTGAAACTACAAAAAAGCTGATGATTATGAAATATTATGAGGCATTTTTGTGATTGACGCTAGAAACCTTTCCCATTTAATGTTTCATACGCATCCCTTAAACCTGAACTCTTAAGGCCAACAGACATCAATTTAGCTTGGATTTGATCGTGAACAGCCTTAGCCTCCGGGAAAGCTTGATCGGTCCAAAACCGGTTGTTACTTTGAAAATAGCCTGTTTCATTAAGAAAGGCTACCCCATAGCGATAAGCGTCATCCATCGTATCATCCAGGTCACTTATTTCAAAAGATCCGTCTGGCTGATATGATTTTGTGAGGCACCAATTCAGCATGCTGGAGATCTCGAGCCGGACTTTCGCCCGCGTTGCGGTATCAAGATAGGGCCACGCATACCTAAAAATTTTCACCGCATCCCAATTTAAATGATTTTCATAATGACCATCAAATTTTATCCCTGCTGGAAAATCTATATTATCAAGCTGAAGCAGCCTTTTTGCAATCAGATCTTTATGTTCTACCTGTCCTTTAAGGTCAGAAATTACATGAAATGTTATACCCACGTCGTCCATTTTCCAAACATTTCCATGCCTGTCAATCATCCACTGTCCCCAGCACCCTGTCGTCGGGTTTTGCCAATGTTTTACGTAATCTTTCAATGCACTGTCAAGTAGAGAATTAAATTGATATGCAATCGGGCGGTGCTTATTTAACAATCTTGCGATTGCCGAAAAAGTTTCATCAAGTTCTTCACGATTAAATGCCCCTGTTTTAATAAAGTTGTCATAAAGGTCTGAGTCAAGTTGCGCTTTAAGTTTTTCTGGAGAATTTATCCGGTCCAGAAACGATAGACGATATTGCGGATGTAGACTATCCTCCAAATTGTCAATAGAATAATAGAACCTAAGATACCAGACAGTAATCCCTGCTCCCCAACTCCCGTCAGAGGCCTGCTGCACAGATGCGATTTTCTGCTCTGCGGGTTGTGAAATGCTGTTGCGGAGATCGTCTATCCTCAAACGGGTGGCGACTGTATCAGAAGTAAAGTTTAGGCGCCAACGGATCTCGCGATAAATATGCATTGAGTAAGATATTGCTTCGCCTGCTGCCTGCCTTCGATTTATTTCCTTTATAAGTGGCTTAAGCGATGGATTCAACTGTTTTAATCTTTTGTCCCTGGCTATGCGGAGTTCTGACATATCCCAATAAAATTGAGCTTTGTTCCATAATCGAGAATTCCATGATTCATTTGTGATTTGTGGAGGCGGAGTAAAAATATTCTCGCGGTAGATTACAATTGCGATCAAAATGCGTTGCAAACGTTCCCGGTAAATGTAACCCGCAAGTAGTAATATTAAGATAGTTATTAGTAGAGTTCGCCAGCGTTTATGTCTGGTGTTGATTTTTGTTCGCTTTAATGACTGCATAAGACCGGGTTTTTAAATCTGTCATTAAAAGTCCGAAAAAAATAGCAAGAAGCCTGTACACGATCCATCCGATCGCCGCGCTGTAAGCGCTACGTCTCCCGCTTCAAATATTGCTCCAGGCCGGAACCGTCGTAGTCGATGGTTTTACCAAAGAGGTTGAGGTAATTTTGCTTTGAGTCGTCCCCTTTTTGGATAACGGTCACCTGCAATGGCGGCAATGTTGACTTTCGCCCGTTCATCCCCCGCATGATCAGTGATTTGATGGCCAGGTCTTCCGCCGGCAGGGAATACCCTATAAACACAAGCGAATGCGCTACGCGGATAGCCTCCAATGCACTATTCCAGATCTGCAGAAGATTGGGGTCGCGAATGTCGCGGACAAGAGATGGGGGAACGAGAACGGTCTTCAACTGCAACTTCTCGCTACAGTCGCAGGTATTCCAGGAGCTGATTTCCCCATCGAAGGCCCGGGCTGCAATGCTGCCCGCGGGGTTGATATAGTACTGACCACACAGGTCGCAACGCAACCAATTGAGGGATCCGTGAAGTTTGTAGAGGCGGAGAACGGGATCGACCGGTGGGGGGATGAGTTCGCTGTAGCTGACATCACGATAGGCAATGCCGTAGTCGACCTGGTGATTTCGAATCTCATTTCTGAATTCCCGGTCGATGATCAAGTCGTAGTTGGTGGTGATCACCGTGACATCTGTAGACGAGGGTTTCCTGATCAGCTGGGTCAGGCTTCTGAGCAACCTCCTCTCGTGAGCGGTGTACCCTTCGTTCTCATAATCCAGCAGCAATTCGGCGATCGCGCGGTTCAGGAGGTAGCGCAGCTCAAAAAGGTTTTCGCCGGCGATCTCGGGGTGGGGCGGAGTATTGTACAGCAGGGAGTGTTCAACGAAGGACAACACCTCTATGATGCCGGGACATTTTTGGGGCTCTTTTTGGGGATCGATCAATTTTAAGCCGGGATATAACATCGCCAGATACCAGTCGAGGTCTTTTTCTTGCTTTTTTTCCCTTGCCGATTTTCTGTTGTTTAATTGGAAGAGGTCGCCAGCTTTCAAATTGGCGAGTATCCTGGGCATTATCTCGCCGGTAAGGGGATACCCAAATGTTTTGCTGGCGCCGGCACCCAAGAAATAGACCTTTCGTTTTGCCATGGTACTAAGTTATCCTGTTACAGTCATTGTTTAGCAGTCGGTCAGAAAAATGGGTGTTTTTCACGTTGTTAATGTCGAATATTTTACCAATATTTCCGGGGTATCCAAAGAACTATCTATGCCAGAATCACTTAACGAAGGGGATTGGGACACCTTATTGGGCAGAATCAAGGAGGGTAAATGCACTCCTTTTCTTGGCGCGGGGATATCATATGGTATTTTGCCGTTAGCCAGGGATATTGCTGAATCATGGGCAAAAGAGCATTCTTATCCGATGGAAGATTCCTATGATTTAGGGAGTGTAGCCCAATATCTCTCTGTTATTCGAAATGATTCCATGTGGCCAAAAGAAAAGGTGAAAGAATTTCTCGAAAGTCGTTATCCAAATGATTTTTCGGCAATTGAAGGTTCACACGGATTTTTAGCTTCGTTGCCTCTCCCTGTGTATGTTACTACTAATTATGACGATTTCATGTTTCGAACCTTGCAAAATAAACAGAAGACGCCCAAACGGGTCATCTGTAAATGGAATAATGGTATTCCGAATTGCGAAAACCTTACTCTTGAAAAAGGATATGAGGGAAGCGCTCAAAATCCGATTCTTTTTCACCTGCACGGGGTCACTGATGTCACGGAATCCATGGTTCTCACGGAGGATGATTATATTGACTTTCTGGTTGAGATGTCCACCGGTAACAATTCCATGATCCCACCCCGTATTCAGCAGGCCCTTACTAACTCTTCCCTTCTCTTTATCGGTTATGGGATGAAAGACTGGAATTTCCGGGTTGTATTTCGCGGCCTGGTGTCAAAAATGGCGCAGAGCTTGCGCAGGATGAGTATTGCCGTTCAGCTGAGTACAGAAGATAAGGGTAAGAAGGATTATTTGGACCGATATTTCAATGACATGAATATTCGGGTTTTTTGGGGAACGGCCGCCGAATTCATGGATGAACTTAAAAACAGGTGGAAAGCATACAATGCCAAGTGATAAAAAACCATATGTAGGGCCTCAGCCCTTTAAGATTGAAGATGAGAAGTTCTTTTTTGGCAGAGAGATCGAGACCAGCGAATTATTCTCTTTGACAATTTCGCATCCGGTACTGGTGCTTTATGCGCAATCCGGAGCCGGTAAATCTTCCCTGGTCAATGCCGGTCTAATCCCACGCTTTTTAAAAGAACAATTCTCCGTCCTTCCGGTAGCGAGGGTCGGGCTGTCTTTGAGTGAATCTCCGGAATGTTCCAATATTTATGTTTATAATGCCATTTCGGGCTGGAAAGATGCAACGTCGCCTGATGATCATTTCAAGACGTCCCTTTTGGGATACCTTGGAGTGAAAGAAACGCCGAGGTTGCTGATTTTCGATCAGTTTGAAGAAATCTTTACCGTTTCCCCTGGACACTGGAAACACATTGAAGGCTTTTTCAGGCAGCTTGGAGAAGCATTGAAAGAAGACCCTAATATTCGGACATTGTTGGTCATCCGGGAGGACTTTATCGCACAATTGGAGCCGTATGGTCATTTTCTCCCTGAACAATTGCAAAACAGGTTTCGGCTGGAGCGATTGAAGGAAGGGCCGGCACTTGAGGCAGTGGTAAAGCCTGCATTAGCTCACGGCGTTGAGTTTTCTCCGGGGGCGGCCGAGAAGGTTATACGTGACCTGCTGACCATCCGATTCGATGATATGCATGGCAAAATTCGTGAAGTTGCGGGTGAATATGTGGATCCTCTTCAACTTCAGCTGACCTGTCTGAGCCTTTGGAAAAAGCTCCCTCCCGATACAAAGCTCATTACAGATGAGCTTATTAAACAATATACAGATGTAGACGCCATTCTTGGCGAGTTCTATGAAGAGACCATCCATACCGTTGCGACGCGCTATTTGATCAGTGAAGAAGAGTTGCGCAGTTTTTTTAATGACTCGCTTATTACCAAACTGGGAACGCGGGGCACTGTTTATCGGGATAAAGATAAAACCGCTGGTATTTCGAACAAGGCGATTGATGAACTGGGAGAAAGTCATCTCATCTATGCCCAAATTCGGTCGGGAGCAAAGTGGTATGAACTTACCCACGATCGGTTCATTAAGCCCATCCTTAAGGCAAACAGCGACTATACTGTCCGACTAAGTGCCGCATACCGGCAATTGCTGGAAGAACAGCTCAGCCAGGATTCGAGCAATAAATCTAAGATCGGAGAGGACCGATATCAGCCGCTGATCGATCAGCTAAATGAAATGAAGGCTTCGCCTGAAGGAAAGGTGATGACGCTATTTCGGATAGGTCAAATGATGAAAAAAAGCGGTAGAAATGACGAGGCGATTGAGGTCTTGTCAAGGGCTTTGGTTATCGAGCCGACGTCGGCGTTGGTCTATCTCGAGCGCGGAGAGGCCTATTGGTATAAAGGCGATCTGAATAGCGCTTATCAAGACTTCAGTAAAATTATTGAGCTGATCGGTGATGAAAACCCAGGGTACATCCATTATCTGGTTTTTCATAACAGGGGGCAGGTGCTTGCGGAGCTGAATAGAAACCTAGACGCCATTGAGGACCTTCGGACGGCCATCCGGATAGAGAATGAAATCGGTGAAGAACCGGGATACGCAAGAAATGGTCTCGCGCTGGCGCTTGGAAATGCGGGAAATTACAAGGAATCAATGGAACAGTTTACAATGGCGATTGCAGAACATCCTAAAAATGCATGGGTATATTTTAACCGTGCTTCTATTTTTGAAAAAATGGGCCAAATAGATCGGGCCTTAGCAGACTACGTCTTGTCTCTTAAGCTAAAGGACCCTCCTCTTTCTATCCATAAGATGCAAATTGCGCAGAAAAAGGTTGCAGAATTTTCCGGAAAGGGATAGAGCTACGCTTATTTATAAGGTTGGTTGAATATCGTAAAGATCGGGATGTCTACCAGGATTGCGATGGAAAAGACGCTTGATGATTTAACCGGTACGAGACCGCCGGATCCGTTATAGAATAATGAGGGTGTCATGCGCCAGCCGGCGCCTATCGCCAGCGGGGTTTTGGGGAATTCGATAAATCCCTGGATGCCGGGCGCTATTACGCTTTGAAAGGTAATGTTCTGTTTCAACGACGACACCGTTGTATCATTCAAGACGCTGTAGGATGCTATCCCGCCGAGGTCGATCAGTGGAATAAATATGGTGAACGCACCGCCGTGCTTCTTCCCAAGCCCGAAACTGATGGCGGGTCCGATCGGGGCATAAATTCCATGGCCCTGGCCAATGTCCCAGCCGTAACCAATATAGCCGTTCAGCGAGATGTTAACGCAGGATTTTTGTTTGATGGAATAGCTGCCGGGCGGTAAGGCTACGGTTTCCAGGACGTTTTGTACCTGATCGGGGCTGGTGGCGGAGGCCAGGTTGGCGGCGAAACTTAAGTAGGTGACGAGGTCTTGTTGGACGGTGCTGTTTGCGAAGATCTTGTTGTCGTTGATAAACTGGATGACATCGTTGAAGATGCCCGTATAGTTCTTTTGCTGGATATCCGTGCACAGATCGGAGGCGACGTTAAGGTTTTTCTTAAGCGCTGCCATCGAAGCATCCGCGGAGATATCATCCTGGAGAATAGTAGAGGCTGTATTGGTCAGGTTGTTTAGCAGGTCTATCACCCCGGTAACCAGCGATCCAAAATTACTGGCGTCCACCCCGGTCCCTTTTTGTACGTTGGCCTTTATGCCCAGGAAGCTTGCGTTGATCTTTTGCAGGTCCGATAGAGAATTGTAGAATACATTGGCCCCGGTTTGGATAGCTGTCAGGATTTGTAGTAGTGTCAGGTGATGATCTACGCCATTTATATTTACCGTGATCGCAAAATTCTGGTAGCAGGAATTTCCGGAGAATTGCTGAAAAGCCAACCCGAAGAACAGGTTGAGCTCATCTTTGTTGGAAAACAAGCTCTGTAAATCGGCAGCATTGACAAAAACGCCGTCATTGCCGGAATTTGACTTTAGGATCTGGATGAAAAAATTGGCCAGTTTGAGGTAGCTGCTGAGCTTATCCCCAGCCGCACAGACCGTCGGGTCAGTAATGGCGCTGTTTAACGCGGCAGTTATATCATTGCCGTTAATCAGTCCCTGCACCAGGTTGAGTGACGTCACGATAATGATGCCGGTTTGTCCATTGTTCAACACGGCACGAATGGCGTCTATTCGGGCTTTGATGACCGCGTCTGTACCGGTATAGTTGAACGTTCTAAAAGACAGGATATCCTTCGGCATATTGAGCAGGTCCTTCATAAAAGCATCTCGTAACTGCTGCAATAAGGTCAGGAGATTGCTGTTGTTGATATTGTTCAACAGCGCGGATGTCTTTGGGAACAGCACGCCGAATTCGGGATATTGTAACATGGCTTTTTGGAACCGGGTAAAGAAAGCCATCGATAGCTCCTGTTCGCCCCTGGAAATCAGGAATTGCGTGGCGCCTTCGAGGATATTGGTGGCATTGAGGATTGAAGGGGTCGACCCGGCGGCTGATGGTGAGGCCAGGGCAGTCAGGTCGGCGTTTGCAATAAATAATCTCGCAATCGCATTTCCTTCGTTTTGAAGGAAAGTATTGTTGCTAGCCTGCGCCAGGTGTACAAAGGTTGGATTGTCTGTGACGGGTACGCCAAAATAGTAGCTGAGGATATTTTTTCCAGTTTGGCCATCCGTAGCTGAGATGCCAACCTGTCCATAAAGGATATTGTATAGGGTTTTCGTATCGGCAACAACGTTGCCCGTAGCCGCCTTCTGGCAGCGGACATGAAGGGAAATAACCATCAATGCTGCGAAGAGAATTACAGGGATGAATTTGCGTGCCATATTATTCAATTATCATGTTATGGTGAGCGAAAGATTTGCTATCGGTACCTGGAGCGGAAGGACGACCGTGAATTTCGGGGTCAACCCGGCGATGATGCCAATCAACTGGTTCTGGTTGTCGAAAACCGCCCCGCCTGAGTCTCCGTCGGCGCTGGCCGGTGTGCAATTGGTACTTGCCTGGTTGCCGACCAGGATTACCTTGTCAAATAACTGTGACTGGCCAAAATTATATTCGATGCCCATCTTGTTTTCGACGACGTCGACAATGAAGCCGGTGCCATTCGTCTTGCGGCCCCTGACGTTCACCTGCAGATGATTGTCACTGGTATTGACATCCCGTTGCTGGTTGTTGAAGGTCTCGGGACTATTGTCGACGCTAAAATCGGTCGGATCACTTAACTGAACCAAGGCAAAGTCGCCTGTATGATCCATGCAACCAAAGGTCCATGTACCGACGTCCGAGTCGTTGTACAGGACATCGAGGTTACCAGTGCTGTTTTGCGGGTTCTCCAAATTTCCGTTTGTAAAAACATGACAACAGGTAATGAGAAAGGTATTGTTCTGGGTGTCGGTTGCCAGACAGCAGCCGGAGCCCTTAAAACCTGCGTTCGGTGCATCGGCAACCGATCCGGTCAGGGGCATCGATGCCTTTCCCAGCGCGGAACCGGTAACGACGTCAGTCAAGACATTATAGATCTTGCCGCTTTGGAGTCGCGCCGGTAGTTGGACAGGTATTCCGGCGGGTTTGTTGTCATAGAGATAGATGCGGGCAACGTTCTTCTTCTTACCGTTGATCAGCGTAACCGAATTATTGATAAAGTGGATATTGCTGAATTTCTTTTTCAGAAGGCTTTCGTTTTGGTCGATTGCAAGATGCACGAGGTCGCTTTCGTCGAGGTTGACAAACTCATCCAGCTGGTCCATGCGGGAGACCTCATAGGTCGGGCTGTCCGCCAGTTTCTGCTTGATGTTTTTTACTGCCAGCAGCATGTCCAGCAAGTCATGCCAGAATTTAGCGCCGAGGCTAATGAACATCCCAACGAGGACGCAGCCGAAGACCATTTCGAGGAACAGCCAGAAATCGGTGAAGCTATGACCGGCTGATTCGGCCGCCCAACCCAGCGTCGAAAAGGGACTGTTGGCAGTCATAATGGCAAACAGGTCTGCATGGGATAGCAGGGCGATCAGGATGCTGATCGTGAGATTGAGGCCGAGGATCTTGCGCTCTCTGGATTTTTCTTTGTCGGGGTCGGCGGTTTTTATAGTAAGGTCCTCTTCTTTCGTAGAAAACCCGGGAAGCGAGTGCCCCCTTTGGCCGAATTGAAGCGTGATCCATGTCACCACCCTCTCGCTGATCATACTGAGCAGAAAGAGCATAATTGCAACGGCAATGCCTTTATCCATCGCGGCGTTATTCATGACGTTGGGGGTTGAATGACCAGGCGGAATATAACGAATAGAAAAGGTATGGCGAGTTTTGTGCTTCCGGCACCGTGAAAACACCCTTTTTTAGGTTATCTGGAGGGTGGTTAAAACTGCTGCGTCACCTTCACCCAATCCACATACATCTTCGCGCGGCCCTGGCGGATCAGGTCGACCGTCGACTCGGGGAGGCCGTAATACGGTTTGGTCACGTGGTTGACGCCGCCCGGATAATTCCCGCCGAGCGCAAAGTTGAGGATGAGGAATTCCTTTTTATCGAAGACCCAGGGTCCGTATTGATTGGTCATCGTCCGCGTTACTTTATACATCGGGATACCGTCGTAGTTGAAATTGAGGCTATCCGGCGTCCAGTCGACGGCGTAGTTGTGCCATTGGGTGATGTCGCGGTCCTTTGGGAAATGATAACGGTTGACAAAGGGCGTGTTGCCGAAATATTTTGGGCCGTGGACGGCGGCGCTGGCCCAGTCGTGCTCGCCGACGAATTCCATGATATCCTGCTCGCCGCAAGCGGGCCATTGGCCATAGCCGAGCATCCACCATGCGGGCCAAAGTCCTGCCCCGCTGTCGATGCGGATGCGCGCTTCGGCGCGGCCATACAGGAAGTCGAACTTCTGGCTGGTGTTGATCCGCGCGGAAATGAAATCGAAATGCTGGCCGTCTTTTGTCACGAATCCGGGCGTGTAAGCGGGCTGGAAGACGAGTTGGCCGTCTTGCTCGAACAGCGTCTTCGCGGAATCGACGTAGGCCTGGAGTTCGTTGTTGACGTGGAAGCCGGTGACGACGACGTTCCATTTCGTGCGGTCGAGTTGACCTGTAGTGAAATCATCGAAGAAAACGACCTTGGGGGCATGTTTTCCGTGCGGGGGTGTCGCGCGGGGTGTCACCTCCGGTGTTACCGGGGTTATTGCGGAGATCATCGCGAGGCCGGCGAATGCGGCGATGGGATAAAATAGTTTTTTCATGTGGTTGTGTTGTAAATTTAATCATGAATATTCAACTGACCCCGATCGCGACGGTAAAAAATTTACGGATTGCTCCAGGCGATGATAACTGGGGTGGGGTTGTGTCGGAGATTGTTTTGGCGCCGGAGGTGCCGGAGGAGGCGTTTGAGGGGATAGAACTGTTTTCGCATCTGGAGATCATTTACTATTTTGATCGGGCTGGCGAGCGGAGGGGGGATCAGGCGGGTGAGCGAAATGGGGATCAGGCGGGTGAAGGGAAAATCGCTCACGCGCGGCGGCCGAGGGGGAATGCGGATTATCCCTTAATGGGAATCTTTGCACAGCGGAACAAGGACCGGCCTAATTCGATTGGGTTGACGACGGTGGAATTAGTGGAGCGTCGTGGACGGATGATCCGGGTAAGGTATCTTGACGCGATCGACGGTACGCCGGTACTGGATATCAAGCCGGTCTTCAGAGAGTTCATGGCGAAGACGCCGATCCGGCAGCCGGAATGGGTGAGTGACCTGACCAGGGATTATTGGAAGTGATGCAGGATTGTTGTGTGTGATGCAGGATTGTTGTGTGTGACGCAGGATTGTTGTGTGTGAGGCAGGATTGTTGCGTGGGACGCAGGATTGTTGCGTGTGACGCGGCTTACTCGCTGCGCAAGCTGCGGACCGGATTTGCCAGGGCGGCGCGGACCGTCTGGTAGAACACGGTCAATAGCGCGATAAGGATTGCCAGTGCGGCCGCGAGGGCAAACATCCACCACGAGATCGCGACCTGATACGCAAATCCCTGCAGCCAGCGGTTCATGATGACAACTGTGATCGGCGACGCGATCAGGAGGGCCAGGACCACCGGCCGGACAAAGTCCTTTGACAACAGGATCAGCACACCTTCTGTGCTGGCGCCAAGGACCTTGCGGATCCCGATCTCCTTCCGGCGCGTCTCTGCCGTATACGCCGCCAGCCCGAAAAGACCAAGACACCCGATAAAGATGGCAATTCCGGTGAACACCCATAGCAAGGTCTGAAGTTTGTCTTCCGATTCGTAGAGCTGCGCGAAATTCTGATCCAAAAATTTATATTCCAGCGGATAGTCGGGGGCATAGCGGTTCCAGACGCCGTTGATCTGCGACAACGTGGTGGACATATTGTCCGTGTTGAGTCGGACGGCCACTTTCCACGCTGCCTGTGGATAGACTTGAAGCACCGCCGGTTCCACCTTGTCATAGAGACTCTTGTAGTTGAAGTCTTTCACTACGCCGATCACCTTCCCTACCTTGAGGGAATCCGGGTTGTTGCCATCCCAGGGATGCCAGGAGAGGGTCTGGCCCAGCGCCTTCCGGGGTGTGCCGAAACCCAGCTCGCGCACTGCGGTCTCATTGATGATCCAGGCGTGATCCTGATCGGTGCCCATGGTCCTTGAAAAATCGCGGCCTGCCACGAGCCGGAGCTGCAACGTCTTTATATAATCATAATCGATCGTCAGCTGGGTCACGGACTGGGTTACCTGCTGGCCGTTCCGGTTGACGATGATCTCGTCGCCGGCGACCGCATCACCAGGATAGCCATATCCGATCGAGACGGAGGAAACGCCGGGCAGTTTTAAAAGATCGCTCCTGAATGCTTCCGTGCTGTTTGGGAACTTGTCACCCCGCAACGGAAAGAAGAGAATCTGCTCCTTGTTAAACCCCAAATCTTTATGGTGCAGATAATCCACCTGACGGAATACCACGATCGCCGAGAGGATCAGTAAGACCGACAAACTGAATTGGATGACCACCAATCCGTGCCGGAGCCAGGGAGTGCGTCCGGGTGTTCCGGATTGTACCATACGGGCCTTCAGCACCCTGGCGGGGTCGAAGCCCGAGAGGACCAACGCGGGATAGAAGCCGGCCGAAAGCCCGACGATCAACAGCAACGCGATAATTCCGCCGATAGCCGCGGGTTGAATAAGAAGATCGGGAGAGATGGCCTTGTTTGTAAAATGGTTGAGCGCCGGCAGGAATATTGTCGTTAGGGCGAGCGCCAATATTACGCTGAACAACGTGAGCAAAAGTGTCTCGCCGATGAATTGCGCGATCAGCTGCGGACGGGCGGCGCCGATGGCCTTGCGGACGCCCACTTCCCGGGCACGGCGGACGGAGAGCGCGGTGGAGAGATTGATGAAATTGAAACAGGCAATCAGGAGAATGAAGACCGCGATAACGATCAGCGCATTGACATAGGTGATATTGCCGCGCTGCGCATTGTCGAATTTCAAGTCCGCGGAATACAGATGGATGTCCCGGACCGGCTGAAAACGGGGAAGATAGGTAAACCCGTGCGCTTTGGTATCCGGCCAGGCCCGCTGCTGAATGGTCTTGGTGAACGACGTCGCCATGGGTTGGATGTCGGCGCCTTCGCGGACCTTCACGTATGTGAAAAATTGCTGCCAGCCCCAGCTTGCCATGCGGTCGGCGGGGATACCCATGGTCGATAGCGGACGCAGGTAGTCGAAGGATAAATGAAATTTGGGGTCCGGTTCAAAGACACCGGTGACCATAGCGGGCTTTTTGTCGATGAGGATCTTCTGACCAATGGGATCGGCGTTGCCAAAGTAACGGGCTGCCATCGCGCGTGACAGGACGATCGACCCGGGATCGTCCAGGGCGGTTGGTGAGGTTCCGTAGGCGAATTTGAGCGGGAAGACGCTGAAAAAGGTCGAGTCGACGAACATGCCGTGAACTTCATAAAATTGTTTGCCGCCGGCTTCAAAAAGTTGTTTGTATTCCGCGGTGGACAGTACCCGCGTGACTTCCTCCGTCGCGGGATATTCCTTGCGAAGGATGCCGGCAAAGACAGGCGGCGAAACGGCAAGGTCGGTCGTACCCTGGTTATTGGTAGTCCTGGTAATCACCCGATAGATGCGGTCGCCGCCGGGGATGGACCGGTCGTATTGATGCTCGTCCCATACGAAGAGGGCGATCAGCATGGCGGCGGTCAGTCCGAGGGTCAGACCGGAGATATTGATCATGGAGAAACTCCGGCGACGGCTGAGGCTGCGGAGAGCGGTCTTGAAGTAGTGGTTCATACCGGGAAGTTGGTTTATTCGTTTGGAGCGCTTCGTATTAAATGTACGGCTAGTGTCTCATTATTTCGACCGAGGTCGTCGCGGCGGCGGGATCTTTCCGATGCGGGGATCGCGGTGGACGATCATTTCGCAGATGCGGATGGCGAGCTGCTCGAAATTATCCGCCTCCGGAGGGATGAGGAGCCAGCCATTGTCTTTCTTACCGGGTCCGCTGCCGGGGTAGGGGCGGAGGCCCGGCAATTCGGTCCTCAGGGATTCGTGTCCTTTGTTGAGGGCGATCCAGATCCCGTTCATCTCGGGTTCGTTGTTGCGGTCGCGAAGCATGAGGAGGAGCTTTTGACCGGAATAGATCGAGAACATCCCGAAGAAGGGGCGGATCTCCGTCTCGATCGGGAGAAGGTAATCGAGAATAAAGTCGAAGGGCATTTCGCGGTTCACGGGATGAAGGTACTGAAGATCATAAATTGCTCGGGAGGGGCTCAGGGGGAGTTTGGGGGAGCTCGGGCGGTAGGAGCTGTGACGCCGAAATGTTAAATATTTGTTAACAACAACCTATAACCTTTTTCGTACGTTGAAAATTATATCTTTGGGTCGGAAAAAAGGAGAACCAGTCAGGAACAAGGGAACTCGATCAGAAAAGGAGAATCGGTTGCAGGTACGAGGAAAACCATTTATTTATATGAACAAGGAGAACCGTTTGGAAGAATTGCCGGAACCGACCCGGGCGCAGCTGGAGATCCTCCAGGTATTGTGGAAGCATGGCCCGTCGACGGTCCGATTGGTGAACGATCAGCTCAATCAGCAGAAGACGTCCCTGAGCTATACTTCCACCCTGAAGCTGATGCAGATCATGCACGAGAAGGGAATGTTGCAGCGGGATGAGACCAGTATGACGCATGTCTACAGCACCAGGCTTGAAGAAGGGAAGACAAAGGGGGTCGTGCTGAAGAAGTTCGTTGACTCCATGTATAACGGGTCGGTAAAGAGTCTGATGCTCGAACTGCTGGGTAATCAGGACGCCTCCGGCAAACAGTGGGAAAAGATCAAAGATCTCCTAAACCAGTTGGACGACAAACAATAAACCTATTTGATATGAACTCAATTCCCGAAACGATCATTCGCGCGCTTTGCTGGACGCTCCTGCATTCGCTCTGGCAGGGGCTGATCCTGGCCGTCGTCGCCGGCGGCGTGATGCTCCTGACAAAGAAGGCCCGGTCATCGACGCGGTACACGCTGCTCGCGACGCTTGTAATGGGTTTCCTCCTGGTAAGCGGCTATACCTTTTTCCGGGAACTTCGGTTACCGGTTGGGCGGGCGGGTGGAATCGTGCAGGGGGTCGTATCGGTCACGGACGGTGGCGGGGCGCCTTCGGCATCTGCTCCCGATGTCGCGATCACGACAAATTTTACCGACCAGTTGGTTCAATATTTCAATACGCATGCGGCGGTGGTGGTGGTGCTGTGGTTCATTGTTTTCCTGGCGCGGTTCGTGAAACTGCTTTCTGGGCTCGTCTATGCGCAGCGGGTCCGGCATTATCAAACCAGCGCGGTCCCTGCTGAATGGCAGGACCGGCTGGCGGCGCTCATGCAACGGTTAATGATCACCCGGCCCGTCCGATTGCTGGAATCCGCGCTGATCAAAGTACCTGTTGCCGTCGGGTGGCTGAAGCCGGTGATATTAATTCCAGTAGGGATGCTGGCGCAGCTTCCGGCAGACCAGGTTGAGTCGATCTTGTTACACGAGCTTGCGCATATCAGCCGCCGGGACTATCTGTTCAATCTGGCACAAAACATCGTTGACACCTTATTCTTCTTCAACCCGGCCTTGCTGTGGGTCTCTTCCCTGATCCGGACGGAGCGGGAGAATTGTTGTGACGACGTTGCGATACGGGAATCGAGGAGCCGCCGCCGGTTGGTAGAGGCGCTTGTCTCCTTCCATGAATATCAGCAGTCGGCGCGCGGTTGGTCGTTGGGTTTTGCGGGAGAAAAAAATGGCCTGGTGAAGCGGGTCGAGCGGATCGTACGTAGGCGGAACCATTCGCTGAATCCCGGAGAGCGGCTTTTGCTCATGGTTGGCGTATTACTGCTTTGTGGGGCGTTCATAACGGTCAATAGAGAGCAAATGACCGTGGGAATGGCGGTGAAGACCGTTGCGAAGGATAAGGCGGTTGAGGTGAAGAAGAACGGAGATGTAAAGAAAACCGACGTCGTGAAGATGACTGCGGTCGTGAAGATGACTGAAGGTGTGGAGATGTCACCGGTGGTCCGGAAAAAAAGGATTGATGCGCCCAGGGTTGACACGGCCAAACCCGACACGGCCAAACCCGACATGACCAAACCCGACACTTCCAAACCAACCACCCTCACAAAAGCGGACATCGATCTGCTGATCCGCGCGCACGAGCACGGGGTAACACCCGAATATGTGGCGGAACTGAAGCAAATGGGTTATACGGTTTCGATGGAGCAGGCGATCAGACTGGTGGATCATGGCGTCAACGCGGACTTTATCCGCGACATCCAAAAAGAAGGTTATGCCCAGATCTCGCTTGATGTCGCCGTCGAGCTAATCGATCACGGAGTGTCGGCAGATTTCATCCACCAGATCAAGGCGGAGGGTTTCCCTAACCTGACCCTGAAGGAGGCGGTGAGGCTGGTTGATCATGGCGTGGACGTCGAGTTCATCCGGGGATGGAAGAAGAAGGCGGGTTCTCAATTGGAACTTAGGGATTATATCAAATTGCGGGACGCGGGGATCGATCCGTCCTGATATCACTTATTAAATATCAGTTTTTATGAAGAGAATATTTCTTACGGGCATTGCCATGCTTGCCCTGACGACCCTGATGTGGTCGAGCGTTGTGGCACAAGACAACAAGGACGATGATTCGTACAACGGTGATTTTGCGGATAACCCGGGATTGTGGAGCGCTCTGGTGATCGGGGACCAGGTGCATATCCAGTTTGGCGGCCACCACTGGAGTTCGGGTGCGAGCTTTGCGTTAAGCGAGGTCGGGCCGCTGCCCGCGGACAAACAGGGATCGTTCACTGTCAAAAGGGACGCGGGTACAGTGACTTTCAATGGAGTTTTTGAAGGCAAGCGCGGTCATGGGACGTATGCGTTTGAGGAAGACCCGACTTTCAAATCCTATCTGGCACAAGAAGGTTTTTCTTCGATCAGCGAATCGCTGATGATCCACCTTTACTTTACCAATATCAACAAAGCGTATTTTGGTTTTATGAAAGAGAACGGGTATACGGGGATCACCATGAACGAATTAAAGCATCTCGCGGAGGAGAACATGAACCAGCACGTCATGACGGGTTACCTGGAGCTGTTCCGGAAGGATAACTACGGGAAAGTCACGCTCGAGAAGGTTGTGGAGTTGCGGGAACATGGGGTCGGCCCTTCTTTTATCACACAATTCCATGATATGGGCTATTCCGACGTGTCTTTGGACAAAGCGGTGGAGTTGAGGGATCATGGGGTCGATCCGGATTTCGTGACGGATATGAAGAAAATCGGGCAGCGCAATATCTCGTTGGATGAGGCAATACAGCTGCGTGATCATGGAGTAAGCGTGGAATTCGTTCGCAGGCTGACAGACATGGGTTATGTGAATATCTCGCTTGAGAAAGCGGTCGAGCTGGTGGATCATGGGGTAAGCGCCAATTTTGTCCAGGGTTTTCGCGACCTGGGTTTCAAGGATATCACGCTTGACCAGGCCGTCCGGCTGGTGGATCATGGGGTGAGCGTCTCGTTCATGAGCCAGTTCAAGCAACTTGGTTTTCCCGATCTGACGCTGAAGAAGGCGGTGGAGCTGGTGGACCATGGGGTTACAGTGGAGTTCGTCAAACGCATGCAGGATAAAGGACTGAAGAACATGACCCTGGATGAATATATCCGGCTGCGCGACGGGGGGATGTAAGTTTTTCTTATCTTCCTCCTATGAGAAAACTTTTGCTGCTGCTCCTGCTGCCGCTTACGGTGGCGGGCCAGCCAACCAATTTTACCAATTATAAGAAATATCCTTTTCCGACCGAACTGACTGCTGCGCCGGCGGGCGAACGGATTGCGTGGGCGCTGGACGAAGAGGGGCGGCGGAATATTTTTGTTGCCGAGGGGCCCGACTTCACGCCGCGGAAGCTGACCGACTTTTCGGCTGATGATGCGCAGGAGATCACCAGTCTCAGCATTTCGGCTGACGGGCAGTGGGTGGCCTTTGTCCGCGGCGGGGACCATGGCGCCAATTGGGAAGGCGGGTTACCCGTCGACCCGACGTCCGATATCCAACCGCCAAAAATGCAGGTCGCCAGCATTCTATGGGCCGGGGAACCGGTGAAATATCTCTCCGAAGGTGATGCGCCGGTCATTTCACCAGATAATAAACAGGTTGCATTTATCAAGAACGGTCAGGTCTGGACGTCGCCCGTGGGTGGGAGTTCCGCCGCGACTAATCTGTTCACGACCCGGGGGACGGTCAGCGGATTGGAGTGGTCGCCGGATGGCAAACGGTTACTGTTCGTCACGGCCCGGACCGATCATGCGATCATCGGGATCTATACCTACGGAAATTCCTCCCTCAAATGGGTGGGTGCTGCTTTTGCGTGGGATGGTTCACCACACTGGTCGGGGGATGGCAGCAGGGTATGCTGGGTGCGGAGGGCGGGTGTGGGCGGTGCGCCGGACTCGCTGCTGGTCAACCGGCCGGTTCCCTGGAGTATCTATGTCGCGGATACGGCGACGGGTGAGGCGAGGTTGTTGTGGAAGTCGCCTGTGACGCTGCCCGGGTCGTATCCTTCGACGGATGGCGGGCCCAACCTACATTGGGCGGCGGGTAATACGATTGTTTTTCTTTCCTACCAGGATGGATGGCCACACCTTTATTCGGTGGATGCCGGGGGGGCGGGGAAACCGGTCCTTTTAACACCGGGGGCGTTCATGTGCGAACATATCAAGTTGAGTACGGACGGGCGGTATCTTGTATGTAGCGCGAATACGGGCCCTGATCCACAGGATATTGAAAGAAGGCATGTACTGATGGTAGGTGTGGGTGGAGGGGATATGCGGGTGATGACGCCCGGCAAGGGTTTGGAATGGATGCCGGTGATGACGGCGAGGACACTTGCTTTTTTCAGTGCGACGCCGCAACGGCCACCGCTTCCGGCGGTTATGAAGGTGGACGGGAAAGATTTTACGGTCCTGTGCACCGACAGGATCCCGGCGGATTTTCCGATGCAAACGCTTATCGAACCGAAACAAGTGATCTTCAAATCTTCGGATGGCGTTATCGTTCATGCGGATCTGTTCTTGCCGCCGGGTGGGGCAGTGCGGAAACCGGCGATTGTCTATCTGCATGGCGGGCCGCCGCGGGAAATGTTGCTGGGGTGGCACTATTCGGCCTACTATTCAAATGCCTATGCGTCCAATCAATATCTCGCCAGCCTCGGCTTTGTCGTGCTGGCCGTGAACTACCGGCTCGGGATAGGGTATGGCTATGCGTTCAACCATCCGCCGCATGCGGGGGCGGCGGGTGCTTCGGAATACCTGGATGTAAGGGCGGCGGGGATGTGGTTGCGGCGGCAGGGCTTCGTGGATACGGCGAGGATCGGCGTCTATGGCGGGTCGTATGGCGGATTTCTGACGGCGCTGGCGCTGGGAAAAGACTCGAAGCTGTTTGCGGCCGGGGTCGACTTCCACGGGGTTCACGACTGGCTTAACCAGTCCTCTTTGATCACTGCCTTCAAAGACAGATATGAAAAGGCGCCGGACTATGATCTGGCGTTGAAGACCGCCTGGCTGTCTTCACCGGATGCCTGGGTTGGCGGCTGGAAGTCGCCGGTACTGATCATCCAGGGGGATGATGACCGGAATGTTCGGGTGGGTCACAGCATCGATCTGGTCAACCGGCTGGAGAAGAAGGGAGTTCCTTATGAAAGTATGATGATCGTGGATGATACGCACGAATGGATGAAATGGTCGAATGCGGTGAAGGTGTACGGGGCGGCGGCGGATTTCTTCGTGCGGAAATTTTTGAAATGACCGAGGGTACCCGAGGAACGAAGCTCCGACGAAGCTCTCCTGGTCGGAAGTTTTTACTTAAATGAACATTCGGGAATATGGTCGTTGACCATTCCGATCGCCTGCATATAGGCGTAGCAGATCGTGGTGCCGAAGAAGGTGAACCCCCGCTTCTTCATGGCTTTGCTGATCGCGTCGGAAATGGGTGAGCTGGCGACCAGTTTGTGCGTGTGATTGACGATGGGCTTGCCGTCGGGCATAAAGCTGTAGAGGTAATTGTAGAAGGAGCCGAATTCCTTCTCAATTTCCAGGAAGAGTTTTGCGGTGTTGATGGCGCCGCGGATCTTGAGTTTGTTGCGGATGATCCCTTCATCCTGGAGGAGGCGCTGGACATCGTTTTCGGTGAAGGCTGCGACCTTTTTGACGTTGAAGTTGGCGAAGGCCTTTCGGTAATTGTTGCGGCGTCGCAGGATCGTGATCCAGCTCAACCCGGCCTGAGCAGATTCGAGGATGAGGAATTCAAACAATTTCTTTTCATCTTGCGTCGGTTTGCCCCATTCTTCATCATGATATTTGATATAGAGCGGGTCATTTCCCGGCCAATGGCATCGTACAATCATGGCTCAATTTAATGTGCGGCGGGGTAGAAAAAAAGAAGCCCGGATAAAAATCCAGGCCGTTGCTAAATTCCAATATCCTATTAAGAGTCGCATCTTAAGTAGATCAAAATCTGAGCCTTTGATAAACAATTAACATATTAGATCAGATACAAATATAAAATGAATTGATAATGTGTGGCTAGCGATCGGGCAACTCGATTTTGGTCCTTTCGGGGGATTCGGATCGGGTAAAACGTTCCACAGAATCTGGGAAAGGGAATCGGGGTGCCGGGGGCCTGGCGGGCAATCGGGGGTCGACGGGATAAAAAAAGAGGCCGTCTTCCAACCCACAGGAGACGACCTCTTATAAAGGGACTAGATTATAAAGTCAATCAATACGGTGCGATCAACGTATAGGTCTTGCCGCTGCCGGTCAATACCCAAACTGCCTTGAAGTAATAGTATCCGTTTCCGGGGCAGCCGGTGGGATCGCCGTTAGAATCAAGCCCATAGGTGATCGTGAGGGTAAGCGCGGGCCGGATCGTCTCGGTCTGGCCGCTGGTCAGCCGGTAGTCACAAGACTGTTCGATAACCATGGGCTGGGTGATCAGGGTCTCAAAAGAGTTACCGAAGCGGTTTATCCCCCAGATGGCGACATCGTTGTTCGTGCCGTCCGAATGGGTACCGGTGGTGGTGACCACGACGCCGTCGTTATACGTGAAGACGCGTTGTTTAGCCACGCTCCAGATGCGGGTTGCGCTGTCGGCGAACTCGATCGTCACGCTGTCCGCGGCGATGGTGTGGGTGATGGTTCCAAGGGTAGCCAGGTCTCTCAACAAACCGCCGGTTACGTTGGTATAGGTGTAGGTACCGTTCAGGGTGATGGTCTTGTTGTCCCTGATGCGGGTGATTTTCAGGTTCTGAATACTGACAGTGACGACGGCCCCGGAATCGCGCCAGCGGACGCCAACAGGGATCGAAATAACAACGACGCCGGTGCGGGTTCGGTTGCCCCAGCAATTTAAACCGTTGTAAGTAATAATGATCTGACGCAGGCCATTGGACGTGTCGGTGGTCACCGTTGCGTCACAAATGCTGAGGTCAAGTACGAGGGAACCGCCGCCTTCGGCAACGACGGCTCTACCATCCGCGGCGACGCCGTTGTAGCTGGCGCCACTGAAGGTCGTGGATGCGTTAAGGCTGTTGTTCACGTCCGTGCTCAGGGCGTCCATTTCATTGGACACCTGAGTGTTGTCATCGGACTCGGTCTGGACCTGCGCGGCAGTGTTCCCGTTGGAGGTGTTGCCGGAGCTACCAGCGCTGTTGTTTTTAGTACAGGCGACGATCATGCCCGTTGCGGTGACGGCCGTAGCGAGCAATAAATTTCTAGCTTTCATAATAGAGTGTTTTAACAGTTTTAATCAGTTGAATACTGCATGAGATACGATTATCAGGGGGATGGTTTAAGCGGGGTCATATATATTTTTTATTTTATAAAATATTGTGGGGAATGGTTAAACTTTACTGATTTTTGCAGGTCTTAGGCGGTTCTTAAAATGGCGCTTAACTTTAGACCATGGATCATCAGCAGCACATGAAGAATTTGTCCACCGCCGGATTGTTGGTGGCGCTGGGCATCATCTATGGGGATATCGGCACGTCGCCCCTTTATACCTTTCAAACGATCCTGACGGATGGCGGGGATGCCAGCCGGATGCTGGTGCTGGGTGCGATCTCGTGCGTCTTCTGGACCCTGACGCTCCAGACAACCTTTAAATATGTGCTGATCACCCTTCAGGCCGACAACCACGGAGAGGGTGGGGTATTTTCGCTGTATGCGCTGGTGAGGCGCTACAATAAGAGTCTCTACTACATTACGATCATCGGGGCCGGGACCCTGCTGGCGGACGGCATTATTACCCCGCCCATCACAATTACTTCTGCGGTGGAGGGTTTGAACATGGTCAAGGGTTTGGAGCAGCATATCATTCCGGGGAATACGCTGGTGGTGGAGATTGTGATGGTGATCTTGCTGTTGCTGTTTATTTTCCAACGTTTTGGGACAAAGATCGTGGGGGGCTCTTTCGGGCCCGTGATGTTCCTGTGGTTCTTTATGCTTGGGGCGATGGGGCTGCGGCAAGTGGTGCAGAACCCGATCGTGCTGGAGGGTTTAAGCCCCTGGTATGGAATCCGGCTGTTGACGCTGCATCCACATGGCTTCTGGTTGCTGGGTGCGATCTTTCTTTGTACCACAGGGGCGGAGGCGCTTTATTCGGATCTGGGGCACTGTGGGCGGCGGAATATCCGGGTAAGCTGGATCTTCGTGAAGACCACGCTCGTGCTGAACTATCTCGGTCAGGGGGCTTGGGTGTTACTCCAACATAAGGACAACCTCGGCGGTGTCAACCCCTTCTTTGCGATCGTGCCGGAGTCTCTGCTGGTGCCGGCGATCGCGTTGGCGACGGCGGCGTCGATCATCGCCAGTCAGGCCTTGATCAGCGGGTCTTTCACCCTCATCAACGAAGCGACCAGTCTTGGTTTCTGGCCGCGGGTCAACGTCAAATACCCGTCGAATGTCCGGGGGCAAATCTATATCCCGAGTGTCAACTGGATCCTTTTCACCGGCTGCGGGCTGGTGCTCCTGTATTTCCGGACCTCTGAGGCGATGACGGCAGCGTATGGATTTTCGATCACGATCGCGATGTTGATGACCACGTTCCTGATGTTCTATTACCTTCGGTATGTGCGGCGGATGGCGTTCTGGATCGTGGGGGCGATCCTTACCGTCTTCGTGTGCGTGGAGACGAGCTTTTTCATTGCCAATGCGGTGAAGATCGTAAAGCGGTTGTTCTTTCTCGTGTTCGAGATTGGTCTGATCTCGACGATGTACATTTGGTATAACGCGCGGCGGATCACGCAGCGGTTCCTGACGTTTGTGAACCTGGCGGACTATATTCCGATGCTGGAGGCGCTGAGCAGGGACCCGTCGGTGCCGAAGTATAGTTCGCACCTGGTATATTTCACGCGGTCTGCCTATTCCAAACTGATCGAGAAGCGGATCCTGGATTCCATTTTCGACAACATCGAAAAGAAGGCGGACTTGTATTGGTTTGTGCATATCGAGCGGACAGATGACCCCTATACGATGGAGTATGGCGTGGAGGAGATCCGGGACGACAAGATCATCCGGGTGGATTTCCGGCTTGGGTTCCGCGTGCAGCCAAAGATCGGGCTTATGCTCCGGAAGGTGGTACAGGAGATGATCAACAATAAGGAGCTGGATATTGTGAGCCGGTATCCGATCTTCTCGCATATCCGGCCGAATGATTTCCGGTTTGTGATCATGAAGCGATTCCTGTCCTATGACAATGAGTTCTCCGCGCGGGAGGGTTTTATCCTGAATGCGTATTTTTCGATCTCGAGGCTCGCGCAATCGGATAAGACGGCGTATGGGCTCGACAACAACCAAACGGTTGTGGAATATGAGCCGCTGGTGGTGAATCCGGTGACGAATATTCAGATGAAGCGGGCTTTTTATAAGTTGTCGGGCGCGGATGAGGATGAGAAGAAAAAGGGGGCGTAAACGATTTATGATAAAGGATTCGATTGTGTATTTGTATTATAGATTTTTTCAGCTTTACAACGGCCCGATAAGGTCTGACGGGCCAGTTTGCTTTGTGGTCGGATTCAACGCTTGCTCAATCATTAATCTGGCTACCAGGCTATTTACGGTTAGGGCGCCGTTAATTATGATCGACCTCGTTGTTTTCTTTATCATTTTCGTTTTGTCTCCCCTTGTCATCAGATCCAATCGAAAATTCATTCATACCAAATTTGATGTTTTTAAGGGAGAGACAAGGGAGCGCAGGAGGAAGAATGGGATGTTGATCATTTTTTATTTCATCGGATCGATCTTGTTTTTCGCTGCGACGTTGTCCATTTGAGACAAATGTGGGAAATAGATGTACGACGAGCGCGACCGGCGGAGCATAAAAAAAGACCGACCCGTGAACGGGCCAGTCTGTAGTATTAACATGAAAAAAACAAGCTCCTTTTTGACGGTCGGAATGACCGGCGGTTTACAGCCTATTTCTTAAAATCGTTGATCCCGTAGTAGTAAACCTCCTTGCTATCGGGGTACATCCCCTGGACCTGGAAGTTACTGCCTTGTTTGCTAAGCGCGTCCCTGAATTCATCTATCGTCCGGACAGGCTGGTCGCCGACCTTGGTGATAATAAAGCCGGGCCGCATGTTGGTCTGATTGCTGAGTACGCCGCCGTCGCGGATATTGCTGACGACTACGCCGCCGTTGATGCCGAGCTTTTCAGCGTCATCTTTGCTGAGTTCGGTGAAGTCGGCGCCGAGGGACTGGATCGCAGCGGGATTCGCACTGGCGAATGATCCCAGCTTGTCTTTCAGCGTCGCGGTAGCGGTCTGTTCCGAACCGTTGCGTTCGAACGAGAGCTTGACCTGGTCACCGGGTTTCTGCCGGGCGATGAGTTCGGCCAGCTGGGCGTCTTCATCGACGCGCTCGCCGTTCACCTTTGTAATCACGTCGCCCTTCTTCAGGCCTGCCTCACCGGCCGCGCCTTTGGGGTCGACGTCGATGACATATATCCCGTCGACATCAGTCATGATCCCCAACTCCTTCTTCTTTGCGTCGTCGAGGCCTTCCGGGGCCATGCTGATGCCGAGGTAACCTCTTTCGACCTTTCCATATTTCATCAGATCACCGATCACCTTTCGCATGAGATTGGAAGGGATGGAGTACGCATAACCGGCGAAAGCGCCGGTGGGAGAAGCGATGGCGGAGTTGATGGCGATCAGCTCACCATTTGTATTGACGAGTGCGCCGCCGCTGCTGCCGGGGTTAACGGCTGCGTCGGTCTGGATGAAGGCTTCGACCGGCGCCGCAGCCTGCGTGTTGATCCCGATATTCCGCGACTTTGCGCTGACGATCCCCTGGGTTACGGTGACATCGAGGTTCAGCGGGTAGCCGATGGCCATTACCCATTGACCGAGCTTGACTTCGTCGCTGTTGCCGATCGTGGCGACGGGCAGGTCATGGCCGTCGATCTTGATCAGCGCGAGGTCGGTGTTCGGGTCGGTCCCGATGACCTTTGCGGTAAAGTTCTTGCGGTTGTTGAGCGTAACGGTAACCTCGGTGGCGCCGTTCACCACGTGGTTGTTGGTGACGATATAGCCATCCTGGCTGATGATGACACCGGAACCGGAAGCGCGCTGGTCGGGTTGGGAGTAGGGACGGCCATCACCGTCGCCGAAAAAGCGTCTGAACAGATCACCACCCGGCATATTGCCGAAAGGATCCTGTTCGGGAGCCTGCTGACCTGGTCGGCCGGCGCCGGGTTGACCGGCGGTCGCGTTGAATTTGGTGAGGGTCTTGATGTGTACGACAGCGGGTACGGCAACGCTGGCCGCATGTTCAAAGTCTACCGGCTGGACGCCTGGTCCGTTGGTATTCGGGTATCCGGTCTTGAGGACCGGTGTAGTCGTTGTGTCCAGAATCGAATTAACCGGCTTTCTGGAATTTGCGAATAGGGTCAGGCTTCCGACGGCTACAGCGGCGCCTAGTAGAGCGGCCCCAAGTCTGAATTTCATTGTAATTGTGATTGTTGTTTTTGTGATTAATCGTTGACACCTTTATTAACGTAGGCTTTCGTAGATCGTTCGGGGCGTTCTGTTAAACAATCTATAAAGGAATGACTGTGTGGAAGTTATGTTAACGAATGGTTAGGAAGGTCGGAAGGAAATGTTAAAGGGGGGCGTCGCGGGGGGTTGAAATGGGAGGCGAGGCGGGTGGTTAGAAAATGTTTATCTTAGGGAATGGCAATCCGGGTTCTGCTGTATTGTTTAAAGGTCTGGATCAGCGCCTTGCTGATCGGTACGCTCCTGCTTATAGCGATGATCTATGTGTTCTCGCAGGCGCATCCGCTTGAGTCTGATCTCAGATTTGCGCTGTTATTATCCTTGTATGGCCTGGGGTTTTCGGTTCCCAGTCTTTTGCTCGCGTGGATTGGATCTTTCCTTATCATCAAAGGTCCCCGGAGCGGGCTAGCCAAACGTTTGTGGATCGCGGTATTGGCGGTCCCACTGACTTTGCTGCCGTTTGTTATTTTCGAGGGCGGTTTCTCTTTAGACTGGTGTCTGATCGCGGGTCTTTATTATGTGGCAACGGTACTCGCGATCTTCTTCTACCCTCTGCCGGAGCTGCAGGCTGCGCATACCTAGCATTTTACCGTCTTTTTCTTTTTTGTTAACGAGCCGTGGTCGATGGCCTTTTGGATGTAGTCGGCGGCAATCGGTATTTTGCAGTCGGTGTTGCCCACGTCGACGCCGATACCCCCGATCTTCCGGGCCGTGGCGATGGCTTCGGCGGACAGGGGCTGGACGTAGGCGCCGAGGCAAATCACAAAACTATTCATGGTATAGCGGGTTCGGTTGGGTGCGGAGCGGATCGTCTTCTCCACCCTGGCGAGGAGCGTCTTGAGGCCGGGGAGGTCGAGCTTTTCGTTTGGCAGGAGCGAGACCAGGTTTGCGAGGGTGGACCAGCCGGCGGCGGAGATGTGTTCTTTTGGCGAATCGATCCATTCTTTGGCGAGTTCGTAGCCGTGGGGGCTGCCGGCGGCGACCCAGGGGACGGTGTATTCGGAGATATTTTGGGACAAGGCCTGTGCCACCCAGGTTTGGAGGTCAGCCTTTGACATTTTGGCGTCGTCGGCGATGAGGCCCGCGAGGTATTGGGCGTCGGCGTTGCCGGTGGAGTAGAGTTCTTTGGCGAGCTGGTAGTCCATCTTGATCTTTTTCTGGATGGGTTTCATATCGCCGACCTTGACGCCGAAGAGGGGTTCGCGGACGCCGTGGTTGAGGAGGATTTTTTTGATGCCGGGGGTGCCGAGCTTTTCGAGTTCGGTCATGATCTGTTGGGTGGTCATATATCGGGTTTTAGTATACTTTGATCTCCACGCGCATGTTGGCGTTCATTTCTGCTTTGGTGGTTGGATTTGGGTTGACCGGGCTGGCGTTACCCATGCCTTTGTAGCTTAGCATGGCCGGGTCGAAGCCGGCGTTGATGAGATAATCATAGATAAATTTGGCGCGATGGACCGACAGGATGTACAGCGGGTCCTTGGGTCCGCGCAGCGGGGCGAGGGAATTCACATAGCCGTCGATCTCGAGGTGATGATCCCTGAACCGATCCAGCTCTGTGATCAACTGAGGGAGGATGTTGCGGGTCGAGTCGGTGGGGATGGGCGTATCGACGATGAAATTGATGTGGTGGAGGGTGAGGACGGCCTCGGGGTGGATGCTGTCGGAGGTGCTGTTGGCGGTGCCGCTGTTGGCGGCCGTGCTTTTCACGACGACGATGGGGTCGGTCGGACGACTGTCGTTGGGGTGGATGTCGTTGGGGTGGATGTCGTTGGGGTGGATGTCGTTGGGGTGGATGTCGTTGGGGTGGCGGCGGGTTATGGTGTCGTAATGAGGCGCGATAATGTTATAATAGACGATTTCGACGCGGCGGTTGTCGCTGTCGGTTCGATCGGGGGTTGGGGCGACGCCTCCACCGATGGTCTGCGAGCGTGCGGCTCCCAGGAGGCGAGCGGCGACGTTGGCGCGCTGCCAGGAGAGCTTTTGATTATAGGCGATGGTTCCTATCTTATCCGTGTAACCGGTGATGCGGATAGAATCGGCGCCTGTGCTTTTGAGTGTGGAAAGCGAGGTGCGATCGACGGGTTGGATTTCGTAACTGTCAAACCGGAAGTGGAGGATAAGGGTATCTGGGCGTCGTTGCTGTGATCTGCTCAGGAACGGGATCAGGAGCAAGGGATATAAGAGGATGAGGTGGCGACACTGGCACAGCATAGTCGTCAAATTTACGGAAAATGGGTGGATGGGCGGGGTTCGGGGGAGAGGACGGAAAATGGGGATGGGCGAGAGGTGGATGGGGGATCAATGTTTGTACTCTCCGGCTACGCCAAGAATGATGTCGATTGTGGCGGCGTTGCCGTCGAAGGGGCTGCCACCGGGGTTGCTGTAGTTGAGGAAATGATAGCGTGCGATGACACCGAGAAAGCCGTGTTTGCTGAAATAATAATTATAGCGCAACCCGAGGTTGAAATCGAAGCAGGTGATGGTGGTGGGAGTCCAATCGACGTTCCCGGTCCCGGAAGTGAAGTCGATGCCGTCGACGCCGAGACCGATTGAGATGCCGGCTTCCCGGCGGGCTTGACGGAAAAGGTAGCGGGTATAGGTGAGGCTTAGGTTGCCGCCGTCATAGTACGTCCGGGACATGAGGGTGTCGTTGCGCAGAATCGTGTAGGGCCCAGGCGTGTTGCCAAAGCGTAGGGCGCCGTCGAGGTCCCATTCGTTGTGCGCGTTGCGTGCGCCATACTCAAAGTTGAATGATGGATGTACGCCCAGCAAGGACAGATGACCGTTAGGCACCCAGATGCCGGAGCTGATCGCCATCACCCCGCCCAGACGACGCACTCGGATTGTTCGTGGGCCGAAGAGGTCACGGGCTACCGGCGCGATGGTATGGGAGGACAGATATTCTTCGGGATAACGGATGTCGCCACTGTAGACGCGACAGAGGAAGTTCTGGACGCTGTCGAATGTGCGGGGGCTGAGCAGATCATAGGCCCAGCGGGAGGTGGTGAAAAATATTTTCCGGTCGGCGTCGGGCATATTGCATTTAATGTCCTGGCAGGACGCCAGGAGGCCGGCATAGGCGTTGAGCTGCTGGATCAGCGGCCACGTGAGGGCATTGAGTTCGGAAAAATCGGTGAGACTAAAGATGTTTCGCTGGATCGACAGGAGGATGGCCTGACAGAGGAGGTCGGGGGCGACGGGTTCCTGCCAGCGGAGCTGGATATAGTAACCGATGGAGTCAAAGTCCTTGTTTTGGTACAAGCGCGGGAGGGCGTTGGCGTCGGCATTGTAGAGCCGTTGGCGTTCGGTGGCGGAGTAAGGTTGTTGGGGATGGGAGGCGGGTCCCACCAGGAGGAGTTCGGAGGTCAGCAGGAGTACGAGCAGGGGTGTTCTCATACTGGTTAGGTTAGAGGATAAAGATAATCGGAGATGGGCCGGGGTCTTGTTATCCAATGCTTATTGGGTTGTTACGGGCCGGTTAAAGGCGGACAAACGGTGTATCGAAAAAGGACAGGGTGGGTGGGGCGGTTACCGGTAAATAGTTGATTATCAGTATTATGTGGAAAAGGCATGGGTTTGGTGGAAGAAAGTTATGCTCCAAAACATCTTCAAAACTGCCTGGCGCAACCTGGTGCGTCACCGGGTGAATACCACCATCAACATCGCGGGTCTTGCATTAGGCATCGTCGTTTGTCTGATCATCTTTTTGCTCGTCCGGTTCGAGCTGAGTTATGACCGCTTCCATCCGGATGGTGAGCGGATCTACCGGGTCGTGGCGAGATCGGTTGGTCCCGATGGTGAGCGGTCGTTTGGATTCGTGACGACGGCGATGGCGGGCGCGGTACGCTCGGAAGTCAGCGGGCTGGAGTCGGTAGCGGGCTTCGACAACCTGAACTGTTCGGTGACCGTGCCGAGGGAAGGGAAGGAAAGTGTGGTCTTTGATGCGCCAAAACGTGGAGAGGGGGTTTCGTCGATCATCATAGCGCAGCCGCAACATTTTGACCTTTTCAAATACCAATGGCTGGCGGGCAATGCGGCGACGGCGCTGAATGATCCGTTCAAGGTGGTGCTGACGAAGAAGCAGGCGGAGCGATATCTGGGCCCCGCGGATCCCGACCAGTACCTGGGGAGAACATTGATCTATCAAGATTCGCTGACGGTGACGGTATCGGGGATCGTGGCGGACTGGAAGGAGAACAGTGATTTTGCGTTTTCGGATTTCATTTCTTTTCCGACGATCAAGGCTTCTTTTCTGCGGAGTGATTTCGAGGAGAGTTGGGGGATGTGGGATTATGATGTACAGACGTTCGTCAAGCTCGCGCCGGGCGTCAGCCCGGCGCGTGTCGATCGGCAACTGGCCGCGATGATGGAACGTCATCGCGTGGGGCCGAAGGAGTTCCATACGGATCTGTCGTTGCAGCCGTTGAGCGATATCCACTATAACGAGAAATACGAGGATGATTACGCACGCAAGACCAGCTTGCCGACCCTGTATGGGCTGGCGGGGATTGCGGCTTTTATTCTACTCATCGCGGCGATCAACTTTATCAATCTATCGACGGCGCAGTCGGTGCGGCGGGCGCGGGAGATCGGTGTCAGGAAAGTCTTGGGAGGCCGGCGCGGCGCGCTGGTCGTTCAGTTCCTTTGCGAAACTCTGGTGCTTGTGCTGGCGGCCGCGGTTCTGGCGCTGCTGATTGCCGATCCGCTGCTACTGGCTTTTCAGTCGCTGTTGCCGAGGGGGGTCGAGCTGCACGTTTTCATCTGGCCGACGCTGTGGTTCCTGGCGACGATCGTTCTGGTGACCTGTCTGTTGGCGGGCTTTTATCCTGCGCGGGTCCTGTCGAGGTATCAGCCGGTGCTAAGCCTGAAGGGGCAGGGCATCCAGCAACTAAACAACAAAAGTTATTTACGGAAGGCGCTGATCGTCTTCCAGTTCACGGTGTCACTCATTTTTATTATCGGGACATTGATCGTGACGCGGCAAATCCACTTCATGCTCAGCACCGATCTTGGTTTTGACCACGATGCGATCGTCATCATCGGGACGCCCCGGGAGGGAACAGGGCATCCGCGTGCGACCCTGGCGGCGAAGATCCGGGAGATCCCGGAAGTGGAATTGGTAACAAGGAATATCGAAGCGCCCACGGCGATGGGGCATCCGGGAACCTTCCTTGCGCTGGCCAGTGCGGCAAATGCGAAGATGGGAGACCCCGGGAAAATAATGGCTTCCTTTGATATGGTGGATACCAATTATCTCCGGCTATTCGGGATGCATCTCGTCGTTGGACGTAATCTTTTTCAGTCGGATACGATCGGGGAGTTTCTGGTCAATGAAACGGCGGCCCGGCAGCTGGGCTTCCGGCGGCCAGCGGATGCGCTGGGGCAGATCGTTACGTGCGGGATGAACAATGCGAAAGGTTCGATCGTGGGGGTCGTCCAGGACTTCCATTCGAAATCGATGCATGAGCCGATCACACCTTTCTTTATCAGCACGGACAGGCGGAGTCCGCGGGATATCAGCATTAAGCTGGCGACAAAGGGACGGACGGCGGAGGAGATGACGGCGGTATTGGGGAAGCTGGAGAAGGCCTGGAAGGAGGTATATCCGACCAAGAAATTTGCATACGACTTTTTCGACGAATCGATCGCGCGGTTATATGATAAGGAGAAAAAGCTGGCGGAGATATTGGATCTGGCGATGGGGATTGCGATCTTTATCTCGTGCCTGGGACTTTTTGGGCTGGCTGCCTGGGTAGCGGAGCAGCGGACGCGGGAGATCGGTATCCGGAAGGTGTTGGGGGCGACGGTGATGAATATCGTGGGGATGCTGTCGCGGGATTTCGTGTGGCTGGTCGTGTTGGCGATCGGGATCGCTTCGCCGGTAGCGTGGTATTTTATGCATCAGTGGTTACAGGATTTTGTATACCGGTTGCCGATCTCGTGGTGGATCTATGCGGTGGCGGGGTTTGGGGCGATTGCGATCGCGATGGTGACGGTGAGTTTCCAGGCGGTGCGGGCGGCGATGGCGAATCCGGTCGAAAGTCTTCGTGCGGAGTAAAAAAAGGAGATCGGCTTTGCGTCGGTCTCCTTCGTGTATAGATGGGGGTTGGATATTAAGCCCAGTGGCCGGGTACCCAATGGTCGTGATAATAACCGGGGGCGTAATGGCCGGGAACCCAATGCGCACCATATGGGTGAGACACATAGCAGGAGCTAAAACCTGCGGCGATTATCAGCGCGAGAACGCCGAGCCGGATGGCGCTGAAGATGTTCTTTTTGGTAGTTGTCGTTTTCATGATTTTAAGTTTACAGATTGGATCGGGACGGATGGGCGGGGTTTAACTGTTAATTTGCCGGTGAAGGGGCTTTAACAATCGGCTAACGGAGCGGTCCGGCTGGCGGGGGCGGGCGTCTATTTTATAACCAGTATCAATTTGTGTCTTGTTGCGGTCGGACTGATCCAGCTCAGCAGATACACTCCGGTCGTCAGCTGCGTCAGGTCCAAAGTCACCTCCGTGGTCCCGTCTGCGACGGCAGTCTGGAGCACGACGAACCCTGTTATATCCACGACCCTGATCGTTGATGGCCTATTGTTCGCGGGCAGCGTCACGGTCAGCGTATTGTGTGCCGGGTTAGGATAGACGGAAAAGAGAGTCGGCGGAAGAGTTACCGTGACAGGGATGATACCACTATAGGTGATATTGCCGGCGGTGTCGATGATCCCGAGCTGGAAGTAGTAAGTGCCCGAGCTGTCAGGTGTAATCGTCTCTGCATACGAAGAGCTGTCGAGGCCGTTGTTCCTGACCGTTGTGAAGGGTTGAAGGTTCAGTGTGTCTGGTCCCATCAGGAGCGTGTAATCGGCAACTCCACCCTGATTGGCGACCTGCCATTGGACCGCGATCTGATCGTCCACCTCCGACCCGGTGAAGGAGATCAGCCGGAAGGCGGGCGGGGTCGGTTTCCGCATGTTGTATTTGAGGACGTTAACTGAACCGAAAAGTTGGTTGAGATATACCAGGTCGTTCTGGCCGATGCTGTGCAAGTCGCCGGTATAGACGCCGATCGCATCTTGGGCATTCCAGAGGAACGGCGGCTGAAAGCCGATCGTGTCAGCCGCGCTGGTGTTCTTGAAGATGAAAGCCCAGATGCCGTCGGTGGTCGCCAATTCGGGTTTGCCATCGCCGTCGAGGTCGCCGAACTGTACCTGGAGATACGGATAAAAACCCGCGGGACCGGGGAGGTCAAGCTCGGTGAAGTTCGGTTGCCCGGCCACGGTAGTGGTATTGTGAAAGACGACGAGGGGGCCGGCGTTTATGGAAAGGCCGGACGTACCGATACCGGATGCGGCGAGGTCGGGTTTGCCGTCCCCGTCGAGGTCGCCGACGGCGAGATAGGGGCCGGTATTGCTGGTCGTGTAAGTGGCAACTTTGTTCGGCCAGGAATAAAACGTAAGTCCGGGGCCGGTGTTGGTAACGATGTCCGGATAGCCGTCACCGTCAAAGTCTGCGATGGCCATGCCGCTGCCGGCGCTGCCAAGGGTATCGGGTTTGGCAAAGGAAAGGTGGCCGGTAGTGCTTGTATTGATGAATACGAGAATGGAGCCGTTGTCGGCGATGAGGTCCGGTTTACCGTCGCCGTTGAAGTCGGCCAGGAGTATGGTGCTGACACCGCCGGGGAGCGTGTCGGTGATTGGGGTGGCAAAGCTGATATGGCCGACGGTGCTGTTGTTGAGGAGCAGTGTGACGGTTCCATCCCCGGTGTTGGGGACGACGATATCGGGCCTGCCGTCGCCGTCGAGGTCCCGGATCACAGCGGAGCCGGGCGTGTTGCCGGTGGCGAGGGTATCGACCAATGTGAAGGCTACGGAATCTGAGATCCCTTGATTGCGGGAGATCGTGATGCCGCCGGGACCGGAGGGGTTGGAGCCAATATAGGCCATATAGTTGAGGACGAGATCGGGGAAGCCATCGCCGTCGAGATCGCCGAAGGCCATGGCGGAGGAATAGCGTTGTTCGCTATAGGTTGAATAGTAGTAAAGATAGCTGCTGTCATTGAATCCATTGCCGCCGGGCCAGCTGAGGGTGAAAGGCAGGGCGGGGTAGGAGGTGAGGCCGTCAGACTGGACGGTTAAGGGGGCGTATGCAGTGCCGGTGGGTGTTTTGATGACCAAAGTGGTGGACGTCGCGCTGATGATCGGGGCTTTTACCGGGCCGAGATAGACGATATTGTTTGTGGCGACCGGGTCGAAGCCGGTGCCGGTGACGGTGATCGTCGCGCCGAGGGGGCCGGCTTGTGGGGTGACGGCCGTGATCTTCGGTTGTGCGAATACGGGCGTGCTTATTACGATGAGCAGAGTAAGCAGGAACTGGTTCATGGGACGACAGTGTATAACGGGATGATTGGATACTGCAAGGGAATCTACGATTTATCTTCCGGTTCGTCAAGGGGGTGCGGCGGATTATCGGGGAGTGGCTGGAAATTGTCGGGGACTGGAATTCACAAGATCGTACAGTAGGGAATTCAGCTTGCAGGTGAGCGGGCCGGGGGTGGGGATGTGGGTTGCGGCGTCGGCGCCGATGGGAAAGTCGTCGAGGTGGGAGATTGGGATGAGGTGGCGACTGGTGCTGGTAATGAATACCTCCTGTGCGGTTCGGACTTCGTCGAGATGGAGATCGCGCTGTTCGACGGGGATGGCTGCGTTTGTGGCGAGGTCGATGACTTTCATGCGGGTGATGCCTTTGAGCATGTTGCGGGCGGGGGTGACGAGGGTGTCGTTTCCTGTGACGAAGAAGATATTGCAGCGGGGACATTCGGTTATGAAGCCGTCATGGTGATAAAGAACGTCGAATGCGTCGCGGTCGCGGACGTAAGGCTGGAGGTGGATGGCCATGAGATAATCGATCGTTTTGACGCCGGGGAGCTGGCGTTGATGTGGGTAGCTGATCAGGCGGACGGGTGGCGGGCAGTCTCTGCCGGGTGGGACCATGGGATGCTGGGTGATGATGAGATTGGGTCGGCCGGGAGTGATGCTGTCGGTGGAGATACCGCCGGTGAGGGTGATGCGGATGCCGGAATCGGGGAATTGGTTTAGTTGGATGAGCTCGGCGATGATGGCCGTGAGCTCGTCGCGGGTTTTGCCGACGTCGAGTCGCATTTGGGCGGCGGAGTGGTAGAAGCGGTCGAGGTGGTCGTCGAGGAAGATGGGTTTACCGGCAATCGTTTTGAAGAAATCGAAGATGCCATAGCCGCGCTGGATGGAGAGGTCGCCTACGCTGAGGGCGGCGTCGGCGGCGGGGAGGAAAGTGTTGTTGAGGAAGGTGTACATGATTCGTGGGCGACTAAGTGTTTTTTGCCGGCAGGTTTTATTTTTTCAAAGATAATTTTGTTGTCTTAAAACCTATTTTATGAAAATAATTCAGAGCATTCAAAATCGAATTTATGAAATTCGCGGCGAACGCGTGATGTTGGACAAGGACTTGGCAGCCTAATACGAGACTGAGACGAAGGCGCTTAACCTGGCTGTAAGACGGAATTTGAAGCGGTTTCCCCTCGATTTTATGTTCCAACTCACCAAACAGGAATCGGAAAGTATAAGGCTTCAAATTGAATCCTTAGAGAAGGGAAGTCCTTTGAGGTTGCAAATTGAAACCATAAAGAATGGTTGGGGTCAGCACAGCAAATACCTTCCTTACGCTTTCACAGAACAAGGTATCGCTATGTTAAGCGGGATTCTAAACTCTGATAAGGCAATAAATATGAATATTGCTATCATGCGAGCTTTTGTCGAGATCAGAAAGATCATTTTCAGACAGAATGATTTGAAAGAACAATTAAAAGAAATCAAGGAGCGGCTGGGTCATCATGACGCACAGTTAAACCAAATCTACGACGCGATGGAAAATATTTTGGACGAGAAGGCTAGCGAAGTAAAATGGAATGAGCGCGAAAGGATTGGGTTCAAGTTTGGAAAATAAAAATATGTAAAGTTTTGATTGGTACTAAATTGCAACTTAAGGTTTCAAATTGAAACCTTAAGTTGTGCGAAAATGTCGATACCAATAGAGACTTGTGTTAGGCCAACTCTTTTTTGGCGGTTACACTCGGTGCTTTCTCTTTCCACTCAGGGTCGATGAATGCCAGGAGGTCCCGGTTGATCGTTTCCGCTTCGGTGGTTGGCATTCCATGCGGGAAACCGGGATACGAAATGAGCTTTCCGTGTTTCAGGAGCTTCACAGCCCGGGCGCCGGTGAGTTCAAACGGGACGATCTGATCGTCTTCGCCATGCATGACGAGCACCGGGATATCCACCTGCTTAAGATCTTCGGTATGATCGGTTTCTGAAAAGGCTTTGATGCAGTCGTAGTGCGCTTTGATCGCGCCCATCATTCCCTGCCGCCACCAATTGTCCCGGACGCCTTGCGAAATTTTGGCACCCTCACGATTATAGCCGTAGAATGGCAGGGTAAAGTCCTGAAAATATTGTTGTCTTTGTGCTGCCGTTTTCGACCGGATCTCATCAAAAATGGGTATCGGTATACCCTGGGGGTTGCTATCTGTTTTCGCCATGAGCGGTGTCGTTGCGCTAATTAGTACGGCTTTGGCTACCCGGCCTTTGCCATGTTTTGCCACATAACGGATCACCTCACCACCGCCGGTCGAATGACCGACATGGATGGCGTTTTTCAGATCAAGGTGTTTTACGAGCTCGGCCACATCGGCTGCATAAGTATCCATGTCATGTCCGTTGGCGGTCTGGGTCGACCTTCCATGCCCCCGTCGATCATGGGCGATCACCCGGAAACCACGTTGCAGAAAAAACATCATCTGTGCATCCCAGTCATCGCTTGATAAGGGCCAGCCGTGGTGGAAGACGATGGGTTGCCCCGTTCCCCAATCTTTGAAATAGATCTCGGTTCCGTCCTTGACTTTGATCGTGTTCATTTTTTTAAGTTTTAAAGATTATCGCAAATCGGAATATCCGTCACCGGGAATACATAAAAGCACTGCGAGTAGTGTAGAGTTGGGGTCTAAAAATCTGCTTCCAAAAAGCCGGAGGAAAAGTGAATTAAATGGGGAAGTGCGGATAGAATGGATGCCGAAGGTAGGATTTTTTCCATATATTCATTTATCAATTCATACAGCATATGAGGAACTTTATTCTTTTGTTCTGGACTGCGCTTATGGTGGCGGAGAATGGTCGTGCGCAGCGGCCAGCTGGTGCTGACGGAGGCGCGCGGGATGTCAAACCTGCGGCGTCGATCGCGTCGATCACGCAGAATCTGAAAAAATTCGATGGCTTCTATCCCTTCTATTATGATGACAAGTCGGGGAAGGTCTATCTGGAGATTGATCGGTGGGGACAGGAGTTCCTTTATTTCAACAGCTTGCCGGAAGGGATCGGAAACGGCGGGGCGGAGCGGGGGCAGGCCTCCGCGGTGATCGCGAAATTTATCCGGATGGGGTCGAAGGTTTTCCTGCTGCAGCCGGACTATGACCATCGCGCGGTGAACGGGAGTATAGATGAGAAGCGGGATGTGGCGGATGGGTTTTCGCAGTCGGTGCTGTATGGTTTCGCGCCCGTGGCGTTGGAGGGGGACAAGGCCCTTGTTGATCTGACGCCTTTCGTGGTGCGGGACGCTTTGCATCTCGGCGAGAATATCGGGTCGGGGCGGGGGAATCCGGGAAGTGCTTTTGCGGCGGCAGCGGCGGGGAGCCGGGGGGGTGCGGCCGGGGGCGGCTACCGGCTGGATGAGAGCCGGTCGGCGGTCTATATGGACAACACGAAGAATTTTCCAAAGAATACGGAGTTTGAGGCGCTGGTGACGTTCGCGGCGAGCGGTGGAGGCGGCGGAGGCTTTGGCAGGCGGGCGGGTGTAGCGCCGGACGAATCGGCGGTCACGGTGCGGATCCATCAGGCTTTTGTGGAATTGCCGGACAGCGGGTACAAGCCGAGGAAATATGATCCGCGGTCGGGTTTCATTCCGTTCGGTTACTATGATTTCTCCGCGCCGATGTCCGAGCCGCTGGAGAAACGGTTCATTATCCGGCACCGGCTGGTCAAGAAAGACCCTACTGCCGCGGTGAGCGAACCCGTGGAGCCGATCGTCTATTATATCGACCGGGGTGCGCCGCCGCTCATCCGGAAGGCGTTGATAGAGGGCGGTTCGTGGTGGAACCAGGCTTTCGAGGCGGCGGGCTTCCGGAATGCGTTTATCGTGAAGGAACTGCCGGAGGGCGCCGATCCGATGGATATCCGCTACAATATGGTGAATTGGCTGGATCGGAGCGGCAGCCCACAGCGCGCCTTTTCTTACGGTTCCGGGTATACGGACCCAAGGACGGGCGAGATCATCAAGGGCGTGGTGACTCTGGGCTCGGACCGGCACCGGGAGGACTACCTGATAGCCGAGGGGCTGTTGCAACCTTATTCGGATGGGAAAACTTTGGATCCGCGGATGCAGGAGATGGCGCTGGCGCGGATCCGGCAGCTTTCGGCTCACGAGATCGGGCATACGCTTGGGCTCATGCATAATTTCGAAGCCAGCGTGAAAGACCGGGCGTCGGTGATGGATTATCCGTTCCCGCGGTTCTCGCTGAAGGAGGATGGGTCGATCGATCTCAGTCAGGTGTATGCGACGGGCATCGGCGCCTGGGATAAGCGCGTGATCATCTGGGGATATTCAGATTTTGCGCCGGGTGTGGACGAAGATGCGGCGCTGGATAAGATCATGAAGGAGACCCTAAAGGAGGGGTTCAAGTATATCCCTGATGTTGGCGGCATGGCGCATCCCTTGTCGAACCAATGGGATGACGGGGTGAACCCGATCGATCAGTTGAACAAGTTGATGTCGATCCGGCGGCGACTGCTCGATAACTTCTCAGAGAAAGCGATCCCGGATGGGGCGCCGATGGCGACGTTGCAGGAGGTGCTGGTGCCGATCTACCTCCTGCACCGGTACCAGGTGGAGGCGGCGGCGAAGTCGCTCGGTGGTCTTTACTTCACGCATGCCGTTAAGAATGACGGTGAGGAGCCCACGAAGATGGTTGATCCGGCGGAGCAATGGCGCGCGTTCGACGCGTTGGCGGCGACGATCACTCCGGCGGCTCTCGAATTGCCGGAGGCGCTGATCCGGAAGATCCCGCCGCGCCCCACGGGTTATCCGGCCACGATCGAGGTCTTTCGGGGGCATACGGGACCGACCTTTGATCCGATCGCGGCGGCTTCGGCTGCGGCGGACAACAGCTTGTCGTATCTGCTGGATGGGGAGCGTGCGGCGCGACTGATCGAGTACCAGGCGAGGGATGAGCGGCAGCCGGGTCTCCTGGCGGTGTTGGATAGTCTCCTAGCGAGGACCTGGAAGGCGCCGGTGCCGGCGGGTTATCCGGGGGAGTTACAGTTACTGGTCAATAATCTGACGTTGAAACGGTTGCTTGGGCTCGCGGCCGATCCGCGGCATTCCGATAATGTAAGGGCGGAGGGGCTTGTGGCGGTGGATGAGCTCAAGGTCTGGATGGAAGCGCAGGTGGGCGGGGCAACGGGGAAATGGAAGGGTGCGCTGTTGTTTGGGTTGGAGCAGATCGGGGAGTTCCAGAAGGATGCGGGTAAGTTTGTGATCGAGTCTCCGGTCGAGATGCCACCGGGCGCGCCGATCGGGATGCCGGATATGGATTGGTAGGAGTGAATTTCCACGACTATGAGGTTTTCCAGACTGATAGTGAATGCGGACGATTTCGGTTATAGTGAGGCGGTAAACAGGGCGATCATGAGCGCCTTCGAATCCTCCCTGGTGACGAGTACTTCGATCATGGCTAATATGCCGGGGTTCGATGATGCGGTCGGGATGGTGGGCAGGGGGAATGTCGTGGGGCAGAAGGTCGGGGTGCATCTCAATCTTACGGAGGGATTCGCACTTTCGGGGGCGTTGACGGCTTGTCCCGGCTTTTGCGGGTCGGACGGACGTCTTATCTATCGGCGCGACCGGTCACTATTCCGGCTAAGCCGCGAGGAACGGGCGGCGGTTTATGAGGAGCTGCGGATGCAGCTCGAGCGGGTATTGGCTGCCGGTATCAAGCCCCTACATTTGGATTCTCATCATCATGTACATACGGAGTGGGCGATTGCGCCGTTGGTCTGCCGGTTGGCGCGCGCTTATGGCATCCGCCGCATCCGACTGACCCGGAATATGGGGCCGGTGCAGGGCTGGGGTAGGCGGTGGTATAAGAAGTTGTTTAATTACCGGTTCCTGCGGCGTAGCAGCGGGCTGGTGGACAACACGGATTACTTTGGCGATGTCGCGGACATGAATTATTTTTTGAATACCGGTAGACGGCGGGATCTGTCGTTTGAAGTAATGGTTCATCCGCGGTTTGATTCGTTGGAACGACTGGTGGACTCGGACGGCAGCGATCTCCGTGAGGAGCTGAAAAAAATTCGTATATTACCTACCCTATGAGAATGGCCATTTCGAAACAGATGAATAACGGCATCGTGATTGCGGTGGCCGTCGTGCTTGCGATCGTTGCGTTGTCGATATGGCAGTATCAGCAGATCAGGCATACGGAGGCAGAGGTCAGGCATGCGGATTCGGTGTGTTTCCGGACGGGGGAGTTGACGGTTGCGGTCCTGAACAGGTACTTGAATCGTGAAAGTCGTATTCTGGATATCCTGGCGCATGACAGCAGCGATCTGGCAAATCTTAGGGCTGTGGACCAAGATTCGATGGTGATGAGTTTGAGGTCTCTTACGGAGAATGATCCGGACCTTCGGTCGCGGATGGATTCCTTAATAATATATTCTGGCGAAGTAGTTCCCGGGAGGGAAGTACGGGGCATGCCGTCTAATTTGCAACTTTCGGAGATTACAATCGATGGTTTGCCCGGTGGATTTGCTGCGCCGGAGCGCATTATGGTTATCCTTGCGGGGATCGGGGCGGATGAGCGGCGGGTGCTTGATGAGCGCAGGGCGGTCAATCAGACAAGGGCTTCTAAATTGCTGTGGACGCTGTGGGCGCTTCTGGCTGCAGTGGTTGTGCTCGCGGTGGTGATCTTCCGAAACATCCGGTTGGAGCTGGGAGGTGCGAGGGTAGCGCTGGCGAGTGATGAGATGGAACGGATCAAGTTGGAGGCGGAGCTAAACGAGCAGCAATTGTCGCGGCAGAAGCAGATCACGGAGGCGGTGATCCTTGCGCAGGAGAAAGAAAGGACGGAGATCGGGAAGGAGCTGCATGACAATGTCAATCAGATCCTGGGAGCGAGCAACCTGTACATCAATTCTGCGATGACCGACGAAGAGTTGCGGCAGGAACTTCTGGAGCGGAGTACGGAGCTGGTGAGCAACGCCATCAATGAGATCCGGAAGATTTCGAAGTCGCTTATCACGCCGGGTCTGCGGGAGATCGGGCTGGTCGAGTCGATCGAGGATATCATCGATGACCTGCGGGTTGCGGGTGACAAACTGGCGATTGACCTGGATCTGCAAAACATCTCGGAAGACCAGATCGAGGACCGGCGGAAGCTGACGGTGTTCAGGATCGTTCAGGAGCAACTCAACAACATCGTCAAACACGCGCGGGCGACGCGGGCGCTGGTCCGGTTGTCGGGGGAACAGGATCATATCGTGCTGACCGTGGCGGACAACGGGGTTGGATTCGATGTGGGCCGGCATCGGAAGGGGGTGGGGATCACGAATATCATCAGCCGGGCGGAGCTGTTCAATGGGAAGGTGGAGATCGTCTCGAGCTTGGGGGATGGGTGTACGCTGACGGTGAAATTGCCGATGTAAACTATATTGTTAACCCTGGCCAATGGCCGCTCTAAACTCAAATCTATATGCGTTTTCCTTCTCTGCAATCGCTCGCCGGTGAGGCGTGGCGGACGTTTCGCCGATTTCCCATCGCGATTTTGCTGGCTGCCAAGGCAACGGGGCTTGGAATTTGGTGGACACACCTTGAAGACAACTATGCACGCACGTATGTCGATTTGTCTGTAAGGTTGACCCCCCAACAATGGTACTGGAATGCCATTGTCAGCTGTTATCTCGGCATGTTGTTGTCGGTGGCGGTGACGAAGTGGGTGGAGAAGAGGGGCGGGGGCGGCGGGCGCGCCGTGGCGATCGGGTTGCAGGCAGTTGTCGTTGTGCTGGCGGGTCTTTATTACTGGTCGCTGCCGTCGGAACCTAACGTGATCATGGTGATCCGGACGGTAGTGCTGGCCCTGGGTTTGCATTGGCTGGTCGCGGTGATCGGGTTTGGCCGGAATGAAGTGAATGGGTTCTGGATCTTCAACAAGCGGCTGTTCCTGCGGGGACTCACGACCTTCCTTTATGCGATGGTGTTGTATATCGGGGTCGCGCTGGCCCTCCTGGCGATCGACAGATTGTTCAATGTGGATGTCCGTTCGGAAGTTTATGAGGAATGCTGGTGGGTGCTTGGCGGGTTGTTCAGTGTCTGGTTTTTCCTGGCGGGTTTTCCGACGTCCTATGAGAACCCGGCGGTCATCAGCGATTACCCAAAGGGGTTAAAAATTTTTACCCAGTACGTCCTCCTGTCACTGGTGACAATCTATATGCTTATCCTGTACGCCTATATGTTCAAGATCATCCTGACGCGGCACTGGCCGGTCGGCTGGGTGGCCTGGCTGGTGTCGGCTTTTGCGGTGGCGGGCATCCTGTCGCTGCTGCTGATCTATCCGCTTCAGAATGACAAAAGTCATATCTGGGTCAGAAATTATACGCGGATCTTTTATCTGGCGCTCCTGCCGCTGAACATTATGCTGTTCACTTCGATCTACAAGCGTGTGGGGCCATACGGGATCACGGAGCAGCGGTATTTCCTGCTGGCGCTGGCGTGGTGGCTCCTTTTTATTACGGTGTATTTTCTCGTTTCAAGAAAGAAAGACATCCGGCTGGTACCGCTTTCGCTTTGCATTCTGGCCTTCCTGTCGGTTTGGGGACCCTGGGGAGTTTTTTCGGTATCGCTGAACAGTCAGCGTGATCGGTTGAAGGAGTTGCTGGAGAAGAATAAGCTACTGGTGAATGGGAAGGTGGGGACGGACGGAGCGGGTGTTCACGTCACGGGTAAGGATAAAAAGGCCATCAGTTCGGTGACGGAATATATCGTAGATATTCATGGTTATCGGGCACTGCAGTCTCTCTTCGTCACCAATCTCGACAGCCTGATCCGGCAGGATAGTCTTGCGAACAATTGGCAGTCGTATCAGCGAACGCAAGAAATCGTTCACCTCATGGGTGTTGAATATGTCGGCCGCTGGCAGACTGTGGACGAATCGGATACGGGAAACGAGGTGAAGCTGGAGGCAGTTGAGGAGGTCAATATTTCGACCCGCGAGGAAAACGAGGCGATCGCAACCGAGGGTGCTCAATATGTTGTGCCCTTCTCGTCGCTCTGGACGGCTGATGGAAATTGCGACTCGGTGCTGACGGGCCAGGGTTCCGTGAAAATATGTGCGGATTCATCCGGGAGCGCGCTCAGCGTGACCTGGGATCCGGGGGGCGACGCGGCGATCGTCGACCTCCGGCCGCTGGCAAGTTGGGCGGTGTCGAAATCAAATGATCGTTATGATGCGTCACAGAAGGAGATGACCGTATACTTCACCAGTGGGTCGCTCAGCGGAAAAGTGGTTTTCAAGGCGCTTAAGGCCGGCAGGTCGGCGGGTAAACCCCGGTTCAAGATGTTAAGGGGGACATTGCTGATCTCGAAGAAATAGGGGGGAGACCGTCATGATTTGATTAGTTTGTCCAGCAATTCAGTCAGAGATAGCGTTATAAATACGGTGGCTGAATCCGATACGGCGTAGGGGATCATCAAGGTATCGCCATAGCTCAGGATGCCGCAGGTATAGACAACATTCGGGACATAGCCTTCTCTTTCCCGATCGCCCGCTTCGAGGAGGGGATTGTCCAGTCTTCCAATGATTCGGGTGGGGTCCTTCAAATCCAGTAAGATCGCGCTGATCACGTAAGTACGCATCAGACCGACCCCGTGTGTCAGTAAGAGCCATCCTTTATCCGTCCGGATGGGCGAGCCACAGTTGCCAAGCTGTACCAGCTCCCAGGTATATTTTGGTTTCATCAATACCTGGTATTTCTCCCAGCGGTATAAGTCCGCGGAGAACATGATGTTGATGTTTTCTCCGCCCTGGCGGGAGATCATCACATATTTCCCGTCCAGTTTCTCGGGGAACAGGGCCATCCCCTTATCTGTAATCGCCGCTCCGGTCAGCTTCCTGACCCTGAATGAAGTGAAGTCTTCGGTCTCGATCAACTGTGTCCTGATTTGTTTACCGTCGCAGGCCGTATAGGTGCCATAGTAACAACTGTGTCCTTCAGACTGAAATTTTACAAGGCGGACATCTTCCATTCCCCTACTTTCCGTCTTCGCCGTCGGGAAGATGACTTTTTCGTTTAAGGGGATGTCCGAAGAGTCTTCCAGGTCGTAGTCGTCGTCCAATGCTTCTCCTGCCGATTCGCTGACGCGCAAGCGGGTAAAATACCCTGTCGACGGGTCTAGGCTGATGTTGCCCACCTTATCCAGAATACCGGTTTGAAATACGATCGAGGAGATATGTCCTTCACCTGTTGCACGAAGGCTCATCACAAATCGAAGTTGATTTCGCTTTAACTGTTGTTGATCGGGGTGGGGGACGATGGATGGGTTGAACAGGGCGGCGGATTGGATGGAATATTCTTTCGTAAAGAACGCGCCGAGGAGTAATTTTTTTTGATCGGAGAATTTCGCGAGGGGGGACCCGGAGAGTTCGGTATGGAGGGAACCGGAGAGGCCGGTATGGGGGGACCCGGAGAGGCCGGTATGAAGGGATGCGGAGAGTTCGGTATGAAGGGAACCGGAGAGGCCGGTATGAAGGGATGCGGAGAGTTCGGTTTGGAGGGGACCGGAGAGTTCGGTTTGCAGGGACTCCAATTGGGCCTCGATTTTATGGTAATGATCCCGGAACGTTTGTTCCAGATTTCGGTGACGGCCGGCAAAGCTTTCTATCGTCATATCCATGCAGGCACGAACATCGTCCTCCGTTAAGCCCTCCACCCTTTTGACGATGTTCGAGACGCGGTCTTCACCGGTCTGCGAGAGGAAGAGGGTGATCACTGCGTTTGGGGAGGCCAATAACTTTGCCGATGTCTTGTGGATCTTCATTTTGTTCGTCTTTCAGGCCGGTTGAGGCCATGCTTTGTATAGAGAGGGTTAGGGATGGAAGGTAATGATTTGTTCTAAAGGAAATGAATTATGTTTAGATAACACCAAAAGACTTGTGCTGTGGATAGACTTAATGGCGTAACTTCAGATCTCTGGAAGACATCTCATGATTGGCTATTGGCGAATGGCAACAATTCATTGCTGAGGGAGCGAAATCGGAAACGTGTGAAAGATGTAACGATTACTCCAAATGAAGGCGGGTCGGGGGAGGCGGTCGGACCGTGTACGGTCAGAAGGGTAGGGAGAAGCCTTCCCAATGATACACTTTGGTGACGCTGTTGATCACTTCCTTTAGTAAGGCGTTGTTGATGTCGTTGTTGATCATGACGACCACGCCATCTCCGCTTTCGAGACATCCGTAATAGCTGCTGAGGAAGCCCACGTCGGAGCCGTTGTGATTAAAGTAGTGGCGGTCGCCTCTTTGAAACAGAAAAACACCCATTCCCGTGCGAGTGCCGGACGCATCGATCGTATCGATATAGGGCGCCAGGCGGGTCCTGGTCGTGGCCTGGTCCAGTACTTTTGACGATTTGCCCTCATAGGCAAGCTGGGTTTCGACGATGTATTTGCCGATGTCGGTCGGGGTCGTCCACAAGCCGGCGGCGGCCTGCTCGGGGTAGATGTGATACTTGCCGGGGACGATGGTATCGGCACGCAGATAGCCGGTGGCGCGGTCGTTGGATTGCGGTGGGGGTTGGGTATAACTGCTGTTGTCCATGCCCATGGGTTGGAGAACTTCGCGGGCCATAAATTCGTCGTACGGCTGGCCGGTGATCTCGTGGGTAATCAATTGGGTGATCGTGATCCCGCCGCCGGAGTAGATAAACCGGGTACCCGGTTCGGCGATCGATCGTACGGCACCGGTGTTTGCCGGTTTTTTCCCGTCGAGTATTTCTTCGATTGTCGGGAGAGTTTCCTGCCGCTCGTATCCCGGAAATCCATGGATGCTGAGGCCGCCGGTATGGCTAAGCAGGTTACCTATGGTAATCTTCCGGCCCTTACTGACCGAATCGTACGGAAATTTCCAGGCCTTCAGATAGCTATTGATATCTGTATTCAAATCCAGCTGGTGCCTTTGTACGAGCAGCATGACTCCAACCCCATTTAACGATTTGCTGATCGACCCTGCCTGGAATAAAGTCCTTGTTGTTACCGGCCGATGTTCTGACGCGTCGGCCCAGCCGTAACCACGCGCCCATTCGACGGCGAAATTATGGACTACGGCGATGCTTAGACCCTCCACCTGATAGTATTTCATCCGGTCGCTGAGGGTCCAGGAATTGCTGTCGGTTGGACTTGCGCACAAGCGCGTTTCAACCTGGCTGATCTTATTCTCTATGTCGGTTGAGTAAACCTGGTCCGGACGCTGGTTATGCGTGCACGCGACGGCGAGCGTCAGAAACGTGAATAGGAGGGCGTGATTCTTTTTCATGTTGTGCGTTTGAAATAAAGATAAAAAGGAACCCCACTCAAAATTAACAATAATCCTTTCAACGACTGACCGGGCTGAATAAAAATGGTATTGATCATCAGCGCGGCGCAAAAAAGAATGATCACCCACGGAATGACGGGATAGCCGATCACTTTGGCCGTTAACCGCCCGTTGCGTTTCATTCTCACCAGCCCAAAAGCGGTCAGCCCAAAAAATCCATACGAAGCAAAGACGATCAGGTTGGTGATCTCATCAAAGGTTCCGGTGCAGACCAGCACGATGCTCCAGATGGCGGAATAGATCAGTGCGATATACGGTGTCCGGGCGGTGGGATGGATCCTGGCGGCATTTTTGAAGAATACGTTTTCGCGGGCCATTTGGAAATATACCCGGGCATAAGAAATAATGCAGCCGCTGAGTGCACTGAACGTGCAGGCCATAATGAGCACGCTGATGGTTATCGTACCGGTCTTGCCCATCAATGCGCGGGCGACCTCCGAAGCGGCGATCTGATCGGGGCCCAGTCGAGCCAGTTGGTCAAGGGGTAAAACGCGCATGTACCCGACATTGAGAAGTACGTAGAGCGCCATGGCGATGCCGACTCCGCCGATGATGGCGGAGGGAACGTTGCGGGCCGGGTTTTTTATCTCGCCGGTGATGTAGGTGATATTGGCCCAGCCGTCGTAGGCCCATAGGGCGCTGAGCATCGCGCCGAAGAAAGCGCTAAACCACCAGGTGTTGGGATGGCTGACGGGGTTGTTCGGGGGGGTTACGCCGGAGGTTCGGGAATATAGGAGGGCGGTGATGATGAGCAGAAGGATGCCGGTGATCTTGGCGGAGGTCACGATGTTGTTGAGGATACCGCCTTTCTTTATTCCGCGGATGTTGAACCAGGTCAGGCCGGTGATGGTCAGGGCGGCGAGGGTCTTGATCCCCCAGCCGGCGAAGGGCAGAGGGAACAGCGTATTCACCGACTGTGCGAAAACAAAGGATAGCGCGGCGAGCGCTCCGCCGCCGAAGATCACAAAAACGGACCAGCCGAACAGGAAGGCGATAAAGTCGCCATAGATCAGTCGAAGATATTCGTAGATGCCGCCGGACTCGGAGGTCATCGTAGATAGTCCTGAGTAAGTGAATGCGCCAAACATGGTGATGATCCCGGCGGCGATCCAGGCAGCGATGAGGAGGGGTTCGTTGGGCAAGGACTGGGCCATGGGGACGATCTTCTTGAATACGCCCGAACCGATCATGATGCCAGCGACGAGGAGGATAGCGGTGGGGAGGCCAAGGATTCTCCTGAGACCGTCGGTGGTGGGGGAGCCGGATTGGGTGGCGGAGGCGGATCTGGCGGCGGGTTGTTCTTCGCTCATTGGCTAAAGATAATACTTCAGGTCAGGACGTCTTCCATTTTCATACTACGGGAGCCTTTTATCAACAGATAGGCGTCTTCAAGGTGGGCGTTGCGGAGCCACTCGGCGGCCTGCTTGCTGGTGTCGAATCCGATATAGGGGTGGCCGAGCTTTTGGAAGTCGCCGCCGACGAGGATGACTTGTTGCCAGCCGTGATATCCCGCGATGAGCTGGACGATGCCGACGTGTTCGGCGAGGCTTTGGGGGCCGAGTTCGGCCATGGCGCCGAGGATGAGGATCTTCCGGGAAAGGGAGTCTTTAGGTGTGATTGGGTGGTCGTAGCTGAAGACGGGCATGTTGGCGAAGTTCTCGATGGCGGCGCGCATGCTGGAGGGGTTGGCGTTGTAGGCATCGAGGATGATGTGGAGGCCGTCCTTCTCGATGAGTTGGGAGCGGCTGTTGGAGGGGGTATAGGCTTCGATGGAGTGGCGGATCTTGTCGTCGGGCACGCCGAAGTGTTTGCCGACGGCTACGGCGGCGAGGACGTTTGGTAGGTTATAGTCGCCGACGAGTTGGGTATGGATGGGGCCGGTGGAGGCGCCGTGCGTGATATTGATGTGGAGGAAGGAGTCGGTGGTGGGGACGGTGGTTCCGATGACGTCAGAGTCTTTGGTCCCGTAGGTGACGATGTGCGGGATGCCGTGGCTCATGACGGGGAGGTCGGGAGAGTCGGTAAGGACGAAGGCAGTGCCGTTGTGGGTGCGGAGGAAGTCGTATAATTCCCCTTTTCCTTTCTTCACGCCTTCGGGGCCGCCGAAGCCTTCGAGGTGGGCCTTGCCGATGTTGGTGATGATGCCGTGGGTTGGGAGGGCATATTGGCAATAGCTTTCAATTTCCTTCTGATGGTTGGCGCCCATTTCGATGACGGCGAGCTGGGCGTCTTTTTGGACGGATAAGATGGTGAGGGGGATGCCGATATGGTTGTTGAGGTTGCCTTTTGTCGTGTAGGTTGTGAATGTTGAGGACAGGACAGCGTGGATGAGTTCTTTGGTGGTGGTCTTGCCGTTGCTGCCGGTGATGGCGATGAATGGGATGTTGAATTGTCGGCGGTGATGGAGGGCAAGGTCCTGGAGGGTTTTTAAAACGTCTTCGACTTTGATGAGCTGGTCGGAAGGGTCGGTGGGGGGCTCATCGAGGATGACGTAGGCGGCGCCGAGTTCGAGGGCTTTTGCGGCGAATTGATTGGCGTTGAAGTTGGGGCCTTTGAGGGCAAAGAAGAGGTCGCCCGGGCGGAGCTGGCGGGTGTCGGTCTGGATGGAAGGGTGGCGGAGATAAATGGAATATAGTTGTTCGATGGTCATGCGAAGGAAAGTATGGTCATGGGGGCGAAGTTATGCAACAAATTTGTGAAGTTTGTGTCGTTAGGGAACACCAAAACCATTCCGCTATGTTCCGTAATTACTGGAAGATTGCTGTCCGGCAGTTGGGCAGACAAAAATTCTATTCCTTTATCAAGATCGGCGGTTTTGCGCTGGGTATTGCGACCTGTCTGCTGATCACGTTGTATATCCGGCATGAGCTGAGCTTTGACCGGGATTATGCGCATGGCGACCGGCTTTACCGGGTTGTCCAGGTCTATGTCCAAGACAACGGGACGTCGGGCCGGGGAATCTGGATGCCGGCGCCTTTGGCTAAGTCTTTTCTAAAGGATTTTCCGCAGGTGGAGCAGACGGGACGGATCATGCCTGCGGACCTCTTCTATGGCGCGGGAAGCAATGAGGTCCGGCCGGAAGGTAAGATGGAGGATACCTACGAAGAGGGGTTCACTTATGCGGATCAGTCGATCCTTGACATGTTCGGGACGCCCATGGTCTATGGCGACCGGGCGCATGCGCTGACGGAGCCGGCAAGTATCGTGCTCTCGAAGCGCAAGGCGGATAAATATTTCCCGGGCCAGGATCCGGTAGGAAAGGTGCTTTATCTCAATGGGGATATGGCGCATCCATATAAGATCGGGGGTGTGATGGCCGACCCGCCGGTGAATTCACACCTGAATAAATTTGATTTTTTCATTTCCCTGACGGGTCATGAGTTGTGGAACGGGGAGCAGAATTTCTGGCGGGCGAATAACTATCCTACCTATGCGCTGTTGAAGCCGGGGGTCGATCCGGCTCAGCTGCAGGTCAAAATGGCTGCACTTAACCAGCGTTATGTGTTGCCGCAGATGGAGGCGGCCGGTACGGTCGATCCCGAGGCCATCCTCAAGCGCTGTTCATTTGAATTGCAGCCGGTAAAGGATATACATCTGCGATCGGTCAATCAATGGGGTGACGGGCTGCAGCATGGGGATATCCGGATGGTCTGGCTTTTTGGCGCGGTGGGCGTCTTTATCCTGCTCCTGGCCTGTATCAACTTTGTCAACCTCTCGACGGCGCGGAGCTCGAACCGGGCGAAGGAGGTGGGGTTACGAAAGGTAGTGGGTTCACCGCGCAGCGGGTTGATCGGGCAGTTCCTGACGGAGTCGCTGCTGCTGAGCGCGATCTCGATCGTACTGGCTGTGGGGCTGGCATGGGTGTTCCTGCCGTTATTCGAACGAATGACCGATACGAAGTTACAAATGCCGTGGTCGGAATGGTGGTGGTTGCCGTCGATCATCCTGATTGCGGTGGGGGTAGGGCTCCTGGCGGGTTGGTATCCGGCGGTGTATCTGTCGCGGTTCAGGCCGGTGGAGGTGCTGAGAGGGGCTGTATCGCTTGGCAATCGACGGTCGGGGTTGCGGAGCGTACTGGTGGTGTTCCAGTTTACGACCTCCGTGATCCTGATCGTCTGTACGCTGGTGGTGTATCGGCAGATGCAATTTATCCTGAACAGCAAAATGGGGTACGATAAGGATCAGGTGATGTTGATCCAGGGAACGGGGACGATCGATACCGGCGACTATCCGCACCTGCGGTTGAGGACGTTCAAAAATGACCTGCTGGGTTTGACAGGGGTGAAGAATGTGACGATCAGCGATTTTTTGCCGGTTGGGCTTGGGAAGCGGAATCAGAATGGTTTCTGGAAAGAGGGTCGGTCGAAGGTCGATCCGTCGATCGGGGCGCAGAATTGGTATGGCGATCCGGATTATTTTGCGACGATGGGGATGAAGATTGTCAAGGGCCGAACCTTTGTGCGGGACATGGCATCGGATACGTCGGCGGTGGTCATCAATGAGGCGATGGCTTCGAGGTTGGGCTGGGCCGATCCGTTGGGAAAACAGATCGACCGGGGTGGCTCTTATAAGATGCATATTATCGGGGTGGTGGGGGATTTTAATTTCGAGTCCGTGAGAGATTCGATCCAGCCGGTGGTTATTCATCGGGGCGACTGGGCGACGATCGTGGCAGTGAAGGCGAATACAAATGACATGGCGGGGTTGATCAGGGAGGTAGGTTTGGTCTGGAAGCGGTATTCGCCGCAACAGGAATTGCGGTACACCTTCCTGGATGAGAGCTATGCGCGGATGTACGCGGATGTGCGGCGGACTCAAAACATGTTCACGAGTCTGGCTACTTTGGCGATCGTGATTGCGTGTCTCGGACTGTTTGCGTTGTCGGCTTATGTGGCGGAGCGGCGGAGGAAAGAGGTGGGGATAAGGAAGGTGTTGGGTGCGACGGTGGTGCAGGTGACGGGGTTGCTGACGCGGGAATTCGTGGTGCTGGTGCTGATCTCCATTCTTATCGCGACGCCGGTTGCGTATTGGGGGATGCATGTTTGGTTGCTGAATTATTCGTACCGGATCGGGCTGGGGTGGGAGGTGTTTGTGGCGGCGGCGTTGATGGTGATCGGGATCGCGTTGCTGACGATGGGGGTGCAGGCGGTGCGGGCGGCGACGGCGAATCCGGCTGGGAGCCTCCGGGCGGAATAAGGGGGTTCCGAGCGGAATAAGAGGAGTCTCCGAGCGGAATAACCGGGGTGGGCGGCCCACGGCGGCGGGGGCCGCGGCGGGGGGTGTTTGTGTGTCGGCCGGCGATGGCTTGGGAAAAGATGCCGATTTGCTCTGTATTGCTCTTTTTTGGCTAAATGACAGGTAATAACTGGTCAATGGGGAGCAAATGAAATGAAATAAGGCCGATCCGACCGGAAGGGTCAAGTCAAAATAATTGCTGGCCCCGCGCACCGTGTAGCGGGGCCCCGGCGCGCACGAAGTAGCGCCGGACACTCTATGTATCGGAAAAGAACAGTTGACAGCGGTCAGGGTTCGGGTGGGGGTTGGGGGTCAATTCGTTATGACTTCGGCATAACGTTGGTGGCGCGGAAGAGAAACAACTTCGGCATGTTCAGGAACTTTCTCGTCGTTGCCTGGCGGAATATCGTCCGGCATAAAGGAAACAGCTTCATCCATATTTTTGGGCTAGGCATCGGTATCTGCGCCTGTATGGCGATTTGGTCGATCGCGCATTACGGGTTGGGGTTTGACAAGTTTCATCGCGACGGGGATCGCATTTACCGGGTGGTCTCGGAAATCAAGCTGGGCGGCGATACGCGGTATTGGGGCGACGTACCCGAGCCGGCGGTGGGGGAGCTGCGTAAGGCGCTGACAGGGGTCGAGGTGGTGGCACAATTCCACAATATCAACCCCATGATCGAGATCCCGGATTTGCATGGACAAATCAAAAAAATCCCCGCGGTGGAGGGGGATGTATATAATGACGTCGTGCTGGCCGAACCGGAATATTTTGGGGTGTTCAGCTATCGGTGGCTGGCGGGGAATGCGGCAAGTCTCGCTGAGCCTTTTCATGTGGTGATCTCGGCGAGGGAGGCGGAACGGTATTTTGGGAGCCAGGATTGGGGGAATATCCTGGGCCGGACGATTATCTACGACGATACGATCCGGACGACGGTGACAGGGATTGTACAGGACTTCGATCAAATCACCGATTTCCAGTTCAAAGACTTTATCTCCTATGCGACGGCGCGGGCGGCGGGGCTTACGCAGAGCCTGCAGCTGGATAACTGGAACAATTTCAATTCTTCATCAGAGACCTTTGTCAAGCTGGATAAGGGGGTAAGCCCGGCGCGGATCGAGGCGGAGCTCAAAACGGCGCCGCATATGTATCAGGTTTTTGGGAATACAGGGTACCGTCGGGTACGGCTGCAACCCCTGGCTGATCTGCATTACAGTACGCTCTACGACAAAGACTATGGCAGCATGACGAATATGAAGACGCTCGGCCAGCTGATGGGGGTTGCGGTGTTCATCCTTATCCTTGCTTCGATCAATTTCATCAATCTGTCAATCGCCCAGTCGATGCGGAGATCGAAGGAGATCGGCATCCGGAAGGTGCTGGGCAGCCGCAGGATGGGGCTGGTGGTGCAGCTCATGACCGAGACGGTATTGCTGGCGCTGGCGGCGTTGGTCTTGTCGCTGGTGCTGGTTCGGCCGCTGCTGAATCTTTTTCCGGACCTGGTTCCGGCGGGGCTGGTGGTCAATATCCTGGATCCGGCGACCATGGGATTTGCCTTGCTGGTGGTGCTGGTGGCGGCAGTTTTGTCGGGTCTGTATCCCGCGGTGGTGCTTTCGTCGTTTCAGCCGGCACAGACGCTTAAGGGGCAGGGTGGATCGCCGGGCAGATGGGCGAATCGGTTGGGGAAGGGGTTGGTCGTCTTTCAGTTCACCATCTCGGCCATCTTTATTGTTTCGGCGATCGTCGTGGGCAATCAGATGCATTATATGTTGCACGGGGATATGGGGTTTACCCGTGACGCCGTCATCCGGATGAGCATGGAGCAGGATGTCCCTTATGCGAAGCGGAAGCTGCTGGCTGACCGGTTGCGGGGCTTGCCGGGTGTCGATCTGGTATCGATGGACTTCAGCAGCCCGATAATCGATGGGGGGTGGCGGAATACGATCGAGTATGCGCCGGCGCAGTTCAAAGGGACTGTCGACATCCGGGCAGCGGATACAAATTATCTTTCGATGTACGGGTTGAAGCTGCTGGCGGGGCGGAATTATTTCGCGTCGGATTCCCTGCGGGAGATCGTCATCAATGAGCTTTTCGCGCAGCAATTGGGGTTTCGGCGGCCGCAGGAAGCCCTGGGGCATAGCATTCCGTTGTGGGATAAGCATCTGATGATCGTGGGGGTAGTGGCGAATTTCAATGCCACGCCGTTTAAATCTGCGTATGAACCGCTGCTGATCGTGTCGCAGCCCGAAAGCGAGACCGGCTATAGCGTGAAGCTGCATACGCAGGGTGTGACGTCAGCGCAGCTGCAGCAGACGATTGCGGCGATCGGGAATGAGTGGACGGGCGTGTTCCCGGTCGCGCCGTTCCGGTATCAGTGGATGGATGAACATATAGCAAAAATGTATCAGTCGGAGGCGAAGATGGATGAGCTGGTCAACCTGGCGATGATCATTACGATCGTGGTGTCGGGGATGGGGTTATTCGGGCTCGCGGCGCTGGCGGCGCGGCGGCGGACGAAAGAGATCGGGATAAGGAAGGTATTGGGGGCGGGTCTGATGGATATAACGGCGTTGGTCAGCCGGGAATTTGTGCTGCTGGTGGGATTGGCGCTGGTGATCGCGTCGCCGGTGGCGTGGTATTTTCTGCATGACTGGCTGCAGAATTATGTATTCCGCGTGAGCATGGGGTGGTGGGTGTTTGGGCTGGCGGCGGTACTGGCGGTGGGGGTGGCGGTGGTGACGGTGGGGTTCCATGCGATAAGGGCGGGGATGGCGAGTCCGGTGGAAAGCTTACGCTCGGAGTAACCGCGCGAAGCGCGGCGCCGTTAACAAAGAGGCCCGCGCATCGCGCGGGCCTCGTGTTATGTGGTGGCAGTAAGATCTATTGTTTTCGGGTGTTCTGGCGTCTAGTCTTGTAGTTGATACCGGTCTGACGGCCATTACCTGCAGGGCTGCCGACGCGGTCCATTGCGCAGCGGAAGCCGATGGTGCTGTTTGCCTGGTCTTCTTCGAGGTAGCGCCGGGTGCCGGGGCTGAGCCAGTATGCGCGGTCGTTCCAGCTGCCGCCCTTGATCACGCGGGACTTGTTGCTGATCAGGGTGGTGACGCCGTAGCCGTAGCTGATCCCAGCGATGGTTGAGTCACCGTCAAGGTAATTGATGACATCACCTTTCTGGTAGTTGCGGCGGTTATGCGATTCGGAGTCGGTCACGGCACGCATCTTGATTCGGCCGAGGCTGTCGCGGTCGGCCTTTCCGTCCTTATCCAGGGCAGTCGTTTCAAACTTGTTACCGCGGAAGGGAGCTACGTCTTCAACGTCTTGTGTGGACATCGGGCGGTATACGTCGAATACCCACTCGCTGACGTTGCCGGACATATTATAAAGTCCAAAAGCATTCGGGAAGAAAGAGGTTACGGGGGCAGTGTAGACGGCATTATCGTTCAGACCGCCTGCAACACCCATGTTATCACCGGAACCACGTTTGAAGTTTGCCATGAAGGTACCCTGCCAGCTGCCATGGCGCTCTTCACGAAGCCCGTTGACGTTGCTGGCCCAGGAATAAACCTGTTTGTTGGCGATCAGCTCTTCCCCGTGGGTCTTGTCGGAATGACTAGGCAGGGGGTTCTGGCCGATATAGCCCAGAGCGGCGTATTCCCATTCCGCTTCCGTCGGGAGGCGGTAGGCCGGGAGGAGGATCCCATCCTCAAAGGTGACCGTCGTACGGGGGGTACCATTGGGGTTCTTGAGGGGATTCGCCTTGGTACGGGCTTTTTTGTCGGGAGTAGCCTGATATTCGCCCATGAGATACGCCTTGGTATTGAAGTTCTCCTGGCCAAGACCTTGCAGGTTCTTGACGGAGTTGGCATTGATATAGCCGCGTTGGATCAGGGCGAGCTCGTTCACCCGGTCGGTGCGCCACAGACAGAAGTCGTGGGCCTGGCGCCAGGTCACCCCTACCACGGGATAGAAGTTGTAGGAAGGATGGCGGAAGTAGTATTCGACCATCGGTTCGTTGTAGGCCAGCTCGCTTCTCCAGCAGAGGGTATCCGGGAGGGCGTTGTCGCGGACGGCTTTGTATTCATCGGCGTCAAACACCTGGTCTACCCAGTAGAGGTATTCGCGGTAGTGGATGTTGGCCACTTCGGTTTCGTCGATATAAAACGAGTTGACGGTCACGCGGCGGGGAACGTTGTTCCAGTCGCGCATGACGTCTTCCTGGGTAGCGCCCATGGTGAACGTACCGCCCTGGACAAAGACCAGACCCGGTCCAGTGCGCTGTTCCCGTTCTTTGGAAACCTGAAATCCCCCCATTTTGGAATCGTTGTAATTCCAACCAGTAACGGAGGATTGATCCGGCTTTTTCGTACAGGAGGTCGCGAAGAGGGATACGGCAGTTGCCAGGATAGCTAGGTTTTTCAGTTTCATTTGATTGACGCTTTAAATTGGGCGATCCCGAACACAGGATGCCCGTAAACAGGAAAAACGATGATTTCGGCCAGTTATTGTACAAAAATACGAGACATACTTATCCACAGTTGCCTTACTTTTGCTTTTCGGGACGGGTTCCCGGCGCGGGAAAAGGGGGGTCGGGCGCGGAAAGTTCGGGTACTGGATTTCGGGGGCCGGGCACGGAAAGTCGCGGTGCTGGATTTCAGGGGTCGGGCGCGGAAAGTTCGGGTACTGGATTTCGGGGGCCGGGCTTGGAAAGTTCGGGTACTGGATTTCAGGGGTCGGGCTTGGACCCTGGCGGTGCGGGAAAAGGGGTTTGGTCCGGACCTGGCGGGTGCAGTAATTGCTGGCAAATCTCAGGCCGCGGATGAGCGCGCCGGAGAGGACGGTGCCGGGGAGAAACTTGTGCCGCGGAAAACAATAAAATAGTGGCACAACCGTTCGATTGGGAGCTGGTTCGATCTTTGCAGAAGGAAGCGGCGCGGAAGGGAGTACGGAGGAGGAGATCGATCTAACAACTTAATAATTAATAATTTAGCAGCCTATACACGAAAATGTACCTAAAAAATCCGGTGAGGTGAGTTGAGCAGGTGCTTGAGAAAACCCAAACCGCGATCCTTTTTAACTCGAAATTTATCAAACTCATGAAACGATCTTACCAGGGATTAGCTGCTGCATTTCTCTTGTCCATTTTCGGAATTAATGGGGTGAAGGCTCAAACGACCAGCCTGAACGTCACGACGACGGCGGTACCGTTCCTGCAGATCTCACCGGATGCGCGCGCGGGCGCGATGGGTGACCTGGGGGTAGCTACTTCACCGGATGCTTCTTCTACCTGGTATAACCTGGCCAAGACACCCTTCAATACGAAGGATATCGGGGCGGGGCTGACCTATACGCCGTGGCTGCAGGACCTTGGGCTGCAGGATGTCTATCTGCTGGCGGCTTCGGGATACTACAAATTTGCGCCGGATCAGGCGTTGTCGACTTCGCTGCGTTATTTCAGCCTTGGCAATATTCAGTTCACGGACTTTAACGGGAATGCGCTTGGCAGCGGGCATCCGCGGGAGATGGCATTCGATGTCGGGTATTCGCGGAAGCTGGGGGAGAAACTCGGGCTTGGTCTGACGGGCCGGTATATTTATTCGAACCTCGCGTCGGGTTATGCGGCGGCGGGGGCGACGTATGAGCCGGGGAAAACTTTTGCGGTGGATATCTCTGCTTACTGGCATGGGGCGACGGTCGATAAGGGTGGCTGGAATTTCGGCCTGGCGTTGAAGAACCTCGGCGGGAAGATCGGCTATACGAACAGCGCGGTTGACAGGGATTATATCCCGGCCGATCTTGGTCTGGGTACGTCATACACGGCGGTCTTTAATGAAGATAACAAGGTGATGTTCGGGTTGGATATCCACAAACTTTTGGTGCCGGTGGCGCCGCAGTCAACGGGCAATGCCACGGCGGACTCGACGGCGCTGGCGACCTATGAGAGCGAGAGTGTGCCGGCGAGCTGGGGCAAGTCCTTCGGCGGCGAGCCGCAGTTCAAGACGCTGCAGTTCTCGGTAGGTGCGGAGTATACATATCAGGACATGTTCTTCCTGCGTCTGGGTTACTATTATGAAGACCCGAGCAAGGGCGATCTGAAATATTTCAGTACGGGTGTGGGATTCCGCTACAATGTGATGGAGCTGAACTTTTCTTATCTCGTTCCTTCGGGTAGTGGCACCAACCGGAATCCGCTCTCCAATACGCTGCGGTTCGGGCTGATCTTCTACCTGGATAGTAAGACGGAGAATACTAACACGTCGGGCTCGACGCAGTAGGCGACAAACGAGACAAACGAAACAAACGAGACAAACGAGTCGGGCGAGTCGGCGAATTTGAATATCTTTGAGCGGTCCCGGGGCGAACCCGGGGCCGTTTTTTTTGAACTATGGGCTACAGAATCGGTTACGGGATCGACTTTCATCAACTTGCGGAGGGACGGGAGTTCTGGTTGGGCGGGGTGCAGATCCCGCATGACCGGGGTGCGGTCGGGCATAGTGATGCGGATGTGCTGATCCATGCGATCTGCGACGCGCTGCTGGGGGCGTTGAACCTGGGGGATATCGGGGTGCATTTTCCAAATACGGATGCGGCTTTTGAGGGTATCGACAGCAAGATCCTGCTGGAGCGGAGCTATGCGCTGGTGAAGGAGAAGGGCTGGCGGATTGTGAATATCGACAGTACGGTCTGTCTGGAGGCGCCGAAGATCATGAAGTTTGCCGGGTTGATGCGGGAGACGATGGCGGGGGTGTTGGGGATCGCGGCGGATGATCTTTCGATCAAGGCGACGACGACGGAGAAGATGGGTTATGTGGGGCGCGGGGAAGGGATAGTCGCGTATGCGACGGTGCTGGTGGAGCGTTTATGACCTATATTTGCGGCATGTCCAACGTTAAGGTTAAAATCATCAATCGATCGCCGTACCCGCTGCCCGCTTATGCCACGGAAGGTTCCGCCGGCATGGACCTCCGGGCGAATCTCTCCGGTACGGTCGAGCTGCAGCCATTGGAAAGACAAATGATCCCGACAGGTATCTATATAGAGCTGCCGGCGGGGTATGAGGCGCAGGTCCGGCCGCGCAGCGGTCTGGCGGCCCGGCATGGGATCACCTGCTTGAATTCACCCGGTACGGTCGATTCGGATTACCGGGGTGAGCTAAAGGTTATTCTGATCAATTTATCGTCGGAGGTTCAGGTGCTGCATCCGGGGGACCGGATCGCGCAGCTGGTGGTGGCGTCGGTCGTGCGGGTGGGCTGGGATGAGGTGGAAGAGATCGGGGTGACCGATCGGAATACCGGCGGGTTCGGGCATACAGGCAAAAGTTAAATCCTACGACATGCGAAAACGGGGGGCGGTCATCGTCCGAAAAGGTTGGGGGGTCAAGGTCCCAGGATGTTACGCAGTCATTGTTGTGGCGCTGCTGCTATTGGGCGTTGCGGGCTGTCGTTCGACGAGGACGCTCCGGAAAGTGATTGCCACGCCGGCGCCTCATCGGGACACGACCGTGCTCAGGGTGCAGGATTCTACGCTGCCGGCGCGGGACCTGCATGCCGATTCGATTGCAGTCATCCGCGCGGCCGTCTCGGGTCTTGCGCATAATCACATCGACTTCCGGACCTTCAGCGGCGTCATGCGCGTGCACTACCAGGGTAACAATGGTCAGGACAATGAATTAAATGCGGTCGTCAAAATAAAAAAGGACAGCGTTATTTGGATCGAGGTCTATGCCAAGGTCGTCGGGACGGTGCCGTTCAAGGTCTTACAGGTGTTGATCACGCCGGACAGCGTGAAGATCGTCGACCGGAAGGATAAATTCGTGCTGCTCCGGTCGGTCAGCTATTTACAGGAGCAGGTACGCTTACCCGTGGACTTCGGGGCGATCCAGGATATCCTGATCGGCAACCCTGTTTTTCTGGACACCGCAAATATTCTGTATTACCGGACGGAGACGAAGGGGCTTTCGCTCTTTAGCGTTGGGCATTTCTTCACCAATTTCCTGTCCCTGAACCCGGACCGGACGATGGGCCATAGCAAGCTGGACGATGTCGATCCCTTGCGCGCGCGGACCTGTGATATCACGTATGGGGACTATGATTATGGCGGCCCGGCTCCGGCGCCGTTCTCGACCTACCGGAAGATCTCGGTTGCGGAGAATGGAAAGGTCGATATCGAGATCGGGATCAACAAGCATTATAAGTTTAACGAACCTTTAGGGTTCGAATTTTCGCTCCCGAAAAATTATAAGCGCAGATAGGCGTTATAGATTAAATACATTGTTGTTATGCTCAGACACTCGCTGGCCGCGCTACTGTTGATCACGATGGTCCTTCGGTCGGAGGCTCAGCCGCCGCCCGTACAAACCAAGGCGGACCTGGAGAAAGAGCGGGCTCAGATCCAGAAAGAGATCGATGATGTCCGGCAGTCGCTGGACGAGACGCATAAGAACAAGCGGCAGACGCTGGGGCAGCTGGCCTTGCTGCAGCGGCGGCTACGGCTGCGGGAGTCGGCGATCCGGAATATCAACGCCCAGATCGATGTGATCCAGAACGATATGAACGATTCGTGGCGCGAGATCGTGAGCCTGAAGACCGAGCTGGATACCCTCAAGATCCAGTATGCGCAGAGTATCGTGTTTGCCTACAAGAACCGGAGCAGCTACGATTTCCTCAATTTTATCTTCTCGGCGAGTACGTTCAATGATGCCTTGCGGCGGATCGAATATCTCAAGTCATACCGGGCCTACCGCGAGGAACGGGCGGAGAATATCCGTAATACGCAGCAGCTGCTGCAGGCCAAGATCAACGGCTTGCAGGTGACCAGGGCGCAGCGGGCCGATGCATTGAAGCGGCAGAGCAAGGAACGGTTGCTGCTGGAGGATGAGAAGAAGGAGAAGGATGCGGTGGTGCAGCAGCTGCAGTCGCATGAGAAGGAACTGCGGAAGGAGATTGCGTCGAAGGAGAAACAGGACAGACAGCTGGAGGCGGCAATTACCGCAGCGGTTCGGCGGGCGATCCGGGAGGCTACGAAGAAGAATGCGGAGGCGGCGGCAGCGACCCCCGCGCCGAAGACAGCAGCACCTTCGTCGGCAAACAATGAACCGGCTACGCCGGCGACCCTTGAGACATTGAAGTCCGGCGGGAAGTCGGTATTTACGAGCGATGAGGACCTGCATTTGACGGGCGACTTTCTGAAGAACAGGGGTCATCTTCCCTGGCCGATGTCGGGGACGATCTCCATGGCGTTCGGATTGCACGAGTTGATCCCCGGGGTCAAACACTTCAATATTGGCGTTACGATCGATTCCAAAGCCGGCACGGTTGTGAAAGCGGTTTTCGACGGGGAGGTGGAGAGCATCTTTAGCGTCGGGGATGCGGAGGTGGTTATGGTGCGGCACGGGAAATATTTCACGACCTATACCAATTTATCGACGGTGTCGGTAACGAAAGGCGAAAAGGTGCATACCGGGCAGATCGTCGGTCAGGTCGACTCGAAAGGGCAGCTGGATTTCGTCGTCTCGGATGAGAAGGGGATCAATTACGATCCGGAGAAGTGGCTGCGGCGGTAGGGGGCGAATGGCGTGCATGGCGAGAGGATGGTACAGGACGGCGCGAAGAGGGGGCCGCATATATGTGGAATTGACTCTTGTCGAAATATGCGTATAAACTGAAATTATACGTATAAATTTATACGCGTGCAGGGGCGAGCTGGTCAGTCTGGGAGCGCCTATTCGCTGCGCAATGACTCGACCGGATTTCTGATGGCGGCGCGAATGGCCTGGAAGCCTACGGTCAGCATCGCGATGACGACCGCGGCGAGCCCGCAGATGCCGAAGATCCACCAGGGTATCGTGGTCCTGTAGACGAAGTCCTGCAACCATCCATGCATGAAATACCAGGCGACCGGCGTGGCGATGACAAAGGCCAGGGCGACGGGCCAGAGGAAGTCGAGGGTTAACATCCGGAAGAGGCCGGCTATGCTGGCGCCGAGGACCTTGCGGATACTGATCTCTTTTTGGCGCTGTTCAGCCGTGAAGGTAGCGAGGCCGAGAAGGCCCATGCAGGAGATGGCGATCGCGATGATCATGGCCAGCCGCATCAGGCCCGATAGTCGTTGTTCCTGTTGATAGAGGTTGGCGATGTCGTCGTCGAAGAACGTGTAGGAGAACTTGTCGTGCGGGTAGGTCGCCTTCCAGCGTTTCTCCACTTCAGCGAGGACCGTCGCGACGGTGGCGGGCTGCCGCGCCTCGGGTGCAAGCCGGATGCTGATATTGGGGACGCGTTTGTAATAATCGATGTACAGCGGGGGGATGGCGTCGTGAAGCGACCCGGAATGGAAATCCCGGACGACGCCAACGATGGAACCTTTCCCGCCACCGGGCCCGTTGCCCATCATCGACTTAACGGGCTTACCGAGCGCATCCTGTGGCTGCCGGAAGCCAAGCTGGCTGGCCAGGGTCTCATTGATGACATATTCATCGCTCGAGTCATTTGCGTAGACATTGCGCCCTGCGAGCAACTTTATACCAAACAGGCGAAGGTAGTTGGTGTCGGCGTCCTGGTAGACGACGTTGTCCACCTTTCGATCCGCGGGTCCGTTATAAATGAACGAGGTCGTACCCTGGAAATCGGCCTGTGGCGTCGCACGGTGACGGCTGACAACGGCGATACCGGCGACGTCGCGCAGCTGTTGGGCCAGCACCTCCCGCCCCTTGACCGGGCCCGTTGCCCGGAACGTGATGATGGCATCTTTGTCAAACCCCAGATCCTTATTCAGGATATAATGTAGTTGCCGCGCCACGATCACAGTTCCGATGATGAACACGAGGGAGATGGTGAACTGGAAGACAATCAGGCTCCGGTGCAGAAAGCGGTTGGGGAGCAGGCTGCGGGTGGCCTGGCCTTTGAGGCTCAGCACGGGCAGAAGGGCAGAGATTACTTTAGCGGGATACCAGCCGGCCAGCAGGGTGGTGACGATGATGATGCCGACCAGGAAGAGGAGAGTGGAGGTAGAGAGCTCCAGATGGAGGCCGGGCGGCATCCACTGTTGCAGCAATGTGATCACCGGCGGAGTGATGAGCACGGAGCCGATCACCGCCAGGAGGGTGAGGACAAAGGTCTCGCCGAGGAACTGGAAGGCGATGTCCCTGCGGAGGCTGCCCAAAACTTTTCGGATGCCGACCTCTTTGGTGCGTTGCAGCGATTGGGCTGTAGACAGATTGACGAAGTTGATTACTGCGAGCAGCAGAATAAATAAGGCGATCCCCATGAGACCGTATAAGGTGGGCAGGTGCGCCTTGCGGGAATAATCGTCGTTGTAGGCTTCGTTGAAATGAATATCGGACAGGGGCTGCAGCGAGAGGCTGGCCATCTCCCCGGGCCGCAGCAAAAAGTATTTTTTGACGAAGGCGGGAAATTGGCGTTCTGCCTGCGCGGGGGTCGTGCCGCCGGGCAGCAGGACAAAGCCCTGGGAATAGTCGCCGATCCCGCCCCAACTATTGAGATGATAGTTTCTCTTCAAGTCGGTAGTCTCCACCGTGCTGTAGGAAATAAAGTCCCGGAATCCAAAATCCGTCCGCTGATCCCAATCCTGTACCACGCCGGAGACATAGGTGTGGATTGAATCCAAACCCGGGTAGAACACTTCCCGCCCGATGGCGTCGCGGGGGGAGATGGCGCCAAAGTATTTTTGGACCTCCGACGCGGACAGCACGACCCGGTAGGGTTCGTTCAGACTGGTCGCGGGATTGCCGGCCAGCCACTTGTATTGGAAGATCTGGAAGTATTGCGGATCGGTGATGATGATGGGAGAGGGCGTGCCTTCCGCGTGCTGCTCGAGTTCCTTTGCTTCCCGGCCGGCGCCTTTGCCCGGAATGATCACCTTCGAATCCACGTTTACAAAGCCAGACACGGCCTGAAAGCCCGTCAGCTCTTTTCGCAGGGCCGGCGGCAGCGGGCCCGGGACGGCGCCGTTGTTGTTCAGCTGATCTTGGGTGCCCATGTGGGTGACGATGCGGTAGATGCGGTCACCGCCCGGATGGAAACGGTCGTATCCGAGTTCGAAATGGGTGATCAGGAAGATGATCAGGCAGGAGGTGAGGCCGATGGTGAGGCCCAGAACATTGATCACGGCGTGGACCTTGTGCTTCCACAGCTTGCGGATGGCGATGAGCCAGTAATTTCTTAGCATGGATAATGATCGTTTGGTTGATCTTACCCTAAGCTACGATTAAAATCGTATGGTTTAATAATCAAGCAGGATTTTTTTATGACAGGAGCGGCTCGGTAGCGAGGAAATGGTTGTAGAGCGCTTCGTATTGGGGGACGATGCGGTGAATATCGAAGTTCTTTGCGTGGGCGAGGGCGTTTGCCTTGAAGCGTTTGAGGGTGGCCTCATCTCCGAGGATCTGGATGGCGTGCTCGCTCATTCCTTGGATGTCGCCGACGTCGTCGAGGTAGCCGGTTTCGCCCTGGACGGCGATCTCGGGGAGGCCGCCGGCATTGGTGGAGATGACGGGGACGCCTGCGGCCATGGCTTCGAGGGCGGCGAGGCCGAAGCTTTCGTATTCCGATGTCAGCAGGAAGAGGTCGGCTACGGCGAGGATCTCTTCCATCTGTTCCTGTTTGCCGACGAAGCGGACGTCTTCGCAGATATCGAGTTCGCGGCAGAGGCTTTCGGCGACGGACCGTTCCGGTCCGTCGCCGACAAAAAGCAGTTTGGCGGGCATCTTCTGTCTTACGATCTCGAATATGCGCACGATATCCTGGACACGTTTAACCTTTCGGAAGTTGGAGGCGTGCATAAGAATGCGTTCGCCGTTGGGGGCGATGACCTTTCGGAAGGCGTCGATGGGCTTCTTATGAAACCGGCGGGTGTCGACAAAATTATAGATGACCTGGATCTCCTTTTCGATGTTGAAGATCTGGTAGGTCTCGTCGCGGAGGTTCTCGGAGACGGCGGTGATGGCGTCGGAATGGTTGATGGAGAAGGCGACGACGGGGGCGAATGTCTTGTCGCGGCCGACGAGTGTAATGTCCGTTCCGTGGAGGGTGGTGATGACGGGGATGTTGCGGCCGCTTTGGGATTCCACGATCTTTTTGGCGAGGTAGGCCGCGGAGGCGTGGGGGATGGCATAATGGACATGGAGGAGGTCGAGGTGGTGGTTGGTAATGACGTCGACCATCGTGCTGGAGAGGGCGGTTTCATAAGGGGGGTAGTCGAAGAGCGGATAAGTGGTCACCCGGACCTCATGATAGAAGATATTTGCGTTGAATTCGTTGAGGCGGACCGGTTGCTGATAGGTTATAAAATGCACCTGGTGGCCCTTATCGGCCAGTGCTTTACCTAATTCTGTAGCGAGGACGCCGCTGCCTCCAAAGGTCGGATAACAAACAATACCTATACGCATAGAATCTAGTTACTGTAATGTAAGAATATTTGCCGGGAATGTCCTGGCCGAAAATTAGTACATCCCCGTCAAATCGTTAATATCTGTCCTATCGGACAAGCTGCCTCCGGCAGCTTTTGTTTACCTTTAGCGGAAAATAACATTGATGAAGGCTAAATGGTTGACTGGTAAGATAGTTTTCTTGTTAATTGGATTCTGCGGGGGGGTATCCGCCGGGAGCGCGTTCGGGCAGGTCGATTCAGTTGGGCTGGGGATTGAGCGGGCGCGGTTCGTGGAGGATTCCGGCTTGATCCGGCGGCTGGCGGATACGATCCTGACGGATGGGCAGGCGTATGATAACCTACGGGTGCTGACGAAGAGGGTCGGGGCGCGGCTGTCGGGGAGCCCCGGTTATTATAAGGCGGAGCGGTGGGGCTGGCAGGCGCTTGAGGAGGCGCAGGCGGACAAGGTCTCGATGCAGGAATGTATGGTGCCGCATTGGGTGCGGGGCGGGAAGGATACGGCGAGATACTATGGCGGCGGGGTTTCCGGCGGATTGGATATTATCGCGCTGGGGAATTCGGTGGGAACGGGGTCGAAACCGCTGGAGGCGAAGGTCGTGCTGGTCCACAATTTCGATGAACTCGAGCAGCGGAAGGATGAGGTTCGGGGGAAGATCGTCTTCTATAACTACCCGTTCAATCCGCTGTTCGTCGAGACTTTCCAGGCCTATTCGGATGCGGTGCGGTATCGGGGTGCGGGGGCGAGCAGGGCTGCCAAGTATGGTGCGGTGGGCGTGCTTGTCCGGTCGATGAGCGAGTCGGTCGATAATGTGCCGCATACCGGCGCGATGAATTATGTGGATTCGCTGCCGAAGATCCCGGCGGCTGCGGTGGGGCTGCGGGATGCGGACCGGCTGGCGGCTTTGCTGGAGGGGCATACGGATTTGACGGTGTCGCTTTTCACGCATGGGTATATGTTGCCGGATACGGCGGCGCATAATGTGATCGGCGAATTGAAAGGTTCGGTATTCCCGGACCAATATATTACGGTGGGCGGGCATCTGGATTCCTGGGATCCGGCGGAGGGTGCGATGGATGATGGGGCGGGTTGTGTGCAGTCGATCGAGGTATTGCGGGCGCTGCGGGCGATCGGGTATAAGCCGAGGCATACGATAAGGGTGGTGCTTTTTGCGAATGAGGAGAACGGTGGCCGCGGCGGGCGCAGATATGCGACCGCCGCGAAAGAGGCGGGGGAGCAGCATCTTCTGGGCCTGGAGAGTGATGCCGGAGGCTTCACGCCGCGGTCTTTCTCGCTGTCGTTGTCGGATGAGAAGCTCGTTCTCATCCGACCGTGGCTGGATTTGCTGCGGCCGTATGGGGTGTATGCTTTTGAGAAGGGCGGTGGCGGTTCGGATACAAACCCGCTGCAGGGCGCAGTTGGCGCGGTGGTTGGGGAGTTGAGGCCGGATTCGCAGCGGTATTTTGATTATCATCATGCGCGGACGGATGTGCTGGAGAATGTGAATAAGCGGGAGTTGGAGTTGGGGACGGTGACGATGGCGGCGTTGATCTACCTTGTTGATAAATACGGGTGGAATACTACAAACTAAGGTTATGAAGCGGATTCTCGGGATTCTGGGTGTGGTGGTGTTGTTGTTGGTGGTGGTGATTATAGTGGGGCGGTTTTATTTTGTGTTTGGTTCCGGGATGAAGGCGGGGACGTTGAATTATGTCGTGTATAAAGGTTATGTTTTCAAGACATATGAGGGGGAGATGATCCTGACGGGTTTGCAGTCGAAGGGGCCGGCGGCGATGTCGTCGAATGAGTTCCTTTTTTCGATCACGGATAAAGATTTGGCGATGCGGCTGATGGTGAATGCGGGGAAGGAGATGGTGCTTCACTATAATGAATATAAGGGGGCGCTGCCGTGGCGGGGGTATAGCAAGTTTGTTGTAGATAGTATTGTATCGATCAATGGTCCGGTGAGTGGGGTTCCGGCGGGGGGACCGGTGACGCCGGGGGTGCCGGTGAAGTAGGGGGCAAGTGGTGGCTTGCGCGGTGGCATGCGTGGGGGCATGTCAGGCGAGGAAACAGAAGATTGCGGGTTGCTTGTTGAGGTCGGGCGGCGGGGTTTCCCGCCATTTAGCGATGGGGAGGGTGCGGATGTATTCGTTGGGGCCGGTGAGGCTGGCGGCGATGCATAGTCGGGTGGAGGGGCGACAGGTGGAGAGGAGGGTGGCGAGGAGTTGGTTGTTGCGATAGGGGGTTTCGATAAAGAGTTGAGTGCAGTTGTAGCGGGCGCTGTCGGCTTCGAGGTTTCGGATGGCGGTGGTTCGGCCGGGGGTGTCGACGGGGAGGTAGCCGTTAAACTTGAATTGCTGGCCGTTGAGGCCGCTGGCCATGAGGGCGAGGAGGATGGAGCTGGGGCCGACGAGGGGGCGGACGGTGGCGCCGGCTTCGTGGGCGATGGCGGTGAGGAGTTGGCCGGGGTCGGCGATGCCGGGGCAGCCGGCTTCGGAGAGGATGCCGATGGTCTTATTTTCTACGATTTTTTGCCGGAAAATGGATTGCACCGCTTCTTCGGCTTTATGGATAGTATACCATTCATATTCATCAATAATCATTTCTTTCCAGAGCGTTTTCATGTAACGGCGGGCGCTGCGTTCGTTTTCGACGAAGAAGACGGAGCATGATTTAACGGCGTCGAGGATGTAGGCGGGGAGGGGGGCGGTGGCCTGCTCGTCGAGGAAGGTGGGGATGAGGTAGATGGTGGCGGGTGAATTTTGCACGGGTGAAATTATGTATTTGGGATGAAACGGGAGTTCGCAAAATGCGAACTTTTATTGTCGGGCCGTTGGGGTGAGCTACTCCAGATTTTGATGGTACAAACTGATTGTCGCGGCGATGATCGCATAGGCGGGGGCGAGGACGGGTACGAAATGCAGGCCATAAAAGACCATGCCGTTGCCGACCGCGAATCCCTTGCGCTGGTTGATAAAGGCGATACTGGCGTTGGGGCTCAGGTGGCGGCGACAGCTGTAGTCAAGCATAGAGAACCCGAAATAGTAACACTCGACGAAGATGCAGACGACCGGTGCGATCCAGCCGACGAGCGGGATAAAGGCGAGAAAGAGGATACAAACGAGATAGACGCTTTGCCATAAAGAGTTGCGGATGGCGAGGCGGATGCCGCGGAACATGTCCTGGCGGAACTCCCGGTCGAATCGCATTTTGTATTCCTTGCCGCTCAGGAGGGCGTCGGTCTGTTCGCTGAGGTAGGTGAATAGCGGGGAACCGATGATGAGCATGAGGTATTTAAAAAGAGAGAAGTAGAAGAAGATCAATACAAGATGGACCATGAGGCCGCCCATGACGAAGAAGTAGCTTAGGACGGCACTTCGCTGATGCAGGATGAAACGGTCGATGCCGAGGCGGCCGAGCCAGGATACGACGACGCTGGCGGAATCCCAAAAGAAGTATATCCCGACAATGAACAGGATCGAGTACAGGATTCCGGGGATGATAATCCACTTCCATAGGTTGTGGGTCCTGATGAAGTGATGCGCTTTCGTATAGGACTGGAAGGCGATAATGATTTCTTTTAGCACCGTCGGTTTCTTTTGGTTACTTTACCCGGCTGGATCGGACAAGGTCCGATTCAGAAACATTAGATTCAAACCTACGGATAAATGGGGAAACATAAAAAATTGGTCGCGGGGGCGGGGAAAGAGGATTCGTTGTCGGGACGGAAGTTCGCGAGATCGGGGGTTGGGCATGCGGTGGCGGGGAAAGAGGATTCGACGGCGGGGCGGGTGGCGGGGCGAGCTGCGAGGCGAGCTG